>Ga0126371_10000005_pt1 | contig 133597 bp, 125 predicted proteins | sample PanSoiMetaPlot_4_FD_110145 | JGI IMG/M metagenome (GOLD analysis project Ga0126371, IMG submission 110145) | Tropical forest soil microbial communities from Panama - MetaG Plot_4 | ecosystem: Environmental > Terrestrial > Soil > Tropical forest > Bulk soil | place: Panama | collected 2016-02-17
AAGCTGCTTGTGTTTTTAGTTGCTCTGGATCGAAGCGTTCTCCTTTCTTCCAGATAGTCAAACTGATGGCGGCAATCTTGCGCGCCAGAGTCAGCCTCGCCATCTCGGGTCTCATTCCCTTAGTCAGCAGGTTTTCGTAAAAATCACAAAATGGTCCGGGACGAGCACTGGCCGCGGTGGCGGCGGATTTAAAGATGGCAAACCACCTGCGGATTGGAAGAGCAGGTGGTGAAGCTGCGGCGGCGTTATCCCGACTGGGGTGCGCGCAAGCTGCAAGTTCTGTTGAGCCCGGCAGGGGTGGATCTGAGGCGCAGCACCATCCATGGCATTTTGTTGCGCCACGATCTGGTGCGCGAGCAAGATCGGCACCGTCCGGCGTGGGAGCGCTTCGAGCGTACTGCTCCCAACGAGCTGTAGCAGATGGACTTCAAAGGGCCGAAAACTGTGGGAGGGCCCGGTAGGGCGGCTGTCGGTGCTGGACGATCACCGTCGCTATGTGGTGGTGCTGCCAGCGGTGAAGAGCGCGGGCACGGAGCTGGTGCGCGAGCAGTTGGAGAGCGCATTACGACCTGCGGCGTGCCGGATGGAATGCTGATGGATCACGGCAGCCCGTGGTGGAGCGCCCGGGGCGGATCCATGGGAGCGACCAAGCTTTCACTGTGGCTGATGAAGCAAGGCATTCACTTGCACTGGAGCCGCTGTCTGCTCGGCAGGCATGAGGGCCGCCAGCGTGCGCAGGGCGTGCTGGTCGCCGCAGATTGCGTTGTCGATTAGACGCCGAATGGTGGTTTCGAGCTTGGTGACGGTCCGCTTCTTTCCGTTCTCCTTGATCACCACTTTCTCGTTCAACGTGGCTTCGATCGTGCTGGACAGGCTACGGCGTCCCCTGGGACTGCCTCGACGATTGCCGGAAACGCCTTTCTTATAGCTGTATTGCTTTTGGAGGCTTGCCGCGTCCGATTTTGTAGTCCGCCATCTGGCTGCTCCGTGGTTTCGAATTCGACCCTACTTTCCCTGGTACGACGAATTCGAAAACATGCAAATACTTTTTTCGTGAATTTGTATTTTTCGTCGTAGCATGAGTTCGAGGGTCACACTAGAGTTCCAGAGTGGGAAAGGTAGAGCAACGGACGAAAATCATGAATTACGCTGTTCTTACGCTGTTTTTCGCTGTTATGAAGTCGAGCGCAAAATCGCGCGATTCCCGTAACGGCTTGCGCCTCCGGGAGTTGCACGAGATTATTCGTCCTCGCAACTCACAATTCCGGAATTTACGCTGTTAATTACGCTGTTATTGGCCAACCGCCGGTCTCGTGCTCATTTGGAGTCGCCGCGACCAGCTTGCCGGGCACTCTGGACGTGTCGCAAATTCCCGCTCTCGAATCCGCGTAAGGCGGCTGGCGGGAGTATCCTTGTCATGTGATGAAGCACTGCCTTCTTCTCGCAGTGATGGCCATCTCCGCCATCGCATGGGCGCAAACGTCGTATCCACCTGGCTATCCACCTATTTCTTCTCAGCCCACTTCACAGCCTCCTGCTGCTTCGCCTCCCTCTGCAGCGCCTCCTGGCGCGGCGCCCGCGAATCCGGCCGTTCCATCGAATCCCGTTGATCTCGGCACGATACTCCAGAGGATCGAGCAGGAAACCGGAGGACTCAACTCCGACGTGGGAAAATTGCGCGTGGAGAGATGGAAAATTGATCCGGCAACGAAGCATCAGACCTCGGAAAACATCGGATCAATTCAACGCAACGTAACCGGTGCTCTGCCTGGACTCATTACTGCGGTGCGCACGGCACCGCAGAGCCTGGCGGCCAACTTTAAGCTCTACCGCAATCTCAATGCGTTGTATGACGTTGTCGCTTCACTCAGCGAGTCCGCAGGCGCATTTGGTAAACGCGAAGAATTTGACCTAATGGCTCCGCACGCCTCAGCCTTGGACGAGGACCGGCGCAACTATGGCGAGTATCTGCAGCAGATGACGGCAACCGCCGACGATCGCATCGCCGTAGCCGAGCGAGAAAAGGCAGCTGCGGCTGCGCTTGCCGCCGCCCAGCAACAGGCCCCGCCCAAAAAGATCATCGTTGATGACAACGCGCCGGCCGCACCTCCGAAAAAGAAGAAGACGGCCAAGAAAAGCACTCCGACCAATTCGGCTGCAACCAGTCCACCTACAGCAACTTCCACGCCAAAGTGAAACTAAAGTAAGGTTGCAACCACCGCCGAAATACTGTTCTCTATAACCGAGACTCGGAAAGCTCCTGCAGCCTTGGCAAGCCGTCCGGTTGCGGATTAACTTTGGAGTAGCAGGGCGATCGGCATTCCGGGAACTTTCCTTTGGACTCTGGGGTCTACTCAAGCAGAGGTTGTCTATCGCCGAAGACGGGGAGACCTGCTAATTTATGAGTAACGCCGTGAGAAGCATGGCGGGAGTTACTACGTTGGCAAACCTCGCAAGCGCGATATCGGTACGTGCCGCAGAGGCGTCGATTATTGCCGAGCTAAGAGCGGGCTCGGAAGACGCGTATGAATGGCTGATCGCGCACTACCACCAGCCGGTTTATGGACTGGTCTATCGCATCCTGAATGATCCTGCCGACGCGGCGGATACAACTCAGGAAGTCTTTCTCAAGGTCTTCCGAGGCATAAGGCGCTTTCACGGCGAAGCCAGCCTGAAGACATGGATCTATCGCATCGCGCTGCATGAGGCGTCGAACCAGCGCCGCTGGTGGTTCCGGCACAAGCGACGGGAAACCACGATGGAAGCTCCGATCGGCGATGACGAAGGTCAAAGCTTCGCTCTAAAGGAGACTCTGGTCGACGAGCATGATTCGCCATTTGATTGCGCGGCGCACGAAGAAGTTCGCAGCAAGGTGGAGCAGGAGTTGGCGCAGGTCTCCGAGCCGTATCGCACAGCCGTGGTGCTGCGCGATATCGAAGGGCTTTCGTACGAGGAGATTGCCGAGATCCTACAGATTTCGCTGGGTACGGTGAAATCGAGATTAATGCGCGGGCGGTTCGCGCTGAAGAGGCGTCTGGAGGATTACGCCAGGCAAGCGGGCCGCGATCTGGGCCTCAAAGTTGCATGCCACGGCGCACAAGTGGCGTCAATCGAGGTTGGGAGCGAGTAAATGGACTGCAAACAAGCCAAGTCGATGTTTTCTACATATCTAGACGGGGCCGTGAGCGGTCATGAGATGCGCGCAATTTCCGCGCACTTGGAGGACTGCGGTTCCTGCCAGATCAGCTATCTGTCTCTGCAACGCGCGCAGACATTGCTGTCGTCAATTGGGACTCGCAAAGCCCCGAGCGATCTTCCGCTTAGATTGAAGATCGCCATTCAGCAAGAGCGTTCACGCAGCGCGGCTCGTACCCTCCAGAGCCTCGGACTGAGACTCGAGCACGCGATCAACACGTTCATGCTGCCGGCTACCGCCGGGCTGACAACAGCAGTAATCATGTTCGGCGTGCTCATCGGGTTCTTTGCGCGGCCTGAAGTCGCTAACGATATTCCTACATCCCTGTACACGCCTCCGCGACTTTCGGCGGGACCCTACGAAATTCAGGGAATTGATGGACCAGTGCTGATCGAAGCCAGTATCGATTCCAGCGGACGTGTTCTCGACTATCGCATTCTTTCGGGCCATGATTCCGATGCCATGCGCGTGAAAATCGATAATGCGCTGATATTCACCACCTTCGAACCCGCGCGTGCCTTTGGCGCGCCTGCCAGCGGTCATGTTGTACTGGCATTCTCGACAGTGAACGTAAAGGGATAACTGCTTAATAACAAAGAGAGTGCCGGGCGTCATCGCCCGGCGTTTTTCATAAAGCCAAGCAAGTTCCCAAAATGGTCGAGCGGTTAAAGCCAATCGATACCGTTCACAGCGGGGCTCTGAACGAAACCGCCAATCATGATTGGCCCGACGAGCTCTTCCTCGTTTCTCCTCGATGTACGCATCTTAGCTAGTCAGCTAGGTCTAACGGCCTACTGTGACGTTTGTCTTGGTTCGCGCGGAACCGAACGCAGTCCAAGGGTGTCCATTACATGGTGCCGAACGCACCTACTGGAGTGTGCTTCGGATTATCATTTTGTTTTAGAGAGTCCGTCCCCAATAGCTCACCTCGACCCGCTCCTGCGCGACAGATCTCGGGATTCACGTCGGTCGCTCGTGTACGCGTTGCTGGCGGCACCTCCCTATGACAACGGATGGCGGATGACATCGAAGATGAGTTTCTGAAACTCAAAGAGTCCGAGCCGGACGCCTGCACGAGTCTCCCACCAGGAATCGATGTTGAAATCCGCGTATGGCGAAATGTGGATGGTGACAGTAGGCTGATGGCCTCTTAAGGAACGCCGCATGATTCGGCTCAGTCGGCGCGAGTGATCTCCTGAAGTTACCAAAACAACCGAATGATAATTTTGCTCGTCGCACCATTGGGGAAGAATCTCGCCTTCCTGCTGACTGCCAGAGACCCCTCGCGGAATTAACACAACGTTCCCAACACCCAACATCTGTAGCTGATGAGTCGATATAGCTCCCCAGTCTTGATATGGGAGACCACGCCGCAAAAACTCGCGGTCGACCGCAGTCGGAGGATCAGTGAAGACTGCCACTCGGCTCGCCAATCCACGATGTACCAGGTCTGCCGCCTCGAGTGTGCCGGCACCGTCAACGTCAATACCCACCACGATAATGTCGGCTGATTTCGGCAAAGGCTGTTGCAGAACAATCAACCGTCCGATCGAGCGCAAAACATAGTTTCTGCTACTGCGAACTGAAAGCGCGACAATCGTCAGACATAAGACCGCACCGACAAGCCAGCGCCATTTCCAAAAACGCATGCGCGATGAAGACTTCCGGGCTGTCAGATCGGCTTTGTCACGTCGATGAATGTCTTCGGATGCTTGCATCGCCCTGATGTCTCAAAAGATGCCCGAGCTTTTCTTAAAACGTGAGTTCTTCTCTCCGCGTCACATGTTTCTCCAGCTCCTTGCGATCCGCGAAGTACGTTGATTTAAGCTTGCTCTTGCTGAACAGCTTTTCTGCCTGGTCTTCCCAATGTCCCGATTCGGGATGGTCGCTTTCGCCCAACGGCATCGCCATGTACGACTGCGGTGGCTTCGTAAGAATGACGATCTGCGTTCCAGACTGCCCATCGATTCCGACCATTTCCTTCCCGACCTTGGCAAAATGGATCGCGCGCGGCGTCGCCATCGCAGCCTCGTTCAGCGTTCCGCCGCTCACCGCCCAGGTGTGCGTGCCACCCTTTCGCCCGACTCGGAACAACGTGCCGAAAACTGCATCCGGTGGGAGTTCTGTTTTCAGACGCTGCTCTGCCTTGGCGAGCGCTTCCCGCACGGCGTCATCGCTCAGAGCGTCTGGCGGCTCAACGGCTCGACCATCATTTCCCAACGCTGTCTTGAAGAGATAAAAGCCCAGCGCAGCGCGCGAATCCGCATCGCTGCGACGATCCCAGGCGGCGAGCATCTTGGCGAAGGCGCTCTCAGGCGCAGCCTTACGGATACGCCCTTGCCAAAGCTCCGCGTGCCATACCTGCGGTGAAAGCGCGATCGCGATCGCCTGTTCCAGCGTTGCATTCTTAGTTGCGTCGAGCAGATCCAACACCATCCCTGGACGCTGAAGCGGCACGCGTCGCAAGTCGTTGTAAAGATAAGGATGCTCGCTCCATTTTTCCGGCGCCAGCGGAGAGTCCTTCATCATGGTCAGCGGTGGAGCATTGCAGTTTTGCATGTAGCCTTGCGGTGGATTCGTAACCTGCACCAGGTCATCGAACGAGTGAATTCCCTGCCACTCGCATTCTCCTGTGGATCCCGGCATCGGCTTGGACGGATCGCATCCCTTCGGCCGCACGGGGACGCGCCCGTTGCGCACGTAATAGATGTCGCCGTCGACGGTCGCGATCATGACGTTCTGCGCCATGAGCTGTAGTTCTCCGAGCGACGTCTTCGCTTCCGTCAGATTGTGTGCAGTCATGATCCGCCATAACTCATCCGAGAGCTTGTACTCCTCGGCATAAGGAATCGCCGCGGAATAGGCCTTGCCATTCTTATGGGCGACGATGGGTCCATGGTGTGTGGACTCGATCCGCATCTCTTGCCACTTTACTGAGTCTCCCACCTTTACTCCAATGCGTTCGGTGCGCACATCCAGGGGCCGCCATTCATCTTTGAACTTGTATTTGCCGTCCTTAACCTCTTCCTCATACGCATCCGAGGTGTCCGGACCGCCTGTGGTCATAGCAATCGAAAGATAGCGACTGTGGCCCAGAACGGGAAATGGCAGGCCCATAATCGCCACGCCCGCCGCACTCAAGTCTCCGCCATAGATCCGCATCTCGTACCAGCGGCGCTCCCCGTACCAGCTCACGTGCGGATCAACGATGGCGATGGGGACATGCATCGCCGTGCGCGATGGACCGAGGATCATCTCGTTCGATCCACGATATGGCCCGGTGCGATCGGGCTCGATACCGGCTCGCTTCAGATCGGCCCGCGCCTCGTCTTCGGGCCACGCCCAGATGATGTACCGGCCCAGAGCAATGATCTGCCACGGCTCCAGTTTGGGCGCCCAGGCTGGCACCTGTTCCGGATGCTCGCTCATGAACTTCTTCACCCCAGCCTGAAACGCCTCGCACACGGCGCGCAGTTGCGGATCCAAGTCTTTAAAGTGCTGCTGCGCAACCTCCCGGTGACGCCAAACCCGCTGCCAGTAATCCTGCCGGACGTACTCCTCGCCGAACGCTTCAGCCATCGTGCCCTCAGCTCGGCGGTAGTTGCGCAGCAACTCCTCCAGCCGGTCCTCAGCCTGTGCATACCCTGATCCAAACGCGGCCGCAGCCGTCGTTGCCGCGAAAATATGTGGCACTCCATATTCATCGCGCAGGATTTCAACTTTCTCGTCGCCGCGAATGGCCGGCGGCATGAGTGCAAACGCTACCAATGCGCAAAGCGCGACTGCCAGAATCCTTAGCCAAGTAACCCCGCGAGCGAGCTGTTGATGTTCCCCCATGTGGTAGTTCCCTGTCCGTTCGATCTTGTCGGTCTGTTCCCTGCAGCGGTTCACTCCGCGAAGTATAGCGGGACAACACTCGGTGTTTGCTGTGAGCAATCGGCTAAGGCAACAGTAGCCGTAGGCTGCTCACTTCATCCGATCATCCGCCGGGTACTGACCTGTCCCCTCCCCCCTCCCTCGCATGCAAAATCAGTCTTTCAAAGGACTTAACTCATTCTTGCCGCTTTTTTCCCGTTTCGGACCACAATATGTTCTGATTCCAGCTTTGGAATCGGCACATATTGTGGTCACACTTTGCGTTTACGTCGATTTAGCGCAGTTCTTCGCACCGCAATGGACGCTACCTGCAGTCCATAAAGCAGGGTGGAAGCGCGCTTGGGCTCAAGCCTATTGTTGGCGACTTGGCGGCAAATGTTGGTGACTGCCATCTGGATGGCTAGATCGTCTTCCAGTACAGGCAGCTCAAGCATCGGCACATCGACAGCGGGAACTTCCGGGCTAACGTTCTCCCTCCGTTTCTGGGTGGGTTCTTGTCGGGATTGCTGTCCATGCCATTAGCATCGCCCGCCTGTTCGGTCTTCTTGCGCTTGCGGCCATCGGACGTTTTGGAATGAAAATGGCAGAGGCGCCTGCGCTTCAGAGCAGGACCCGGAGCGGACTACCCTCGGCCCGCTCTGAAGAGGCTGCGACAGCCAAAGGGAGTTTAAGGCAATAAAAATTTCCCAGGAACAACACGAATGAGCTTGACTGTTCTATATAACTAGTACACTATATATCCGCATGTCGCCCGCGACCAGTAAACGAAGCTCATTCCAGTTCCGGCTGGATCTGCACAGCGGCGTCCCAGTCTATCGCCAGATTATCGATCAGGTAATCGGAGGCATAGCCGCCGGCGCCTTGGAGACCGGAGATCAGCTTCCGACAGTGCGTCAGTTAGCGGTTGATCTCTCAATCAATCCGAATACGGTCATAAAGGCGTATCGCGAACTGGAGATTCGCGGCGTGCTCGAGACGCAACAGGGTACGGGCACATTCATCAGTCATCAAAAACCGAAGCGAGACGATGCCGATCGGCAACGCAGGCTCACCCAATTGGTTGGTGAGTTTATCGCTCGAGCCGGCTCGGCGGGATTCACGGTTGAGGAGCTGCTCGAGCAACTGCAGAGCATCAACGGCGATGCGGGAAGAAAGAGGAGATAGCTATGTGGCAGGATCTTAATAGAAATCGGGTCAGTACCATCGCAGTGGCGCTGTTCGTAGTCTGCGCGGCTGCCGGCTATGGCATCGCAACGGCCACGGACAATCGGGTACCGCTCGTCATCGGGCTGGCGATCGGCGTCTATCTGCTGTTTTCGATCAAAGTTGCCGATCAATGGGAGAAGGTGGCCGTGCTGCGTCTGGGCCGGTACATCGGACTGCGCGGTCCCGGCATGTTCCACGTCATTCCCATTGTGGACCGGCTCAGCCGCGTCGTCGATCAGCGCGTCCGCGTGGCCAGCGTAACCGCCGAATCGACGCTCACCCGCGATACCGTTCCGGTAAACGTCGATGCCATCGTCTTCTGGCTAGTGTGGAACGCGGAGAAATCGATTCTCGAAGTCGAAGACTTCGTGCAGGCCATCACCATGAGCGCCCAAACCGGACTGCGGGAATCCATCGGACGCCACGAACTGGCGCAAATGATTACCGAACGCGAATCCCTCGGCCGAGAACTGCAGCGCATTCTCGACGAGAAAACCAATCCGTGGGGAATCACTGTGCAGTCGGTTGAGATCCGCGATGTACGCATTCCGCAAGCGCTCGAAGACGCAATGTCGCGCCAGGCCCAGGCCGAACGCGAACGCCAGGCACGCAACATCCTTGGCCAGGCCGAAACCGAAATCGCCGACAAGTTCTCGCTCGCAGCCACAACGTATCAGGACAATCCGGTCGCTCTGCATCTGCGCGCGATGAACATGCTCTACGAAGCCATCAAAGAGCGCGGCTCAATGGTGATCGTTCCATCGTCCGCGGTAGAGACGATGGGGCTCGGCGGCACTCTAGCCACTGCGGCGCTGGGCGGAGCAAAACCTTAACCGTTCCCCGCAATTAGACGAAAGGAGCAGAACATATGAAGTACTTACTTGAAGTGTGTCTTATCGCTATAACCCTGACTCTAAGCGGCATGCCACCAGTGGCCGCACAGTCAGTTTCCAGCGACGCTCTTCCCACTTTGCGAAAGGGAATCAGCGTAGAGCTACCGCGGACGACTAGTGCGGTCTCAGTACCCGAAGCGGACAAGGAAGACGCGTTAGTCGTGACAATCAAGCGCGATGGCAGCGCATACCTCGGAACAAATCCGATCGGCATCGCTGAATTGGCCGAGAAGTCGAAGGATGCGTTGTCCACCCGGGCAGAGAAGAACGTGTATCTCAAAGCGGACGCCCACTCTGCCTATGCGAGCGTGATCGGCGTTCTCGACTTCCTGCACTCAGCAGGGATCGAGGGAGTAACGCTCTTGACAGTCCAGTCGGAAGAACCTGCGCCAGGAACTTTGACTCCTCCGAAGGGTTTGGTGATGCGGATTGTTAGCACTCGCACAGTGGAGAGGTCTTCAAATCTGTACTGACTGTCATCCGTCGTTCGGCAAGACCACGTACCGTCTAACCTCCTCCTCTCACAGAGCCATCTTCCTGAGTGGAGGAGGTTCCTGTGTGCTTCCCTGCTTCAGCTCGAGCTACCCTTTCCCTCCAATTAGTTCAGTGAGCCTCGCACTGGAATTAGAGCGGTAGTCCGGAGGTGCGCGTGAAGTCGCGGAAGCCGGGTTCCCTTCTCAAATTGTCGAGACGCGGATCAAAGCGGAAGGTCGCTGGAGACAAAGAGCGTTCGGCATGGGCACGCTCCAAGTCCTGTATCGCTTTGTCTTTGTCGCCTAGCCCAGCGTAGATCAGTGCAAACTGGTAAGAGGAGATGTAAGCCAGCCTGCTTTGTGTAATCAGCTTCTGCAGCGTGTTGCGAGCATCGTCCTCTCTGCCCATGATTGCATACAAATGTCCGAGCGAGCCCAAGCCAACAATCCCATTCGACAGCGAGATTGCCTTCTGCATCTCGGGGAGTGCCTCTGCGTAACGCTGCTGCGCTTCATAAATCTGTCCCAACAATTCATGCGGACCGGGATTGTTGGGATAAAGGTCAAGCTTGCGGTGTGTTAAATCCAGAGCGCGGTCATATTCGCGGGCAAAGAAATAGAACTGCGCCACGGCGATTCCCGGTGCAAACGAAAGGAAGTCGTCAAACTTTTTATTCTCGACCTGCGCTTTCGCTGCCTCGTTGAAGGTTAAAAGGTACAGCGCATACCACTGGTGCTTCAAAGTTGGCTCGAGTTGCAGCGCACGCTTGTATTCCTCGCCTGCACGAGCGAAGTCCCAGTCGTTCAAGTAAGCGATTCTTCCCAACATGGAATGCGCATAGGCCAGCTTCTCGTCTACGTCTAATGCCTTCATAGCTGCTGCCCGCGATTGCGGAACAAATTCACTCGGAGCAATGCCGAAGGCACTCAAACGGGAATACGCATCGGAGAGTCCGGCGTATGCCAGGGCATATTTCGGATCGAGCGCAACAGCCTGCTTGAAGTATGCAATCGAGTTCTCGATGTCCGCCTTTGAAGACGGATTCATGTAGTAGTGAGCCCGCAAGAAGGCTTCATAAGCTTCGAGATTACCGGTGTACCGCTTGTAGAAACGTGAACGCTCCTCGTGATCCAAGGTCACCATCAGCGTGTTCAGCACACGACCGGCGATCGTTTCCTCCGCGCGAAAGATGTCCGCCAGACTTCCCGGGAATGCGCCTTGCCACAATTGGGCACCGTCGCTCACACGAACCACCTCCACCGTCATGCCAGAATGAAACTGATGGAGTTCGCCGCGAACCAGATAATCCGCGCGCAAGTTTCGACCGATCTCCTGTGCACTGTGAGTTGGGTCGTCGTAGCGCAGAGCAGTTCTCACAGGGACCAAACGAAGATGTGTGCTGTTGCTGAGCCGGCTCGCGAGCGAATCGGCAACCTCGGTTCCGAGGTACTCGTCGTCTCCAGGATGCGACCGAAACGGCAGCACAGCGACCGAGATGACCGGATCGCTCGCACCGCGACCAGCAGAGAAAGCGGGAGTTCTTGGTGCACGTTTAACGGCGACAACGGACGCTGCGACGAGGGTCACAAGAGCTACTGAACCAGCCAAAATGAGGACCCTTCTTCGAAGGCGAGTTGGTGGAAAGGGTCTGCCCGACGCGCCCCTAACCGCACTTGGATACTGGGCACTCTCTTCCGCTTCGGCGAGAGCGGAAGGACTCCCGTTCGGCCCGTTCCCCGCCTTCAGTTGTACCCCGGCGACAAAACGATAGCCGCGCGTGTGCACCGTCTGGATATATCTAGGCGTCCGGGGATCTTCCCCCAACGCCTTCCGCAACTTGGCAACCGTGACTGAGAGCACGTTGTCGCTGACGGCGGTATCTCGCCAGACCGCATCGAGAATTTCGCCCTTTCCCACTACGCGGTCGCGGTTCTCGATGAGATACACCAGCAGATTGAAGGCCTTGGGCTCAAGTTGAACGGCGGCGCTCGTCTTGCAAACCAAACATGTACGCGGATCAACCGTGACATCGTCGAAGGCATAGACCGGGATGGTCTCGGTAGCCACAGGAGAAGGAAGTAGGAAAAACTTAAACTTTCCGACAGGACTAAACCCGTTTTCTGGCCCAGAGTTATCCGAATTAGTGAGTTGCGCTCCCCATTGTGGGTAAGGAAGCGGCCGAATGCAACGTTTAGTCAGCTATGCGCTGACGATCCTCGTTCTCACTCCGTTCATGATGGCGCAACATTCTCGCCCCATCGAGATTCCCAGATTCGAGTTCTACGCAGGTTACCTCGCTGCAGGAGAGCCGGAATACAACGTCTTCCAGTTCACGCAGCCGGGATCGAGGATCATTCTTACCAACGACTTCGGGACCAAGACCGGAGTCGATCTTTCCGCAACCCGCAATCTCACGCGACTGATCGGCATCAAGGGCGACTTCTCGGCCCACTTCCATTACGACGAGGGGCCCGTCAACCTTCAGACCTCCCCTAACAGCGTGGCAACACAAACCGCCAGCGTGAACCCGCACCTGTATAACTTCCTAGTAGGTCCAGAGCTTCACTTCCGAAACCACACCCGCTTCACGCCCTTTGTGCATACCCTGGCCGGCCTGGCGCACACCAACGCCACCTTTAAGACGTCGGGAACTGGAATAAATTTAGCGATCAGCACTAGCGAGACCGGTTTTGCCATGGGGCTAGGCCCAGGATTCGACATACGAATCGCCCGTAGATTCAGTTACCGGATGATCCTGGACTACAACCCGAAATGGGTAGGCCGCGATGACGATGGCTCCCGCAAGATGCTCGGCGACGTCCGGCTTTCAGCGGGGATTGTGTTGCACTAGATCAGTTCGACACATCCTCGTCACCAACATCACGAAGTCAGGCTTTCAGGATGCGTTTAGGAATGGTACTCAGGGAAAAGTTACTTAGTAATCCGCAACCGCAAACAGTATCGCGTTGACACTTGCGGGATGAAACGGATAGGGTGCGCACGCGAGTCAACTCGCCAGGAGAGAGACACCAATGAAATCAGGCAACGCGATTCTTGCCGTGAGCTTGATCTGTTCGGCCACATGTTGGGCTCAAGTAAGTTCCGGCAGTTCCTCAACGCAGCAACTCAATGCGCTAAACGCTTCCAACGTTTGTCGTGTCTATTTCGCAAAACCGAAGCTGGGATCCGAGACGCAGCTCGAGCAGGGGCGAAAGAAGCACATGCAGTTCCACAAGAGTCAGAATGACACATGGAAATGGGACACATTCCAGATTGAAACCGGCATGAATACAGGCGTGTATGTGACCTCCACCTGCGGGCATGCATGGAAAGACTTCGACGATTGGGAGAAGCGGATGGGCAAGGCTGACACAGCCGATGCCGCTACGAATATGTCTCCCCATGAGCAAGCCGCCTGGAATGGCTTTTATTTGTATCGGTCAGACATGAGTCTGGGCGCTGCCAATCGACCGCCAACTCCGGTCACGACCGTCACCATCTACGTGCTCCACCCCGGGGCGCAGAACGAATTCACGGATGCCATCAAGAAGATCAATGATGCCCTCGCCAAACAGCCGGATTGGCCGAAGACCTCAGGTTGGCTCCAACTCATTAATGGCGGTGAAGGGCCGACATTCGTGCTGCTCAATTCGCGTCAAAACTGGGCAGACTTCGCTCCATTGCCCAAATCGGTACAGGATGTCGTGAATGAGACCTACGGAAAGGATCAGGGAGACTCGATCTACAAGTCGATTCGAAACGCTACCGACCACCTGTTTACGGAGTCGGCCGTGTACAGATCAGACCTAAGCTATTCCCCGGCAAAATAAGGCTTACACCAAACCCGACACGGATCACACGGAAACAGCGCAGATAAACACGGATCCGCAATTGCTTGGCAGCAAAGACTCCGTCGTGCATCTTCCGTGCAATCTGTGTCGGGTGTTGGCTTTGCTTTTTGGTTGTATTCGGACACCTAGACAATCAAACGATTTCGGATCCACGAAAGAAACTCTGAATCGATCCTCGGCTTGTCGAGATCGTAAACCATGGGCGACCATCTCACGTTTCACTTCCGAACAGTCTGCTTCTGGGTGTTGCTTCATCGCCAATTGGATCATTGCTTCGCCCATATCATCCCTGTCACCCGGAAGGCTCGCAGCTGCCGGGAAAACTTGGGCAGCGAAGTCTTCTCCGCGCAGATACTCCCGCAGCACATTTCGCTCGAACAACGACCGCAGGAGGTCCAGACGAATCACAAGTGCCGTCATTTTCTCTCCCGGCGCAGCGCCGAACTCCGAAGCATCAACACCGACAGCCCCGAGACCGAAGACTTTGGTCGCGTGGCCCATTAGCTCGGCCTCCCGCGTACGCACCCACATCTTCTTCAGGTGATCCGCATCAGTCTAAGGGACAGGTCCACCTTCGCGGTTAAAACGCGCAACGAAATCGGTCGACTCATCAGCCGCCATAAGTTGCTTTTCATGCTACTCCGATCCTGTCGAATTCAGGAAAGCAAAGCCGTGGCAATCATTGAGTCGAGGCATAGTGTCCAGACTCGAATCGGGAGTACTTGGCATCCTTCCAAACGCATGCTTGGGACGCCACGGGAGGGTGAGGTATCCGCCGCTCGCGCGCGGCCGACACAGACGTTCATGTCCATGCGTTCCGTTTTGAAAACTTAGAAACCCTGCTAACGTTCCTCCTGTTCTGGCTATTTTCTCGGTCTTCTTCCCCACACAACCAGGAGAGGCTATTTGTTAAAGAATTATGAAAATCACACTTCGTAGTTTGCTTGCATTGTTCCTGTTGATTTCGCCCGCACTCTCATACGGACAAGGCCCGCCGCCACCACCGAACATGGTGGGTCTGGTTCCCGATGGCAGAACCGAGAACGACTCCATTCCCGTTAATAACAGTGCCGTGTATGTGTTTGCGACCTTGCCGGGTCATTCCTATTCGATTGAACAGAGCAGAGGACTCAATCAGCCAACGCTTCCGATGTATATCTTCCCGGGCTGTCCAGGTCCTTTCGGCCCCGCGGCCCGCGACACATCGTCGATGGACCCGGCGGTCGATATCAATAACGGGCTCGGACCGCAGCGGCAACGAGAGGCCTTCGCCTGTCCCGGACCGGTCTATCCTTCTCTTTCTCCGGGCATGGCTAACATCATGATTTTCAACTCGGGCACGAGTCCGTACAGTTTCAGCATCACCGTGGCCGACACAACCTTGCACAGTGCCAAGTGGAGCGCAGGCACCAACTCCGACACATTCTGGACTTTCACCAATACCAGCTCCGGCCCGGTAAATATCTCCATGAACGTTGTGGACAGCAATGGATTTGCTCAAATGTTCCCCGGGCTTCCCAACCCAGGCCCTATGAGTATCGCGCCCGGAGCTACAGTCTCAGTTGATACGACCCAGATACCGTCCCAATTCCGTAATAACCCACCATTGGGGGGTCTCTTGAATGGATCTGTTCGTGTGGCCCAAGACGGACCTCCCGGAGCAATTCTGGCAACGGCGGCAATCGTCACCAACGCGAGTGGCCCCATTCCTACGACTGAGAGCGTGAAGTTCGAAACAAAACCTCGATAAGCCCTGTAGAAATCGATCAGAGCAAAGATAATTGTCAGGGGCGAGCGGTCACTGGCTTGACGTCCCGCGCCGGATGGCGGGACTGCTACGCCAGACCTACGGCAGCTGATTCAACCCAGCAAGTGTCTGATCCATCTCGCGCTTCAGGAGGGCGATCAAGTCCCCTGCTGATTGGCGTCGGGCCAAACGGATTCCCTGTCCTGACCATAGCGACAGGAACTCAGCGCGGCCCTGTTTGGCTGCAGCTGTCCTCAGGGGGCGTGTCAGCGAGTTCTGGATTGGGAAGGGTGGGATCGTTTCCTTTTGTGGCTCTTGCTCGATTTCGGTCATGAAGCGGTTCACGATACCTCGAGCCGGGCGGCCGGAGAAGGCGCGGGTGATTCGAGTTTGGTCTTCGTGGGCTTTGAGAATCGCTTCCTTATACGCGTCGGGTATACCGGCTTCGTTGCAGGTCAGGAAGGCTGTTCCCATCTGGACGGCTTGAGCGCCGAGTGCCAGGGCAGCCACGATGCCGCGGCCATCCATGATGCCTCCGGAGGCGATTACCGGGATTCGGACAGCGTCGACGATCTGCGGTACCAGAGAGATATTTCCCACCATGCCTTGAGCGAAGTCGACGAGGAACGTCCCACGATGGCCTCCGGCTTCGCTGCCCTGAGTTACGACCGCGTCGACGCCTGACTTTTCCAACTGCAGCGCTTCTTCCACTGTGGTTGCTGTCCCGATTAGGAACACGTTCTTTGCCTTGATGGCCGCAACGGCTGCGGGTGGGAGGAGTCCAAAGGTGAAGCTGACGCAGGATGTCCCGCTTTCGAGGGTTGCGGCTAGCTGCTCGTCAAAGCGATCCGTCGGCGCAGGCGCTTTCGTCGGCATGGGCGCACCCAATTCGGCGAAATAGGGCGCGAGTCTTTGGAGCATTGCCTTGGCGTTGCCAGGTTCGGCTTTAGCTTGCGGAGCGAAAAGATTGATGCCAAATGGACGCTTAGTCTTCGCGCGCACCGCAGCCACCGTGCTCGCCATTTGTTCCGGCGTGAGGTAAGCCGCGCCAATAAACCCAAGAGCCCCGGCCTCAGAGACTGCGGCGACCAGGTCAGGAGTATCTCCTCCGCCGGCCATAGGCGCCTGCATGATGGGATGGGTAAAGCCGAGTCGTTGTGTTAGCGGAGTCACAGAACAGGTTACAGGGAAGCAAAGCCGAATCCAACGCGGCCTAAGTTAGTAGCCGATGGCATATGCTGGAGGCCACAAAAAACCGAGTGTCGTAAATGGTTGTGAGGTTGAGTGTCCTCCAATGAAAAATGATCAGCTGTCGCGGCGCAATTTTCTTCAGATCGCAGCGCTTTCTCTGGGAGCCCTCGGTAATGGCTCCGCGTTCGCTCTCGACACCGGCGGCGCAGGCATTTCTTTAATTCTGGATCCTGCCGACCCGGTTGCGTCCACGGCGCCGGTTAGTTGGGCCATGCAGGAACTTAACGCCGCGATTTCTGCCACAGGAATTGGCGTTCGTCGGTTCCCAACGATCGAACGGGCGCCTCATTCGGACATGTGCGTTGTTGCCGCGGGATCAGAGACACCTGTCGCTTCTACCCTGCTCAAAAACTCCAGGGCAGCGTCCCCGACTCTTCCAGAGTCGCTGGCGATTGTTCCTTTGCCGCAGGAGGGCCGACAGATCCTGCTTGGATGCGGAAGGGACAGCCGTGGACTGATGTACGCGCTTCTCGAACTAGCAGACCGCATACATCACAGCGGAAACGCCCAGCAGTCGCTACGCTTCGAAAAGCCGATCACCGAGCAGCCCTTCACTGAAGTGCGAAGTATTGGGCGATTGCTCGTCAGCGATGTCGAAGATAAGCCCTGGTTCAACGATCGCGAGTTTTGGCAAGCCTACTTTGCCATGCTTGCCGCACAGCGCTTCAACCAATTTAGTCTAAATTTGGGAATTGGCTTTGATACGCTGCAATATGTCACCGACTCATATTTCTTGTTTTGTTATCCGTTTCTTCTCGACGTACCGGGTTACAAAGTTCGAGCTGTGGGTCTGAGCGATGCCGAGAGGGATCAAAACCTCCAGATGCTGCAATTCATCAGCCGGCAGGCTGTCGAGCATGGCATCGATTTTCAACTTGGGATCTGGACTCATGGCTATCAGTGGGCCGATACTCCCCACTCCAACTACACCATCGAGGGACTCACGCCTGAGAATCACGCCGCATACTCCCGGGATGCGCTCAGCACACTGCTCAAGGCATGCCCGGATATTAGGGGCGTGACCATCCGCACTCATGGGGAGAGCGGAGTGCGCGAGGGCAGCTATGACTTCTGGAAGACCGTGTTCGACGGAGCTGCCCAATGTGGCCGCACGGTCGAGTTGGACTTACATCCCAAGGGGCTCGATCAGAAGCTCCTGGATTCCGCTCTTGCCACGGGACTGCCTGTCAGACTTTCGCCGAAATATTGGGCCGAGCACATGGGACTTCCCTACCAGCAATCTGCGATACGCGACTTGGAGATGCCGCGCGAAAATCCTAAGGATGGTCCTTTCTATGCATTAAGCACTGGATCAAGAATCTTCACGCGTTATGGTTACGCAGACTTCTTGCGCGAAGACCGGCCCTACAAGCTCATCTATCGAATCTGGCCGGGATCCCACAGATTCCTGTTGTGGGGAGATCCGGCTTCGGCGGCGGCGCACGCTCGAGCGTTTCGCTTCTGCGGCAGCAATGGAGTCGAGCTGTACGAGCCTCTGTCTTTTAAAGGCCGTCGCGGCTCTGGTCTGGGCGGGGGCAGGTGCGCTTACGCCGACTCCTCTCTAAATCCGGTTCACGATTGGGAAAAGTATTTGTACACATATCGTGTGTGGGGGCGCCAGCTGTACAACCCTGAGTCTGACCCTGACGTTTGGCAAAGGCACTTGCACAAAGACTTTGCTTCCAACGCCACTGCAGTCGAAGGTGCATTGAGCGCCGCGACCCGAATCGTGCCCCTAATCACAACCGCGCATCTTCCCTCGGCAGCTAACGACACCTATGGGCCAGAGTTCTACACCAACCAATCGATTGTGGACGAAAAAGCGCGCTCCCCATATGGAGACACGCCTACTCCGAAGACGTTTGTGAACGTCAGCCCACTCGATCCGCAAATGTTTGCACGGATCAGCGACTGCGCAACCGAGATGCTTAACGGTAAGCGCGCCGGCAAGTACAGCCCGATCGAGGTCGCGCAATGGCTGCAGGAACTGGCGAGCACCGCGTCTACACAATTGGCTGAAGCGGAAAAGAGAGCAGCCAGGCAGTCCTCGGCCTTCCGGCGAATCGCGACTGACGTGAAGATCCAAATCGGGCTAGGGCGTTTCTTCGGCGCGAAGCTTCGGAGCGGAATGCTATTTGCCATTTATCAACAATCTAGAAACCGCAACGCTCTCGAGGAATCGCTTAAGGTTTACCGTGAAGCACGGGAGGTTTGGGCGCAGTTTGCCCCAGGAGCAAGCAACGTGTATGTCGCGGACATCACCTACGGTCCACGTCCAAATCAGCGTGGAAATTGGATGGATCGTGTAGCTGCCATCGATGCGGATATAGCAGCGATGGCGAAGCTCCTCGAGTCCGCACCTGATAGTCCAACTCAATCAGCGGAAGCGCGCTCGGCAATCGCTGAAGCGCTGGGCCGGCCATCAAGGTCGGCGGAACGCTGCCGCCATCGCCCTCCTGATCGATTTGTTCCCAAACAGGAATTGCCTATCGTCCTTTCACTTGAGACGGCAGAGCCAGTTTCCGGCGTGCTTAATTACCGTCACGTCAATCAGGCGGAGCGTTACCAAACGGTGGAGCTGCAGGCGCAAGGCAGCGAGTATCGAGCCACGATTCCTGCAAACTACACCGATTCACCGTATCCACTGCAGTACTACTTTGAGCTGAGGCGAGGACCAGCAAGTGCGTGGATCTATCCAGGCTTTACGCCAGATCTGATGAATCAGCCGTACTTCGTTGTGCGGCCAGTAGGAAAACAGGACTCGAATCGCACGGATGTTACGGATCGGACGGATAAATCACCAACAGCCACATTTGAGGATTGAGACTACCTTCAAGTTCCTTCTCGGAGCTCACTTTTGTGCCTGGGCAATTGTCTCTAAGCGAATGTAAGCTTGCGCAGTCTTGATTTGGGAAAGCTCTGCGTCCGCGTGCTGCCATGCGTCCAAAAATTCGCGATAGGCTTTTACGGCCTCGGTGTGCTTGCCTTGTTTTTCCCAGGCGGTGGCGATTCCGTACAGCGCCAAACCGGAGTGTGGACGCTCATCGAGATCTTTCTCGTAGGCTTTGCGAGCCTCCTCGTACTCTCCGGCCCGTATCAGAGCTCCGCCCAGAACTTCCAATGGAGGACGTGAATATTGCGGGGGCTCAGAGTATCCGAGTTCCTTTTCTTCCTTACTGGCAAGTTCGAGGAGTTTGCGTCCCTGGTCGAGATTGCCTCTTCCCATTTCGGTATCACCACGTAACTCGAGCGATGCTGTGCCTAAGATTTTCAGAACTCGGTCTCGCCCATTCTTGTTATCTTCATCGACATCTTCTTTTGACAGCCGCCAGAGGAGCGCGTCGAGCACTCTGGCCTGATGCTCGGCTTCGTCCATTTGGCCGGATTCGGCGGCTTTCATGCCTCTGGCGTAGGCCAGCAGACCGTCACGATAGTTGCGAGCCCATACATTCACTCTTGAATCGGGGACCCCGAACTGGAGAGGGTGGCTAATAGCGCTGTCCCAATTGGCGAAGCGGATCGCCAACCTTGTTTCGGTGCTGCCGATCTGCAGGACAAAGAAGTTCGGAGCCCCGGAATTGTCTGGATCGTTGTACAAGCCCTGGAGGCGGCGCGCGTGCTCCTGAGCCTCCTGATACTTCCCTTCCTCGGCGCAGTCCGCAATTAGGTACGCGATGTTGTGGACATAATTCCAGTTATTTTTTTCGGCTACGTGCTGGCGGTCCATATAGGTGCGATCGACACGCATGGCATCCAGAAAGATGAGTCTCGCGCGCTCGTAATCTCCAACGCGGTAAAAGATGTGTCCGGGCATGTGGACCATGTGTCCGGAATCTGGAGCTAGTGATCCCAGCTTCTCCGCGCTCGGAATTGCTAATTCAGGATGGCTGCCTTCGACGGCGTGGATCCAGTAATGGTTCGCGGCGGCGTTGTCTGGATGCTGTTGAAGGATTTCGCGCAGCACCGATTGCCCATAAAGGGAACCGGAACGTGGCTCTCCGTCGGTTGAATAGCCATGATTCAGGGAAAGCGCGTAGAGCAGGCGAGCCTCGAGGTCGTTGGGATAGTGGTCGATCAGCGCCTCCATCTGCCTGGCGTAGGTAGCCTCCGCATCGTCATCTTTTTTCTTTGATCCGGCGACATCGGCATGGATATAGCGTTGCTCATGGTCGGAAACTCTGGAGGCCAGATCCTCGGCCTTCTTTAGCTCAGCTTTCTGCTGAGCTTTGTCGCCACCGCGGCTGTCGAGCGCGCGGGCGAGTCCCCAATGACACATGGCACAGTCGGGATCAAGACGAACTGCCTGCTCGAATGCGCGCAGAGCCTCATAATCCCAGAAGCAGTGCAGCGCAGCCAGTCCTTGATCGAACCATCGCTGCGCTTCGGGCGAGCTGGTTGTGATGGTGATGTGAGCATGGCCGAGTCCATTCATCGCCTGCGGCGCCGGCAATTTGGCCAGGTCAAGCCGAGCGCTCTCCGGATCGGCGGAGTGCTGATGTTGGGCAAATGAAAATGTAGCAATAAGGATAAAGACCAGGACTTTCATGGCTGTATGACGAACTATACGTCAAAACCAAAACACGAGGCGGATGTCGCGGAAAAAGAGCAGATTCGGGACAGATAAAAAAACGCCTCGGTTTCCGGAGGCGTTTCATGAGAAGAGGATCTTTCTAGAAGAGGTTCCAGAGGTACTGGTTGTAAACATCATGGTGATACTGGACCTCCGGCGTTTTCACGAATGTGCCCAGCAAGCGCGGGCAGCGATCTGCGGACGCTTTCTTCAAATCGGCGTAACGGTTCTTTACGTCTTCGCCAAGCAGTGTCGTCGTCCACTCAGCCGCGAGGAAGTTATCGATCGCCGTGTAGATGTTGTCCGGCAGGTAGCGCTCAGCCTGGCGCAGGTTCCTGATCTTGGCGATCTCGCCTTGCAGGCCGGTACGGAAGATCGAGTACATCACCATGTACGGATTGGCATCGGGGCTCACCGATCGCACTTCGACGCGCGAAGTTCTCTCGTTGCCGATCGGAATACGGATCATCGACCCACGATCCACCGGCGATGCCTTGATCTGGTTCGGAGCCTCGAAATGGGGATCGAGACGGCGATAGGCGTTCACGCTGGCGTTCAGCAGCAGGCAGAGATCATTTCCGTGACTAAGGATTCTATCCAGAAACGTCCAGGCGATCTTCGACAGCTTCTCTTCGCCTTTGGCGTCCCAGAAGATGTTCTTGCCGTTTTTGTTCACTGAAACATTGGTGTGCATGCCGCTACCGTTCACGCCGACAACCGGTTTGGGAAGAAAGGAAGCGGTGAATCCCATTTTGGTCGCTACCTGGCGGCAAATCAGCTTATAGAGCTGAATCTGATCGGCTGCGGCCACGGCTTCGCCATAACTGTAGTTGATTTCAAATTGGGAAGGCGCGACCTCCGGATGGTCTTTCTCGTTTTGGAAGCCCATTGCGCGCTGTACTTCCGCGGTGGTGTCGATAAAAGTGCGAAGTGGATCTCCAGGCAGCGAATGATAGTAGCCACCCGTGTTCACATATTCGAATTTGCCGGTTTCGTTGTAGCGCCGCTCGGCATCCGGTCCTTGAAAAAGGAAGCCTTCAATTTCGTTGGCGGCGTTCAGCGTATACCCCTCGCTCTTGAAGAGCTGTTCCGCCCACTGCTTAAACATGCCGCGGATGTCAGCCGTGTAGGGCGTTCCGCCTTTATCGATGACATCGCCGAAGACCAGCACCTTCCCGGCGCCGAAAATATCGGCCGGCGCCCAGTAAAACGCGCCCCAGTCAATGCCCAGACGGAGATCGCTCTCGCGCTGCGCGGTGAATCCGCGGATCGAGGAGCCATCGAAGGTGAGGTTGTCATGAGCTCTAAGCAGGAATTTCTTGTCGTAATCGAGCATATGCAGCCGGCCTTCAAGGTCGCTGAACAGCACGGTCACGGCTTTTATCCGCTTTTCGTCGGTGAGGTAGCGCAGACGCTCTTCCTGAATCTCGTGGAAAGGAACGCGCGCTTTGCGCTGCTCCTTAGCTTTAATGTTCAGTTCTTCCAGTTCGTCGTACGGAATGGCCAAAAAATTACGAAGTTCGTTGGACATGCATCTCCTTTAAAGGTGGATCGGGCACACAACTACTATGCTAGGGCCGCAAAACGTAGAGATTAAGAGATCGCGGCGCTCGCGGGAAGCCGAGACAATTTTAATTGACGGCGACCCAGCAAGCTTGGCGGGCTTCGCGAGGTTGCGTTCGCGTCATGATGGCGAGCGAGCCCGCCTGCTCCAGATTTGACTAAATATCAAAGTAAAGTGCGAACTCATGTGGATGCGGACGGAGCCGCACAGGATCAAGCTCCTTTTTGCGCTTATATTCAATCCAGGTTTCGATCAAATCCTTCGTGAACACACCTCCCTCGAGGAGGAATTCGTGGTCTGCTTCCAGCGCATCGAGGACTTCGCCGAGCGCTCCCGGGACAGCTTTGACTTTGGCCTTCTCGCTCGGCTCCAGATCGTACAGATCCTTGTCGATGGGAGCGGGCGGCTTGAGCTTCTTTTTCACTCCGTCCAAACCAGCAAGCAGCAGCGCAGATAAAGCCAGGTAAGGATTGGCGGAAGGATCTGGCGAACGAAACTCAAGACGCTTTGCCTTCTCGCTGCGCGAATACACCGGAATGCGGACGCAAGCGCTGCGGTTGCGCTGCGAGTACATGAGATTTATGGGGGCCTCGTAACCGGGCACGAGACGACGGTAGGAATTTGTTGTCGGCGCGCAGAACGCCAAAAGCGCGGGAGCGTGAGCCAGCAAACCTCCGATGTAGTGGATAGCGGTGTCGCTCAGGTCTGCATATTTCCCTTTGTCAAAAAACAGATTCTTGTTGCCCCGCCACAGGCTCTGATGAACGTGCATGCCGGAACCGTTGTCCATGAAAATCGGTTTCGGCATGAAGGTCACGGTTTTGCCGTGTTTGTGGGCAACGTTCTTGGCAACGTACTTGTACTTGAGCAGGTTGTCCGCCATCTTCGTCAACGTGTCAAAGCGCATGTCAATTTCCGTTTGCCCGGCGGTACCCACTTCGTGATGATGCACTTCCACCTTGATTCCCACTTGCTCCATGGTCAGCATCATGTCGCTGCGGACGTCCTGCAGGCTATCCATGGGAGGGACAGGAAAATAACCTTCTTTGTAGCGCGGCTTGTAGCCCAGGTTTCTGGCGCCGTTCTCACCTTCCTTACCCGAGTTCCAAAACCCCTCTTCCGAGTCGAGGTAGTAGTACCCAAAGTTGTAGGACTGATCGAAGCGCACGCTGTCGAGAATGTAGAACTCGGCCTCGGGACCGAAATAGGCTTTGTCAGCAGCGCCGCTCGATTTCAAATGTTTCTCGGCCTTCAGAGCCACATGGCGGGGATCGCGAGAATATGGCTTGTTGTTCACAGGATCGTAGACGTTGCAAATGATGCTCAGCGTCGGAGCCGTAGTGAACGGATCGACAAATGTCGCCCCTGGATCCGGGAACAAGAGCATGTCACTCTCGTGAATCTCCTGGAAACCGCGAATGCTGGATCCGTCAAAACCAACGCCATCGGAAAAGGCGTCCTCATCAAACTCTCGCGCAGAAACGGAAAAGTGCTGCCACAGACCGGGCAGGTCGACAAACTTCAAATCAACGACTTGAATTCCTTTGTCCTTGATGAATTTGATAACTTCGCTCGGCGTCATGGCCTCCTCCAGGAGGTCCTTGAGAGTGCACTCGGACCTTCACAGGCGGCCGCAGCAACGACCGATTCTGCGGTTCGCTTTGAGCAATCGTCAGCAGTCACGACGCTCGTTACGCATGCATCTTCTCAAAGGTGAAATAAGGGCCGCAGCAATAGAGCACGATCAGCAAATCAGACTATCGCGAGCACACGTTGGACCGAAATAAATTTAATTGATGGAGGATATACGAACGGCCCTGTTCGGAAAATGGGCCCGCGTTGCAAATGGCATCGGCCAGCCTTTTTCGAACTACGAACTACCGGGATTATTCCCCAGAACAGTCGCTTTCGGTAGAATTATCCAAGTATGAGTGTTTTGCTGCAATTTCTATCTCGAGTCTCCATTGGCGTCTTCCTTCTCGGAGTACTCGGATCCTTGGTGGTCGTAGCCATCAGTTTCTTCGAAGATGTTGCGCTGTTGTTCGAAGACGATGACGACGTTGACGCTGCTACTACCCGGGCGTAGAGTTGAGCACGCAAACCACTGAACCCGGTCAGCCCTCACTGACGCTGGGACGAATCCGGCAGCCGGTCTGCTAAGAATGCCCTCTGGTTCCCAGATCTTACCGCCTTCCAACCGGGTACGAATCGTAGTCGCCTCCTCGGTGGCGCTCACGTTCATTTCGTTCTGGCGAGCCGCTGCCATCGTCCTCAATGACCTGGGATCATCTGCATATTACGTCGGCGGTATCGCCGAAGACGCCTTTGGACGTTCGGCGCCCTGGTTCATCCTCGGCGTAATGCTGTTCTCGTTCGCCGTGCGCGCCGTGTACGTCGAGAGCTGCTCGATGTTCGTACGTGGCGGCGTTTACCGCGTCGTAAAGGAAGCGCTGGGCGGAACTCTGGCCAAGCTGAGCGTCTCGGCACTGATGTTCGACTACATCCTTACCGGACCAATCTCCGGGGTCTCAGCCGGGCAATACATCGCGGGCCTGGTAAACGAACTCTTCAGCAAGGCCGACGCTCACGGATGGATTGGCCCAGGCTTTCACGCCATGTTCCATGGCACGCCGCAGATGAACGTGAATGGTACGGCGGTCGTGATCTGCCTCGCCGTCACGATTTACTACTGGTGGGAGAACATCAAGGGAATCGAGGAGTCGAGCGACAAGGCCCTGCGCGTAATGCAGGTTACGACCGTGATGGTGGTGATCCTGCTGGGATGGGCCATAGTCACGTTGATGAAGGTCGGCGGTTCACTTCCGCCGTGGCCCACTCCGTCGAACCTGCACTTCAACGAGACTTCCCTCGGCTTCCTCTCTCACACAAGCCTGGCGACGAACTTTGGACTATTTGGAATCCTCATGGCGTTCGGGCACTCCGTGCTCGCCATGAGCGGTGAAGAAACGCTTGCCCAGGTAAATCGTGAAATCGCTCATCCGAAGCTGAAGAACCTGAAGCGCGCGGCGATCATCGTTGCCATCTACAGTTTCCTGTTCACTGGAGTCGGAACGCTCCTCGCTGTAATGATCATTCCACAGAGCGTTCCACTAGCCGGCTACGAGAACAATCTCCTCGCCGAATTAGTGATGTGGTTCAACGGCCCGCTGTTGTTGAGACTGTTGTTCCGCACGTTTGTTGTAGTGGTTGGCTTCCTGATTCTGTCTGGAGCGATTAACACTTCGATTATCGGTTCGAATGGAGTGTTGAACCGAGTCTCGGAAGATGGAGTCCTTACCGATTGGTTCCGCAAGCCGCAGAAGAAGTACGGGACTAGTTACCGCATCGTCAACCTGATCGTCGGCCTCCAGATTATTACGATTCTGTTAAGCCGCGGCGATGTCAATGTGTTGGGTGAAGCTTATGCCTTCGGCGTGATTTGGAGCTTCACGTTCAACAGCGTCGCGATGCTCGTGCTGCGCTTTAAGTACAAGGGCGAACGCGGTTGGAAGGTGCCTCCGAATCTCACGATCGCCGGGCGAGAAATTCCACTTGGACTGCTGTCCGTCTTTATGGTGCTCCTCACTACGGCGATGGTGAACCTGGCAACTAAGAAAGTCGCGACGATCACCGGCCTCATGTTTGCCGCGGCCTTTTTTGCCATCTTCACGATCTCTGAGCGCGTGAACGCCCGTAAGTTCAAACACGCGGAAAAAGAGATGAAGGAGCACTTCCAACTCCTGCACGAAGAACGAATCGAGCGCGAAGCTGTCGGCATTCGTCCCGATTGCACGATTGTCACAGTTCGTGACTACAACACTCTGCTGCAACTGCGATGGGTATTGCAAAACACTGACACGACAGAAAACGATGTGGTGGTGCTCGCAGCTCGACTCACTGGACCCGGCAGCGGTGAAGTCGATCTCTCCACGGAACAAATTTTCAGCGATCACGAACAGACGCTGTTTACCAAATGTGTGAGCATCGCGGAGAGCTACGGCAAGCATATCTCCCTGATGGTCGTACCTGCGCGGGACGTGTTTTCCGCGATTGTCCAGACGGCAAATTCGCTGCTTGCAGCTCGGGTTGTCGCCGGTCTTTCCACTAAGATGACATCGGAAGAGCAGGCCTTCCGCATGGGACAAGCCTGGGAGGCTGCCCTTTCGCCAAAGCATCAATTTGTTTTCCAAGTGGTGAAGCCGGGTCCGGAGGTGCAGAGCTTCCGTATCGGTCCGCACAATCCAGATCTCAAGACCGAAGACGTGATGCTGGTCCATCGCCTCTGGCTTGATGCGCGACGTCAGTCAGGCACCGAGGATCTGCATCATCACGACATCGTTACTCTGGCTCTGACGCGCCTCGCCGCCGACTACTCTCGCGATCGGCAATCGATTTTGAAGGAGCTCCGCCATCGCGGAGATGGCCTGGTGGGAAAGACCCCTCCGCGAGTTGGACCAACAGGTAAGCCCTTGCCGAATCCCGTTTCGGTACCTCCAACACAGCCAAGGCGCAAATAGCGTCGGTGCTCAGTCAATCAGTTTCTTTAAGGCTTCCCCATTGGTAACTGGCAAATGTTTCAGCGCAATCGTGCTCAACGATTTGTAGAGCGTCAGCAGCTCGGGATGTTCTTTCAGAACGTCAAGATGCTTGCGGAGTGTCGCAACGTCTCCGCGGCGCAATGGCCCGCTAAAGGCAAGTTGAGGAGTGGTAAGAAGGCAGTTTTCGATGGTCTGGCGAACAATCGGCCCCATCAACTCGCGCGATTTGCGCTGCTTAAATCCCGCGAGTTCGCCGACTTGCTGCGCGGCAACCATTAATGCGACCAGGGCGGGAGAGGAAAAGAATCCGAATAAGTGATATGCGGGCTTGAGTTCGGCAGCGATCCGAAACGGCTTACCTCCAAGGCTTCGCACGATTGCGCCGACAGTAACGAGAGCGCTGGCATCCCCTTCCAGGGCAAAAGGCACTCCTTTCCATTCCGGTTTGGAAATGCGCACGAACGTCATCAGCGGATGTGCTGAAGCAATGCCGGCGCCCGCCTTCTTGAGTGGAGAGAGCGCATCGGACCGAAGCGCGCCACTCGAATGAATCGCAATCTTGCGCCTCCAGTCGCCGCGTGCCGCAATCTGGCTCGCAACCTCGAAGATTGCATCATCCGGCACACAGATCCAAGTAGTTTTGGCAAATTGAGCATCTCGGAGAGTTATGGCGCGCGCTCCGACTTGCTTAGCGAGCTTGCGCGCACGAGAAATCGATTGGGCATTGTTTCGAGAAACGATCTCGATCACACGATGTCCGCTCTGGCGCAATGCGATAGCCATTGCCGTTGCCAGCGTTCCTGCGCCAATGATCGTCGTATCGATTGATCGCCTGGTTCGTGAAGGTGTCATCGGTAGCAGTAGAGAATTAAACGACGCGACAGAATGTTAACCTATCGCTTCATGCCCAAAAGTCCCACGAGCACAAAGAGCAAACTAGCGCACTTTCCCAAGCCGAAACACGGGAAGGTTCTCTCGCGCAAGATTGGATATCGCGGCAAAGTGTACACAGTGGTCGCAGATAGAGTTCGTGAACCCGAAGGAGTAGTCGCGCTGCGAGAGATCATTCGTCATCACGGTTCTGTTGTTGTATTGGCCGTTGACGACTCGACATCGCCGCCGCGAGTGCTTCTCGAGCGTCAGTATCGCTACGCGGCGGACGCCTATCTCTGGGAGCTGCCAGCGGGTCACATCGATCCGGGAGAAAAGCCTCCCGCTGCGGCCAGGCGAGAGCTGCTGGAAGAGACTGGTCTGACGGCAAAACGATGGAAACGGGCGCTAAAGTTTTACGTTAGCCCTGGCATTCTCGACGAGACCATGGAGGTTTATCTCGCTACTGGCCTCATTCAGGGAAGGGCTCAACTAGAGGATGATGAGCGCATTCGAACCAAATTCTTCCCGCTGGGCGTCGCGGTGAAAATGGCGCAGAACGGAACCATTCGTGATGCGAAAACACTAGCGTCACTGTTCTGGTTGGATTCAGCTATTTAGAGAGCTGCTCCCAAATACTGAGTCGAGCCCAAAATGGCACCGGCCGTCGTATTTACTCCTTTGACAATAAGGCTGTATTTGCCGCATAATCGTAACCAACCAGTAACCTCACTAGGACCCCAAGAATTACCCTCGCGCCGTTCCCTTAAGCCACTTCGGGCGTGTGAAGTAAGTCTCCTTGCGCAGTCCCCAAGGGTGCTCTGGAAGTTTGGGTCCGGCCTTAGCTGTTCGGTCCCGGAAGGAAACAGGAAGATATGCAAGTGACGCGAATTAAAGGCACTGTCAAGTGGTTCAACAACGCTAAGGGTTTTGGATTTATCGGTCAGGAAAGTGGACCAGATGTATTCGTCCACTACAGCGCCGTAAAGTCTGAAGGTTATAAGAGTCTTCAGGAAGGTGATCAGGTGGAGTTCGAGATCGTGCAGGGCCAGAAAGGCCCTCAAGCCGACAACGTGACCAAGATGTCCTAGTGAGATCGAGAATTTATCCAGAACCCAGCCATGTGGCTGGGTTTTTTGTTTCGGACCATTCGCACACGAGGAATTTAGAATTAAGGCGCACATGGAAAATCGCAACATTGCCGCCATCTTCTACGAAACTGCCGACCTGATGGAGATTCGTGGAGATGATCCCTTCCGCATTCGCTCCTATCGTCGCGCGGCTGAAGCTGTGGAGGGATTACCTACACGCATTGCCGACATCGCAGCAGACACGAAGAAGTTGCTTGAGATTCCCGGCATCGGCAAGAGTATGGCCGGCAATATCCAGCAACTGCTGAAGGAGGGTAATTTCCCTCTTCATGCCGAGCTGCTCGAGAAGTATCGCCCTTCCATGTTGGAACTACTGAAAATTCAGGGACTCGGTCCCAAAACCATCGCGCTCATTTGGGACGCTTACCAGGTGTGCGACATAGAAGGAGTTGAGAAGCTGGCGCGTGAAGGAAAAATCCGCGAGCTTCCGCGGATGGGCGAGAAACACGAGCAGAAGATTCTGCGAGGCATCGAGGAATATCGCCGTATCTCCGGACGCTTCCTTCTCGATGCGGCTGAGCGCACGGCGGAAAAAATCAAAGAGTTTCTCGCCGCAATGCCTGGGGTAGAGAAAATCACTGCGGCTGGTTCTTTGCGCCGCGGCCGCGAGACAGTTGGAGACCTCGACATCCTCATCACGGGTCCATGTTGTGCGGACGACCGCCTGGAGCCTCTCCTTGATCGAATCCTGACTTTTCCTGGGATCAGTGAGGTCCTAGCTAGAGGCGGCAACAAGGTCAGCTTCAGGTTGCGCAGCGGAATGCAGGTAGACGTACGCACGCTGAAACCTGAATCCTTCGGCGCGGCCCTTCAATACTTCACTGGATCAAAGACTCATAACGTCTCATTGCGTCAGCGCGCAATCAAGATGGGTTACACCTTAAGCGAGTACGCGCTCACGCGGATTGCAGATGGCACACATGTGGCCAGCGCCACGGAGCAGGAAGTCTACGCCGCCTTGAAGCTCGACTACATTCCTCCCGAACTTCGCGAGAACCAAGGCGAAATTGAAGCTGCTGAGAAGCACGCTCTTCCGCGACTGATCGAGCTCAGCGACATTCGTGGTGATGTGCACATGCACACAGTAGAAACCGATGGCCGCTGCACGATCGAAGAGATGGTCGGCGCCGCGCGGGAGCGCGGCTACGAATATATGGCCATCACCGACCATTCGAAGAATCTCGCGTTCGCCAACGGACTCGACGACCAGCGAGCTCTCGAGCACATTCGCAAGATTCGCGAGGTGGGCAAACGTACCGATGGAATCAAAGTCTTTGCAGGAATCGAAGTGGACATCCTCGCGGAAGGCGAACTCGACCTGTCTGGAGATGTGTTGGATGAGATGGATCTGGTAATCGCCAGTGTTCATTCCCACTTTCAACAAGAGCGGCAACAAATGACCGATCGCCTGCTGCGCGCAATCAACAGCGAACACATTTCGATCCTTGGCCATCCGACGGGGCGTATGTTGTTGCGCCGTGAGGGCTACGATTTCGATTTCGAGGCCATCCTGAAGGCTGCCGGGACACACAACGTCGCAATGGAACTTAATGCCTACCCCGATCGGCTGGACTTATCCGACCGTCATTTGAAGATGGCGAAGGAAGGTGGCGTGAAGATCGTAATCAACACCGATTCCCACCACACTTCACACCTGGAAAAAATGCGGTTCGGAGTTGTGCAAGCCCGCCGGGCATGGTTAACAACTCAGGATGTACTGAACACTCTTCCGGCCAATCAATTCGCGGCAGCGATGAAACGACATTCACACACGGCGGTGGCCTGAGGCTTAAAATCAGCATCCTAGGATGAGAGTTGCTGGAAGGAGACAACCCATGTCGAGTCCAACTGGTCCAGAAGTGCGACCAACTGCTCCGGAAGTGAAAAAGCCAGCCGCACCCCGCTTCGACGCTGGCCACATCCCTATGAGCGAGGAACTCGATAGTCCGCGCTGGAGCCTCCCGCCGCTCGTGCCGGTACTAATAGCGGCGGTTGTGCTAGGCGTAATCGTCGGTGTGTATCTTCTCTCCTCCAGGCAGCCGCCTACCTCGACAGGTTCGGCTATTCGTGTTGTGGCACTGCCCCTGCACATTGAGTCCAAAGGGTCAATTGCACCGGGACAGCAGGGCACGCTGGATCAAAATGTCGAGAAGCGAGACGCGGTGCTGGTAAACATCGCGCTCGATGTGAAGAATGCGATTGGGAAGCCGATGTATATCAAAGGCATCGAGGGAAAGCTTGTCGGAGAAAAAGGGGAATTTAACGATAGCGCTGCTCCCGCCTCGGATTATGAGCGCATCGTGCAGGCATATCCCCAACTCAACATTCCCGATGTCAAGCCATTGCAATCCGAGTCGAGTATCCCTGCCAATGCTAACCAACGAGGAGTAGTAATTTTCAGTTTTCCTGTGTCGCGTGAAGACTGGGACAAGCGAAAGTCGCTGCAGGCAACGGTTAATTTCTACGATCACGCTCCTCTTGTGATCGACGCCACACAAGTCGCTGCCGCTCAGGAAGCAACACTGCCGACAAAGGTTTCGAAATAACTAAGTTCTTCCAGCAGCTCTGCTCTCCCGTAGATTGGGCTATGGAATTGCATAGGGATAAGCAGGGCCAGCAACGCGTTTTGGCCAAGCAAGCATATGATTTAAGGGAGTAAGCAGCTGATTTCGGGAGCTTTGTCTTCGTTAGGTCAGGTGTTCTGAGCGAAGCTCGTGGGTCGGAATTGAGCGGGCAAGAAATGGAACCGCGATTCTCAATTGTAGTAACTAAGTAGTAAGCACCACTGCGCCATGAAGAGTTTTCGTGTTCTCATAATTCTGATATTGCTGGGCATTGCCGCTCCACTCGTCATTCACTATCGCGCCTGGTCGCTAGGCATTTCAGTAGCGACGCCACCCGTTGTTCAAGCACCGGCACAATCCTCGGAGCAAGGGAGTAATACGATCCAGTCACAGGGTACAGCCACTGTTGCTACCGCAGCGCAGACGCTAGCGGTCAATTCTGAGCTGGCGGATCCATCGTTCGATTTGCCGGGCGCAAGCAGCTCGCTCCCGCTTCTCTCGGTAATTGGCTTCGGAGTATTCCTGGGTGGCTTGATTTCCGCGCTCCGAACTCGTCCAGCTCACAAGTAAGTCCTCTCGCAGTTAGAGCTTTGGCATCCAACCTACGAGTTGCTCTGAGTCGGAAGCAGGTCCCTTTATGGACCACGAACATCAAGATCGACAACGTGACTTTCTCCAGCAGCTTCGGTCGCGCGAGGCCTGGGAACGGTTTCGTGGATTGCTTTCCCGGCAAAGACTCTCGATCGTCCTGATCGTTCTGGGCGTCGTCCTGCTAGGCTACGTTGGATCAGAATATGCAGCCATGTACAGCGAGCAGCAAGCGCTGCAGGAACAATGGCAGCAGCAACAGAACTCCTCGGCCGCGGGCGCGGTAACTGAACCTGTTTCGAAGCATGACGGGTTGACTCGCGTTTTGATTCCGAAGATCGATCTCGACGTCATAGTTGTCGAAGGAACAAACCACAAAGCGTTGCGCCTCGGACCTGGCCACCTTAAAGGGACTCCAGCCCCAGGTGAAGTGGGGAACTCCGTCATTTCCGCGCACCGCGACACTTTCTTCCGACATATTTACGAGCTCAAGGATGGCGACGATATCCAAGTACGGCGAGACGGTCGTACGTACACTTTCCAAGTCACGGGCAAGAAGATTGTGATGCCCAACGATGTGTCGGTGCTCAAAAAGACGTCGGATGCTCGCCTGACTCTAATCACCTGCTATCCGATTTACTACGTCGGGCCGGCACCGAAGAGACTGGTCGTCTTCTCGAAGCTTGTGGGCAATGCGAAGCCGGGTCCGGCACACGCGCCAATAACGCCACGGTCGCGCCGCCACTCCTAACTTCACTTCTCCGCAAGCTGCACTCCCCTACGCAACAGCTAAAATCATTCTGTGCACAGGTGCGATGTAGTCATTGCTGGTGCTGGAATCATTGGTCTTTCCGTAGCCATTGAGCTTACGCGCGCAGGCGCCTCCGTCGCGGTCCTGGACCGCGGTGAGCCCGGCCAAGAAGCCTCAAGCGCAGCGGCGGGAATGCTGGTGGCTAACGACCCGGAAACCGACCCCAAGTTGAAACCGCTGACGCGAATGAGCGCGGCGATGTATCCGGCCTTCGCTGAGGAACTCGAACTCCGTTCGGGAATCAGCGTAGAACTCGAGAGTCGTGGAACGCTCTACATCGCCCATGAAAACGGCGAATTACCTGCTGCCCCTCTCTCCGAAGTTGCCTTGCGAAAACTAGAGCCCGCTTTGGCTGACGTTTCACGAGTGTGTCTGCTCGAAGAGCAAACCGTCGATCCTCGCCTTCTAGTAAGGGCCGCGCTGAGCGCAGCAAAGAGAATGGACATTACCGTTCATCATGAGGCGCGTGTGGAAAGCGTCAGCATCGCCACGACGCGCGATCTGGAAGTGGAGACCTCTTCCGGTCTGTATTCGACGGCAACGTTCGTAAATTGCGCAGGTGCCTGGGCGAGTGAGATCGCGGGAGTCCCGGCTCCGTCTCAACCCGTCAAAGGCCAGATGTTGACTGTCATTCCGCCCGTCCGCGAACTGCGGCACGTTGTACGGTCGCGCGAAGTGTATCTAGTTCCGCGAAAAAGTGGCCGAGTCCTGATTGGCGCAACTGTTGAGGAGGCGGGATTCGACAAGACAGTACAGCCGGAGGTGATACAGAAACTGCATAAGGCCGCATCGAACCTTGTGCCCTGGATCGGCGACGCAAAGATGATCGAAGCGTGGGCAGGATTGCGGCCTGGCACTCCCGATGGACTGCCGATGATAGGTCCAGGTTCTCTCCCTGGAACCTATGTCGCCACGGGCCATTTCCGAAATGGGATTCTTCTGGCTCCGATCACTGCCGTTCTGTTGTCTGAACTGATTCAGGGACGACAGACTCGAGTTGATCTGAGTCCGTTCTTGCCTTCTCGCTTTGCTAGCAATCGAGCTCTGGCTGGTTAACGATTTAGGCAGCAATATCTGCGGCGACGGATGCAGGGAATAGCTTGTGCATTTCGGACACACTGGCAGAAACCTTGAACAAGTCTTGCGTGCTTTCGGCCATACGCATTTTGTACGGCTGCTCACCAGTCATTAGATCAACGCTAATTCCCTGCTCTAAGGAACGTCGCACAACTTCGAACAACAGACTGGTCCCAGGAGAGAACCGTGCCCATCCACGGTCGTAGAAGATCGTGTAGCAACGCCGCCAGTCAGCATCGCGAAAGGTCACCAACGCAGCGACAACAGTGCTTCCCGCCTCGAGGGAAAAGATCTCACAATTCGAACCCTCAGCCCGACAAACGGCTACCATAAATTCGGCACGGAGGCTATCGTGAAACAGTTCGGTACCTGTGGATTGCGTAGTACGCAGTCGGTAGATCTCGGCCACAATAGAGGCGTTGCCCGAGTGTTGAATGATGTGCAAACCCATGCGACGCAGCTTACGCACTCGACTGAACGCCCGCGAATGATCCTGAACGAATCCCTCTGCCGTGACCTGCCCACTATTCAATCGTGGAGCTATGCTAAAGAAGGTCTTTGGCATCCGCTCCCAGATGTGCGCTTGCATTCGACTAATCGCGGTAATTGACAGCCGTAAATCGAGAGTTGCGAGCTTCTGCCAGGCCGCCATTAGAGGAGCGTGATCTCCTGTTGCGAGGTAATCACGATAGTCGAGGAGACTCTCACCTGCGAAGCTGAGCGTGCGAGACTGAGTTTGAATCACTGCGGGAAGGATCGCGGCGCCGTTGTCATTTTCTGCAAAGACGAAGTGCGGTTCCTCACGCTCGCCAAAGAATTTCGCAGCTAAGAGATTCCAGCGGTGACTCTGAAAAAGGCTCAACTCGGGATTCATGAGCGAATCCCAGACTGAGCCTAGCGTCTCAATTTCACCGACGCTGCGCGCCACGCGGACTCGAAGCAAAGATGTCTCCCTCAGTCTGAATCTGTGGCGGATGGCAAAGTCGGTCACCCAGTCTGCACGCCGATTAAGTTAGACGCGAAGGGTTGTTGCGAAGGATGCAAGCCGAGTAGCTGAAAGGTCCTGGTGCCTCCGACTCGTTCCCGCCGAATGAAAATGCGCAGCAAAATGCACGCGGATAAACATCGAAACGACGCGCGCAACCTAGAAGCTTGTGACGCTAACTGTTACAATGCTAATTGAAATTGAAATTCATTTTCAATATCTGAGGCGATGTTACAAGCTCTTATAGTCACCCTGCGGGAAGGCGTTGAAGCCGCCCTGATTGTCGGAATCACGGTAGCGTACCTGTCCAAAATCCAGCGCCCAGACCTGCGCCGTGTCGTGTATGCGGCGCTGGGAGTGGCTTTCGTCTGCAGTATCGCTGTCGCCGTAGTGCTTTCCCGTACTCAGCTCAATCAGGACATCTTCGAAGGTTATGTGATGCTCGTAGCCGCATTCTTTGTGGTCACGATGATCTGGTTCATGAGCCGGGCCGCCAAGCGCCTAAAAGGAGAAATCGAGGGCAAGGTGGGCGGGCTGGCGAGCAGCGGGCGAACCTTCGGCCTGTTTCTCTTTGTCTTTCTGATGGTTTTACGCGAAGGCGTCGAGACGGTTTTGATCCTGGCGGCGGTTGAGTTCAATTCAACCCAGCTTTTGAGTTTCATAGGGACTCTTCTCGGCGTTCTGCTGGCGGTGGTTTTTGGCGTGATGTTCGTCAAGGGCAGCATTCGCATCAACCTGCAGCGCTTCTTCCGCGTAACAACCGTAATCCTCATCTTCGTTGCTGCGCAGCTGGTCGTTTCTGGATTGCACGAGCTTTCTGAGAACGGCGTTCTTCACTCCAGCCGTGAAGAGATGGCGATCATTGGTCCGATTGTTCGCAATGATCTGTTCTTCTTTGTCACGATTCTTGCCCTGGCGGCATTGATGATTCTCTTTGACCAACGCCGGCGGCAAAGCAACGACACGCCACTGCCAGGTGGGACTGATTCCCGGGCTCTCCAGCGCAAGGCAACGTGGTCTGCTCGGAAAGAGCGTCTTTGGTCGACGGCGGTATATACATCTTCGTTCCTCTTCATCGTCCTCGTGACGGCCCAGTTTATTTACGCCAAGAGCACTACTTCCCTTTCACCGGCACGCGAGTTGACGTTCACTGGCGGACAGGTTTCGATCCCGGCCAGCGAAGTCTCGGATGGTGAGCTGCATCGGTATTCCGCCAATTTGGACGGTAAGGAAGTACGCTTCCTCGTTTTCAAGAAGCCCGATGGAAAAATTGTCACCGTGCTCGATGCCTGTCAGATTTGCGGTCCGGTCGGCTTCTACAAGAATGGAAATCAGATTATTTGCAAGAACTGCTCGGCACCGATTAACGCTCAATCGATGGGTCAGTCTGGGGGCTGCAATCCGATTCCGCTCAAATCGTCGATCAATGGCGATCTGATCACGATTAGCCAGGCAGATCTCTCAACCGGCAGTTCTCGGAAGTAGGGTCTGTGTTTCTTCGCCTTCTCTACCAATCATTCCGGCGACAGCAGCGGCGCAAACTGCTTGCAGGATTCGCGGTCACACTAGGGGTCGCGGTTGCGACCGCCATGATCGCGGTTGGAGTTGACGTGGGCGACAAGATCAATCGCGAGCTACGCGGGTATGGCGCCAACATCGTGGTCTATCCTGACGATCAGGCTCTCAGTGTTCGCGTCGGGGACCAAGAATTGAAGCCGGCCTCCCCCGGAACTCACCTGAAGGAATCAACTCTCCCGAATATCAGGGGAATTTTTTGGGGTCACAACATCCTCGCCTTTGCCCCGTTTCTCGAAGAACAGGTGCAGGGGCCATCGGGAACGCTTCGCATAATTGGCACTTACTTTGATAAACCGCTCCGTTTTGGAACTGAAGAGTTTTCGACCGGTGTCGAGAAGCTTTATCCCTGGTGGAAGGTGGAAGGAACTTGGCCGCGTGATAGTGGCACTGACGTATTGGTCGGATCGCAACTGGCGACTCGACTTGGGAAGCAACCAGGTGACTCGATTGCCCTGTCCCGTTTGTCAATGCGGATTGGCGGAATCTTGACCACCGGGGGCAGTGAAGACGTCGCCATCGTTGCTCCGCTTGCACTCGTGCAGCAACTGGCGCACGCTTCGGATGCAGTAGACAAGATTTATGTAAGCGCACTCACCAAACCGGAAGACGCGTTTGCCCGCCGCGATCCCGACCGCATGACCGCCGCCGACCGCGATCGCTGGTATTGCTCGCCATACGCCAACTCGATTGCTCTACAGTTGCGAGAAGTTTTTCCCGGAGCGCGTGCTGAGCAGATTCGCCAGGCCGCGCAGAATGAAGGCACCCTCCTCTCGCATATCTCTGGAATGATGTTGCTGATCGCCCTTGCCTCGCTGATCGCAGCAGCTCTTGCCGTTTCCGCCGCGATGGCAACCACAATCCTGGAACGACGCCAGGAAGTCGGCTTAATGAAGTCGCTGGGAGCAACAGCGCCGACGATCGCATCCCTGTTCGTAAGCGAGGCAGCACTACTTGCTCTGGGTGCGGGCATTCTGGGATTCCTGCTTGGCGATGCGATCGCACAGCGCATAGGCCAGGCGGTATTTCATTCCAGCGTGGCCATTACTCCCGTGTTGCTGCCAATGGTCATGTTTCTCGCGTTGCTCGTTACCGTTGGCGGGAGTGCGGCGGCGATCCTTCGTGCATTGAAGCTCGATCCTGTGCTGGTGTTGCGAGGTGACGCATGAGCGTGCGCGCCTCCATGTTCTTTCACGTTCTGAAGCGCGGTCTGCTGGGTCGCGGCAATCGTCCGCTGATTGCATTCATTGCCTTGACTGTTGCTTCGACGATGGTTACGGCCACTCTGAGTCTTTACTACGGGCTTGAAAATAAGTTGAATCGGGACTTCCGCTCCTATGGCGCAAACATCACAGTGGCTGCTCCTGAGGGACAGAGTTTGCCCACTGATGCCGCGAGCCATGTGCGATCCATTCTTGGAATCGACGCAATCGTAGTTCCGTTTGCGTTTGCAGTGATGCACACCAGCGGTGAGGAGGCCGTCGTTGTGGCCGGAACGGAAATGGATGAAGTTCGGCGACTGAATACCTGGTGGTCAGTTTCGCGATGGCCCAACGGAGATGATGAAGCCCTGGTGGGAGCGCGTGTTGAGTCGCACCTGCGGCTTACTGATGCTAGTTTCGATTTGGATTTTGCAGGCCAGAAGTTTCATGTGAGGCGGTCAGGCATGCTGAAAACCGGAGCAGACGAGGAAGATCGAATCTACGTTCCGCTAGGCACTTTCGAGCGCCTCACGAGTCTCAGACCATCTTTGCTCGAGATCTCGGCGCCGGGATCGCGCGAGCAGGTTACGGCCGTTGTGGCTCAGCTCCAATCAAGGCTCCCGGGCATGCAGGTAAAGCCCGTGCGGCAACTCCTTCAGGCACAAGGCGCCGTCGTGAGTCGCATGCGCTCCGTAATGTTTGCATCAACGCTACTCATTGCGCTAACTGTGGCTCTCTGCGTTTTCTCCACGCTTACATCTTCAGTTTTGGAGCGACGACGTGATTTCGCAGTGATGAAGGCGATTGGATCGTCGCAGATAACTGTGAACGCTCTGTTTGCCGGCGAGGCCCTGACAATTGCCCTGTGCGCTGCTCTCGCCGGATATGTCCTCGGTTCTGGGGTTGCAGCCTGGATTTCTCAGGCTAACTTCCACGCCATTGTGACGCCGCAGATCAGCGTGCTGCCGCTTGTGATCCTTGCCGATGTAGCTTTGGCTTTGCTGGCGGCGACGGTTCCGCTGGCACGCTTGCAACGAATCGAACCGGCAGGCATCCTTAAAGGGGAATAATGTCGATCGAGATCATCAACATACGGAAAGTCTATTCGGCGAGCCAGCGCGGGCAGGCGGGCGAGATACGCGCGCTCGATGGTGTCTCGCTTTCCGTGCGCAAAGGCGAATGGCTGGCGATTATGGGCCCATCCGGTTCCGGCAAATCCTCTCTTGTGAACTTGATCGGCTGCCTCGATCGTCCCAGTTCGGGAGATATCTTCATCGATGGCAAAGATCTCGGCGAACTCTCCGGTTCGGAGCTCAATCGCTTTCGGGCAGAGAAGATCGGATTCATCTTCCAGCAATTCCACCTGATTCCCTACCTCACTGCCCTCGAAAACGTGATGCTGGCTCAGTACTTCCACTCGATGACCGATAAGCAGGAAGCGCTGCAAGCTCTCGATCGAGTTGGACTCAAGGAGCGTGCTCATCACCTGCCCGCACAGCTTTCGGGTGGCGAGCAGCAGAGGGTCTGCATTGCACGCGCGTTGATCAACGACCCCAGCATCATCCTGGCCGACGAGCCAACCGGAAATCTTGACGCCAAGAACGAAGAAATCGTTCTTAAGCAATTGCGGAGTCTACATCAACAAGGACGAACGATCGTGATGGTGACTCACGATCCGGTTGTAGCTCGACTCGCCGACCGATCTGTGGAACTCCACCACGGCCAAGTGGCCCATCAGCAGATCTTCAATATGTCCGACGAGATGCAGATTGACGAAGTGCTCGAGGAGATCTGGACGCTGCACGAAAACGGCGAACTGGCGGAAGTTGGTCGTATGGAAGTCGATGGCGCGCTGCCCGTGTCACTGGCTGTCGATCGCATGGAAGAGCTTGGACTCGTCAAAAAGCGGGCTCACGGTGCAGTCGATCACACGCACAAGGATGTACTCAACCGCTGTCACGAAGCCATACATCCTGGAACACATTCAAAGCAGCATGGCGAGTTCATCGTCGATTTCACCCAAGCAGGTCAGCAGCGTGCTGCCGATGTCATACGACGTCATCGGCTTGCAGAACGACTGTTCACGCAAACCTTGAAAGTACAAAACGAAGACGAAATCGAGCAGCAGGCTTGCAAGTTCGAGCACATTCTCTCTCCGGAAGTAACGGAGAAGATCTGTTCATTCCTCGGACACCCAGCCACGTGTCCACACGGCAGTCCTATTCCTGCCGGAGAGTGCTGCGAGAAGGCTGGACGCGTTCCTGATCAGGTTATTGCGCAGAGCCGCTCCAGCTAGCGACACCGTGGTCTCCGGTAGTCGTTGGCCGCTCTGTTAAGCTTCCCAGCCATGAACCGCTCAGCCTTGACCGCTATCCTCATTGTTGCGTTCGCTATAAGCGCGACATCGCAACAGCAGGGTTCCCCAACGCCCGAGCTGCCAACTGACATTCCTAAAGAAGCGCACATTCGCACAGTGCTTAGCGACAAGACGCCATCCGGCCAAGACGCGGTTTGGAACACTCCCGACGGCACGATCCATGAGTTCTTCCAATTCAACGACCGGGGACGCGGGCCGAAGGTCTACAGCAATTACCAGCTCGACTCGAAGGGATCCGTCATCACCGAAGATTCAAAAGGCGTCGACTACATGAAGAATCCAGTTGAGGAGCACTTCGCAATTACTGGACAAGCCGCCTCATGGAAGAACCAAGCGGAAGACACGCACCAGGCAAACGCTTCCGGCAAGGCCTACGTTGACCTGAACGGCGGGCCAGAGTCGCTCGCGCTACTTACGCGAGCTGCGATCAAGAACGGGGGCAAGATTGATCTCTTGCCATCTGGCCAAGCGTCAATACGCAACGTGAAGTCCGTGCCGGTGGAAGCCAACGGCACAAAGGTGAAGGCCAGTTTGTATGAGGTTTCCGGCTTGGGCTACGAGCCTGCCTACTTGTGGCTGGACGAGGGCCAGGAATTCTTCGCCACAACATATGGCTGGAGCAGTACGACACGTCAGGGATTTGAGTCTGTCGCTCCCGCACTGCACAAGGCACAACAGGAAGTAGAGAACGCCCGCGCTGCAGAGCAAGCGCATGCGCTGACTCACGTTCCCAAAGGTGACTTAGTTATCAAGAACGTCAATCTCTTCGACTCCGAAACAGCGAAGGTCCTACCCAAACAACGCGTAGTCGTGCATGGCGATCGCGTCGCCTCCGTCGCTGCCGAATCCAGACAGCCTACGCCATCGAATGCTGAAGTCGTCGACGGCTCCGGCAAAACATTGCTGCCGGGACTGTGGGATATGCATGCGCACCTTTTCCCACTGAATGCCTTTATGGATGTCGCCGCTGGAGTTACGACCGTCCGAGATATGGGCAACAGCATCGACGACCTGACGTCGTTGCGCCAGCACATCATGGACGGTACTCAGATCGGTCCACGTGTTGTTCGGGCCGGCTTCATCGACGGACCTGGACCATTTGAAGGTCCCATCAAAGTCCTCGCCGCCACGCCGCAGGAAGCAGTGGCTCGCGTCGATCGCTATGCCGATCTCGGCTACGTGCAGATCAAGATCTACAGCTCGGTGAAACCTGAGTTGGTGCCAATCATCGCCGACGAGGCACACAAGCGCGGTCTGCGCGTCAGTGGACACGTTCCTGCCGGCATGATCGCCGAGCAGTTCATCCGCGACGGAGCCAATGAGATCCAGCACATGAACTTCGTGTTCCTGAACTTCATGCCCGACGTAACCGAGACGCGCACGCCGGAACGCTTCATTGCTCCAGGCAAGCGGGGCGCTGATCTCGATCTGAACAGCGCGCAAGTAAACAACTTCATCGCACTGCTGAAGGACCGTCACATCGTGATTGATCCAACGATGGGCGTCTGGGAAAACACGTACACGGACCGTCAGGGCAAGATTCCCGCGATAGACCAACCAATGTTCGATCGTTTGCCGGTGCAAGCACAACGCAGCATCAAAGCTGGAGGCGGTTCGTTGCCAGTTCCCGATGATGCCACCGATAAACAGTACCGCGCTTCCTACGCCAAGATGGAAACAATGCTAAAGAAGCTGTACGACAGTGGAGTTCAGCTAGTGGCTGGAACCGATGCGGGCAACGGATACGCACTGCATCGCGAGTTGGAAATTTATGTTCAGGCCGGCATTGCAGCGCCAGCAGTCCTCCGCATGGCAACGCTCGAGGGCGCGCGAGTAATGCACATGGACAAAGACTTCGGATCGATCACGCCGGGTAAATACGCCGACATGATCCTGGTGAATGGCGATCCCACAACCCAGATCAGTGACATCCGCAAGATCGACCTGGTGGTAAAGAACGGCAGCCTTCTCCGGCCCCGAGAGCTCTACCACTCGATTGGAGTCCAGTGACGTCGGCTTCTACTTGGAAGCGAGCTCGGCAAGAACATGAGCCAGGACGCGAGTCCCATTGTTAATAGCCTCAGGTGAAGCATATTCATCGGGACGATGACTGATGCCCTCACGGCACGGAATGAAGATCATGCCGGTTGAAGCGATCCGCGACATGAACAAAGAATCGTGGTAAGCGCGGCTCACCATTCTTTGAAATCGAAGCTGATTCGTTCTACACGCACCTTCAATTGCGTCCACGACTTCAGGAGCGCATTCACCGGGAGCATCCGCATTCACAACTTCGATCTGCACACCCGTGGATCGACGTCCTGCAATCTCGTCGCATTGTTGACGAATTAGTCGGAAGACAGTTTCACGCCGCTGTTCATCGATATCCCGAAGATCGACTTCCAGCCGCACGCGGTTCGGGATGCTGTTTACCGCAGATGGAAACACGTCACATATTCCCGTCGTGGCAACTGTATCCAGCGAACCCGTTGACTTCGCTGCGGACTCTATCGCGAGAATGATCTCTGCCGCGGCGCACAGAGCATCGCGACGCTCTGGCATCAGCACCCCACCTGCATGACCACCTTGGCCTTCCACTGAGATGCGCAGGCTTGCTGGAGCAGCAATGGCTGTGACAATGCCAATGTCGAGTTGCTCCTGCTCGAGCAGTGGGCCTTGCTCAATATGCAGCTCGACGAAATTGCGATAGTAGCCGCGAGGAAGAAGGACCTGTATTAGATTTCCGCTAAATCCCGCGGCATTTCGCACCTCACGTAATGTTTGCCCGCCTTTGTCTTCCAACTTTTCGTCTACCGAGGCATCACGACTGCCTGAAAGCAGCCTGCTGCCCAGACATCCGATTCCAAAACGTGTCGGTTCTTCGGAAGTTAAGATCAACAGTTCTATCGGACGAACAGGTGCAAATCCTGAACGTTTGAGCGCGCGAATGGCCTCTAGCCCGCCGAGCACTCCTACGGTGCCATCGTAGCGTCCAGCATTGGGTATGGCATCGATGTGCGAGCCCGTTGCAATGGCCGCTTCCTCGGGACGTTCTCCGTTCCAGCGAGCAAAGGTATTGCCAACCGCGTCTTCGCGGATTGCCAATTTGGCCTCACTACAAAGGCCCTTTACATACTCGCGAGCACGACGGTCCGACTCGGAAAAGACGATTCGGGTGACAGAAGGAGACTGGCTGTCCGAAAATGAGGCGAGCGTTTCCAGCTCCTCGCCGAGCCGATGGCTATCGATGGTAATTCGCGTCGATTGAGCCGATAAGGCGCACATGGCTATTCGAAGAACTGGATTATAAGGGGAAACTAAGCCAAAAGCGTATCAACAGGTGTTGATCCCGAAATGGAACAAGAAGTTCCTTTGAAGAGAATTCGAGAAATTGCCTTGTAAGTGTCCCTGTTCTTTCTCCTGCCCGCAGAAGTCGTCCCGAACTCGCGAAAGCCAAAAAGCAGAAACGGCACGAGCAGGTTCGCTTCGTGCCGTCTTCAATTCTTCTGATAAATGCTTACTTCAGAAGAGTCTAAATTCTACTTCGACGCTGATTGCTACAGCCACCGGCTTGCCGTCCTTCTCGGCCGGTTCGAACTTCCAGGTACGCACAGCTTCCAGCGCCTTCTCGTCGAGTCCCAGGCCCAGGCCGCGCTCCACTTTCAGACCGCGCGGACGCCCGGCAGCATCGACGATCAATCCCAGAACCACAGTCCCCTGATACTTAGCCTTGCGGGCTTCTTCCGAATACTCCGGATCGGGCTTGTAGATCGGGCGGGGCGCGGTTACGCCGCCAACGCCAGGACGGAAGACTCCGCCGCCGTATCCACCGCCGGAACCAGGACCAACACCGCCTCCGATCCCGGAGCCGATTCCACCGCCACTTCCAGAGCCGATTCCAGCTCCGCTACCTACGCCGTTCGACGGCGGTCCCGCGATCACCGGGGATTTTGGGTCGCCAAAGTTAGGCAGGTTACTGTTTGGCAGCTTCACCTGCGGGGGCATTACCATCGTCGGCTCGGCCGTTAGCTTGGGATGATCATTCCGAACTATAACTTCCGGAGGTGTGATCTGCTGCATTGCTGGCTTAGGCAGACGTCCCTTAGGAGCAATGACCTTGTCGCGATCACCGCCACCACCGCCGCCCTGCAGCGCCGGCATTTTCTTAGGGGTCATGGGCATGTATTCGGAGATGTCTACCGGAACGACGATCGCCTCCTCTTTCTTTTGCGCCTGATAAACCTTGTGCCCCAGAATTGAGGCGGCAATGAGCGCAGCAATAAGTGCAGCATGCACGATCACCGACGATGTGCGCGCAAATTTGCGATTATCGTAAGCGCCCCAGATACTCCGAACCGGAACCGGACGGGATGTCAGCTTAAGCGGTGGCAATTTTTCTGGAAAGAAAACATCGCGAAGATTCTCTTTCAATGATTGAAGGAGCGATCCCTCCGCTTTCAGACCAAAGTTGGGCACATGCGTGTATACCCGCCGTCGGACCGGAGAGGTTTCAGTGGGGGCGATCAACACCTGGTTTGCCATAAATACTTTTTGTGCGACCCATTCAGCCGATTCCGCTCGTCGCGTTGGGAGTGGCTGCTTACCTTCTTCCGATGAATTCTTCGGTTCTTTTGTTGCTCGTGTTGCACCGCTGAATTCTGAGGATTTGTCAAGGGTTCAAAACCAAAAAATTCTTAAAAAAATTTCGCTAAATGGGGAGGAAGAGCTAGCAACTCCTTACATTATTCTGCATCGACAGGAACACCCCACCGACGCGCATTCAGCACCAGTCCTTAGATGCGCTCAACCGACAATGGAAACACGGATATGTGGGCCTATCTGGTAGGAACCCATCCCCTATAATGAAGTTTCCCGCCTTTTTACTATGAGGAGTAGATAACGACCGGGCATGCCCTCTGAATGGAAAGACACCCTGAACCTGCCGAAAACTGGCTTCGCCATGAAGGCGAATCTGCCACAAAACGAGCCAAAAAGGTTGGAATTCTGGCAGAAAATCGGCATTTATCAGCGAATTCGAGAAGCGCGAAATGGTGCTCCCAAGTACCTGCTGCACGACGGCCCGCCGTATGCCAACGGCGAGATCCACCTCGGCCACGCACTGAATAAGTCGCTCAAAGATTTTGTTGTGAAATCGAAGACGATGGCCGGCTTCGACGCCCCATACGTCCCGGGATGGGATTGCCACGGCCTTCCAATTGAGATCAAAGTCGACGAAAAACTTGGCCGCAAGAAATTGGAGATGGCTCCGGCGCAAGTGCGTCGCGCATGCCGCGAGTACGCGCAAAAATATCTCGATCTGCAGAGCGAGCAGTTTCAGCGCATCGGCGTCTTCGGTGATTTCGAACATCCTTACTCGACGATGTCACCGGAATACGAGTCGGTGATCGCGCGCGTCTTCTTTGACTTCTGGGAAAACGGATTCGTTTACAAGGGACTCCGCCCTGTTTATTGGTGCATCGTCGATCGCACCGCGCTCGCAGAAGCCGAAGTCGAATACGAACAGCATACTAGTCCCAGCGTTTGGGTGAAGTACGCCTTAACCAGCGAGCCCGAGGTGATCGACTCCGCTCTCGCCAGCAAACGCGTCAATACCATTATTTGGACGACCACACCGTGGACGCTACCTGCTTCCATGGCGGTCGCCTTCCATCCTAACTACGAATACGTAGCGCTCGAAGACGCAGCAGAGGTTTACATCGTTGCTGAAGGGCTGCTCGAAGCCACCCGCGAGCACACCGGACTCAAAGAAGCTCGCGTCATCGCTCGCTTTCTGGGACGCAAATTGGAGGGCACCACCTTTCAACATCCGTTTCTTGATCGCAAGATCCTCGGAGTCCTTGCCGACTACGTGACGCTCGAGCAAGGCACAGGCGCGGTTCACACCGCTCCATCGCATGGCGCAGACGATTTTTACACCGGCGTGAAATATGGACTAGATCAGACCTGCAATGTCGATGCGGAGGGACGCGTGCACAATGGTCTACCGGAATACAACGGCAAGACTGTGTTCGAGGCGAACCAGCCCATCATCGAGTTGTTGAGGGCGCGTCATGTCCTTATGGGCGAGGAAAAGATCACGCACTCGTATCCGCATTGCTGGCGCTGTCACAACCCGGTGATCTTTCGAGCGACTGAGCAGTGGTTCATCGGCATGGAGAGTCCCATGCATGACTCAACGTTGCGTGAACGCGCGCTCCACGAGATTCGCAAAACGAAGTGGGATCCTGCTTGGGGAGAAGAACGCATCTCGAACATGGTGGCCACGCGCCCTGACTGGTGCATCTCGCGCCAGCGTGTTTGGGGTGTTCCCATCCCGATCTTTTTCTGCGAAGGCTGCAATCAGCCTCTGCGCTCGAAAGAAGCGAACCAGGCGGTAGTCAAACTGTTCGCAACGCAAGGTGCTGATGCCTGGTACACCCGGGATGTAAAAGACATCGTTCCTCCTGGCGTGAAATGTCAGAACTGTGGCGGACAAACTCTGCGCAAAGAGTTCGACATCATCGATGTGTGGTTTGAATCCGGCTCGAGTTGGGCGGCGGTAATGAAGGATGCCGTCGCCGACATGTACATCGAAGGCGGCGATCAGCATCGCGGATGGTTCCAGTCTTCCTTGCTCTGCTCTGTAGGCACACGCAATCGTGCGCCTTACCGCCTCGCAGTGACCTGCGGGTGGACGCTCGACCCGCAAGGTCGCGCCATGTCGAAGTCGCTGGGCAACGGGGTCGATCCAGTAGAAGTTGCTGAGAAGCTTGGCGCTGAGATTGTGAGGCTCTGGGTTGCTTCAGTCGATTTCCGCGAGGATATGCACGCGTCCGACGAGTTGATGAAGCGCGTCGCCGACAACTATCGCGACATCCGGAACGCCTTTCGCTGGATTCTTGGCAATCTCGACGGTTTCAATCCAGCGCAGGATCAGGTGGCATTTGAGGAGATGGAGTCGATCGACCAGTTCATGCTCCTCCTTACTACCGATCTTGTGAAGGATGTGCTGCGCTGGTACGAACAATTCGAGTTCCATCGCATCTACCAGCGCATCATCGCGTTCCGAACTAGCGAGTTGAGCAACTTCTACTTTGACGTGCTTAAGGACCGGCTCTACACGTATCCGCGCACATCACGGGCACGGCGTTCCGGACAAACGGCGATCTGGCGCATCGGACAGGTTCTTGTCCGCCTGTTGGCCCCCATCATGAGCTTCACCGCCGAAGAGGTGTGGCAATTCATGCCCTCGCTCGGCGAGAAGCCGAAGAGCGTGCATCTCGCGCTCTTTCCTACTCCCGGGGAGGTTCTGGGAAGCGCCGCCAGTCGGCCTGCTTTACAAGCCGTAACCGAGAAAGCGGACGATACGCGCGCCGATTGGCAACGCCTGCTGTTAGTCCGCGAAGAGGTCTTCCGCGCGCTCGAGACCGCGCGGAAAGACAAGGTCATCGGCAGCGGACTCCAGGCCAAGGTCTCCGTCTCGGCTCCGGCCGAGACCTACGGATTGCTGCAAAAGTATCGCGAAACTTTGCGTTATCTGTTTATCGTCTCTCAAGTCGAGCTGCAGCAGCTTCCCGGGCATGGAAACGGATCAGGACTCAAAGTTGAAGTACTGCCTGCAGACGGCTCGAAGTGCGAACGCTGCTGGAACTACTCCACACAAGTTGGGCTAGATGCTGAGTATCCAACGGTCTGCGAACGCTGCAGCGCGGCGTTGCATGAGATGGGATTTACTGAGAGCGTTGGATGAGCAGGATGGTTCAAGAACCTTCGGTTGCAATCCAAACATCAAAAGAGGCGGTGGTAACGAAGCATCGCCTGTGGCAGTCTTATAGCTGGATGTGGAACTTTTCAGTGAGACGTTTCAGGAGCGCATTAGTTTAAGAATGCCTACCGGGACTTTACGAAAGTATGTGTTGCTGATCGCCGGAGTCGTGCTTGCACTCGACCGGCTCAGTAAGTGGATCATTGCCAAGACCATCCCGCTGCACGACAGCGTCACCGTCATTCCAGGGTTGTTCAAGCTAACGCATGTTACTAACGGCGGCGCAGCTTTTGGCTTGTTTTCTGAATCGCCCTCGGAATTGCGCATTGTCTTTCTGATCTTCTTTTCCCTCTTGGCCCTCGTGGTTGTATCTGCCCTTCTGTGGCGACATACGCAGGGACTCAACAGCACAGCCTTCGCTCTGTCTCTCATCCTCGGTGGAGCCCTTGGAAATCTCTGGGACCGCGTGCTCTCCGGACACGTAGTCGACTTCCTCGAGTTTTTTATTGGCCAATATGTCTGGCCCGACTTCAACATCGCCGATAGCGCGATTGTGGTGGGCGCAGCCATCCTGATGGTCGAGATTCTCTTTGCCCCGAAGCATCAGAAGGCCTACGAAGAGAGCGTGCTGCCTCAGCCGAGCTCTGAAGCAGATTAGTTGCGGTTCTTGAAGCAATCCACCTGTGAGACTGTAACCCTGAGCCTCTGTCATTCGGTTCCACAACCCAGGTCTTGATAGCATCAAAAGCGGGACTCGCCTGACCGATGTGGCGATCTTTCGCGCGGCTACTCACTCAATTCGATCGCAACAAACTTGAACCGGCAATCGCGCTACGCAACGCCATCGGCGTGCTGTTGCCGCTGGGGATCGGCGTATTCATCGGTATGCCTCTGGGCGGAGTAGCCGCAGCCAGCGGCGCCCTTCAAGTTGCATACTCGGACGGTCACGACCCTTATTCTCAGCGCGGCTCCCGCATGTTGGCGGCGACGTTGCTGTGTTCTCTAGCTGTCGTCGTCGGAGGACTTACCGGAAGTTTCCGGGTTCTGCCGATTGTGGGGGTTACGGTTTGGGGATTCGCCGCCGGATTCGTGATTCTTCTGGGAGCAGGCGCTGAGAGTCTCGGCGTCATAAGCCTGGTCACGCTAATCATCTACGCAGCACAGGCGCTCACGATGCAAAGGGCCATGAATGCCGGTTTGCTGGCTCTTGTCGGTGGGTTTTTGCAAACAGCTCTGTCGATCGCACTCTGGCCCCTGGCGCGACACGAACCTGAACGCCGCGCTCTCGCCGACCTCTACATCGAGCTATCTCGGTCTGCTCTTAGCGCTCTTACCGCGTTGAAATCCGCGGAAGCTCCGCCTTCTAGCGTCAAAACTACGCGCACGCAGGATGCCCTGGGGCGCCTTGGTCGGGACTATGGAACTGAATCACAACGCCTGTGGGTACTTCTGAACCAGGCTGAACGCATTCGCCTCAGCTTGCTGACGCTTGGTCGTTTGCGGAATCGTTTGGCGCGACAGGCGGAACGTTCACTCGACCTTGAAATCATCAGCCACTTTCTCCAACACTGCGCGAACCTTCTCGACATGATCGCGAGCACGCTCCTCACACACAAGACTTCGTCAGCAGGTTTGCCTGCGTTGCGCGAATTGCGGCAATTGACCGAGCAGTACCGATCATTGGAAAGGGCTTCAGAGCCCAATTTTCCCGGCGCTGTTCGTCGCACCATACGACGACAACTCGACGCTGTCGCAGGGCAACTTCGCGCCGCTTATTCTCTCGCGACGAACCAAATGCTGAGCGATGCAATAGCCATACCCGCCGAGACTGTCCCCGATTGGCGAAGTCGGGTGAGAGAAAACATTGCAAAGCTGCAGGCGAACTTCACCCTGCAGTCTCCTGCTTTTCGTCATGCGGTCCGGTTGGCCGGAACTCTTATTGTTGGCGAGATCATCGCCCACACGATCAGTGCGCGTCGTTCGTATTGGCTGCCGATGACGATAGCTTTGGTTCTGAAGCCGGAGTTCACAGTCACTTTTAGCCGCGGATTGCTCCGGATCGCAGGAACGATGGCTGGACTTGCGCTTTCTACCGCGCTCTTCCGTTTTCTTCATCCCGTAACGGGAATAGAGATTGTTCTAATCGGGATATTTGTATTTCTGGTGCGGTGGATCGGCCCCGCAAATTACGGAATATTTGCCATCAATGTGAGTGCGTTAGTGGTCTTGTTCGTGACCTTCACGGGCGTCTCTCCCACAGAAGCAATACTGACTCGCGGGTTGATGACCACTCTTGGTGGCGTGACGGCGCTCGCCGCCTATGCGATATGGCCCACTTGGGAGGCGACTCGCAGCTCGGAAGCAATGGCCAGGATGTTCGATGCCTATCGAGAATACTTTCGCAGGGTCACGACATCGCCACCCTCAGATTCAGTCACTCAGAACCAGTTGAATGCAGCTCGAATCGAAGCGCGGCGCAGGCGCACCCAACTGGAAGCCTCCTTCGACCGACTACGCATGGAACCTACCGCGAATGAAGAAGACATTCGTGTTCTAAATGCGATGCTTGCAAGCTCTCATCGTTTCATCAACGCCACGATGGCACTGGAGGGAGCTCATGAAAACGCGGCGTGGCCACAGATTGATGCCGCTGAAGGTTTCTCGCAGGATGTGGATCAAACTCTGGCGCTGCTTAGCTCGGCATTGCGCGGTGCAGACGTCTCATTGCACCAATTTGCCGATCTCAGAGAGGATCATCATGCCCTGGTCTCAGCAATCGGTATTGACAACCATCCTCTGCTCGCGGATGAAACTGACCGGATCACCAACAGCCTGAACACGCTGCGCGAGCAGATCATTGCATGGCGTGAACGGGGCGTCCGCCGACCGCTACCTGTGCCGAAACCACAGCAGGCCTGAATTTACTCTGCGTCTTTTGTCTTCAGGCGCGACTTGTTTTCTTCGATGAAGGCACGTAGTTCATCCACGGCGCCTAGCAGTCGCATCCACTGCTCGTAGTACAACGTGACAGGAAAGCGGCCGAGGCCATACACGCTCACGCCGCCTTTTTCACTTACGCGAAATTCCAAATTGCGCGACTTGCGAGATGTGAGCTTGGCTTCCAGTTCCGCGATCCGCGCCTTCAGTTGCTCAGGAGTTGGTTCAGACATGCCGACATTGTATCGGCCAACCCTGCGCTCGGGACAACCTCGGAGTTAGCGACCGGTGGAACGAGAATTAGGTAGATCGCAAGTGTGATTGTAGGGTCCGCGCACGGCCTCGGCGGTGAATCCAGAACGAAGTGTTTTGTTACAGCGTGAGCACACGGCTACAAGCCGGCGATCATTGCTCGCGGCGGGCCAGATCACCACCTCGGGAGGCGATGATGATCCAGAATCCCCTCCGACGAGTGTTCGGACGATTTTTCGTAGCAACGCCACTGCTTACATCATCCGCCTGAAACGCGGTTCCTCAGCAGCTCAAACCGCTCGTGGCACATTACCGCAGAGCCGTTCTTGTTACCTGCGGATGGGCCGCAAGGTTACTGCTTTTCAGGTTCTGGTTTGCCGCTGGAGGTACTGACGAGGAGGGCGGCGTTCGTTGAGGTTCAGTGCAACTCGGCCAATGAGGCTTTCAATTCTTCTGGATGAAATCCGAAGGGGCCCGGACGGCTCTTATAAACCACACGCCCATCTTTAGCAATTAAATAAATTCGATCGGGCCAGCCTGTGTAGGCCTGCTCTGTCGTGTTGTCGAAGCCATCGATAAGCGCGGGAAACTTGATGCCGAGCTTGCGGACGCACATGCCAGCCACCTTTTCGCGCTCTCCGATGTTCTTTGGGCTGGCAAAGACTACCTTATCGCGGACGTTGCTCTGCATCTGCCAAACGTCGCTGGGGTGGGCTTCCAGGATATAAACCGCGTAGAACTGCACACGCTGACCATATTCGTCGTAAAGCTTGTTGAGCGCGGGAACCTCCCGCCGAAATGGCGGTCAGGTGTAGCTGCCGAACACCAGCACCACAGGCTTATCGTTGCGAAGCGATACCAGGCTGACGTGCGCACTCTTATCGAGCGTGGTGAGTGTGAAATCCGGTGCTGAATCGCCGACATTGAGATGGCCAGCTCGCGCACGCGTCCACATGGTTTCGAACGGCGCGATGACAAAGATCGCCGTGGGCATCTTTGTCATGAACCGGCCAAATTCCTCCGGAGACCGATGCATCGCGCGATTTACTGAGAACAGCAGTGCAGCATATCCACATACAAGGACTAGCAAGAACGCCCCTATAGCGCGGCGCAGCAATTTTCGTTTGGCAAGTTGCTCCATCGGATGGCTGACAAGTCTAATCAGTAAAGAGGAAACAGTCGCTAATATTTTCGCGTTAGCTGCCTTAGGAAGCTCAAAACGGTGCACCCTTGTCGCACGTTTAAGGGTTCGCGTTTAAGGAGGGGCATCGGTCCCTTAAGACTGCTGGCTGCGCCTAAGTCCTGGCCAGGCGATCGCAACAACCGGTTAGTGCGGTTTCCTCTGTCGCAGTCAGTTTGATGAATTCCACGCCACAGCGGAACCCAGAGCAGTCTCGAACCATGGCAGTTACCCCTAACCTTTGCGCCGACTCGGGCAGAACAAACTCGATCTGTACGATCTGGCCGACCTGCAATTCCGCCGGAATGTAGATCGCCATTCCCGACTCCGAGAGGTCGTGGCTCCTGCCCAAAAGGACACATCGCCGCTGTTGTACAAGCGCGAATAGCTTGATGGGAAAGTTCACGCGGAAGCGCCGAGAGCGGCGCACACATGTGCCCGTGTTGGTTGAGGCGGATGACATCCAGTCGCAGCTTAGGACGGCATCCAGATGCTTTCAACGCACACTGGTAACACAACACATGAAACTTTGGTGCCACTAGTTGCTGACAAGCAACCGCTCAAGTTCCAGATTCGGGAATCGATCGGGCATTACGTTACTATTCTGGTTCGTGCGGAGAAGCTAATTGGCCAACATGAGATCGGCATGAGTACCGCATGCTAGGCCTTGATCCGAAAGTTTCATAAAGTGAAGACTACGTCAACGTTGGCTAGCGGGTAAGAATTCAAGGGCTCGCTGGACAGCCCAGCGATGGCTTCCGTGCGAGAGCGCCTCTCTGGCTCCGTCGGCGGACATCCAGAGCAACTCGTGATCGAGCTCACTCTGGACGCCCTGGCCAACGATCTCTGCTTCGATGAAGAAACTGTCTTTCTCGAAGTACTCTTTTTCCTCGCTGGAGTAACAGATCTCCATCGCTCGTCCAATATGCGCGCGAGGGTGGAGAATAAACCCACACTCCTCGCGCCCTTCTCGAACAACGGTTTGCTCCGGAGTCTCTCCCGGGTCCATACCACCGCCTGGGAGATAGCATGCGACTGGTGTGCGAACAACAGCGAAATGACCGACATCGTTCCGGACCAAAGCGAACGCACTCGGCCGACGCCGATAGCCAGTACCGTCAACTCTGGTTCCGAAAATGGGAAAGTCGGTCAACCTGGCCGCTACTTCTTCACTTCCACCGGCTTCAGCAGCTTGAAGCTGAGAGCGTACTCGGCGGGGATCACAATTTCCTTATTGCCGGTAAATGCTGTGCCGGCCGTGCCCGCGCCCGCTCCTGCCAAAGCCCCTATCGCAGCGCCTTTGCCGCCTCCGGCCAGGCCACCGATGAGTGCCCCGAGGCCTGCACCGCCACCGATTAGCGTTGCTGAACGCTTACCCTTGCCCTTTTCGCTGCGAGCGTATGACGCAGTATCGACCGGGACCGTCTGGCCATTGATAGTGACTGAATTGAGTCTGAGTCGGAGCATTGCTCCGCCTTTGAAGCGTCCTAGAGGATGGGCCTCAACCACGGTTCCCGTGGCACCCGCGCCGTCGGGAATTGCGACCGCGCCGCCAACGTCTACTGGACGAGCGACTGTCGCAGTGAAAGTATCTCCTGCCTGACTGATCTTTGAGCCCAACTGCTGTGACGTTCGCACAGTGATCACTGTGTTTTCCGGAATTGTAAGCGGACCTGACTCGGCGGATGCCCTCGTCTTAAGAGTTGGGGAAGGGGCAGGAGCCGCGTTGGATGCGCTGGAGGTTTCACCGCCGGAGCCCGGAGTGGACGTTGCTGCCGGTTGGCCGGCAGGTGCTGGTTCGTTGCTGGCGTTTGGCTTGTTTCCGCAGGCCGCTGTGAACATGCAGAGGCTCGCTATTAAAGGTAAGGCAAGTTTCTTTGAACTCTTGGGAATCACGTGCTCCTCCTGGTCGGAAATCGAGATTCTCGCGCACAGGGGTGCTGGTGCGGAGTGAAGTGGCAATCAATTGTAACTTTAGCTTCGCAAAATCTCTTATTGAATGCCTTGATTCTCTTTTGAGTGGCTGAGTCAGTCCCACTCGCCAAAAACAAAAAGCCTCCCGCAATGCGGAGGGCTTCGTGTGAAGGCCTGGAAACTGAGACTATCCTGCCACTTCCTCAAGTTGCTTGGCGTCAACGTCGAAGTTGGAGTACACGTGCTGGACGTCGTCGTGGTCCTCCAGCGCTTCGAGTAGACGAATCATCGTGTTGGCTGCGTGTCCTTCAAGCTTGATGTAATTCTGTGGGATCATCGAGATCTCGGCGACCGATGTCTCGACCTTTGCGCCTTTCACGGCGTTCAGAACGCTCTCGAATGCCCCTGGATCAGTAACGATCTCCCAATCGTTGCCGTCATCGCGAAGATCTTCGCCGCCATTTTCGAGAACCAGGGACATCAAATCGTCCTCTTTGACGGCTGACTTTGGCACTACGATGTACCCCTTTTTGTGAAACATCCAGGCCACCGAGCCGCTTTCGCCCAAATTTCCGCCGTTCTTGCCGAAGGCGTGACGGATTTCGCTTACCGTACGATTACGGTTGTCGGTCGTGACATCCACGAGCAGTGCAACACCCCCTGGACCATAACCCTCGAACAGAATTTCCTCGTAGGTCGCGCCAGGGAGCTCGCCTGTACCACGCTGCACTGCACGCTTGATATTGTCCGCGGGCATATTTTCAGCCTTGGCCGCTGCGATGGCAGTCCGCAGACGGGGATTACCCTCAGGGTCTCCGCCGCCCGATTTGGCCGCCATGGTGATTTCTTTGATAAGGCGGGTGAATATCTTGCCGCGCTTGGCGTCCAGCGCGCCTTTTTTGTGCTTAATTGTGGCCCATTTTGAGTGGCCGGACATGCGACAACCTCAGAGGCGAAATTTTGGTATGTAGAGGGACGCAGATAATCCGCATCCGCATGAGAACAAACGAGAAGTATAGCACGCAGGGAAAGCGCACTCAGCGGGGCGGAGCCTGCGGAAGCTGCCTGCGTTTGTATGCATAAATTACTGCCAGCAACGGCGGTGCCAACAGAACTCCCCAGAACGGGATGAGGATGCCAAGGACAATCGGGCACAGAATTGAGGCCCAAATCGGAACTTTATTGCTGCGCTTCATCAGGTAGGGCTGGAGCACCAAACCATCGATAACCGCGATGATTGCGTAGAGCATGAAGACGTACAGCAGGTGCATCATCGCGTCGGATTGACTGGCAAAGAGCGTAGAAAGCGCCGGCCCAATCACGGCGATCAACGGCCCGAAGTTAGGAATGAATTGGCAGGCGCCGCCAATGATCGCCCACATGAACGCCAGCGGAACACGGAGGATGAGCAATCCAATGAGCCACAGTGCTCCGACTGCCGCAGCGTCCTGCAGCGTCGCGATGAACCAGTTCTTGAGCGCAGAACCTGTCGTGCGCAGATGGCTCTGAAGTTCCATTACTGACGACCGACGACTCCTTTAAGGTCAAATGCTAGACTGAAATTACACCATGAAATTCGGCGTACTCGTCTTCCCTGGCTCCAATTGCGATCACGATGCCTATCACGTGGTCGCTTCGGCGGCGAAGCAGCCTGTCACCTTCCTGTGGCATGCCAGTCACGATCTTGAGAACTGTGATGCCATCATCGTCCCAGGGGGATTCGCCTATGGCGACTATTTGCGCACCGGAGCGATTGCGAAGTTCGCGCCGATCATGCAGGAGGTAAGCCGTTTCGCGGCGAGGGGTGGAATGGTACTCGGCATCTGCAATGGCTTCCAGATCCTTTGTGAAGCCCGCTTGCTGCCCGGCGCCCTAATGCGCAATGCTGGATTGAAGTACATCTGCAAGCCAGTGCAGCTCCGCGTCGAGAATACCGATACCCCTTTCACTCATACGTGCAAGCTGGGAGACTTACTGGAGATTCCGATCGGACACATGGAAGGCAATTACTTCTGCGACGCAGATACACTCACCCAACTGAATCGTGAGAACCGCGTCATCTTCCGTTACTCAACTCCGGATGGACGGACCACGCCAGAAGCCAATCCCAACGGCTCACTCGACAACATCGCCGGCATCTGCAATGCAGGGCGCAATGTGCTCGGCATGATGCCTCATCCCGATCGCAGCTCCGATCCGATCCTAGGCATGAACGATGGATTCCGAATCTTCGAGTCCATGGTTGGAGCGCTCGCGCACAAATAGCCTATGGACCGTGTCGCGATGCTTCAGGAGATCCTCGCGCAGAACCCTAACGACGCCTTCGCGCGTTATGGACTCGCCATGGAGTACGCGAACAAGGGCGATGCCGACACCGCTCTCAGTGAGTTTGCGCTGCTGATTCAGGCAAATCCCGACTACACTCCGGCTTACCAGATGTCCGCGCAGACCCTGATGAATGCAGGACGCAAAGATGAAGCGCGCAAGATGCTCGAGGATGGCATCGCCTGCGCCGTGCGAACCCGAAATCAGCATGCTCTTTCAGAGATGCAAGCGCTTCTCGACGAATTGCGATAATCTGCTCCGCTGCCTGTTTTTCAATCCACCCTCGGGATCAGAGATGAGATTTTTTGTTCTGCTTTGCGTGCTCTCCGCCACATCCCTCTTCGCTTCGCAATCGTCAATCACCAACGCTGCGCAATCACGACCACCATGGAACCTCATGCCTGTGCCATCGAAGCTTGAAGCGGGCGCGGGACCGTGGATCGTGCAACAAGGGCTCACGATCTCACTAAGTGGAGCTGATGATCCGCGAGTTGGAGGCGCAGCGCGGCGATTCGTCGATCACCTTTCGCGCGCGACTGGAATCCCGCTGCACTACTTGAACGCACGTGACAAAGCAACCATCGCGATCCAGTGTGAACGCACTGGCGAGAAGGTGCAGAAGCTTGGGGAAGATGAGTCGTACAAGCTGGATGTAAACGAGACGGGTGCTAAACTGTCCGCCCCAACGGCCTTAGGCGTGATTCACGGACTGCAGACCCTGTTGCAACTCGTCGCGCCGAGCCCGCAAGGCTTTGCCGCCCCAGCCGTGCACATCGAAGACACTCCACGTTTCCCCTGGCGTGGACTCCTGCTCGATTCCTGCCGTCACTGGATGCCCATGGAAGTCGTGAAGCGCACACTCGACGGCATGGAAGCCGTGAAGATGAACGTTCTCCACTTCCACCTGAGCGAAAACCAGGGGTTCCGTGTCGAGAGCAAGAAATTCCCAAAACTGCACGAGATGGGCTCCGGCGGTCACTACTACACGCAGGAAGAGATCAAAGAAGTCATTGCATATGCGCGCGATCGCGGCATCCGCGTGATGCCTGAGTTTGATATGCCAGGACACGCAACGGCATGGTTTGTTGGTTATCCCGAGTTGGCATCAGGACCGGGGCCATACGAGATCGAGACCAAGTGGGGCGTCTTCGATCCTGCGATGGATCCGACCAAGGAATCCACATACAAGTTCCTCGATAAATTCATCGGTGAGATGACAGGCCTATTCCCCGACGAGTTCTTCCACCTTGGCGGAGACGAGGTCAACGGCAAGCAGTGGAACGCCAACGCGGATATCCAGCGCTTCATGAAGTCACACCATCTGGATACTAACGAAGCTCTGCAGACTTATTTCACGCAGCGCGTCGTCAAGATCATCCTGAAATACAAGAAGACACCCGTGGGCTGGGACGAAGTCCTGTCTCCCGATCTTCCCAAAGACGTAGTCGTTCATTCCTGGCGCGGACCCGAGTCAGAGGCAAAGGCCGTTCAGCAAGGCAATCGCGCACTGCTTTCGAACGGCTATTACCTCGATTTAGCTGAGTCTGCAGAGCAGCATTATCTCAACGATCCTCTTGGCGGCGACGCGGCAAAGCTGTCGCCGGAGCAACAGAAGATGATCCTCGGGGGAGAGGCGTGCATGTGGTCGGAGATGGTGAGCGCCGAGAATGTAGATTCGCGCATTTGGCCGCGTGCGGCGGCAATTGCGGAACGTTTATGGTCGCCCGCCGACGTAAGCGATGTGGATTCGATGTACAGGCGGATGGAAATCGTGAGCCAACGGCTGGAGATGCTGGGGCTTACTCACCGCTCGGCCTTGTATGCGATGAAGGAGCGCCTTGCCCCCGAGCATGTCGAAGCCCTGCGAACTCTCGGGAATACGGTTGAACCGGTAAAGAGATATTCCCGTTCCGGAACACACAAGTACAGCATCGATGCTCCGCTGAACAGATTGCCAGACTCGATTCCACCGGAAAGCGTTGAGGCGAGGAAGTTTGCGCTGCTAGTGGATCGGATCGTCAGAGGAAAAGCCTCCGACGACGACCTCGCCCTGGCGCGCGACACGATGATTGACTGGAAGCTGAATCACGATCGCCTCTCGCCTGCGCTCCAGAATTCACTTTTGGCTGAGGACGCTGCAGTTTCCCAGCACCTCTCCACAGCAGCCACGATTGGGTTACAAGCTTTGGATATGCTGGGTTCGCGCTCATCAGTTCCAACCGGCTGGGTTGATCAGCAAATGGCACAACTCGAACCGATGAAGAAAGGCCAGGCCGAGCTTCTGCTACTGGTCGTTGCGCCGATAGAAAAATTGGTACAGGCAGTGTCAAGGTAGAGGCGTAACACCCTTCGTCTCTACCCGACCCAGCCCCACGCCCCTGCTTTCCCAGGGAATTGGGTATAGGCAACCTAATGGTGGTATATTATGCCTTACGACATGTCGCGATACGACATATCATGGAAGCTACGCCGATCACCGAGCCCGTACTACTGATCCTCCTCAGCCTGGCTGAGCAGCCGCGCCATGGCTACTCCATCATGAAAGATGTGGAAGAGATGAGCGAAGGACGAGTGCGCCTCAGTACGGGCACCCTCTACGGCGCCCTGAGGCGTCTGCTCGATGATGGATGGATCACTCGTCACAGCGGCGACGATAGATCGCGCGGCCGCCAGGACTATCGGCTCACTGCGCGTGGACGTAAGGCTCTCCAGGACGAAATCTCGCGCCTGAAGCAGCTAACTCGTCTGGCCGGCCTGCGGGTAGCAACGGAGCAGCAGTCGTGACGGCGCTCTATTGCTGGTTACTCAAGCTCTATCCACGAGCCCATCGTCATAGGTTCGGCGAGGAAATGCTAGGAGTCTTCGCCGAGGCTCAAGCCGAAACCAGATGCACTGACATCCGTCGGCGCCTAGTTTTTTATTATCGGGAATTTGCGGGATTACTGAGTGGAGCACTCCGCGAGCAACTCTATGCCGTTACTCTGTGCAAACAACCTTTGGAAATAGGAGGAATCATGATTCGACAAACCCGATGCCGTTTTCCACGATCGGCCATCTTCATGATGGGATTCGTGTTCGTAGTGGTAGTTGGAATGATCGTCAAGATTCAAGGTGTCTCGCACTTCTACGGCCGGATCATCAGCGGCGAGCTACCCCATCAAGCTTTCCAATGGCCGTCTTATTACGGGCTAATCTCCGGTATCGCCGTGGTGTTCCTGCTAGCCTGGGCTGTCGGCATTGCGGTATGGGCGATAGCGTACGCCATGCGTCGAACGGCCGCCCAACAGCTCGGAGAGTTCGAGGCATGGCCACGGTCCCGGCAATAAAGCGAGAATGAAAGAACTATTCCAAATTGGGCTGCCAGTTTGCGGCGAGTAGAAGCTCATCTACTTTTTCCGTCAGGCTTGCCAGAAAACCTGCCAGGCTACCTGGTTCGGGCTGATATTCAACTTCCTCGATCGGCATTCGGAACATGTCTTTCATCTCGCGCATTCGGGGGAGTTTCTCCTCGGCCAGAGGTAAACCATCCTGGGATCGGGTCATCGGGTGATCGAGTGGAGCAAAAAACCAAATCACCCAATCACCCACTGGTGTTGCATTACGTCCCTAACTGCATCCGCTCGTGCTGCCGCAGCTCATGCATCTGTAACAGCTTCCATTTCGAGTCATGATGGAGCCGCAGACGTGGCACGATGGCGCGTCACCCAGGTCTACGATCTCTTTAAGGGCATCTGCGGCGTGGTGCTTCGCTGCGCCTGACTGGCTCGGGGGAGCTGCTAGCCGCTGCTCGCTGGCTGTCGATGGTGCTTCCAGTTCGCGAGCTACTGCGACTCCATTGCGCTTCAACATGCCTTCGAACAGGTCTCCTTGCTCGGGCTCGACGAAGCGGAAGTGCAGCCAGCGGAAGATGTAGTCGGTGATCGACTTGGCGAAGCCGATCTTGCCATTGCCGCTCCAGCCGCTGGGCTCGAAGCGGGTGTGCGCGAATTTTTCGCAGAGCACTTTCAGCGGCACGCCGTGTTGCAACGCAAGCGAGATTGACGTCGCGAAAGCATCCATGAGTCCGGAGACCGTGGACCCTTCTTTCGCCATCTTGATGAAGATCTCGCCCGGCTGTCCGTTGGGATAGAGACCTACGGTGATGTAGCCTTCGTGTCCTGCTATCGAGAACTTGTGCGTCAGCGATGCGCGCTCCTCCGGCAGGCGATGGCGAACGGCCTTTGGCGGAGCATTCTGGTCCTGCACTTCGACGATCGGAACCACAGCCGCGGGCTGTGCTGCCGGCTGCCCGGTAGCCTTGGTGTCCTTCGCTTTGTTTCCGTCTGACACGTTGAGTGGCTGCGCACCCTTGGACCCGTCACGATAGATGGCTACGGCTTTCAGGCCAGCTCGCCAGGATTCAATGTACGCCTCGGCGATCTCCTCGATGGTGGCATCGTTCGGCAAATTGACGGTTTTCGAGATCGCGCCAGAGATGAACGGCTGCGTCGCCGCCATCATTTTGACGTGGCCCATGTAATGAATGGCTCTGGTGCCTTTGGCCGGCTTGAAGCTGCAGTCGAAGACAGGCAGATGATCTTCTTTCAAGCCGGGCGCGCCTTCGATGGTGCCGGTAGCGTCGATGTAGCTGACGATGTTGTTGGCCTGCTCGCTCGAGTAGCCGAGCTTGAAGAGAGCCGTCGGAACGGTATTGTTGACGATCTTGATCATGCCTCCACCGACCAGCTTCTTGTACTTCACCAGTGCCAAATCGGGCTCGATGCCGGTTGTGTCGCAGTCCATCATGAAGCCGATGGTGCCGGTAGGCGCGAGCACCGTGACCTGCGAGTTGCGGTAGCCATGCTTCTCGCCATGCGTGAGCGCGTTATCCCAGACTTCCTTGCTGGCTTCGATCAACCTGGGCAACTGCCTGTCGCTTCCACCAGATGACATTGAGGAGCCGATGTTGTTCACGCTCGCCCTGTGCATGCGGATCACGTCGAGAAATGGCTCGCGGTTCACATAGAAGCCCGGGCAAGCGGCGTCGGTGATCTCGGCGGTCTGCGTGAGCGGAGTAGCTGGAGACAGCGGTGTGCACAGCTCGGCGACCTTTGACGACTGGTAGTACGCCTCGCCGCACATGATGGCCGTTAGGCAAGCCGCGTAATCGCGTCCGGCGTCGGAATCGTAAGGCAGTCCCGCAGCCATCAGCAGAGCGCCGAGATTGGCGTATCCCAGTCCCAGAGGACGATAGTCATGTGAGTTGCGTGCGATCGCCTCGGTCGGATAACCAGCGGAGTCCACCAGAATCTCCTGCGCCGTGATCAGCACATCGCAGACAAACTTATAGGCTTCGATGTCGAACGTATTGTTCGTGTAGAACTTCAGCAGGTTAATACTGGCCAGGTTGCAGGCCGAGTCGTCAAGGAACATGTACTCCGAGCACGGATTCGATGCGTTGATGCGCGCCGTGTTCTTCGACGTATGCCACTTGTTGATCGTGGTGTCGTACTGCATGCCGGGATCGCCGCAGTAATAGGTTGCTTCTGCAATTTTCCGCAGCAGCTCTTTGCCTTTCTTCGACGAAAACGGTTTCTTGTCTTTCACACTGCGCGTAAAGAAGTTCTCGTCGTTGATCGCGGCATTCATGAACTCGTCGGTCACGCGCACCGAGTTGTTCGCGTTCTGGAAGAAGATCGACGAGTAGGCTGGCGAGTCGGGAGTGCTGCCGTCGTACCCTTCGCGAATCAGCGCCCAGGCCTTAGCCTCTTCGTCCCGCTTGCAGTCGATAAACTCTTCGATGTCCGGGTGATCGACGTTGAGGATCACCATCTTGGCCGCCCGGCGGGTCTTGCCGCCTGACTTGATGACGCCGGCAAAAGCATCGAAACCCTTCATAAAGCTCAGAGGGCCGGAAGCGATACCTCCACCCGAAAGCTGCTCGGTCGAGGAGCGCAGTGGAGAAAGGTTGGTACCGGTTCCCGATCCCCACTTGAAAAGCATGCCTTCGGTTTTGGCCAGCGTGAGGATGGAATCGAGCGAATCCTTTACGGAATTAATGAAGCAGGCAGAGCACTGCGGATTGCGATAGCCGGTTACGCCGAATTGCACATTTCCCGTGTCGGGATTCCAATGCCAGTTTTGCGCGTCGGAGTTGGGCTCGAGGCGATCACATCCTACGTTGAACCATACGGGCGAATTGAACGCTGATCGCTGGTCGAGGAGGATATAGGCCAGCTCGTCATGAAATATGTCCGCGTCAGCGCGAGTCGCGAAATAACCGTCCTTGACTCCCCAATCGCGAATCGTTTCAGCGACGCGGCTTACGAGGGCACGAACGCCGCTCTCGCGCTCGGGAGTCCCTACAGCGCCATGCAGATACTTGCTCGCGACGATGTTGGTGGCCGTCATCGACCAGTCTTTCGGAGTCTCTACGTTTTTCTGCTCAAAGATCGTCTTGCCTTGCGCGTCCGTGATCGACGCTGTCCGCAGCTCCCACTGGAACTCGTCGTACGGAGATGTACCTGGCTTGCTGAAATAACGACGGAACTGGAGTCCCTGCGCCTTCTTCGTCAAGGGGGTGGAGGCTACGGGCGCCGTCTTCGCGGCCGCTCCGGTTGCCACTTGCGTCTGGTTGCTCACTTCAGCCATGGAGAAGCTCCTGGGGAATTTGAAACTGCCTCATTAATCGGATGATCGGGGTCAGCGTGCGATCGGGCAAAGTAAAGACATTCCAGCCGCTTTTTACTTCACCCGATGACCCGATCATCCGATCACCCGATTCGTTCTGGGTGTCACCGCTGCACCTCGGTTTGTGGTTGTTCTCGTGAGGACGCTCACCTCTGAACGCCCAAGAAGGCTCACGCAAATTGGATGATCCTGCGATTTGATGAATCCGAGATTTGCGGTCCTGGGAAACATCGCTGGAAGCTCACCCGATCGCAAAACCATCCCGATTGGGGGAGGGCTACTGCCACCCACTTCCTCGCTTTCAGGAGCGGGTGGAAAGGTAAGTTACTCCCGCATATGGGGTCTGTCAATACCCTAGCCCCATATATTGTAGCTGAAATGCAGACTAGCCGCCGGGCGGTTAACCCCTTGCCTTTCAATCATCACCAGACCGGACTGTCGCTTTTGGCGGAATTCGGAGCGTTAATAATTTGTGGATAACAGGTGCGACTCAAAGGGGGCCGCACCTGTCATGCATCGTCGCAGTCACCACTCCAGCGTCGCCCGTTTGCGCCGTTGGAGGGTTCGAATGTAGGAGCCTCGCGAGCAGGAATCAATGACGCTTATCAGGGCAAAGCTGTGGAGTCCTGTGCGTTCTTCGGAAAAACGCGAAAGAACCTGCACGAAGGTCACGAATGAATCCGGGAGATCAAAGAGTCAGGTAGAACTCTCCTATTCGAAGTCAGATTTAGGGACCGACGCGCGCCCTGGCTCGGGTTTGCCAGACGAGAATCTCCAGGTCCTGGAGCTCGTCTTTGAATCGGTGAGAAGGCTCCTGGATCAACAAACACTCAGTCGAGTGCGGCCGTAGGTCCCGAACTCCCAAGTCAGAGTTCCAAAGCGTGACTTCTTGCGTTTACCTTCGTGACCCCCTGTTCGCTCCTCGGCTCTGCTTTTCGCTTACACTTTTAAGTATGGTTCCCAGTTTTCTGAAGGCCCTCAGCCTTCTTCTACTCTCCTCGGCCGTTTGGGCTGAAGGCACGCAGCTCTGGCAGCAATCCAAGTTTGAGGAGTTCGAAAAAGGAACGAGCAATGGGGTTGCCATCTCGAGCGCCGGCAATTTGCAGCTCGCGCCATCGCTGAAATCGATTTATACCTCGCCTTCGACTTACATCTGGCAAGTGGTCAGTGATGCGCAAGGCAATGCTTATCTAGGTGCAGGATCCCCCGCTCGCGTCTATCGTGTGACTCCGGACGGCAGGGCCAACGTGATCTTCGAGGCTAAAGAGCTTCAAGTCCAGGCGCTCGCCATCGATTCCGATGGCTCTCTCTACGCAGCTACGTCTCCTGACGGACGCGTGTACAAGTTGCAGCCGAACGCTCCGGTCTCCGACAAGAAAAAGTCTAAGAAGGAGGAGCCCGCGCCAAGCGACTCAGCGGTCACGAAGACGACAGAAGCCGAAGACACGTACAAGTCCTCGGTGTTTTTCGATCCCAAAACGAAATACATCTGGGACATCGAACTTGATCCCGCGGGTCCGATGTATGTTGCTACCGGCGATAACGGACAAATTTTCAAAGTTGAGAAGAGCGGAGAAGGATCTGTCTTCTTCAAGAGCGACGAAGCGCACATCCGTTGCCTGGCCTTGGTGAAGCCAACTGCCGAGGACGAGGGCAAGCGCAGCAAGAAGAGCGGGCCAGGATTGAGCACAGTAATCGCTGGATCGGATGGAAGCGGGCTTGTGTACCACATTTCACCAGCAGGTGAGGCCTTCGTCTTATACAGCGCGCCCAAGAAGGAGATCACTGCGCTCGCGACCGACGCCACCGGCAATATCTTCGCCGCTGGCGTAGGAGAGAAGCGCGGTGGGACTGCGACTCCGGCTCCCCAGCCTCCACCTCCAGGGCCTGCCAGTACACCTGTAGTTAGTGCGCCTCCGCCACCTGCTCTACCTGGGCAGCTAAGCGGCGGCTCCGAGATCTACATGATCTCCGCCGACGGATCGCCGAGCCGAATCTGGACCTCGAAGGATGATCTCGTCTACGCCCTCACTTTCGGACCCGATGGACAGTTACTCGTTGGCACCGGGAACCGCGGCCATATCTATGCCGTTGCACCAAATTCAAGAACCGAAATCTATCGCGATCTGGTGAAGCTCAGCGCGAACCAGATTACGTCGATGGCGCGTGCCAGCAACGGTGCTGTGTATGCAGTGACCGCCAATCTGGGCAAATTGTTTGTCCTCGGGCCGGGACGCGAGCAGGCGGGAACTTATGAGAGCGACGTCTTCGATGCCAAGAGCTTCTCGCAGTGGGGACGGCCGCAATTGCGGGGAACCGGCGACTTCGACTTTTTTGCCCGAAGTGGGAACGTCGACAATCCCGACCGTAACTGGAGTCCGTGGACGAAGATCGATCTGAAGACCGCCCAGCGTCTATCGATTCCCGCGGCGCGTTTCGTGCAGTGGAAGGTGTCGTTGCATCCCGGAAACGCTAAGACACAGATCGAGAGTGTAGCCATTAATTACCTGCCAAAAAACATTGCTCCGGTGATTGAAGACATTAATGTGCAGGTGGGAGCGCGCATCACTTCCATGGCGGTGCAGAAACCTACGAGCGAGAGCGTGAATATCCCGCTTGGGAATACGCCCGCTGCCACACCGGTCCATTTTGACACTCCTCCATCGGCCGTAAAGGATCGCGACTACATCGCGGTGCGCTGGGGCGCACACGACGACAATGACGACGATCTTGTCTATTCCATTTACTACCGGGGCGACAACGAGAATGACTGGAAGCTGCTGAAGGAAAACATCACCGACAAGTACTACTCGTGGGACTCGAGCCTGCTGCCGGATGGCGGATACCACGTTCGCATCGTCGCGTCGGATGCGCCGTCACACTCTCCTGACGAGGCTCTGACGGACGAGAAGATCAGCTCGCGCTTTGAGGTTGATAGCACGCCGCCGGTGGTTCAGGCCCTCCAAGCCAAGGTGGAGGGGAACACAATGCACATCAGCTTCCGAGCCGCTGATAGCTTTTCGCCGATCAAGCGCGCGGAATACTCCATTGATGCTGGCGATTGGCATTACGTGGAACCAGTAGGAAAGCTCTCCGATTCTCCGACCGAGGAATACGACTTCTCGGCCGCTCTGCTGCCCAATGGGGAATCCCAATCTGTTTTTGCCGATAACGACAGGAAGACAGGCAAGCGATCACGTACCCGAGATGGCGGTAGTGAAGATTCTGTGCGGGTCGTGAATCCAGGCGAGCATGTCGTGGTAGTGCGCGTTTGGGATCGTTTTGACAACATGTCCGCTGCTAAGACCGTGACCAAGTAAGGCCCGAGAGCGAACACGAAGGGCACCAAGGAAAGACAAGGGGGTTACGAGAACTTCCAACATCAACTTTTCGTGACCTTCGCATTTTTCCTTCGTGACCTTCGTGTTCGCCTCTCGGGTTTCTGAGGTTATAATCGGCAGTTTCGTTTTGCAGGTTGCTCCCGCCTGCAGCTCACTTCCTTGAGCAGCTCGCTCTTCTGGAGGATTCTCCGTGGCGAAAACCCAAGTTGAAACCATCCCATCGCGTAACGGTCTCAACCAGCAGATGGAGTTCGAGTTGGCGCTCGAATTCACGCGAATCGTCGAAGAGGCGGCGATTGAGTCGGCCAAAACGATGGGCATGGGTGATCGCCCGAAGTCGGACCAAGTGGCAACCGAGGCGATGCGCCGCGCAATGGATTCGGTGCCGATGCGGGGCACGATCGTGATCGGCGAGGGTGAGCGGGATCAAGCTCCAATGCTGTACATCGGCGAGAAGGTCGGGGCAAAGGTGCCGGAAAGCGTCGCGCTACCCGAGATAGATATCGCCGTCGATCCGCTAGAGGGGACAAATCTGTGCGCTACAGGAGCTCCTAATGCAATCACAGTGCTCGCCGCGTCAGAACGCGGGGGGCTGCTGCACGCTCCTGATTGCTACATGGAAAAGCTGGTTGTGGGACCGCCGTGCAAGGACGGAATCGATCTCGACGCGCCGGTGAAGTACAACTTGAAGATGATCGCCAAGAGTCTCGATCGCGATGTGAAGGACTTGGTGATCATTGTGCTTGATCGTCCCAGGCACGAAAAGCTCATCTCTGAGATTCGCGCAGCCGGTGCACGGATAAAACTGATCGGGGACGGAGACCTTTCGGCGGGAATCGCAGCGGCAGTGATGGGAACTGGTGTTCACGCAGTTATGGGTATCGGTGGAGCTCCGGAAGGAGTAATAACCGCGGCTGCTATGCGTTGCTTGAACGGCGAGATTTTCGCGCGCCTGGTGGTGGATAAGCCGGAGCTGGAAGAGCGTGTGCGGAAGATGGGCATCAAGGACCCGAAGAAGGTTTATCTTGCGAAAGACCTTGCGCCAGGCGAGAACATTGTCTTTGCCGCAACTGGCGTTACCGATGGATCCTTGCTGAAGGGCGTGCGCTTCTTCGGGGATGGGATTCGCACTCAGTCACTCGTTATGACGCGGAGCACAGGAAAAGTGCGCTTTATCGATAGCATCCACGTTCATCAGGAACCGGACTTCAAAGTGCGTTTCTAGATTTGGGACAAATGGGGAATCGAAACAGCAAATCTCGTTGGGCTGCGGAGGAGCTGCTTCGCAATGGCTGTACTGCGCTCGACTGGATTGCCAGGTACCTCGAGCGCGCGCCGGAGCTCCCAGTGCTAGCGCAGGTGAAGCCTGGAGATGTTTTCCAGTCGCTTCCAAATGAGCCGCCCTCAGATCCTGCATCGTTGGCTACAGTCCTGAAAGATCTCGATAGCAAGATTCTGCCGGGCATAACGCATTGGCAGTCACCGAACTTCTACGCCTATTTTCCGGGAAACAGCTCTCCACCATCAGTAGTTGGGGACCTCCTTTCATCGGGGCTTGGAGTGCAGGGAATGCTGTGGGTGACGAGTCCAGCGTGCACCGAGCTGGAAATGCGTATGCTCGATTGGCTGGTTGAAATGCTCGATCTACCCAAGCATTTTCTATCAACTAGCAGTGGTGGCGGCGTAATACAGGATTCGGCATCGAGCGCGAACCTTTGTGCTGTGCTGGCCGGACGCGAGCGAGCGACGCAGTTTGGTTCGAACGAGAATGGTTGCGATCAGCGTCTGACGGCGTACACCTCCGCGCAGGCTCACTCCTCGATGGAGAAGGCTATAAAGGTCGCCGGTATTGGTCGCAAAAATCTTCGCGTGATCGAGGTGGATGACCAATTCCGCATGAAGCCCGCGGCGCTGACGCGAGCAATTCAGGGAGACAAGGCGGCTGGACGAGTTCCCTGCTTTGTGGGAGCTACTGTCGGCACAACTTCAACCATGTCGATCGATCCTCTGCCAGAGATCGGCGCTATCTGTCGCGAGCACAACATTTGGCTCCATGTGGACGCTGCGATGGCTGGAACCGCGGCGCTCTGTCCCGAGCACAGATCCATTCACAATGGGCTGGAATTCGCGGACAGTTACTGCTTCGACTGTCACAAGTGGATGTTCACGAACTTCGACTGCACATGCTTCTATGTCCGGGACCGGAAAGAACTGACCGAGACTCTGGCAATTACTCCTGAATATTTGAAGAACGCCGCTTCGGCAGGAGGCGGAGTCGTGGACTTTCGAGACTGGCACATTCCGCTTGGGAGACGATTTCGCGCTCTGAAATTGTGGCTGGTGATCCGCTCTTACGGCGTCGAAGGTCTGCGCACTATGGTCCGGCAGCATATTGAACTCATGAACAAATTCGTCGGGTGGCTGAAAGAGGATTCCCGGTTTGAAATCGTAGCTTCGGTTTCCTTGAACCTGGTGTGCTTCCGCCTTAAGGGTCCCGATTCAGTCAGTGAAACCTTGATGCAGAAGCTGAATTCGTCGGGCAAGCTGTTTTTGTCCCACACCAAGCTCAATGGGCGATTCGCGATTCGCATGTGTATTGGCCAAACCTACACTGACGAAGAGCACGTTCGTGCTGCTTGGCGGGAGATTCAGCAGCATGCTACTGAACCGGCTATGTCTGCGGGATAGCGAGGAGTTTTCTGCATCCTTCGGCATTCTGCCCAAATCCAACCAACGCTATAGTATGACCTTACCCCAGAGAGGCCCGATTGGACCAGGAATGTCTTTCCTTCCGTGATGTGCCCGGTACCTCGCGGCTTTTTCTAGATTTTCTACAGGGTAGTCCGCAAACTCGTTCCTTCTATCCCACCTCGACACTTTCTCTCGACGAGCTTGCAAGTCAAACTCGCAGCGTAACCATTCCAGTGGAGCGCCGGCACCGTGTCGCCGATGTCTTGCTGAGGCAGAACCGCGCCTGGAATGCCAGCTCCGAGGCTCTTAACAACATCGATAAATTGCGCGGAGGAGCCTGTGCCGTTGTTAGTGGACAGCAGGTTGGTTTGTTCTTGGGACCTGCCTACACGCTACACAAGGCCATCACGATCATTCGATTGGCTCGCGAACTGACGGCCAAAGGAATAGAGGCTGTTCCGATTTTTTGGTTGGCCTCCGAAGATCACGATCTGGCTGAGGTGAATCACGCTTTCGTTCCAGATACTTCGGGCGAGTTGCAAAGGCTGCAAACTTCCTCCGAAGGTTGTCCAGATTGTCCTGTCGGAACTGTCTCCCTCGGCAGCGATGTCGCCTCGCTTGTGAACGAACTCAAAAGGCTTGTTGGCGAATCCGAAACGCTTGATCTTGTCAGGTCGAGCTATCAGCCGGGAAAAACATTCGCAACTGCCTTCGCCGAGCTGATGACAAAGCTGTTTTCCCGACATGGCCTGATCCTTCTGGAGCCTTCGGACCAAGAGCTCCACCAGATCGGTGCACCCATTCTGCAATCGGCGGCCGAACAGGCAAATGAGCTGACGCGCGATCTGCTGTCGAGATCGAAGGAACTCGAAGCTGCTGGCTATCATGCACAGGTGAAGGTTACTCAGTCATCCACGCTCTTGTTCTTCCTGAAAGAAGGAAGGCGCTCACCGATTCATCATAAGAACGGTGGGTTCAGTGCTAACGGAAAGCAATGGACTCACGACGAACTGCAGCGCGAAGTTAAGAGTAAGCCTGAACTGTTCACGGCAAACGTCTTGCTGCGATCGGTTCTCCAGGATTACTTGCTTCCGACAGCCGCTTACATCGCGGGACCGGCGGAGATCGCTTATTTCGCGCAGAGTCACGTCGTGTATCAGCGTCTCTTAGGCAAGGCCACGCCAGTATGGCCTCGATTCTCAACGACCTTAATCGAAGCACGACTCGCCAGCTGGATGCGCAAATACGGACTGAGGCTTCGGGATGTGCTCCAACCTAGAGAAGACTTTTTGGCGGCACTTGCCAAAAGAACTATTCCCGCCGACATGAAAGATGACTTTGATCGCAGCCGCGAGCAGCTTGAACGATTGCTGGCGCCGCTGCTTCATGCTCTGAAGAAGCTCGATCCGACGATCGAGGCTGCGGGCGAGGTTGCTGCCCGCAAAATGCGCCATCAGCTTCAGCGCCTGGAATCGCGAGCCGCGCGGGCGCATCTGCGCCGCGAGCAGGTTCTGGACCGTCACGCGAGCATGCTCAGTTCCCTGCTCTTTCCCGAAAAGGAGCTGCAAGAGCGGCGCTTGGCCGGCATTTATTTTCTGGCGAAGTTTGGTACGGAGTTGATCGATCGGCTGGTGGAAGACTATCGGCCGGAATGTCACGATCATCAAGTAATTGCACCAGCATGAGGCAAACTAGCCCGAGCAGTGCTGCGTATAATTGTCGTACCGTTCGCCTTCCCAATTCGCAATACGAACGATAGAACCGAGGACCATCGAACCTCGCAGGCGAACTAGATAAGACAACTTCCATGTCTCTCTTTTGGCTACGCATCGCGGTAGGTTTGTACGGCTTAAGCATGCTGTACGCCCTGGTGGCCTTGCTGCGGCGCCGCGAGATTTTGTCCAGGGCGACTCTGCCAATTGCGGGCGTGGCGGTCACGATGCATTTTGTTGCCTTGGTGGAAGCGTTCGTGTCGGGAGGCATGGCTGGGAGTCCGCTGCATCAGTCGGAATCACTGCTCGCCTTCCTGATGATGCTGCTTTTCATCGGTGTCTACTACCTTTACCGCACGACATCACCGGGAATCGTCGTTCTTCCGATTGCGTTTCTCCTCTCGCTCTCCGCTGCGTTGGCACAGAGCGCACCGCAATCGATCTCTCCTCTACTGCGTAGCGGATGGATTTATATTCACATCATCCTGATCCTGATTGGATACTCGGCGCTCTTCTTCAGTTTCATCGCGAGCGTGCTTTACTTGCTGCATGAACGCAGCCTGAAGCGAAAGAACCTTAACGGAATCGCCGGCAAACTGCCAGCACTGGAGACGATCGACAACATCGGCTATCGCTTGCTTCTTGTCGGATTTCCGTTCATGACCATCGGGCTCATCGCCGGTTCTGTGATCGCCCAGATTCAGTACGGGGCAAGTTACTTCCAGGATCCCAAGATCATTCTCAGCTTGCTGATGTGGGGCGTTTACACGGTGATGCTCTACACAAGATGGAACTCCGGGTGGCGTGGGCGGCGCGCAGCGTTGCTTTCTGCCTTCGCCTTTGCGGCGGCACTCAGTGTGTGGGCTGCGAACTACTTCAGCGGAGTACACAGGTTCGTATCGCCATGAAGCTCCAACTCCTCGGCGTGAACCATAAGACCGCTCCAGTGGAGGTGCGTGAACGTCTCGCAGTCCCAGAATGGCGCCTAGAGGAGGCAACACGGAAATTACTCGAGCATCCCGGCGTTTCTGAATGCGTCGTGTTCTCGACGTGCAATCGCGTTGAATTCGCCGTGGCCTCCGAGGGCGATGCCGATTTGCCTGGCTTCATTCGTGACTACCTTCTGACTGATGTTTCCGACCTGCGCGAGCACCTGTACGAATACAAGGGCGATGATGTGGTTCGTCACGTCTTTCGCGTAGCTGCGAGCCTCGACTCGATGATCGTGGGGGAGCCGCAGATTCTCGGACAGGTAAAACAGTCCTACGCGATCGGCAAGGCTGTGGGATCGGTCCAATCGAATCTCGACGCCCTGCTAAGCCGAGCCCTTTCGGTGGCGAAGCGCGTGCGCACGGAAACCGCCATCGGAAGTTCCGTAGTCTCTGTCGCTTCGGTAGCCGTCGAGCTCGCGAAGAAAATCTTCGGCAGCTTGCAAGGTAGAAGCGTATACGTAGTTGGCGCCGGAAAGATGAGCGAACTGGCTGCGCGGCATCTGCGCTCGCATGGAGCGGGCACAATCTTCGTTTCCAATCGCACGCATGACCGCGCGCTACAGATGGCCGACAGAGTCGGAGGCAGCGCGATCCATTTTGATCAGCTCTACAACACCGCCGATCAGGCCGACATTGTGATCACTTCTACGGGTGCGCCTCACGCGATATTTCGCCGAGAGCACGGCGAGATGTTCATGCACCGCCGCAAGAATCGGCCAATGTTCTTCATCGACATTGCCGTTCCGCGCGACGTGGATGCACAGATGAGTCACATCGACGGCATCTTCGTCTACGACATCGATGACCTGCAGCAGGTAGTCGAAGCTAACGTCAGCGACCGGGGACGCGAGGCTGAGCGTGCGGAACAATTGATCGAGGAAGAAGTCGTACGCTTCCAGCGCCGTGTGCAGAGTCTCGATGCCGTGCCGACGATCGTTGCGCTGCAGAAACGCATGGAACAGATTCGACAGTCCGAACTCGATCGCTTACGTGGGCGATTGGGTAAGCTCTCACCAGAGCAGGAAAGTGCTGTAGAGAATCTCACTCGCAGCATTGTGAATAAAATCCTGCACACTCCCATCTCCACTCTCAAAAGCTTCAGCGGCTCAGACCAGCTAGCCCCTACTGCGGAGCTACTGCGTGGACTGTTCGGAGTCGAAAGCGAAGACGCACGACGGAACGGTGCATCGGCCACCTTGACCGAACCTGCCTCGACCAAAGCCCACGATAGCGATGAGGAGCCTCTTTCGATTGACGATGAAACCGAAGTTGCCGAACAAAAGCCCGGTACTCGCCGCTAATGGCTCACCTTCGCATCGGATCTCGCGGATCTCAACTGGCTTTGTGGCAGGCCAATCACGTGTCCGCGCTGCTGCAGCAGCGCGGACACACTGTATCTATCGAGATCATCAAGACTACAGGCGACAAGATCACTGACGTCGCCTTGGCTAAAGTCGGCACGAAAGGCATGTTTACCAAAGAGATCGAAGAGGCGCTGTTGGAAGGTCGAGTTGATCTCGCGGTGCACAGTCTCAAAGACTTGCCAACTGAGCTTTTGGCGGAATTCACGCTCGCAGCGGTTCCACAACGGGAAGACGCCCGGGATGCGTTCTTGTCGACTCGCTATGCTCAACTTCACGAACTGCCAAAGAATGCCCGTGTTGGTACCAGCAGTTTGCGACGACAGGCGCAATTACACTCGCTCCGTTCCGATCTCGAGATCATTCCCTTGCGCGGCAACGTGGATACTCGGCTGCGAAAACTTCGTAACGGTGAGTTTGACGCGATCATTCTCGCCTCAGCTGGCCTGACCAGATTGGGACTAACGGAGACAGTCCGCCAACATTTTGCGCCGACCCAGATGTGTCCAGCTGCCGGACAAGGGGCGCTTGCCGTCGAAACTCGCGCGAGCGACGATGCCACCATCGAGGCCGTGAGATTTCTGGATCATTTCCCGACCCGAGCAGCGGTCGCATGCGAACGCGCGACGTTGAACCAATTGGGAGGCGGATGTCAGGTTCCGATCGGCGCTTACGCAGAACCGACTGAGCGCGGTTTGTGGCTGCGGGCTGTAGTCGCCCATCCTGAGGGAAGCTCGATTATTCGCGAAGAGCGCAAAGGAGACAATCCAGATAGCCTGGGCACGGAGGTTGGGCGGGCTTTATTAGAGCGTGGTGCCCGGAAGATTTTGGACGCGGTCTACGGTAAAGAGGCTGCCGTACCGCAGCAACCGTAGTATCCTTCCCCTTCTTATGGCAATGGCAAAGAAAAAAGTTGTCGATCCTCAGGCGCATCGCGTTGCGGAATTGGTGACTGCCGGTCCCCTCGCCGGCAAGCGCATCGTTATCACTCGCGCTCACCGACAGGCCGATGGACTCTCTTCCCTGTTGAAGCAGTTCGGAGCAGAAGTTCTAGAGGCTCCTGTGATTGAGATCCGCGAGCCGGATTCCTACGATGCACTCGACACGGCCTTGAAGGAAATCCTGCAGTATGACTGGCTAATTCTTACGAGCGTAAACGGCGTGGAAGCGCTGTTTTCCAGACTTGAACCGCTGGGACTAAGCGTTGACTCACTTCAGCACTTAAAGATTGCGGCTATAGGCCCGGCTACCGAGGAGCGGATTCAAGATCACGGATTAGTTGTTGATATCGTGCCTCAGCATTACGTCGCAGAAGAGGTGGTGCGTGCTCTGAGGAAGTTAGTTAAGGGCGAGAGGGTTCTTCTGGTCAGGGCAAAGATCGCGCGAGATGTTATCCCTGACGAATTGCGCGCCGCGGGAGCGCACGTGCATGTAGCAGAGGCCTATCAGAGCGTCATCCCGGAGGACGCCAAAGCTCGCATGCAACAAGTCTTCGCTGAACGTCCTCTTCCTGACGCAATTACTTTTACAAGTTCCTCCACGGTGCAGAATTTCCTCTCACTTGTGGTCGGCACAGATGTTCCGGCGAAGCTTTCACACGTGAAGTTCGCTTCCATCGGCCCGGTCACTTCGCACACTCTTCGTGAATATGGATTACGAGTAGATGTTGAGGCCGATGAGTACACCATGGAAGGGCTTACGCAGGCGCTAGTAAGGTACTTCGGGAACTAATCAGAGCCCCGCACTCATTCAAAACGGCGCCTACCTGTTGGCAAACTCGTATTTTTTCTTTTGAGCTTCGGAAACGTAGAAGCCGGCGAGTGCCCCCAGAGCATCGAAACTTGTTGGGTCAGCTTGAAACGCTTTTAGATACAAATCTTCCAAATCGACAGTCGTTTTCTCTGTGCCAGCAAGCTGCGCTTGCGCTAGGTAACCTTTTGACCGGTCGATTGTGGCAATCTGATTGGCTAGTTGATGCGCCCTCTCTCTGCTGCCGCCTACAATGGCAGGTGCCTGCTCGTAATACATCATCATCCCGAAAAGACAATTGGGATTGGCTGGCTCGAGTTTCAAAGCGGTTTCCAGTTCCGCGCGTATTCGCTTCGCTAGCCAGATCTTTCTGAACAACTTGGCAGTATTTGTTTCGTCGCTCAGCACCCTGGCAAGCTGCAAATGATAGCCCGCATTCCTCGGATTCGCTTTCACTGCAGCTTCGGCTAGTTGCAGAGCTTGGTTGTGATCTCCCAAACTCTGCTGAAACCTCGACTGAAAATGCAGAATTTCTGGGCGGGAATCGTTGTCCCTTGAGACAGCATGAATTAACCGGCCCAAGTACCCTTCTTGCGGATGAGCGATATTACCATTTTGGGAATAGGCAGAGTTCGAGGACACAATTAGGGCTATAACACACAGCAGAGAGCGGAACGGCAGACGAAACTCCAGACTGACCTGCGCAGAGCATAGCATGGGTTGGCCGACAAGAGCGCAAACTTGAGTTGAGAACATGGAGCGAGTAAGAACGTCTAAGTCGTATCGTCTGCGAATTGAATCCTGTCCCGCAAGCGTTGCATCTCTTTCCGTCGTTCCGCGGAGAATGCACGGATTTCTTCAAGTGGATAGGTTGTTCCTCGCCACACTACTCCGCCGTGAACGAGCGAGCTGATGGCGGAATTCAGCAATGTGTAGACAAACATGAATGTTGCGAGAGGATGGGTTAGGAAAAACCAGGGAGAGAGTCCGAACTGGCGCCCCATCCGCCAATAGAGCAGAGCGATCGAGAACACAGCCAGACCAAATCCAAGCCTTGCTGCGCCCTGGGCGAAAGCCAATCCGACCCAGGGGCCTAGTTGATAGATTGCCGCCGCTACAGTGGCCAAGACGGCTAAGCCCCACTTGAAATGCAGCAAGCTAAAAGCGTTCTTGCGCAAATTACGAACCACGCCCAGGGTGCCCTCCGCCCATCGCAATCTCACGAGATTTCGCCCGACTACGCAGTCCTGTTTAAAGCGGTGGCTCTTAACGGCTGCGCCGAGTCTCAGGTCGTCGATCACTTCCATGCGGAGTGCTTCATAACTACCGAGTTGTTCATATACCGGACGCCGAATCAAATTGAATGCGCCGGCTCCAATGAAATCAGGCGCCTTGGGGTCGTTCACCTTCCACGGACGCAGCAGGAGCGAGGAAGCGAGACCAAAGAAGCCCAGCATCATGCGCTCGCCGAATCCTTTCATGATCAGCGTGGGAAAGATTACGAGGTGATCCGCAAGCGTCGCTTCTCCGTAAGCGAGAGTGCGTCTCAGGGCGTCTTCACGAAAGATGACGTCGCCATCCGTGAACAGGATCCAATCGCTCTGCGTTTCGCCGGCACCTCGCCACATCGCGTGAGTTTTTCCCAACCATCCGGGCGGTAGCTCGCTGATATGTAATACGTGAAGTTTTTCGGGGGATTGCGCTTCGACCTCATCCATGATCGATCCCGTTGCATCGGTGGACCGGTCATCTACAGCAAGAATCTGCAGCTTCGGATAATCCTGAGCTATCAACGAGCGCAGGCATCGCTCAATCGTCAATGCTTCGTTTCGCGCTGGAACGATTACCGCAACACTCGGCAGGGAGCGTTCACCTCGAAGTAGCCTGTCCCATTCTGGACTGCTTACATCCGCGAGCTTGCCCATCCCAAAGGCTGTGCGAAGCGATCGTCGCAGCCAGTCAGTTCCTAAAAGACAACCAGCGACGAACCAAATCCAGTATGTCAAGCTGAGGCTCCCACCAGTTCCCGTTCAGCAGCCCGAGGCGGGGCAAAGCGCATTCCGACGATGAGAATAACGGCGGAAACGACCATAGCAATCAGTGTGACAGAAAAACCGAAACGCAAACTGCTGCGATCTGAGATTGCGCCAATTAGTGGGGGCGAAACGACATCTCCCAAAGCATGAATGACGAAGAGATTCACTCCGATTGCCGTGGCGCGAATCGGAGCGGCTACGGAATTCACGATCGCTGCATTCAGCGGACCAGTGTTGAGGAACAGGAAGAACTCAGCAATCGCCAACGATGGGAACAGAAACGCGGGATTTCCATAAAAAGCATAAAAAGCGCCAGGAAGGGCTAGTAATGCGCTAATCGCAGAGATCCCGTAATAAGCAGATCGCGAGCGTCGCAGCCACATGTCTCCAATCCAACCGCCCACTGCAGTGCCGAGTAGACCATCGATGACGGTAATCAATCCAAAGTAGTAATTCGCACGGTCTAGCGGAATCCCTTTTTCGCGCTCAAGAAACGTCGGCATCCAGGTGGAAATTCCGCCGATGGCGAAGGTCATCATTGCCATTCCCAGAGTTGCAGTCCAGAATGCGGGATTACGCAACAGTCCGTGGAAGGTAGTCCGCTCAACTGTATACAGGGCGACGTCGCTCTGACCCCGCGCCGGCTCCTCTCCAGAAAAATAAAACCAAATTGCCACGAGAAAACCGGGAATAGCACACACGTAGAACGGGGAACGCCATCCGTATCTGGTCCCCAGAGCACCTCCGACGATGTAGCCAAGCGCGGCGCCCATCGGAATGGCCAGGTAGAAGAAGGATAAAATCCGGCCACGTTTCGTTTCGGGAAATAGATCCGCAATGTAAGCGGGAGCGATCAGAGAAAAGGAGGCCTCTCCAACTCCTACGATGGTGTGTCGAATCAAGAGAGAAGTGAAGTTATACGTCACTGCCGTAAGCAATGTTGCGGCGCTCCAGATCACGGCACCCAAGGCAATGAGTGCCTTTCGCGATCTCCTGTCCGCAAGAAATCCAACGCCCGGTGCGGAACACATGTAGAAAATAAAAAAGACAGTGGTCAACGCGCCGAGGGCGGCGTCGGATGGACGAAGCTCAAGCTTAATGAGCGGCAGAACGGCAAAGAGGATGTAGCGGTCGATGTAGTTAAGGAAGTTGAGGGCTGTAAGCAGGCCGAGCGCGAGAAGCGGGCGCGTCGCGCGCTGCATTCTATGTACGTTCCTTAGGACTGGTCGACGGTCGTGGCCAGCGCGCCTCAACTGTTGTGCCGATACCGCCACGCGGACGAAAAACGCCCCGCACGAGTGCCCATTCCGGATCGGCAGCGCTGACAACATCTTCGAGGACACGATTCACAATGTTTTCCTGGAAGATGCCGAGGTTTCGATAGCAAGTGAGGTATTCCTTAAGCGACTTCAATTCGAGACAGCGTTGACGCGGCATGTAACGCAGGGTGAGAACACCAAAATCCGGCAAACCGGTCTTCGGGCATACCGAGGTAAATTCTGGTATGTCGATCTCAATTTCGTACGCCGGAAATTGATTCGGCCAGGTCTCGATTTCAGGAAAGGCGAAATCCAGACCCGACTTGGCGTGCTCTGGCGTGTATGCGGGAACTCTGGACATCTTTCCCATTGTAACGATGAGTGCGGCAAAGAAGAACCTCTAATCAGATGCGGTCTCAGGCCACCTTCACGCGAGGTCGCCCACAGTGTTCCAATTAGTCCGATTGAGAGTAATCCGCCGCGATTTGGGGTTAGTACACTCGGAAGAATCCTGCGTACGAAATCCATCGCCTCTGAGGGGACAAATCGCGCAGCGAAATCCATGCTTTGGTTGAAAAGGTTTGGAATCGGCAGGTATCCCAACAAAGTAGCCAGCACGATGAGCAGTGGAAAGAGCGATAAAAGGAAGTAATCGGAGAGCCCGGCCGCCAGATTAAGCACACGCGTACGTTGCACCTCGTTGTACACGGCCAGGGTGACTTCTTTGGCTCTCCCTAGTCCAATTTGCATGGCTAAACGTATATAGACGTAAGCTGTTAGTTGATTTAGATGGATCCGAGATTTGTTGAGATGTCGGTGAGCCGAAATCAGCGTAGCGGGCATCTGATTGGAAGCCCTGAAAGCCGATTGAGGGAAGGTCAAGTTGCTGAAGTAAGGTGGCTGACTGGGTTCGATATACTTGAAGTTTGTTCCACTGATGGCAGAGCTAACTAGACAAGGCAACGGTAACGGCAAGCACGTTTGGCGCGGCATCATTATCGCCATCCTGGCGGTAGTCGTGCTCGCAGCCTTCATATCCAGCCGCAAGGGCGATGTTGCCGTCAGAGTTGATCACGTAACCAAGCAAGACCTCGTCACCACCATTTCCACCAACGGCAAAGTGGAGCCCATTCAAAACTTCGAGGCTCACGCTCCCGCAGCAACGACTGTTCGAACGATTTATGTCCGTGAGGGACAGCAAGTCCACAAGGGTGACCTGCTAATGCAACTTGACGACGCCGATGCGCGTGCCCAGGCGGCGCGAGCCTTGGCGCAGGAGAAAGCCGCAGAAGCCGACCAGCACGCAATTAAGAGTGGTGGAACTCAAGAAGAAGTCTTGAATACACGCTCAGAACTAGTGAAGGCACAAGCCGAGCGCGATGCGGCGCAAAAGAACTATGACGCCCTTCAAAAACTGGCCCAGACGGGAGCGGCAGCTCCCTCCGAAGTGCGGGAAGCAGCAAGCCGACTGGCGGCGGCTCAGGCGCAACTAAAGGTACTGCAGGACAAGCAACAGGATCGTTACTCCCGCCCTGAAGTAAACCGCGTGGAAGCGCAGGTTGAACAGGCTCGTGCTTCCCATGCCGCAGCTCAGGACTTGCTGGCGCACAGTGAAATTCGCGCTCCGTTCGAGGGTACGGTTTACTCCGTCCCAATCAAGCAGGGTGAGTACGTCCAGCAGGGAGAGCTTCTCATTCAGCTTGCGAATCTGCGTCGTGTACAGGTACGTGCCTTTGTTGACGAACCCGAATTGGGAAAGCTCGGGGTTGGCCAACCTGTGACGGTTACCTGGGATGCCCTTCCTGGAAAAACGTGGCGCGGTCAAATCAGTCAGATGCCCTACACGATTACCACTTACGGAACTCGCAACGTTGGGCAAGTTCTTTCCTCAGTTGACAACGAGGATAGCCGCCTCTTACCGAACATCAACGTCACCGTCAACGTGAGCATTGCGAACAAGAAGGATGTGGTGACGATAGCGCGCGAAGGGCTCCACGAGGACGAGAATGGCCGGTATGTATACGTGATCAGAAACAGCCATCTTGAACGCCAGAGTGTGGAAGCAGGGATTGCAAACAACACTCGCATTGAGATCATGAACGGTGTCCAGCCAGGAGAGATGATTGCACTCAACACCATAAACGCAGCTACCCCCTTACGTCCCGGACTCGAGGTTCGTGCTCGATAGAAACTCCTGATGCCAATCTCCCGTTTCTTCTTATTAGTTCTGGCTTTTGTGGTTGCGCTTCCTGCTATATCGCCTGCCAACGCGCCGCTCGATTCCGTCCACGAGCTCCTCGTAAACGGTGAGGCGGATGCTGCGATCCGCGTGTTAGAGACATCGCTCAGCGCAAACCCTTCGGGGGCGGCGGAACACAATCTTCTGTGCCGCGTTCATTACGCCGAGGAGCGTTGGGATGCCGCGATTTCCGAATGCGAGCGCGCTGCCAGCCTGAATCCGGGAAGCAGTCTCATCCAGCTTTGGCTCGGGAGAGCCTACGGAGAAAAGGCAGATCACTCGAGTTGGTTTACTGCCATCGCCTTGGCTAAAAAGACGCGAATCGCATTTGAAAAAGCGGTAGAGCTGGATCCGAACAACATTGAGGCACGATCCGACCTTAGCGAGTACTACATTGAGGCTCCAGGGTTCCTCGGTGGTGGGACAGATAAAGCCGCAGCGCAAGCGAATGCGGTCGAGAAACTCGAGCCTGCAACGGCATACTGGATCAGGGCTCGTATCGCTGAACACGACAAGCGAAACAGTGACGCCGAACAGCAGTACAAGAAAGCGTTGCAGGCCGATCCCGGGCATCGCCGAATCTTCGATCTGGCTTCGTTTTACCGACGCGTGAATCGCCTCAACGACCTTGAAGCCGCGATACAGCAATCGGCAAAGTTAAATACTAAGAACGACTCCGCTCTCTTCGACTCGGCATCCCTGCTGCTTCGGGTGAACCGCAATCTGCCGCTCGCGGCAGCGCTTTTGCAGCGCTACATTGATCAAGGCGAAAAGTCAGAGGACGCTCCTCTCTTCCAGGCCCACTATCTGCTGGGCCAAGTGTTAGAAAAGTCCGGTAACACCATCGGAGCGAGGAAGGCATATCAGGCAGCGCGAGCTACCGCGACTGACTTCGCACCTGCGAATGCTGCATTGAAGCGACTGGGAGCATAGCAACCAGATCAGCGCGTTGAGCTCAAGGCGTCGCTGCACGACTCGATACTGCATGCTCCATCGGCGGAAGAAAGGCATCGTAGAGCGACACTACCTTCATCGCCTGGCGTAGTTGATCGAGAGAAGCCTTGCTCGTAACCTCAATCTGCACAGGCTCGCCTGGAAGCAGATCGATGTAGTTGTCTGAGAACTTCACATCAAAATCACCGAACGAGAGATAGACGTCACGCGCGATATGCGAGGACTGCAGCGCGACTCTATATGCATTTCCGGCGCTTTCGATGCTTGCCTTGATTTCTGGCTTGGGAAGGCGCACCTCCTTCATCTTGGCGAAGAAGTAAAGGTTGCGGGAAACAGACTTCCCGCCTACGAGGAGTTCCGAATCGATGAAAACCTGGTCACGTTCGCGCTGCGCCAAAAGTTGTGTCGCAGACAAGCTTAGATAGACGTCGCTGGTGAGAGGCTTCACTTGAATGTCTGCCGACTTTTGTTCGAGAATTTTTCCGGTCAAATCCAAGAGTCGGACTCGCAATTCCGCGGCCTGGACCTCCTGCCGGTCAGAAACCACGTAGATTTGCAGCGCACTGTTCTCTTCGTTGGGACTTACTAACAAATCGTTATAGAAACGTCGCGCGTAATACTGCAAAGCCTTCCAGCGACCTGCATAGTCGATGCTCGACCAGGATGCAACCGGCCAGCAGTCGTTCAGCTGCCAGTAGAGCGAGCCCATCGTGCGCGGCCGGCTACGCCGGAAATGTTCGGCCCCGATCTTGATTGCCTCTGCCTGCATCACCTGACTTGCATAGAGGAACGATCCGAAGTCTTTCGGCTGACCGAAGTAACGCAGAAGATAGTCATAGATCCTGCCGTTCCCTCCCTTGTTCTTCTGGTGGGAGAGCATGACAGCAGAGCTAATGTCCCAATCCTCCGGCGTGCTGAAGGACTTAATCGTGCTCATTTCGGGAAAGGATTGGAAGCCGAACTCAGTCATGAAGCGGGGCACTTGTTGTTTATAGTTCTCGATCGGCGCCAATGCATGCCAGACCTGCCAATAATGCATATCGCCGATGCGCTGGGTGTCGGGGTCATCCTCGAAGTTGGCGCTGGGCGAACTCGGCCAATACGGCACTGGCTGACCATACTGGATAACCACATCAGGCAGCACACGGTTAAAAAGCACCATGTAATCCTGCCAGACTTTCTCGGCGGTCTTCTGCCCGACCTGGGCTTTGAACTCTTGGCGATCACCCCAGTGCATCCAGCCGGTTTCAACCTCGTTATTGCCGCACCAAATCACAATGCTCGGATGGTTCCGCAGCCGCTTTACCTGATCGATGGCTTCATGGCGCACGTTGTCGAGAAACTCCGCGTCGCCAGGATGCATGTCGCCGCCGAACATGAAGTCCTGCCAGATGATCAATCCAAGCTCGTCGCAGATGTTGTAAAACTCATCGCTCTCGTAGATTCCCCCTCCCCACTCGCGAATCATGTTCATGTTCGCGTCGCGAGCAGACTGAAGAATCTCGCGGTAGGTTGCAGTGGTTACACGCGTGGGAAAGCTGTCGAACGGAATTACATCAGCTCCTTTTCCGAATATGGGAATGCCGTTGATCACGAACTCCATGCTTCGGCCCCAATGGTCAGGATCCCGGCGGAGCCGGAGCGAACGCAACCCGGTTCGGACCGTGGCCTGGTCCGCAGCGCCTTTCCTGATTTCCAGCACCGCCGAGAATTCATAAAGGGATTGTGGTCCGTATCCAGCGGGAAACCAGCGCGCAGGTTTCTCAATCTCGATCGGCACTATCACTCTGTTCACGCCGTGAACCAGGGTGACGATTCTCTCGATCTTTTTGGCGGCCTTCCCTTCCGGCGATGTGCAGTTGATCGTGACCTTAGCTGAGCTGTTGGCACCTGCTTCCACCTCGAGGCTGGCTGCGACATTCGCGAGATCAGCCGTGACCTCGTTCTGCGCGATATGTAGATCGCGAATCACGGCGTCGTCCCAACCTTCGAGTGTCACAGGCCTCCACACACCCATCGTGACAAAGCGTGGACCCCAGTCCCAGCCATACTGATATGGAGCCTTGCGTGTGTAAGGATCGGTGCCGATTCCCTTTTCGACGTCGGCATCATGCACCGAGATCGACGGCAGGTGATACGGCAAACCCTGAATCTGCCTGAGCACTTCGTTGATAGGAGAGCGGAAGACGATCTGAAGAGTGTTGCCTCTCTGCTTGAGATGCGGCTTGGCATCGATGCGCCAAATACGAAACATGTTTTCCGCGCGCAGCACGCCTTGCCCATTCAGAAACACCGTCGCGTATGTATCGAGGCCATGAAAGACAAGCTCGATATGCTTGCGCGCGAGTGTGGCGGCCGAAACGTCGAAGCTGGTTTGGTATTGCCAATCCTCCTGCCCGATCCATTGCAGCTTCTTTTCGTTGTCGCGATAGAAAGGCTCGGGAATGATTTTGTTGCGCAACAGATCGGTCTGGACGCAGCCGGGAACTTCCGCCGGAGTCCAGTTCGCGACTCGCTGCAATGTGGTCGCCTCCACCTCGGGCTCAACCCCGGCAACGTGGTTCAGAGAAGTATCGGGTGCAAGACGAAACTGCCATCCGTGATTTAGATCAATGACTTGCTTTTGCGTGGCAGCACCGAACGCAGTTAAGTGAATTGAGGTGAGAGTAAGCACCAGCAGGAAGAGAATCGATTTTGGAGTCATCGCAGGTCTGCAACGGCGTGCGCATGATAACACCTCTTCGGTGTCGGGCAGACCCTACGACGAAGGGCGAATAGCTTTGATAAATCGTTTTTCTCGAAGCTTTTGATTGCCTCTTCTCTCGTTCAAAGCTAATCTTCCGGCATGCAACTCACCTGGCTCGACTGGTCCGCCATTATTGGATACCTTGGCATCACCATTCTCATGGGGCTCTACTTTCGTGGACGCTCCGGCAGCAGCATGGAAGAGTATTTCGTTTCGGGCCGATCGGTTTCGTGGTGGTTGGCGGGCACGTCGATGGTCGCCACAACCTTCTCGGCAGATACTCCGCTGCTCGTGACCGGCCTGGTGTACACGCAAGGCATCGCCGGCAACTGGCTGTGGTGGTCGTTTCTGTTGTCGGGAATGATGACCGTCTTTCTGTTCGCGCGACTTTGGCGCCGATCTGGACTGCTCACAGATGTGCAATTCGCCGAAATGCGCTACTCGGGAAAACCGGCTGCATTCTTGCGCGGATTCCGCGCGGTGTATATCGGACTACTGATGAACTGCCTGATTCTGGGCTGGGTTACCAAGGCGATGATCAGCATCGTGAGCGTCGTAATGGGCGTGAGCGATCGTACAGCGCTGGCGATCTGCATCTTCGTAATCGTTCCCTTCACCGGCCTATACGTGGCAATCGGCGGACTCTGGGGAGTCTTGTGGACCGATCTATTCCAGTTCGTCCTGAAGATGGGCGTCGTGATCGCGGTTGCATATTACGGCGTCAGCGCCGCGGGTGGGATGCACGAGTTGTTGCGAAAGCTGCAGGTTGCACAACCCCCCGTTCCCACAATTCCTCATGGCAATCCACTTAAGCTCTTTCCTGATTTTTCCAGCGGTCTCACGGCTGAGACATGGTGGACCCTTCCAGTCATCACACTACTGGCTTATCTCGGTCTGCAGTGGTGGGCGTTCTGGTATCCCGGGGCGGAACCGGGCGGCGGCGGATACATCGCTCAACGCATCTTCAGTGCCAAGAACGAAAAACAGGGATTGCTTTCAGTATTGTGGTTCAACATCGCGCACTACGCACTTCGTCCATGGCCGTGGATTTTGGTCGGATTAGTTGCGATCGTTCTTTATCCAAATCTCGACGGCTCGGCTGCGGGACGCCATCCCGAAGACGGATACATGCTTGTGCTCACGCAGCACTTGCCTGCGTCCTTGCGAGGATTAGCTATCGCCGGCTTCCTCGCTGCTTTCATGTCGACGATTGCGACACAGCTCAATTGGGGCGCGTCGTACCTGGTCGCCGATTTCTACAAACGCTTCATCAAGCCAGAAGCGTCTCAAAAGCACTACGTTCTAGTCTCGCGCCTTGTGACAGTCTTTCTTGTGATCTGTGCGGCCCTGGTGGCAGCGCAGCTCGCTTCGATCCAATCCGGATGGCAGTGGGTACTTGAGCTCAGCGCTGGAACCGGCGCCGTTTACTTGCTGCGCTGGTATTGGTGGCGTATCAACGCCTGGAGCGAGATCACCGCGATGGTTGTCGCGCTGGTCACGTCGCTTGCGTTAAGGCTGATACATCCCTTTTCGGGAAATTCGGCGGTTGTATTTGCGAAGAGCGCAGGCACAACCACGGCTGTGACCACTGTTGCGTGGCTGATCGTTACGTTTTTGACGCGACCGGTAAGTCAGGAAGTTTTGGTCAGCTTCTATCGTCACGTACGCCCCGATGTGCGTGGATGGAAGCACGTGGCCGCCATCGCAAAAGATGTGAAGCCCACACGCGACCTCGGACGCAACCTCTCCCTGTGGGTCCTTGGCTGCGCTATGGTGTATTCGTTCCTCTTCGGAGCGGGATACGCGATACTCGGACATCCCTCACGCGGGACGACTTTGCTCGTGATCGGGATCATGTGTGTAATGCTCCTCCGCAAGCAGTTGCGCTCGTTCGTAGAGGAGCCCGAGCCAACTCGGAAGCCCGGTACGGAAACGGCGGCGTTTATCGCGCATTAGCCTCCGCGCGCAAGACCAGGGTGCCGCTGTCCGAAATCGAACGTTAGCTGCTACTTTCGGCCAACATTCGTCCCACTGCACGCCAAAATTCAATCACTTACCAATCAGTCGCATGGACGAGGAAATGCATTCCAAATCCCGAATTCGTGTCTTTATCACTGACTAAGGAACTCCATGGACCGTTTTCTTCAGGATCTTCGCTACGCGCTGCGACAACTGACCAAGGCCCCGGCTTTCACCGTGACAGCGCTCGTGACCCTTGCGTTGGGCATAGGCGCGAACACTGCCATCTATAGCTTGCTCGATCAGGTTATGCTCCGCAGTTTGCCGGTACAGAATCCTGAACAGTTGGTCATGCTTCAGGGGACGGGAAGCGATCGAGGAAGAATCAATGCCTATGGCGGCGACGGTGACGATTACTTCTCTTATCCGATGTATCGAGATCTGCGCGACAAGAATTCTGTTTTTAACGGCGTTGTAGCTACTGACCAGGTCCAGGTCGGAGTGCAGTGGCATAACCAGCCAGAGCTCGTGCAGGGTGAACTCGTATCCGGAAATTACTTTGATGTCCTGGGGGTCAAGCCTGCGATCGGCAGGGTGCTCGTTCAGTCGGACGATGAGGCACAGGAGCGCAATCCTGTCGTTGTGCTGAGTTACGGATACTGGCAAAGAAGATTCGGATCAGATCCGCGTGTCGTAAGTGACACGATCCTCATAAACAGCCATCCATTTACCGTCGTCGGAGTAGCCTCGCCCGGCTTCAAGAGCTTCGTATTGGGAGCCGCTCCCGATGTCTTTGCTCCCATGATGATGAAGCCGCAGATCACTCCCGGATGGAATGATCTCGATGAGCGGCGTTCGCGCTGGCTGAATATCGTCGGTCGGCTCAAGCCGGGTATGACGCTCGCTCAGGCTGAGTCCGGCTTAGCGCCACTGTGGCATTCGATTCGCGAAGACGAACTGAAGGCAATGTCGAACGTGACGCCAAAGTTCCGAGAAGGGTTTACGACCAAGTCTCATTTGAAACTACGGCAGGCAGCCAAAGGATTTTCCCCGGTGCGCGACCAGATCGGAACGCCTCTTGTGATCGTGATGGCGATGGTTGGCCTGGTTGTTCTGATAGCGTGCGCAAATGTTGCCAGTCTGCTGCTTGTGCGTGCGGCCGGACGCGTCCGCGAAATGTCTGTCCGCTATGCGCTGGGAGCTTCGCGCATGCGAGTGGTCCAGCAGCTCCTGATCGAGGGAGTGGTGTTGGGTGTAGGCGGCGGCGTGCTCGGACTCGCAATCGCTCCCGAAATCACTCAGTTGCTGCTTCACAAGATTTGGACCGACTCCTCAGGTCAGATTCCTTTCTCGTCTTCGCCTGATGTCCGGGTGCTGGCCTTCAACTTCGGTGTATCGGTGGCGATCGGACTGTTGTTCAGCTTGGCGCCTGCCCTGCAATTCTGGCGTCCCGATCTGGTTCAGACTCTGAAGCAACAGCTCACTACTGCCAGCGGAGGTCAACTCAAGCTGCGTCGCAGCTCAGTTGCTTTGCAGATGGGCCTGAGCTTGCTCCTGCTGTTTGGCGCCGGACTTTTCGTCCGCACCCTGCACAATCTTAGGAAGGTCGACGTAGGATTCGCCTCGGACCATCTCGTCACATTTGGCATTTCCCCGGGATATGCCGGTTATCAGCTCAATCAGAACCTGGACCTGTTCAAGCGCATTACCGACACGCTTGCAGCTCTTCCTGGAGTCCGCTCAGCCGCCGCTACCAGCGATCCTGAACTGGCAAACAATGACGAAATGAGCAGCATCGGCATTCCCGGCTACACCCCGGGAGAGAACGAACGCATGAATGTCGAGTGGGCTGAAATTACTCCCGGTTATCTCCACACTCTCAAAATTCCGTTTGTCACTGGTCGGGATATCAATTACCAAGACCATGCGACCGCAGCCAAAGTTGCGGTTGTAAACGAGACCTTCGCCCGCCGTTACTTCGGCAGTGCTGAAAAAGCTGTGGGACACAACTTTGCCCGTGGTGGAGCGCCGGAGGATAAGCCTGAATTTCAGATCGTGGGCGTCGCCCGCGACATGAAGCACCGCAATCTTCGCGCTGAAATCAGGCCCACGGTGTACGCGCCTTACATGCAGACGAACCCTAAGCGTGGTCTGACGTACATGCAGTTCTATCTCCGGACCTGGCAGGCTCCTGAGCTGGCAATGAGCACTGTTCGAAGCGCAATACAGAACCTGGATTCCAAGTTGGTACTCGATTCTTTGCTTACACTGGATCGGCAAATCGACAACGACGTCACCAACGAAAGCATCATCGCTTTCCTCGCCGTTAGCTTCGGCGTTCTCGCAACCTTTCTCGCCGCGATTGGCCTCTACGGCGTGCTTGCCTTCTCCACTACCCAACGTACGCGGGAAATCGGAATTCGCATGGCCTTGGGTGCAAGCCGCGCGTCGGTGGTGCAGATGGTGTTACGCGAAGTCCTGTGGCTGGCGAGCATCAGCGTCGCCATTGCTGTACCGGCTGCGCTGCTGCTGGGTCGTTATCTGCGCAGCCAGCTTTATGGCGTGTCCAGCACCGACCCGATCACTTTGACGCTGGTGGTGGTGGTTATCGCCGGTGTGGCGATGCTGGCGGCAATGCTGCCCGCCCGCCGCGCAGCAGGAGTGAATCCGACGAAGGCGCTGAGATATGAATAGGTTTCAGGGGGCTTACTGAAGCGGGAACATGACCCAGAAGAAACCAGGCCTTGGTGCGGCCGTGAAATCGTCTTCCCAGATGATCATGGCAGCACTGTACGCCCGCTGCTTTCCCCAAGCCAGATAACCCGAGTAATCGCAACCGGTAACCGCCATGCTGTAGCGCAATTGCTGCCAATCCACAGATATTGCAGTAGGTTCGCGGTTACCGAGGAAACGTTACTCCGGTACATTGCGGATATACGACTTTGGATGAATACTGTCTCCGTGAACAACGAATCTCACAGGTGCCAGAACGGGAATGTCGCTGTCCATCAAGATTCAACCCAAGGGCGATAACCCTGTGATCGATATCGAAAACATCTCCACTTCGAACCGCAGGGGATCGCAGAGGGCAAAGATCGTTCTTGATCTGCTATCACTCCTGATTACATTAGCCTGCTTGGGATTCGCCCTGTACAAGAGCTGGCACTAACCTGTAGGTTTCGCCTGACAAGATGGTAGCCCTGGGGTGACTCGAACACCCGACCAACGGTTTAGGAAACCGCTGCTCTATCCATCTGAGCTACAGGGCCACAGGCGCTAAGCAGTTGCAAGGATTCGTTTTCTGCTCATTGCCGTCGCCGGGTGCTGTTTCATTAACCCCACAAAACCCCACAACAGCAACATTTTCGGCTTTGGTTCCGTTCTTCAGGACCATTTTAACAACCTTGGTGTTGGCCTCACGCTTCGAGTCCATTATTGCGTTGCCATACACGTTCATGGTTGTCGAAACCTGAGCATGGCGCATCAGTTTCTGCTGCACACCGACAGGCGCACCGCTGGCATCGAGAAATGCGCGATACGTATGCCGCAGTGTATGCCATCCAACATTCCGTAATCCGAGCTTCTTCCCTGCTACCCGGATGACTTTCTGCTGAATTGAACCCGGTTCATATGGACGACCTGTTACCGGACTGGGAAAAATCCATCCCTCACTCGATGGTGGGCATTGCTGCTTCCATCCCCGCAATCTGTCTGCAAAATCGCTGTCGAGTGGAAGTTCGTCATCCGAGTATTCTGTCTTCACCTCGTCAACAATTCCGCGAACGACTGCTCTGGTAACGTGCATCGAAAGCCCATCGAAATCGATATCGGTCCATCGGAGCGACAGAATTTCGCTTACTCTCAACCCGCAGCACAGGCCAATCAAAGCCATCGTCTGATAAGGCTGAGGAAGCAAATTCAGTAAAGCCTCGCATTGCTCAAATGTCAGCACTGTTGGCCTTTTCCTCCGCTTCGAGACTCCACGTACTTCAACTAGCGACATCGGGCTCACCTCCAGTGGCAGAAGTTCCCACAACATTGCCTTCTTGAATAGGCGAGACATGACTGCCCTAATGTGAGCCTTAGTGAGACTTGAGTAGCTGAGGTTCTTCAGCCAGGCGGTGACTTGAGCGGCTCTTACTTCACTTAGCTTTGCCATTCCCCACCTTGGCCGAATGTGGTTATCGATAATCTGGAGGTAACCTCGGGCAGTGGAAACGCGCAGGCTGCCTATTGTATTCGGCTGTCCGGGTTTCAATGCCGCGATTGCTTTCAAGTGCTCTTCCTCAATGTAAAGATCTGCTAGTGCTCCGAAAGTTAGCTCCTTCGAGAGGCAGCGCGGACTGTCTGCGTTAATCCTCCACAAGAGAGCCTCGAGATGGCGACGTACCTGAGTTTCAGTTGGAAAATCTGCAGTGCTCAACGTCAACTGCTTCTCTCGCCGACCAAACTCGCCGTTGTCTCGATACCGAAACTCCCAAACCGCTGGTCCTTTCTTTCTGCGTATCTTTCTCAAACTACCGTGCTGGTAACTTTGCCGTGTTTTCAAGAATTACCTCTCCTCTCTAGTCGCACGGCATGATTGGCTGGCCGACGATACCGCACTTCGGACGAAAGAGTCTAGCTCCGATCTGAGGAAAAACCATTTATTGAACTGAAAATATCCAGGAAGTTTTCCCGTTCTGGCATAGCGCTCCACGGTTTTGTGATGACAACCCAGATGCGCTCCCGCGGAGCGACTGTCCATCCACGCTTCATGAGGCGGTTCCTGATGTGGGATTTTTAAGCTCATATCGTTTACTTCCTATAAGAATGGTTCGTTCTTTAAGAATGGTTCGTTGACGTGAAGCGAGCGTGCAGGCGAAGCCCTAACCCCTCCCCTATGCCCCGCTTTTGAGAAACGAGTGGGTCCCCTAAAGACACTCTTACGCACCGAAATTTGCCGCTTCTAGCTCTCCGAGACGAGGCCACTTCGGGGCCTTTCGAGCGGCTCGTCCAATCTTCCGGACCTCGGCCTAGGCGGAGGCTCCGCCAGCGCCTCCTAGATCGGGAGCCCCTTCTGTCTCGGGGCCTTTTCGCAGGTTGGCGAGCTGGCCCGGTGATTGCTGGCGCTTGCGTCGAACTCGGCGAGTTCGATCGCGAGGTTTGCCTGGTCGGCGTTCTCTGGGTCAAACAAAGCGCTTCCCTCCCAGTCGCCGTCCTGATAGAGCGTGAAGCCCGCCGCGATGAGCTTCTTTCGCGCTGCGGTCCAAGCGCGAGTAGTTTCTGCGGATACCAGCACCGCGAGTTGGCTTTCGTCATATTGGAAGATTTCTCCTCGGCTTCCACGGATGCAGCAGCTTCCGTCAGTTTGTGTCTCGATCTTGAGCCGTTGTTCCTTCGCGAAGTCGCGGACCAACTGCTCGACGTTGTCTCGGCTATTTTTCACGTTTCTGCACACTCCCTCCGTCTGGCCAGCGGATGGACATTTCTTGCGCCAGCATCGGGAAACAATGCACCGCAAAGCGAAACTCGGCGGCCTGCCGCACACCTTTCGGGTATTGCTTCGTGCGCTTGAGAAGTCCATTGAGTTCCGCCAGCTTGCACCACTGGCCTACGGTCGTATGTGAAACGTCGAAAAAAGGAGCCGCAGTTCGCAGCCTCAGCAGGATGTTCCTGTGACCAAGAAGTACCTGCAGCCATCCGGCCATCGATACGAAACAGGCGTATCCATCGCTATATCTTGGCGAAGGAATCACTGGCCGCTGTTTCGCCAGCTCGAATGCTCGTGTGAGAATCTGCTTTCCTGGAATCGAATAAATCCTGTGCCAGAGGTAGCAGAATTCCGTGCGAGCCTCCTCGGTCGAAGCGACCTCAGTGAAGACCTCGCACCAAGGGTTCCACTGCTTCTTCGCGGCCAGCCATTCCTCAACTCTTGCCAGAGCATCGTCGGCTGAGAGCGTCGCTAGGTCTGGATGTGCCAGAGCGTAGCTCCCATGAGCGCTAAAATCGCAGCAATGAACCGAAAGACGTCAGAGCCCAAAAAGAAACCGCCGCGAGGACTTGATTACGGCAAAGTAGACCCGGAGGATTTTGCGTTTTCTCTCAGCCTGTTCAGTGCGGCATCAGCTCGTCGAATGAACGTAGACTCGTTGACTCGTGTTTGGAACAACCCGCCGCCACCGGGTAACTGGCTGGTGCCGAGCGACATTCCGCTGAACCGTGGTGCCTTTGCCGTGCTCGAACACTGTGGCAAGGATTCAACTCGGTTCATGCGAACGATGACTCGCATCTTGGCATTCATGCGAATCTCGACACACCAACGCATGAGTGAATGGAGCAAGACAGCAGAGGACCCCGAGGCGATAATGTTTCACCCTGCGGTCATAGAGACAGCCGCGTGCGCACTACTGAACAGCAAGGCAGATTTCGACCCAGCCAAATTCTTTGCGGAAGTTGCCAAACTGGCATCGACATCGAAATATAGCGAGAGCGCATGAGCACAAGAGCAAGAGAAGGAAGCAATGGTTCATGACGCTAAGCAGGTAACCGAGACAGCGTTTCGGCTGACGCCTGCGTTTAAGGAGTCCATTCTAGCTGCTGCTTGAGATCGATTCGTTAGGCGGCAACCATCGATTTATATTCGGATTTCCCGGCTTTCTTGATTGCCGCTAGCGCCTCGGCACTAGTCAGCAGCGGAGTCGTATGGACCGACTTGCAAGCTCCGCCAGCAGCGAAAGCCATTGCGATTGCAGCGGCGCTCACGTTATCAGGAAAATCCACGACACCGACGACATCGTAGTCCCCGAAGCAGAACCAGAAGTCATTCACCTTACCGCCGAGTTTCTCTATGGGTTCGCGTATCACTTGAGTACGATCTTGCGGGTTCTTAATCAGGGCGGCCCAGGCTTCAGTTGAGTAAGCCACTTGCATTAGATAGGACGGCATGGACGATCTCCTTTTCGAGGACGCATCCTCGCACTTAGGTTTCACAGCGTCAAGGAGATTGACTTTCGCCAGATATTCGCCTATCGTCAGCTTCATGCCCGAGGGTCAGCAACAGAAAAACGCCCTCCTAATAGCGGCATCGTTAATTGCCGCCGTGCGAACCGCGCGCGAGGACAAGATCTTGCCCACATCGCCGAGGGTTCTCAACAGAGTCAAGGACTCCATCCGCCTGGCGAGACTCGTGCTGGAGCAGGTGGAGCGCGAGCCATGAACAGCGCGATCGCCCGTCAACGTGAGATCAATGCGCTCTTCGTGGCTGCGTCGTGTATCGCGGCGATCAGGACAGCGCAGCAGAACGTCGAGCCGACTTCTTGGCAACTACTGGACCGCATCGGTGACTCGCTGCGGCTCGCGCGGATGCTGCGACGAGAGATTGAGGGAGACGAATCGGGCACGAACGACCGCTGAATCGCAAAGTTCGTACAATCGCTCCGCGCAGTCGACAGCTTCGCCAATGTGCCAAGTCTTTGGTAGGGTAGGCACGCTAACTTTGCTGCAGTTGCTCTGTCTGCTCTGTTTGCCTTTCTGGCCGCGGGAAGTAAAGCCAGTACAACAGCAGACCGCAAACTAGAAGAAGAAAAAGCCCTCTCAGCAATTCAGGTAAGGTGGTCTGAACCCTGAGTCCGGGAGTCATTGTATTCCGAAATGGGCCTTCAACCAGCCAATTTGTCGTGGAGATGGCCAGTATGTTCGAAAAGTGTCCGACACCTTGGGCGAATAGAAGAGCCAGCGCGATGGCTCCGACATAACTATCCACCAAAATCTGTTGCAGCCGTTTAGCCATGTTTTCTACGTGACCTCACGTGATAGGAAATTAACGCCTCGAATGGCCCCGCGCCAAAGACCCAAAGAGAGAGAATCCACGCTACTGCAAAGCGAGGAATCGCCCCGGCGAGAGCCATGTAGACGGGTTGCAGGCCGAGAATATCTCTGAAGGAATAATGGACGTACGGATACTTGATAGCCTCGCTCAAGATGTTGAGAGCCCCGCTCGTTGGCACCCAAACAAGTTGGAATAGCCACATAAAACCCTGACCGAGAAGTATCGCTATAGCGATGATTGCGATTTGGGATTCGCCCAGAATTGTTCTCAGAGATGGTTTCATGCTGGACAGTCCCGTGGCATTATTGCAGCCTGTTCCGTTTCAGCCAAGCGAGTCTCGAATTGGGTCTACCCGTCCTCAGTTAGAATCCTTGCCTCTGTTTGACCCACGTTGGTGGATAGTTCTCGCGTTCGCCTGCATCTGCGTCGCCCTCTACGCCATACAGCGCACTCTAATGGAAATCTTGAAGACGCTCCGCGCGATAAGGCTGGAAGCGAAGGTGGACGTAAAGCAGTTCCTGCGGGATGAGGGCGTTGAAGTGCCAGATGTAGACACTTCCACCGGCGCGAAGGCGAACTGACGAATGGCCGAGTCAGCGGGTCCGCACTTTACTCTTGCTTCCTGGCGAACCTCGAATTTATGAATGTTCCCGATTGCGGTCACCTATTCAGCTCCGAAGAGCTGAGGACGACGATCGACCTGGCGGATGAGTTATCGAACACCTTTGGGTGAGACACCGCCGACGCTACAACATGAATACGGGCGTGGAAATCAAGCTGGCGAAAGTCCCGGAATAGGAACACAACTCGTCTCGCTACTCAACTCCTGACTCCCCTAGAATTCAACTACGGAACTTGGAAGACGATATCACTGATTTGCTGGCCGCGCTCAAGCGTAATCACTTCTGAGTATGCAACTCGTTTATTGAAGTCGATGCTTGACCCCTTACTGGGAGAGAAGCTAAGGCGGTAATGATCAGGCCCCAGGAGCGTGAATTCGAATCGTCCCTCATCTCCAGTCGTAAAGCCGCCAACTTCTCTCTGCGTCGCGCCATTCATCTTCTTGGGTTCGACATAATCAAGGGCCACGAATCCCCGCACTGGCTCGCCTGCCTGGCCAATCACGCGGCCTGAAATTCGGCCATTCCATTGCGCCCAAATGCCGTATTCGCAGCTACTCCCGTTTTGGACAATTATCGGACGCATAGGCTGAAGCAGTTCCTTGCTGCTCAAAGAATCGCTTAAGCTTGGTCTGACGACGTAGCTGTCATTTGGAAGGTTACTGAAGTCGAAAACGCCGTAGGAATCAGTAACGGCAGTGAACTCGCTGTTCGTTCCGATTGCCTTCACCTGGACTCCTCTGAGGGCATCAATGGGCACCGGCTCGGGGTGAGCGTGCGGTCGCGGCTGCAGAGCTACCAAGCCGAATAGTGCGGAGGTTGGTTGCCCTCTCGTCCGTGCACGGAGTTGCGGAATAAGGGCCACGGCACTGGCAGCGGGTCGGGTCGCAGTACAAACGTTTGTAGTTAGCTTCCCTTGAAATTGATTTGCAAAGACTACATAAGACTCGCCGACAATGAATTCAATCCCGCAGGCGCAGCAGCCTTCCGTGGTCTCGACTTCCAGATTCGATGTACTGACACCGCGAAAACTCTCCAGCACTGTGAATTGAACGACTGATCGTCGAACAGAATTGACAGTGCCATCCGGATTGCCACCATCCTCGACTTGCTTTGACGCAACTCGTCCGAGAAAGATGGCGTCCGCAGTAGGCAACGCGCATTTGTCCAAAAGTAGGCAAGAACAGGAGAAAGACGTTTGCGCGGAGCACAGTAGGATGAACAAAAGCGCTGGGGTCCAACGAAGTCTCATGACTACTTCCCAACAGCAGCGTTTATACTCCCAAAATTAATTTCTTCAAATGAATCTGGTTCTAGTGTTTTGATTTTCGGTTGGCTTGGGCTGCTATAGACCATGGAAAGTTCCGGTGTCTGTATGACGGAGGGCTTATGTCACGCTGCTGGTTTGTATGTTTGATGCTTACAACCGTCGCCCACGGCCAGATTGAAGGGAAGTTCACGTTGTCCAAGCTGCAGTTCGCGGCTGGCGAACCGATTTGGCTGGCATTCGACATGACGAATACCGGAGCGGACACCCTCTATTTCAACGCAGGCAGCCCGTACTCGTTCTGCGGTGGTTATCAGCTGGAAGTCATTCAAGGCAATCCGATTCAGCACCCGAGTTGCAGCGGCGGGGTCGGCGGCAGTTGTCTTTCCGGCGCCCATACCTTCCGTGGCGGCGAACGGCTGACAGACAAGTTGCTGCTTAACTACGATCATGACCTCTCCCAACCGGGCCGGTACCACGTCAAGGCAACTCGTTACGTCTCGACGGCAACCACGGACGATCTTGTTGCCATAGTGAATGGCAGACAAACAAGATCTACAGACGAATTTGATATCGAGATCACCGCGCCCGACGACGCAACGTTGAAGACTCAGCTTGCGCCTTACGTAGAGCAATTGAAGTCACCGAATGAAGAGTTGGTGCGAGAAGCGGCGCGTGCACTGTCCAGTTCTGCGGCCGCGTTTCTCGAATCGACGATGCTGGCAATGTTAGACCGTCTTGCAACGCGACAATTTGCGATCACGGGGCTAAAAAACGTCAACACTCGGGCGGCACGGGAAGCACTAGCGAACATTGCACGCTCCGGGATTCCTAAATACTCATACGAAGCTGACACTGCGGCGGAGGCTTTGAGCGAGATGGGCGATCAGGAGTACTTCCCGCTTCTAAAACAAATCGCCGAATCGAAACCGCCGAATCAATCGGGCGAAGCAGTTCGATATGCGGCGAGACTCGGAGGCGATGACGCTATTCCGTGGCTTGCGTCGAAGCTTCGCGATTCCGACCCAATCGCCCGCGGTTCGGTAATTTGGGCCTTGGCTGCGACTGGTTCTCGTCGCGCAGTCCCAATGCTGATCGATTTGCTACTGAGTAGCGATGAACACATGCCGCAGGCGGCGGAAATTGCACTGGTGCAACTCACACACAGATCAGTCTCACCTGATAAGTACAGCAGTGGAACGCCGCAGGTCGCGCACCGAAGCTGGGTGCATTGGTGGTCCTCACATCCCGATGCCCAGGTCTACGGCCCCAAATCGTGTGGTGAGATTCAGCCGCTCAACTGACGCGTTCACGAATTCAGATGCAATGCTCCACGATCAGCGCGACAGATAAACCGCTGATTATTCGTATTGCAGTGTTCATCACGACGCCAACTTCCACTCCATAGTCTCACGCAGATCGCCAAAGCATTCAACGCAGACCCAGTGATCGTCCTCGTCACGTAACCTTCAGTAAGTACATCTGGCGAAACTTTCGTTTCCATGAACTTCTCGCAGCAGCCGACGCAGTGTTCGTGGTCCCAGTGTTCGCTCCGCCGCTTGTACTTCTGAAATCGCAAAGTAGAGCCTTTAATGCGTTGTGCGGTCGAGATTCGCCAATCGCGGATGAAGCGAGTGTGGGCGCAGTTCCGCCAGCGCGTAAAGCCCATATTGGGCTAAGTGACAGTTGACATCTTGCTTTTCGGGGTTAGGATTTACGTCCACGGAACGATACGAGGACTTCATGTTTCCTCTGCCAGGTAACTACTATGAGTTCCATCGACGGCGCGTTATTTCCAGACCGGGACAACCGATTGCATACGGTCCGCCAGGAATAGAGATTGGCCCGGCCATTTCACAGGAAGACGCACTTCGACAGGCGCGTTCTGGGTATGACGTGTATACCTTTACCAAGACCGATGCTTATCGGTTGGCCCAATCGCTGCATGCTGGCACACCCGAGGAACACGAAGCTCATCTTCCTCTCTACTACGCCCACTATCACCCAGGAGGACCGCATCTGGAGATTGACCCGATGCGTGAAGGTCGTCCGAAAGCTCAGGTAGGGCCAGGACACATCTTCTTTGGGAATCGCGCCGGCTAAGCGCGACCGGTCCGGACTGCTACTTAGCTGCCAAGTCAATGACAGGATGCACTTCCCAGAGCCCCTGCACCTGCTGCTTCTTGCCACTCGGCGTCACACCTCGTCCTCCACTCGTGTGACAGAAATTCGTCTTACCGTGTGCGGTATCGAGGAACACATAGCCCGTCACATCCACCTTGGGAGGCGTCTGCATGACGTGAATCGTCGAGGTACTGTTTGCTGGCAATTCTTTCTTCACCAAATCCCAGAGCGCCTTCCTGGCACTGCAATATTCCTCCCCTGGCGGAACTTCCACGATTACGTGTGGCGTGGCCCACGTCGGCGAACCAGCGATCTCTGCGTGGAGATCTCGGTCGGCATCAAATTTAGCCGCCACCAGGAAGCCTTCAAGCGTGACCGTTTGTGTCTCAATTCCCGGCATGGGTTTAGTCGCGGAGACAGTGGCAGGAACCTTGGAATCAAGCGCACACGTTTGCGTGAACCACTGAGCCACAGTGATGGGATTCCCATTGTTGACGTTCGTGTAATTCGCACCGGAAGACTTAGTGCGGAGTTTCACAGCCTTTCGCGCAGACCCTGCGAAGGTGAGATTGCAGTCATCCGGAGCCACGCCCTTGAGGGCGCTGCGGGGAGGCTTCTTCGGGCCTTGAGCGCACAAGTAAGAGGCTAGAATGACTGGCAGAACTCCAAGCGCAAGCAGCTTTTTCATGGTCTGTCTACCTCGGGTTCCGGAAATGGTACACCACAAGACAAGAATTCCTGCACCACTAAGCTTGGTTGACAGCCAGTGCTACGATGAGTATCCCTCCATGCAATTGAAGGTTCGAGTCAGAGGTTGGGAGCTGCTCTGCGAAGATGTGGAGTCTTAGACGAAAACAGCGTGACGGCTTTCCCAATGGATTCAGCATTCAGCGCATAGGAGTCGATTCCGCAAAGGCCATCTCCAACCTTCCCGCTGAGGAGATTGCCGCGTATATGGGCAGAGTCCCTGAAACGGCCAGAGCGTTGCTGAACGAATCTTATGACAAGCGGTTCAGTCCATCGACTTTCATAACCGAACATGTGGGGGGTGGATTCAGCGTTGGGTGGTTTACAAGGGATGCAAGGTACGAGTGCGTTCAGAACTTCTCGACGTTGGCGGATGCGGCTACCGACTACCTCCTGTTCTCGGTTGGGAAAGGCCGATGGACTCCACCGCATAATCCGTAAAGACCATTAACATCATGCAAAGGCAGAGTTGTGGTCCGACGGTTCGTCCTGGCGCCCTGCCTGAGAGTGTGGGCGCAGTTCCGCCAGCGCGTCCCACTGCCCAGCTTGGTTCGGGAATCTTACTTCAATGTGTCTTCCGTCCTGTTACGGGATTTGGGCAACTGAGGACTGAGGCTCCGATGGGAACCCAAATAACTCTCTCGGGAGAGCGAGCAAGGTCCGCCAGCCAATACGGACGCCCGACTACAATCACGAATCGCGTCGAATGATCTGGCTCAATCCATTCGTAACGCTTCCGGTACGGCTTTGATTCTGATTCGAGCAGAGTTTCGACAGGACGAGCATCAACCTGTACGTGCCGATCTTTGGAGCCAGGAACTATCAGCTCGGTCCGACCTCCGGACTTTGACCCGTAGGCTCCGGACTTCAGTTTCGCCAGTTGATCTGCAGCGACTTCTTTCGGTTCATATCTCCAAGTATCGCTTCCGTCGTTTGCAGCTCGTTGCCACGATCGAACGTTTTCGTTTTCTGGTAAACCCAGCATCTGCTCGGAGACGCAATCCTCACCCAATCCAATATTCCAATCGCCGTAGGAGTAGTTCAGCAAATCTGAGTAGTTCACATCAACGGACTCGACGCGGCTGATAATGAAGAGAGCGCAGCAACCCATATGCCCAAAGCCCCGCAATGTCGTGACGCGTCCGTTGACCTTCTCGGGCCTGCCAGCATAGAAGGTTCCAATCAATGTCGCGCTGGTCATCTGAACTTGGCCTCTCTGCTGCAATAGTGACCGAAACCGGCGCGAAGGTTCATCCTCTACTAACTTCTTGTAACCCTTCACTTTCCAATAGTGAGCCTCGTCAGCAAACTCTACCCAGACACTGACCTCGGCCAATGACAATCGATAGTTGACCAGCGCTTCATCCGGACACGCGGAACCGTGCAGCGTGGAATCTTCAAAGCCACGACTAAGATACGCATGAATTCGCAAGAGTTGATGGTCAAAGAGCTGGGGTGTTTTTTCCACTTCGCACAGGGAGACAGTGGTTGGAGAGGTTGATTGTCCTGCACAGGGCGGCAGAATCGCCAAAAGACTCACTGCAATCGAAGTAATCCGTAGCGCGTTCATTGAATGCTGGTGCGGCTGCGTTCAGAAAGGTAGAACGAAGGCTTGGCATCGACTTGCAGAAGAACTTATGGGCTCGATCTTGTAGTGTCGAACTGAATCCGGGCGCAGTTCCGCCAGCGCGTCAAGCCCATATTGGGCCTAAGTGTCTTAACAGATGACTTCTCTTCTGTCCGAGCTAGGATTTACACCCTAGGAACGACACGAGGACTTCATGCTCCCTCTACCAGGAAACTACTACGAGTTTTCATCGACGGCGCGTTTTATCAAGACCGAGGCAACCGATCTCGACGCGCCTTCCAACCTGTAAGGCTAAAGGTGACAAAAACGAAATGAGCCGCACAAGTATCCACATATCCACAGCCCGAAGAACATGGAAGAACATGATAGATTGACACGAGTGGAAACGTATCGATCTATCCCGCTTGTATGGCTCACTATTCAGGAAAGCCACAGCACCCAATACGCCATAGAGATAGCAACAGACAGGCGTAAAGCGGCTGGCGTGAACCGTGGCTTCGAGTGGATTGACATCGTTGGCAGACATGATTTGCCCCTCCGTCGGAAGACAAGACTAGCCACAAGAGTGACCAGCATTAACGTACCAACCGGTCATGGTCTGCGCGTGTCCGTGGCGTAATCGCAGACAATCGACACGCATAGTCTCGTTCTGGGATGAGCCTCGGAACCGCCGCCTTCTTCTTTTCGCGCCCGAGCAACTCCAGCCAGCGCTCGACCGCGCGGCGCACCCGGTCCCATTCGTTGCTGGACAAATGAACGGTGATTGCTTTAGCCACGTTGCACGGCTCAAACGCTGGCAATGGGGACGAGTCGTTGCGTAACCGTCAAGCTAGGGACCATTACGGGAAACACATTGTAGGCTACCAAGTGCCAACAAAAAAACTGCGACCAATCTGCGAGCTACGCTCGCGCTTAAGAGGACGGCATGCTTAAAGACCTTGCTCCAGCGCCACGACAAACTGTGTTACGAGCTTTTACAAATAGTAACAGTTGGCCGATAGTCTTATTCCAGCCCTCATCGCTGCTTTCCATGACCAGATTTACACGTAACTACTTCGTCGCAACGGTGATCGCATTGTTCCTGGCTGTCTTCGCGTTCCCACTTCGCGCGCAGGCACTGGACTATTACGTTTCAACTATAGGGAATGACAGCAGCGATGGTTCCTCTGCCAACCCTTGGTTAACGATTCAGCATGCAGCTTCTGTAGTTGCCGCTGGCGATGTCGTGCATGTTGCGCCCGGTACATACGTCGGGCCAGTTATAGTTTCCGCAAGTGGGACATCCACTTCGAGGATTCGTTTCGTATCGGACAGTCAGTTTGGCGCTCAGATAAGGACAAGTTCAGCGGATGCCGTCTGGACGAACAACGGAGATTACGTAGACATTGAAGGCTTCGACATTGCCGGAGACTCCAGTACCTATCTGGGAATCGTCAACTGGGGCTCGTTTGTCCGAATCATAGGGAACTTAGTGCACGACATCCCGGCGCCGAATGCCTACCAGACAGGCCGTGGCGGGGCGGGGATAGAGCACGCCAATTACTCGGCCCATGACAACGACATCATCGGGAACATTGTTCACGACATAGGCGACTACGCAAGTCCAAATCCTTCGGTGCACGGCATCTATCATGCCAACCTTCGGGGCCGAGTATGGAACAACGTTTCCTATCGCAATCAAGGATGGGGGATTCACCTATGGCATTCGGCCTATCAGATTTCAGTCTGTGGCAATCTCGTCCACAACAACGGATACGGAGGGATATTGGTTGGAGGAGACCCGGATACAGATGACTTCACGGAAGTAAAGAACAATATGGTCATGTACAACGGGCGCTATGGGATTTCCGAGTATGGGAGTACAGGAACACACAACCAGTATCTAAACAACGTCGTCTATCAGAATGTTCTAGGCAGCTACAACTTGCAGAATGGACTGTCTGACTCGGGGACCGTTGGGGCTGACTCCAACTCTTCCCCCGCAGCCTGGCTTTGGTAACTATGCAGTTTATACGTAAGTACTGGCTCGACACCCTGGTTCCGTAATGGGACTCGTGTAACGAAGCCCGCTGACAAGCCTGGCCGACGTTACGAGTGTGCTGAAGACTCCCGTTTCAGGAATAAACTACAACTGGGCTAATCACGCTGCAACGCTTTGGTGTGTGCTGGCTGCTTATCGCGCCTACGTTGCCGTCCACCTGTACCGCTTGTCAGGTTCATTTGAAGAATCTAAGAAACCGCCGTTATGGAGCCGCTTAAGAGTGTTTCCAATAACGGCCATGGGAAATGTGGTCACTCACGGTTTGCAAAGTCACGGTCATGAAGAAGCGTTTCCTTTATCCCCTAAGAGCACCCAACTCACCGAAGTACCCTCTAAGAAGTCAACCCAAATGTCCCGGGGTGGCACATTGTTTACGTCGAAAAATTCGTTTGAGCTGACTTCCGCTGCACCGCACGCGAACCACCGGCTTTTTTGTCGGTCTATATTGGCACGCCCATTTCGGGACACATCAACTCCACGGCTTTCCCGTGTACCATATTGGTGGTAAGCCCTGCCCGAACCATTGCCAGTCGTTCAGTGTGTCTATGAATAGCTGCCTGTCATAGCGCCGATAGGAAGGCGAGAGATTGGAACCGTAATACCCCTGAACGCGGCGAGCGTCAGTCCACGGTGCCTCGTCCTCTAAGACCCCTGCCACGGTTCCTTTCGGCCCACCAAAGTCGAGGATGTGAGCTTCGTACACAATCTTGTCGCCGGCAGATTCCAATTCAAACGGTGCGACTACTCCAATGCGTAGGTCTTGAGCGGCTTCTTTCCAAGCCAGCACTATCTGTTCGTCGATGCGTCGCGGGGGCATTGCAGTGCAGCCTTCAGTTGTTTCTCCAATAGGTTCCGGAATGGTACAACAATTTACAATCGCCATCATGCGAGGAATCGAGTTCGAGGTTGTTTGGTCAGACCAAGATGTAGTTGAGTACAACGTCACATGCTCCAATGGCTTGTTCTGCGGTGCCAGCAGGATGTACGCCTCGCATGATGATCTGGCCAAACTCGCAGACGTTCTGAGCGGATTCCCGCTCGATGCCAAAGACTCTCGCAGTGTTGAGCTAGGTACCTTCGATTCCACCATGGCTGGCGGAGGTATTCAGATGCACTTCTTCTGTGTGGACTCGGTGGGCCATGCGATTGCAGTGACAAAGCTGCGAGCTGATTCTTGCCAAGCTATGGGCGAGCCGCAGTCTGTTTGTTTATCAGTTCCTGTGGAGGCAGGTGCCATCGATTCCTTTCTGCGACAAGCTCATTCGCTCGGGGATAGGTTAGGTGCAAAGGCGTACCTGTACATGGCCGATCACACTGTTACGTGGGTTCAGCGGTGGTTCGCCAGCGGCGTCCAGAATTCAGCTCGACCACCAAAGCGAACATGAAGATCTTACTCTGGCTTCTCCGGGTGTCGGCCTTTGTTTTGATCGCGCCGGTCATAGCGATCGTAATGGCCTTCATCTTCATCGACAGTATTGACTGGTGGTTCAGCCGGAAAGAAGACGCGGTTGCTGTAGGGATAAGCTCTGGCGCTGGGTGGGAGGGCAATAGATGGCAATGAAGATCTTCCTCAGGGTTCTGGCGACACTCGGCGCGGCGGTAATCGCATTCTATTTGGGCTTCGTGGCGAGCGCAGTTAAAATCGGAACGGGGAGGGCCACGTCTGCTCTACTGCATCCCGCCAGACATAATTCCCGCTGTGATCGATGACTCCATGTTTTCCTTTTAAGTCGCCTCCACGCAAACCTCTACTTTCGCCAACCTTTTGGAACGTTTCGACTTTGGCAACTCCGCCACAAAACGGCATCGCAGAATCGAACGTCGCCGGAATTGCAAACTGGCCCTTCGTATCGATGTATCCCCACTTTCCGTTCAGACTCACGGATGCTAGACCCTCGGAAAACATGTGGCCAATGTCGTACTTGATTGGAATGGCTACGTTGCCCAGGTGATCTACATATCCCCACTTGTCTCCCATTTCCACCGGAGCGAACCCATCGGAGAACGGGTAGACGTCGTCGTATTTCGGCTCGATCACGACGTTGCCGTACTTATCCATGAAGCCCACTTTGCCGTTTACGCGAACAGCGGCAACGCCTTCAGAAAAATCAATGCCACTGGCACTATGGTATTGAGCAGGCAACGCGAACGAACCATCTGGGCGAATGTAGCCGACATTCTTATCTGCGATCACCGCCGCCAATCCCTCATGAAAATCAAAAGCTCCATCAAACTCCTGCGTGACTCTGGTCCCCCTCTTGTCGATGAAGAAAAACTTGTCAGCAAGTGCGACTCTTGCCATTCCATTTTCAAAGTAACCTGCATACCTAAACTGGAACGGAATCACTACATTTCTTGTTCTGTCGATGTAGCCCCACTTCCCGTTTTCCTCGGCTGGCGCAAGTCCGTCTGAGTAATTGCTCCACGGAAACGGATGGCTGTCACGCGCCCACATCGGAGCGATAAACGTTCCTGATTTGTCTATTGCTCCACACTGAGTCCCCACGCAGGCGATGGCACCTTCGGAATTAAACATTCCAGCAGTGTCGAAGCGCGGCGAGATGACTACGCCTTTATCCGATACGTAACCCCACTTTCCGTTTTCCTTAAAAGGGATAGGTTCACGGAAGGTGCCGCAAGGAGACTGCGCAAACACGCGAACTGTCACGAGTATGAGAGCAATAAGGAGGCGGGCCTTCATTGCACCATTGTGCTCCTTACGGCTCTCAGGATTCTTCGGTCAACGCCAGAAATCCAGGTCAGGAGCAGCCCGGCTCTGCAGGGGCCTCGCGACGAGCTTGAAGAATCGGCGGGAACCTTTTCGCCCATGCAGGTGTCCTCTGTGGTCATGTTCCACTCAACTCTTTTCTTTCTGACAGCAGTGTCACTTGGCGTCTCATGCATGGCACAAGCACCGCCCCGAATGCCCAATGTTGAAGCGCAGCGTGCAGCGATGAAGAAACTCAGCTTTCTGACCGGCAAGTGGTCTGGCGAAGCATCGCTTCTTCGGGCGCCCGGTCAATATGTTGATTTGTTGCAGACGGAACAAGCGCAATTCAAACTTGATGGTCTAGTTCTCATGATCGAGGGCGTGGGGCGGACAAAATCGGACGGCAGACCCTCGCTGCAAGCTCTGGGATTGGTTTCCTTCGACGATGAATCCGGAACCTATCGCATGCGAGCCTTTAACGACGGCAGGTGGCTCGAGTCAGACTTAAAGCTGGCCGACGATGGAACTGCAATTACTTGGGGCTTCACGCTCGGGGACATCAAGACCAATTCGGTCCTGCGTCTCAACGAGAAGGGCGAATGGACTGAGCATGCGGAGCTGACCATTGGCACTCGCCCACCTCAGAGGCTTCTGGACCTGAGGGTCCGTAAACTTCCATAGAAGGGGTCAGATGCTAAAGAGAACCTACACGCAGGCCTCTTCCGCGCTGGCGATGAGTTTGTCTACATCCGCCAGATCTTGCGGTCCTGGTTCCGGAATGGAACTCGCGGTCGGACGTGAATCGCCAGGCACGCACATCTCAACCTGCGCATAGGGCAGTCTGTTTTCGATCTCCTGCACCCACGCGAGGATTCGGGGCAGAGTCGTGCCAGGATTGGTATCGAAGAAGCGCATAATCTGCCGCCCGATGCGGTTGTCGGCGTTCTCACACAAAGGCGCAACACCGAGCTTCGTGCAGTCGCGCTCCAGCCACCGCCATACATTTTCGCATCGGGAAACGCCAGCACCAAGGTCGGCGAATCCCATTGCGCACGCCCCGACCACAGTGGTGCCGTCATAAACGAGTCGCTGCGATCGGACTGGCGGAACTTTCTTGCTACCGAGGAGAAGAGCTTCGGATAACTTCATGGGCTATTCCTAGTCGGGAGTTTTGCCAGAGGGTTTATCGTGCTGGTCGGTCTTAGGATTCTGCTTTACGGGTTCTCGATTCTCATTGGACTGTTCCAGCGCTTCCCGCAGTTCATCGGCCAGGCGCTGCTTGGCTGCCTTGCCGTTCGCAGTATAGCCCGAGACTGCGTTGTTCATTTCTCTTCCCTCCTTGTCCCTTTACGCATCGGCTCACCACGCCGCAAAGTGACGGTATAGAAACCTTTCTCTTTGAATCGAAAATCACGTTCCAATATCGCGCCCAAATAGATTTCTTCGCGAATCGCTGGCGCGTCGTAGTCCCCGTCCCAAACTCCATACAGCTCAACCGTCGGCTCCTCGATCTGTCGCAACAGAGCCACCAATCCTTCACGGTTAAAGCGCTCACTGTCTTCCCGCTTATCATCAACCTCACCATCGTCGAACCAAGGCCATCCTCCACTCTGGAAGATGACATGCGGGAAATCGCAACCACAGTGGGATGTCGAGCCGATGTACTGAACTCGGGACTTACTGAAATGCCTGGCAACAGGCCGCTCGCGTTCGCTCAAGGGTTGCACTGAGATGTCAGGAGCTACGTCCCGCCATTCTCTGGGCGGAATCGGGTCAGAAGTTCCTGCGTAAAGTATGAAGCACATGTTGCCGAAGGTAACTTATTTTGACTTGGCAGTCACTGCTGGCGATAACGAAGAACCGCGATAAATAAGCGGTCATCGAACGGATGGCAAGCGACACTCTCAAACTGCGCCAACGCGCAAAAGCCATGCGGTTGCGGAGCTTTCCTGTCAGCCCCTTATGCGGAAGGTAGTGAGCACGAGTTCAAACTGACGCGGAAACGAGAACGGGTGAGTTGCGAGGAGGAGGGCGGCGGGAGATCGCAAGTTGTTGAGGTTCGAGCGCGAATACGCGGTTCATACATCGATGCTAACGGGAGGATGCCTTTCCCAAAAACAACCCCGCAATAACCCCACAGTAAGCGTTTCCATCAGTTCCTGGAAATTCCAAAAATAGCCATTCATGCCGTGTAACTCGTTGAAATTCCGTTTCACAACGCTTTAGGAAACCGCTGCTCTATCCATCTGAGCTACAGGGCCACGGTCTACAAAGAACTCTCTTTGAACTCTCTTTTAGCTTATCAGGATCACGAAGCGTCTTGTTTACAGCTACTACCACAACAAATGTCAGGAATTTCCGAAGTTCTCCAAAACAGTCTTCGCCAATAGCAGCTGTCGTGATGAAATGAAGTCGGCCCTGCCACGAGCTTCATAACCACATTCAGGAGGAGCATGCACCGGTTCCTTGCGCTTTGTCTGCTTGCCTTGTCCACAGATGTCTACTCGCAGTCCAACCACACTTACGCTTTAGCGGCAACGCCAAAAACGGTCGCGTGGGGCTATTACGATGCCACGGCAACTCCTACGCTGCGCATCCAATCCGGCGACACGGTGACCTTCGAGACGGTGCTCACAAACAGTCCCAGTGGGCTTGAAAAAGCCGGTGTCGCTCCCGATCAAGTGCAGCAGAATCTGCGTGACATCTACAAGGAAATCACGAGCCATGGTCCCGGCGGGCACATCCTGAACGGTCCCGTGTACATCGATGGAGCCGAGCCTGGCGACACGCTCGAGATCCATATCCAGAAGATCGACCTCGCGATTCCGTACGCCTATAACGGTTTCCGCTTCGGCGCAGGATTCTTAACGCAGGACTTCCCCTATGCACGCACGAAGATCATTCCGCTCAATCATGAACGGATGGTCGCGAGTTTCGCTCCGGGAATCGAGCTTCCGTTACACCCGTTCTTCGGCAGCATGGGCGTTGCCCCTCCCGAAGCCTACGGACGCATCAGCAGTGCCCCGCCGGGCGTTCACGGCGGCAACATGGATAATAAGGAGCTCATCGCCGGCACTATGCTCTACTTGCCGGTTCACGTCAAAGGCGCATTGTTTGAGATCGGCGATGGCCATGCTGGACAAGGCAACGGTGAAGTCGATATCACCGCGCTCGAAACGTCCCTAACCGGAACACTCCAATTCATCGTGCGCAAGGACCTGAAGGTGAAATATCCGCGCGCCGAGACGCCGACGCACTACATCAGCATGGGATTCGACGATGATCTAAGCGAGGCCACACGCATCGCCGTGCGCCAGATGATTGATTTCCTTGTCGCAGAAAAGCGCATGACGCGCGACGACGCCTATATGCTCACCAGCGTAGCCGGAGACGTAGAAATCACGGAATTAGTCGACGGCAACAAAGGAGTCCACGTCATGTTGCCGAAAAGCATTTTTGGACCACGCGCACGCTAGGGGGTGCTGATTTCTGTTTTTTGATATCGACTTCATTGGGTCTTGCGTCTTGGGCTTAAGGCACTACAGCAAGGAAGAGAAAAACGGCAAACAAAAAGATGTGTACGATCCCCTGGAGTAGTGTGGTGCGGCCTGTACCCAAAGTAAGCAGACTAACGACAAGTGTGAGGATGAGCAGTAATTCCTCTTTTGGGCCAAGGCCGAGCGTCAAGGGTCGGCTGAGCAAAATGGAGACGCTGGCAACGGCAGGAATCGTCAGCCCAATGGTGGCTAATACAGACCCGAGGGCCAGGTTCATACTGGTTTGGAGACGATTGGCCCTCGCCGCGCGCAATGCGGCCAGTCCTTCGGGCAGAAGCACCAGCCCTGCGATTACGATGCCCACTACGCTTCTCGGCGCGCCCGCAGATTCAATACCGCGCTCCAGCGTTGGCGTAAGCGCCTTTGCCAACGCCACCACCAACACGAGCGAAACCAGGAGCAATCCAGCGCTGGCCATCGCAACTCGGTTAGGCGGCGGCGCGGCATGATCTTCTTCCCTGCCGCCCTCTGCGGGAAGGAAATAGTCACGATGGCTGAAGGTCTGCACAAACAAGAACGAGCCATACAGAATGAGTGAAACCGTCGCGGCGAAGACGAGTTGGGGAGGGCTGAACGTCGGTCCGGGGGTAGTGGTAGTGAAATTCGGAAAGATCAGGGTCAGCATGGTCAAAACGATTAGCACCGAGAGCGCAGCGTTGGCGCCCTGAAGCTGAAAGCTCTGTTCGCGATGGCGAAGACCACCGGCAAAAAGACATAGGCCGACGATGCCATTGCAAACAATCATAACTGCCGCAAAAACCGTGTCACGCGCCAGGCCAGCGGTGTCGGGCCCTCCCGAAATCATCATCGAGACAATAAGAGCCACCTCGATAATCGTGACGGCTAGGGCTAGCACGAGCGTCCCGAATGGCTCACCCACCCGATGGGCAACTACTTCGGCATGGTAGACGGCCGCGAAGACGGTCGGGATCAGGGCGAAGCTCTCTGCCGCAGCGAGGAGGCTACTAGGCCTGAACACTATGTGAATGCCGACAACAAGTACCGCCAAGGCTGGCCACGTCCACGACCACCATGGCGTTTTTATTGAGTTTGTAAAAGCCATGCAAAGCTGCGGAATCTTGAACTGACAAGGTACTACAGCTACTCTGCTCACATTTCTTCACATCCGGGCCCCAGGCTCCGCGACAAAGGGACGAGACGAGGGTTTCACGCAGTTGAGGAGAGGGGCCAAAATGACCTACCACAGCATCTCTGAAACACTTGTTAAGCTCATCACTCGGGCAGTCAGGGGCAGCCGTTTCATCGCGTTAGCGATAATTGCGACCTTCACCCTGGGGGCGATGCAGCCCGCGCAGGCTCAAAGCTCCGACACGTGGAAGAGCATCGCCATCATCGGCGGATCCACTGCGGCAGGCGCAATTATCGGACACAAGGTCGGCGGGTCGACAGGCGCATTTGTCGGCGCCGCAGTCGGCGCATCCGCTGGCTATGCAATCGACAGGCGTCGTCGTCAAGGCGAGTACTACAACCAGGACGCCTATGACGGCGACTACGGCCCGTACTACGGAGACAACGGAGGGTACTACGGAAACGGTGGGTACTATGGCGGTCCTTACGACAATGGCGGCTATACGTATCCGTCGGGATACCAGAGCAACCGGTACTACAGGAACAGCAGTCGATACTCCGGCCGACACTGACGAGGTTTGAGCTCAAAAATGGGACAGCGTGAACGTGAGTTCTGTTGGACGAGAACTTGCCGATCAGGCTGTTCCCTTTTCTATCTCAGCGAACCCTTCTGCTTATCTACTTACGACTGAGATTGTGATCTGCGAGGGATACTCTCGCGAATGATGAACCGCATTGTGCGCTACGACGCCCTTATCCTCGTCATAGTTATTTCCGCCGGTATTCAAGTTCCGATCGAAGCGTGGGAAGTTGCTGCTTGACACTTCAATGCGTAGCCGATGCCCGGCTGGAAAGTAATTGCTCGTGGTGAGCGGCTGGAATGTGAGCTTGTACACTTTGCCCCGCTCCATCCACACCGGAGGCTTCTCATAGCCCTCACGATACCGCGCGCGCTGGATGCTCTCGTCGAGGTTGTACGCGGGTCCATCCGGATAAACGTCGATGACCTTGACGGTGAAATCCGTATCCTTCGCATCCGATGAGACGTAGAGCGTCACGTCGATCGGTCCGCTCACCTCAGTTCCGTGCTTGAACGGTTCTGTGGTGTAGACCAGGATGTCGTCGCGAGCTTCTATTCCGCGTTGATCAAATGCTCCTCCGGTTACCGCATTGCCCGTACAGCAGACGTTCCCTCCGTAGGAAGCAACAGGATTCATCGGATCGTAAGTAAAGCTGTCGGGCTTGTCCTGCGCAGCAGGCGAACTCCCCAGAGCGCCATCGCCATTCAGCGTGTTGGCATGACCTGCGCTCGACAAGTAGAACGTTAGCGGCTGCGCGCCCCGTGGAGGCCAAGTATCGGAGGTCTGCCATTTGTTGATTCCCATGGTGAAATAGCGGACTTTGGGCAGCTTCTCGAGGATGTGATTGTCTTCCCCTTTCAGAAAGTGATCGAACCAGCCGTATGTGAGGGCATCGTAGTCGAGCCGGGCATCGCCCATGCTGCGGTCGCCGACCAGCGTGTCTTCCGTCGCGCGCTTGTAACCGCAGTGCAGCGTAGGAGCGATCACGGCGTACTGTTCATTGGCGATCTCAGGCTTGGCGGTCTTGCGGACATGGTTATAGGCCGCGAGATTTGGCCCGACCGAGACGTCGTACCACGACATAAACCACAGGCCAGGCACGTTGATAGTCATGTCGTCGTGCCAGAGTCCGCCTTTGTACCATGCTGGATCGTTCGGCGTCCGCTTGATCATTGCCCCGCCTGTCGGCACCGGCATGGCATCGGCAAAAATGCCGTGGGGACCATCGACGGCCTTGATGATGTCCATTTCGGGAAGATGCCGTAAGCCTTTCGACCAATCGACCGTCGGCAGTTGCTGCGCCAGATCGAATGACTTTGAGACACGAATCAGCGCTTCTTGCGACGTATCGTCAGCAACCATAGGTCGAACCTGGTTCTGCTGTCCATAGAGCCAGGCGATGAAAAGCATCTGCACAGCGCCGCCGCGGAACCAATTGCCCTGTTCGTAATATGGCTTCACCCGGCCAACACCTGCGCCAAACCCCATGGGAATCATCGCTGCATAGGCCGGATTACCCATTGCGGCCACTCCCAACTGCCACTCCGCGGTAGACGAACATCCGATAGTTCCCACTCTTCCGTTCGACCAGGGCTGCGAACTCATCCAGGTAAACACATCATCGCCGTCGCTCCGAGGCGGTCCAAGAATGTCGTAATTCCCTTCGGAGAAGAAATGACCGCGCTCATTCATCTCCACAAACGCATATCCGCGCTTCACCGCCTCGAGTGGAGCGGTCATGTCGGCAGGAATCCCGTTCTTCACGTCCCAAAAATTAAAGTTGTAAGGCGTGCGCACAAAGATCGTTGGGTACTTCTTCGACGTGTCCTTCGGACGATACACATCGGCAGCCATGCGCTTTCCATCGCGCATGGGCACCATCAGCTTGCGCTCGATGATGGCAATCGACTCCAGTTGTTTCTCAGCCGTCTCTCGTTTGGTCACTAACTCTGGATCGGGAGGCGTTCGTTGTTGCGCTGAGAGAGTTAAAAAACTCACTGAGATGATCGCTAAAACGCTGAACGAGTACAGCCACTGCGATTTAAAGCGCATCTTCCATGGGCTCCAAGTAGCGGGTTTGTAGTCATACAACGACGCAAGTTTGCGGAGCGGAATTGTAACAGTTGAAAGCGCTGCAGGTAGATGTAGCAGTGGGTTAGCTTTGAGATCCTCCAACTGCGACCCAATTTGAGACTGTCATGTCTCGCGTCCGCCGCGGAGCGGTGCGCCAGGGCCGCAAGGCCGACATTCCAGTAGCCCACGCGCGAGCGGTGGGTTGGGAGGTGAAGACAGCCGCGGCACTGTGGTTCTCCCGAGCGATCATTTTTGTCTTCTTTTTGTAACAAAATCGGGAAAACTGCTTGTGTCTCCTGTATTCCAACATCGCAAATCACGGCGGAGTTTCATCCCTGTTCCATTTCCGTAAATTGTGGAAATAAGGTGCTTGACTTTTCCTGAATCGGAGCTAGGATGCCCTGCCAAATCCCAATTTGGACAATTGCTTCCGTCGGCGCGGTCAGCGTTGACAAACGGGTTTTCTAAGCCCGGAAAGGAAAGACTATGCCGGCAAAGAAAGTAAAAAAAGGAAAGGGTAAGACAACCATCGGCTCATGGGACCAGCCCGGAGTCACAGCCGACGGCTATTACTTTGGCGAACCGAAGCCAGAGCCCCTCGATGCACACTTCGCCACACCCGTGACCGATAAGAAGTTCTACGACAAACAATTTCTCATTAAATCAGTACAGGACGTTCCTCAGGCTAAGTCAACCGATCCCTATCCACTCGCAAAGGTGTTGGGAAACAAGGCGGTCAAGGACATAGAGGATCGAGGTCGCGTCGTCTTTCACTGCGTCGGTGACACAGGTCCCACTGGAGGACCGCATACGCTCGACATGGTCTCCGACCACATGACCGGAGATTTCAGCGATCCACCGCCGAATCGTCCGGCATTTTTTTTTCATTTAGGCGACGTCGTCTACAACTTTGGAGAAGAGGAGTACTACTTCGAACAGTTTTACGATCCCTATCGAAACTATCCCGGACCAATTTTTGCCATTCCCGGCAACCACGATGGGCTGGTCTACCGGACTGACAAGTACACGTCACTGCAGGCTTTTCAGAAGCATTTCTGCTCTGACACTCCCACGCACGCTGGGGAGGCGGGCGGACTGCTACGAACTACGATGACGCAACCCGGCGTCTACTTTGCCCTGCAGGCGCCGTTCGTGACCATCATCGGACTGTACAGCAACGCACTCGAAAACTTCGGGGTGATTTCGAGCGAGAACGGCCACTACCCGAGTCTCGACGACCGGCAGACAAAGTTTTTGACGAAGCAACTCCAGGCCGTCAAAAATAATGTCGGTGCAACCATTGTATCGGTGCACCATCCTCCGTTTTCTGGAGACGGTACGCATGGCGGAAGCCCCAAGATGCTGGCTGATATTGATGCCTGCATCGAGGCGGCGCAGTTCTGTCCCCATGCGATCCTCTCGGGCCATGCTCACATCTATCAGCGATACACGCGAGAGGTGAAATACAAGTTTGCTAATAACACTTACGAGGTTCCTTACATCGTTGCCGGCAGCGGCGGACACCGAGTAACGCCTCCGCGAACGGCCTCCCTGACCAGTACACGAACTCCGACAAAGCATGCCCAAGGCGTTCGCATGGAGAAGTACATTCCTGACTTTGGTTATATGCGGGTTACAGTGGACGACAAGAAGATCATGCTCGAGTTCATTCAGGTGAATCCGGCGATCGGCAAAACGAAATCGGCAACCGACCGCGTCACGGTGGATTTACAGAGCAGAACGCTGACAACAACACCAATCACGTAGGGGAAACCTAAAAGGAACTAGCGCGCGAGTTTTGTCAGCTTCTTTGGGGTTTGCCGAGTTCAGGCTGTTCCCTTTTTCCTACGTTGGTTCAGCTTCGGGAACCGGACACCAGCGGCTCGTCGAAGAGTGCTATCTCCTCGGGAGTAGGCGCCTGGAATGCCTCGCGCCATTGGGAGAGTGCTTCTCGCTTTATCGGCGGATACTCCCTGCCGCGTTGTTCGATTCTCTCGTAGAGAACATCCGTGGGCGCATCGAGATAATGCAGTTCAACGGCTGCGCCAAGCGCGCGGGCTCCAAGCCGCAACGCATCCCGCTCGGATCTTCCCCAAGTGCCCCACTCGATGATCACAGTGAGACCAAGCGCGAGAAGCTCCTGACCGAGCTTCCACTGCAGCGCCTCGACCTTCGCGCGCCCTTCTTCGTCGTGGAGGTCGATTGAAAGGGTGTTCATCCAGTCGTCGGGAGAAAAACGAACAGCGCGAAGCCGACCTTCGAGCATCTTCGCAAGTGTGGTCTTCCCGGAGCCGGGCAAGCCACACACAATGATCAGTCTTCCGCAGGTCCCAGATCTTTCCATAAGAGGATTATCCCTTGATTTTTCGTCGGCAACTTCGGAGATGGTGACATCCCACTATCTGAACCAAGTCGGAGAGAAAAATTTGGGAGGACGGAATTTCCACCCAATCGCGCCGAAGGCGCGACACTCGGCTGGCCCACGTGCGAAGTAGCCGTGGGTTGTGAGGCAAACCCTCCCTGCTGTGGCGACCGTTGACTGTGATATTTTTTCCGTGTGAGAACGCGCTCAAATGATGACCCAAATCAAGATGCTCTCTTGCTGGAACTCGTTCGGGCAATCTTCCGGAATGATGCGAGCTATGTAACCAAGCTCTTGAAACCATCGCCACTCCTGGCGCGGCAACATCTCAATGTGGGTGCCTCACGCGAAGCCGCGACTAACTTTTACTTCAAAGAGATCGACCACTACTTGTACGCGGGCGATACAGCTTTACACGCCGCTGCACGCGCCTATCGAATAGACATCGCACGCATTCTTCTCGAACATGGCGCTCACCTTAACGCCAAGAATCGAAGAGGAGCGGAACCCTTACATTATGCGTCCGATGGGGGTCCCGAACTGAAGAGTTGGAATCCAAAGGCGCAGGCTGAAATGATCGCTTTCCTGATCAAGGCCGGAGCAAATGCAAACGCGTTGGACAAGAGCGGTGTGGCTCCAATCCACCGCTCCGTGCGCCAGCGCTGTTCGACTGCAGTGGATGCTTTGCTGGACAACGGCGCACAAGTGCGACTCAAGAACAAAAACGGATCAACCCCACTACACCTCGCAGTACAGAACACCGGAAGGGGAGGCAGCGGATCGCCAGGTGCGAAGAGCCATCAGAGTGAAATCATTCAGATGCTTGTCAATCGCGGAGCAACCGCGCATGATCGAGACGGCAAAGGTAAAACCGTGACCGAATCCATAAGAAGCGACTGGATTCGCACCTCGTTCCCGGACAACTTCTAAGTCAAGCGGCCAGCGTCACGAGTTAGATCAGTTAGGGGTGGGTCATTGAGTAGAATTGTCGCCGGAGATGACCCGAGTGCGGCTTTGGCGATGAGCAATTCAATGAGACTTCTGACCGCTGCAGGAATTCTGGTGGCAACGGCGTTTCTCGTGAGATTCTTTTTGCCACCAGGCGTTGGGAACGGACTTACTTTTTACACTCCTGGAATAACACGGTACATTCCGGTTCCGGTCCTTACGTTTTGGCTTCTGATGACTGCTGCCAGTGTAACGCTCCTTGTCGCTGGTCTACGCATGATCAAGCTTCGGTGAAGCCACCCGGTCTGGCACGGGACGAACCACGCGCATTTAAGCTACTCGAACTCCAGCATCACAATTTCAGGATTCGATCCCAGACGCAGCGGCGGGCCCCAAGTTCCTGCTCCGCTCGAAGTGAAGACCTGCATCTTCCCGATTCGGCTTAGGCCATATACGAACTGGCGGTAGACTCTTTTCGCCAACCAACTCCAGGGTATGAACTGACCGAGGTGCGTGTGTCCCGACAGTTGCAGGGAGACACCGGCGGCCTCGGCGATCTCGGGATGGTCCGGTGCGTGAGTTAACAAGATGCTCGCGCGATTGCGGTCCAGGCCGATGGCGTGCAACACCGCGGCAAACCGGCTGTGTTGAGCAGCGTTCCGATATGGGACGCCAATAATCTGCAAACCGTCTACTTCCACCTTCTCATTGCTGAGCACGCGGACTCCGGCCGCTGCCACAGCGTTCAGATATCTGCTGTCGTCTTCAAACTGCTCGTGATTTCCTGCAACGAAATACACTCCGTGGGGCGCCGCGAGTTCCTTCAACGGTTCTGCGGCCTGCCGCGCGTCGATGGCTGTTCCGTCGTAAAGATCGCCGGCAATAAAGATCGCGTCCGGCTCTTCGCTCAAAATCTTCGCAATCATACGCCGCAGAAAGCTGCCGTTGCGGACGTGACCCAAATGCAGATCGCTGATCAGCGCAGCTCTTCGGCCGCGCCAGGCTTCCGGCAGGTTCGCGAGCCGCACGGTAATTCGCGTGATCCGCGTCCAGCTCGCGTTGAAGACACCATAAAGTCCAGCCACCGAGGCGGCGCCGAACAGCAATTCCACATTTCGATGAAAGTTCGCATCCAGCCCAACCAGGCGCGTGATTCCAAAAACAATCCAGGAGCCAACCGCTGCAAGGAAGAGGAAGCTGAGTAACCCCAGCCAGACCGCCGACGCCTTGTAAGCCGCTCGCAAAATAGCGTTGGTATAGCGAAAGGCGAGTACCGACGTGGCAACAAAGGTAACGGACAGGAGGCCAACGGCGACCTTGATCCAGAAAGTTCCGCGAACATCGTGCGCGGGTGAATAGGTCCAAGTCTCAAAGAGGAACCAATGCGCAGAAAAGAGGATGGATTGAATAATCGCAATGAAAACAACCAGTTGCTTTCGCGACGGCATGGTCTTTTTAAAAGCTCCGATGCGATGGCTGCTTGCCAGATCAGAGCTTTTGATGTTTCAAAACTTTACAACGGTGTACTTTCTTCTGCGGCTGTTTGGCCACAGCCAAGTTCCCAGCCCAGGCGACCGAGCGAAAAGCCTATTCAGCCTGTGGAACCTTCTTGGTTCCTTGAAGTTCCGCCGCCGTCTGCTGGATGTTGAGAGGGCCCAGGCGCTCGAAGCCGGGCCATGTGCCGTATTTCGGCTTGAGATCGGCCAAGACGGTTTGCGTGAGGGCATCACCGGATTGTCCTGCCGTCTGCGCCTTCTGAATGCTTGCTCTCAGTGTCGCAAGGTAGTCGCGAAACGCTTTCACGTCTTGCGCACTGGCCACATCGCCATGACCCGGGATAAAGGTAGCTTTGGGATGCACGGTTGTCATTCTGTCGAGCGTTTCGATCCATGCCGAAGTGGTGGCATCGATCAAATTGGGAATGCGCTGATTCCATGCCAGGTCACCGGCGAAGACGACGTTCGCATCTGGAATGTAGACCGCGGAATCGCCGCCAGTGTGTCCGGACAAATAGGCGACTCGCACCAGGCGTGAACCGAGATTCAACTCGAGGATGTGGTCATAAACGATCTGCGGCTCGACTAGATTGGCGACTTGCGCGCGCTGTTCTGGCGTTGGTGTGGCGCCATTCTGCTGGAAGAATTTCAGATTCTCGGTGCGCACCCAGGCGCGTTCATTGAAATGCGCGATCACCGTCGCTCCAGCTTCCGTGAAGACGGCGTTACCTGCGACGTGATCGAGGTGGTAGTGGGTGTTGACCACGTACTTCACGGGCAGATTCGTGACCTTGCGGATTTCGGCGAGCAGATCGCGCGCGGGCGCCTGGCTGATGAACGTATCGACCACCAGCACGGCGTTGTCGCCGATGATGAATCCAGTGTTGCCTCCGGCGCGTCCGGAAATTGCCGCGTAAACGCCCTGGCCGATTTGCTTGATCGTGAACGGCGGCGCTTGCGGCTGGGAAGGTTGCGCAGCTTGTGACTGGGTGGGTTGCGATTGTGGCTGCGTTTGCGCGAGCAGAACCGACCCCGCAAGGACTGTGACGATAAGAACTCTCTTCAGCATGGCGCGGAATTGTAGTGCATAGGACGAGTTCACTGGAAAAACGCCCCGGGACAATCGAGTGCGCCCACAAACTCATTTCGCGGCGACAGCTTTGATCGTCGACGCCAGGGGTGAGATCATCTTGGCGCCAGTCTCCCCTTCAGAACTTATGAAACGTCACGTCCTGCTCTACGGCTTAATCGGTGGAGTCCTGATTGCCACGCTGAAATGGACGGAATATCGGTTCCTTGTCGTCGAGCACTCGATTGAGATCTACGGCGGATTGATCGCTGCGACTTTTGCGGTTCTGGGCATCTGGCTTGGCCTCAAGCTGACGCGAACGCAGCAGAGGGTTGTGGTGAAGGAAGTTCCCGTGCATGTGGGGGAGCCGTTCGTTCGGGATGAGAGAAAACGCGAAGGCCTCGGCATCACACGCCGTGAGCTTGAGATTCTGGAGCTGATAGCTCAAGGCATGAGCAATCGCGAGATCGCCGAGAAGCTTTTTGTGAGCGAAAACACTGTAAAAACCCACTCCAGCCGGGTGTTCGACAAATTAGGGGCGAGACGCCGTACGCAGGCTGTGCAACTCGGCAAAGAATTCGGGCTGCTCCCTTGACTGACTCACTCGAACGATTGATTTTTCTCCTCCGCAGCCAAAATCATCCGAAAGGATGACGACACAAACCCTCTCTCTCGCGGTATGGTGCCCCTGCATTTACCCTTGCGCTCACAGGAGACACAAATGAAGAAGACTGTACTGACTTTTGGACTGATTTCCGGCGCAGTTTCCTCACTGATGATGGTGGCCACATTGCCCTTCCGCCACAGGATTGATTTCGACCACGGTTACATCGTCGGCTACTCCAGCATCGTGCTCTCGCTCTTGCTTGTGTTCTTCGGCATCCGCTTCTATCGCGACAACGCCGGCAACGGCCAGATCACATTCACCAAGGCTTTTGCGGTCGGGATCACGATTACGGTGATTTCCTGTATCTGCTATGTCGTGACCTGGGAAGTTCTCTACTACAACTTTCTGCCCGATTTCATGGACAAGTATGCCGCCTATGTAATCGAGAAGGCGAAGGCCTCGGGAGCGAGTGCCGCAGCGGTCCAGGATAAGATTCAGCAGATGAACAGGTACAAGGAGCTATACAAGAATCCGCTGATCAACGGAGCAATGACGTTTATCGAACCCTTCCCTGTTGGGCTCCTGATTACGCTGGTCTCAGCGGCGATTTTGCGGAAAAAACCACACTCGCAAACGTCACAATCGTCCTTAGCGGCTTCTTGTTGAACTTTGTTCGCCGTGCGACACAAAATCGGCTATATTCAAGTGGATTCGTTACAATGATGTTATTCGATGCGGGATTCGGCCGAACAGCGGGCAAGGCGACTTGAACAGGTCGCCCAATTGACTGAGAAGCTCCGTTCACTGGAAGACTTGCTGCGCGATGAAACGGATGAGAATCTGCGTGTCCGCTACGAAAGCGAGAAGGCAGCAGTCGTGCAGGTTCTGCGGGAAATTCCTCATCAGTAGGCTGTTCGCGTCTCTTGCTTCCCGCCGTCCCTACTTTGCTTTCGGTGTTTTGTGCTTATCAGCTCTTTCCACGAGCGCATCGGCAGCATCCTGAACCTTGTCTAGCTGCTCCTTCGTACGCTTCGCCTGTCGGGCTAATTTGTCCGTCTCGGCGCGAAGCTTCGGTGCGGACTCACGGGTTTCTCTCTTGGCCATACTCATCAGAAGGTCCTTTAGTCGACCCAATAAGCACTACTGTGTCTCTAGTTCCCCCTCTAGTTTGATGGCGTGTTGGTAGTGCTCGAGAGCTTGCTGCGCCACGCGCAGTTCAGCTTCCATGCGATTGCGTTCTTCAAGTGTCTTGTGATCTTGCATCATTTGCTGGCTGAGCCGTTCGACGCGGCGCTGCAGCTCAGAGATGTGGTTTCTCAGTGGTTTGTCCATTTCGCATTCGTGGGGAATTGCAAAAAGCAGAACGCTCTTCCCCTAGCGCACCTTTCTGTCGTAAGGGTTGGCATCTATGGAGTGCCTTAACAACCAGCGCGCAACTTCCGTATCGAAGCGGAAATGAATGGCCAGTTCGGAATCGTTGAGCGCACGCCACTTTCCCTTATTCGTCCTGAATTCAACAACATCTCCGTGCAGCCGGTAGTCGTTTGACACGCCGCCGTCGAAGAAGAGACGAAGAGTGGGTAAGTACGGCACGGCTCCCTTGATTGTCTCGCCAGAGGTAAAAGGAATGATGCGGTTGGGGATTGGGAAAGTTGTCACATCTGGTGACCAGAGCTGCAAAAATCAGCAGCTCCCCCTACGAGATTCAATGCGCACGGACGCGCAGGAAAAGAGTCACGCCCACGGGATGCGAGCCGTAACTGGTTCTCAAAACATTGGGTATGCCGTACCAGGTGAACTGCCCACCGATGGCAGTTGCCAAATGCGGGATGTTTCCGACCTCGCGGTCGTATCCAATCGTGTATGCCTGCATACGGGTAAAGTACCGCTCCTGAAATCCGGTGGGAAATGGATTCTCGCCTAGCAGCAGTTCGTTGGTGCGATCGGCATTCTCGATTCGCGTCCAGGCAAAATTTCTGTTCATGAACCGCACGGTCGATTCCAGCAGGTAGGCGTTGCCGACATTACCGTCTTCAAGGCTTTGATTCCTTCCCCACACAAACGTTGAGGCCCAGTTCCCATTATGAAATGGGCGGTTGTACATTACGGAAGCCGTCATCCGCCTGACGTCTTCGCCCGGCGCCAATTCTTCCAAACTGTGCAATTGTCCGATGGAATACTGGGCGCTCCAGTTCTGTTTCGGATTTATCGTGACACGCGTTGACCAGGAATCGATGGCTCCGGTATCGATATTCCACCGAAACTCGTCGGGCTCGCGGCCGTGGAATCCGGACGCTTCCAGCCTCAGCGGGCCGTGCGTGATGCCGACTGTAATCACGTCGTCGGATATGTGGGTTGAGTCCTCGAGATGATGTCCCAGGGCGGCAACTGGATTTTCCGATGCCGACGAGCGGTGAGGATAAGCGACTGGTCCAAGCGCAGGGTCGCCTACCGGAGCGGCATAGAGCGACAGCAACGTCTTTTCGCCCAATCGGTAGTCGTACATCGCGGCAAGTTCCATGAAAAAGTCGTGTGGATGCTGGCCGTCGACGATGGGCCTGCCGAACGCTGTCTCGCCTTGTTGAAACAGCAACGGATACCGCCGCTGAGAAATCGTTGCGGGCTCAAAGCTGAGCATTGTGCGGAAGGTGATCGTTCCATCGCCTAGCCTGTGCTGCGCCATCGGCATGATCCAGTTCGTCGAGAAGAGCTTGTCGCGTCCGCGCGGGCCAGTCTGTTGTGTGTCGCTGAGGAAGGCGACACCGTGAAACATCAACATCCAGTCGCGCTTCATGGTCATAATCATGTCGCCGGGAGTCGAGTTGGGCTCTGCATCGGTGCCGGCGGTGGCATGGTGTTGGATTAGTTGGAGAAGCGAGTCGGACTGCATGCTCATCATGTCGTGGTCGTCACTGTGCATGTGGTGCATGTCGTGATCGGAGTCGCCCTGCTGTGGCATCTCATTTCCAGAACTTTGAGCCTCCACGCGCATCGCGATTGTCGCGATCAGCACGAGAAGTAGAACGATTCTTCGCACTTTTCCTCCGTGCAAACTCTAGCCGTTTCCTCCGTGCAAACTCTAGCCGTTGAGAAGCAGGCTCGGTGTTGAATCTTCTGGCACAGGCGCTCTCGTTTGTGTTGGGCTTCGGGCCGAGCCGCAGCCCGAGGGCGGCTGTGCCACAAAGCCAATAGGTCTCTTCGAGGCGCAGGAATCAGCGCGAAATTTTGGCTAGACTCGGAGCGGTGCAGAACCGGGCGGGCCGGAATCATTGAATTTCGGTTGCTTGTGCTCTGATTCGATCGACGTAATGCGCGGGTTAACGCTTGCGATAAATGCCACCGGGGCCACAGAGAGATTCGCAGCAATGACAGGTAGAGCGCGATTATGTCCTACGATGCAGCACTCGTGATTGGAGTGATGATGGCTGACAGGAGGCGTCGAACTCTCCTGGTGGCATGGTGCCAGATCGCTCGTCGTGGCTGCCGGTGAGGCAGGTAGCAATAACGCCGCGTTCAAAAACGCAGCACTCACAAAGATGAGTCCGACAGCGGTCATGGAGCGGAGGCTATGCACCTGACTGAATCATGCATCTTGGGAGACGAAGAAGGCAAATTCGTCCACCTATCGATGCATTCACTTGCGGTGTTACTTCATTTCCTTAATGTATTTGGCAAGGTCACTGATCTCCTTTGGTGTGAGCGTTCCCTCGAAGGGAGGCATCTGATTTTGGCCCTTGGCGATTACCTTCGCCAGCACTGAAGACGGGGTCTTCATGACTGCGGGATCGCGAAAGTTCTTTGCCCCGAGGCTCTTCCCAAGTTTCGATGCTCGCCCTGATGGACCATGGCATCCTGCGCAGTTAGCTTTGTAGGCTTCTTGCGGCTTTTGGTCGGCGGCAAAACAAGTTGCCGTCAATAATCCAAGAGCCAAGCCAGGGCAGAATGCCCGGATCCAAAGTTTCATCCTTTCTCCTAGCTGAATGTCTCAATTCGTCAGTGTGCCACACCTATTCTGACCCGCGCTTCGTCGGGCGGAGATGGGAGCAGAAGACTCAGATTACTGCGTTATTTGCTTGCGCCTACGGCTGCTCCGACTGGACTGGTGCAAAAAGCACAGCGCGAGGCGGCGATAGGAATCTCGCTCAGGCACTCAGGACACTTCTTTGTGGTTGGATCCGGCGGAGCTACTCCCCGGTTCCTGCGCTCCGTATAGGCATTCATCGGCGCAACCAGGAAGAAGTACACGGCAGCTGCGATCATCAGAAATGAGATCACGGCATTTAAGAACGAGCCGTACATGACCTTGCTGTGGTTGAGCGTAACGCTCAGATTGGAAAAGTCAGGCTTACCGCCGATAGCGGCTATTAATGGGGTAAAGATGTTCGTCACCAGTGAAGTGATCACCGCGCCAAATGCCGCACCAATCACAACCGCGACTGCCAGATCGATAACATTGCCTCTCAGCAAAAATTTCTTAAAGCCTTGCAGCACGGCGCGCCTCCTACCACGTAGAAGGCGGAAAGCATAACAGAAAAAGCCACCCGAGTTGGGTGGCTCTTGGCAGGATTGAAGTTTTAGGCCGTTGTGTGACCGCTGGCGGAAATCAGTAGCTCGCGAAGACGAGCAGCTTGCGTTTGCTCCGTACTCGTGTCGCTCAGGTACTCGATGCCGTAGGAGTATCCGCGGCGATTGCGCACCTCCGCCTTCACACGCAGCGGCTGTCCGGAGTACGCCGGGGTAAATTCGATCTCGACGATGTCACCGATGCGCAGCTCGACTCCGGCGAAGACCGCCAGTCCTCCGTCGCTCATGTCGCGCCCGCGCGCCTCCACGATCTTGGCTGTATGCAGAGAATTCCAGAAGATCAAGCGAATCGGTATGTCGATCTTGCGCCGCTCCCAGCGTCGCTTGCGCGCAAAGCCGACCGAGGGTTGAGGAGAGAAGGCTGTGGCCATGCCGTGATAATAATGACGGTCTCGATTTCATCGAAGATTACTAAAGGCACAGCTTGGTAATGCTTCGCGGCGAATCCGCTGCAACAGCTTGCATGCCGCTCAAAATACAGAACTTCTGCAAGATCATTTCCACAGCCAGAAGACCCAAGCCGGCGTACACCAAATCAGCGCGCCGAACGTATCCCGCGTTCACTCGCGAAAGGTCATGCAGTGAAGAAAACGATCGTGGTGAGCTAGTCACGCACATAAACGCAGATTAGGGGATGACCGCAGATCGGTTCCGGGAAGTCGTAGGGTCAAAAAATCTGCGTGAATCGGTAAATCTGCGCTCATCTACGCGAGTAGCTGATCTTGTTGCATGCCCCCCAGCTACTCATAGCGCAGCGCAACCATCGGATCGACGCGGCTGGCGCGGCGTGCGGGGAGGTAGCTTGCGATGAGTGCTACCGCTGCAAGGATCACCGACACAACAAAGAACGTCGCCATATCCGTCGGGCGCACGCCGTAGAGGATGCTGCGGATCAGACGGGCGCCAACAAATGCTCCGGCTAAGCCTATGACCAATCCGAGGCCGGTTAGAACTACGCCTTGTCCGAGAACATTGCAAGTGATGTTGGCTTGCGTTGCGCCTAGGGCCATACGGATGCCGATGTCTTTTGTGCGCTGCACGACTGTATACGAGAGCACGCCGTAGATTCCGACCGCAGACAACAGCAGCGCAGTTGCGGCAAAAATCGTGAGCAGGAAGGTGTCGAAATGGGATTGTTCAAGTTGGCTTGAGACTCTCTGCTGCATGGTCGACACGCGATAGATGGGGACGCCAGGGGCAGCCTTGGCCACGGCTTCGCGCAGTTCGTTTACGGGAATCGCAGCTCCCTGGGTGCGGACGACTACGTCCATGGTGCGGCCGATCCAGTCCCAGGCATCACGCGGCATTTGCGCGATGGGCATATAGAACTCTGGGAAGATTCGTCGATCGAGTCCCCAGGCCCGGACGTCTCCGACTACACCTACGACCTCGTGCCATACAGGATCCATGCGGCCCTTTGGGCCTTGTTCACAGCAGGCGAAGCGTTTGCCGATGGGATTCTGACCGGGCCACATCGTATGCGCCAGCGTCTCGTTCACCAGCACAACTAGCGTCCGTTCGCGGGTGTCTTGTGCGGTGAAGTCGCGGCCCATTTTCAGCGGGACGCGAGCGGTCGTGAGATATCCGGGGGAGACCACGCGCAGATGACCATCGACCAGCTTCGACACGTCGAAGGGCTGGCCTTCGGCTAGGAGTCCGTTGCTGTTTCCCCCGCCCATTAGCGGAGCTCGCGAGACGACCGCGACGGCAGCTACTCCGGGCAGCTCTTCGACGTTGCGAAGGACAGCTTCAAAAGTTTGGCGCGCCATTGCGGGATCGCGGTAAGCCTTGTCCGGCAGGCCGACTCGTCCGGCCATGAGATTGGTCGTGTCGAATCCAGGCTGTACTTTGGCGAGAATCATCGCGCTGCGTACCAATAGTCCCGCTCCGGCGAGCAGCATGAGGGCGAGCGCGACTTCTCCAACCACGAGAATGCTGCGCACGCGGTCGCGGCTGGCGGTGCTACGGCCAGCCTGATGGAATGTTTCGGTCAGGCGCACGGCCGCGGATCGTAGTGCGGGCACCATGCCGAACAGAAGGCTCGAGAGTACTGCGATCGCGGCGGCAAAGAGCAGCGCAACGGTGTCGACACGGGCTTCGTCGATGCGTGGCACTCCAGGAGGCGCGCTAGCAATGAGCCAGCGGACCCCCCAAACTGCAAGGAGTACCCCTAACGTTGCGCTTACAGTGGCCAGCAGAAGATTCTCCGCGAGCAGCTGCCGCAAAATGCGTTTTGGAGTTGCTCCCAAGGCAGCGCGTACGGCGATTTCATTTTGGCGTCCGCGAGCTCGGGCTAGTTGAAGGTTCGCGATGTTGGCGCAGGCGATTAGCAGGACGAATCCTACGGCGGCGAGAACCGTGAAGAGCGTTACTCGCTGGTCGCCGAGGAGCGCTTCGGTCAACGGCGTGAGACTGAAGCCGCGGTCCTTGTCGTCGATGGGGTAGCGCTGTGCCTGACTGGCAGCGAACACGTTCACCTCGGCGCGAGCTTGCTTGATCGAGACTCCGTCCCTCAGGCGCGCGAAGATCTCAAGGTAGTGACTGTCGTGATTGCTTAGCTGCTCCGACGTGTATGCGGCGGGGATCCAGATGTCGGATTTGCTCAGTAGGGGATCGAAGTTGCGCGGCATGACTCCCACTACGACCATCGGAACGCCGTTAACGTGGATGGCTCGGCCTACGAGTCCACGATCTTCGTGAAAGCGCGTGCGCCAGAGGCGTTCGCTGATAACGGCTACTCCGTCGCGGCCGGGGGCATCTTCGGCGGAGCTCAAGACGCGTCCGAGGAGCGGGGTCACCTGAAAGGTGTTGAAGTACTCGGCGTCGACGCGTTCGCCATCGATGCGCTCGGGCGCCTCTTCGGTGGCAAGGTTATAGGCGCCGTTCGCAGACGACGAAATGCTGGAGAACGAGGTGTTCTGTTGGCGTACGTCGGCGAAGTTGCCGACGGAGACTCCTCCGCTGCCGCGGCCTTGCCAGACCTCCTGCAGGAGCATCACGCGTCCTGGTTGGGCCATGGCGAGAGGGCGGAAAAGAACGGCGTCGACGATGCTGAAGATCGCGGTGTTTGCACCGATACCGACCGCCAAGGTCAGAATCGCGACGATGGTGAAGGCTGGCGTCTTGCGTAGAACCCGGGCGCTATAGCGGAGATCTTGAATCCAGGTATGCATTCGTGCCTCAGTTAGTGTCTTGCGTGCACTACCAAGGCCGTTTCGTTCTGCCAAGGCATGCTTCCGGCTCAGAGAGTTGACGGGGAGGACGAATCCGGAAGAAGCCTATGCGGGTGCAAAGTTGGAAAGCGATGTTCACATTCGGACAGTCAAAGCCAGGCCCTGCCTCGCGCCTTCGGCAATCCCGTCATGCAGGGTTGATTTTCGCTTTTGTTTCGTCTACTCTGAGGAGCGGCATAGTCGGAAAGGTGAGGGCTAAGTTCATCGGGACCTGCTGGAGTGGGCTGCGAGAATGCAATGGCTGGCAACGCAAACGAGGGCACGAATTCACTGTTATTTCCCAAATTCCCTGCCCTTCGCCGAATCGCCTGTGTTTACGTGGGCTCCAGCCTCAGGCGAAAAAATTCACTGTTTTATTCGCTGTTATTTTCGCTGTTATCGCGCGGATCAGGGAAAAAGCAGTGAATTTCCCATGAGCGCGTCGTGACAGGAAGTCACTAGCCGCCCAACCATTGTCGTCTGCATGGTGCCTTGTGCGGAACTTGGGTTCCCGTGATTGTACAATCCGTAAACTCCAATAATTTGTTGAACTTTCATTGCCGGGGCTGCGTATGTCGCTGTCAAGGTGAGACATTCAGCCCAGATCGCCAAGCGTCCGCTGTCGGGACGGATACCTGCGTGCATGGTACGGTCCGGTTACCGGACGAAATCGGAAGCTGCGCACAAACTGATTCGTCATCCCTCGCTTAGGACTTACGCTGTTTCGACCCAGGGCAAGATAGCCGCGAAGCCGCGGCCGGGAACAATAGTGCCATTTGTCGCACCACAGCCCAAACCGGCTGTGCCAAATGAAAGAAGCCTAAACCGGTTGGAAGAAAACGCGCTCACCAATGCCCTGGTTCGTCGATGCATCGCCGGCGATGCGACCGCTTGGGAGGAGCTCGTCAGGCAGCAGAACCGGCGTATCTACAACATTTGCTATCGCTTTACAGGCTCGTCCACTGACGCTGAGGATCTTACCCAAGAGGTATTTATCCGGTTGTATCGGACGATGAGCAGCTACGAACCGGATCGCGGTTCATTCAACACTTGGCTAAGCACCCTCACTCGCAACATGCTCGTCGATCACTTCCGCCGCACACGGCAGGAGCGGATGACGGACTCGATCGACGCGGCTCCGGTAGCGGACGAGGATGCCCCAACGTTAGCTGAGCGCATCGAAGACGAGGCTCCATCGCCTCAAACCCAGCTCGCCAGCAAAGAGACCCAGAGGATGGTGCAGCACGCTCTGCAGAAGGTCTCCCCAGACCTGCGGGAGGCGGTGATTCTGCGCGACTTGCAGGATATGGACTATAAAGAAATTGCTGCTGCTCTGAAGGTGCCGGAGGGCACAGTAAAATCCCGGATCAACCGCGGACGGGCGGAACTGGCAAGACTTTTATCGCGTATTAACAGACAGGCGGTTTGAAGTGGAAAACCACAGCCAATTCGACAGAAAGGAAGGCACTTCGGGGCTCACCTGCGCCGAGTTTGATGCCATGCTGAGCGATGCCTTTGACGGCTTGCTCAGCTCGGCTTCGCAAAGGCGCTTTGACGCTCATCGCCAGCAGTGTCCTACCTGTGGTCCTCTCTTCCGCGAAGCCGAAGCGGGAATGGCCTGGCTGCATACGCTCGAAGAGGTAGAGCCGCCTGCAAATCTGGTACATAACATCCTCGCGGCTACTACTATTCCGGCCAGCGCGGCGATTGCAGCCGCTCCCAAATTGGGCTGGAAGCAGCGGCTTTCAGTAGTGTGGGCCGACGTATTGGCACCTTTCCGTGCCCTGGTGGCTCAGCCACGCATGGCAATGACCGGAGCGATGGCTCTCTTTTCAGTTTCGCTTTCGCTGAATCTGGCTGGAGTGAAGCTGGGCGATCTGCGTCATATGGATCTGCGGCCTAGTGCTCTAAGAGAACAAGCGACGATGAAGTACTACGAGACTACGTCGCGGATTGTGAAGTACTACGAAAACATTCGGCTGGTGTATGAGGTCGAATCGCGGTTGCAGGAGCTGAAACGAGCTACCACTTCCCAGCCGGAGCCAGAGCAGCGTCCGCCCGACCGCAACAAGACGGAAAACAAGAAACAAGACAAGGAACGCAAGCAGAATTACTTCAGTATGTTCCCGCAGCATGTTCAGCTTGCGAAATGGAGTACAAACGAATTGAATTTGAGCGGTAAGTCTGAACCAGGCTTCGTTGCGCAGGCATGCGCTGACGATGCCAGCATCCACAGTAACGCGCATTTCGCGGTATGGGTACTCTCCCAGGGTTTGCAGCAAAGCTACGAATCGGCTAGGAGCTTACACGCATGACTTGCGCCGTTCACACTGATCAACCGGCAACGTCCTACTGCCGCACCTGCGGCAAGGCGCTTTGCCAGAATTGCCAACGCGATGTTCGCGGCGTGATCTATTGCCAGGATTGTCTCGCTGCTCGCCTTGAGGGCACAGTTCCTCCGGCGGCAGCGAACGCTCCAACCGCGGTTTATGTAGCGCCTACGAGTTCCGCCAGTCCGGGACTCGCTGCCGTACTAGGTTTTATCCCCGGTGTCGGCGCTTTTTATAACGGACAGTTTGCCAAAGGTTTCGTACACGTATTCATCTTTGCGGTGTTGTGTCATCTGGCGGATAAGGCCGATTTTCTTGGCTTGCTCGTGATGGCGTGGCTCTTTTACATGGTGTTTGACGCTTACACCACGGCCAAGGCGCGACAGCTCGGCCAGCCGTTGCCCGATCATCTTGGACTCAACGCATTGCTGGCCAGTTTCGGATTGGGAACAGCGCTGACTCCGCAACCAGCTCATGCCGGCGCACCGACATCGCCAACATCCAATCCGACCGATGCTTCTGCGGCTCCGGTCACAAGTCTTGTGCCGCTGGATCAGGCTGGCGCTTCGGCATCGGGGTCGACTCAACCCTACGGAGCTGAGCCGGGTGGATCGAACCGCGTTTGCGGTCCCGGAGGCGCTCCGCTGGGAGCCGTTATTCTGATCGCCCTGGGTGTGCTGCTGCTGCTGGATAATCTCGGCGTCCTCTCGTTTCACTGGACTGCGCAGTTCTGGCCGATCGTCCTGATCGCTTTGGGACTTTGGCTCGCGTTTCGCCGCATGGGAATGACGCAGGGAAGGAACTAGCCGTGGCGACATACGATTACGACGACTACGTTCCTAACCGAGCTTGCCATTGTCTACGCTGCTCGTCACGGTGGCTGATGGGACCAGCTGTGCTGATTACTATAGGAGTGCTCTTCCTAATTCAACAATTCGGCATCCTCAACTTCGGCCGTACGTTTCCCGTGCTCCTGATTGTGATCGGTTTGGTAAGGATCGCACAGCGTTCTGCGCCCGATACGGGTCACGTTCAACCGCCTCCGTACTACCCGCCGGGAGTGCCCGTGCCTCCAGCACCACCCGTGGTTCCCGGTAATCGCAATGACTCGGAGGTGAACCGTGGCTAGTCCTCCGCAGATGCCCTACGATCCGCGCTATTACCGGTCTCGTCGACCGCGCTCGATGGCTGGACCAATCGTCTTGGTTGCGGTTGGTGTCATGTTGCTCTTGATGAACATGCACATCATGAGCTGGCCCCGCTTCGCATGGTTCTTTTCCAGATGGTGGCCGGTACTGCTGATAATCTTTGGAGCAATTCGCATCGTTGAATACACGATTGCGCGGACTCAGGGCGGCCCTGCTCCACGCCTCGGTGGCGGCGCCGTTTTTCTTCTGATCTTGTTCATAGTAATCGGGCTCTCTGCTTCTTCGGCCCGGCGCATGAATTGGCAGGCCTTCGGCGACAACGTCGATGTGAATCCTGGCTGGGACGGTATGTTTGGCGAGAAGTACGAGTTCACCCAGGAAGTTTCGCAGCCGCTGCCCGGCGATGGAAAAATCCAGATCGACACCGATCGCGGTTCCGTGACAGTTCATGTCGCGGATAACGGCGATTCTCCGGTGAAGATGGTGGTTCATCGCCACATCTCCGCCGACTCCCAGGAATCGGCAAATAAGTTCAACGATCAGCAGAAGCCCGCAATGAGTGTGGATGGAAACATCCTGCGCATTAACTCCGGAGAACACGTAGCCCACACCCAAGTTGGATTTGTCATGGGGCCGCGAATCGTCACCGACCTTGAGATCTGGGCGCCGCGCAAGGCTCCTGTGCAGGTCAACGCCGGGCGGGGCGAAGTAAATGTTTCGCAGCGCGATGCTGACGTAAAAATCAGCACCAGCCATGGCGATGTTCAAACAGAACAGATCAAGGGCAATGTGGAGATTACCTGTCAGCGCGGCAATGTTCAGGTAGGGCAAGTGACAGGTGACGTGCATATCGAAGGCCGGGCCGACGACGTCACACTCAGCGATATCTCAGGAGTTGCCTTGCTGGAAGGCGAGTTCTTTGGCGATACCAAGCTCTCGCATGTCGGCAAATCAGTGAAGTTCCATAGCACCCGTACCGATATGGAACTGGGAAAACTCGATGGCGATCTAAGCATGGATTCAGGCGATCTGCGGGTCAGCTCAGTGGCTGGACCATTTGAGGTGCGGACCAAGGCCAAGGACATCCGGCTCGAAGAGGTCTCGGGACCAATCACCGTAGAGAACAGCCACGGAGAGATTGATGTTCGTCCCAAGGCTCCTTTTGGCGACGTCAACTTGAGCAATCATCAGGGAGCCATTCACATCGTGCTTCCCGAAGCCGCTGGATTCACAGTTGAAGCTCGCAGTAGCCGCGGAGAGCTGGAAAGCGACTTTCCGTTGAACGTCACGAAGAATGGCGATGATCACGTAGCCGAAGGCAATGTAGGCAAAGGTGGCAAGAGACTACAGCTCACTACTGATCATGGCACGATCGAGATTCGGAAGGGATAGGAGCTTCTGTGATTTCGTGATTAGGAAATCACAAGACTCTTCTCTCTGACTATCTGCTCCGCGCGCTCAATTACCTCATCGAGCGTCATATTCGTCGAGTCAATCACAACAGCGTCGCTGGCAGCTACCAAAGGGGACACAGACCGGGTTCGATCCCGTGCATCGCGTGCACGCATTTCTGCAAGGACCTCTGCCGAAGGTTCAGCCGCAGGATTCTGGTGAAAGCGACGATTGCCACGAACTTCGGGTGCTGCATCAAGGAAGATCTTCACATCCGCATTGGGAAAAACGGCTGTTCCGATATCGCGTCCCTCCATCACCACGCCGCCTCTTGACCCCAGCTCACGCTGCTTATTGACCATCCACTCGCGCACTTTCGGATGTACGGAAACACGCGAAGCCGCCTCTGTTACATCTTTTTCGCGAATTCGTGTCGAGACATCAGCATTGTCGAGCTTGACTCGGTTGCCATCAATCTGCGGCTCCAGGGTGATCTTCGATCCCAGTGCGAGATTCACCAGCGCATTCTCGTCGTCAATGTCGACGTCGTTCTCTATCGCCTTGAGAGCGAGCGCGCGGTACATTGCGCCGGTTTCGATATTGAGGTAGTTAAGTTTGCGGGCAAGGCGCGAAGCCAGAGTGCTCTTCCCCGCTCCTGCGGGCCCATCAATCGCAATCACAAGTCCACGCCTGCCCGGCGCGTCAACCATTTCGTCTCCTTGGATGGAGCGTTGCGCTGTATTGCTCGCGACTTGCCCGTGGCGCCTCAGACCGGGCGTTGCTGTGGACCACTGTAATCAAGGTTCGAGACTCACTGGGAGTGTACGAGAACTCGCGCGCAGCGAGCAGTGCTTTCACTACCTCGGCAACTCGGGCCCGCGACGCAAATGCCGAGAAGAAGGTCTCGACCTCTTCCTGCGTGGCTGCGACCGTGCAGTCCAGATATTTCGAGATCAGCGCTGAGAGCGCCTCGGCATCGGAGATCCGCACTCCTTCATTCACCGCCTCGCAAGCCCAACGGTAATAGACATCCCACATATCTCCGGCTGCCGGATCGTAGTCAACGCGAGTGATTTTCAAAGCTGCCGATAACTCTTGAAGTGCGCGATCGAGCGCAGCTTCAGACAGCGCCCCACGAAGTTGCTCTTGGAGCTGCGTTCGCGACAGCGGACCGCCTGCATCGAGCTTCGAAAAGACATGTTCCGTTAGCGGCGAAGCCTGTCCACGCACCCGACTCCTAATGGGCTGTCTCGGTTTGCGATCACTGGCAAGCGCGTAATAGTACGGGAATACAGCGGGTGAGAGCAGCAAACTCTCTCGGTTCAATTGAGCCTCGAAAACAAATCTGTTTGTGACAAGCTGTTGCAACAACTCCTCGGCTCTCTTCGCTCGCGGATCGTTGAAGGCGCTCTGGCGCGTTGGCAATTTCTGATCGGTTCCGAGAGTCGCACCGATGAGAGTCGGCAATAGAATTCCCGGACGCGCGGGATAGAGAAGGCACAATCCGACAGAGTCGAGGAACTGGCAAGCCTCTTCCGACGTGCGGACAGGCTCCCCGTCCAGTCGCCACTTCTCACGACGCAGATGTTGGAGTTCTAGCTCAGTCATGAATTGCGTCTGTCGTTCCGAGTGTGTGCGCTGAGCAAAGAATTGCTCCAGTGCAGCCTTGCACAGTAGAGCTTCCTCAATTGAGGCTCGGGATGGCAGCTATCAACGTCAGATACGTTTAAACGCTTTCTGTATATCCTTTACAGAATACCGCAGCACGACAGGGCGTCCATGGGGACAGGACATC
>Ga0126371_10000006_pt1 | contig 130392 bp, 119 predicted proteins | sample PanSoiMetaPlot_4_FD_110145 | JGI IMG/M metagenome (GOLD analysis project Ga0126371, IMG submission 110145) | Tropical forest soil microbial communities from Panama - MetaG Plot_4 | ecosystem: Environmental > Terrestrial > Soil > Tropical forest > Bulk soil | place: Panama | collected 2016-02-17
AAAACAGAAATTCACTAACAACACCCTCAGAAAACCAGATCAGGCAGATACCGTTGTGTCTGAACCCGCGCGGATGGTCCGAATCCTTGTGTTTCCTGCGGAGAAGCTTGAGATCGTTCGTAGGACACGTCAGAATTCACGGTTGTTAGGAAGGGGGGCGATTCGAGAGCGAGCGTTGAAGGTCGTGCTGGCGCTTATGGGACTTCTCTTTGTGGCCGGCATCTATCCTGTGGCAATGGATTTGTCGTACGCGAATCCGTCGGATACGGGCGACGATATGATGCTTAGCCTCTACATCACGCTCGGCGTCTTTCTGCTGCTGGCAGTGCGGAATCTGTAGGCGCCCGGCAGCCTGATCGCCTTTGCGGCGTGGTCGAGTTTCGCTCACGCTGTAGTGATGTCAGCTCTTGCCTTACAACCTAAGGAAGCGAGAGAACGCACAGGATTCCGGGTAGGCTCCGCTGTGCTCGTTGTCATCGGTGTAGCCCTGGCGCCGGGGAAACAGCCAGTCGAGCGGCCAACGGATGTCGCCGTGTGACGACGACATCCTTCCTCTAGCGTCCCTGCGCATTAATCTGTGGTGTCTGTTCGCCAATTTTTGCCGAATAGATGATGAATTTGAATGGATCCGTGTTCTGGTTTTTTTCCATCAGCTTTAGATAGGCGAAGCGCTTGGCCCTTTTAAGAGAGTCACTGCCGGGAAATTTTGGCTCTGCGGATTCAACCAGGTCCGCTGCCATCTCGTACTTCCCGTCTGCGGAGAGGCGGTCCGCTACTTTGGCGATTTGCGAATCCGAGAGTCCCAGATAGTCAACGAGGACTTCAGCGCGATCCGCTCGGTCAGGATGAGCCAGCCCCTGAAGATTCGCCTCCCAGTAACCGACATTCTGATCGTAGATTCTATCGATCACATGCTCGCGCAGAATGTAGTAAGGCTGATACACATCTGGCTGATTGGCCAGAAGATCCGGCGGGATGAGGTTTGCTTCATGAATAGCGGCGCGTTCGTCACCTCGGCGAATCGCTGTGAGCTCCTGGTCTCGCAACCATGCCAAATCAGTTTTCAGGTGGTTGAGAATCAGCGGTGAGGAGAAGTTGCGCGTGAGCGGCTCGTGCCCGTGCAATAGGTACTGAGGGTTCCTGCTCACGACTAAATCAATCGCATCGAGCAGGCCCTGCAGATCACCATCTTCATCGAACGGCGCCCCCAGGTACGGCATGATGACATCTCCCATGAACATCACTTTTTCGTCGGGAAGATAAATCAACATGGCATCGTGCGTTTCACCTCCATGAGCCGGGACGAGTTCGAACTTCGATCCGCCGATGTTCACATCTGTTCGTTTGTCGACCGTAACGTCCGGCTTGTAGCTCAGAAAATCGTCGGCGACGAATCGCTCTCCGAAGAACTGCTTCCCGAAGATGCCCGGTCCGTTGACTTGCTTCTCGAACTCTTCCTGATAGTTGCTTCGACCATAAAACTTGGGACGAGGGTTCAGGCCGCGGAAGTACGAATGACCGCCGACATGGTCCCAGTGTGCGTGGGTCACGAATACCGTTGTTAGCGGCGGCAGTTCTGGCGCGTAGGCTTGGAGCGCTTCGTACGCACCTTTTGCGAAATCCGGTCGCGTGCCTGCGTCAACGCTGATGAGTTGATGCCCATCTCGGGAAACTACGAAGTAGTATTCCGTGAATTCGTAGCCAGACAGCGCGTAGACACGATGAGGAACCACCTCCGTAATGCGCCTCGGCGCAAACGCATGACCGGCGATTCGCTCTTCGGAAAAAGGCGTTGCCAATGTGATCGGGTGATTAAAGTCTGGATAGCCGCTACGCCGCAGGTATTCCTGCGCTTTTGCACTGTCACCATCATTCAGGGCGAGTTTACCAAGATGACGGTAGACTTCGCGCAACCATGCTGGATGAGGGGCTTTATCCGCGTGGTCAAGACACCAGGTGAGTTCCTCTTGTGCAGCTTTTCGCTGGTGAAAGTAGCCTGGAAGCTCCGTATGCACGACACCAGCGATCCAATTCACGACGAAGACCTGGCCGCCTGAGAACTGCTTCGCCTGATCGAGCGTAGCAATCGTGTCCTTTACATACCCGTAGCGCTTCAAAAGCGGCACCGAGGATGCATGCTGAGCGCGCAGCAAGCCAATGATTCCCAGATACAAAGACTTCCGAACCGGCGTCAACTGTGGCTCGAATTCCTTTAGCCGCGCGCTGTAAAATTCGACTCCCTCGCCCTGAAGATTCGAGTTCGCAAACTGCGTCATTAGTATGAACAACAGTTCCGGGTCCTTTGGTGGGGCGACGCTGTTTACGGACTTCAGGTATTCCAGATCCGGGTTGCGCAGCTTCGCGAGGTGCGTGTTACCACTCTGAAGCGCGACAAAAGCCACCACGAGCACGAGAGCCACCGTGAAAATCGTGATTACGCGTCCAATCCTTGGCTTTGCCTTGGACGTAACGTCGACTTGCTTCTGGGGTTGCATATGTTGTCTCCAGCGAGACCGAGTCTCTGCTTATTGTCTGACTTTGATTGCGCTCGGCTCCATGAAGGCCAACTCCCAAATGTGCCCATCCAAATCCTGAAATCCGTGACCATACATGAAGCCGTGGTCCTGCGGTTCCTTGTAAGTTGTGCCTCCGGCAGCGACTGCCTTGCGAACCATTTCGTTGACATCATTCCGGCTCGACGAGGACAGGCACACCAGGACTTCGGTGCTCCTGGTTGCATCGCAAATTTGTTTTGGTGTGAAAGTTTTGAATTTGCTTTCAGTGAGGAGCATGACGTAAATGTCTTCGCTGATAACCATGCAGGCTGCGGTCTTATCGGTGAATTGGGCGTTGAACGTAAAACCCAGTTTCCTGAAGAAGGCTGTTGACTTGTTCAGATTCCTCACCGGTAGATTCACAAAGATTTTCTGGGCCATTTGCTCTCCTTGGGAAATTGTTTGGACGCCTTTCCAACAGTACGTCGAACAGGAATAGGCGCAAATCGACACCAACGGTGAAATTTCATCACTGGTGTCACCTGGAGAGAAAATAGCGTCCCCTGTCTAAAGGGGTCTTGAATATACTGGCTGCGATCTCAAAGAGGATGCCTGCTCAAGGCAGAAGATTGCTATGTTGGTCCATCTTACTCCCGGAGCGCTGGTTTGGCCTGCTGCCATGATCGTGTGGGGGCCCGGCTTCACCACCTCCGGTCATCGCCATCACTGTGTTCAGTTGGTAATGGCAATGCGCGGGGCCTTGTTGATTCGCGGCGGGGTCGACGAGCGATGGATGAGGTGCGGCGCCGCATTAGTGCAGCCGGATACTGTTCACGAAGTCGATGCGCGGGACACAACGGTCCTGATTGGTTTTGTTGATTCCGAAAGCGAATTGGGTGCAGCACTGAGAGAACGCATCGAAGGCGACATCTCCTGTATTTCGGAAATCCAAGTCGCCCGTTGGCGCGCAGCCCTGGGAAGGAAGCCTACTGAAGCACGCGTTGAGCGATGGGTTAGAACGGAACTACTGGACCAGCGCCGTCCCGTGAAGATCCACCCCGGCGTAAGGCTCGTACTCAAGCAGCTGCGCAAGAAGCTTAGCGTTTCTGACGACTTTTCCTTGAAGGCTTTGGCCAGTATTTCTGGCCTGTCGCAATCGCGCTTCATGCACGTTTTCACCGAGTCCACGGGAGTTCCGCTGCGGCCATATGTTCTATGGCTGCGTCTGCAGCGGGCCTGCTGCGACTTGATGGGTGGCGCCAGTGTAACCGCAGCCGCTCACAGTGCCGGATTTTCCGACGCGGCGCATTTGACACGAACGTTTCGCCGAATGCTCGGAATGACACCAACCGACCTTGCGCTGCGGAAACGAATGAGCAGGGGCGTTACTCTGGATCAAGCTGATTCTCACCGCGCAAGGATCAACCCAAGTCCCACCGTAAGGGTTGTCGCCGCGACCAGAACCGCGCCGGTGTAAAGGACAATGCGCAACGATCGCCGATGCGCCACAGCAAAGAATCCACCGGAAACCAGAATTGATGCGGCGACTGCTCCCACTCGGACTGGCCACACAAGCAAACTTGGGATCGCAGCATAGTCGACCAGGATTTGCAGGAGTATTGCAAGGAGAGTAAGAACTCCGGCATGAGCGTGGCCTGCGCGGTAAAACGCGATCTGCGTTGCTGAGAGATTTGGAGGTCCCGGTGACCCCATCAAAAGGTTGGTGACCACACCCAGTACGGTCAGCCCGCCGTAAACGATCGTAGGAATAAGGATCAGACTGAGCCCACACATCAGGCGCGTATCTGGCGACATGTTTTCCTCAATGGGAAGCTCTCAAGTCTAGCTTGTTGAATTGAAATTAGAACCTGCTCTTGAATATGGTCTTGAACATATTGGCTAAAAGGCGGGGTGGCACATCCTTCTTCTGCCTGGAACGTCCAAAGGGTGGGTACCGCACTCTCCCACCCCAGCGACAACACCGAGTCGCTGGTGGCCCCGGTCAGTGCGCTGTTCGCAGGGTGCGCAAATGGGAATCCGCGGCGCGAAGAATCTGGTCCTGAGGTTCGAAATAGTGATCCCGACTGCGCGCCGTTTGTTGGAGTAGGGTGAGGTTCCGTCTGAGCTCTTTGTTAGGAGGCCCATCCACTTCTCCGCTCAGTCATCTTCATATTCGCGGTTATCGTGGTTTCCCGATTCGGAAAGTCCGACCTTGAAGAAATCTACTGGAACATGAAGTCCGCGGCAGCATATCCGCCTGCTGAATGGCCATAAATACCCGCGCGCGAGATCGATTTAGGGCTAGGCTTTGCTGATGGCTTGGCGTAGATTTCTCCAGAAGGAGCTGAGGCATGAAATTCCCACGAGCTTTAGGAGCCGTTGGTTTCGTGGTGCTCGCGGCGGCGGTGTACATGAGCGCCGTTGACAGTCAGACCGTCACGGTGAAGGGCTTTGTTCTGGATTCCGCATGCGCGTTTACCAAGGGCATCAGCAAGCCTGTCAGCAAACAGTGTGCGAAAGATTGCGCGAAAGGCGGTTCGCCGCTCGTCATTCTCGCCGACAACGGCGACATCTACTGGCCAGTCACTGAGACTATGCCGGCGACTGGACAGAACGCGAAGCTTCTGCCGTTTGCCGGCGAATGGGTGACGGCAACCGGCAAGGTATACCAGCGCGGCGGCTCGAAGGCGATGGCGATCGAGAAGATCGAAAAGCAGCCTGCCGCTGATCACAAGTAATGCCGGCACAATGGGCCTGATTTCGAGTCGGGCGAGCAGTAGCGACGGCAGCCGCTGGCGGTTGAGAAGTTTACCTGGACGAAGAAAGATGGCCGGCTGAAGCTGGCGGGTGACACATCCTTCTTCTTATACTTCGGCGGGAGCTTCTGTTCTCAGAAGTATTTTCTGCGGTGGGTCAGTTATAATCCCGGCCAAACATGCCATTTGCCGCGCGGGGAAGAGTGGGTCCTTACGAGATCGTGGATTTGCTTGGCGCAGGTGGCATGGGAGAGGTGTACCGCGCACACGATTCACGTCTCAGGCGTGACGTCGCATTAAAGGTTCTCCCTTCCACCTTTTCCAATGACTCGCAGCTCATGGCACGGTTCGAGCGCGAGGCCCAGCTTCTCGCGTCACTCAATCATCCCAACATCGCTTCGATTTATGGTTTCCAGGAATCCGATGGTGTTCGAGCGCTGGTTCTGGAGCTGGTTGAAGGCGCCACACTCGCCGAGCGGATCAGGCAAGGTCCGATGCCGCCCAATGACGCGCTTGCCGTGGCACGACAAATCGGGGAGGCACTCGAGTACGCACACGAGAAAGGCATCGTTCATCGCGATCTGAAGCCGGCGAATATCAAGCTGACGCCTGACGATTCGGTGAAGGTCCTGGATTTCGGTCTTGCCAAGGCGCTTGCAGATGGGTCTTCTTCTACGGCGGAGGAATTCGCATCGCCTACGCTCACGGCTGTTTCCACCCGCGTCGGAATCGTTATCGGCACTCCAGCTTATATGTCTCCGGAACAGGCACGCGGTCGGAAGGTTGATCGGCGTGCGGATATCTGGTCGTTCGGATGTGTGCTATTCGAAATGCTGGCTGGGAAGCCGGCTTTTGCGGGCGAGACCGTCACTGACACGATAGCTGCCGTCTTGACCAAGGAACCTCCATCGGGAGAACTGCCTGAAGGAATACCACCGGGCATTCGCCGGCTCATCGAGAAGTGTCTGGAGAAGGATCCGAGGAGACGTTTGCAGGCGATCGGAGATGCGCGCGTTGCCATCGAGGATTCTTTGTCCGGCAAAGATGGCGAGCTTCAGAGCTTGCCTGGTGGCGCCGCGCAGCCATTTCCATTGGCGATCAGCGCATCGATCCTAACGGTCGTCTTCCTCTTGGCGGCTGCAGTTCTGGCTGGTTGGTGGATTCATGCTCGAAATGCAAAGAGTCCTGCCTGGATCGGAGAGCTCATTCCCGGTCCAAACGTCGCGCTCGGCGGACGTATCTCCCCGGACGGCCGAATGCTCGCTTTTCAGGCCATGATCGCGAATGTAACGCAGGTCGCCGTTGCCAGCCCCGATACCGGAGATTGGCGCCTGCTTACACAAGACCGGCAGCATGGTTTTGTCAACGAGATCTCGTGGGCGCCGGATGGTTCGAAGGTGTATTACGACCGGACTATCGCGACTCCAGTCGGAATCTACAGCGTGAACGTACTCGATGGTGGGGAACGCCGAGTGTTGGAGAATGCCGGCAGCCCGGAAGTCTTGCCGGATGGCTCACTCCTGATCATTCGCCCCGACGCCAACGGGCGTTGGCGAATCCATCACTACTGGCCGGAATCACAACGCCTGGAACCGCTGTCCGGCTGGATACCCATAGAAACAACGATTGGTTTTCGTGTTTTTCCAGACGGCAAAGAAGCGGTGTTCAACGGCTTTGCCCACGAAAACGAGTCAACGCCGCGTCTGTACCTGATGGACATAGCAACCGGCACAACGCGACCTCTCGCTCCGGATTTGGCGAGCCGCCACAACAACGAAGGCTATCCGATTGCAATCACCCCAGACGGGCGCGGAGTTCTGTGGGAAGTCTCGGCGGGCGATCTGCATCGAGTGATTGTCCTGCCGCGCGACGGCAAGGGCGGCATTCAAACTCTTGTGACGCTCACCAAGCCGCCGTGGTACATGGACATGGGCAAGGACGGCAGTCTCTATTTGGATCAGATTGAGCGTCCTCACGAGCTCTTGCGCTTTCCTGTTACGGGAGGTCCGCCGGAGGTATTGGCCTCTTCGGATACGTACGTTCTGCCGGAACAATATGGCGATCCCGTGGAAACTTCAGACGGCCGCTTCCTGCTGGATTCTGAGTTCTCAGGTCGAGGACGTCTGCTGATCGGCAAAGCCGGCGAAGACTTTGTTCCGCTGCTCGATACCAGCGAGGAAACATCATCGCCAGCCGTGTCGTTGGGGAACAACGAAGTCGCGCTCTTGTTGGGCCAGGGAGAGGATGCGATGGTGGTCATAGCCTCGACGGTTGAAGGGCGACTCATCCGCAGGTTGCCGGCCACGAAGGGAATGCGCATCAAGTCGATGGGCGCTTCTCCGGATGGGCGAACTCTCTATCTTGGAGCGGGTGGATTCATCTGGACCATTCCGGCAGCCGATGGAGCTCTGCAAAAAATTGCTGCCGGCGATAATGTGAGCCTTGTCCCCAACGGTCGGGAGTTGGTCGTTACTTTGAGCGGAAAGTCGAATCCGACCCTCGTGAAAGTGTCGGCGACCGGTAATAAAGAAGAAGAGATTCGAGTGCAGAGCGGTTATTCGATCGCGCCAGTGCTGAACGGCGCGCGGTCAATCAACTCTGCCGGCAAAATGTTGATCTCGGTTTCGCCATCCGATTCGTGGTTTTACAGAGTCGCAGCGCTCGACCTTGCCACCGGGCAGGTTACACCCATTCGAGTTGACTACCCTGGAGATACGCTGTCCGGCAACTGGGCGTCCGATGGCCGCGTGCTCTCAGTAGGACTGCGTCTCAGAAGCCACCTCTGGCGATTTCGTCTCGACGCGAAATGATTCGGCGGACCACCAGTCCGTTTGAGGGAATGGCATCGGCGTCTGCCGGTGCCCCGCTGAAGCTGGTGCCAGTCGGTGGCTGGGTGCGGCCACGATGGCAGGAGCCCAAACGAGAAGCGTAAACAGGCTTATCATGGCCGCTTCGGTCATCGCAGCCAGGCGCGGCAGGATCGACAACAAGACGCCCAGCCCGCAAGCGATCTGTCCGGCGCCAGTCAGGTACGCCCAACCCGCACGATAAGGGAGCCAGGAGGGTACGAGGTCGGCAGTTTCCTTCACATACACGATATGAGAGAGTCCGATGGGTAGGAGAGAAAGTGCAAAAACGACGCGTGCAATGCGAAGGCTTTTCTCGCTCGTTGCCCATGTCAAACGAGAGCCCTCTCGCAGCCCAGCCAGACTGGCGAACAAAGTCCATCCTCCAGTCAGAAGTACAGCAAGTTCGCCAACGCCGAGCCAAACGGCTTCCATTTGCGGCGCGACAATCAGCGCGGGCACTTTCAGCAATAGCCAAACGATCAGATACGGAAACAGGACGCGAACCGCCCATGCAACCGTCCGCTCAAAAAGCAGTCCAACACCACCAAGAAGCATGATCAGTCCTGACGCACAAGCTAGTATCGTCCGGCCTGGAACCCATGGCGCCACAGGCTGCCACACCAACGCGAAATCGCGGTAGATAAGCGCCAGAATTCCGAGGCCGATCATACCTATGGCGAAAATGGTCAACGCGGGCTGCTGACTGCGCGTCATGGGGCGCAACCTACTGAAAGGACCTTTTGATGTCAACGAAATCGGGACCAGTGGGGACCAAAAGGGGACGACTTGAAGTCTGTTCTTTTCCTTGTCCGTGGTTCAAGCGAAAGGCCGTGGACGGCATTCTTCATCTCATGGGCAATTGGCTCGGCAGCCTGGATAGTGGCGCAGAATATCGCGTCGAAGCAGCTTGCGACTGATCACGGGGCGCTGGACTCACCCGTGGCCAAGACGAAAACCGCGTGACGGTACTCGATTTCTTTGAAGTCCTAAAGTGAAACACGAGGATGGGCCACCAGGTGAGCCATCCTTCCAAACGGACGCGTGAAAAGCGTCCTCTTCTACTCGGATTTGTCGTAATGGGAAAAAGTCTCCAACGTCTGCCGTAAATGCGACGAAAGTAACTTTGACCGGCACTCGAGTACCGTTATGATCCGGTTGCACCGTTATGGATTTTGCGGTGTTGCAAAGTTGGAAACAACAATTCATCCATACGGATCATCATGCAAAGCCGAAACGTCAAGATCATCGCAGGCGCAGCCATTCTCTTCTTGGTCTGCAGCATTGGATGGCAGATTGGCGCAAGTGAGTTGGCAACTGTTGAGTTGCACGACGATATGCACGATATGACATCGCAGCTGGCTCCCGCATTGGGCTTACCAACGGCCTCTCGGACGAGGATTTTCGCAATGAGGTCGTGCGCAAAGCCAGAAAGTACGATATCCAGTTAGCGCCCGAGCAGGTCACCGTCGTGCGTAGCTGGCGAAGGTATCTATGCAAGCATGTATCTAGCTGCTGACTACACGGTCCCGATACATCTTCCAGGGTTCTCTTTTCAACTTCACTTCAACCCCGAGAGCGGCGAGAAGCCGACTTAGACTCGGTACTTATAGCTTTATCGAACCGTAGGAATCCACAATGACACTCGATGCTTCACCGCTCTCTTTGAACTCTCAAATTCCCGCTCCCGAACGGCGCAAACGCGTCCTGTGGAAGTGGTCCATTGTTATCACGGTGATCGTGCTCGGATTCCTGCTTTGGCAGTGCGGCTCAGCGCTTGTTGCAGGACGCGCATTGTCAAACACCGCCGTGGAACAATTCCACACCGAACTGAACGGAGAACAATACGAACAGATATTCGGGGATTCTGATGATGGTTTTCAGCAAAGCGGGAACAAAGGAAGAAACTATCAAGTTTCTAGAGGCTGTCCATCGGAAGCTAGGCAAGGCGGAGCAGTCGAACTTGGCGAATATGATGGTGCAGTCGACTACAGGAGGCACTTACATCATCGCCGCCTACACTACCAGGTTCGAGCACGGAGAAGCGGACGAGAAGTTTGTCTGGACCAGGAAGGGCGGCCAACTAAAATTGCATGGCTATAACGTGCAGTCCAAGGCATTCATTATTGGGTAAAGAGGTATTCACGGTACCCAGGCGAGTCACCGAAACGCCTGTATTGCTACTATAAAGTCGTAATTTCTGCGGGGTGAACCATGACTACCGCGGTGGCAAGCAGCGTTAACGTCAAACAGGCAGTGCCATTCTTTTTAGTGAGCAACATGGAAGCATCTCTGCGCTTCTATGTTGCCGGGCTTGGATTCACGATGAGGCACTCGTGGATTCCGGATCGTGCGGAGGACAAGCCCGATGGCAGAATTCGCTGGTGCTGGCTTCAGCTTGGGGACGCCGCCATCATGCTTCAGGAGTTCCTGCCGGAACGGCGTCCCAAGGAAACGCTTGGCACGGGGGTATCAGTTTGCTTCACGTGCGAAGACGCGCTGGCGCTGTACCGCGAGTTGAAGTCACGCGGAATTCAAACGCGACAACGTCCCTTTGTGGGAAATCACCTCTGGGTAGTATCTCTCACCGATCCCGACGGCTATCGCATCGAGTTCGAGAGCCCGACAGATGTGCCGGAGGAAACGGAACTCGAAGAGTAGCGACAGGCCAGGCTCGCGGTGACCGGCAAAACACGACACAAATCACACGGATCGAACGGATTTCCACGGATAACTCCAGATAGAGTTGCTCCACTGGTACTGCGCCGATTACGCTTTTCAATCGGTTCCCGAATGATCCCTGTGATGCGTTGAATCCGTGTGATCTCGGCGGGCCGGGGCTAAGCTTCAACTTCGAGTTCGACTCGGACGTCTTCGGTCGCAACTGCGACCGTGCCGTAGAGCGGTCATCTGCCTTTGAACAGATCGACCAGACGCTGGCCATGCTGCTCGCTTATCCCTTTCATCCGAAAACGCAGGCTCACCGAGTTGAAGAGCGAAACGTCTTTGCGCGGCGGGCGGGAGCGGTCCATCATGCCATGGATATCAACGCCAATGTCCCGAAGCGGGATTCCTTCCGACTTCGCCAGCACCTGCACCAGCTCGACCCCGCAAGCGGCCACACCGGAAAGGAACAGTTCTGCGGGAGTGATCGCCTCGCCCGGACAGGCATTCTGCACGGGTCCGTCTACTACGAAGTGATGATTCCGCGCGCTGCCCATCACCCGCCCAAAAGTGTTGGTCGAACCTGCCCGAGCGTCATATTCGCGCACATCTGACTGTGCCATGGTTTTCACCTCGTAATGAGTTTCGCAGTTAGGAAGAACAGGACGAATAGTATCTGATCGTTCTCCCCGTCGGCATCTACTCGACCGAGCGCCTCTATCCCGAGCCACGAACACTCGAAGGAGAGTCGACGCCTGCGACTCGCCATTTCACGCTTGCTCGCCGTCACTCAATAAATGGCTTGAGGCACACCTGGACCGTAACCAGTCGCTATTTGTAGCTATTCGCTGAATTTAACTCTTTGATCCCAGTCACCAATTGCGGAACCAAATTGCATTGGCATCCGTTATCTTCCGCTGAATGCCTGCTTCCGTTGCTGTCGTGCCGGAGCGCAAGGTGCTGGCGCCGGTAAAGCACCTCGCCGGCGTGCTGCTCATGCTCGGCGCCGTGACGGCTTACAACTTCTATCTATTCCAGCGCGCCAACGCTCCGGGTCCACACACCATTCCCAGCGACCATACGATGGTTCGCGCCTGCGTAGTAGGTATCGTCGTCGAGTGGCTAATGTTACCGTATGTCTGGGGTGGCGTTCGTCGTCACGGCGGACGCATGCGCGACCTAACCGGCGGACGCTGGAAAAGCTGGAAGCAGTTCGCACTTGAGATCGTTATCGCCGCCGTATTCTGGAGCCTGTGGAGCGGCAGCGCCGAGCTCATGTGGCACCTGATCGGCAGACCGCACGGTCGTCCCGGCGGCGGATTACACTTTCCGCCAGGTTCGCCGCTGGCCATCACGCTCTGGTTCATAACCTCCGCCACGGCGGGCTTCTGCGAAGAAACCATCTACCGCGGCTATCTGCAGAAACAATTTCACGCACTCACCGGCAGCGCCACGTTTGCCTTGCTGGCGCAAGCGTTCCTATTTGGAATTGGACATGTCTATCAAGGCTATAAGCCAGTGGTCGTGATCGCTGTCCTCGGATTGGAGTACGGACTCCTCGCCCACTACCAACGCAACCTGCGCTCCGCAATGCTCTCCCACGCCTGGAGCGACATGGTCGCCGGATACCTCAAGTATCTCTGGGTATGGTGATGCACTGAGACCCTGCCGGAAAAAACCCTGATGCAAAAGCATCCCGCGAACCGGACTTCCCTTTTCAGTTTCGTCTTCTCTAAACCATTCCGGGACGAGAGACCATGCGCAGTACCTCTGAAGGCGCTTCGTCAGCTTTTGCCGAATGCTTGATCCCAAGTAGCGCGAATACTGCGCAACAACGATGGATAAACGATCCATTTGCGGAATGGGTCGATCAGGGCCATGTAGAGCGGCGTGAAACGGCTCACGTCGCGCACATAGACGGCGAAATAGAATCGATAGGCATCTGCTGTTTCGACGAGGGCGCTGAGTGCACCGGCGTGGGCGGTGCGATTGATCAACTCAAGAAGGAGCTCGTTTTCAAAGCGATACACGACGCGGAAGAGTCCATCGGGTGTGCCGGGAGGCACAAGCGACTTGGAGCTATTGTCAGCCGTCATGCGCGTGGCGAAGCTCTCGCCCGCAGACGTAGGCTGCTCGCGATCCCATCCAAAGAGGCGCCCAACGAAAAGCCGGATATCGAGCAGCATGCGCACAACCGGAGATGGCTTGTGTGGACAAGTGCGTGCAGCCGTTCGCAAAAACTCATCGAGCGTGATTCCGGCGCGCCAGTGCGGCAGATCGATGGCCCAGGAGTCGTGCAGGGGCACTCCGGCAAGAAACGCGTGAACTTGCAGCGGCAAAAGTTCGAACTCGCGAGCCGAAATCTGTGGCATGACATGCCCCTAGCACTTTTGATGGTGAGCGTGGGCACGACGATCCAGAAATGGCTTGCTCCTCCGGCTTCGGACAATTCTCCTCGGTTACCAACCCGTCCCTATCTCTTAGCCGAAACCCTGGTTGCCGACGCGAGCCTGGTTAGGAGTTCGCGGGCTGCCTGCTGGTATGGACCTTCGATTCCTGCCGCTTCCGTCAGAGTCGCCTTGGCGGCGGACGCTTGATTGCTCTTTGCGTAGGCGAATCCCAGGCGGTAGAGCGCCACAGAATATGGTTCGCTCTGGCCCTTTAACTCCGTGGCCGCTGTTTTCAATTCGGGAATCGCCACCGCAACTTTCTCCTGTTTCAGCAGGCAGTAGCCCAGCGCTGAATGCGCAAGCCCGGAGTACAGCTTCTGCTTAGCAGGATCATCCGCAGTCTGTGTCTTGGAGAGATCAAGGGCTTTGCGTGCGTAGGTCTCGGCGCGTGTCGTGCTGGCATGATCGGTCTGGTCCGCAAACGTGGCGGCCAATACGACCAGCGTGCTTATGCTGTTGGGATTGCTCGTCAGGGCTTTGTCGGCAAAGCTGGCGAGGCGCGCCGGATCTTTCAGCTGCCCCAGGCTGTAGACCGCGAGTTGCAGCACCTGCTCCTGATAGCGGGAGTTGGGAAAGGCGTTGTTGAAGCGCTCGATGTCACTCATGCGTTGCCGCTCATTCGTCTCTGCTGTCAGGGCATTCAATGCAGAGGTTTCGAGGAATTCATACGACTGTCGATACGGCTGCTGCTCATTCTTGATCTTGTCGGCAAACTGCTCGTCGGACATGCCTTCCGGCTTTGCTTGTTTGGCGATGCCATTGAACGCCGTTCCTCCGCGGGCTGCGACGTCCACGACCCTTTCGTTCGCGTTCATCTTCTGCGCCACGGATGCAAGCGAAACGATGATTTCAAGATTGTTCGGCTGCGCGGCCAGCGCCTTCTCGCCGAACTCCACAGCTTTGCTCGTATCACCTTGTTCAAAATACTGCTGGGAAAGTTGCGAGTTGCCGTAGGCCACGGCCTGCGGATTTGAAGCAAACTTCTGCACGAAGTCCTGGAGCATTGCGACGCGCTTCTGCGCATCGTTCTCGCTGCTGATCGCCTGTAGCGCTTGGTCCTCTGGTGTTCCACCTGCAAAGGAGATTCTGTCGACCTGTGCGCTTGCGGCCAGGCCAATTAGTAGAAACAGACTCAAAGCAGATTTCATACGAAGCCTCCTCTCCCCGATTTGCGAGCGGCATCGTATCGCCGTCGCAATCAGGTGGCAAGTCGAAATCAGGGGTTAAGTGAACTTACGCAGCACAGGTAGACAATGGGGCAGCAGCCATCTGGCATTTATTAGCTGCGCCTTCCGGACTGCAGAACAACCTCATTCAACGCTCCGTTCCGGTAGCGCCGAGGGCTGTAAGGAATCGCAGTTGCGCCCGGCCGATCGTAGTGGCCAAAATCGGAGCTTACCGGCTCCAGACTCTAAGGGAGAAAAGAGAAAGAAATGAACTCGCGACTCGCTCGGAACATAGCCTCCATGTTCATGGCGTCTTGTGTCGTCCTGTTTTGGACCGCGACGCGGGCGCAGGAATCTCATCCGCCGCATTGGTCGTATGAGGGGGCGGAAGGCCCACGAAAGTGGGGCCAACTTGACCCGGCGTACGCCACATGTGCTAGCGGCCATACACAGTCTCCAATCAATATCAGGCATGCAAAGGTCGCCGAGCTACCACCGCTCAACTTTCAATACGATCCCGCGCCCCTCAACATCATCAACAATGGGCACACGATTCAGGTGAACTACGCTCCCGGAAGCACGCTCACGGTAGGTGAGAAGACTTACACGCTGAAACAATTCCATTTCCATCATCCCAGCGAGGAACACATCAACGGCCGACCCTTTGACTTGGTAGCTCATCTCGTCCATGACGATGGTACTGGTCATCTTGCCGTGGTTGCCGTTCTGTTCAAGATCGGTCCCTCAAACGCGCTCCTCGACACCGTGTGGAAGAACATTCCTGGGAGATCGGAAAAGCCCACGGACCTGCCATCTGTCAGCCTGAACGCGAAGGACCTGCTTCCCACAGATCGGGGCTACTACACGTTCAGCGGCTCGTTGACCACCCCACCCTGTTCGGAAGGCGTTAAGTGGTATGTGCTGAAAAGCCAGTCGACTGTTTCGGCAGAGCAGGTAGCGGTGTTCGCCAAGCTCTATCCCAAAGACGCTCGTCCAATTCAGCCTCTATACGGGCGTGAGATCCTCGAGACGAGATCGCCATCTGATACTCACGTAGCCAAGGCGACAGCGACTAAAAATTAATGTTCCCGTTCTGGAACGAAGGAATACAAGTGCAGTCGATAAATGTGTTGCCGATGCGGGTCCAGCGATAGCTGTCGTCCCTGATTGGTCTGATCACCGTTGAGGCGTCTCTCTATCGTCCACTGTCCGGAGTTGCGAGAGACCTGCTCAACCGATTCAATGCCGGCGATTCCCGAATCGACATCAGGGTCGCGGGTAATGCTCACCGTAAGTCCGCTGCCGACAACGTAGAACTCTCCCGGTGACGCTTGCAGGATCAGCATGGCGCCGTCGTCAGCGACGATTGTCCTCGCAGGCCAGGAGCGCGATAGCGTGGCCTCGAACAGGTATCCGCTCAGCGCAACGGTCTGGGTTGGTCGTGGGCTCGTCGCGTGCAGGACTAAACCGCGTGTCATCCCTGCCGCCTGGGCCGGCGGCAATAGGTCCCGTATGCTATTCAGCAGTTCGTAAGTCTGCGCGATCTCCGGCTTAGAGTCCTCGTCCTTTTCTGGGACCTTGAGGCTATCCACGGCAAACGGACTGAAGCCAAACGCGCGTGCCTGACCATAGGCATACAACGCGTTGTACCAGCCGCTTTCGAGTCGCGCTTCAGGTATGAAGACTGCATTTCCAGGAACCTGATATCGCTGTACCCAATATTCAAAATTAGGCCAGTAGATGTCCGGGGAGTAAAAATCGATGGTGGGTGTTGCCGCGCGCCAGACCTCCAGGTAATAAGGATGAGGCCCTCCGCTTGGATACTCGCCAGCCCTCTCCATCGGCGCCGGAAGCTGTGCGTTGACGTACATGGGAATCGCATATTCACTCTTGCCGGCGCGAGCTATCGCCTCAATGTACGTCGCGTAGTTCCACGCCATAAAGACCTCATCCGCGGCGTCTCCAAACACTTCGCTCCAGTTTTGTCCATGCTCATTGAAATGGGTCGCCAGCTCTGGCGAGAGCTGAGCCCGCTTGGCTGCGAGAGTTCGCATCAATGCGTCAGGCACGCCTCCCTGAAAGAGCCGATTGGCCTCCGGAGAGCGGTCGCGACCCCGCCCCAGGTAACCAACTTCGTTCTCCACCTGCACCATCAACACGGTCCGCTGATCGGAGTCCTTCTCGCGGACGTGATGCAGCAACGCCGCGAATGCGCGACTGTCGCAGCGCCGAGTCTCCACCGCGAGAGTCGAGAGAATCTCGAGCGGCCTTCCATCGGCAGATTCAGCCCGCGGGAATCGCTTTGGGTTTGATTTCACCCAGGAGGGAGCGTAGTTAGAGAAAGCATTCTTCCAGCTCCCAAACCACAGAAGTACTAAGTGCACGTTGTGCGCGCGAGCGACTTCGATCCAGTGGTCGAGGATGTTGAAATCGAAGTTGCCTTCTTTGGGCTCGAGCTGTTCCCAGGCAACCGGCATCAGGATCGTGTTCATATGCGTCGCTGCGAGCTTGGGGACAATGACATCCGCCTGTGCAGCAGTTCCCGCGGACGAATTCCCGAGTTCGCCACCCAGAATTAGAAATGGCTGGCTCTTCACGATGAGCTGCCCTGTCCCGTTTTCCATTTTGATACGCGGCAAATCGGCGGCATGCAGTGCGACAGAGAAGAAAAAGAAAAAAGTGCTCAGAAAGACGGCGCGAAAAGAGATCGTCACGAGTCCCCCAGGTGGAGATTATCTGGTTTCGTTGGAGTCCAAACGGTTCGAGCTATTCCGCTTCTATGGATGCTCTTCTTCATTGCTGTACGATCGCGACCCTGGCGAATCAGGTTGGCAGACTTGGAGGCTTGGATATGGAGAGCATAATCGAACGTCAGCGTGAGATCGTTACCCGGCACATCCGAGGCGAGAATGAACATGATTGGCCTTCGGTTTACGATACGTGTTCAGGACGACAGGGCCTATTACGATGTTGTGCCCCTGGGTACGAGGTTCAACGGAATAGAGGGCGTGCGCGGATTTTATCAGTCGATCGCAAGTGCGCTTTCCCGATTTGCACATCGAGGTCACTTCAGAATCAGGTGCCCGGATGCTCGATCCGTGAAGTTGTTATCACAGGCACTCGTGAAATTGATTTCGCCGGGGTGAAGCCGCTCGGCAACAAGGTCCGTATTGAAACGGCCGCGTTCTACAGTTTCGATCCCGCGGCGGGCAAGCTTATTTCAGAACGCATCTACACGATCAAGCCAGCGCCGCGGCGCAAATGCAAGGTAAGCAAGCTTCGGCGGTAGCCTGAAACACCTCGACACATTTAAGAAAGGACACCACCGGGCTTGCGCGGTCCGTACGACGCCTGGAAGGCGTGCTTTCCACGCTTTCGCAGCCGGCACGGTTGCATTTCCTCATCGCTCCGCCTGGGAGATTACCGGCTTGATATCAACAACAGGAGTGCCATCGATAGCCTCAATCGGTTCGATCCTCAGGCGATTTCCGACGATCTCTCGTACATTGACGGGATGAAGGCCCAACGGATTCGGACGGTCTGGAGATCGAGTGGCGAAGACACCCGTCAGCGGGTTGCGCTTATCTCCACGAGGATGAACCTCGAGCACGTCCCGACGGCCCTGGTGAAGCCAAGTAATAATAAGGAGGTTGTCGCCAGGCTGCACACCTCGCAGTCCCGACGAGGCCCACGATTCCACCTCGAGCCAGGCATCGGGAGCTCCCTCAGATCCCTGCTTTGGTGCCTTCACGCGCTCCTTGATCACGGAGCGAATAATCCCGATTGGTCGCAGATGAAAGTGAGGTTGTTCGTTGGTCTTCATGGGTCACCGCGTGCTGGTTTTCCCTATATGGTGACCGAAAAGTAGTCGATCAAACAATTAGTTCAAGCATTTGGGGGTAAGAAAGATAGATTGAACCTCCCCAAATTCCGGGCCAACATGACCGTGAGGTTTTCCTCATGCCTACCACGGTCAGGCGAATCCGCAAGGAACGCTGTAAGGATTCACAGTTGCGGCTAAATCATCACGATGAGCAAATCGGAAAGCTCGATGTGTCGCCGGCAGTCTCGACGCGTCAGCACTCGCGGGGTGAAGGCGGAACTTGGAGGAAACATGAGGACGAGCGTTAATCTCTTCCGAACTCTGATTTCAGTTCTATTCGTTATTTTTACTGTGGCAGGACAAACGCACGCGCAGAAGGCTGTGACGACGGCGGCGAAGACTCCCAGTCCGGAACTCGTCGGCGCGCTAACCAAGCAGCTCTCGGTGACACCTTCGCAGGCCACGGGCGGAGCCGGAGCGCTTTTTGGATTGGCCAAGAGCCGTTTGAGCGCGGCCGATTTCAGCAAGATATCCGCGGTCGTTCCAGGCATGAGTGGCTTTTTGAAGGCCGCTCCATCAGTGAGCTCGAACGCCGGCGGCATACCTGGAATTTCCAGCCTCTCCAGCTCTTTGCCAGGCGGAGTTGGAGGTTTGGCTTCGGCTGCGCAGTCATTCCAGAAACTGGGACTATCGCCGGACATGGTTGGCAAGTTCGTGCCGGTGCTGACCCAGTTTGTCCAGAGCAAGGGCGGGGCAGGCATCGCATCTCTGCTTTCGGGAGCTCTCAAGTAAATCTACGCAGGAATCGCCTCTTCGGCACTTAACCTCACTCGGACCAGTCTGGGGCGCGACCCTTGTTGAGTGTTCCAGGGAGTGCGTGCAGCCGCAGCCGATCAGCTTCCGTAGAGTAGCCACCTTTATCTGGGTTTTTAAGATTCGGGTCGGCTCCTTAATAGCTCGTTAAAGTGGCGGTCATTCGGGCTTGTCGTTGCCTGTATGCTGAAACTGAATGATCACCGACTGCCACGTTCACATTCAGCCCGTGGAAATGTTCAAGCCGGGGGCACTGGCTGTGATGAAGAAGAAGCGCGCGAATTTTGACGAGATCGTCGAATACTGCCGCTCACCTAAGAGGTTTCTTCATTACCTTGATCAGATCGGCCTTGACCGCGCGGTCCTCATCAACTATGTGGCGCCGGATCTGATGGGCTTCACGCCTGAGGTCAACGAGTTCGTTGCTAACTATGTCAAAGAGAGTCCGAAGCGGTTGATTCCTTGCGGCAGCGTGCATCCTCGACATACGGCCGATGTAGAGCGCGACATGGAACAGATCGTGCGGCTCGGAATACGCATGATCAAGGTGCACCCGCCGCACCAGTTGCTTTACCCCAATGACTATCTCCATGGCGTGAAAGAGCTGGGGACGATCTATCGAATAGCGGAACGTAACGGGATTCCCGTAATGGTCCACACAGGAACCTCAATCTTCCCGGGAGCGCGAAACAAGTATGGTGATCCTATCTATGTGGACGATGTAGCCGTCGATTTTCCCAAATTGACAATTCTTTTGGCGCACGGCGGGCGTCCTCTATGGATGGAGACGGCGTTCTTTCTGGTGCGGCGGCATCCGAATGTCTACCTGGATATAAGCGGCATCCCTCCGAAGACTCTGCTGAAGTACTTTCCGCGGTTGGAGGAAATCGCGGACAAGACTCTGTTCGGGACGGATTGGCCGGGGCCGGGCGTGCCGGAGATCAAGCAAAACTTGGACGACTTTCGCAGTCTGGCGATCGGCGAGGCGGCCAGGCAGCAGATCCTGAGTCGGACCGCTTTGTCGATTTGGCCTACTTGAAAAACCAAGAGCGAACACGAAGATCACGAAGTCAACACCGAAGGTCACGAAGAACCCTGCCAACTTCGTGACCTGTTGTTTTGCCTTGGTGACCTTCGTGTTCGCCCCGTCGGTTTGCCGGGCCGAAGAGTTTTCGTTTATAAAAGAGGGTTGCTCTCAGCGCGATGCGGCTCATTGTGGTCGCGTGCTCGGCTTCGCTCGAATCGAGAGCGTTCGAGGTCTAAATGTCTACAACGCCAGCCACAAAGGGTCTTGAAGGAATCGTAGCCGCCAATTCGGGGATCTGCTACATCGATGGAGACGAAGGTGTACTTGCCTATCGCGGCATAGACATCCACGAACTCGCTCAGAACTCGAACTTTGAGGAAGTCTGCTACCTGCTGTGGTTTGGCACGCTTCCCAAGCGAGAAGAGCTGGAGCATTTTCGCCAGCGGCTGGCGGAGTCGCGCAAGGTCGATCCCGAGATCATCGAGATGATGCGGAATTTTCCGAAGAACGCGACGCCGATGGAGGTTCTGCGCACCACGGTTTCCGCACTTTCGTTCTACGATCCTGACGAGAAGGCGGTCGATCACGATTCGAATGTGCGCAAGGCCTATGCGCTGACTTCGCAGATCGCTATGATCGTTGCCACCTACGATCGAATCCGAAAAGGGAAGAAGGTCGTGGACGCCGATCCGAAGCTTTCGCACGCCGCCAACTTCCTGCTGCAGCTCACCGGCGAAAAACCTTCACCCACCGCCGAAAAGGCGCTCGATATCGCACTCATTCTTCATGCCGACCACGAACTGAATGCTTCCACGTTTGCCGCTCGCGTGACTGCCGCGACTCTTTCAGACATGCATTCGGCAATCACCAGTGCCATTGGTGCTCTAAAAGGACCGTTGCATGGCGGAGCCAACGAAGCCGTCATGCGGATGTTATTCGTGATCGATAAGGCAGGGCAGGATCCGGTGGAGCACGTGAAGGGTCTTCTGGCGCAGAAGAAGAAGATTTCCGGATTCGGGCATCGCGTATATACGACAGAAGATCCGCGGGCTACGCATTTGCGCCTCATGTCCGAAGATCTTAGCCGCTCCAGCGGTAACTCAAAGTGGTTCGAGATGTCGCGTAAGATCGAAAAGTACATCAACGCCGAGAAGAAGCTGAACGCCAACGTCGACTTCTATTCCGCGTCTACTTATACCACTTTGGGAATCGATGTTGATCTGTTCACTCCCATATTCGCCGTGTCCCGCATCGCCGGCTGGGCCGCCCACGTCATCGAGCAACTCGATGACAACCGCCTGATACGCCCGCGAGCCGAGTACATCGGACCGCGGTATCCCAATAAGTACGTGCCGATGGAAAGACGGTAAACCTCGGCTACGCAGGGCTCTCAAACGCCGTCATCTGAGCCGCTTTTGGCGAAGACCTCCCGGCGATGCTTGAGGCTACATTGGCCCATCCGGGCTCCTCGGGCCCCGAATTCTTGGCCAAAGCGGGGACAGGCAGTCAAGTCAGATAGATCGCCCGAGATCGTTCGCCCAAAATAGGGCTCAGGACGAGAGGGTTGCTGATGTTCATGAGTCCCTGATCAGCCTAAAATAAGACAATGCATCGCGTATACCTCGACAGTAATGCGACCACGCCACTTCTACCGGAAGTGTTTGAGGCGATGCGTCCCTATTATCTCGAGGAATTTGGCAACGCCTCCTCGATCCATCATTATGGGCAGCATGCGCGGGCGGCAGTGGAGCGAGCACGCGAGTCAGTCGCCAGGCTGCTTGGGTGCAGGGCTGCTGAAATAGTATTCACAAGCGGCGGCACTGAGGCGGACAACCTTGCGATCTTCGGTCTAGTGCGGGCTCGTGATCATGTCATCAGCTCCCAGATTGAACACCACGCGGTACTCAACGCCAGCAAGCGCCTGGAGCAGCGGGGTTTCGAAGTCACCTATCTGCCTGTAGATCAGCAAGGGCTTGTGGATCCACATGAGCTGAGACGTGCCTTACGTCCGAACACCAAGCTCATCTCCATTATGCTGGCGAACAATGAGACTGGCGTCTTGCAGCCGGTGGAAGAGATTGGACGGATCGCCGCTGAGGCTGATGTCTATTTTCATACTGACGCCGTTCAAGCTGCCGGGAAGATTTCGATTGATGTGAAGAAGATCGGTTGTGATCTGCTGTCAATTTCAGGACACAAATTCCACGGTCCACAAGGAACAGGTGCGATGTATATTCGGCGCGGAACTTTGATCGAGCCCTTGTTCTTCGGAGGCAATCATGAGCGCCAGCGTCGGGCGGGTACCGAGAATTTGCCCGGAATCATCGGGCTCGGCTGCGCTGCAGAGATTGCCACGAGAGGGTTTAGCGACAATAGCGTCGATCGAATCGAAGCCTTGCGGGATCGCCTCGAATCGAGGTTGCTCGATCAGATCGACGCAGCTGGGGTGAACAGCGGCCAAGCTCCCCGCGTTCCGAATACGAGCAACATTTACTTTGATCACATTGAAGGCGAGGCGATGGTGATCGCGCTGGATCTCAAAGGCCTCGCGGTTTCCACCGGAGCAGCTTGCTCTTCGGGTGCGATTGAACCGTCGCATGTGCTCACCGCCATGGGTCTCCCACCGGAGCGAGCGCGAGCGAGCATTCGCTTCAGCTTTGGGAAACACAATACGGATGAGGATGTCGATTTCGCGTTGTCTCTAATTCCCGCAACAATCGCGCGCCTGCGTCAGCTTTCACCTACGTACAAATCAAATGCAGCGCCCTTGGCCAGATAGCTGTTAGGAGCAACCACACCCCCAACCACGCCACTTTATCTTGTTGCGCCAGAGCACGCTCACAACTGGCGCGGGTGCTCACACTCTATTTACAATCGGACAAGTGGACCAAATAAAGTCGGGAGCTGGGATGAAGTTTTCTCGTTTGACCACCGTGGCATCGGCGGTGCTGGTTTGCTTTTTGATTTGTGGCTGTGGCGATACCTTTCGGCCGGTAGCAACTCCGCTGCCGCAACCGATTCCCGATCCTCAAACCTTTCGCCTTGCTGTGATGACTGCGTGCCAGCTGACGCCGGGCACGACGACTTGTAATCCTAGCGGGATCACCAGCCAGGCGAGTGATGTGAATGTTTCCGGAGATACGGTTGAGGGGGTGGTGCCTGTAGGTTTGAGTCCGATGTTTGCGCTGGTGCAGAATTCTGGAATCGTCGCCACCGTCACTACCGCAGACTTCGACAACGACACCATCTCACAGCACACTGACAATCACATCAATTCGAATTCGGCTGGAGTTGTATCCGCTCCGTCTACGATCGGCCTGTCACCGGGTGCGCATCCGATTTCGCTGGCAAACGCGAACGGCGTACTTTACGTCGCGGAGTCGGGCCGCAATGTAGTGGGGGTGGTAGGCGGTTTTCCACTTGCGCTCCAGACGGAGATTCCGGTTGGACTGAATCCGGTAAATCTTGCGTTGCTGCCGAGTTCCGCGAAGGTCTATGTTGTCAACCGTGGCTCCGCTTCGGTAACCGCGATCTCAACTGCTGACAACAGTGTGGCGGCCACAATTGCTGTGGGATCGAATCCAGTGTGGGCGGTTGCTTCGGCTGATAGCAGCCGCGTGTATGTTGTGAATCAAGGCTCCGGAAGCGTGAGCGTTATAGACGCTACGAGCGACACGGTTATAGGTACTCTCACAGTGGGGAGTGCCCCCAATTACGCGGTCTTCGACGTGAGGAATCAGCGAGTTGTAGTGACCAACCCGGGCTCGAACACGGTAAGCGTCATCAACGCCGATCCTACCTCGCCAGCATTTAAGAACGTGACTAACGTGGCGGTAGGAGTACATCCTGTTTCGGTAACTGTACTGGCTGATGGTACGCGCATTTACGTTGCAAATACCGGTTCGAATTCCGTGAGCGTGATTAACAGCCTCAGTCTCGCAGTCTCAAAGACGATTGCGCTTTCTTCGAATATCACTGCGGCCGATCAAACCCCCAGCCCGGTTTGGATTGCTTCTGACTCTCAAAGCCTGAAGGTGTTTACCGCAAATCGTGATTCCCAAAATGCCTCGGTGATCCTTACCTCAAACGACTCCGAGCTCACCGATGCGAATGGCAAGCCCGTGCGCATACCGGCTCCGAACGCCGATCCTACTTGTACGGGAAGCTCGTGCGTGAGACTTAGTCCTGTGTTTATTGCCGTGGGTGGGTAGAAGAATTGGGTGATCGGATCATCGAGTGATTCGGTGAAGTAAGCACCAGTGTCACCCCTCGCTGTGTTTCTTTTATTCAGGCCAGGAAAAGGCACCCAACTCACGATCTTAGATATTCAAGAAATGCTCCGGCCATCCGATATTCGTTCCCCCGATCACAGGATGGCCCATCACCTTACGACGCTGAGGGTGGTTCATCCGATCTATCCGACAACCGCGGCGGCTCGCTCTTCTTTTCGTCGCCGGTTGTATTGCATGGCGATGTTCATGAAGACGCTGCCTTTGGGCGTGTCGAAGCACATCACCAGAGCTTCAGTTTCTTCATTCCCTTTCAGGCCTTGCTCGGATGCATGGACCTGCGGCGGAGAGATCTTGAAATGGAATCCTTGATCGTTGAGGCTGGTGACTGCGTTTCCGATCACCATATTCGCGAGTTCGCAAACTGTTTCACGCACCAGCTCATCTGAAGGATTGACCTCAGCTCCGGCGAGGTGCGCAGCGACCTTGATAGCCGTCTTGGAGTCGGTATCGAGGATGATGCGTCCTTCGATGTCGCCGTTGATTTCGACGATCGCAGCGACGCCTTTGCGGCGATAGGCTTCCTCTTCCATACTCAGGTCGCCGGTGCGAGTCTCGCATTGCAGGCTTTCAGCGAGCACAGCGTCGGCGGAGTTTATGAAGGGCTGGATGAGTTCCATCTTCATACCTACTTTCCTCCAGCACCGACGGTTTGTGCTGTAAGCACGTCGTCTCCCATTACGTAGCGAACCACTTCATACAGAACGTCCGCTTTGACTGGCTTCTGCACGAAATGGCGGGCACCCTTCTGAAGAGCAGCGACGATGTTCTCCTGGTATCCGACCGAAGAGACCATTACGACGCGTGCATTTGGATATTGGCGGACGATGCGTTCGGCGGCTTCGATGCCTTCCATCTGAGGCATCGTGATATCCATCAGTACTAAATCGGGATGCAGACGTTCGTATTCAGTAATAGCAGTGCAACCGTCGCCGGCTTCGCCGACGACTTCGCCACCAAACGACTCCAGCATCTTGGCGAGATTCTTCCGTGCGAAGATGGAGTCGTCGACTATCAGGTAGCGCACTGGCTTGTTGTCTTTGCTTCGCACCAATGCAGCAAATTGTTCCATGATCGTTTCTCCTTACCGCTTTGCCTCTGTGCCGGAATGGTCCCGGCTTTGCCTTATACTTCCAACTCAACTTCCGTCTGTTCGATCTGCTTCGAAGGATTGCAGTGACGAATCAAGAGATTCGCCAATGCATCCAGCGAAACCACACGCATAGCATGCCCGCGTTCGATTGCAGCTTTGGGCATGCCAAACACCACGCAGGAGTGCTCGTCTTGGGCGACTGTCAGGCCACCTGCGGTCTTAACTTCTCCCAATCCTTCCGCCCCGTCTTCCCCCATGCCGGTCATCAAGAGAGCGACCCCATTGGCGCCGAATTCGTGCGCGAGGGAATGGAACAGAACGTTTACTGACGGCCGATGTCCCTTCACCTTCTCGTCGTCTCCGAGCAGCACCACATCTCCCATCGGCATGCGCTTCACGCGAATGTGACGATTGCCGGGACAAATCAGTGCGCGTCCTGCCAGTAGCACATCGCCTGCACGAGCTTCCTTCACGTCAATGGCGCAGCACTCGTGTAGGCGGCGAGCAAACAACTCGGTGAAGCCCTCGGGCATGTGCTGAACCACAACAATTGCGCCAAAGAAGTTTCCCGGCAATTGCGACAGCAGATACTGAAGGGCATTCGGCCCACCCGTAGAGATCCCAATCGCTACGACCTTGCTCGGGGCCTGTTTGGGGCGTTGAAGCGGCTTCTGCGCACGGAAGTCCTCAGGTACGCTGAGACGGTTATGAGGAATGCCAAAATGGGCTGCAGCCTTCACTTTGGCTGTAAGCTGCTCGGAGATCCCGTCCATACGTGCTTGCGAGGCATCGAAAGGCTTGGGGACGAAGTCGAAGGCGCCTAACGAGAGTGCCTTGAAAGTTGCCGCTGCGCCGTTCACCGAGTGAGCACTCACAACGATCACGGGCAAGCGGTGTTTGCGCGTGAGCTGACGCAAGGTCTCCATGCCATCCATGCGCGGCATCTCGAGATCGAGTGTCACCACGTCGGGACGTAGCTCTTCGATTTTCTTTAAGCCGAAGTTGCCGTCCATCGCTGTACCTACGACTTCAATTTCCGAATCCCGCGACAAAATTTTCGGGATCAGCTTTCGCATCAGGGCCGAATCATCAATTACAAGAACGCGAACCTTGGGGGAGCCGTTGTTCACGCCGTCTCTGCCTCCATTAAGGCCGGAGCTTTCCCGAACCTTGCTACTATCGCTGGAAGATTCAGAATTAGGACAACGCTGCCATCTCCCAGAATCGACGCGCCGCTTACGAACTCGGTCGCAACCACGTGATCGTCCAAAGCCTTGATCACCAACTCTTCTTCGCCCACAAGTCGATCAACGATGAGTCCAAACTTGCGATCGGCGATGGTGACAACTACAACGAATATCTTCTTGTTGAGCGGTAAGGGTCCGTCCTTCGCAAGCTGTCCCATACGCACCAGAGTCAAGACCTGGTCGCGTAACTGCATGACCTCATGCTGATCGACACGATGCACATCCGACGCAGACGCTCGCGCAATTTCCAAAACAGAGGCCAGTGGAATGGCATACAACCGATCGGAAACGCGGAACATAAGCGCCTTGATGATGGCCAGCGTGAGCGGAACCTTCAAGAGGAAGGTGGTTCCCAATCCGGCTTGCGAGTCGATCGAGATCGTTCCCTTCAACTCTTCGATCACGCTCTTAACGATGTCCATCCCGACACCGCGGCCTGATATCGCAGTCACCGCGTCTGCCGTACTCAATCCGGGATGGAAGATGAGGTGAAGAGCTTCCGTGTCGGAAATGCGTTCGCCCTCGTCGTGGGTGAGAATTCCCTTGTCGACAGCCTTACTTACGAGCTTGTAACGATCGATGCCGGCTCCGTCGTCGGAGCATTCAATAACGATCTGGTTGCCCTGATGGAAAGCATTCAGCCGAATCGTTCCCTGAGCTGTCTTTCCGGCGGTCACACGTTGTTCTGGAGTTTCGATGCCGTGATCGACTGAGTTGCGCACCAGGTGCGACAGTGGCTCGGCGAGCCTGTCCAGAATGCTCTTATCCAGATCAGTCTCTTCGCCGCAGAACTGAAGCACTACATCTTTGCCGCACGCTTTGGCGACATCGCGCAGCATGCGCGGAAAGCGGCGAAAGAGTTGCTCCACCGGCACCATGCGGATCTTCATCACCGACTTCTGCAGGTCGTTGAGGACTCGCGCCTGAAAAGTCATCGCATCCGCGAATTTGGTCCGCAGCGGATCCTTGTTGAAGCGTTGGTCGAACTCGCTGAAGTTTTGCATCAGCATCGACTTTCCGATCACGAGTTCACCGACAAGATTCAGCACGGCATCGATGCGTTCGGCGTCCACGCGCAACTTGACGCTAGTAGGCTGTGAAGCTGAGGCCGGGGAAGTCTCGTTCAACTCGGCGTTGGGATCGGCGATGTCCAACACGTCTCCCGACTCTTCATGAGGTGCTGCAGCCGGCGCTTGCTCGCTGGTCACCGTGCCATTGGCGACTTCGATGAGAACGTCGGAAATCACGGAGGGAACTAAACACTTCTTTGCGAACGTTTCGCTCGGTTGAGAGCTTGCAACCGCGAACTCCATGACATCGATCTGCTCGGCTGGGATTGAGGCATCGGGAAAAACGGCGAGCACCTCTCCGAGCTCGCAAAGTACGTTCTTCACCAACTGCATCGCCGCGCTCTTCATCGGACAATTCGGATCGACTGCCAGGGCGATGTGGTAGATATTCTGACCCTGAGCCGCGGCGCGCTCGATGGTCATCTGTTCGTATTCGGTCCACGCGAAGCGTCCGCTCAGTTTGTACGGGACGATGTTCTTGGGTACGGGGCGAGCCACGAGCTGGCGAATCTGTTCCCGAATTGGGGCAGCCGGAGGCATCGCTGAATTTATTCGGTATGCAGCGAGCATCGACGCGAAGACATCCGCCGCGGCGAGGACGATGTCTGCGAGCTTGCCGCCGCCAGTGGCAGCAATCTGGGGAGTCAATACGTCTTCCAGATCATGGGCAAGGCTGCTGAATTCTTCGAATCCGCAGGCGGCGGCATCTCCCTTAAGTGTGTGAACGGTACGGCGGACTTCGCGGACGAGTTCCGCGTCGCCGTGATGCTGCTCGAGCTTCAGTCCTTCTTCGTTGAGCGCCTGCAACAGCTCGGCGGCGGTCTCAAAGAAGAGTTCTTTTAGCTCGGATTGCCGTTCATCAGGAAAGAAGCTCAAACCGCTGCCTCGATTCGTTGATAAGCAGTGCCGTTGTTCTGGTGAATCATGCGGAATTTGTCTGTGAGACCAAACAGGCTCTCTGCGTGACCCACGAAGAGATAACCGTCGGGACCAAGACAGCGATAAAACTTGTCGATAAGGCGCTTCTGCTCGGCCTCGTCGAAGTAGATCATCACGTTGCGGCAGAAGATCACGTCGTTGCGCTGCGGCAGGAACTCGGTCTTGAGATTGTGAAAGTCGAAATGTACGAGTTCTTTCAGGCTGCTTTTGATCACGTAGCGGCCGCCGAACTTATCGAAATAACGGAGCCGGTAGCCGTAGTCGACAGGTTCCATCTGTAAATCCGAGTAAGCGGCTTCCTGGGCAGTTCGCAGTGCCGAATAACTGATGTCGGAAGCCAGAATCTCGACCTTCCACGGCGGCGGAATCAGCGGCTTCGGTGTTGGCATCTCGAAAGGCAAAGGATTGCGAAGGTAGTAATAAGCCAGGGCGTCGGAAATCTGCATGGCCATCGTGTACGGCTCTTGGCCCGTGGAGCACCCCGCACTCCAACAGCGCACTGTCCAGTCACGACGCGATTGCTTGCGGTGCAGGATCTCTTCCAAAATGGTCTTTTGAAACAGATCGAGTTGCGGACGGTTGCGGAAAAAGCTGGTCTCATTGACTGTAAGGTTTTCGAGCAGGGAAGTGAGTTCCGTTTTTCCGTCGCGGCTTGTAAGGAGGCGGTAGTAGTTATAAAAGCTGTCGAGACTGCATGCTTTGAGGCGGCGTTGCAGGCGGTCCTGAAGAAAATGAATGCGTCGATCGTCGAAATGCATCCCGCACTCCTGGTATATGAGCGTCTGCAGGAGCTTGAGTTCGGCGTCGCTGATAACAATTGGAACACTAATAGTGGCCATTGAGCTCTCTTAAACTCTGTTCACTGCCAAAGCCTGGGAAGTAGTTTTTGTGAGCGGGCATTCAGGCGGTCGCTGCGACAGCCAGGTCTCCAAGCCGCCCGAATTCGCCTTGTTGCAGAATCTTCGTGAGGTCGATCAGGATCACGAGCCGCCCGTTCAGCTTGCCTACTCCAGTCACGTACTTCACTTCGTTCTCTTCAAAGACTTCAGGGGGAGCATCGATCTCGCTGTGTGGTAGACGAATGACTTCCGAAGCCGCGTCGACAATGAGTCCCACCAGCTTCTTCTCGATCTCGGCAACTAAGATGCGGTTCTTTCGGCTAGCTTCGATTTTTTCTTCGCCGAAGCGCTTTCTCAAATCAATAACGGAGATAATCTTTCCGCGAAGGTTGATAACGCCTTCCACATAGTTCGGCGCGTCAGGCACAGCTGTAATTTCCGGGACGCGAACAATCTCATGCACCAACCCGATCGGCACGCCGAATGTCTCCTTGCCAATGCGGAAACCAACGAGTTGCAGATCCTTCGTCATCCCAATCCTCTGGCGCGTTAGTGGATGCTTGCCGTGTAACGCGACGACGTGTTGTAATCCTGACCCTTCGCACCGCCGTTTACGCTTCCCTTTGTACTTCCGTTACGATGCCCGTTACCGTGGAGAGACTCGAGAACAAAACGGTCCATCGAGTCGAGCAGTGTGCGCGACATCTTCGACATCTGGTCGGCCGAGGCTGCCAGTTCAGTTGATCCCGAAGTGGAACGCTGAATTAACTCTCGCATCTTCTCCATTGCCCGCACGACTGCCTGCGCGCCCGAAGCCTGCTCTTCGACCGATGAGTTGATCTCGTGTGTGATCTCGTTTAGCCGGGTTGTAGCACGCGCGATCTGCGACGAGCCATTCGATTGCTCATTGGTCGCTGCGCCGATCTCCTGGGCAAACTTATAGACCTCGGTGACGACGTTCGAAATCTTCTTGAGAGCTGTGTTCAGATCAATGCCTTGTGATAGTCCATCGTTGACGATGGCCCGACTCTTCTCCATGTTCTCTACAGCCTTGCGCGCTTCTTTTTGAATGCTCTGAATCAGATCGGAGATCTCGCGCGTCGATTGCGCCGACTTCTCGGCCAGCTTGCGAACTTCGTCAGCAACCACGGCGAATCCGAGTCCGTGCTCGCCTGCGCGAGCTGCCTCGATGGCCGCGTTGAGTGCCAGAAGGTTGGTCTGCTCGGCCAGATCGTCGATTACCTCTACGATCTTGCCGATGTTGTCGGCGCGCGCGCCAAGCTCGCCGATAATGAGAGATGAGTTTTGGATCGAAGTGTTGATGCGGTTCAGACCATCGGTAGCTTTCTCCATAGTCTGGATGCCACTATGGACTTCTTCACGCGAACGCTGCGAGATGTCGAGCAGCACCTTCGCGGTGTCAGCGACCCTCTGGATCGAGGCAACCATTTGATCAATGGAGGCCGAAGTTTCGCTCACGCTTGACGCCTGCGTCTGTGTGTTCTTCACCATGTTCTGGACGTTAATGCTCATTTCGTGCATGGTGCTGGTAACTTCGTCGATCGCCGATGCTGCTTGAATGTTGATTTTGGCCGACTCATCTGACGCGCTAGCAACTTCAGTCGATCCGCCAGCAACTTGGGAAGCGCTGTCGCGAACGCTCCTTACTAATTGACGCAAGCCAACGCTCATCTCGGAAAAAGCCTTGCCAAGCGTGTCGCTCTGCGATCGAGGCTGCACTTGAAGGGTTAGGTCGCCACCGGCAATGGCCTCGGAGACCGCGGCCATTTCTTTGAGGTAGGCAATCATCTTGTTGAATGTCTTGCTTAGTTCGCCGACTTCATCTTTGCGCTCGATGTCGATCTGCTGGTCAAGATCTCCGGACTCGCCAATTTCACGAGCCACCATCATCAAGTGCATCAATGGTTCGCTGATGGAACGCGCAGTCCTATAGGCAATGAGGGATCCGCCGCCAACCGCGATTACGATGACCAGGATTAAGCAGCATGAGGTAATGGTGCTTTTGGTGCTATCGGAGAGTTGTTGTTCCTGCAGATCCATTTCCGTAGCGGCGATGGTTTGGTCGATCGGCTCCTTGACCTTTTTCAACCAGTCGCCAGGATTTTGTTGAAGATAAAAAATCTGCAGTTCTGCGACAGTTCCATTCCCGGAATCAACCTGCTTGCGCTTGTCGATCAATGGACGAGCGAAATGCTCCGTCCAGTCGTGCTCTGCTTCATTGAGCTTTTCCAGCGGAACTTGCTCCTCTGCTGTCGCTTTGGCTTCGGTGCGGTGAATGGCTTCGTCAAGTTGGGTGACGCCGGTGAGCACTGTGTCCGCTTCGCTTGGATCACCGCTCAACAGGTAGTTGTTCAGGTGGATCTGATTTTGGCTCATCAGATATTGAAGAGCCGAGGTGTCGCGCAGAACCTGGAAGGAGCGATTCGTCTTGCGCTTGGCTGCTCCCTCACGCCACAACCCGAACAGACTTACCGCGGAGAGGATCAAGGCAAGCACGATCATGCCCCCAAATCCCAGGTACAGCTTTTTTGCGATTGTCATTGCCTATCCACCTGCACGTTTTGCAGTACCAGGATCAATTGCCATTGCTGAACCGGATTTCCACGATTTCTGTGCCTTCCTGGCCAGGTTCGTATTTCCACTGCTTCACCGCACTCTGGGCGGCGTCGATCAACAACGGGTGTCCGCCGAGCGTCTTCACGGCCTTTACCTGGCCATTCGCGGAGACAAGTAGCTCCAACTTCACAGAGCCCGTTATGTTCATCCTTCGAGCCAGTTCCGGATATTGCGGGCTGACTTTGGTCTTGAGCTTCCTCGCCGCGTCGTCAGCGTGAGAAAAGAGGGACGACCCCAGAAGACACGTAACTAATGCAAAAGAAAGAATATATTTTCGGAATAGGTTAGACACAGCAGTCTCCTAGAGGTACTCGCCGTCAGGACTGCACGGTCGGTGCCAAGAATGGAACTATGTGACCTCGGTAATGCGGAGCAGAGCAAGATGCTCATTTCAAAGGGCTAGAAGGAAGAAGTGCCCGTTGCCATGAGGGAAATCGAGGCCCACTAGCGTCTCATAAGGCCATATTCATTCAACTATGCGTCTCACCGTGAGAAACTCAGGGAAGTAACTGGTTACCTTAGGTGCTCACGTTTCCCATTTCGTATTGACTCAAATTGAGAATGCAAGCTACCGTCGCATTTTTGATTGCTTCTTTTTGAGACGAATCTGCACCTGCAAATGGCTTATCTTTCAACCACAAAGCCTCACGGCTCGGAGTCGCGAGGAGCCCTGATAACAGAGGCTGGAAACATAGATTTCCTGCTGGGTTACGGCGAGGTGTTAAAAGCTCAACCCAGCTCTAGTGCTATCGCCCAACGCATTGCGGAACAGGCGCATGCGAAGTTCTATCCAGCTGCGGCCGGTCTAATCGCTGAGGAGGATGGGAGGCTCCACCTGGCGGGATTTGCGTCTCAACGTGAGAGATCCGATCGACTCGCGATCGAAGAGGATCTTGCTCGGCCTGACGGCGCACTCACTGAAGTGGTACGCAGAACGCTTAGCGAAAATCGGCCAAGGCTGCACGCAGTCGATCTTTCAGACGCATCTTTCCAGCGGGCTTACTGCGCTCCGATTCGCACCCCACAGTCAAGTGCTGTACTAGCGCTAATTCTGACAGGCGACAAGCACTTCGGAGAGGTCGAGCGCACTCTTGTCCAGGCGCTTGCCCAGATTGGGGCAATGGCGCTCTCGGATAAAGAACTATCGCAGTTGTTTGTACGCATCACGCGGTCGAGCCGCCAGTGGGCAGAGATGTTCGATTCCATCTCGGATTTCATGCTGCTCCACGATGAGCAGCACAGGATCGTTCGGGTAAATCGTTCGCTGTCGGAAAAGTTAGGTACACACCCTGCTGCCGTGCTTGGATTTCCGGTGCGTGACCTGTTCGGAGTCTCATCCTCTATGCCAGCGTGTCCTTTTTGCCTCGACCTCCGAGGTCAGGATTTCCGGGAAGAGTTTCACGAGCCTAAGACTGGCAAAACGTATCTAGTTTCGTCATCGCGTCTGCGCGGTGTTGCGGAAGAATCTCAGCAAGTTGTGCATGTTCTGAAGGACGTAACTGCCAGTCGCCGCGCCGAGCGACTTTACCGAGAACTGTTCGACAACATTCAAGAAGGCGCCTATTTTTCCGCTCCAGATGGCCGCTTGTTAGAAGTCAATGACGCCTTGGTTCGCATGCTGGGATACGACAGCCGGGAGGAGTTGCTCAGCGTCACCGCCCACGACCTCTACGTTGAACCAGCACACCGCGAAATGATGGCGCATGCCTTGAATCAGTTTGGGCGCCTGCGAAACCATGAGCTTGCGTTGTTGAGGCGGGATGGTTCGATTATTTACGCGTTGGCAAACAGCTTCGTCGTCCGCGATGAGGCGGGACAGGTATTAGAGTACCGGGGCGTTTTGCTAGACATTACGGAAATGAAGAACGTGCAGTCGCAGCTCTTGCGCGAGCACGATTTCAACACGCAAATTCTCAATCACACGCAAAGCCTGATCGCGGTTATCGACACGGCTGGTTTGGTGAGCTATGCCAATCGTCGTTGCTGCGAAGTTGCCGGCGGCGAGGAATGCGATCTCGTTGGTTCACGGCTCGAGAATATTGTTTTGCCTTCACACCGACCCGTGCTGCAAGGCGCAATTGAATGCGTTCTCGAGGGCAAGGCAGTAAACAATCTTGAGCTGCCACTTGCGCGAGGCCGACAGATTATTGGCAGCTTCTCGGTGAACCTTAGCCCAATGAGGAATCCCAGCGGAGAAGTGAACAGCCTGGTGGCAGTAATGACTGACATCACTGATGTCGCCATACTGCAGGCCAAATTAATGCACACGGAGAAGATGGCGGCAGTTGGTCAGCTTGTCTCTGGCGTGGCACACGAAGTGAACAATCCTCTCACTGCCATTTTGGGATTTGCAGATTTGCTTCTTGAGAATCCCGAACTCGACAATGAAATGAAAGATGACCTGCAAGTGATTGTGCAGGAGTCCCAACGCACGCGCGAGATTGTGCAAAATCTCTTGAGCTTCGCGCGCCAGACTCCTCCAGAGAAACAACGGGTCGACGTAAACCAGGTGCTGCGACGTACGATTTCACTCCGTTCCTACGATCTCGCAAACCATGGCATCGAGTTGATTGAACAGTTCGATCCTACCTTGCCCGAGATTGTTGGTGATGCCCATCAATTGCAGCAGGTCTTTCTGAACATTCTGAACAATGCGTGTGACGCAGTCCGAGAGACAGAGCGGCGCGGACGAATCGTGGTCACGACGCAGCATGGGGCGGGCTTGGTCGAGATCCACTTCTGCGACAACGGAACCGGTATCAGAAATCCAGAACGAATATTCGATCCATTCTTCACCACCAAGGAGGTTGGAAAGGGAACTGGGCTCGGATTGAGCATTTGCTATGGAATTGTGCGCGAGCACAGCGGAGAGATCGTCTGCTTCAACAACCGGGAGTCGGAAGGAGCCACGTTTTCGATCCGCTTACCTTTGATGCAAAGTCATTCCAATAAGGCAATGGCGAAATCGGCGGCAGCTCACTAAAAACAACGGACAGCCACGAAGATGAACAAACTTCCACTCCTGGTGATCGAAGACGAGAGCGCGGTGATGTCCTTCCTGCGAGCTGCTTTGGAACGAAACGGTTACGAGATTGTGGGCGCCTCTTCAGGCGCTGAGGGATTAAGGCTGCTCGAGACCGGGAGCTACATGGGAGTCATTAGCGATATGCGGACACCTGGCGGTGTTACGGGAGCAGACGTTCATGCCTGGATCCGTGCAAACCGTCCGGAGTTGCTGCATCGCATTCTTTTCATCACCGGCGACACGGTGAATCAGGAGACGATGACAATCCTTCAGAAGACGGGAGCGCCATGCATCGAGAAGCCATTTCGCGTGGGGCAATTGCTCAAGAGTGTGGAAATGCTGGTCGCTGGTAGAGGCCAATAACGAATGAGCAACGAGAAGTTCCATCTCATGATCGTGGACGACCAAGAGAGTATTCGTAAGCTCTGCGTGACGGTCGGCAGCTCCCTTGGCTTGGATTGCACGCAGGCCGAAAGCGCCGAGGTCGCGCTTGCGAGGCTCGAATCCGAAGCTCCCGAAATGATCCTTGCCGATCTCATGATGCCCAACATGTCGGGGCTCGATTTTCTCACTGAAGTGAAGCGCATGTTGCCGTATACGGAAATCGCGATCATGACCGGACACGGCTCGATCGAGACCGCGGTCCAAGCCATGCGGTCCGGTGCGTATGACTACATCACTAAGCCCTTTCGAATCGAGGAGCTGAAACTCCTCCTGCAAAGAATGCAGGAGAAGGTCGAGCTGGTGACGGAAAACCTCTTCCTCCGTGAGCGCGTGAATACGGAGATGGATCTGAATGGAATTGTCGGTTCATCGGCGAAGATCCAAGACTTGTTGCGAATGATTGCGCGCCTGAAGGACACGCGAACCCCGGTTCTAATTACAGGCGAGAGCGGAACCGGTAAGGAGCTAGTCGCACGGGCTATTCATTTTCGCGGGCAGTATGCGAAGCGGCCATTTGTCGCCGTAGATTGTGGTTCGCTCGTGCCGACTCTGATTGAGAGCGAGCTCTTCGGCTATGAGAAGGGTGCTTTTACAGGCGCCGCAAAGAGTAAGGAAGGACTCTTTGAAAGCGCGAACGGCGGCACGATCTTTTTGGATGAGATTGGCGAATTACCTCTCGAGATGCAGGCCAAGCTGCTGCGCGTGTTACAGGAAAAGGAAGTGCGTCCCGTCGGCAGCAACAACAAGATCAAGGTCGATGTGCGAGTCATCGCAGCGACAAATCGCGATCTGGAAGCTGCATATCGGGAGGGCACTTTTCGCAAAGATCTCTACTTCAGGCTGAACGTAGTAACGGTTCATTTGCCGCCACTGCGTGAAAGAAAGGCCGACATTCCTGCGTTGGTGCACTGGTTTTCAAATCGGTTTGCGCCCGGTCTGCCGATTCAAGTCACCCAGGCTGCGATGCGTGACATGTTGCAGTACGAGTGGCCGGGAAATGTGCGCGAATTGGAGAACTGCATCGAGCGCGCGGTGGCTCTCGGCAGTCAGAACGTGATCGACGTCCACGACCTCCCTCCGGCTATTCGGCGTCTTTCTGGCGACGATGACGGGGCGAGTGTGTCCGAGCCGATGAATTCAACCGACCTGGAGGAGCTGGAGCGCGAAACAATAATGAGGGTCTTTGAACAGACTAAAGGTGATAAGGCACTGACGGGCCGAATGCTAGGTATCAGCCGAGCCACTCTTTACCGGAAGCTCAAGCGTTACAGCATTGGTTCTGCCGGCAAGGCCGATGCCGTTGCAACCAGTCACAGCTAGCTCGACGTTGCACCCAGGAAGGTGAGACAGTCGTTTCAGTATGAGACGAAGACGTTGCTCTCGCTACTGATTGATTGAGACCCCCCAAGATAAATCAGGCACTTAGGCGTGGCGTCGATTTGGCACCCGCTTTGCACATCTTTGGCTGTCGCAGTCTGCCTAGGGCTGGGAATGAGGATTGTGAATGGGATTCCTCAAAGGAGTGGAAAATCAACCGCCTGGCGCCAACGGTGGAGCAGAGGATCGCCGCCGGAGTGGAGGCATTGAAATCGATCGATTAGCGCAGTTTTTTCCAGATGGAACCAAGGTCAAGATGCCCGTTCAGGTGGCTCGTTTGCCACTTGGCTCCGAAACCACCAAGACGGTTCTGGAATATGGAACCTCGCGCGAGGTGATCTTCCGCTGCGCCCTTCCGATGGAGTTTGGTGACCGCGTAAGGCTGACAAACAAAGACGGATCGCTCGACGCCGAGGCGGAAGTGACGGCAGTGCAAATTGGGACCTCAGAAACACTCGTTGCAGTCAGATTTGTGACCGAAATTCCTAATTGGATTATCAAAGCATGAGCACCGCGACTGTGTCCTTGGTTGAGATCGCTGCTGAATGGCGCACCGCGCGCAGGCTTTATCCGTTCTATGCCGCGCTAATTCGGGAATTTCAACTCGATGTTCCGCATTCAAAGGATCTGGAAAATCCTGTTGACCGTCCGGAACAAGAAGTATTGGAGCGCGTGCAACAGTGGTTTACGCAAGTCGACCATCAAGTCCAGGTGGCGCAGATCCGCCAAATGTTGCAGAGCGACCATTTTGGTGAAGAGGCAATCCTGAGAGCTCTCCTCCTGCGTCATCTTCCACAAGACCACAAAGATGAGAATTTGCGCGAAAAACTCGACTATCTATTGGTTCAATACTTCGCAGCTGTAGCGCCGCATCATCCGCATGAGAAGAATGTCACTTCCACCGAAGTGCAAGAAGCCTTGCAACCCGTTTTGGGGCACGTGCAGCTTCAACAATTCCCATGGACCAAAGAGCTCGACAAGGTAGCCGATGCCGTCGACGGCTGCGCAACTCTCGCGGAATTATTGGATAGCGGCCTCGTGGAACTTGGCCGCAACACCAAGAGCGGTCTTGGCGAATCCTACTTCCAGCCGGCGGCACTGGTCGAAGTCACACGATTCAACTTCCGCTTGCGACTGGGATTTTTTCGGCTCATGCATTCCGACCTGCACTCGATACGCAATGCTGTGCAGGAACTTGAGGCGATGGGAGTCATGACCGTGGATTGCAGAGAAGCAGGGCTGGGTTCCGAAGAACCGCTGGCTACTTTGCGTACGCTGTGTCATCAATGGAAGAAGCCCTTCCGTGAAGCCTACAAGGCTGGCCAGTCGTTCCGCCAACTCGGCATCGTACGCAACATCGTTTCAAAGAAGGTCATGGCGCAGTGGGCAAAGAAAGCGAAGGCTTCTTCTGATCCAGGACAGGTAACGGTTCCAGCCCCCCCTCAATCAGTTGCTCCCGAACCGGTACTGCCAACACCCGAAGCCAAAAACGGTGAAGTAGATCCTGCCCATTTCGGAAGCCTGGACCAGTTACTGGAGTCGATTTCAGAACAATTGTTTGCCAGTAAACAAAAAACCACCGTTTCTACCGTGTCAATCGGAGAGTCAAAACAAGTGCTTGCTTCCTGGGAGGTCAATGCATTCGTGCGCGGAGGAGATGATGCTTCTTATGTCGCCATCCAGCGAGCGGTGGGAGCGCGTGCTTTGCTCTTTGAATCTGCAGAAAAGGCTAAACGCGGCCAACCAAACAAGTTGGCCGAGGCGTTGGAGTGCGCTCATGTTCAAGCTGCAGTGATTCAGGAGCAAGTGGCCAAGGCCAAAGATCGAGGCGACATCGACTCGGCTGTCAGCCTGGCGGCAACGGCCAAGCGGCTGCTCGCGGTACTTGACGAGACGGAGAGGTTGAAGGCATGAAGCAAAAACCATCCAGCGCCGCTCCCCAGAAGGTGCTGGTGAGCTCCGATCAAAACGGTTTTTCGCGTGATTTGATCGCGCGATGGCAGATGCAGCCGCATGTGCCGGAATTCACGGCACTCAGCAGCGATCTTCTGCGCGGTAGTGCCTCGTTGCCTTTCGACGTCGCGATCGTAGGCGATGTCCGGCCGGAAAGAACGGCGGCCGTGCTCTCGCACTTGAACCAGGGTTCAATTGCAACAGTGTACGTGGCTTCGGTTGGCGAGCCTGTGCACACGTTTCGCCGTGATTATCCAAGATTGATTGTGGTCTCCCGTCACGACGCATGGCTCGATACGGTGGTTCTCCTAACAGAGGAGATCCTAAAGCGAGCTGAACTTTCCACTCATATTAGTCGCGTGGAGGAAGGCGCCCGGGCCGGTCAGAAGCACGCAACGCTCGGACGTTACATGGTGGAAATGCGTCACAGCTTCAACAACGCGCTCACATCGGTATTAGGGAACGCTGAACTTCTATTGCTGGAGACAAGTGCCCTCAAGCCAAGTATGCGTGACCAGTTGGAGACGCTGCACGCCATGACGCTGCGACTTCACGAAATGATGCAGCGTTTCACTTCGCTCGAGGTCGAAATGCAGTGCACCGAAAAGACTGAGAAGGCGGTCGATTCAATCTCATATGCCACGCGCGCGTAGCCATAGGTAAAACTAAAGTGAAGAAGATTCTTATCGTCGATGATTCACTGGCTGAAGTAAAGCTAATGCAATCTGTGCTGGAGAAGGCTGGATACTGGCCGGTTGCATTGCAGGATCCACGGAAGATCGAAGCCACCGTGGCAGTGGAGCGCCCCAGCCTGATTCTGCTTGATGTGGTCATGCCTGAGCGCAACGGCTTCCAGGCGTGTCGCGAGCTCAAGGGGAACGAGGCGTTCCGAAGTATCCCTGTTGTGATTGTCAGTTCAAAAAACACCGACAGCGACAAATTCTGGGCGAAGCAACAGGGTGCTGATGGATATGTAATCAAGCCGTTTACGCCAGCAGAACTGCTGGGAGCGGTACAGAGGTTTGTATAGCGTGACGGAAGAGCCAGCAATGCCGGAGCAGCTAGAGCCGATTTCGCCGGAACAGAGTGAACTTCTGCCGGTGGAGGAGAGCCTGCCTGAACGCCAGTACTGCGTGTTTCGCGCGGGCCGCGAACGGTTCTGCCTGACTGTGTTGGACGTTGAGGAAGTGGTGGAGTGGCCATCTGTAACGAAAATGCCATTGTCGCCCAGTTTCCTTATGGGAATTTTTAACTTACGCGGCTCGATCGTGCCAGTTGTAGATATCGCTTTTACGGAAGGACGAAGACCGGAGCTCCCACCACGGCATGTAGTGGTCGCGTCGCTGGCAGGTGATGAAATACACGACGACGTGCGCGTCGGCATAGCCGCGGATGAGGTATTCGGTACTTTTAGTACATCGGAGCCGCTGCTTCTGTCAGATGCTCCACGCGAGGTCCCGCATTGTTGTGGCATGCTCCGCTACGAGGACCGTCTGGCATTGACTTTGGATTTGCGGCGGTTGGTGGAAGTATTTCCAGTCCCAGTGATCTGATTGAAGGGACGAGTTTAGGTTTCGGAGGCAGTTATGAAAGGTCGGCTGAATCAAGCCATCTGGACGCTGGGCACGATCAATGCGATCGCGCTCTTTGTCGTCCTTTACTTAGCGTACTCGGCAGGTGCGAGTGCTAACGGCGCCGGTGGTATGGGCATCAGCGACGCGATGTCGGCAAGCGGCAAAGCGCCGATGCTCCTGTTCATCGCGATTTTCATTTGTTTGTCCATGACCTGCGCATTCTTGTTCATGCTTTCCAACAAAGTGGCCAAGCCCGTGAACGAGCTGGTGGACTACTCACAGAAGTTCGCAAAGGGCGAATACAGCAGCCGCCCGCAGATCGATTCGAACGACGACTTCGGACTCATTGCCGAAAACTTTACTCGTAGTTCGGAACGAGTTGCGCGAGCGGTTTCGAATCATGACGCCCAGGAGAACCTGCAGAAGAGCGTCACTGAATTCCTGACAGTTGTAAGCCAGATAGCTCGTGGTGACCTCACCTTGCGCGGACGTGTTACCAACGACGCCCTTGGCAACGTTGTCGATTCGGTGAACTACATGCTTGAGAACTTTATGAAGGTGCTCGAGCGAGTACGTAAAGCTGCGGTCGATGTTTCCTCCAGCGCCAACGAAATATTGCTTTCCTCCGAAGACATGGCGAGCGGCGCCGTTCAGCAGGACCAGGAGATTACCAATACTTCATCGGCGGTGGAAGAGCTCACGGTGTCGATGAAGCAGGTGTCCAACAACGCGGAGGCTTCTGCGGAAGCGGCACGCAGGGCTCTCGACGCTGCCGAGCAGGGAAACCGTGCCGTGCGCGACACGCTTGACGGTATGCAGCGCATTCGATCGTCGGTGCAGGCTACGGCGAAAAAGATCAAGTCCCTGGGAGATCGTTCATTGGAGATTTCGGAAATCATCAACGTGATTAACGACATTACCGAGCAAACGAACTTGCTTGCTCTGAACGCTGCAATCGAAGCAGCGCGAGCAGGCGAAGCTGGACGGGGATTCGCAGTAGTCGCAGACGAAGTCCGGAAATTGGCAGAACACTCACGTACCGCGACGAAAGACATTGCAGCCCTGATCAAAGCCATTCAGGCTGAAACGAATGAAGCTGTGGTGGTGATGGAGGAAGGCACAAAGGAAGTGGAAGTCGGAGCACGCCTAGCAGATCAGGCCGGCAAGGCGCTCGATGCGATCTCGAGCGTTGTCCGTCAGTCGGCAGAATTGGTGCAAGAGATCTCCCTGGCGTCGAAGCAGCAAGTGCGCGGAACAGAAGGCGTGGCGAATGCGATGCAGATCATTTCGAACATTACTCGCCAGACTTCGCAGGGCGCACGGCAAACAGCCCGCACGGTGGAGAACATGGTGAAGCTGTCAGAGCAACTGAACGAAGCACTTTCCCAATTCCGTACTGCGGGCGGAGGACCGGTCGAGGTTAGGGGAGTTACCACAGCGGCATTCCACGCGATTAAGGCGTAAAGCAGACCGGGTCGTAGGGTTAGATGTTGGGCCGTGAATGAGGAACATGATGGATGGTGCGAATCCGGCGCCGATTAGCGAGCATGAGCTCGCGGAGATTCGTCTGTTCATCGAGCGGCGTTCGGGGATTTTTTTCGATGAATCCCGGACAAGGTTTTTGTCGAATCGTGTTGCCAAGCACTTGAAGCACAGGAGACTGGCGCACGGTACAGATTTGCTGCGATTGATCAATGCCTCCAATGCAGAGTACGACGCTCTGCTGGAGATGTTGCTCACTCAGGAAACGTCATTTTTTCGCTATCCCGCTGTGTATGAAGCGCTGGAGCAGCGAGTACTGCCTGAGCTTCATGGCAAGAAGTTTTGGCATAACCCGCGGTCTTTGCGAATCTGGAGCGCGGGCTGTTCAACAGGAGAGGAGCCTTACTCAATTGCGATCAGCATCCTGGAGACGCTGGAGTTTCCGGAAGCGTGGAAGCTCGAGATTCTAGCAACTGACATTAGTCGCCATGCGCTCGATGTCGCGCAGCGCGGGCAGTACTCACGCCGCGAGTTATCGTCGTTCACAGCGGAACAGGTGGATACCTATTTCGGGTGTACAGCGGACGGTCAATATAGGGTGAAAGCAAGGTTGCGGAACATGATTACTTTTGCCCAGATGAATCTGGCGGAAATGGTCTACATGGGACGCTTCGATTGCATTTTCTGTATGAACGTTTTGATCTACTTCTCGGAAGAGTTGCGAGCGACGCTGATACGGCGCTTCTACGAATGTCTGGAGCCCGATGGATATCTGTTTCTCGGCCATGCCGAGTCGGTCGCAAAGGCGAAAGTAGATCTTGAGCCGATTGTGATCAGCGATTCGCTTATCTACCGCAAATCGATGCGGACCGCCTTGCAGGAGAGCTTGTGAGCACGCCGGGAGCAGAATTCGTCGAAGTATTTCTACAGGAAGCGTCGGAACACCTGCAGTTCCTGCGCGAGTACTCCGGCATTCTCCAGGACCCTTACCCCGTTCCCGAAGATATTCAGCGACTGTATATATCGTCACACACCCTGGAGGGCAGCTCGGGTTCCTACGGTTATCCGTTGTTTCGCGAAGTCGCGAGCAAGCTCAGTCATATCTTCCAATACGCGACGAATGCCCTGATCGCGCCGGACGCGACCGCGGCTCTGGTGGAATTTATCTCAGAGGGCATTGCGGTTCTCGAATCTGACCTGCTGATGATCAGCGCTAACGGGGTCGAGAACGTAGAAGAGATCGCGGCGTTCAAGCAGCGATATGCATTTGCCTTCGAACCCGTGGCACAGACACCTCAGCCCGTCCCGGAATACGTTGCGCCGGTTCATCTGCACCAGACTCCGGACCTTCCCCTTGCCGCAGAACACGTGCCGACTGCCCCGCCGGCAACGCCTGAAAGCCTTATTCAGGAGGCGCCAGCTGCGAAGCCATCTGAAGTATCGGATCTCGAATCAGATGGAGAGATTGCTCCTGAGATCCTCGAGTTCTTTGTTCCGGAAGCGGAAGAGCATTTACAGGTGGTCCAGGATTGCCTGCTTGGAATTGAAACTTCGAGCGATCCCGAAACGGTCCATCGCTTGTTCCGCTCAATGCACACCATCAAGGGCTCCGCTGCGCAGGTGGGCTTGCATCGCATTTCTCGTGTTGCACACAGCGCCGAGGATCTCATCGGTCGCGTGCGGGACGGAGAGATCAAGCCAACCCAGCAGGTTATTGATCTTTGTCTAGAATCGGCTGATGCGATCAAAAAGTTTGTCTACGGACAATGGCCAGACGAGAGCACACTTCAAAGTAGCGTCAAATCACTGCTTAGTCGGTTGAAAGAGGTCGGATCCACCGGACAAGTTCGGAGCACCGAACCCACCGAAGGTGCCCCTGCCGTGGAAGGAGAGATTACTCAGCAGCGGGCTTCCGTAGCGTCTGATTGGTCGACAATCCCGGTGGCCTCCAAAGCTCCAAAACCGCAAATTGCTGAGCCATCGGACTCTGAAGCAGAGCCTGAATTCATCACCGGACTTCGCAGCAAAGAGCCTGCGGCTGTGCCCCAGTCAAAGTCGGTGCGCATTGCACTCGACCGCCTCGACAGCATGATGAACGTTGTTGGGGAGTTGGTTATCAATCGAACGCGCATGCTTGGTCGTTTGGCCGAACTCGAGCGTCTTGCCGACGTGCTCAACTTCTCCAAAGGCAGAATGTCAGACAAGATCGGCGAGTTCCAGGAGAAGCATGAGTTCAATCGCCTCGTTGGTGGGTTTACGTCGTCCTATTCGTCTCGCGGTATTGCAGGCTTCGACGATCACCCCGAGTTCAGTGAGCTTGAGATGGATCGTTACGACGACTACAACATCCTTTCGCGGTCGCTGACGGAAATCTCTGCCGATGTTACCGAGGTCCTCACCCAGCTTGATGGGTTCGTACGGCGCGTTGATTCGGACATCGACGAATTCACCGGTCTGGCCCATCGACTGCAGGACGAAATCACGCAAGCGCGCATGGTTCCAATTGGGAACCTCTATACGCGCATCTCGCGGACGGTGCGGGATGCTGCGAAGGCAGCGAACAAGTTAGTAGAGCTGAACCTGACCGGCGCGGAGACCGAACTCGATAACAGCATCATTCAGCAGATCTCCGATCCGCTGATTCACCTGGTCCGCAATGCTGTTGCGCACGGACTCGAAAGCACAGAAGACCGCTATCGCGCCGGCAAGACTGATCACGGCAATGTGGCAGTGCGGGCATATCACCGCGGCAATCATATCTATATCGAAGTTGAAGACGACGGAAAGGGAATCGAATACGAGCGTGTACGCAAGGCCGCCGTAGAGCAGGGAATCTATTCGCAGGAGCGGGCTGAGAAGGTTGCGGAGCGTGATCTGTTGGAGCTCCTCTTCCATCCGGGGTTCTCGACCGCGTCTCGTAAAAGTGAGCTTGCCGGACGCGGTGTAGGTCTCGACGTGGTTCGCGCCAACCTGACCGCATTGAACGGTGAGATCGACGTTGACACGCAAGCGGGCGTGGGCACGCGCTTCACGCTGAAGGTTCCATTAACTCTGATTATCTCGCAAGCGTTGTTCGTGCGTTGCGGCGAGATGAGCTTTGCCGTGCCACTTTCTTTCGTAGAAGAGATTCGTCGTGTTCCTGCTGGGACGGTAGAGGATGTTGGTGGCAAGCTGCTGACTAAGGTTCGCGACGCGGTAACTGAAGTTGTCCGTCTCGATTCCCAACTTGGGCTGCCGAAGTCAGAGCCCGTGAATGGCTACTATCACCTTGTGCTGGTTAGCGTTGCAGGTCGCTCTGTCGGAGTAATCGTCGACGAAGTCATTCGCAAAGATGAAATTGTCATCAAGAACCTGGGCGTGTATCTGCGCAACGTCAGACTCTTCCCGGGTGCGACGATCGCCCCCGACGGTAGCCTAATTCTTCTCATCGACGTGAATCGCCTGGTTGCCGGAGAGTCGATCGAGAAGCGTCCGCTGATGACCAGTGCGACGGCGGCACGAATTTTCTCACCTGGGGCAGCGGCAGTCGCCGCTGGACACATCCCGAGGGGCGCTATTGATCACGTTGCTGTGGAGAAGGTAGTGATACTGGCGGACGATTCCATAAGCGTCCGCAAATTCGTTGGACGAATGCTGGAAAAAGCTGGTTATCGCGTGCGCTTGGCTGGAGACGGTCTTGAAGCCCTGGAGATCGCACTGCAGGGCCACTGCGATCTGATTATCACAGACCTCGAAATGCCGCGCACTAATGGATACGAGTTGATGATGCACTTGCGCCAAACTCCAGAGACGAAACATATCCCCGTGATGGTCGTTACCTCGCGCGCCGGAGAAAAGCATCGCGATCGAGCCATGAAGGAGGGTGCTTCTGCGTTTCTGACGAAGCCGGTGCAGGAGGAGCAACTGATTGCCGCGGTACAGGAATTGATCGGTGCAGCGCACGGCAGCGCCCTGAGCATTGCGCAAACTGTTTGAGCATGACTGGTTCGAAGAAAATTCGTGTCCTCATCGCTGACGACTCCGCGTTTATGCGGAAGGTGCTGCACAGCATTCTGCTCGCAGAGCCCGGATTCGAAGTTGCAGGCGAAGCACGCGATGGACGCGAAGCCATCTCGCAGACAGAGGTTTTGAAACCGGATGTTGTAACGATGGACATCAACATGCCTCATGTCGATGGATTGCAGGCCACCGAGCAGATCATGTCGACAAATCCGCGGCCCATTCTTATCGTGAGTTCCGAGTCACGCGAGGGAGCGGAAGTCACGCTAAAGGCTCTTGAGCTTGGTGCGATTGATTTTGTCGCGAAGCCGACCAGCGGCATCGACTTGGATATGAGCAGCGTGCGTGACGAGCTTGTGCGAAAACTGCGCATCGCCGCCAAAGTTCGAGTTGTCAGGACTGCCTCGCGTACCAAAGGGGGAAGCGAAGTATCTAGCTCCTCCTCGCGCAGCGAACCCGGAGCTAATCCTACGCCAAAGCCTGAAGCCCCACGCTCCAATGAAACGGCCGCTGCGTCGCGGTCCCAGAACAAGTTCCCGCTCGTAGTGATCGCAGCTTCTACGGGAGGTCCAGCCACGCTGATGAAGTTCTTTCCCTCATTCCCGCGAGAATTTCCGGGAGCCGTGATCGTCGTCCAGCACATGCCGGGCAATTTCACTTTGCAGTTCAGTCAGCAACTGTCAGAGACCTGCGCCATTCGTGCGAAAGAGGCGGAGGCTGGCGAAATTCTCGTGCCGGGAACGATCTACGTTTGCCCAGGATCGCATCACATGCGGGTGTCGTCGACAGGGCGGGTCACGCTTGATGATGGTCCGCGAATTCTTGGATATCGCCCCTGCGCAGACGTAACTCTCGAGAGCGCGGCAGCCTATGCCGGAGCGATGTGCATTGGCGTGGTTCTAACTGGAATGGGAAACGATGGTACGCGCGGAGCGCAAGCAGTGAAGGACGCTGGCGGCTATGTAATCGCGCAGGACGAAGCAACCTCCGTGATTTTTGGAATGAACGGAGAAGCCATACGCGCTGGAGCTGTCGATCAAGTGCTTCCGATTGATGACATATTCATGGCAATTGAAAAGAGGATTCTGCAGATTCATAGTCCGGCACGCGCGGGTGCAGTATGAATTCTTCTCGATCCACGACTAACGGCGGCTCAGGGCTGAAGTCGGGAGAGACGGTAATACTGTTCTCGGTCGGTGGCTCGAAATTTGCAATCGCTGCAAGCGCTGTGGATGAAATCCGCGATCTTGTTGGATTGCAAAAATTTGGCTTAGGGACAGTGCAGCAGGAGTTCGCGAAAGTGAAGCAAACGTTTGACCGGCAAGGGAAGCGTTACTTCGTCGTGGACGCACGCGAGCACTTTCACCTCGCCATGGCGCGGCCGTCGAGACTGTTGGTGCTTCGCCACGCGGCCGCGGCTGTGATCGTCGACGCTATCGATCGCATGGTTGAGCTTAATGCCCTGCAAGCATTACCACGAGCTTTTTCGGGTGAGGAGCGCAATTGGTATCGGGGGCTGGCTCTGCTAGAAGGAAGGGTGATTCCAGTAGTTCGACCAGAAGCTTTCTTGAGTAAGGCGGAGGTTGCACTCATAGAAGCGTCCATACGCGAGGCGACCGGACGAATGGCGGTCAGAGTGTGACAAAGGGAAGCACAGCGCGAGACAGCTTTGTCGTCTTTCCGTTAGGAAAGAAACGCTTTGCTTTGTGTGCCGAACAAGTAAGTGAGTTGTCACGTCAAAGGGAGCATGGGCAAGACGAGCAGCAGACATTTCCGCATACGACGCGAATGCTCACGGGGGTTGTACTGCGTCGTAATCAGATAGTCCCGGTAGCAGATATAGCTCCCACGCTGATTGGTCCTGACGTTTCAGAGAGGAAGTTCTACCTGATCGTGAATCTCAGTGCTAGGGGCAAGCTGACTCGAGCCGCCGTACCTGTGACCGGAGAGTGCGAGCTCGCTGAAGCTGAGCGCCTTCCGGCAAACGGTAAGCTGCCGCCGTATATATCGGGATTGTTGTCGCTGAACGACGAGATTGTGGAAGTGCTGGACCTCGAACGCCTGATATCGGCGGAGGTGCGAGCATGAGTTCGCAAGCCTCTCCCAAGATCTTGCTCATCGATAGCAACGTGTTCTTCGCCAAGCGCTTGAGTGATGCCTTGAAGCAAGAAGGTATGGAGGTGACGCACAGTTCGCAGGCGGCATATGCGCTGACCATGCTGGAATGGGATGCCCCATCGGCGATTCTCTGCGCGACGAACTTGCGTGAGATGAATGCCTTTGATCTGCCGCGGATCGTTCATGGAGATACAAAAACGGCTCACATTCCTATTGTGGCACTCGGTGACGGTGGCGATCAAGCGCTGATGGCAGCTTTCCGCGCTGGTTGTGACGATTATGTCGACCGTAAGCTTGGCCCTGAACACATCGCGTCGCACGTTCGCACGTTCCTGAAGAGCCACGAGGAGGGCTTCCAGCCAACGCAGATGCTGGGAGGCTCGGACACTGCATTGAGCGGCAGCCTATCACACCTGGATCTTCTCGGAGTCATACAGATGTTGTTGCATTCACGGCAATCGGGTGCGCTGCACATCAACGCGGTTGATCTCGATGGGGTTATGTTCTTCGATGCGGGCGATATCTCTCACGCCGAAGCTGGAGAGCGCATCGGCGACGATGCAGTAGTTGAAATCGTTAAGCGTACCAATGGAATCGAGAACGGAGTCTACAAGTTTGTTCCTGGCGCGACAGCGGCGACTCGAACCGTGCTGCGGTCGGCGACGGAACTGATGCTTGATGCCTTGCGCGAACTCGACGAAGGCGCAAGCTTACTCGACGGGGAGGTTTAGGTGGCGAGCACTCCTACAGTGGTTTTTATCGATGACAGCGCGACGATGCGCGAAGTCATCAAGATTGCGTTCCGGCGCGAAAACATCGACGTGGTTGCCTATGCTGATGCGGCGAGCGCATTGCCGAGCATCGAGCAGGGGAATCCCGATGTAGTGATCACCGATGTCATCATGCCGGACAAGGATGGTTACGAAGTCTGCCAGCACATTAAGCAGCATCCGCGCCTTAACAACACGCCTGTGATTCTTATGTCTGGAGTCGTGAATCGCGCCGTGGCGGAAAAGGCCTTTTCGGTGAAAGCTGATGAGCTCATCCGCAAGCCTTTCCAGCCGCAGGATTTGATTACACGTGTGAAGCATCTGCTCAAGTCTGACGCGAGCGGAACCGCCCCACAAGCTCAGAGCAACGCTGCTGCTGCGCTCAGCAGCATTTTCTCGGGTGCACCAGCCAATAGCGGCACAAAGCCGCGGACAACACCACCAGCAGGAACGCAGCCCGCACCTTCCATTCCGGTAAATCCCACCCCGGAGTCGCCTTCCTCAGCGATATCTGCAGCGATATCTCCGTTACAGTCGGCAGGAAGTGGAGCTAATGCGAAGTTAGGGATAACCCCCTCCGGCGACCTCAACAAATTGAAAATGGAAATTGGACGCTTAGAAGGATTGGTGAAGAAGCTGCAATCGGAACTCGCCGCCGAGCGTGAGTACGTTCGTTCGCTGGAGGAACACTTCAAGACGGCGCAGCAAGGCTAGCTCAGAGGGCTAAGTGATTAACATCTCCTTCGACCGCAGATCCTTGATTGTATCCCGTAGTTTCGCGGCTTTCTCAAACTCAAATCGCTTGGCCGCTTCGCGCATCTGCTCTTCCAGTCGCGCTATGTAAGCGTCCAAGTCTTGCTGAGATCCAAAGTCCGGAACCGATTCAACGGCTTCCGTCAGCTCAGTAGCATCTGGATCGACAATCTGTGCTAGCGAGTAATCAAGTGGCCGGACAATCGACTCTGGTGTGATCCCGTTTTCTTCATTGTAAGCACGCTGAATGGCACGACGGCGTTCAGTTTCGTCCATCGCCCGCCGCATAGAATCGGTAATCACGTCGGCATACAGAATGGAGCGGCCATTCAGATTCCGAGCGCACCTGCCGATCGTCTGAATAAGCGATCCACTGGAGCGGAGAAAACCTTCCTTATCGGCGTCCAGTACCGCAACAAGAGAAACCTCCGGCAGATCCAAGCCTTCCCGAAGCAAATTGATTCCGATCAGCACGTCGTACTCGCCGCGGCGCAAGTCACGCAGGATCTTAATGCGTTCTAGAGTTTCAACCTCCGAATGCATATAGCGGCAATGCACGCCGACTTCGCTGTAGTACTCAGCCAGGTCTTCCGCCATACGCTTCGTGAGCGTAGTAACGAGCACACGCTCTCTCCGTTCAACCCGCAATCGAATCTCATGCAACAGGTCATCGATCTGACCCTTTACGGGACGAACCTCAACGTCAGGATCAATTAATCCGGTGGGCCTGATGATCTGCTCTACCACGACGCCTGCCGACTTCGTGAGTTCGTATGGGCCGGGAGTCGCCGACACGTAGATCGCCTGATTCACGCGCGTTTCGAACTCCTCGAACTGGAGTGGACGGTTGTCCATCGCGGACGGTAAGCGGAAGCCATACTCGACTAGGTTGGCTTTGCGCGAGCGATCACCATGCCACATAGCGTGAAGTTGTGGAACGGTTTGGTGCGACTCGTCAATGAACAGCAGAAAGTCGCGCGGTACATAATCGAGCAGCGTCGGCGGAGCTTCTCCCGGCAGGCGCCCTGAGAAGTGTCGCGAGTAGTTCTCGATGCCATGGCAGTAACCAACGGACTTGATCATCTCCAGGTCAAAACGCGTGCGTTGATGGACTCGCTGCGATTCAACCAGACGACCCTGCCGCTCTAGCTCCCTTTCCCACCAGGCAAGCTCCTCCAGAATTGAATCAATTGCGCGCTTCTTGCGGTCGGGCTGCAACACGTAATGGCTCTTCGGATAGATCGGAAGGCGGGCGTATTTCTGCTTCACCGTCCCAAACAGCGGATCGATCTGCGAAAGGGACTCGATCTCGTCCCCGAACAGCTCAATCCGATAAGCCATGTCGTCGTACGTAGGGAAGATTTCAATAACATCGCCGCGCACCCGAAAAGTCCCACGTCGAAAATCTGATTCGTTGCGGTCGTAGAGTATTTCGACTAGTCGTCGTGTGATGTCCTCCCGCCTGATCTTCTGTCCTTTTTCCAGGAAGAGCAGCATGCCGTAGTAGGCGTCGGGAGAACCGAGGCCATAGATGCAGCTTACCGACGCTACAATGATGCAATCCCGCCGCTCAAATAGCGACTTGGTCGCTGAGAGCCGTAGCTTGTCGAGTTCATCATTAATGGTCGCTTCCTTCTCGATGTAGACGTCACCGGAAGGAATGTAGGCCTCGGGCTGGTAGTAGTCGTAATACGAGACGAAATACTCGACTGCATTGTTGGGGAAGAACTGCTTGAACTCGTGATAGAGCTGTGCTGCGAGAGTCTTGTTGTGAGCGAGCACGAGCGCGGGACGATTGAACCGCTCGATGATCTTGGCCATCGTGTAAGTCTTCCCGGATCCAGTCACGCCGAGCAAGACCTGATGCTTTTCGCCTGAGTAGAGACCTCGTGACAACTCTTCTATCGCCTTGCCCTGATCCCCAGCAGGCTTGTAATCGCTTGTCAGCTTGAAATCCATAAACCAGGCCCACAGAGAAGAAAATTGCTGAGTGGGTATCTTTCTATTGTGACATAGCCGAAACAGAGGTCCAATCCACGTGTGACAATCCGCCGCGGGCGCGATGGTCGCGGCTATAGCGACAATGGATTTGGGACTTGCGCTTGCGGTCGCAAAATTACTTCACCGCCTGCGTCATTCTCTTGCCCGTGAACAACTTGACCCAGTCGCGCGGACTGTCCACGAGCACGTCGGGCGGCGCCGTCTCTAGGGTGTGTGGCGCGAGACCATAGGAGCATCCAACCGAATAGACCCCCGCATTCTGTGCCGTGACCACGTCCACATCCGAGTCCCCAATCAACACCGCCTCCGATGCCTCGCAGTTCGCCTCGCGCAGAAGCTTGCGCACCCCAAATGGATCCGGCTTCTTGGTCTCGAAGCTATTGCCTCCATATACCTGGAAGAAGAATTCATTCATACCAAGCGCATCTACGATCGCCCTCGATGGTCCAACCGGCTTGTTGCTCAGAACAGCCATCTTACGCGGGAAGGTCTCAGTGGAGCAGAGCGCGTTGAGGGCATCAATCACTCCGTCATAAACGTGCGTGTAGTCCAGCTTGTGCTTGCGGTAATAGTCGAGGAAGAATTGCAAGGCTACATGCAGAAAATGTTCGTCCTTCGGATCGCCCAAAGCGCGGCGAACCAGCATTGGTGCTCCGTCGCCGATGTACGACGCGATCACTTCCAAAGGCAGTTCGTGCCTTCCAAAATGACGCAACATCGCATTGACCGAATTTCCAAGATCCTGCCGGGAATCAACCAGAGTTCCATCGAGGTCGAAGATCAAGAGCCGCAACTGGCGAACGGGGATTTCACGATGAATCTTCATTGTTCTTCAGTCTATCTGTGGAACGTGAGACAGGTAAGTCCTGACTGTGATCTTGCATCTATGATGTTCGCCGAGATTCTTTTAGACCGATGAATACACTACGCGCCCTACCTCTTGTTTTGCTGCTTTTCCGCAGTGTCTTTGCTCAAACTCCAGACTCCGGAATTCTCTCTGAGGCCCACCACATCCAAGCCATCGACAACCACTCGCACCCGCCGAAGCTGGTTGCGCCAGGAGCGAAGGATGATGACTTCGATGCGCTGCCCTGTGATCCGATCAGCCAGATCGATCCGCCATTCCAAACACGTCCCGAAAACCCGCAGATGTTGAAGGCATGGAAAGCGCTGTGGGCTTATCCCTACAAAGACATCGATGCAGAACATGCGAAGGCAGTCGTCGCGGCAAAGCAGAAGATCAAGCAACAACAGGGCGACAACTATGCAAATTGGGTTCTCGATCAGCTCGGCATTCAAATACAGTTTGCGAATCGCGTGGCAATGGGCCGCGGACTACAATCCCCGCGGTTTCGCTGGGTGCCCTTTGACGATCCACTGCTGTTTCCTGGCCAAGGTTTGGCACCTTCCTCTCCGGATCGTGAGTACTTCTATCCCCGCGAGCGCCAATTGTTGAAGCGTTACCTGGATGAGTTGGGAGTAAGGGCAATGCCTTCGAATCTCGATGATTATAAGGTTCGCGTGATTACTCCCGAATTGGAGCGGCAGAAGAAGGCGGGAGCAGTTGCAATTAAGTTTGAGGCTGCTTATCTCCGATCGCTTGATTTTGGTCCTCCAAGCAACCAGATCACCGACGCCGATCGGATTTATCGCGCGGCCGTCTCGAGTGAAGTTCTGTCGGATCAGGAGTACTTGCGGCTGCAAGACTACCTATTGCGCTACATCGCTTCTGAAGCCGGCCGTCTTGGCATGGCTGTCCACTTTCACACCGGCGGAGGGTGCGGAAGCTACTTTGATCTCCCGGGCTCAAATCCGACTCTTCTCAGTTCGTTGATCGACGATCCGGCACTTCGCAAGACCACATTCGTCCTCGTCCACGGCGGAGCACAAACCTTCAGTAGAGAAGTCTCGTACTTGCTGAGCAAACCGAACGTGTATGCCGATCTGTCGGAACAGACCTGGCTGCTTTCAGCGCGAGCGCTCAGCGTCGTCGTGCGAGATTGGCTCGAGTGGTATCCCGACAAGGTTCTATATGGAACGGATCTTGCTCCTGGGCCTCCGGAGTTCGATTGGGAAGAAGTTGGATGGGTTGAAAATCAGACCGCTCGCCAGGCCCTTGCAATCGCTCTTACGGGAATGGTGAGCGATGGGGAGATCAGCCGTCAGCAGGCGTCGAAAATTCTGCACATGGTGTTGCACGATACTGCTGCAAAGCTATACGGCCTCCAATAACTATCGCTTCGCGCGTCGGACGAAAAAGTATCCGATAGTTAGCAGTAAGAGATAGAACGGGCCGCTTACGATTGTGATGCGGGTTTCCGGCACGAGCCAGGTCGATCCGACTGCGGCCAGAAGTGCAACGAATCCAAAGGCAGAAAGCGCCTGGCCCCCCGGCGCACGCAGGGGCAATTGCGCGAGCTGATCGGCGGGATAGTTTCGCCGGAAGCTAATGTGAGCGGCCAGCGTAATCCACCACGCCAGCATGCCGCCAAAAAGTGACGCTCCGATGATGTAAAGATATGCCCCTTCAGGCGCATAAGTCTGCGTCACGATCGCTGTCAGAATCCCGAATGCGGAAAGACTCAGGGCGACGTGTGGCGATCCCGCAGCAGTGAGTTTCCCGAGAGAGGCCGGCGCATATCCGCCGCGGGCAAGAGAGAAGAGCATCCGGCCAGCGGCAAAGATGTTCGCGTTGGCTCCTGACAACGCCGCCGTAAGCACGACCACATTCATCAGAAGTGACGCTGCGGGTATTCCTGCGATCCGGAAGACAGTTACAAATGGACTCTGGGCGACTCCCGCCTGAGTCCATGGCATCACTCCAACCAGTACGCAGGTTGCTCCGATGTACAACACCGCGAGCAGGGCAAACATGATGCGAGTTGCGCGAGCAATCGCAGCCGGCGACGTCGCCTCTCCTGAAGCAATCGCGACAAACTCCAGTCCCAGAAAGCTGAACAGCGCAAAAGAAGCGGCGAGTAACGGCGAGCCCGCACCATGCGGAAAGAATCCGCCTGAGACGTTGTACTCTACCGGCACACGCTTCGAAAGAAGCAACGCTGCTCCGACGAGAATGAATGCGGCGATGGTGATGACTTTCACCATCGCGAACCAGTACTCGAACGTTCCGTAGTCTCCCACCGGCCGCAGGTTGATGAGCAGAAGCATGATCGCAAAGACCGCGATCCACACAACTGGTGCCGTATTGGGAAACCAGACTCGCATGTAAGTGGCCGCTGCTACCAGCTCGCCTCCAACTGCGATTACGACGGCGAACCAGTAGCCGTATCGCGCGACAAACCCAGCCCAGTTGTTCAAGTAGAGTTCGGCATAAACGCCAAACGATCCAGCCGCAGGATGTGCGCTCGCCATCTCTCCCAGCGCCATCGTAACCGTGAAGGCAATCGCCGCGCCGATTACATAACTGAGCACGACGGCAGGGCCCGCGATCTTGATAGCTGCCCCAGAACCTAGCAAAAGACCTGTGCCGATTGATCCGCCGACAGCCAGCATGGCCATCTGCCCCGCGCTGAGTTGGCGACGGAGTCCGGCTTCGTTGCCGACCGACGAGACCGGAGATGGCGCATGGGATGTGCTCACAATGATTGGTCAGGGAATGAGCTTAGAAGCTTAGCAGCTCACAAACTCAACAGCCTATTACGCCGTCTGGGCCTGAGGAATTTCATCAATTTTCGCGGCAAGAATGAAGTCGCTCTCGGTGAGCCCATCGATCTTGTGCGTCCAGATGGTTACCGTAACATTGCCCCAACGCAAAAGAATGTCGGGATGATGGCCCTGTTCCTCGGCGACTGCTCCTATTGCCTTCACAAACTCGAGACCGCTGACGAAGTCGGGAAAGCCATAGCTCTTCGAGATGTGGTGCTCATCTATGACCTTCCAGTCCTTCACTTGCCGAGCCAGCGCGGCCAGCTCTTTGCCTTTGAGTGGAGGAACTCCGCCCTTGCAAGGCACGCATGTAAGCTTTGCGAGTTCAGTCATGGGTCAGCAATATAGCGCATTCGCAGGGCCGAGATTGCAGACATTTATAATCGCTTCTTTGAAGCTGCCACTCAGATGTCCGACTTGCTAACCACCATTCATTCATCAAGCGGTGATCCGTTACTAGTCGGACGCCCAGCAGAGAGCAGATCTCAGAGACTTATAACAAGGAGCGGAATGAGCGAAATTCGTGAGATTCGTGCGCGGGAGATTCTCGATTCGCGCGGCAATCCGACGGTGGAGTGCGAGGTTTTTCTAACGAGCGGAACCATGGGACGTGCTGCGGTTCCCAGCGGAGCTTCCACGGGAGAACATGAGGCGGTGGAGCTGCGTGATGACGATCCACAGCATTATCTCGGCAAGGGAGTGCTCAAGGCGGTCGAGAACATCGAAAGTGCGATCGCTCCTGCCCTTGGTGGCATGGACCCAGCGGATCAGCGATTGATCGATGGGACGATGATCGAGCTCGACGGTACGCCGAACAAGGGTCAACTCGGAGCGAATGCGATCCTTGCCGTGTCCATGGCCTGCGCCCGTGCTGCGGCTAACGATTTAAAGCTACCGCTCTACCGCTATCTTGGCGGCGTGAATGCAAACATCTTGCCGGTCCCAATGATGAACATCATTAATGGAGGCGCTCACGCCGACAACAATGTCGACTTTCAAGAGTTCATGGTAATGCCGATTGGCGCCGAGACCTTCGTAGACGGGCTGCGCTGGGGAGCCGAGGTCTTTCATACCCTCAAGGGCGTATTAAAAAAACGAGGGTACAGCACCGCCGTAGGGGACGAAGGCGGTTTTGCGCCGTCTTTGAAATCGAACGTAGAAGCTATTGAGGTAATACTTGAAGCCATCGAAAAAGCGGGGTACAAGGCAGGTGAGCAAATTGCGATTGCACTCGATCCCGCGGTAAGTGAGTTGTACAGCGATGGCAAGTATGTCTTCAAGAAATCAGATAAGAGCACCAAGGATTCCCAGCAAATGGTGCGGTTCTGGTCGGACTGGGTGAAAAAGTATCCAATCGTCTCCATCGAAGATGCGCTTGCGGAGGATGATTGGGAGGGCTGGAAGATGCTCACGGATGAGGTCGGGAAGACGATCCAACTCGTAGGCGACGACCTGTTCGTAACCAATACGGAACGGCTCCGCCGCGGGATTGAAGAGGGCTGCGCGAACAGTATTCTGATCAAGGTGAATCAGATTGGAACTGTGACGGAAACACTCGAAGCGATCGAACTGGCTCGCCGCAATGGTTACACAGCCATCATCAGTCATCGTTCTGGCGAAACGGAAGACACGTTCATCGCCGATCTTGCGGTCGGCACCGGCACGGGCCAGATTAAGACCGGCTCTGCGTCGCGCACCGACCGCATAGCCAAGTACAACCAGTTGCTGCGCATTGAGGAAGAACTCGGACGTGCCGCCGGATTCCTAGGAGTTGAGGCCCTGAATTACCACGGAGAGATAAGGAAAGCAGCCTAGCCAGGAGAGGAGTTTTAAAATGAGACAGTTTTTCTCAAAAAGTCTACTGGGTCTCTTATGCGCCGCAGGAGTGCTCATGCAATCCGCGCTGGTAATGTCGCTTCCATTCCTTTCCACGGAAGCGGTTGCTCAGACCAGCGCGGCGAACTCTGAGCCGGCAAGCCGTCAGGATGTAGAGAACCTGTTTGCCATGCTCAAGTTGGACCGCATGATGCAGGTTACGATGACCGCGGCGGCCGAACAAATGAAGAACAACCTGCCGGAGCTGATGAGACAGCAGAACATCGAAGTCCCGAAAGAGCAGCTCGATGCGATGGCCGAGGACATCTTCCGCGACTATCCCATGAAGCAAGTGTTGGATTCGATGATTCCCGTTTACCAGAAACATCTCACCAAAGTGGATGTCACAAATATCCTCGCTTTTTATCAGACACCGACGGGGCAGAAGATGTTGAACGAGATGCCGGAGATGTCGAAGGAAGCGATGCAGGCCGCCAATCCCGTGATGAAAGAATGGATGGCCACCATGATGCAGCGCATGCAGGACCGGGCGCATGCCATGGCCGACCAGAACGCGTCGCAGAAGCAGGGAACCAATCCGAAAGCAAAGTAGGTCGTCGTATGAAAACGTATACCGTGGGCCTTGCACTGTTGCTGTGCTGTGGTGCGGCCGCGCAGACATCGCAAGTTGCGGCCAGTTCGCCATCAGTTCCAACTCAGGCGGATAAAGATCAGGCCGAAAAAAGAGCCGAGATTCGCCAGCTAATCATACTTACCGGGGCGGCCAACGTATCGGCAGATGCTTTGCGGCAGATTATCGCGCCTCTCCGCTCGGGCTTTCCCCAGGTTCCCGGCGAGTTTTGGGATACGTTCACCAAGGAAGTTCGCTCGGACGAATTAATTGACCTTGTCGTGCCCATCTACGACAAGTACTACACACGGGCTGAAATCCACGACCTGACTATGTTCTACCAGTCCCCTGTCGGTCAGAAGACGATCAAAGTTCTTCCCAAACTTTCTGCCGAGGCCATCGATGCCGGACAGGAGTGGGGACGGACGGTTGCTGACCGCGCCATGCGCAAGCTACACGACAAGGGCTACGACAAGTCATCGTCAATGCCTTCCGCAAATCCTCTTGCCGGGCAATGACGACCTGAATAATGAAAAATACTCCGCTTGTTCTCATCATCCTCGATGGTTGGGGATACCGCGCCGAAACCAAAGCTAATGCCATCGCCCTAGCGCGAAAGCCGAATTACGACGCTCTCCTACGCGATTTCCCAAGCACGCTGGTTCACACGAGTGGCCGTTATGTCGGCTTGCCCACGGGACAGATGGGGAACAGCGAAGTGGGACATCTGAATATCGGCGCCGGACGAATTGTCTACATGGACATCACGAAGATCGACGTGATGATCGAAAGCGGTGAGCTCTTCTCGAATCCCGCGCTGTTGTCGGCCATGAAGAATGCGCGTTCGAGCGGGCGACGTTTGCATATCTTCGGCCTGCTTTCGGATGGCGGCGTTCATTCGCACCAGAACCATCTATATGCGCTGCTTCGCATGGCCAAGCAGAACGGAGTCGATCGCGTCTTCGTGCATGCCTTCATGGATGGCCGCGACACGCTGCCGACCAGTGGCGCTGGGTATATCGAGCAACTTCAGCAGAAGATGCGTGAGCTCGGAACGGGAAAAGTTGCGAGTGTCAGCGGCCGGTATTACGCCATGGATCGTGACAAGCGCTGGGAGCGCGAACGCAAGACCTTTGACGCGATGGTGAACGGTAAGGGCGAAGGCGGGACATACATCGATCCGGTTCGGGGAATGAAGGAATCGTACAACCGCGATGTAACGGATGAATTCGTGTTGCCATTCGTCTGCGTGGATAATCGCGGCGAGCCGCTAGCCACGATTCGTGACGATGACAGTTGCATCAATTTCAACTTCCGCGCAGACCGCGCGCGCCAGATTACTCGTCTTCTGGCTCGCAACAGCGGGATCACCAAGCAGGATGGTCGCGACTTGCCGGATGCCGAATCGTTGGAGAAGGCAATTCCAGCAAGTGAGACTCCGAAAAAGCTGACTTACATTTGCATGACCCACTATGACAAACAGTTCGAACTGCCGTTTGTCGTACCGCCAGATCGGTTAACAAATATTCTGGCGAACGTAATGGCGGGAGAGGGACTGCATAATCTACGTGTCGCTGAAACCGAGAAGTATGCACACGTAACCTATTTCTTTAACGGGGGAGTCGAGCAGCCTTTTGCCGGAGAGGAGCGGATTCTCGTACCCTCGCAAAAGGTTCCAACATATGATCTGAAGCCGGAAATGAGTGCCGAAGGGATCGCGGATGCAGTGGTCGATGCGGTCGAACGCGAAGCCTTTCAGGTGATCATCGTCAACTTTGCCAACGCCGACATGGTCGGACACTCCGGCAAAATCGAGCCGACGGTGAAGGGTGTAGAAACGGTAGACTCGTGTCTGGGCCGAATCTACAAGGCCGTGAAACGAAAGGGCGGAGCAATGATCGTGACTGCAGATCACGGCAATGCCGAGATGCTAATCGATCCTGTAACGGGTGGTCCGCACACCGCGCATACGCTCAATCCCGTGCCATTCATCGTTGTCAGCGATGACCACAGGAAGTTCGGTCTTCAGCCCGACGGTGCGCTTCAGGACATTTCTCCTACCGTGCTCGGAATGCTGGGCATTTCGCAGCCGAAGGAGATGACGGGGCATGACTTGAGGGTGAGACCCGGATGATCCCGTCATGTGGACGTGCAAGAAGTGTGGTCGACAATTCGCGAATCTCCATCAATCGCATTCGTGTTCAACGCGTCCTCTAAAGGAACACTTTGAAGGTCGATCTAAATCAGCCCTCACACTTTTTAGACATCTGCTTAGAGCTATTAAAAGCAATGGGCCGGTAACCGTCGTTTCGAGCAAAACCCGTATTGCCTTTCAGACTCGCATGAGCTTTGCCGCGATTATGATTCGGAATGATTTCCTGCGGGGACACCTCGTACTTGCTGAACCTACTCCGGATCGTCGATTCTCCAGGATTCAAACCATTTCGCCACGTAATCACGTACATGAATTTTTGTTGAGAGATCCGCGGGAGATCGACCACGGTTTTTGCGAATTGATTGCGAAAGCCTACGCTGTCGGAAATCAGGAACACTTGCGGAGATCCGCGAAGCCTTCGTGAAAGTCCTCCTCGCTATCCATCATCGCCTCGAACTCTGGAATGCGCCTGAGTGGCTCGGGCCGCGTCTTCAGCGTGAGTTTCCTCAGCACACATTCGTTCAGTTGCAGAACTTTGACCGGCTTATCGCTGAAATCGCCGACGCCGAGGTATTGATCGGCTGGCAGCTTCGTGCCGAGCAATTCAGGGCCGCGCGCAAACTGCGTTGGATCCATGCCACCACAGCGGCAGTGCACCAACTCATGTTTCCCGAATTGGTCGCGAGCGATGTGCGGGTTACAAACTCCACATCGATTCATGGACCTGTCGTAGCCGAGCACGCCATCGCACTGGTATTCGCGTTGGCCAAAGGGTTGCATTTTGCTGTCAGGTATCAAGCGCAACGTCACTGGGGACAACAGGATCTGTGGTGTAGTGCATTGCGTCCGCGAGAAGTTGCCGGCGCGAAGTTGGGAGTGATTGGCCTTGGCGCGATTGGACGTGAATGTGTTCGCCTAGCGAAGGCGCTCGGCATGCGGGTACTTGCTCTGAGGGAACACGTAGAGAAGGGGAGTGATGGCGCGGACAAGGTTTTTGGTCCGGACGAACTCCGCGAATTGTTGGCCGAAGCCGAATACGTTTTGCTCGCTGCTCCGCTTACTGGAAAGACCCGGGCGCTCTTCAACGATATAACCTTTTCGCAGATGCGCACTGATGCTTGCTTCCTGAACGTCAGCCGCGGAGACCTGGTTGATGAGCCGGCACTGGAGCGCGCTCTTAGATCGTGCAAAATTCGCGCAGCCGCTCTCGACGTCTTCCAAACCGAGCCCCTGCCCTCTGAGTCCCCTTTGTGGGATCTCGAGAATCTGCTGATTACGCCTCACAGTGCAGCGCTTACCGACAAGCTTTGGGATCGGCATTACATCCGCATCACGGAGAACTTGCGCCGATACATGGCCGGCGACCCTTTGTTAAGTGAAGTAGATAAACGAAGGGGATATTGATTCGTCTCTTATAATGAGGGAAGCCAACGTGATCCGGCGCTCAGCCGGAATGTTCAGTCCAGAACGATGCGAATTGAGCCGATCGCAGAGAATTCGACGATGCCTTCCAAACGCCAGCGAGTTCTCTGGAGCTGGAGCCGCGATCTGCTTCTCGCCCTCGCGTTTTCCGCGCTTTTCATTGTCTTTCTTTACCAGCCTGTGCGCGTGGAAGGCACGAGCATGCTCCCCGGTCTGCAGGACCAGGAGCGCATCTTCATCAATAAGTTCGTCTACAAACTGGAGCCCATCGAGCGCGGCGACATCGTTGTTTTTCACTATCCGTTCGATCCGTCGAAGAGCTACATCAAGCGAGTGATCGGCGTTTCAGGGGACCGCGTGCGCATCATCGAAGGACAAGTTTATGTGAATGGGCGTCCGCTCAAGGAAGCCTACGTGCCTGGTGAGTACTTCGACTACCGTTCCCTTGCTGAGATTACAGTTCCTGCTCATTCCTACTTTGTGCTTGGCGATCATCGCTCACTTTCAAACGACAGCCGCGACTTCGGATCTGTAGGGGAGAATTACATCTACGGCAAAGCTGTGTTTGTTTATTGGCCGATGGAGAAGCTGGGCGTTCTTCGCTAGACAGCTTCTAAGCTGCTGAGCAATTGTTTCGCCGGCTTAGAAGCTCAGGAGCTTAGCGGCTCCCTCGTGTTAAAATCTATAAAATCCACGCCCGGAGAAACAGGTGCAAGCAATCCTTGCGCTGGAAGATGGCCGCATCTTCCGAGGCAAAGGCTACGGAGCAAAAGCAGAGTGCTACGGGGAAGTCGTTTTTAATACCTCTCTCACCGGATACCAGGAAATCTTCACCGATCCTTCTTACGCCGGACAAATCGTAGTACTCACCAATCCGCAAATCGGCAATTACGGCACGAATCCCGAAGACAACGAAGCTGTTCGACCGTTCATTGAGGGACTCGTGGTTCGCGAGTTCTCCCCAATCAGCTCCAACTGGCGCTCGCAGCAGGCTGCCGACGAGTATCTGGAGCGCTTCAACATTCCGGTCATCGCAGACATTGATTCCCGTGCGCTCGTCCGCCATTTGCGCACGCATGGCGTGATGCGTGGCGTGATCTCGCTCATCGAGTCCGATCCAGAGAAGCTGGTCGTGAAGGCGCGGTCCATTTCCAAAATGGAGGGCACAGACCTCGCTCGCGTGGTCACCACAAAGCAGCGCTACTCTTGGAACCAGGGTCCGATCGTCACATATGCCGGACAGCCGGTGAAAGAATTCGATCCTGAGCGCGCGCTACATGTAGTCGCCTATGATTACGGCATTAAGCAGAACATTCTGCGGATGCTGGTCGATCAGGGCTGCGGGGTGACTGTCGTCCCGGCCGAAACCAGCGCAGAGGATGTGCTTGCGCTTAAGCCTGATGGCGTTTTCCTGTCGAACGGCCCTGGCGATCCCGAACCGGTAACGTATGCGCACGAAAACATTCGCAGGCTGGGAGGGAAGACTCCGATCTTCGGAATCTGCCTCGGTCACCAACTAGTCGGACTGGCGCTCGGCGGAAAAACTTACAAGCTGAAGTTTGGACATCACGGCGGCAACCATCCGGTTCGCCAGGAGCGCACAGGAAAGATCGAGATCACAGCGCACAATCACAATTTCGCCGTCGATCCGGACTCGCTCAAACAGAGCGAAGTCGAGATGACGCACTTCGATCTGAATGACGGCACTTTGGAAGGCATGCGACACAAGACCATGCCACTCTTTACGGTCCAGTACCACCCGGAGGCCTCTCCAGGACCTCACGATTCGCACTATCTTTTCGGAGATTTTGTGAAGATGATGAAGGAGTGGAAAGGTTGAGGATTCGTAGTCAAACGGCGAATTTACCGTTCCGCGCTCCATCATTTCCTTCATCTCTTACTTTAAGTTCTGCCTCCAGAGCTGAACTAGGTTCGAAAATCGAAACACTAATGAAACAGTACAGGATTAAGTTCTGAACGATGCCACGACGTAACGACATCTCAAAGATCCTAGTGATCGGCTCAGGCCCGATTGTCATTGGACAGTCTGCCGAATTCGACTATTCGGGCACCCAGGCGTGCAAGGCGCTAAAGGCTGAGGGCTATGAGGTGGTGCTGGCGAACTCGAATCCAGCGACGATCATGACCGATCCGGAGCTGGCGCATCGCAGTTATATCGAGCCGCTGACCCGCGAGTATCTGGAAGAGATTATTCGCGTTGAGTGCGAGATGAAGACCGGCGGCAAGTTTGCTTTGTTGCCAACTGTCGGTGGACAGACTGCTCTGAATCTCGCCGTAGCGCTTGCCGATGGCGGCGTTCTGGAAAAGTACGGGGTTGAGCTGATTGGGGCGCAGTTACGGGCGATCAAGATGGCCGAGGATCGCCTGCTTTTCAAAGATGCGATGACTCGCATTGGGCTCGATGTTCCCAAATCGGCGCTCGTCAATAACTTACGCGATGGTCTTGAGTTTTCCGGAAAGATCGGTTTTCCAGTCATCATTCGTCCATCATTCACTCTTGGCGGATCGGGCGGCGGCATTGCCTACAACCGTGAAGAGTTGCTTGAAATCCTTGCGCGTGGCCTGGATCTTTCTCCGGTTCATGAAGTGTTAATTGAAGAGTCGGTGCTCGGGTGGAAAGAGTACGAGCTTGAGGTGATGCGTGACCTGAAGGACAACGTCATCATCATCTGCTCCATCGAGAACTTCGATCCGATGGGCGTGCACACCGGCGATTCGATTACGGTTGCTCCAGCTCAAACCCTTACAGATCGTGAATACCAGTGCATGCGCGACGCCGCGATCCGAGTGATTCGCGAGATCGGTGTTGAGACTGGCGGATCGAACATCCAGTTTGGTGTTCATCCGGCAACCGGACGCATGGTTGTAATCGAGATGAATCCACGCGTTTCCCGCTCTTCTGCGCTGGCCTCCAAGGCGACAGGGTTCCCGATTGCGAAGATTGCAGCGCGTCTCGCTGTCGGCTATACGCTCGACGAGATCCCCAACGACATCACGCGCAAGACCCCCGCTTGCTTTGAGCCGACTATCGACTACGTCGTCGTGAAGATTCCGAAGTGGCAATTCGAGAAATTCCCCGGAGCAGAAGAAGGACTCGGTCCGCAGATGAAATCGGTTGGCGAGGCGATGGCCATCGGCCGCACCTTCAAGGAAGGGCTGATGAAGGGTGTCCGCTCGCTGGATACCGGCAAGCGGGCGACGGCGGAAGAAATTGAGCCACGAAGGCTGATGCAGCGCCTGGTAACTCCGCATCCGGAGCGCCTGATGTATCTGCGCTATGCGTTGCGTGAAGGCCATTCCATCAAGGAACTCGCGCGTATCACCGGCATCGATCCCTGGTTCCTGCAGCAGATGAAAGAAATTTCCGACATGCAGAAGGAAATTGAGAAGCATCCGCCCGACTCGGCCCCGCCGCAACTTGTTCGCGAGGCCAAGCGCATGGGCATCTCCGATGCGCGACTCGCTGATTTGTGGAAGATGGGCGAGAGCAAGGGCGCGGCCGAGAAGGTTCGTCATCTCCGTGCAAAGCACGGGCTCAAGCCGGTTTTCAAGTTGGTGGATACCTGCGCCGCGGAATTCGAGAGCTATACTCCCTACCTGTACTCCGCATACGAAGAAGAGGACGAGGCGCCTCCGACAACGAAGAAGAAGGTCATCATCCTGGGAAGCGGACCAAATCGGATCGGGCAGGGAATTGAGTTCGACTACTGCTGCTGCCATGCTTCCTTCGCGCTGCGAGACGATGGTTATGAGACCATCATGATCAACTGCAATCCCGAAACGGTCTCGACCGATTATGACACCAGCGATCGACTCTATTTCGAGCCTCTAACGCTGGAAGATGTGCTCGCCGTATATGAGCACGAGGCGTCCAGTGCAGCTCCCGTTTCGATGATCGTGCAGTTCGGCGGCCAGACTCCGCTAAACCTTTCGCTGCCGTTGAAGGCTGCAGGAGTACCGATAATCGGCACGTCCCCGGAGTCGATCGATTTGGCCGAGGACCGCAAGCGCTTCGGCAAGTTGCTTGAAGAATTGGAGATTCCACAACCGCCGGGCGCATTGGCCACGAGTGTGGAAGAAGCTGTTGCGGGTGCAAATCGCGTTGGATATCCCGTTTTGGTTCGCCCTTCGTACGTGCTCGGCGGGCGCGCCATGGTCATCGCCTACGACGATACCTCGGTGATCCGCTACATGAAGGAAGCGGTGGAGTACTCGCAAGAACGTCCTGTGCTGATTGACCACTTCCTCGAAGCCGCCGTCGAAGTCGACGTAGATGCACTTTCCGATGGCGATGATGTAGTGGTCGCGGGCATCATGCAACACATCGAAGAGGCTGGGATTCACTCCGGTGACTCCTCATGTGTGCTTCCGGCCGTGGATATTCCCACACACCTCCTGGATGTGATGCGCGATTACACCTTCCGTCTGGCGCGTGCGCTGAAGGTCGTTGGGCTGATGAATATCCAGTTCGCCATTCAAAGAGATCGAGTTTACGTGCTCGAGGTGAACCCACGCGCTTCGCGAACTGTGCCCTACGTATCGAAGGCCACGGGCGTGCCGCTGGCGAAGATCGCTGCGCGCCTCATGACGGGACGGCGTCTGCGGGAATTTATGCCGGAGTACCTGGAGCGTCGCGCTGACCTTGATACCGGCGACTGCTTCTTCGTGAAGAGTCCGGTATTTCCGTGGACAAAGTTTCCCGGGGTGGACACTGTGCTTGGTCCGGAGATGAAGTCGACCGGTGAAGTCATGGGTGTTGGTAGCAGCTTTGGCGAAGCGTTTGCCAAGGCTCAACTTTCTGCTGGACAGACACTGCCCACCAACGGAACTGTCTTCATCAGCGTTGCCGATCGCGATAAGGCCGGACTCGTGGACCTCGGCCATCGCTTCGCCGATCTCGGGTTCACCATAGTGGCCACACATGGAACTGCAAGCGTGCTGGAGAACGCGGGTCTGGCGGTAGAACGCGTTTATAAGGTCAAGGAAGGTCGTCCCAATGTAGTCGACCTGATCAAGGGCGATCGAATTCAGCTAGTGGTCAACACTCCCCAAGGCCAAGATCCGTGGTTCGACGAGCAAGCCATCCGGCGCGCAGCGGTTACCCATCGCATTCCCGCGCTTACCACGATTGCCGCTGCCCGAGCCGCTGCCGAAGGGATAGCGGCACTCCAGCAGGGGGAAATCTCTGTAAGGATACTTCAGCACTTGCACGCCGAGCGCGTAACTGCTGCGAAATAAACCTCGAACAAACTGCCGAGTTCCGCAATATTAGAGTCCAACTGCTCTTTTTCGGGAGTTCTGTCCTGCGCGGTGATCACAAACCGCAGCCTCTGCATCACACTCTGAGCGGAGGTTGTATGCCAATCATGGAACGAAGGCTCAGCGTCACGGACGTCATTCTCATTGCCGGCACTCGAGTAGCACTGGGCGTAGGAATTGGTTTGTTGCTCTCGGATCGGCTCAATCAGGACCAACGCAGAGCTGCGGGATTGACGCTCCTTGCCGTTGGAGCTGCCACAACAGTCCCCTTGGCGATCAGCGTAATCGGCAAGAAAGGCGACGTCACCGGCACAGATATGAAGCGAGCGGCTTAAATTAAGAACCAAAATTGGACACTGAAACAAGAAAGAACAAGAAAGAACAAGAAAGAAGAGGAGGCCCGAAATGCCGGACGATCTCAGGATTCAAATCGGCGAACTAAGGAAGCGCATGGAATCAGGTGAAGACATTGTCTTTATCGACACGCGTAATCCTCAGGCGTGGGCACAGTCTGACGTGATGCTGCCGAGAGCAATACGCGTTCCGATAGATGATCTGGATAAGCATCTCTATGAGATCCCTAAGAACAAGGCTATCGTCGCGTACTGCACTTGACCGAACGAAGGATCTAGCGCCAGTTTGGTGCAGAAGCTTCGCGAGCGTGGTTTCAAGAATGCATGGGCGCTTCAGGGCGGGTTCGATGCCTGGCGAAATGCGGGCCTGCCGGTAGAGTCAACGATCGAAGCTGCTTAGCTCCCCAGGAAGGAAAGATGAGTGAAAACCCGATTAAGCAGGTTCTGAGCGATCTCTTACCTTACTTCGAGGCGCTTGAAGCTCAGAGCTCTGCAATTCTTCGACTCCTGCGAGATAAGCAGATAGTGAATGACGAAGAACTAAGTCGCTATTTGCAACAAGCAGGCGATTCGAGCAGCGTGAAATGGCGGGCAGCACGTGTAAGGATGGAACATCTCTTCGCCGTTTCATCAGAACCAACCACGGTGCCCAAAACGGAAACCGTCGAAATGAAGGAAGTCAAACAGACAAACGGTCGTCCTGACGTAGAGCCAAAAGATAGTCAAGCCAGTAGGCCGGGCACCGCGGTCGCCCCCGAAGTCGCAGATGGTCCAAATTCATCAGAAGAGTCGCCGGTAGCCTCCGAGAAAGCGGCAAACGACAGACCCAAGGACGCTAAAGCGGAGATTAGTGCCTCCGCAGAGTCAGATTTAGCCGATCTCGAAAAAGCCGCATCAAGCAAGAGAGCTGAGAAGGACGCCGCATAAGCCCACACCGAGGTCTTGAAGCTCGCTTTCTAAGGAAACCCAGAACGTCAAGAGCAGTTGAAATTTCTTTGCAGCAAAGTGTCGATTTCCATGCTCCCCATCCGTTGATAGTGTGAAGCGGGCAGAGAGAACCCGCCAGGGAGAAATGCCATGACAATCAAGAGTTTGTTCTCGCTCATACGGCTGCTGTTGCTGATCTCGGCGACGGTGGGCGCAAAGTCGCCGACTACTCCGGCTGAGGTCCAGTCTGCCGCGGCTCTTGCCCGCCTCAAGAGTCTGGCCGGTGAGTGGCAGTCGGTCGGACCAAAAGGGGAGCACGCAAAGCTAAAGTACGAAATCATCTCAGGGGGATCGGCGGTGATGGAGCGCTTCTCGAGCGATACGCTTCCACCAAACAGCGGCGAGATGATTACCGTTTATTACCTGGATCGTGGTGAACTCGTACTCACGCATTACTGCATCGCCAGGAACCAGCCGCACCTGCGGGCAACCCTGTACGATCCAAAAACCGGCGAGCTCGATTTTGATTTTGTAAATGGAGGCAACATCTCCACAGGCGAAGAGGGACACATGCACAGTGCTAACATGCGGTTTATCGACCATAATCACCTCTCGACCGAGTGGCAGTACATGGAAGGACGATCACCGAAATTGAAGGAAGTCTCGCTATTCACGCGAGCAAACTAATTCAGGGAGATAACCATGGCGCAATACTTGTTGTTGCTTTACCAAGATGGAGCGGCGGGAGCAAAACTGGATCCCAAGTTCATGCAAGAGGCCATTGCCAAATATCAGGCTTGGGGACAGAAGCTCAGAGATAACGGGATTTACTTGGGCAGTCACAAGCTGGAGAACGAGCCCGGCAAGATTCTGCGTAACTCTGGCGGCAAGCTCCTCGTAACGGACGGTCCATATAGCGAAACGAAGGAATGGCTCGGCGGCTATTATCTGATCGAGGCTCCGAACTACAATGCTGCAGTGGAAGCGTCACGCGATTGTCCGCACCTGGAGTACGGCGGCACGATCGAAGTACGAGAAGTAGATGCCAGAGTGGCAACTGCGAATGCGAGAAGAGCCAGTTAATCCATGAGAGAGGCCGCAGATGCGACCTGTTATTTGTACGAGTCTTGCCGCTGCACTGGTTTTCCGGACTTTTTCTGCAGCCAATAGCTTTGCGTGCGCTTCTATATGAGGAACGATTCATAAGAGAGTTTCCCGAGAGGTGCACGCCTTGCCTAAAACTGAAAGTCCTATCGCTCCCGTCGCACTGAAAACCAAGGGTTATGCAGCCGCTAAAGCAAAGTCTCCCCTGTCTCCATTTTCATTTGAACGGCGCGAGCCGCGTGAGAACGATGTCCTGATTGATATCAAGTACTGCGGGATCTGTCATTCCGACATTCATCAAGTTCGTGACGAATGGGGAGAAGGCATCTTCCCCATGGTTCCTGGACATGAGATAGGCGGCGTAGTGGCTGCGGTCGGAGACAAAGTCAGCAAGTTCAAAGTCGGCGACAAAGTTGGAGTTGGTTGTTTTGTCGATTCCTGTCGCGATTGTCGTCAGTGCGAAGAGGGCCTGGAACCTTACTGCGAGGGCACCGTATTTACCTACAACTCGCGTGAGCGTGATGGCACTCCGACATACGGCGGATACGCCGACAAGATCGTAGTCAATGAAGATTACGTTCTCCGCATACCGAATAATCTGCCCCTTGATGCTGCCGCGCCACTGCTCTGCGCAGGCATCACGCTTTATTCTCCATTAATGCATTGGCAAGCCGGTCCGGGAAAGAAAGTTGGGATCATCGGCCTTGGTGGACTTGGTCACATGGGAGTAAAGCTAGGACATGCCCTGGGCGCTGAAATCACGGTCTTGAGCCAATCGTTGAAAAAGAAGGATGACGGGAAACGGCTCGGTGCCGACCATTACTACGCTACTTCCGATCCGGAAACGTTCGTCAAGCTGAAAGGATATTTCGATCTGATTCTAAATACCGTCTCCGCAGATATCGATTGGAACCAATACTTGGACTTGTTGAGGGTTGATGGTTCCATGGTTCTTCTCGGAATTCCGGAGAAACAGGTCCCCATGGGAGCCGGGTCCTTAATCAGAGGGCGTCGGAGTCTTGCAGGATCCATGATCGGAGGCATTCGCGAAACACAAGAGATGCTTGATTTCTGCGGAAAGCACAACTTGGTTTCCGACATCGAAGTGATTCCCATCCAGAAGGTCAACGAAGCCTACGAGCGCGTATTGAAAAGCGACGTGCGCTATCGCTTTGTGATCGACATAGCCTCACTTAAGGCGTAGCTTCTCGGAGGAAAGAAGGCATTCTCCTGCCCTTCTTTTCCTCTTTCATTCTCGCGGGCAAATCTTCCTGATCATCCCGAGGAGCAGCTTAGTGTCTTCGCTCGATAGATTCAGGCGTCGAACCAAACGTCGGACCTTCTCCGTTGTTGACTGTGCGGCTCCCTCTTTCACATAACCGCTTGCTGCGAGAGCATTCGACAACACGCTTGTCAGGCGTTCGAGTTCTTGAGCAGTAGCTGGCTCGTTCCACAACAGAGGAAGCGTAGATTCATTGGATTCACGTATCAATTCGTAAAGGCATACGGCGACAGCCTGTCCGAGGTTCATCGACACGTTTTCTGCGCAAGTTGGAATGTGCAGAATCGAGTGGCAATAGCTGAGGTCTTCATTTGAAAGCCCGACCTTCTCTGACCCGAATAGGAGAGCGATTGGGCCCGCATTGCCGGATAGCGATTGTCTGCTCTGGTCCAGCCGCATGACAGGATGCTGCAATTCTCGATGATTGAGCGCCATTGTTCCTATGACCAACGAACAGTCTCCAATTGCGTCGCGTACGTTTCTGTATTCCTGAGCCTGCTGCAGTACCCCTGAAGCGCCTATTGCAGATCGCGCTTCCAGAAATGCAACGTCATAAGGATTGACGACGCGGAGCTGAAGGAATCCAAAATTACTCATCGCCCTGGCGACAGCCCCAATATTTAACGGATTACGCGTGCGAACCAGAACAACGCGTACTCGAGATTGAAGATTGGGAGACAAGACTCAATTGTAAGATTCGACTCCACAGCACGATGCTCCATTTGTAACTCGGATATTGGTGCTGCCATTTAATGTGGCCGGAGTTGTCACTGAAATATCTTCCGAGTTTCGCAGTGCGGCTAAAAAACGGTTTTGCACCATTCAGTTTGGATACAGCTATCTTTGTGTGAGCAGAGTGTTGTCGTTGCCAACTGTAGCCGTGTCGATACGATCCGGCATTTGGAAGTCGTTTTCCAGACCAATGTTCGGATATTTTGGTTTCAGATACTTATCGACGAAGAGTTCGAGGGCTAAGTGGGGTACGCCAACGCCGTCGATGGAGACGGTTTGAATATTCACATGACCCTGCCCATTTTGGGCTGAAGCAGCGGCAGTAACCTCCACCTCGTGCACTCCGCTGAACATTGATAGCAGGGGATTCAGATTGTGCCGTCCTTCTTTTACGGCGTCGAAATCGACGGTGGCGTTGGCGTGAATCGTCTCAGGCTGCGAGTGAAAGACGACCTTTTGGACTCCTTGAGGCAGCTTGTATCCTCCTTCGCGGAACCAGGCGTTTACTTCGTCGGCGTTAATCTGCGTCGAGCGGCGTTGCGCAGGACTTGCTTTTCCATTTCGCTCCAGAAAATCGAACTTGTTCTGGCATCGTTGCGCCGCGGCAGAAAAATGAGCCGTCTTGGATTCCTGTCCGGCTAAGAGGAAAGAGAAGGCTAGCATTCCGACTAAGAAAAGCATTTGGCTGCGTTTAAGCAGTTTCTTAGTCAACCCTGCACCGACAGACCAGGTTGTTGCACGTCGGCAAGACTTCTGCGGTTCAAGAACGCTCATAAGTATCAATTCAAACCCGCTTTGCCCCATTGTGTTTTGATTTACCCACGGGTTGTGTGTGCTGGTTGGAGTTACTAACGTACTTCGGCCAGTTTGGCAGGCTCGCTGGAGATGATGGGATTCGTGATCGTGCCTGAAGCAATGAATCCGCTACCGTTGGCGCGCATAAACTTCAGATTCCATTCGTGATCAAACGATACCTGTCCGCTAACCACACGCACACCGGCGATGGAGGTCATGCGCGTATTCTGCAGGCCGATGCGCTGGTTCTCGACTGTGAAGTGGCCCGTCCAGGCAGTGAAATTGAGAGCGTCTCTACCTTCCGAGCGCAGGCTGCGAATTTCACCGTCGCGCCAGGTAAATGCGCCAGAGCCGCTCACGGACGAAGCGAGCTCCTCGCGACTCCGGCCCTTCATGGTGAGCCGATAGTCGACGTCGAGGCTGCCGATGCCAATCGGCTCTTCAAGTTCGCCGTAGACCTCCTCAATGCGCGCATGCTTAAGTAATCCGGATCCGCTGATCACCGGTCGTTGGCCAGAGAAATCAAAAGCCATCTCGCCATCGTGCTTCCCGCCCAATATCTCTGCAGTCCAGTGTTTGACGAGAACTTTTCCGGACGCGAGTTCCAACTGCGCGCTTACGTTCTGCGCGTGAATCTTCTGCAAAGTTAAATGTCGAGCAGAGATCGTGCCTTCGCAAGGGACATCCAGAAGCCACTTCGCTTCGAACTGTCGTGCCGCGTTGAAAAAGGGGATCGACAATCCCGAAGAGGCATTTATCAACTTAAGCAAGCCAGTGTCGTTAACTTCTTCGGTTTGCAAATCGAATATGGCATTGCAGAGCATGTGCTCGTCGCACTGGCGCGCCGCAGAGAAGTCTCCAGTGAAGGCCAATTCCGAATGGGGAAAACCTCCCCGAATTTGTTCAAATTGAACGCTCTGACTGTCGAATTTCAAAGAGCCAGAGGCAACCGTTAGGGGTTCTGAGAATCCGCGCAGGGAGAGCACAGCAGAGCGAATTTGCGCTCGGCCGGAGACGGAGGGAGGGGCGAAATGTTGCCACTCACCACCGTACTGCACACTAATAGTTCCGGATCCTTGCAGATCAGTTTTCGGTGCATTCAAGCCAAGCAGTCGCGCTGCCTGCATCAATCGCTGCCACTCAACTCGACCATCGACGTCGATACGATATCCGTCGGCATCGAAGGAGGCTGAAACTTGCGTCTCGCCGCCAAGGTCGAGCGCAAAGGGCGCGATCACAGCTCGCGATACCGTCGGTTGAGCAGTTGCCTTGTGCTGAGACTTAGTTGTCGGCGGCTGCGGAGAGATGAAGTTAACGCTGACGACGCGAGGAAATGCAAGCGGAGAGTCCAGCGCCCGTGATTGGACTACCACTCGACTTGCCGTTGCCGCGCCAGTCCATTTGGCTGTCCCTCCGGCAACGCGTTCAATCAACCATGTGCCATCAATTAGGCCATCAGCACTAAGGTCGTCAGGCAGGGTGCTCTTGGCATGCAAGACCGCCCGAATCAGCGACGAAATAGGAACCTTACTGGCGAAGAGTCTGAGTGCCACGTTAGGCGATTGTCCAAGCGGATCGAGTTCGCCCTGTGCAGTCAGAACGCCTGACTCCAGTGGCATGCGGCAGTTGAAGTCGAGTTGATTAGCTGCTTTCCCGGTGTCAGCCTCAGCGTGGAAGCGATTTTCGCAGTTCAAGCGTACGTTGAACGGTTCGTTACGTGCGATGTCATAACGACGGAATTCATCGATGCTCATGTTCAATTTCGCGTTGAAGTCGTCTGGTGTGCCCTTGAGTTCAGAGTTGAGTTCGACAACGCCACGCCATCCAGGGTCGTGTCCCCGAGCGATCAGAGTGATCGCATTCACTTCGGGACGTTCCCACGCTACTTGCAGATGGAACGGCGTCTGCGAAAACTGCGATGCGCGATCGAATGAACCCGAGATCTTGATTGAGCCCGTGTCGGTAACTCGCTCATCAGTTCTCAGCGGAGTCGCTTTCAAGCGAACGTTCCAGCGATTTTCCGCAGCGAGCCAGAGGGCAAAGTCAGCATCTGACAGGGCGAATGGCTTCTTCTCCGCACCAAACTTGAAGTTAATGCGGCTCTCGCTCAGTTCAATGTACGGGAAACGTGTTCTTGTTTCCGGCTGCTTCTTGCTCGTTGGAGCTGATGGAACTTGTGCTGCACGATTGATGAGCCGTTCAAGGTTCCAGTGGCCGTCAGGGGACCGCACTATGTTCAAGCTGGCTTGTGTGAGCGAGATGCTGGCGATCTCGAATCTTCCCCGCCACAGTGAGGACGCCCGCAAGGTTGCCACGCTGCGCTGGCCGTCTTCTTCTGCGGTCTGCAGAATCGGCTCTGCGCCGAATTCATAGTCATCACTGATGGTGAGCTGGCGAAACGTAAAGCCCGGGAGGGGAAGCAGGCGCAGACGCACATCTTCGATGGTGACGGGACGTCCGAGGGATCGAGACAGCGATTCCGAGAGCCGCACACGAAAGTGGTTCAGATTGATGGTGGGCGGAAGCAGGAATCCTAAGGCAACCATAGACGCAATTGCTAGGTAGATCCGCTTTCGCACCGATAAAAAAGAGGACATTTAGTGCACCAGATGGAACATGCGACGCCAGCGCGTCTCGTCGAAGAAATGCAAAGCGACATGTCCAAGGAATTGGATGCGTTCACTCATTTCCGTCTTTTGCCACTGGTCTGCGGGAGTTTCGAATGACCAATACACGAATAGCGGGCGCCCGATGATGTTCTCCCGAGGAATGAATCCCCAGTAGCGGCTGTCGTAGCTCTCATCGCGGTTGTCCCCCATGCCGAAGTAGCTGTCGGGAGGTACCACGAGATCCTCGCCCTGTTTTAGCACTCCCACCTGCACTGGCCATTCTGGGGACACTTGCGCCAAGGACTGTATCGCTGAAACCGCGGGAAAATTGTCCCGATACGGGTTATTGTCTCCGAGCTTGTGGATTACATAGGGTTCTGTGAGCGGCTGCCCATTGCGATAGACGACGCCGTTGCGAAGGTGAAGCTTGTCACCAGGAATGCCAATCACACGTTTTACGACGTATAGACCCGGCGTTTGCGGAGAAAGGAAGACAATGATGTCTCCATGTTGAATTCGCCGATAGTGCTCAAACGGGGCCCAATGCGTTGGCGGAGCGACGGTAATGCGGTCTACGAAGACGTGATCGCCGATGAGTAACGTGTTTTCCATCGAACTGGACGGAATTTCGAATGCCTGAATGTTGAATGTGATGATGAAAAGGCCCGTAACTAAGACCGCAGCCATGGACGAAATAAACTCCATGGGCGTTTCTTTTTTCTTTTCCGGCTTCTCCGTAGGGGCCGCCTGCGTCTTGTCCTTCGGTATAAGTACGTCGGTTTTCACGATTAATTAGTCCAGTCAGGCAGAATCAATGAACCAGACGGAAGGTCCGGTCCCAACGAGCGTCCTCCGGAAGGTGGACGAGCGTGTAGAGCAAACGTTCAAGTTTACCATCCGACATGGCAGTCTCAGGACGTTGGACGGACCAGTAAATCAGGAACGGACGTCCAATGATGTTCTCTCGCGGCACGAATCCCCAGTAGCGGCTGTCGAGACTCTCGTCACGATTGTCGCCCATTACAAAGTATTTGCCGGGAGGAACAACGACCTCTCCCTGATGCACGACGTTGTGTAGCTCTACCCACCAGCGCGAGTTCACTTCGGGACTGATGTAGTTTCCTGCGGGAAAATTGTCGCGATAAGAGTCGAACTGCTCGCTTTTGTGGATCGCAAAGGCCGAATCGTCGATTGCTTTGCCGTTTACAAAAACCTTTCCGCGATACAAGTGAACGCGATCACCCGGAATTCCGATCACACGCTTCACAAAATGCTGGTCCGGCTGCACGGGATACCGGAACACAATGATGTCTCCGCGGCCAATTGGCGAGTACGGCAGAAGCGAGTTCCAGATGCCTCCTTCGGCGTAATGAACCTTATCGACGAGCAAATAATCGCCAATAAGCAGCGTCTTTTCCATCGATTGGGAGGGGATCTGAAAGGCTTGCGCAAGGAACGTGATGACAAATACCGCGAGAACCACCGTGGATGACAGCCACTGAATGCCGCTCATCCAGTCGTCGGCGTTTCTCCTTTGAACCGTTTTTGCATGTGGCGCAGGAGCCGTATCTCCCGATGAGTATTCGGGAGCACCAGGAGTGCCCTCCCCAGCCGACCTTTCGGGGTCAGAAACGGCGACAAAACTCGGGGATTCGAGGCTGTCTAAGGGCTCAACAGCCGCCGAGTTTTGCGGTGCTTCCATGGATTCGTTCATGCCTGCTCAGCCCGCACGGGCTCGTGAGAACGGAGGTATTCAAGCGCGATTCGTGCAGCCTGCTGCTCGGCCTTCTTCTTCGTTGAGTCCTCGCCGGTAGCCACATAGAGCGGTTCCTGGCTACCTTGTTCAAGAATACGAACTTGCATAGTGAACAGTTTCCGGTGTTCGGGGCCTGTTTCTGTCACAACTGAGTACACAGGTTGAGCCAATCCTTTCGCCTGAACCCACTCCTGGAGCGCCGATTTGTAGTCGGTAAAGTGCTCATTCAGGTCCGGAGTCGACTCCAATCGCGCCAATTCGGGCTCCAGAACCAACCTTACGATCACTTTTCGCGCAGGTTCCATGCCTCCATCTAGGTAAATCGCGGCAATCAGAGCCTCTAATCCGTCGGCCAATAACCCCGGTTTCGATCGGCCGCCGCTACGTTCTTCGCCACGCCCGAGCAGCAGAAAACGTCCAAGTTGCAGATTCCGAGCTACCTTTACTAGATGCCGTGCACTCACTAAATGCGCCCGCATCTTTGAAAGTTGGCCTTCCTGGTGCGCCGGGAAGCGCTGAAACAGCAATTCGCTGGTCACCAGACCTAGTACGGCATCACCTAGGAACTCGAATTGTTCATTATCTTTGGCGGGATCCGCGCCATTTTCGCCGCCATTCGCTGCGGCTTTGGTCTCCATTTCATGGGCCAAAGAGCTGTGTGTAAGGGCTTGGCGCAGCAGCTCCGAGGTAGAAAAGTGGTATTCCAGTGCCGATTCAAGTTGTTCGACGTCTTCGATTTTCATCGCGGCACGCGGATCTCAACCGAGTTTACTTCGGTGGAGCGGTTGTTGTAGGCGGTACTGGGGTCACGTCTGGCGCAGTTTGAGCACCGTTTTCATTCAATTTCGTCAGACGATCGACCTCCTGCTTCGCCAACATCTGCACCGGAGAGTTTGCCGGAGACGCTTCCACGGCCTTATTTGCCGAAGTTAACGCCGCCGGAAACTGCTTAAGGTGGTCTTGCGCCAGTGCCAAACGCAGATAAGTGAGCGGTTCTACCTGTCCAGGAGTGCTTAGGGCGATGGAATCCTGGAACTCCTGAACCGCTGCGGCGTCGTTTTTGCGGTCCAATTGCACCATTCCGATGGCGGAGTGTGCCATCGATTGCAGTACTTTCTTCGCAGAATTGATCTGTTCGGCGGTCGCTTGCGACGGCACCATGAGCTCGGTATTCACTGTTTCCAGTGATCTTTGCGCGTACTTTACGGCTTCATCGAAGCGTTCTTCGCGGTCTAAATCGCCTTCCCGGGTACGTTCTGCGAGCACTGTCGCGGCCATAACGAGCGCTACAGGGTCTTTAGGTTCATAAGTAAGGACCTTGCGCGCCATCTCCAGCGTCTTTTCGGGGTCATTTGCCTGCTGATACCGGCGCATTATCGCCGAATAAAGGAGGCCCCGAAGGTCACTTTGAGTGAATTTTGTGGCGAAGTCGTCGGCTAACTTTTCGGCTGCGGCGGTGTCCGGATTACCAACCGCAGCATTATAGGCAGCGAATTCCTCGTTCGTCTTGGCTGCCGGAGGCGTCTTATGCGGTGGACCCGCGGGAACCTGAGGAGCGGAAGTTGGGCCACCAACGAGGCTAGGGATCTGACGATTAGTTGGCGGCGCTGTCGTACCGGAAGGCTTTTGCGCGGGCTGAGTTGATCCTGTTTGCGGAGTCTGCGTGGGCGGCGTTGTCTGTGCCAATCCAGTAGAAGCCAGTAGCGAGGCGCAGATGACCACGGCCGCTGCGCGAGAAATACAGAAAATTCGATTCTTCATCGGTCCAAAGTTTTTATCAGCTCGTCCTTACTACTTATTGCGTGGCGCTTCGTACGGTTTCTGCAGGCCGCGCTCGGCGGCGATTTTTGTATCTGGAGCGGCGTCGCCTACGTTCAACGCGGCATTGTAGTGCTTGAGCGCAGTTTCGCGGTTCTCTTGAATATCGAAGATGCGCCCCAGGTAGATGTGCGACCACGCCAGCGTACGCGGATCACGACTTAGTTGCAGCGTCTTCTGAAAATTATCGATCGCATTCTGCATATGGCCTTGCAGTGACGAAGCACGAGCCAGAATAAACGTAGCGCGCGCCTGGTCCCCGGAACCGCTACTGATTGCGCCTGATGCGATCTCCTCGGCGCCTTTCGCATCGCCGGCGATCAAACTCTCCTCGGCAGCATCGAGCGAGTCCCCGGCAGCACGCAACGTGGCGCGTACCAAATCGGGAGAACCCTGCTTGGCAAACACAATTTCTCTCGCCCGCTTTTCTTCGCGTCCGAGGGTCATATTCAGATTCGTCAGCATGGGCCCAAAGGCATCCTGGAAACCAACTTCACCCTTCTCGAAGTCAGCAAACTGCTCGTAGAAGTAGCGTGTTAGCACGAAGCCCTGCTGCATGGCCTCATCAACCTCGCGCGAGTAGATACCTTCTACGCGCTTCTCCCGGGCCTTGCGGTCTTCATTGTCGACGCGAGCGACTGGCGTAGTGCGGATTTCAACCGCGCGAATTAGCGACTCGGTCACCAACAACGCAATATCGGCTTTGAACTTTTCGTCCAGCGGAGCGTTGGCGACGGTCTGCAACAGCGGCTTCAATGTCTGCATGCGGTTGTAGCGCTTCAGGGCCAGTGGATCGAGCGTGTAGTGCAAATACGTGTGCCGAATCGGATCCATCTTCAGCGCGCCATTTTCGGGCGCCATCACCATCAGATAATTCACGCTATAGTTCCGCGCGTTTACCTCTCCCGGAGCAACCAGCGGCTCAATATAGAGAGCGAAGCTGCGGCTGACGTATCCGCTGATCGGCAGACGCAGATAAGCATCTGTCTCCAAAATCATGTTCGCTACCTGGTTGTGATAACGGTCGACATAAGCCTGATACTGCGGCTCGAACTTCGTCCAGAGCTGATGAAGATGCGCAGCCTGATAGAACGCCTGCAGCACCGGCAGATAACCAAGCACGTTCTGCGCATCCGGAGGCAGGTCAGCATCCCTGATCGTCGGTTTGAACTCCGGCGGCTCGGTAGTATACAGCCCGAGCGAGACATACTGCGCGATCTTGCGCGACGGATCGGTTGCCTGATGGTCTCTGATGTAGTCACAAAGCTGCTTGCGCTGGAATTGCGCGTCCTCAGAGGCAGCTACAGCGCGAATCACCGCAGCGCGAATCTGATTGCGAATTGGATCAGAGGAAGAAAGCTCCTGATCGTAACCGCAGGAATTCAAACCCGCAAAGAAAGAGAAAAAGGTCTCGCTGACGTCGAGGGTGATTTTATTACCCGCCGGATCAGCCACAGGCCCCGAGTGAGATACAGGAGCAGTCGGTTTCTCAGCTTTTTGAGCAACAGCCGCCGAAGACAATAGGGAAGTAAGCAGTAAAGCCGAAGCCAAAGACGCACGACGGAGAGAGTAAGAACCCAGAGACAGCCTCCTACACGGTTGAACGGGGATGCTCAATTTTATCAGTACCACCCGCGGTAGATGGAATGAGACGGCTGGTCTCGCGGAACAGCTAAGCAACGCACTCGTGGGTGCAAAAAGGAGACTAGCCGATGAGGAAGCATAGCAAAAAGGGAGCCAAGAAGAGCGAGAAGCCAGCCATGACCGTGGGCATTGACATTGGCGACCGGTACAGTCGCTATTGCGGGTTGCAGCATGCGGAGTTGCTTGAGGAGGGGCGCATACGCACGGACGCCGAGTCGCTGCGGCGGCATTTTGCCGGCGAATCGCGGAAGCGCATGGCCATAGAGTGCGGCACGCATTCGCCGTGGATCAGCCGCTTGCTAGAAGAGCTGGGCCATGAAGTCATCGTGGCGAATGCACGCAAGGTGGAGGCCATCAGCGGGAACGAATCGAAGAGTGATCGCTACGATGCCGAACAGTTGGCCCGCTTGGCCGATTATGATCCCAAGCTGCTGTATGGCATACGCCATCGCAGTGCGGAGCGGCAGCAGGACCTGATGCTGATCCAGGCGCGGGCCACGCGGGTGCGGTTGCGGACGATGATCATCAACACGTGCGCACGTTGGTGAAGAGCACGGGGAAACGCTTGCCGTCGTCCAGCAGCGACAGCTTCGCCCAGGTGCAGCTGCCAGCGGAACTGGTGCCAATGCTCGGTCCGCTGGTCGAGCAAGCGGGGGCTTTGACGGCGCAGATTGCGGGCATGGACGAGAAGATTGAGAGATTCGTGAATCACTATCCCGAGATCCGCACTCTGCGAACCGCTCCTGGGGTAGGTGCACTGATCGCAGCGACCTATGTGCTCACGTTGAACGCACCGCAGGCAGCCGCACACAGCCGGTCTGCGGGCGCATTTCTGGGATTACGTCCGCGACGGCAGCAGTCCGGGGAGTATGATCCGCAATGCCGCATTACCAAAACCGGAAACACGTACCTGCGCTCCTTGTTGATCCAGTCGGCGCATTATGTGCTGGGTCGCTTTGGACCGGACTCGGCACTGCGGCGCTGGGGCTTGCGCCTGGCTGCCAGCTGAGGCAAACGCGCGCAGAAGCGCGCCGTGGTGGCGGTGGCGCGCAAGCTGGCGGTAATTCTCCATTGCTTATGGCGCACCGGCCAGAATTATCAAGCTTTTCCGGAAACGACGTCGGCCAGAGTGACACCGGTTCCGGCGTAGGGAAGAGTGAAAGCCAGATTCGATTTCCAGAAGAGAGGAAGAAGAAGATCTTTTGCTGTGACTTTGCCAACCTCGCGTTTGCGGCGACTGCGCCCACCCGCTAGGTCCTTGGAGGCCGCGCCGTAGATAGCAGCGCCCAATTCATCGCAGTCGGACACCAGCAAGCACCCGCCCAAAGGGCGCCAAAGAGTGCGAATAGAAGCCCGGGATGAATGCTTGAGGAAGACAAAGGCAACAGCAAAAGCAAAACCTTCCTATGCAAAAGAAAGCGAAAACAAAAAGCAACAGCAACACCAGTTTCAACTTGACACCCCCCGGCCGTCTCATAGAAGGCCAGCCTAAAATATCGATATGCGCGATGACGACCTCGTCGTAATCCACACCTTCTCAAACCAATTCGAGGCCGACATGGCCTTAAGCGCTCTCGAAGCGGCAGAAATCGACGCAATCATCCAGGCCGACACCGCAGGCGGCATGCGTCCCCACATTGCCTGGGCCAGCGGCGGATTCAAGGTGCTGGTACGCGAGGAAGACGCGCTCGAGGCTAAAGAAATTCTCGATTCGCGGACGCGACCGGAGTAGAAGCCAACCTGTGTCTGGTGATTCTGAGCCTGCCAAGGATCCTGTGTTTGGGTGTCAGGCTTTACACACCACCTGTGTGCATCCCTAAATCTGCATTCATCTGCATCAGCAGTTGCCTTTCGTCGTTCGCAAGTGTAAGAAGACCGAAAGTGAATCGCCTGCGAACCCTATGATGAACTGTAAGATTGCACTTGGAGTGCTCGGTTTTGCGCTAGGTATCTCAATGCATCCCCAAACGGCGCAAACGCCGGGCCAGATCCGTCCCCGTCCTGCCGAAGGACGCCAGCCGGAGTGGCCGCCGCCGAACATCCGCGAGTACAAGCCGCGTTCAACACTTGTCGTGCCACAGCATCCTGTACCCCGCGCTAAGTTTCCAGTGATTGACATCCACAGCCACCATCCCACGCCGATCTCGCCCGAGCAGTATGAAAAGGTGGTGAAGGCGATGGACCAGCTCAACATCCGGCTCATGGTGAATCTGAGCGGGAGTTCGGGTGACAATCTCCGGCGTGGACTCGGGGTAATCAAAAACAGCCCTTACCCCGATCGCATGGTGCTCTTCGCCAATGTCGACTTCAGCGACGTTGGTCCAGGCTTTGGCCAACGCGCTGCCAGGCAACTTGAAGAGGACATCAAAGCCGGCGCAGCAGGTCTCAAGATATTCAAGAACCTTGGGCTGCGTGTCCATAAGAATGATGGTTCGCGCCTCAAGGTTGACGATCCCGAGCTCGACCCAATCTGGGAAAAGTGTGCAGACCTAAATGTGCCGGTGCTCATTCATATCGCGGACCCACAGGAGTTTTTTGAGCCGATTGACTACAGCAACGAACGCTGGCTTGAACTGGCGCTCTATCCGGATCGCCGCTATCAGGATCGCAGTAAGTATCCATCCTTTGAAGAGCTGATTTCTGAGCGCAACAATATGTTCGCGCGCCACCCGCACACCAAATTCATCGCCGCCCACTTTGGCTGGCACGCCAACGACCTCGCGCGCCTCTCGCAGTTGCTTGATCGTCTTCCCAACGTCTATCTCGACGTTGCTGCCGTGCTCTATGACTTCGGCCGCCAGCCGCGGGCAGCACGCGCATTCTTCCTCAAGTACCAGGACCGAATCCTTTTTGGGAAAGACAGCTTCCAACCCGATGAGTACCCGTATTACTGGCGAACTTTCGAAAGCGCAGATGAGTACTTCGACTACTACAGGGACTACCACGCCTTCTGGAAACTGTACGGCCTCGATCTGCCCGACGAAGTTCTCAAGAAACTCTATTACCTGAACGCATTGAAAATAACGCCCGGCCTGTCGCGCCCGTTCGCCAATTTGAGCGGAATCAAATAAGCAGGTTGGCACGGATTCATCCGTGTCGTCTTGAGTTGTAGGGAAGGGCACGACTTCAGTCGTGCCCTTGAAAGATAAAGAAGACCCGGTTGTTAGCCTGAGGTAAATGTTTCGTTTCAGTCTGAACGCTTGACCCAGGCGCTAAAGCGCGAACAACAAAGATTGCGCTGTAACGGCACGAATGAAGTCGTGCCCTTCCCTAAACCATCCGTGCCCTTTCCCTAAACCACCTTCCATTTTTCCTGACTCGGGAAAGCAACAATACGTCCCGCCTGTCCCGATTTTCGTGACAGTTCTGCCGCACGACATCGACTCTGTAAATTCGTAAGAAAAAGCCTTGAAACCCCTATTGACAATAAAAGTTGTCAAGAGTACGATCCCCACGTGCTCGACCTCCAAGTCATCGATGATCCGGCAGCGGCGACGGTAGCTTTGGAGCCCATGCGGAGTCGACTCCTCTCTGAGCTAGTCGTGCCCGCCTCGGCGGCGACGTTGGCCACGCGGGTTGGCTTGGCTCGGCAGAAAGTTAACTACCACGTGCACGCACTGGAGGCGCACGGGCTGGTGCGGCTGGCTCAGGAGCGCAAGTGGGGCGGACTGACGGAACGGTTGCTCGTGGCGACGGCCGCTTCCTACGTCGTTTCGCCAAGCGCACTGGGTCCGGTCGCCACGGATCCGAATCGGGAAATCGACAGGCTGTCCGCGAGCTATCTCATCGCCCTGGGCGCACGCGTCGTTCGCGAGGTGAGCGATCTTGTTCGTCGTGCGAAAGAGGCGGGCAAACGCCTGGCGACCCTGGCAGTGGATACCGAGGTTCGCTTCCGCTCGGCGACAGACCGGGCGGCTTTCAGCAACGAACTCGGCGAGGCCATCACGAAACTGATTTCGAAGTACCACGATGAATCCGCCCCGGGCGGCCGCGCGCATCGCCTGGTGGTCGTGGCGCACCCTATGCCGCAGAAATCCGATCCCAAAAAGGAGCCATCATGAGCGTGCAGAAAGAAGCCTCCGGACGCCGTTGGGTCCAGGTCGAAGTCGAGGTCCCCGGCACGCCGGAGGAAGTCTGGCAGGCCATCGCCACCGGACCAGGTATTTCGTCCTGGTTTGTGCCGTCTGAGTTTGAGGAGCGCGACGGGAAGCCCGTTGCGGTGAAGTTGAACTTCGGCCCGGGCATGGAGTCTCGTTCCGTCGTGACAGCCTGGGATCCGCCGCGGAGGTTTGCCGCACAGGGCGAAGGCTGGGGCGGGTCGCCACCCATCGCGGACGAGTGGAGCGTCGAAGCGCGCGCGGGAGGCATCTGCGTCGTCCGCGTGGTGCATAGTCTCTTCGCCGGCACGGACGACTGGGACAACCAGCTCGAAGGCACCGAATCCGGCTGGCCTGGCTACTTCCGCATCCTGCGGATCTATCTCAAGCACTTCCGCGGCCAACGCTCCGCGATGATGCAGTGGATCGCCCCCGCCGCGGGAACCGAAGCTGAGGCATGGACAACGCTGACCGTGGCATTGGGGCTGAAAGGCCTGAGCGCCGGACAGCTTTGGACCGCGCCGGCGGGCGTCCCGACGCTCAGCGGCGTGGTGGAGCACGTCACCCAGAGTCCGCGCAACGCCCTGCTGAGGCTCGACAAGCCGGGACCGGGCACGGCTGTCCTTGGCGCCGTCAACTGCGGCGGCCCGATCATGGTCACGCTGAGCTTCTACCTCTACGGCGATCAGGCGGCCGGGACCGTCGCCCGCGAGACACCGCCCTGGCAAGCGTGGATTCAAGAACGCTTCCCGATGCCGTCGGAGACGAGCAAGACTGGATGATCGCGTGGTCATGGGAGTGCACTTCCATCGTTGCGATTTTCCTGGAGAAGCTACTCACGCAGAAAAACACAGATTTCAGGATGGACACAGATCTTTGAAGTTGTTGCGAGCCAGCGCGCCTGCATTTCCATTCTTTCCCTCTCACATCTGTGTGCATCCATAAATCTGTGTTCATCTGCGTGAGTAGTTGACGTTGCTAGCTGACTGCTGAATCGGAGTTGATGATTGCTGCTTTTTTCCGAATGGTTACTTCCCATTGCCTCTGGAAGCGGCCGACAATGAGGTCGCGGTGGTCATCGCGAGATCGAGAGAATTTACGTCGTATCGTTCGTGGTTATGATCAACTATCTTCGCTCGTAGAAGCGGCGGCGGCGATTTCTTCACTGTCGGACAAACGTTTTCTGCGCGCGTCTTCATGTATTTATATTAGAGCTTGCTAAATCGGCCCCTGCTAGAGTGCGTTTTCCCAAACAATTGCCGCTTGAGACGTCACTTGCGTCGGTCAATCTCTGGAGCGTCTCCTCGGAGGACTGGATACCGACGTTCTAATGTTTCCTTCGCATTTCCAAGCTTTGGATAGTAGGGCCAATCGATTCTCCTCAAACGCGGTAAGTTTTGACTCCCCGCGATTCACAATCATGCTGGTGTGTGCGGTCGCGATTCTTTCCTACCTGGTTCCCAGAATGGAAGGCGCATTAATACTGAACCCCCGGACCACATGGCCGCTTTGGCCAGGATGCGCGATTCTGGTTGCCGCCTTGATGCTTGTCCGCACGAGAATTTGGCCGGTACTTATTCCCGCAGCCTTTGCAGGTTTTGTCATCTACGACCTGCAGGCAGGCGTGCAGCTCACCTCGATTGCGTGGTTCATTCCCGCGGACACGATCCAAGTCCTCACTGCTGCAATCGGCCTGCGGTACTGCTTTGAAGGTGTGCCCCGACTCAACAACATTAGCTCTTTAGCTAAGTACTCTTTTTTTGCCGTTCTCCTTGCTCCTTTCGCAGCAGCATTCGTCAGTGCACCAGGTATCCCAGGCCACTACTGGACGAGTTGGAGAATTAGTTTCTTGTCGGAGGTGCTGGCCTTCGTGACTTTGACACCTGCGATCTTAAGCTGGTTCGCTGACGGACCTGCATGGGTGCGAAAACTGAGTGCCTACCATGTCGAATTTGTCGCGCTCATTGCGGCTACAGCACTTTTGTCCTATTTGACATTCGGCACGCCTAGCAGGGGTGCGTCTCCAGCACTCCTCTACGCACTCGTGCCGTGTCTCCTATGGTCCGCCTTGCGCTTCGGATCCATTGGCATCACCAGTTCAATGATGATAATTAGCTTCCTATCGGTGTGGGGCGTGGTTCATGGACAGGGTCCCTTTAACGCAATAGGAACGCGCAGTAGCATTTTGTCTCTACAGCTGTTCCTGATCGTGGCCGCCATGCCTTTTCTGGCTCTTACTGCTCTCGTAGAGGATCGCAAGATTGTTGGCGAAAGGCTCGCCAGCCTCACCCGCGGCTTGATACAGGCACAGGAGCAAGAGCGCGCCCGGATTGCTCGGGAGCTTCATGACGATATCAACCAGAGACTCGCAATGCTGGCAATAGAACTGGAACAACTCCCAGATGATCCCTCTAAGGCCCAGACCTCCGTGCGGGAAATCCGAGAAGAGGTGATGGAGATTTCGAGCGATGTGCAGGCCCTGTCTCATGAATTGCACTCTTCGAAACTGGAGTATCTCGGCGTCGTAGCGGGCATGAAGAGCTGGTTGAGGGAATTTGCCCAGAAGCACGCAATGGAGATCGACTTCAATGACGATGTAAGAACGGTTCTGCCACTCGATATCGGACTCTCCCTGTTTCGAGTGTTGCAAGAAGCCCTTCATAATGTGGTCAAGCACAGCGGTGTGAAGAGCGTCGAAGTAGAACTACGTGAACGGTCCGGCGAGATTCACCTTATCATCAGTGATTTGGGAAGAGGGTTCGACGTCGCAGCAGCGATGCAGGGGGAAGGCCTGGGTCTCACCAGCATGCGGGAACGGATTGCGCTGGTAAGTGGAACCATTACGATTAAATCGAAGCCGACCGGCGGAGCCATGATCCATGCTTGTGTGCCGCTTGAATCAGAGCACCTCTTCAAACAAAAAGCCGTCTAATGGACGCGCGAAGTGTGGGTGTTCGTGAATGGGAACTGCTTTCGCCGTTGCCATCCTGAGGCGGGTCGCCGGATCCTGCGCGCAGCTACTGTAAGCTGACCTTCCGAAATGTGAAGTACAGCACAAGGCATACAACAAGCTGCAAGATGGAGAATGAAATTCCTCCACGGAGCAATCCCTTGTACAAGGCGTTTTGCGAGCGACGTCGTGCAAATCTCAGGATGGGCGCGATCCACATCCAGTGCCAAACCCCAACCAGCACACTCAACGTGATCAACCAATTGGGAAACCCCAAATCCCAAAGTTTTCCTGTGATCGCCAATCTAAGCGTAAGCGGCGAGAGAAGAATGCCGGTGATCCAGACAAACGCAAAAGCCAACATGTTTGTCTGCGAGCCAATGCCGCGCTCATTCGGAACGATCATGCCGGGTATTATCGCGCACGACACGCCGAGGAAGCGCAGTTAGAAGAACTGACTGTCACTGCAGTGCATACTCGCTGGAGATGCTAATCCTATTGCTTCTCGGTCGTCTTCCCGGTAGGAGGTCGTATGTTGCTGCTTCTGTGGGCTGGAGTGTGCGTGGCCGTGGGCTGGGACACCCAATCGGTGGCGATACCTGCGGCTGTGTTCTTTGGAGGCGTCACCGGCTGCGAGGTTGGATTGAGAGTGGCCGAGATTGTCGTGAACCGCGTTTGTCAGTCCTTACCTGATTGCTGAGTGACTGCTGATTACTGCTTTTCTCGCCTTAGCTGATTGCTGAGTACTGAGGGCTGATTGCTGTTTTTCCGCTTTGGGGCGCAAGCGGTGTGCTGAAATGTTTTTATCGCGTTATAAACTCCCTGAATGGCCACGAGCCAGATCGAGGTCTCGAGACAACCGCAACTCGCTCGTCGATTAGGCTTGTTCGACGCCACCATGCTGGTCATGGGTGGGATTGTCGGATCAGGCATCTTCATAAACCCTTATGTTGTCGCCCAGCAAGTGCACACTCCGGCGCTGATACTCGGAGCATGGATTGCCGGCGGTCTCATCGCGCTCGTCGGGGCATTCATCTATGCGGAACTCGCGCAGCGGCTGCCGGCGGTAGGCGGGCAGTACGCTTATTTGCGCGAGGCATATCACCCGCTGTTTGGATTTCTCTATGGATGGACACTGCTGCTGGTGATTCAGACCGGCGGCATGGCTGCAGTGACCGTGACGTTCGCAAGATATTTGCTCGAATTGACAGGATGGCGAACATCAGAGGCCTTGCTGGCCGTGATCGCTCTGAGCATCCTTACGATCCTGAATTGTGTTGGAGTCAAAACGGGAAGCACCGTGCAAAGCGCACTGATGGTGACGAAGATCGCGGCCATCGGGTTCCTGGTCGGGTGTGGATTCCTGTTCGTACACGGGCCAACACTAGCCTGGACACCCATCGCAGATCGTCCGGTTTCGCTAGGATTACTCTCAGAATTCGGCGCCGCAATGGTACCGGTCCTTTTTGCTTACGGTGGATGGCAGACCACCCCGTTCGTGGCCGGCGAGCTCAAGGATCCGCGCCGTGATCTGCCGCGCGGGCTCCTCCTGGGCGTCATCGGCGTCATCGTGCTCTATACCAGCGTGAGCCTGGTCTGCTTGCGAGCGCTTGGACCAGAGCAACTTGCAATCACGCGAACTCCGGCATCGGCGGTGATGCGTGCTGCGCTCGGAGGTCTGGGAAGCAACATCATCGCGTGCGGGATCGCGATCTCGACGCTCGGTTTTCTCAGTCAGGGAATTCTCACGGCCCCGCGCGTGTATTTTGCGATGGCGGAAGATGGAGCATTCTTCCGCCGGGTTGCCTGGGTACATCCGACGACGCATGTGCCCATCATCGCCATTACGTTGCAGAGTGTCTGGACAATGGTGATCATGCTCACCGGCCGCTATGAACAGATTCTGAACTACGTAGTCTCGATGGATTGGGTCTTCTTTGGATTGTCTGCAGGCTGTCTGTTCGTGTTTCGGCGAAGGCGCACTGGTGAAGCAGATGCGCTCATGCCCGGCCATCCATGGACTACGGCAACGTTCTGCCTGATCTGTGTCTTTGTTGTGATCAACACCGTGATCCGATATCCGGCGAACACACTCATCGGAGTCGGTATTCTCTTATCGGGTATTCCTATTTTCTTTCTATGGCGAAGGATCAATCTGGCGAGATGACTTCACGACGCACTCAATCCCGCTCTGCATACATGGAGTTTGCCAAGATGCGCGCAGGCGCCAGGTACAACCTCGCGACCAGCGGAATGGCTGGATTCCCATTAGCGGAACTCGGAGTAAGCATCGATCGACTCGAGATCAATGGCCCGGATGGCTACGGATACGAGCCCCTGCGCAATGCCATCGCGCAGCGTTACCGTGTGCCGGTGGAATGCGTTGTGCCTGCGGCGGGGACGTCCATGGCCAACTACTTCGCGCTGGCCGCATGCGCGGAACCGGGCGACGAAGTTCTGATCGAACAGCCCACTTATGCGCTTCTGCTCGACACCGCGCGTTATCTGGGACTGGAGATCGAGCGGTTTCAGAGGCCGGCTGCGTCCGATTATCAGGTCGATTTGGCTGGCCTCGAGCGCCAGATTTCGCCGCGAACAAGACTGATAGTTATCTGCAATCTGCACAATCCTTCGGGTGCGCTTACTCCCGAATCGACACTGCGCGAGATTGGCCGCATGGCGAAGAAGGCTGGGGCACGGGTGATCGTCGACGAGGTCTATCTGGAAATGCTGTGGGAGTCCGAGCCGCATAGCGCGTTCCATATCGACCCTGACACGTTCATCAGCACCAACAGTCTCACCAAGGCTTATGGGCTGAGCGGCATCCGCTGCGGCTGGGTACTCGCGTCGCCGGAGATCGCCGAGCGCATCCGGCACATTCATGATCTTCATGCGGCGAGCAATGCTTTTCCGGCCGAGGTGCTGGGAGTCGTCGCATTTGACAGGCTGAGAGACATTGCGGCGATTCAGAAGACCCGCCTGAACGAAAACCGCAAACTGCTAAAGCGAGCGCTCGAATCACAGTCCTCGCTCGAGTACTTCTGGCCGGAATACGGAACCGTCGTGTTTCCACGATTAAACGGAAACGTGGAAGGGTTTTACGATCGACTCCGCAAGAAATACGAGGTGAGTGTAGTGCCCGGCGAATTCTTCCAGGATCCCCAAAGAATCCGGATCGGAATTGGCGGCACGACAGAGACAGTTCGTCCTGCGTTGGAACAACTGCTGAACGCGCTGCTTGAACTTCAGAGTAGTAAGAACTCGGCCCGGGTGGTTCATTGAAATAACAATACGTCCCGTGTGTCCCCGATTTTCCTTAGCTAGCGCCAAGCAACTCGCCCCGCCTGGCTTGACATGGGGCCGCAGCTAGGAGTAATACCTGTTTCTATCGTATGTTACATGTATAACAAGATATTTTGAATCGAATCGACGGGCGGAAGGAGCGCGCTCTGAAAGCGATGTACGCCGCGCTCAAGGCAGGAAGAGTTTAGGCAAGGCGAGACAAGGCAGCACACATGAACTCGCGAATGTTTTTCATCAACCTGGGGATCACCGTAGCATTCATGGCGGTTGCAGCGGGGATTGAGGCATTTCTGCCATTGTTCAGTCGAGGAGAATTGGCCAGAGCTCGAGCCCGGGCAAATCTGTCATTGACGGCGCTGAATTTCGGCTTCAGCTGGGTTCTGACTTCGAGTACGGCGATCCTCGCGCTCAGCCTGCGACCTGCGGGTCTGCTGGCCGCGATAAGGATTCCGATGGCTCTTCAGGTCATCATCACGATTGTGGTGCTGGATTTCATGTACGGCTATGCGTCACACGTACTGCTGCACAAGATCCCTTGGATGTGGCGCGCTCATCAGATTCATCACAGCGATCCGTTCGTTGATGTGACCACAAATTTCCGGACACATCCCATCGAAACGCTGTGGCGTTTTCTCTTCATGACGATACCGGTCTGGGCGCTTGGGCTACCCGCCTCTGGGATCGTCATTTACCGGCTCATGGGGACGCTCAACGGCGTTCTTGAGCACGCCAATATTCGGTTGTGGCAGCCGCTGGACAAGTTCGGCTGTTTGCTCTGGGTCACGCCGAATATGCACAAAGTGCATCATTCCAATGAACACCTCGAAACCGACTCAAATTACGGAAACATACTTTCCATTTACGATCGCGTGTTCAGAACTTTCACAAACACGGAGCGGGCGCATCACGTTGTTTATGGTCTGAAGGAAACCGATCCTGCCGACGCGAGATCGTTCGTTGGGTTGCTCTCGCAGCCATTCGCAGCGGAGCGGCAAGATCAACCGAAATCGGCGACGTTGAAGGCCTCGCGATAATGGAGGCGCAACTTGCCGATTGGCTGATTGCCGACTGATTGCCGAGCTCTGAGTGCTGCTTTTCCGCGTTCGTTACGCCCTAAAAAATGCATTTGTTTTTGTAGCGCCGAAGGTTGCTACTATGACGCGATGAGCAAGTCAGATCCTATCGAGCAGGCACTGGAGAAGTTGACGGGTCTACGCGCCCTTGATAATCCTGCCCTGATCGGGGACAAACTCAGTCCTTTTTTCGTCAATCGCTCCAACCTTGTGGTTGCGAAAGCGGCGAACATCGTCCGCGAAAATCGGCTGGCTCAGCTTGTTCCCGAATTGATAACCGCTTTCCGCCGTTTCATGGCGGATTCCCCGCGGCTTGATAAGCGCTGCGCCGCTGCCACGCAAATCGCCATGGCTCTCTACGAGCTCGATTACTGCGAGCCGGACATCTATCTCCAGGGTATTCGTCACGTCCAATTGGAAGCCTCCTTCGGCCCTCCGGTCGATGTAGCGGCTGAGCTGCGGGGCGTCTGCGCGCAGGGGCTGGTGCGGACGCGGTATCGGCATGCACTTCGCGAAGTAGTCCAGGTGCTCGCCGATGATTGGACCCCGGCACGAATCGGCGCGGTGAAAGCACTGGCCACAAACGGTGGCGAGGCCGGAGTGTTAACGCTTCGCCTGAAGGCATTGACGGGCGACGCGGACGCGGAGGTGATGGCCGAGTGTTTCATCGCTCTGCTCGCAGCGGAACGCGACGACGCCATCGACTTCGTCGCGCACTTTGTCGAGAGCCGGTCAGGAGAGCTTCAGGACGCGGCCATTCTTGCTCTCGGATCCTCAAGCCTGTCTCGCGCAATCACCTTCTTGCGAGACAAGTTTGAGGCAAGCGTCGCCGGAGCCGCCAGGAAAACACTCCTGCTCGCGCTGGCAACTTCACGGCAGGAAGACGCGATGGATTATTTGTTGGGATTACTCGAACACGCTCCGCCACGAACCGCGGCTGACGTGATAAGCGCACTCGCGATCCACAAAGTCAGCGACCGCGTCCGAGGAGCCGTGAACCAGGCCGTGGATCGCCGCCGCGAACCCGAGTTGCTCAACACATTTCGCCGCGAATTCACTGAATAATCGGGTTGTCGCTTCAGACTCCCAGACACGGAGTGCCCCCTCATCGCGCGCTGTTCGCGAGGGTGGGATTCGAGGATGTCTGCAACCCCGCTTTTGACCTTGTCCTTCCTGAGACATAACGTAACAATCACGACGTATTCCAGTGTCCTGAAGCGGGATTAGTGATTGGAAGGTCGGCGAGAGGGAAGAAACGAAACCAGGGCCGATCAACGTTCACTGAATCCCACCGTCCCGTCCCACGCCAACCACGCAAAACCGGCGCTCGTCGGGCACCCGGTTGCGAACAACGCGCGAGACCGGGGTCCCCAGCAACTCGCTGTTGTTGCTGGGGTGGGGATGGGGCACTCGACTCTTTAGAAGTTCCAAACGGAAACAGAAAAAACTAAACCTGGGCCACTCGCCGGATTTGGGCCAAAATAAAGCAACCACCGCGTTAATCGAGGAACCGTTCTCCCGTCTTCAACGTATGGGCAGTTGTATTGTTGAAGCGCGCTTCGACGTGGCTTTCGCACTTTAGTGTTGTTGAACGAGCGTCAGTGTTGTCTTCCATGGGCAGTAGGAGACCAGTACTGAGTCCTAAGGAAGGACGCAAGAATGTACGTTTCGCCAATCTTGGTGATTCATGTTTGCGGCGGCACGTTGGCGTTGTTCTTCGGAGCTGCCGCGATGTCGTTCCGCAAAGGTTCGCGTTGGCACCGCGCGGCAGGAAACCTCTTTGTTGCTTCGATGCTCGTGCTGGCCGTGGCGGGAGTTTCCCTAGCAGCCCCCAAACACCAATCAGGCAACGTTAGCGGCGGAATTCTTACCTTCTATCTAATTCTGACGGCTTGGCTCACCGCCAGGCGCAGAGACGGGAAAACAAGCAAATATGATTGGGCTCTGCTCTTTATCCCCCTCGTGCTCGGCAGCTTGACCATAATTTCGGGGGTTGCAAAGTTGCGGATCGCAGGGCCGCCACAAGATGGTGTGCCTGCCGGAATGAATTTTTTCATGGGCACGGTCATGCTCCTGGCTTGTGCCGGCGATATTCGCATGTTAGCCCGCCGCGGGATCTTCGGCTCACAGCGTGTTGCACGACATCTTTGGCGCATGTGCTTTGGATTTTTTATTGCCACCGGCTCGTTTTTCCTGGGACCCGCAAACCGTCCTTTGAGGCTCCTTTCGGCAATTGGCCTGAGGCAGCAAGTATTCCGGGCTCTCTTCCGACAGGAAATTCTTCTCTTCCTGGCGATCCTGCCACTCCTACTACTGATTTTCTGGATACTTCGAGTTAAGTTCTCGAAAGCGTACCGGAAATCATTGGTGCCAAACCGGGATATTTACTCTTACAGACTTGAGATTGATGCAGCCAAGATAGGCAATGAACAGAAGGCTTCTGGTTGAGCCGCGTTCACCAGTCGCTTAAGAGCACCAGTTTCATCATCGGGCGGATGGGACATCCTTTCTTGTGCTTTCTGCCTGGAACGCCCCAAATGGATTACATCCGTTAACAATCTAAGCGAACACTATTCTGGCTTGGAACCAACACCCAGATAGTTCAAAAATGAGCGTACGAGCTCTTGCTTCATGACTCGATCGTCTTGTGGCCACAATCCTTTGTACAGAGACGGATCCTGTGGCAGGACGACTAGTTCAAAAAGAGTGCTGATCACCATCATCAGCGCTAAAGAAACTGCCATCTTCGGCTGAGGATGATTGATTTCAGCGCGATGCGAGAGGAATAGCTCGAGAATACGGCGGAAGGTGTGCATCTCCAAGACCGACGCCTTCTTCCAAAAATCTGAATGCGCGCGTGCCTGCACAAATTGCCGCATGGCCTTCAGGAGAGCGGCGTTTGCGCGATAGCTAATGACCATCGATCCGATGATTTGATCGGCGAAGACCGGAAGGGGAATCTGTGCGGCCGCCTTTGGCGCCAGACCCACTTTGGTACGCTCGTCCTGGCGCTCCAGAATTCCGAGGATCGTCGTCTCAAGCAGCTCGTCCTTATCGCGAAAACGCCGGTAAACCGCCCCTGGAGTGAGTCCCGCATGGCGTGCTATACGGGGGATCGTGGCTCCCTCGACTCCATGTTGTCCCAGGACCTCGGCGGCAGCCTTCAGCAGTTTCCGTTCTGACTCGCGACTGCGTTGCTGCTGCGGCTCTAGTGTTTTCTTCGATTTAAGCATGAAATTCTTATACCAGCCCAGGCCCGTCCCCGATTCCCAGGATTTCCACTCGCGAAAAAGCTTGACATGCGCAATGGTAAATGTAAATTCACATTTACAGAACTGTAAATCAGCATTTACATCGGACCAAGAAAGTAAGACATATGGCAACAGCAGCAGCGCAGGCACTCCCGTCCCTGCCACAAAGACTCCCGCATCCTCTGAAGAATCGCAACTTTGCTCTGTGGTGGACTGGCGCGACCCTCTCGTTGTTGGGGGATCAGTTCTATGTTGTCGCCCTGCCATGGGTGGTTCTGCAATTAACCGGATCAGCCGTCGCCATGGGCATGGTGAGCATGTGCGCGGGAATTCCACGTGCGGTGCTTATGCTGATGGGCGGCGCGGTTGCCGACCGCATGTCTCCGCGCCAATTGATGATGATTACGGCGGCCGCTCGCGCAATTCTCGTGGGGGCTATTGGCTGTCTCTTGTGGGGAGGGCACCTCGCCATCTGGCACATGTACCTGCTCGCGACCGGCTTTGGGATTGCGGACGCATTCGCAATGCCCTCTGCTCCGGCGATGATGCGATCGCTGGTGGAACCGCAGCAATTGCCGGCGGCAAATTCCGTATGGCAAAGCACAGCCTTGTTGGCGGGTGTTGCAGCGCCAAGTCCGGCGGGAGTGATCATGAAATCGCTTGGAGCGGCATGGGCCTTCCTGCTTGATTCCGTCAGCTTTCTTTTCCTGATTGGAGCGCTTTGGAAAATTCCGGACATCAACCCGTCCAAAGCGGGCGTGCCGAAGCCAAGCGTGGTCAAGTCGATCAAAGAAGGTCTCAGTTACGTGGTGAACGATCGGCCGCTACGCGCGCTCTTGCTTGTGGCTGCCGTGCTGAATCTCTTTCTTACCGGTCCTCTGAGTATCGGCCTGGCTTATATGGCGAAAAGGCGCTTCTCCTCGCCCGTATCGTTTGGTGTATGGATCTCCAGCGTAGCCGCAGGAACGCTAGCGGGGATGTTGTTGGCAGGAGTCATTCGCATGAAACGCCGAGGACTCGCAATGGTCGGAGCGACCAGCATTCTGGGTCTCATCACCAGCATTGTCGGTTTCGTTCCGGGACTCATTCCTGTCGCGGGCCTGCTGGCGATAATGGGGTGTTTGAGTGGCTTTACCAACGTGCAGATTCAAGCCTGGTTCCAGCAACGTGTCGATCGTGCCGTTTTGGGACGAGTGGCCAGCGTAGTGATGCTATCGGCTTTCGGGCTTATGCCATTGTCGATGGCCGGCGCTGGCGCTGCGGTCTCATGGAGCGCGCAGGGAATGTTCCTCATCGCAGGAGTAGCGGTGTCTACAGTTTCAGTCTTTGGCGCAATGCAGAAAGACGTGCGCGCGATTCAGTAGTCATTTCGCGGCAAGCGGAATCAGAACAAAGAGAAGGCTAGACCTAAGCGCATCCTGAGAAGTTACACTACGGGAAAGTAAGACAGGCCAAACGTTGGGATTGGGGCAACCGACTCTTTAGAAATTTCAAATGAAAACAGGAAAAGCCAAGGCTAAGCCCTCACAGCAGCGTTCGCGCCAGCGTTTTCTTCCCCTGCTTGTCCAGTGAGCGCGCGGCTCGGCCAAACAGTTACATGCGAACACGATTCGCATCCACCTGGGCAAGCTAGTGCTGTAGGTACGAAGGAAGGTAGCCCAGGGTGGACCGATTTTTATTGTTCGGTTGCGCGGCGAAGGCTAATCTTTCTCCACAGCCTTCCATCCGCCAATTTCATGGCGCCGCTCAGGGAATCCCCGTCCAACCCGAAATTCAACTTGTTGCCGTTGGGCAAAGGGCAATCGAGGACGCGTGTTTCAGGCGAATACCCACACTCGCTGGTGCCCATATTGACTTCCCTTCCATCAACGATTTTGTTCGCTGAAAGAGTTACTCGCGTTTGCGATTGACCGGCGACAGAGATGCGGTAGACCGAGTCTTCATCGCGGCATCCGCTCGGCCGTACCATGCACTTGGATTCACCTCGCCACGTTCCCACGGGAGTGTCACTCTGACGTTTCCTGGAACCTCCGGATTCTTGGCTCGTGTTCGGCAGCGCTTGTGTGACTGCCAGCATTAATAAGAAGAGTGTCACAATCAGGCGCCAAGGCTTGCGATTGGTTTGCCTCCTGGACTTGCGCATTTTGTTTCCTCCGCCCAGCAGCAGGGCGGTTGCATTCCTCCAGCGGTCCGTGGAGCTATTGATCTGCGGGAGGAAATCGATAAGGTCACGCTTCGCTGGAGCCTGATAGGTCTGCGTGCAGTGATCACAGACGTCGGAAAGTTCGCCACACTTATGAAGGTAGCGTGGTTCCACATTGACGGCAATTAGCCACAGGTATTTTCCCAGCAGAAGAATATCGGCTACTTTCGTCAACTTCGCAATCTCAAAAAAGGAGACCCCGATTACGTTCGGAATTGACTACTGAGCAGAGGCCTCACAGCAGCGTTCGCGCCAGCGTCGTCTTCCAATGATTATCCCAGTGAGTGCGCGGCTCGGCTGCGGCACGACCAAACAGCCACATGCGAACACGATCCGCATCCACCTGGGCAAGGTCGGCCACGCGATGGATTAGCGAGTCAGGATCGGCTTGCAGTCTGTATTCGCAGTTGAATAGATGCTGAGTTAGATCGTAGGCCGGGTCGCCCACGAATGGCTTCGGATCGATCATGAGCCAGGGCTGCCGCTGCGCGCGCAACACGTTGCCGGCGTGCATATCGGTCGCGAGCAGGACGGCATCGCTGCCATCGGCCGCCAACGCCGCGAGCATCTGGAGACCATCGTTTACGAGTGCCGGATCGGACCATCGTTGCATGGCCTTCCGGGTCTCATCGCTCCAATATGCAATGAGAGCAGAGAGTGGGCGAAATGTCTGGGGCGGCGGCCTCTTCCACAATCGCCTGAGAAGTGCCGTAATGACGGCATCCTGTTCTGTTTCGGGAACAGTCAATAAAGGATCACCGGGTTCGCATCTCTCGAGTAGGATTGCATTGAGACTTCGATCCGATTTCAGGAGCTTCACTGCGCCATCACCACTCAGAAGCGGAGCCCTTCCATCTCCTGCTCCGCTTCCATGTGCGGCATCCCAACTTTGAGCACCACGTGCGTTCCGTCGGCCAGCGTGGCGGAGGCAACCCAGGAGCAGCTCACGTACGGATGATCGAATGGCGCCGCAAGCGAAATTCCCCAACGCGACTCGAGATCGCGAATCGTATCCGGGAGCGCCGCCAGCCAGGCACTCCGTTCCACTGTCTTTGCACAGTGCTTCGCCAAAAGCGCTGGGATTGTGATGGACACCATCGAGAGTCTATATCGGCTGGCGGATCGCCCGGGGCGGCTAGAATTTGGCACATGAACGCAGATGAAGACTCTGACACAGTCGCGATACAACGGAACCAACCGTCTGCTCGCGCCGTCCGAGTTGGCTTTTGGCTGTCATGGATATCGCTGACACTAGGCGTGACGTTGTTGTCTGCACTGCCCACTTCAAAGCAATCGTTCGCTCAGACGATTCTCTGGGTTCTGTGCGGCGCAGCCAGCTCCGTTGCAGCGTTCGTTCTTTCTGCAATGGGGAGAGGAAGACGACTCTTACGGCTCTCTGGATTCCTGGTTTCTGGGTTGAGCTTAGTGGTGTGGATTCTGGCGCTCTGGTTCAGCGCCATTGCCGCTTCGGAATCTCTTCGCTGAAGATTTAATCGCGGGCGGGAAAACTGCGGAGCATCCTGAACCGAGATGCTTCCTCATTCGAGCGGCAGCACCGTTAATGCTGGATCGCCATAAGGCGAGCCCGAGAGTGGAGTCAGCGAGCCGTCGGCCTTCACTCCGTAGCCGGTGATTGCGCTTGTACCGGCAGTATAGGCATACGAAACGAAGCTGCTGCTTGAGGGTGTTCCCGAACCGGAGCCAGTGGAGTCTCCGCCTCCCGATCCTGAAGAGCCAGGGCTTGTTGGCGCGGTGGTCGAGCCTGGCGAGCGATTGTTACTGCTGCCGGTCCCCCCGCAAGCCATGAGCAGAGTTAGCAAGCTGACAAGACAAAGGTGGGCGAAAAGAACGAGGCGACTGCGCATACAGCTACTCCGATTCCGAATGGTGCCGGTTTTGAGCAGTCGGATGGAGCTGCCGAATCCAGGGTTGCACCTTGGTGCCGGATTGCTTTTGGGTGGAGCACCGGCGCCCGTTGCGGACCCCGCGCTGAGGTTCTTGATATTAAGAAAATCAAAACCTCAGGGGGCTAGAGCCCAGGCTCTTTATTTGGAACCTGTTCAATGCGGGCCTTGGAACGGCTGGCTCCACCCAAATGCAGAGATCAGGGGCTAAAGCCAGAGAGAGCGTGTGCCTGGATGAAGCTGGGGGTACAAGGACTGGTTACTACGATTTCCGGTGCGCGGTAAATCCCGGTTCTCAAAAACGCGGAACTCCGGATATGCTCTCCTGCAATGGTGGGGCAGACAGTCTCACGCTACAAGATTGTCGAGAAGCTGGGCGGCGGCGGAATGGGCGTCGTTTATCGGGCCGAGGATCTGGAGCTCGGCCGCTTCGTCGCGCTGAAATTCCTTCCTGAATGGAGCCGCGATTTGCAGGCATTGGAACGCTTTCGCCGGGAGGCACGGGCTGCCTCGGCCCTGAATCATCCAAGCATCTGCACCGTCTACGATTTCGGAGCGGAGGGCGACCGCCGATTCATTGCAATGGAGTGCCTGGAAGGTTCCACCCTGCGCGAGAAAATTGCGCTCCAGCCGCTCGAACCGGGCCTATTGCTCGATCTCGCGATCCAGATCGCCGACGCTCTGGATGTTGCCCACGCCATTGGAATTATCCACCGCGACATCAAGCCCGCAAACATCTTCGTGACCAGGCGCGGTCAGGCCAAGATTCTGGATTTCGGATTGGCGAAGCAGGAACGTGAGCCCGCGATTGCCGTGGTCGAGCACGAGCGGACCGTGTCGGCGGGCGTTGCCGATCAGCACCTGACTAGCCCCGGCACGGCGCTGGGAACCATCGCTTATATGTCGCCCGAACAGGCGCTCGGCCAGCCTCTCGATGCACGCAGCGACATCTTCTCATTCGGCTCCGTTCTATATGAGATGGCCACGGGAAGGACGCCATTCCAAGGAACAACGAGCGCAGCGATTTTCGACGCGATTCTTCACAAAGCGCCGATCGCGCCGGTGCGGTTGAATTCTGCGGTCTCCGTTGAACTGGAACGGATCATCAACAAATGCCTGGAGAAGGACCGCAATCTTCGTTATGGTTCAGCGGCCGAACTCAGAACCGATCTGAAGCGGCTGAAGCGCGACAGCGAATCCGGTATCTCTCGGGCGCCGGCGCAAAGCTTGGCGATAGCGAGTCCGGCTCCCGATGCCTCGGCTCGTGCGCACAAGGCCACGGCTTTCATCGCCGGAGGAGCTTTGCTCGCGATCGTGGTGGCGACCGCAGCTTTTTGGTCCTTGTCGCACCGACAAAAGGTCCCGTTCCAGAACTTTTCGATATCCAAGGTCACGGCCTCTGGAAAGGCCGACGGAGCGGCGATCTCCCCGGACGGGCGCTACATCGTTCACGTCATGGAGGAGAATGGGAATTCGAGCTTGTGGATGCGGCACGTAGCCACGAACAGCAACACACGGATCGTGCCTCCCGGCGCCGAATTCTTCTCTGGTCTGCGGTTCTCTCCTGACGGCGATTATGTCTTCTACGCGCGCGACGAACCGCACAACCCTACTCTTCGATTCCTCTATCGAGTTCCTGTTCTGGGCGGATCGCCGCAGCAGGTCTTGCGCGACATCGATAGCAACATCACGTTTTCTCCCGACGGCCAGAAGGTTGCGTTTCTCCGTTATAACAATCCGGAAATCGGTAAGTTCTTCCTGGTCCAACATTCGCTTACGGACGGCAGCGAGCACATCCTCGACAGCGGTTTCTCCGATCGTGCAGGCAGATTTGCCGCCTGGTCACCCGACGGCAGCACGATCATGACGGTGGCTCGGGATCAGGGAGAGAACCTCACAACCCTCCTGGCGATTGATACGACCAGCGGGAAGCGGACGAAGCTTCAGACTTTCCCCAAGGCCGCGATCAGCGAGCCAACCTGGCTTCCGGATGGGAAAGGCCTGCTCTTCCTTTACGCTGAGATGAATGGAAGTGCCAGAAAGCGGCAAGTTGCGTATATCCCGTATCCCTCCGGAACGATGACGCTCCTGACGCACGATGCGAATGACTATTCTGATTTGAGTCTAGGCAAATCGGGTACAACGATCGCGGCGGTCCAGCGGGAGTCGAGATCGCGAATCGAAACGCTTGATTCAGACGGCACCTCGCAAACCATCAATCTCGACGGCTCTGTCACCGGCGTTGCCTGGACGCAGGATGGCCGCTTGGTGCATAGCGAAGAGACGCAGCTTTTCATTTCAGGTTCGGCACAGAACCAGACACAACTGCTTCCCAATGACATGTTGGGCGTCCGCGATCCTGACGTCTGTCCCGACAATACTTCCGCACTGTTCTCCGCGGCAACCAGGACAAACAGCGCAGTCAATGTCTACAGGATCAATCTCAAGACCGGCGATGTAAAACGACTGACGGACGGGCGATTCGACATTCGGCCATTCTGCATGGGTGACGGAAGCATCGTGTACTCAGAGGAGCATGGAGGGAGCGTCGCCTCCCTGATACGAATTTCCCCCGAGGGAAAGTCTCTGAATCAGGTCGCCGCGAGCATAGATTCCGTGAACACCCTGGTGAGGCCCGACCGCCGGGCCGTTTCCTTCATTGCGATCACCGGTGAAGCTCCGATGGAGCGGCTTGTCACGGTAGACCTGTCCGGCAGACTATCGGGAGAGCGTAGGGTCAGAACGGAACAAGCCGAGGTGTACCGCTGGTCTCCTGACGGAGAGACGCTCACCTACGCGCTTCCTAAGCCTGCCGAGCAAATCCTGTGGCGCGAGGCCCGGAATGGCTCCCCGGTTGCGCTTTCAAAACGAACGGATTCTTCTGCTGTAGTCGCTTTTCAGTATTCGCCCGATGGCAAAAAGATTGCCATTGCAAAATCCACCCGCGAAGCAGACGTCGTGCTCATCCGGGAGCCGTAAATCGAACTAGAGGATGATAATTCCGGGATGAGATTCCGTGACGCCGCCTTTCTGCTCCTATTTCAAAATCGTGGCGCAATAGGTCGTGTCGGGTCCGAAGGGGCCTCCGCATTGGGTCGTTGTGGTGAACTGGTCGGCCTGCCCGAAGTCCTTCCGGGTGTCTGGGTAGTCGATCCCATAATGGAATCCAGTCGCTCCCAACGTGTACCAAGGATAGATGCACAGCGGACCGCCATACGCTGAGCATGCATTTGGAGCCAGTACTTCCGCCTTGCCGCCCTGGTCGCTCACCGCGGCGAAATTGGTTGGCGAGGATCCGTCGCCAAAGACTACGGACTTGATCTGGATCGGGGAGATTCCCGCCCATGATGACGCGTTGTAAGAAAGGCATCCTGCCTCCCCGGGCACACAGAACGCGTCTCCTCCGGTGAAGATCGACTTATGCCCGATCTCCCACACGAAGGAGAGAGGAGTATCCGAAACGGTACCCCAAGCCAGCGAGTTGCCGAGTTCCTGGGTGTCGTACGCTGGCCCTAGCGGGCCATCGGAAGGAGAGTTCAAAACGATTGTGCCGGCTTCGCCGGTGGTAAGGTCGCTGACCGTAATGTGAAAGCCATCTTGTGCAGGGGTAGTGTAGTAGTGCACCTGGATTACGTCGCCGGCATGCATGATCAGCGGATTATTCTTTCCTGTGCCGTTGGTCAGCATGGCATTGAATGCCGCCGGTTCCCGGAACTTGCCATTGGACTCCGCCACTAGCTTGAAGACTGGAGAGCAAGCCGTATACGTGTTCGGCGCGAAGCTGACGCTGAAGGCGCCATTGGAAAAACAGTTTTTCACTATTGCGTCAGGATAGATTTGCAACTCGACGAACGCTTGTCCACCAAAGCTTTTTGGATCTGTAACCGTTCCTCCAAACCAAAACGTTGGTCCCAAATCGGAAACGAGCGTCGACGGTCCATCGCTTGGCAACACCGCCGTCCAAGTGAGATTGCGTCCAGATCCGGGAGCGCTGGACAGAGGATCCAACTCGGGCTCATCGTGTCCCGTGCAGCCTGGTTCATAGCGAACTTCAAATAGTCCTTCGAGGTAAGCGAAATGATGTGCAATGCATGCGGTCTTTGTCTGAGCATGCGAATAAGCTACGGAAAAAACATAGACGAAAAATGCAGCACAAAAACTACTAAGTTTCATTTCGGAACCCTCCTCGTCGCACAACGATTACTGAAGCCTTCGTAAAAGCGGTCAGAAGTTTAGCATGCTGCCGTAGATTGCGAAGCCAAGTGACACGGGATAAAGCGGCCGGGGTTGCAGATGACAAAGTTCAGGGACGCGAAGAATGTCCGCGGGATTCTTTGAGACTCACGTCGAACCTTTCCGAGTCACAACTCCTCCGATTTTCTGATTTTGAGCTTCGGAAGGACGCAGGCATCTCGGTTTTATCGGCGGTGAAGTACATGGCAATGAACGCGATAAATCGGAGTGTTGGTTTGTCCAAAGACCGCAGTGGTTGCTAGGAACGACAAAGAGAGCACCTTCACGTCGGGTCATAGTGGCGAGATTATCGGTTGATTGAAAACAGATCGGGGCAGCCGACTGCTTCCGAAGGACGAGCCCATTAACCGATCGGCTAAGTCTCCACCTCAAACTCGAACCTCATAGTTCACTTCACCTTCCTTGCTCAAACCACTCTAGACGCCTGCTCTTTGGACATCAGCACTTTATGGACGATGGAGTGATGCTCTGTCTTTGGCGGAGAAATTGCTCTAGGAACTGGCGGCAGAAAGGTAGGTACGCGCAGTCCTGTTCGCTCCCCCTACTAAAGCACATCAGGGGATTGCACGCCGGCCATCGCTGAGGAGGTTACTGAAATGGCCAAATTAATCGAATTCTACGTTCCCCAAAACCACAAGAGCCGTGAGCGCTGGGTGCCAGCCAGGCTTCGGGGCAGGGTAATCGATTTTCGGGCAAGAGCGGAGTTCTTACAGCGTATGTTTATGCAGCGCGTACGCGTCGTCTCGACCTTGTCTCGAACCGGCACGCCGTGAAGTAGTCGGCAGGAGGGTTTCGCAAAGAGCCCCTTCAGAGCGGGCCTCGGCGGATAGAGCCCTATGGCTACTGGTTCGGTGTTGTCCCCGCCTTCTTCAGCAGCGCGATTTGTGCCGTGTGATAGACGCAGTGATCGATGGTCCCATGCAGCAAAGTGTATTTGTCATGATTGCGGCCGGGGACTTGTTGTTTGAGCTGTTCGTCGGTGCTGCGCTCAATCGCTTTGCGTAGTGCGGTGTGCGAAGCCTGCAAACGAGCTACTAAATCCTGCCATTCCTTTTCGGTGACTTTCCGATTTGTCGGCCAGTCATCGGGGGTGTTCAAGGGCGCGTTTACCGTTTCACCCAGGAAGCGACGCAGCTCGATCTCCTCCCAATAGGCGATGTGCAGAACGAGCTGAAGAATGGAATGTCGTCCCATTATGGGAGTGCGTGAGGCCTGTTCGGCGGTGACGTCCTTCAATAGCGGCTTCAGTGCTGGACCGTGCCATGCCTCGCCGTTGCTGTCGCCTTCGTAGACATTGCGGTACAACTGGGCCATGCGGGCTCCTTCGCTCATGGTCGTTCCCATCCCTTACCAGCAAATTAAACAGAATCGAGAATGAGATTCCGGAAAGCATCGCGCGTTGCGCAATTTTTCGTTCCTGATTGCTGGCGCCCTCCCTTTACGAGATCGGTCGGCTCCTATGCGCCTCGGTCGCCACTTAGCGATTGATCATTTTCTGCAAGTTTTCTGGGTACCGAGCCCCCTGTACAGGGATTTTTGACGCGACGTTGTCGATCTGGCGGAGATCGTCGCGTGTGAGTTCGACAGCAGCGGCTCCAAGGTTCTCCTCAAGACGATGCAGCTTGGTGGTACCAGGAATGGGAACGATCCAGGGCTTCTGCGCCAGCAGCCATGCAAGCGCGATCTGCGCAGGCGTCACCTTCTTCTGTACTGCGAACTTGCTGATCACATCCACGATCGCCTGATTCGCCTTCCGCGCCTCCGGTGTAAAGCGCGGGACGATGTTGCGGAAATCGGCGTTATCGAACTTCGTGTCTTCGTTGATCTTGCCGGTCAGGAAGCCTTTGCCAAGGGGACTGAATGGAACGAATCCGATCCCTAGTTCCTCGAGCACCGGCAATATTGCCTCTTCCGGCTCTCTCCACCACAGTGAATATTCGCTTTGGAGTGCCGCGACCGGCTGAACCGCGTGCGCGAGACGGATCGTTCGCACTCCCGCTTCCGATAACCCAAAATGTTTGACCTTGCCTTCCCGAATCAGATCTTTCACCGCGCCCGCGACGTCTTCGATCGGCACATCCGGATCGACGCGATGCTGATAGAGCAAGTCGATGACATCGGTCTTGAGGCGCTTAAGTGAGGCCTCGGCAACCTCCTTGATGTGCTCAGGCCGACTGTCAAGCCCAACCTGTTTGCCCGAGGTCGGATCAAGCTTGAACCCGAACTTAGTGGCGATGACGACTCTCCCGCGGAGGGGACCCAGAGCTTCGCCTACGAGCTCCTCGTTGGTGAAAGGACCGTAAACTTCGGCGGTGTCGAAGAAGGTTACGCCACGTTCGATCGCCGCCCGGATGAGGGAGATCATCTCTTTCTTGTCTGCCGCCGGACCGAAGCCGAAGCTCATTCCCATGCAGCCGAGTCCAATAGCCGAGACTTCGAGATTGCTTTTTCCGAGTTTGCGCTTTTGCATTACTCCTCCTTGCGTCCTTTACGGGAAGGCCGACAGGCCGCGAATCCCGCCCGCCTAATCTCTGAAAAGTGTAATCCTTTCGCCGATTGCCGGTGCTGCACGCTCAGCTGCTCTGGAATCGTTAGCCTTGAGGTTTTGATTGAGATTCTTAACCATCCGATCGAGTGAGACAATCTCGGCAAGCCGACCGGCTTAACGGAGGTCCACCGATGTCTACTTCGGCTGCCTCAGGGAAAATGCAGCGACTCAAGTTACAGACGACTTCCCATCGATTTGCGTTTTTGTTGTGCAGCCAGTTCGCATTGATCGTTATTTCCCCTTTCGTGGGGAGCGCCGGACGTCGTCCTGGCCCGGTGTTCAGCGTTTTTGCAATGACACTGTTTCTGACGGCGCTCAATCTTGTGATCGAGAAGCGGCGTCTGCGCGGTGTAGCGATTCTCTTGTGCGCGGCTGCCGTCGTCACTGGCCTGCTGAACGCGCTGGGTTTTGAACGCGCCTTTTTGATTCCGGGGATCATTTGCGCCATGGTGTTCATTGCGTTCACTACAGGCATGATCCTTTGGAAGATTATCTCGGCGACGAAGGTCACGCGCGAAACGTTGTACGGAGCTGTCTCTGCATACCTCTTTGTCGGCATTACCTTTGGCATGGCATACGCGCTGGTAGAGCTTTTGGCGCCGGGCTCCATAAGACTGACGGTGGAAACGGGACGACCGCTTGCATGGCAGGATTTCACCTTCTTTAGCTTCATCACGCTTACTACGATTGGGTACGGCGATGTTGTACCGATCGGCGGCGTGAAGGCGCTAGTGATGCTGGAGGCGGTGATCGGAGCGATGTATCCGCCGATTCTGATTGGCAGACTGCTGACGCTGTATCCGTCGCGCGACGGAACAAATTCGTAATAGGAACCGTCGGTGGTAACCGATGGGTGTGCTATCCGAGATTTCCCTCCTGTCGCGATTTCTGACGCGGAACGTCATTCGGCGAGCAGACTTCCAAGGCGATCGAGTCGTCGTTCCCATAATGAACGACGCTGGCTGATCCAGCGCTCGGCCAGCGTTAGTCCTTTGGGCTCCATGCGACACGTGCGCGTTCTCCCAATTTTTTCTGTGCGCACAAGGCCGCTCCGTTCCAATATCTGCAGGTGTTGGACCACCGCAGCCAGCGTGATGTCGAGAGGCTGTGCCAGCCCCGAGACCGAAATGGGACCTTCACTTAGCCTTTCGACGATGGCGCGGCGGGTGGGATCGCCGAGGGCGTGGAATACTCGGTCAACGGCGATTTGCTGACTAAGCATGGGCATTGCCTTTCCGGTTCATGGGGCAGCCTGCCGTGCCAGATGGCTGGCCAGTCGATCGAATATCACGCGCCATCCCTGCTCGCGGATTTGAGGACCGTCTGCTCCTTCAAAAAAGGCTGCTTGTTCGGTGAAGATGAGGTCGGTTCCCTTATTGTGTGGTAGGAACTCTATGGTGGATTGAGACGAGGAGATCCGCTTGTCGCCGACGCTCATGTTGTAGGCGATGACGATGCGTTGATTGGGCAGAATGTCTCGATAGACCGTGTCGTTGGTGAAGATGTGTCCCTCTTTCGAGCGAAAGCGCGCGCGCTCGGTGCCTCCGACGCGAAAATCCATCTCGAATGCTTCGACTCTCGATTCCTCGCCCTCAGCAAACCAGCGCCGCTTCTTGGCCGGATCGGAAAATGCCGCAAATACACGCTCACGCGCGAACGGATAATTGCGTTCGATCACGAACGTACTGTGAGTTACAGATCGTTCTTTCATGGTTGTTCTCGATTAAGCTGAGTTCCCAGTTTGGTCGTCCTTATGCAGCAGGCTCGTAACACGCGAAGATCTTGCCGTTGCTGAAGGTCCGCGTCCTTGTGAGTTTGAGGTTCAGTTGGTCTTTGACACCGTCGAACATGGTTCTTCCTTTGCCCAGAACGACAGGATCAACCATCATTTGGTATTCATCGATCAAACCGTTTTGCGCTAACTGAGAGACGACGCAGCCGCTGCCGAGTATCACCATGCCGGGTCCGGATTCATTTTTCAACTTACGCACCTCTGCGATCAGGTCGCTCTTTATCAACTTGGTGTTATTCCACGCGGCCTTGTCGAGTGTCCGCGAAAACACGACCTTGGCCATGCTGTTCATTCCGGCGGCCACTGTGGGATTGTGCTGATCCGCCATTGGGGTGGGCCAGTAACTCGCCATCAGTTCATACGTCTTCCTGCCAAACAATAGCTGGCCTCCGCCGCTCGCATTCTCGGCAACAAATGCCGAATATTCCGGATCGTCATTGCCGTGCCGCGCCCAGTTGAATCCGCAGTTTGCGTCGACGAAGTAGCCATCCACTGTGACGTGATTGAAAACGCTTAGCTTCCGCATGTTGCCTTCTCCTAATTTCTGATTCGCTGGCTATTGCATGCCGTTGAATCACTTTAGTAAATGCTTAAGTATGTATTTACGGTTTTGACCGCTAATTGTCAAGTGAATACTTAAGTATTGCTTTCGTTCAATGTCCGGCGAGCAGAGGTGCCTCAAAAGGCGGCAAAGTGCGTTTCAGTTCCCGGTGCGAAAAAAGGAAGGAATGATCTTGTCCGTGCAGAGTTAAGAAATGTAAACACGGATCAGAGTTTTCGACTTAATCCCACCCTACCTATCCCAGTCATCCAAAACTAATCTCACAGTAACCATTCTGAAAGACGCAGCTGCTATCCAGTAGGTCCGGGCGCACGATGGTCGTCAGCTCACCTCAATTGATTTGAAACGAAGTTCCAGCGTACGCCCGTTAATCCCAAATCTGGAGCGTATCAATGTCGCACGTCAGATCTCTCCGTACGCTGAGCATGCTTGCCCTTGTCGCCACACTGGGCAGCTTGAGCGCTAGCGCGCAGGAAATCAAAACAGTTTTCGTAATCGCAATGGAGAATCACAACTGGACACAGCCGGCCAACCGGTTCACCGGCGGAATCCAGCAGATCTATCAGAATTCGGCAGCGCCGTATATCAACAGTCTTGTGAACGGAACTTCAGACATCAGCGATCAGGTTGCTTACGCGACGAACTACCACAGCGTCTTAGCAACTGCAAACGGAAACAACCCACACATTCATCCCTCTGAGCCGAACTACCTTTGGGCGGAAGCTGGCACAAACTTGGGCGTGCTGAACGATAACGATCCTTTTCGCGTGCCCGGTGGTACGAACCAGGACACTTCACTACATTTGGCTACGCTGTTAACGCAGACAGGAAGGACGTGGCGGTCATATCAGGAAGACATCGATCTTACGTCGGTGAACGGACAACTCACCAACGCTGCTCTGCCGCCGAGTCAGTACACGGTGCCATTGAGCAGTTTTCAGGGGAACTTCTCCGCTGGGTTGAATCAATTCAACGGTTCCAACCAATTTAATTACGCAGCAAAACACAATCCGCAGGTATTCTTCACCGACAGCAACGGCGGCAACGATCCGAGTACCTCAAATCCGCTGGCCTCGCATTACGCGCCCCTGCAACAGTTGTTTACCGATTTGGATAATGACACGGTGGCTGACTACAACTGGATCACGCCCAACCAGTACAACGATCAGCACACAACGCTCACTGGGGGCTACAAAGGATTGACCGGTGATCCGGCGAAGATCCTGCAGGGCGACGATTTTCTGCGGCAGGTGATTCCCGTGATCATGGCGTCACATGCCTACACGGAAAACGGCGCAATCATCATTTGGTGGGACGAGTCTGAAAAGGACGGCGTGGCTGGCGACAACCCGGACGACTTCCATCACACGATCGGCGAGATCGTCATCTCGAAGCATGCTCACAAGAACGTGAATGGACTGCCGTACGCGAGTCCGGTCAATTTCACGCATTCCTCCGATTTGCGCACCATGCAGGAGATCTTCCACGTGGGACCATTCCTGGGGGATGCGGCCAACGCGACTGACCTATCCGATCTGTTCCAACCCGGGGCTATTCCAAAGAAGTAGGGAACTCACCGGATTTCGCCGCCACTCTGCACAGTTCCGTCGGCGCAGAGATCAAACGATCTCTGCGCCTTTATCATTATAGAAACCAGAATTTGTCGTGTCCCGACCATGATTGCGCTCGAGCGAATCACGCCACAGAATGCTTTCGTCTTTAAGGCTGTTCGCCTGCTCGCACTCCAGGACACTCCTAGCGCCTTCGGATCGACTTATGCAAAAGAGTCTCAGCTCACCGACGCTGATTGGGTCAGTCGCGCCGTCAATATGAATGGAGAGAGATCGGTTGGGTTTCTTGCGATCGACGAAGGATCATCGTGCGGCATTGCCGCCTGCTTTCTCGATCAGAATGAAGCGACGCGAGCCCAATTGATTTCAATGTGGACGGCGCCCACACATCGTCAGCGAGGCATTGGTCGTCTATTGGTGAGTGAGATCGTTGGCTGGGCTCACCAGCGCGGTGTTCATACTCTGCTCTTGCTCGTGACTTCCAACAATGAATCGGCCATCAAGTTTTACGAGCGGCTGGGATTCACGCGGACGGGACGGACCGAACCGTATCCAAACGATCCCGCTCTGATCGAATGTGAGATGTCGCGACCGATTCCGTAAGTGCTGGGGCGAACGCCGACGGTGGCAAGTGCAAGCGCAAATAGAGTATGAGTAATTCAGCAAAGAGAATCATGCCGATAAAGCTATTCTCCATCGTGTTCCTGGCGCTGATTTCATGCGGGACGCTTGCACAAGAAAATCCTGTCGTCCGTGGTGAGTCGCAGGTCGTAATTATTCCCGTGCTAGTGAGGGACAGCAAAGGTCAGGCGATTTACGGACTACATGCAAAAGACTTCAGAGTGGAAGATGACGGGGTTGAGCAGGCAGTTCAACTCGATGAGCGTTCTGATGTTCAACCGGTGTCGATTGTGGTTGCTCTTCAGATCGGCCGCCGAGCGAAGCGCGAGTCCCGAAAGATCACGAACGGGTGCTTCTATTGATTAGCGAGACCAGAGACCATGGCAGCCATAAAGCCGATCTCGAGGAAGTGGTAGAAGAGGTTGGGAGGAGTAATGTCGTTGTATACGCGTTGCCGTTCTCGTCATCGCTCTCGCAGGTACTGGACACCGAACGCGGGCTCAACCAGGACGAGTGGAGGCCAGTAGGGGCGCCCTTCGACATTGGCGCACCCCTACTAATGACGCTCAACGCAACCAGGAAGAACGTCTCCAAGGGACTCGCATCGATGACGGGGGGGGTGAATACGAGCTATTCGCTTCTCGCAAGGGCTTCGAAGACCATATGTTTGATTTCACAAATCGACTGCACAGCCGCTAGGTACTCAGCTTCCAACCGCAGGATCCGCATGTCGGTTTTCATCGACTCAGCGTGTACTTACGTCAATCGAAGGATTTGACGGTGCTGGCGAGAACCAGCTACTGGGCACAGAAATGATCGGCATAAGGTGTGTTGTAAGATTTTCCGCGATGAACAAGGTCCGACTAGCACTTGCTTTGATGGCGGGACTTCTAACTGTTTCTTTCATTTCGTCCCAATCTGGCTCTGCAAACAAAGCAGCAAAGTTCGATCATTCGACGGTTTATGTGCGCGATCTGCAGAGGAGTGCCGAGTTCTATGAAAAGGTGCTTGGGCTGGAGAGGATAGCTGAGCCTTTTAAAGATGGTCGGCATGTCTGGTTCCGCATTGGTCCTCACGATCAGCTCCATGTGGTTTCCGGTGCCACCGAGGCAATGACACACGATGTCAATGTTCATCTTGCGTTTCGAGTGGCGTCGTTCGACGCTTTCGTCTCTCACCTCGATCAAATGTCGATTAAGTACCGGAAAAGCATCCGGGATGAAAGCAAAGGAACGTCCGTCCGCCCTGACGGCGTACACCAGGTCTACTTCCAGGATCCGGACGGGTACTGGATCGAAGTAAATGACGATAAGTTCTAAGTGAATCCCAAGTTATGCCGGAGTTGCCTGACGTCGTTACCTACATTCGCGCCCTCGAGCCGCTAATCATTGGGCAAACTCTCCAGCGAGTTCGGCTGGCAAGCGCCTTTCTACTTCGAACTGCACAGCCGCCAATTGCGAGCGTGGAAGGTCGTATTGTGCGACGGCTTAGACGAATTGGGAAGCGCATTGCCATCGGCGTAGAGGGTGATCTCTGGTTGGTACTGCACTTGATGATTGCTGGCCGGCTGCACTGGCGCTCACCGGAGGCAAAGTTGGCAGGACGTCAGAACCTGGCTGCACTCGATTTCCCGAACGGTTCACTTGTGCTTACTGAAGCAGGCACAAAACGTCGCGCATCGCTGCACATCCTGGAGGGTGAGGAGAGCTTACGTTCGATCGATCCGGGAGGAATCGATGTCTTCTCCGCAGATCTCAATTCATTTCGCACAGTACTCATGGCAGAAAATCGCACCCTCAAGCGAGCCTTGACTGATCCGCGTTTGCTCAGCGGTATTGGAAACGCATATTCCGACGAAATCCTGCATGCCGCGCAACTGTCGCCGATTGCATTGACTCACACCCTGAAATCTGGGGAGTGGGAGCGCCTCTTCGATGCAACCAAGAGCACCCTCGAGCATTGGGTGCGCATCCTGCAAGCTGAAGCAGAGAGAAGTTTTCCCGAAAAGGTAACGGCCTTCCGCAATGGTATGGCTGTGCATGGACGCTATGGTGAGCTTTGCCCGCGCTGTGGGGAAAAAGTGCTACGCATTCGCTACGCCGACAACGAAACCAACTACTGCGCACGATGCCAGACTGGCGGAAAGGTGCTTGCGGATCGCAGCCTATCGCGCCTGCTGAAGGGGGATTGGCCGCGTACGTTGGAAGAATTAGAGGGGCTCAAGCACCGCTGACCGCAAGATCTGAATGAAATAAGTTAACTGTTGTCATCCGACTCTCTGCTTTACGGCATCGCCCGCTGCTCGAAGATTTGCGAGCTTCATCTCCGAATACTTGCGGGAGAGGATGACACCATCTGCGCCAGCCGTGAGTGCTGCCCGCACAGCGTTCGTGACATCTTCGGGCTGCGTTTTTTTCTCGTTTTCCCCGGTTGGAATGTCGATGTCGATGCCCGGCCAGATCTTTACCGAGCCCGCAACCCCGGCCAGTGCGCGCTTCGTCTCGCGTGAAACGTAGTCGGCAGAGAGCCCACGTTTTGGCAATTCAGCTAAGGGGGCTTCCTTATAGTTCAGCTCACGGTAGGTCATGTTGAGGACTTCTTCCGGCGAGAAGTCGGCGAAGAGCGTGCCACTGACGTTGCGAATGTATCCGGCGAGCCGCGGGCCGCCGCAATTGTTGTACACAACGACCTTCAGGAAATCGGAGTATTGGCGGGATTCGCTGTAGTCCTGCTCGGCGCGATAGAACGGACTGAAGGAGTTGTTGTGCCAGATGTGCCAGCCGACTCCGACTGGCTGTGATGTGTCCGTTCTAATACCCTTCGCAAGTCTGTAGATGTTCGCGTACGTGTTGTGAAGGCCGTCGTTCCAGAGTTTCTCCCAAGCCAGAATCTCAGGATATTGCACCAGCAGCCGCCAGTAGGAAATGAAATGACCGTCCGCCGGACGCGATCCAGCGCGGCTGGCACGAACCAGATCCCCAAGTTTTCTGTAGCCCTCGATCGCGCGCTGCGGATTGATTCCGCGAGCCTTCGCTTCCAAGCGACAGAAGTCGCAGAAGCACGTTACCTCCTCAGGATCATGACTCGCACCGCCATGACTCGTACCGATGGCGTTGCCGAAAGGGCCCTGCCGCTCGCTACCCCACATGACGCCGTCGATCGGATAGCTGCGCACAAAGTCTTCTGTAAGCCCACTCCAGAACGCCTGCACTTCAGGATTGTGGAAGCACAATGTCGTTGCCTTATGTCCAGAGAGGGTCACCTCCTGCAGGCGTTCAATGCCCTCGAGGTCGCGCCGGAAAACGTCTTCGTACCAGCAGATCGTCTTCATGCCACGCGCTCGAGCTTCGGGGAGCACATCCCCAAGCACATCGAAGTTGCCGTAGTCGGTAGCCTGAATATTTTTGAGCGAAGTGCCGCTGTAGTACTGCGGATGTACGCGAGCGAAGTTGCCGCCGCGAAAATCCGTATCGTACTCCTGCTTACCGTGATCTGGCAGCAGCTGGCCTGGTACCTGCCGCCCGGCGATTCCGCGTCCGTAGCTAAATGCGGCTATAAAGAGAGTGTTGATGCCGGCGTCACGTTGAAAGCGATCAAGAACCGCTGCGACGCCTTCATCGACAAAAGAAACCGCACCAACCTGAATCCCAATCATGTGTGAGGGGGCATCTGCCCAGCACGGAAGTACTGCACCGGCTCCAGCGGCCGAAGCCAATTTAGTGAATTCTCGTCGAGTGACGTTGGTCATGAGCCCTCCTGGTTCTCGCTTCGGCAAACTCGCGAGGCGACCAGTGTAGCTAGTGAGTGCGGTTTCTGGGGACGCGGCCTCGAGGTGGGACGCGAATGAACGGAGCTTAGATGTGAGCGGCTCGGGTAGACTCAGGCACGAACGTCCTCAACAAAGGCTTTCGTTGCCTGTCGAAGATGCAGAGTTCAATTCACATCGCCTTACTGTGCCTTGGGGATATTGAAGCCGCTTCTCATCTCGCCACAGCCGAGGGGTGGAACCAGACAAAGGCAGATTGGATTCGCTTGCTCAAACATCAGCCCAGAGGATGTTTTGGCGCTTATTGCGAAGGGCGTTTGATAGGGACTGTCACGACGTCTGTCTATGACAAGGAACTTGCCTGGCTGGGGATGATGCTGGTCAAGCGGGAGTTTCGCGGAAGCGGAATTGGTCGAAGACTGATGCTCGCAGCGCTTGAGTACACGAAGACCGCAGTAGTGAGCACGGTAAAGCTTGATGCGACTCCAGTCGGGAAAAATCTGTACGAAGCAATGGGATTTGTTCCTGAAGCGGGAATCGAGAGATGGGAGAGAAGTGGTGGAGTACCAAAGGTTGGCGCGGATTCGATTGCAATCAAAGACCGGACTGTGAATGACATCTACGAGATTGACCGCTCAGCGTTCGGAGTCGACAGAGCAACCATGTTGGAATCGTTGTTAGAACATTCCTCTGTAGATCCTTTCACCGTGAGAGATGCGGCCGGAAGAGTCTGCGGATACGCTTTGGCTCGGCGTGGCAGCCGGGCAATGTACATCGGACCGATCGTTTCATTCGATCCGCTCCTGACCCCTGCATTAATTGATCGAATGGTTGGACAATTTCCAGACCAGGCAATCTACATTGATTTCCATAGAGGCTCGGCTGCTGATTCCACGCTTCTTTCTTCAAGAGGCTTTGCCAAGCAGCGTGAGTTGACGCGAATGTATTGGGGCAAACCAAACAGTGTGGGACTATCACATTCCATATTCTCGATCGCCGGGCCGGAAATTGGCTGATATGTGAGTCCGAGTGGTCATTTTCCGGAAAATGTTATAGGACACGGCCATCTCGATTTCGCATAGGACACTCGTTCATTTACATTGGTTCGCGACAATGAACACCACAAGGGCATCGAAGGTTGACCTCGTCGGCGTTGGCTTGAATGCCACTGACACATTGATTCCTCTTGCCGACCATCCTGCGCCCGGCTCCAAAGTCGAATTTCGTTCCGCGAGCGTGCTCCCCGGAGGACAAGTGGCGAGCACCGTGATGGCCTGTCAGCGCTGGGGATTGCGCACTCGATATGTCGGCAAGTTGGGCGACGATAGTGCCGCGCAGTTGCATCGCGAAGAATTTGCACGAGCCGGAGTAGAAACGCAGGTGATTAGTGTTCCCGGCTGCGCGAGCCAGCAGGCAGTGATTCTTGTGGACAGTCAGGGTGAGCGCACGGTTCTTTGGCGCCGCGATCAGCAGCTCGGTCTGCGTCCTGAAGAGCTCGACCGCGAGTGGATCGTAAACGCGCGTGCCCTTCACGTGGACGGCTACGACACGGCAGCTGCAACTGTAGCTGCGGGCTGGGCCTGTGCTGCCGGTATTCCTGTGATCGCCGACTTGGACGACACCTATCCCGGTGTGGAAACGCTGCTGGAGAATGTTGACTATGCGATCGTCAGCAGAGACGTTCCGGCGCGGCTGCTCGGCGAGGACGACCTGGAGAAGTCATTGCCACTAATGCAGCGCCACTATGGGTGTGCCTTGACCGCGGCGACGCTGGGGCACGATGGAGTGCTCGCGTGGGATGGCAAACAGTTCCATTATGCTTGCGCGTATCAAGTTGCGGCTGTCGATACCACAGGAGCCGGCGACACGTTTCACGCCGGATTCATTTACGGCTTGCTCCAGGGGTGGCCTCTTCCGCGAAGACTCGACTTCGCGTGTGCCGCTGCGGCGCTGAATTGCATGGGCGTCGGCGCGAGAGGCGGAATTCAACCTGTCGAGGTTATCGAGAACCTGGTGGCAACAGGGGCTCGATACGAGCCCGTGTTCTACTTCGCGAACTAAAGTGCGATTCCCAGAACCGTGATCCCCGTCATCCTGCAAAAGAAGTCCTCAGGATGACAGCTCCTTTGGATCTCGAAACGGAACACTTGTTCACGAGGCAATCGCGCTTTCTTGCTGCTGATGAACATCCGGCGTCTTTACGTGTTCCGCCCGGACGCCGATACCGATGGCCCACGCTGGAATTCGTTGTAGTACTGGCCAGCGTTGCAGGAGTTTCATAATGGAAGGAACTCCCAGGGGCTTGTCCGTGGCCAAAACCCTGCTAATGATTCGATTCTGGATGAGGATCTGTGCTCCTTGCGTTACTTTCGTTGGGAATTCCCGCCTTTCCTGCACTGCTTGAAGGAACGGCGTGAGCGGCTCGCCAACAGCTAATGGAGATGCAAGGATGTTTGCCGCCGCCACAGCGTCCTGCACGGCCAAGTTGATGCCTACGCCGCCGATCGGTGACATTGCGTGGGCCGCATCGCCAATGCAGATGAGTCCCGGCTTGTACCACTTCTCCAGACGGTCAACTTTCACCGTCAGCAGACTCACATCGTTCCAGTCTTTTAATTCCGCAACGCGGTCGCGCAATGCGGGAACCAGCCGCGCGATCTCTTCGCGAAAGCTCTCGATGCCGCGCGCCTTAATCTGCTCAGCAGAGCCTTTGGGTATTACGAACGCACACTGCCAGTACTCCTCGCGATTGATCATCACCATGATCCGTCCACGGTCCATGCGCCCGAGTGATTGCGGCGGATCACTCTCATGCCGCGAAAGGCGGAGCCAGAGAACATCCATCGGCGCGCCTTTGTCCATGACAGTTAGGCCAGCTTTTTGGCGCACGGTTGAGTGCCGTCCATCAGTGCCAATTACAAGCGCAGAGTGTACGAGTAGCTCGCTGTTGGGGCTTTTGGCACGCACACCAGTAACCGCACCATTTTCCTGAAGTAGGTCCACAGCGTCGGTCTGCATGCGAAGCCGAAACTCAGGATATGCGCTTCCCCGTTCGGCAAGAAAATTCAAAAAGTGCCATTGCGGCATGAAAGCGATGAACTTTGCGTGGGTAGGCAGATGAGTGAAGTCCCCAACCTGAACTTTAGTATCGCCAATTTGCGCACCAAGATGGGAAAGCTCCTGATGTGGCTGCTGAAGGAACTTTTGCAAGATTCCGAGTTCATACATCAGTTCCAAAGTTGAAGGATGTACGGTGTCACCGCGAAAGTCGCGGAGAAAATCCGTATGTTTCTCAAGCACAAGGACTTCTACGCCGGCACGGGCAAGCAGAAGGCCAGCCATCATACCGGCTGGTCCACCGCCTACGATGCAGCAACGCACCGTGATCTCTTGCATGAAGGAACCTCGCTCTTGGCGATCACTTCTAGGATACCCCGCTCTGATCTAGTCATGTCGATTCACATTCGCGATGAACATCGGTCGTCCCCTATTGGACCGTTATGAAGAGTTTTCCGTCGCTCTCCCCATGCAAATGCGAAGATGAGTTGTGCTCAATCTTGTCTCTCCAGCTCTCAGCTTGTCGGCTGCAGCTTCCTGGGGCGCGGCCGATTTTAACGGTGGGCTTGCTACCAAGCGGTCGAACGTCCTTGGCGTTGTTGTTGTCGCGCATGGTATTGGCCTTGTCTTTATGCTCCTGCTCGCTGTTTTGGCTCGCGAACATCTGCCCGCGTGGTCATCGTTGTTGTGGGGAGTAGCTGCAGGATCGGTTGGTGGTGCCGGGCTTGCTTGTCTCTACAAGGCCTTGGCTGTGGGAAAGATGGGATTGACCGCGCCGCTTTCGGCCGTGATCTCCGCGCTGGTCCCGATAATGTTCAGCTTCACTACCGTCGGCTTGCCGCGCGGAATTCAGTTGTTCGGATTCGGGTTGGCGATTTTGAGTATCTGGCTGATAGCCACGCAGAGTGGATCGGCCACTAAATCCGAAGGACTGGGTCTTGCCGTTGCCGCGGGATTCGGACTCGGGGGATTTTTGCTATTCATCAAGTTTGCGGGAACGCAGGCTGTGTTTTGGCCGCTGGTGGCGGCCCGCGCAGCGTCACTTTGTTTGATGATTGTGCTCTTGGTGCAGCGGCAACTCTTGCAGGGTAACGAGAAGCAATCCGCAGCAATGCCGTTGTCTTGGAAGCCTGCGCCTGGCGTGCTGCGCTACATTCTGGTAGCAGGCATTCTCGATTCGGGAGCAAATGCGCTCTATGTTGCCGCCACGCAGCATGGACGACTCGACGTAGCCGCTGTGTTGTCATCGCTATATCCCGCGAGCACTGTCATCTTGGCGCGCGTGCTGCTGAATGAGCATTGGTCGCGACTGCAAAGCCTGGGCATGATCGCGGCGTTGGCTGCGGTGCCGCTTGTCGTGCGATAAAGGCCGCAGTGCGGACTTACACTGAATTCATGGAACTACGCGGGTCCATTTCGATCCTGTCACTCTACGACGTCTGCGAAGAGATTCGCTTGAAGGAATTGGCCCCGTTTATTCGGGGCAAAGCGGTGACGCCGAGTTTCAAGCACACGGCGCCGGAGTACGTCCGATTTGAGCGGCCGCCGGTGATTGAGACGATCGAGCCGGTCGTGATTCAAAGCGGCGAGCGTTTTGATGCCACGCTCCAGTATTACGACTACGGCGTCATAAGCTTGCTGTTGCGTTTTCCATTTGCCTGCGAGTGGAAGGGATTGCAGGAACTGGCCGCCCGTTGGGTTTCTGGCACGACGTTCGACGAGCTGGCACGACGGATTGTTCGGGAGAGAGTTGCGACTATACGTCCAGCACTCGTGCGTCCATATGAGAATTGGCTGGACGAGGACTACTGCGTCTTTCACGTGTTATGCGGTTCCGGAATGGAACCAGCAGCGAAAATTCTGGCGAAGCACGGCCAGGACATCGCGCAGATTGTCCGCGGAGAGGCTGGGACGCTCTCGGAGAGCGAGCGCGCCGAGGTACTACAGGCGAGCATGTCTTACTATCCGAATGATCTAACAGTGATCGGCTGGAATGCTGCGTTCGTGCTCGATACTGAGCAGGGCGGAGAAGCAACTGCGCTCATCCTGGAATATGCCAACTCCCAACTTCTGCAGTTTCGGCACTACGACGAATTGCTCACACGCGAGCTGCGCGAGGTCTATCGCTTTATCGAGCGCCGCGCTGGAGTGCTTGCCGGATGGAGGATGCGTCCTGCGGCCACGCGACTGCGCACGATCGTCTTGGAAGTTACTGAACTCACCGAGCGTACGACTGCCGCGCTCAAATTTGTTGGTGACATGTTTACGGCGCGGCTCTACAAATTGTGCGTCGCCAGAATCGGTGTAAGCGACTTTCAGGCACTCGTTGCTGACAAGCTTAGAACCGCTGAAGAACTTTACTCGGTGATGATCGATCAATTTCAGCAGGCACGCGGATTTGTGCTGGAGCTGATGGTCGTGATCATCCTGATCATTGAGCTGGCGTTTCTGTTCCGGGGAAAGTAACTCTAGTGGCGAAACGCACGCTGGTGACGCATAGTGCGGCCTTCCACGAGATGGCATACTTCCTCGGCCAGGTTCTTGGCGTGATCTCCTGCTCGCTCTAGCGCTTGCGCCATCAGAAATATTTCCAGGCTGAGCGCAACATCGACCGCCTTACGGCTTACCTGGCGCGAGTAGATCCGGGTACGCAGGGTATCCATCTCGCCGTCTAATTTGTGGGCTGCGAGCGCAGGTTGGATATCCCGGTTGGCATTCGCTTCGTGAACCAGCGTCAGCATGCGCTCAAGGATGCGGCACATGTCGTGCAGATCGGCGCGGTCCTGAACCGAGAGTTGCGTGCCGTAAGCGCGGGCACGTCCGACGAGCGTGAGCACGAGGTCGCCGATGCGCTCCAGGTCGAGTACGAACTTCAGGCAGGCAAGTAGCTCTTTCACGCGCTTTGGCGGAGCTGAGGTAAGTTCTCCAGCAATCCGCTCGTCAACGTAACGGTCAATTTCGTCCAGCTCTGCTTCGCACTCCTTCACGGTCACGAACGCCAGCGACGATGAATTGGCCAGTCCCTCGGCAAGGTTCATCACTGCGTCGCGGGCCACCAGGCAGGCATGCGAGCCGAGGCGGAGAAGATCGGGATCCTGGCGCACGTCGGGAGAGGAAGCCTTGGCTAGCCGGCGTGGTGTCGAAGGTGCCTTCTTAGGCGAAGGGCGCATTTTCGTTCTTGTACAGCAAAATCATTAAAGCAACATGAACGACGAGCCGAGGTCAGCCAGTTGGCAAATCGCACACGCCCAGCCACCCAGCCCATATTCTGCGCTTAAACGGACTAGAAATAGCGTGAAAATTGTGGTTAAACTACGGCCTCTGTGAACCCAAGTGCAGTATCGAATCAGACTCTGGCACGCATGAGCGCGGGGCTTCTGTGGGCTATCCTCCTGCTTTTTTCGACTCCCGTTATCGCCCAATCCCCTGCAAACGACTCCGATGCGCAACTTGCAACCAAGTTTCTTGATCAGAAAGGCGAGGCAGGTGACACGCTTAAGTGCGTAATCAAAGCCACGCAACCGTTTCTCGATTTTGCCTTCCGCTTTGAGGCGGGATATATCGTTCGCTGTCCGCTTAAGGAATTCGCCGGCACGGGAGGCACGGTTGTCTCTTTCGTGCGCGTTACACCTGAAGGAGGCAGTCCGATCATCCTTGGTGACGCCTACAAGCTGCCCACGGGGGTGGACACGGCTACCGGGAAGCGTATCGACCAACTGAAAGACGAATTCGATTTCAGTGGAGGCTTCGCGACAGGGGAAGGAAATTATCAGGTTGATCTTCTCGTATCCAACCGTGAGGCCACGCGGATGTGCAGAAAGCGTTGGCAGGTTCATTTTGAACGTAAGCGCTCCGAGAGAAAGGTGCGGCTCACGTTGAGTGAGCACGAAGCCGCGCCGCTAGCATTCCTTCCCTGGAGCGGTCACTTCGACACTAGTGGATCCGGACTACGCTTGACTGTATTGCTGGATACGGCTCCGGTTAACCCGTACTCCGCAAAATTGCGTGCCTGGGACCGGTCGTTTCTGCTGAGCGCACTATCAACCGTGATGTCGCAGATCAATTGTCAGTCGGTGCGGTTGGTTGCGTTCAACATGGATCAGCAGAAGGAAGTCTTCCGCAAGGAGAAGTTCGACGAGCCCGGTTTCGGCGAGTTGGCTCAGGCGATGCGGGGTCTCGAACTGGGAATCGTCTCATTTGAAGTCTTAGAGCATAAGCAGGGGCACGCGACCCTGCTTTCACGACTCGCGACTCTCGAGATGACCGACGCACAGCCTTCCGATGCGGTCATCGTCCTGGGGCCGCACACACGTTTTCTCGACAAGCCTCCCCAGGAGTTCCTTCCACCACGGACAGGCAAGGGCCCACAGTTCTTCTACCTCGAATACATTCCGACCTGGCTCCTGGGCCGGGAGTTTCCCGACGTGGTTGAGTATGTGACCAAAGCTCTTGACGGGACGAATTTCAAGATTCATTCTCCGGCGGAGCTGGCACATGCCATGCAGAAGATCACTGCGCAGGTGAAGCACGACGGGAAACAGGCCGGAGGGGGAGCTGAGTAGGCTGCTTCGGCTGGGAGCCACAGTGCTTTGCGGCCCTCTCTCCTATCTACGTGAACAGGCGTTCACGGTGCGCTTGCCCCAATTGAAAGTCCGAAATGGGTCTGTGACGACTACCTTCGTGCGCACACCGTCAATCACAGCAGGGACCGCCACGGCTTTGCCTTTCTCCACAAAGACCACGAGGGCGGATTCGCCAGGGCTATCATTGCTCGCGCCCACCCCAACCCCGATGATGCCGGCGGTCGCCATTAGATCTTGAGCGTGTTGGTGCTTAACGCCGCGAGCCCGAGAAACCTCTGACTCTGTGAGGGCAGCCACGATTTGATCTTCTCGAGCCTGAGCTTGGGATGCAGTTGACGCCGAAGCTTGCACAATTTTGGTGCGTACTCCATCAACCTGTGCCGGAATGGGAAAACGCGCCTGGTTGCGCAGGGTGACCACGACTGCGGACTCGCCCGGATTGTCGTCGCTGCGACCTACTTCAACTCGGTCGACTGCCGGATCCTGCATAAGCTCGAACATGCGGTGATTACGCGCAAGCGTGGCACGTGAAATCTCGCTTTGGGGCAGGGTAGAGGGTGCCGCACTACCCTGAGTTGTAACTTGCGACTGCGCTCCCGCAGGGCACGAGATCGGATGATCGGGGCCGCCGACAACCTGCGGTGCAGTGCCGCTTGAGTCCTTTAGAGCGTTGTAGGCGTCCTGAATCGGGTTTCCAACTGTTCCGGTACTGCTGCCGGCATAGAGCAATGCGATCGGACGCGAATTCGAAGAATCAACGATCAGCGAGCCGGAATCTCCGCTGTTACTGAATGCAGTACCAGTGATGGAAACTTGATTATCGAATACTACGGTGAACTGAGTGCCGCCTTGGCATTGTGTCTGATACATGACCTGAACGGCCGTGTCGATTGCGGTGACTGTCGAGCATGTGAGGCCTGTAGCATCACCACTCTTGGCTACGCCTTGGTTTATGGCCGGTGTTCCCGTGGTCGCCGAGGGCTGGGCGGGCTGTCCGACTGCAGCTAAGTCCAAAATTGTCCCGCTGGTGTCCACTTGGCCGGATACAACCTGCGCAATCGCGGCATCGACGGCGTGGGGGGCGGTCTTCAGCGGCGCTGCTTGAGACATGTTGGCGACTGTTCTGATGGGAGAGGTTCCGCAATTGCTATCGGCGAGGCCAGGTTGAGAAATGGGATCCCCTGCAGTGCCCTGATCGGATTTATCGAGTACGTGGTTGTTGCTCAAAATGTAGAAAGTTCCAGCGCGCGAAACCAGAGAGCCAAGAGTTCCCGAGCAACAAAAGATGCGGCTGTTGCTGGTTGTTTTGTCTGTGGAATTACCGCCACTCGTTCCTAGTTTGATCGGACCACTCTGCGCATCCTGATTGTCATGGTGAACACGTACATCCGCCTGGGCAGTTCCCGACTTGGTAGTGTCAGCTACTGACACGGCCGTGATCGTGATGTTAGAAGGATTGGGGGCGACTGCAGGCGCCGTGTACAAACCGGAAGAACTAATTGTCCCGACAGTAGAGTTCCCGCCTTGCACATTTCCGGCACTCCAGGTAACGCCAGTGTTGGTTGTTCCCGTTACATTTGCGGTGTAGAGCTGTGTTCCACCTGGGTCAACGGTGGCGGAAGCTGGCGTGACCGTGACCATTATGTTCTGAGTAGTTCCCGAAGTGGGAGAGGTAGAGCTGGTGCTCGATCCGCCTCCACAAGAAATAAATATAGAGGCAACCGACAGCAGGAACAGTGCCTCAGTCCAGGCCGCGATACTTCTCGTTGTCATCCAGCTTCTCCGAAGGTACCGTTGGTTCGATTCAGGAACTCGCAAAAAGGTTACCAAGGCGGCATGAAAGTCGCAGGACACGAGCCTTAACTTTCGGAGTGCGATGAAGAATCGAGCGTCGCCGGGCTAGGCGCGCGGCGCTCCGTTTCCAAGTGCATTGAGCTAACGTGAGGATAGATAAAAGGATTTGCCGGAATTTCGCGGCTACCAGCTCTTGTGGATTTTTGTATCGAAACCGAAGCCGCCGTTTTGATCGCGTGTGCCGCTGAAGGACACGCGCGGGTTCACGTGGTACTCGAGTTTGATGGTTGTGTTCTGCGTCTGCGTCACATCGGTCGCGAATGTGACGAACAGGTTTCCGGTTACGCGCTGCTGGATCGCGATACGAGCGCCCGGGTTTTGCTGGTTATATCCCAATTCGGGATCTATGGTGAGCTGAGAGATACCCGCTACCTTCTCGAGCCGGCTCGTGACCTGGCGGCTTACCTGCGACGCGACCAGCGATTCAGCGCCCATGCTGCCGGGAGGAGTTGGATTAGCATTCGATGCTTCCGTGGTCTTTCCGAAAGCGATCAGGTTGATGATGTCCGACGGCGGCAATGATGGCACCGATGTGTACGACGTGTGCAAACGATCGGACGGGCCGTCGAAGCGCATCATGATGTTGTATTCCTGGATGGTGGTGCTCACGGCGACATTCACGACAGGCCGAGTCTGATAGGGGTTTACGAAGTCGATGGTTCCGCTTTCGAGAATGTAACGGTTGCCCTGGAAGATGAGATCGCCGCCTGAGAGGTTCACTCTGCCCAGAATCACTGGATCGGCTCCGGTGCCACGAACTTCAAGGTTGGCGGTGCCGTCGAGGCTCAAGGTGCGGCTGGTCAGGTTGATGCCGTTTGTCGCTGCCACCGTGAGATCGAGCTTCACGTTGTCGGCAAAGCCCTGTGATGGTGGAGGAACGGTATCGCCCGAGAACTGGCTGATGAAATTCATCAAGTCGAAGTCGGGAGCGAAGGAGAGTTGATTTATCCGCACTTGTCCGGTTAGTAGCGCAGAGTTCAAATCGCCAGTGAGCGCAAGGTTTGTTCCCAGTCCAGTACGTACGCCATCGGGATAGAGCAGGCGAATTCCGCGTCCGGCGAGCGCCAGGTTGAAATTCAGGGCCGGCCGGTATACGACTCCACCGGTTGCTGTGACCTCTCCTCCTCCTACTGTTCCTTTAAAGCTGGTGATATTGAGACGATCTTTCGTTAAGGTCAGGACGCCGTTCCCATTTTGCAACCCGAAAGGCAGGTCGCCACCGGCTAGTCCAGCGTTCACAACCTGAATCTGTCCTTGAACATCTGGGTTCGCGCGGTTGCCGTACGAGTTAATATTTAGCTTTAGCTGTCCTGAGGTTACGTAGTCGGGATCGAAGAGTTGGATCAACTTGAGGTCGGCGGTGCCCAGCGCCAGCAAGGAAATCGGCGCGTTAAGATCGTTGATCGGCACACGGGCCTGAAGTGCAAGATCGGTATCCGTGCCGCGTAGTTGAGCCCGCTGAAGAGAAAGCACGCCGTTGACGTAGTCGACGTGAATCGGGCTCACGGCTGCGAGTTGCACGGCGTTGGTGTAATTCACGTTCAACATCGGAATCTGTGCGTGCGCCTCGATACGATTCTTGTCTTTAAGCGGGCCGCGCAGCGTGGCATGTAACTCGGCCTGCCCGGAAAGCTTGCCTGCCTGCGCCGGGGCATAAGCGGCTACGATGGTTCCGAGTGGAATGGCCTGTGTGTCCAGGGTTGCGTCCGCGTAATAGTCGCCGGTGAGGTTCACCTTTCCGTGACTGCGAACGGAGGTATTTAGCACCTGCGAGTTGAGATCGAAGTTTCCGACATGGTTGGCAACATTGGCGTTCAGCACAATGCCGTTCACCGTTTGCTTGTCAATAACCAGTTTGGGAATCTGTAAGGAGGTGGTGAGCTGCGGATCCTGAACGGTTCCATGTCCATGGGCAACGAGGCTCAGCACTCCTGAAATATCCATTCCTCGCTGCTTTACTGTTTGCAGTTGCGCAAGCTGGACTCCCGGTGCCTGCAGTTGCAGATCGTAGGTTTGATTTTTTGCGTAATAAACGAGAGTACCGTTTGCTGCTCCAGCGGGAACGCGCGCCGCCAGCTTCGCGCTCACGGCTTCCCCCGTGCCATTGAAGTTGACGTTCAGCGAGTTGATCGGCTCAGCCGCGACTTGAGCGTTGGTGAGGTTCACCGTGCCTTGCCCGATGGGATTCAACTCGGTCCCGTGCACACTCACGTTTGCCGCGAGCGTTCCCTTAATGGGAGTAGTGACCCCACCGGCTTTGGCCAGCGCCCCGACGTTCAGGTGGTTAGCGTTGAGGCGTACCTGAATCGGGCTGTTGTTCGAGAACGCCCAGTTATGAAGGCCCGCACTGAGATTGAAAGTGACGTGCCCGCGATCCGCCGGATCGAGTTCCCCGTTAGTCAGGCTCGCCAAAGTGGGGCTGGCATCGATGTTCGTCCGCAAAGTCTTCCATTCTGTGTCGTGTACGCGAAGGTTCGCGGCGCTGAAGAGTCCGTTCAGATGCGGCGCAGCCATCGATCCTCGGACGACTCCACTGAAGCTGGCGGCTCCGTAGAGCCCGAGTGGCGGCGAACCAGGTGGACGAAAATCGCTGCCAATGTTTTCGAGTTCATGAAGTTCGTTGGATTGCAATCGAACCTGCAAGGCTGAGCGATCCCTTACGGTTCCATTGAGATTGAGCGAGGTCTGCGGCAGGCGAAGATAGCTGTCTGTCACGGCGATTGATTTTGTTGTGTTGGCGTAGCTTGCGTGAATTACACCGTCGAGCGGGACCGGAGCTGCGCTTCCTGTGGCGGGAGCGAGCGTGGCCTTCACGGTCGCGTTCGTCTTCGCCATGAGATTGTCCAAGGTGCGTCCCCATGTGGCGTCCGTATCGGCATTCAATCTGCCATTCAGCGCTACCTGTTTAAGAGCCGGCGAGTTCATCATCGCTTTTAGGTCCGCGACATTCACTCCATGGAGATTGGCGACGAGGTGCGACTGTGCCTTGCCGACAAGATCGTGCACCTTCAAGTTGCCGGTGACCTCGCCGCCCAGCAAGCTTGCACGGATGCTTTTTACTTCAAGATTGCCTTGCCTCACCGTGTAACGCGCGCCGATGTCGCGAATGTTAGTGCGCAGCGTAGGGGAAACTACCTGCAGGGCACGGCTGCTGAGCCCGCCATCGACGACGATCAGAGCAAGCATCGGCGTATCCGGCTGGGCCTGATATTGCAGCGATCCGTCAGCTTGCAGAATGCCGATCGGCAAGGAAGCGTTCTTCAGAGTTTTGCGGATTTGTCCAGCATCGAGGAGCGCACGGTACGTAGCATTCACATGCGGATGTACGAAGTCGGTAAGAGTCGCGTTAAGAATGAACTGCGAGTTGCCGCTGTGAAGAGTCGCGTCGGTCAGCTTGAATTGCTGCGGAGTGACCTCGAACTTGGCGCCTAGGTCGTGCGGAATAGGATTGAAGTTCTCCAGGTTCAGGTGCCCGTCTTTGTAGCTCAACGTGCCTGAATACTTCTTTTGCGAAGCATCGAACGCGGACTGGAAGTTCAGGTCGTGCAGGTCGGCGTTCATCACACTCTTACGGTTGTTGTAATAAACCTCGCCATTGTCGAGCAGTGCGTGCCTGACTCCGAGATCGAAGATGCTCGTATTGCTCTTTTGTCCGCTGCTCTTGGTTTGCGGCACATTGTCCGTGCCATGCGCATCGACGAACAGTCGGACCACAGGATGGCTGACAGTTACGTCGTCCATGTACCAAGTCTTGCTGAGGACAGAGACAATGCGAATGCCGGCGTGGAGGTGATCGACGGTCAGAAGCGGAGGCGTAGGGTACGGATTTGCCCCGTCAATTACGACGTTGTAGAGGTCGAGGCTCGGCGAGATACCGTTGAAATGCAGAGCGTAGTCGCGCGCGTGGACCTGAGATCCCAAAGCGGCAGTAATTTTCTCTTGCGCCGTTCGCAGCACGTATTGATGAACGGACCGGCTGTGCAGAAGCACGTAGACAGTAAGTACACCAGCAATAATGAGAAAGAGAACAATTCCAGCTATCCAGGCAGCAGCTCTCTTCCAGCGTCGCCGGGGAGGGAGCTGCTCGACGAAACGCGGCTTCTCGGGCGGTTCATGGTAATAAGGAGGTAGATTTGGTGCTGCGCTCAATGCCTCTGACTCCGCTCAGAATGCCTGCCCGATGGTGATGAAGTACTGCCATGATTTGACTCCCGGAGGAGCATTGAAGTTGTAACCAAAGTCCACGCGGATCGGTCCTATTGGCGTGGCATAGCGAAATCCCAGTCCTGCTGTATTGGTGTACTGGCCATGAAATCCGATCGTGCGAAATACATTGCCACCGTCGTAGAAGGGAACTACGCCGAGTCCCTGCTTCAACGGCACAGGAATGCGGAACTCGGAATTGACCAAGAACAGTTGGTTGCCGCCAACCGGAATCGTGATCTTTGAGCACGTGCCGGGATCATTGGGATCTCCACAGGCTAGAATAACTCGCTGCGGTCCGGCGCTGTTCAGGGCAAATCCACGCAGGGTATTGCCGCCACCGGTGAAGAACTCCTGGCTGAGCGGAACGTGCCCGCTGAATGCCTGAACGAATCCAACACGAACGCTGTTGGCCCATACAACTTTTTGCTTGGTGAGAGTCTTGTAATACGCGGTCTGAGCCAGGAACTTTCCAAAATTGAAATTTGAACCTAAAGCCGATGGATTGAAGTCGGCCTCCCACGTCTCGTAAATGCCTTTGTGGGCGTCAAGCTGGAAGTCTCTTGTGTCACGCACATAGGTGGCCGAGAGGGTCGACAGCCGGACATGCCGGTCGGAGGGCGGTACCAGATCGGGAATCAGCAGGTGGGTGAGTCCGGTCTGTGAGTAATTGTAGTGGAGAAACAGATTTGTTGTCTTGTCCCGATTCAAGGCGCGTTGTAACTGCCAACCCGCCTGGCCGATCAGCGAAGTGAAGATCGGATTCTGCGCATCGTGCTCTCCACCGATACTGAAGCTCGACCCCCAATTGGTACCGCGGAAATAGGGATCGGTGTACACGATCTGCCCGTGCTGGTCGAGGCGCGAGCCTAACGCATTGAAGCTGATTGTCTGGGCTTTACCCCACAAGTTTTTGCGCGCGTATTGAAGAAGGGCTCGCGGTCCATAAAATGTCTGCTGGTTGGTCTTGAAGTTCTTGTTCAGTCCCACAACGGGAAGTCCAGGTACGGCGACGGTTCCGCTGGGGATGTTGCCGCCGCGATTGATCACGTCAAAACCGAATCCGTACGTTAGGTCGTTCTTCTTTGCCTCGTGAACTTTGACCAGCACATCTTCTTCTGACTGGGTCGTAATGCGCCGCCGAGGATCAATTTCAGCCCAGTCGAACACCCCCACGTTGTAGAGCTGGCTTTCGTTGGCCAGCATGTCGTCTTCCCGGAGAGGCGCCTCGGGGGAGATGGGAGCCACGCGATTGATCAGCGCCTGTTGTGTCTCGCCCCGGCCGAGCGTCACCACACTCGCCGTTCTAACCTGCGGACCTTCATCGATGAGATAAGTGACGTCGAGGTGATGTTTGTCTTTGTCGTGCGGCTTGGCGGTTTGACGGAAGCTGGCGTTCAGGTAGCCCAGCTTCAGATAAGTCGACATCATCGTGTTGCGATCTTCCTGCGCGAGGGTTTGTGAATAAGGTTTGCCCACCGCAAGATTCAGTCCTTTAGGAGCAAGCACTGAAAGAGACTGCGTATCGTTGCCCTCGACGTGCATCGCTTCGACGATGTCGCGTTCACCCTCCGCTACGCGGAACGTGACTGTGATGTTGCCGGCTTCGTTGTGGACCTCCGGCGTGACCTTAACATCACTGAAGCCGTTGGCCTGGTATACCCGCTGTAGGTTCTTGACACTGGTATGAACCAGATTCTCGCTGTAGCTACCGTGGGTAAAGACATGAGCTTTCTTGACGGGCACGTGCGACCGGAGGTCATCTTGTTTTAATATTTGGTTGCCGGCGATATCGACGTCCTTCACTCTGTGTCGCGGTCCCTTGGCGATCTCATAGAGAATGGTTTGGCCGTCGGTCTGCGCTTGGGTTGTGACGTTCACCTTGGCATCGAAGTAGCCCTTCGACTGGAAATGCGAGATCAGGTTCTTCCGCCCTTCCTGGATGATCTCCGGATCGATTCCCACCTCCTGATAAACCGGCAGCAGTTTTTTCTTGGTCCAGCTCCACACGTGCGCGTCCTGAAGCTTCACGTGAACCAATGGTCCAGCCTGGACGTTGAAAGTGATATCCGCGCGATTGTTACTGGCGTTGTAGCTGGCGGAGATTAGCTTCACTTTCGCGTCGAGGTGATCCTGACTCATTAGCGAATTCTGCAGATGGTTTGTTGCGTTCTGCAGCGTCTTGAGGGAATACGTTTTTCCCGTGCGGATAGCAGCATTGCGGAGGCGGGCTCGGAAAGAACGGACTTTGGACTGGAGAAAGGCTGTGTCTTGTGGTGTCGCTCCGGTAAGGGTGACTGTGCCAAACTTCGCCTTGCGTGCGAGCTCGATATCGAAGTAAACATTCGCGAGGCCGTGAACCTTGTCAGTCACGACGCGCGTTTTCACCTGAGACTGGAAGTATCCTTCCCGTTGCAAAAATCGTTCCAGATCCTTTTGCGCGTTGGCGACATCGACCGGGGTATAAGCTCCGCGCGGCGGATACTCAGCAACCTGAAGTAACCGCGCATACGCGAATCTCTGCTCCGCCCCTGGGAATGAGTACAAGCCGAAGTACACGGCCGGCTCGAGGACAAAGAGGATGCGGATTCCAGCAGGTTCTGGCCTCATCTGAATCTGCACGTCGTGAAAGTGCCCGACCCGCTTCAACGCGGCTATGGTTTCATCGACCTTCGCTTGCGAGAAGGGCTGGTTCTGTTTTTGCGCCAGTAAAGGCACCAAGCTCTCGGTGTTCAACTCGGGCTGTCCAGCGAGTTCTACAGAGGAGACGTTCTGCCCTTCGTATGACGGAAGCACCTCTTTTGTTTGCTGCGAAGTATGAGGCGTTTGTGCAGGCGTGGCAGTGGGTCCGGTTTGCGCACAAAAAGAAGTGGCGCAGAGTATTAGATCGAAGAGAGCGGCGCATCGATAGCGCCAGCCCGAATAGGCGAAAGCGATCACGCTCTGATGAGATGAACAGAGAAGCCGAGTGTTTGTCTCAGACGCGACTTGTCGCTGGCTCGCCTGCCAATCAGCGAAGCGGCAGCACCGGAATGCCTCGCCTGCGGCGCTCGATTATCCTTCTGCCGGATCAGCAGCATGCGATTTCGAGCATCTGGCCGCGCCGACAATCGAATCTAAGGGAGAAAAGAAGTACGCCATGCAACTTTCTAACCATGCGG
>Ga0126371_10000007_pt1 | contig 129073 bp, 97 predicted proteins | sample PanSoiMetaPlot_4_FD_110145 | JGI IMG/M metagenome (GOLD analysis project Ga0126371, IMG submission 110145) | Tropical forest soil microbial communities from Panama - MetaG Plot_4 | ecosystem: Environmental > Terrestrial > Soil > Tropical forest > Bulk soil | place: Panama | collected 2016-02-17
CGTTGCCGCAACGTGGATTCGCGTGCCTTCCACCAGGCGTCTATTTCGGATTTGTAAGCGTGAATCGGGCCATGCCGCGAGTCACGATGGCGATAAACGGGAAGGCCTTCGCTGGCTTCCCAACGCTGAACAGTTCGAATATCCCTTCGAAGAAAGCTGGCTACACTTTTCCAGCTGTCCAAGCGATCTGAGATTGGCGCGCGACTGGAAGGCGGATCTTCTGGGGATGGATGCCGACCGTCCACAGCAGCACCTCCGTTTTGTACAAAACGTACGCCGAAGAGGGATTGTAGCCATGCAGTCCAGTCTTTACAAGTGATATGTAAGTTAACAGGCATAGGCCTGACGCGACACGGTGACGCATCGCTGAGATTCTGCTAAGTCCAACAAACGGGTCTGTTCAGCGCTGGTTTTCCACAGGGCACGACACTGTTGACGCGACATTTTAGAGAATGTCGTGTCTTGCCGCTTGCTACAGATGCGGCGAACCAATTATTTAGTGCGCGCAATTTCAAAACGAGCACTTCGTGCGATCTGTCGGTCCAGGGAGCCGGCGGTCGCCGCCGCGAGGGGTTGCGGCGAATATTCAAAAACGCACACTAGGCTATGACGACCCATCTTGGGGAGATTTGCGTCGTCTTATTCATAATGGTGGCACCCAGCGGACAGCTTGCTGCCCGCGAATTCGGCTTTGGACAGAGCGCGGAGTCTTCATCCAATCAGTCAGCAATAACTCCTCCAAACTCAACACAAGGTTATAACCACCGGCTTGGCGAACTCGCACGGGACGGCGCGATTGGCCAGAGCAGCGGTTCGACCGCCGACTACCGGATTGGTGCGGACGATCTGCTGGAGGTGTCTGTGTATGGCGCGCCGGACTTGGATCGGACAGTGCGTGTATCCGCGAATGGCTGGATATCGCTGCCGCTCATTGGGAATGTGCAGGCCATGGGGTTAACCAGTGGACAACTTGAAGGGGAAGTTGCGATTTTGTTACAGAAGAAATACATGACGCATCCTCAGGTGAGCGTTTTTCTGAAAGAAATGCAAAGTCATCCCGTCTCAGTGATTGGGGCAGTAGGAAAGCCGGGGGTATTTCAGATTCGAGGAGCAGAAAGCTTAATTGAAGTTTTATCGATGGCCCAGGGCTTGGCCGACGATGCCGGCGACAGCGTGATCGTGATGCGTCGCGACGGAGTTGCCAACCCCGCATTCACACGCTCTCCTGATTCCCAAAAAGTGAATGCAGGCACTCTGCGCGACGTATCAGCCAAGCCCGGGCCGCCTCTCAGTAGCGAAGGGAATGAAGGACTGCGAATTGATTTGAAGGATCTGCTGGTGTCCGCAGATCCTCGCTACAACGTGATGGTTTATCCCGGGGATGAGGTCAAGGTCCCGCCCGCAGGAATCATTTACGTCGTAGGACAGGTAAGAAAGCCGGGTGGATTTCTTTTGAAGACCAATCAGAGTCTCTCAGTCTTGCAGGCGCTGGCGCTGGCCGAAGGAACAACGAGTACGTCCGCCGGAAAAGCTGCACGAATCATTCGGACCGAGGAGCAAAGCGGAAAACGGGAGGAAATCCGTGTCAATTTAAACCGAATCCTTTCGGGGAAGGCTCCGGACCCGATGTTGGAGTCCAAGGACATCCTATTCGTCCCGAATAGCGCGGGTAAGACAGCGTTTTATCGCGGAGCAGAAGCGGCTGTTTCGATTACTGGCGGGCTGATCGTGTATCGAAGTTGGTGAGAATGGAAAAAGAAAATCAAATCCAACTGACCGGGCCGACGATTCTGCGGCGACGAGCGACGGATTTTGCGCGCTCGGAAAGACCGGCGGACGGCGCAGCGAAGATGCGCGCGTCATGGGAAGTGATTCGCAAAAGACGATGGAGCGCGCTTTTTACGTTGACGGCGATGTTTGCCGCAATGGCGATTTGGACCTTCAGGCAGAAGCCGATGTACGAAGCCAAGGGTCTGCTCGAAATCGAACAAGAGAGCCCGAACATTGTCACGGTCCAGGACCTCTTTCAAATCGAGAGCATCTCGAACGATTATGTCGAGACGCAGTACAAAATTTTGCAAAGCGACAGTCTAGCAAGCAAGGTGATCGAGCAATTGCGCTTGGACCAAACGAGGGAATTCAATTCAGCGCGCGGAATCACTGATCTTTACTCGATTTTTGAGAGAGCTTCAAAGCGAAGAAAAGCGTTTCCGACGGATGCGGCACATGAACAGTATGTGCTCAAAGTCTTCGAAAGTCGGTTGACGGTAGAGCCGGTGCAGCGAAGCCGGTTGGTGCGGGTCGCTTTTGATTCGGAGAACCCGCAGTTGGCGGCAAGTGTGGTGAACACTCTAGCCGCGAGCTACATTCAGAGCGACCTGCAGGTGCATTGGGATGCGGCGCAGAAGGCATCTGCATGGCTCGGCGAACAGCTCGATAGGTTGAAGCTGAAGCTGCAGAAATCGGAAGATGATCTGCAGCAATATGCGAGCGCAAATGGATTGATCTATCTCGCGGGCGACAATGGTGGAACGGAGAACATTGTGGATCAGCGCCTGCGGGAACTTCAGGATGAGTTGACAGGCGCACAGGCAGACAGGTACGCGAAGGAAGCCAATTTTCGTTTGGCGGAGTCGGGAGACTACGGTGCGCTGCCCGGAGTGTTCGACAACAAGGTGACGCAGGACTTGGTGGATCGCCTCAGCGATTTGGAGCGCGAACAGGCGGCTTTGAGGCCGGATTTCGAGCCTGATTACCCGAAGATGAAACAGATTCAGAGCCAGATTGACCGGACCGAGGAGCTGTTGCAGCAGCAGCGCCGTGAGGCAGAGAGGCACATCGCTGACGAATACTTCGCCGCCGTTCACCGGGAGGCGTTGGTTCAAAGAGCATTCAGCAAACAGGAAAAGGATGCGAGCATCGTCGCGCAGAAATCGGTGGAGTACAACATTTTGAAGCGCGAAGTGGACACGAATAAGCAATTGTACGAAGGTCTCTTGCAGCATTTGAAGGAAGCGGGAATGTCTTCAGCGCTGCGAGCGAGCAATATTCGAGTGGTCGATGCAGCCGTGACTCCTGCGAGCCCAGTGAGGCCGCGCGTGGCCGTGAACTTGGCTTTTGGGCTGCTGCTGGGTTTGGTAGGTGGGGCAGGATTCGCGTTTGTGCAAGAGCGAATCGACAACACGTTGAAGTCGTCGGATGACGTCGAGCACTTTCTGCACATACCGGTGTTGGGCTTGATTCCGTTTGGGTACGCTGAGAGTTATCGGAATGATGTGCACGCGCGGCTAGGGATGGGATTTTCACGAACTGCGCCTGCTGGAGTGCTTGCAGCTCAGCGGGGCAGCCGTAAGTGGTTACGCGCGGATGGGACAGTGGCGGATCAATCGGAGTTGCGCGAGTCATTTCGAGGATTGCGGACTTCGGTATTGCTTGCTGGTGCGGGAAAACCGCCGCGGTCGCTTGCATTCATCAGCGCGGAAGCTGGCGAGGGCAAGACCACCGTCTGCTGCAATTTGGCGATGTCACTGGCGCACTTGGGGAAACGCGTGCTGGTAATCGACGCGGACATTCGGCGGCCGGGAGTCGAGGGTTTTTTCGATCTTGCAGGATCGGCAGGTTTGGCCAATTACCTGGCTGGCGAGGGGGAGTGGCGAAATTTTGTGCAGATGTCGAATGTTAAGGGGTTGGACTGTCTGATTTGTGGGCCCGAGGTGCCGAATCCAGGAGAATTGTTGTCGTCGGAGCGCATGGGAGCGCTGCTCAAGGATGCAATGAGCCATTACAACTTTGTCCTCGTGGATTCACCTCCTTTGCTGAACTTAACGGATGGGCGAATCGTGGCAACGGTGGTCGAGGGGACGGTGCTCGTAGTAAGGGGCGGAGCAACTTCACGGGAACGCGTTCAGCGGGCGCAGGTGTCCATGGCTGATGTGGGGGCGCGCGTGATTGGAGTCGTGCTGAACGGAATCAATTTGCGGCCGGCCAGCGATTACTACGGACCGGACGATAAGGCGCGGCGCCGAGCCGACGACGGGCATGAACGAGTGATCGCGTAAGGGTTTTACGTGCCGGATCGGATTATTGGATAAGCATTGTAGCTGGCATGGCGGTTTGCGACTGGGCGCTGCCTTTCTTTAGAGGGTAGGAAGCGTCCGAAGCAGTCGCAGAATCCTGAAAATCGAAAAGCTATAAAGACCAGCGTGTGACTGACGGGGCGAAGCTGTGCGCCAATGGGCACTCGTCAGAAGGCTTGAGGTGAAAGCTCAGTGGCGGGTTCCGTGATGGCTCTTTCTAAAATAGATCGGCTCGACGAGGCGGCAAAAGATTCGCTGAATGTGCTTTGGTACGCGGCATATACCTCCGCTAACCACGAGAAGAAAGTGGCCGAACAGTTAGCGCAGAAAGAAGTCGAAAACTTCCTGCCGTTGTATGACTCAGTTCGGCGCTGGAAGGATCGGCGCGTACGGCTGCAACTGCCGCTGTTTCCGGGGTATGTTTTCGTGCGCTTGCCACTGAATGAGAAGTTGAAGGTGTTGCAGGTAGCGGGCGTAGCGCGACTGGTGGGGTTCGGAGACAGGCCGGTGTCATTGCCCGAGGAAGAGATGGAGACATTGCGAAGGGGCGCGTCCGGCGAAGTGAGAATGGAGCCACATCCGTACCTGATCGAAGGGCGACGGGTGCGCATTATGAGAGGACCACTGGCTGGTATGGAAGGGATTCTCTTGAGACAGAAAAGCGGGATGCGTTTGGTGATTTCCATTGATTTGATCCTGCGATCGATTGCGGTAGATGTGGATGCAGCAGATGTCCGGCCTATTGAAAGACACACGAGCCAGCAGCTTGTGGACGTAAACGCAAGAAGAAACGGGTTGAAACAATGAACTGGAGCGAAAAAACAGTTTTGATTACCGGCGGCACTGGCAGTCTTGGAAGAGAGTTCGCGTCGCTGCTGCTCAAGGAATATCGGCCCAAGAAAATCATTATTTTCAGCCGCGATGAAATGAAGCAGTTCGAGATGAAGTGCCAGGGTTTTGATTCAAACCGGGTTCGATATTTCATCGGCGACGTTCGAGATAAGGATCGGCTTTACCGGGCATTTTACGGAGTGGACGTCGTGGTGCATGCAGCCGCGATGAAGCAGGTGCCAACTGCCGAATACAATCCATTTGAAGCGATCAAGACGAATGTTATCGGCGCGGCAAACGTCATTGACGCGGCGATCGATTGCGGCGTTGAAAAGGTGATTGCGTTGAGCACAGACAAAGCGGCCAACCCAGTGAACCTTTATGGGGCGACGAAACTTTGTTCCGACAAGCTTTTCATTGCCGGCAATGCGTATTCGGGCGCACGCGAAACGCGAATGAGCGTTGTTCGGTACGGCAACGTGGTTGGGAGCCGCGGCAGCGTAATTCCTTTTTTTCTGGAGCAGCGAAAGAAGGGCGTATTGACGATTACCGACAGGCGCATGACACGGTTTTGGATCACGCTGGATCGTGGGGCGAGGTTTGTGGCTCGTTGCCTTGAGGAGATGCACGGCGGCGAGGTCTTTGTTCCGAAGACGGCGAGTATGCGCATCTGGGATTTGGCCAAGTTGATCGCACCAGACTGCCAGATCGAGGTAAAGGGCATCCGGCCAGGAGAGAAGCTGCACGAGGTGATGATTCCAATGGATGAGGCGCGGCATACGTTAGAGCTTCAGGACTGTTACGTAATTCAACCGGACTTTCAATGGTGGGACGCCAAGAATTGGCGTCTTGGCCGGCCGTGCGAGGACGGATTTGAGTATGCAAGTAATACAAATTCGGAATGGCTGAGCCGGGAGGCTATGCAGGCAATGATCGGCGGGCTGGGAATTGAGAATCACGGTGAGAAGTACGAAAGCAGAGAACGTCTTCGAGTGATGGTTGCGGCACACTGATTTCGGGGACGTCATTCGGTTGATATTGGACGCATGAAAGTATTAATCGCAGGATGCGGGTCGATCGGGCAGCGGCACGCAAGGAATTTGGTTGAGCTGGGGGTCCAAGATCTGTTGCTCGTCGATCCTGACAAAGAGCGAGTGGAGGCACTCGCGCGAGACATGAACGTGCAGAGCTTCGCAATTGCTGAGCACGCTTATGCCGAGAAACCGGATGTCGCTCTGATTTGTGCGCCGACTAGCATGCATTTGCCACTGGCTTGGGAAGCCCTGCGAAAAAAATGCCATATATTCCTGGAAAAGCCTTTGTCAGATTCGATGCGAGGTGTGGCGGAATTCGTTGAGGCGGCGGAAATCCGTCGACGGGTACTGCTCGTCGGTTACAACTTCCGCTTTGATGCAGTGCTGAACCAGGTGCGCCGATGGATCAGCGAGGAAATAGCGGGACGTGTGACGAGCGCGCGATTTCATTTCGGCTCGTATCTGCCATGGCGTCATCCTTGGGAGGATTACCGTTGGGGCTATGGGGCGCGCCGCGAACTAGGAGGAGGTGTGATTCTGGATGCGGTACACGAGTTGGATATTGCGCTGTGGTTGTTTGGATTGCCGGAGGCGATTTATTGCGCGGGAGGGAAGTACAGCGATTTGGAAATCGAAGTTGAGGATACGGCTGAAATCGTAATGTCATACGCCGATAAAGTTGTTGCAGTGCATTTGGATTACGTGCAGCGCCCGGCCGAGCGGTGGTGCGAAATCATTGGGACACGCGGAAGGATTCAGGCAGATATGTTTGCGCGGTCGGCACGATATTTTGACTCGGAGAATCGAACTTGGAAGCACGCGGAAGGAATTGGGATGTTGGAAGAAAGCTATGAAGCTGAAATGAAGCATTTGATCGACTGCGTTGAAGGCAGAGCGGAACCTGTGGTCGATGGACGAATCGCAGCGCAGTCGTTGTTGCTCGCAGATGAAGCAAGAGAATCGATGGAGTGCGGATTGGCGGTTACGCTTGGCGGCACGATCACGAAAGCGTGCGCGGGATGATTGCTCCATTCTTGCAAGGGCAGCATGTTTATTTGAGAAGCTTGGAACGCGCAGATTTGCAGCCCATGACTGAGTGGCTGAATGATGCGGACGTGACTCGCTTGCTGTTCATGGGCCTGTTTCCGGCGAATCTGGAGTTGCTGACCGCGCAATGGGAACGGGACCGAAACAGTCCGGAGGAAACAACCTTCGCCGTCTGCGACAAGACATCAAATCAATTTGTGGGCACTACAGGCATCTATCGCATCCAGTGGGTGATGCGAACGGGAGAGTTTCGCGTGTTTTTGGGCGACAAGCGCGTATGGAATCGGGGAATTGGGACGGAATGCGCGAAGCTCATGGTTGTTTACGGGTTCGAGAAGTTGAACTTGAACAAAGTATGGTTGGGAGTGAACGCTGACAATACTGGCGGGGTGAAGGCGTATCAGAAGGCTGGATTCGTGCACGAAGGAGTGCTGCGGCAGGAGCAGTATCGAAACTTTCAATATTATGATGCGATTCGCATGAGCATGCTGCGTTCGGAGTATGAACCGATGCGGGAAAACTACTTGTCGGAAAAGCAAAGTCTATGAAGGCGGCTGCGAAGTGAAGCTGCGGGCGGCCGTAATCGGTTGTGGGAGGATTGGATGCGGATTCGATGATGATCCGCGCCGCAAATATGCGAGCAGTCATGCGAGTGCGTACTTGCGAACGGATGGTATTGATCTGGTGGCGTTGTGCGATACCGACGAAGAGAAGCTCGAACGATACGGAACGAAGTTCGGCGTTCGAAGGCGGTACACCGGCTACAAAGAAATGCTGGAGAAGGAAGAGCTAGATGTTGTGTCCATTTGCACGCTGAGCTCGAGCCATCTCGAAATTGCTCGCGCGGCGGTTGAGTCGGGCGTGCGCGGGATTTTTTGCGAGAAGCCGATTGCAGAGAGCCTGAGCGCTGCGGATGAAATGATCCGACTGTGCGCAGAACGCGGTGTCGCGCTGATGATTGGGCATCAGCGTAGATTCGATCCGGCGCACCAGCGCTTGGCGCAATTTGTGCGCGAAGGCGGGGTGGGTCGCATACAGCAGGGATCGTGCTATTACACGGCAGGCGTGGCCAATACTGGAACGCATTTGTTCGACTTATTGCATTTGTATCTCGGCGACGTGACATGGGTCAGCGGGAATTTTAGCTCGTGTCCGTCTCCGAATGCGGCTGATCCGAACATTGATGGTTGGATCGGGTTTGCCAATGGCGCAACGGTTGCGCTTCAGGCGCTCAATGTTGGGGCCTACACGATCTTTGAGATTACGCTGCTCGGGACCAAAGGGCGATTGCGGCTCGGCGCGCATGGATCCAGCGCCGAGTTCGAAGAGGCGCGGCCAAGTGAAAGATATTCGGGTTATTACGAACTGTTTCCGGCGGAGTTGCCGATAGAAGCTAAGTTCACGCAAGAACTTCTGGTGAGCGGCGTCACCCATTTAATTGATTGCATAGAGCATGAAACGAGGCCAGTCAGCAGCGGAACGGACGGGCGCGCTGCGCTGGAGATTATTTGCGCACTCAGCCAATCCGCGGTGGAATGCGGCAAGCAAATTGACCTGCCATTGGCAAGTACAGCACTGACAATTCCATCCAAGTGAAACAACTCAATCACGACAAGAGGTCAATGTGACGATGAGACTCGCGTTGCTCGGCGGAGAGCCTGTGCGTTCAAAGCCGTTTCCGGCGCATCCGGTGATCGGCGAAGAAGAAAAACGGGCAGTTCTGAGTGTGCTGGAGAGCGGGAGACTCTCAACATTTATCGCGGCGCCGGGCGAATATTTTCTAGGTGGCAAGAGAATCAAGGAATTTGAGAAGCGATTCGCGAAATATCACGATGTCGAGTACGCCGTCGCATTCAATTCGGCGACAGCAGCATTGCACGCAGCCGTTGTGGGCGCAGGCGTTGAGGTGGGCAAAGAGGTCATTGTCCCGCCGTACACATTTACGTCGACGGCCACATGCGCGTTGATGCAAAACGCTATTCCTGTTTTTGCGGATATTGACGATGTTACGTTCGGCTTGGATCCAGAGGAGGTGGAGCAAGCCATAACGCCGCTGACGCGCGCGATTGTCGTCGCTCACCTCTTTGGGCATCCGGCAAACATCCAGAACATTATGGAAATCGGCCAGCGGCACAATTTGCGAGTGATTGAGGACTGCGCTCAGGCACCGGGCGCGAAAAGCAACGGCAGGCTCGTCGGAACGTTTGGAGACTGCGGAATCTTTTCGTTCACGGAGAGCAAGACGATCACCACTGGCGAAGGTGGAATGTTGATTACGAACGATGCGGGCATCGCGGAAGCTGCGCGAATGGTGAGGAATCACGGCGAGATGATCATTGAGGGACAGAAAGAGCGGAGCTACTCGTCGAGTATGCTGGGCTGGAATTATCGGATGACAGAAATCGAAGCGGCGCTTGGAATGGTGCAATTCGAGCGGCTGGAGGCGTTGAACGCCCACCGAATTCGGTTGGCTGAGTATCTGTCGGGAAGACTGGCAGGCATGGAAGGAATTTGCACGCCAACGACAATGCCGGGGACGCGCCACGTGTACTACGTTTACGCGTTGAGGTACGACGAAGCGCGAATGGAAATTTCGCGAGACACCTTTGTCAAAGCGATGAATGCGGAGGGGATTCCGTTTTCGGCAGGATATGTGCGTCCCCTGTATCTAGCGCCGCTATATCAGAACCGGCGTCATACCGCATTCGGCCATTACGCTGGCCATGCAAGGTATGAAAAGGGAATTTGTCCGACCGCTGAGAGAATGCATGAGAAGGAAGTCATGCTGACTGGAATCGTCCGTTTCCCAGCGACGGAGCGGGACATAGATGATGTTGCGGATGCGCTCCAGAAGGTGATGGAGCAAAGGGAATCGCTGTACCAAGTTGCGTGTGCACAGGCCTGAAAGAATCGGAATCTTGGTGCAGGCACGAATGGGCTCGCGGCGGTTGCCCGGGAAGGCGCTTGCGGAAATAGCAGGGAAGCCACTGTTGCAGCGGCTTTGTAGCCGAATGGAGCAGTGCCGGCTGGCCGACGAAGTAATCGTCGCGACTTCCGACCAGCGCGAAGATGATGCGATCTCGGATGCGTGCGCTTACTGGGGATTCCCGGTTTTCCGAGGGCCTGCGAAGGATTTAACGACAAGGCTGCTCGGTGCTGTGAAAGCCACGAAGCTCGATGCGTTTGTGCGCGTGACTGCGGACAACCCACTAACCGACCCTTTCGGCATCGACACGTTGATCGAGACGTTTTTGACAATTAAGCGGACGCGCGAGAATAACTTGGCGATCGTCCACAACATGCATAAGAGAGGCTATCCGTACGGAACAGGTGCTGAGTGCATAAGCCGCGCTCTTCTTGAGTTTTGTGATGAACATCTCAGCGGCGACGAAGAACGAGAAAACTTCGCGTGGTTCGCAAAACAGCATCCGAAACAGTTCAAGTGCATAAAAAGTGATGCTCCGCCACACGTGTTGCGTCCGCAATACTTTCTTACTGTTGACTATGCGGAAGACTTGGCGTTGCAGCGTGAAATTTACCGGCACTTTAGTGGTCGCGACGATATGGGCCTCGCAGAGATTGTCGAATGCCTGGACGCGAATCCTGCCTTGCCAAAGTTGAATTTCCACTTACACAGTCAATTTGCTGAATGAAAGCCTCAGTCAAAGAACAAAGTGTCGAAAATGTGCACATTCGAGAGCTTTTTTCGCTGCGAGATCGCGTGGCTTTGGTGACGGGTGGCGCAGGCCGATATGGCCGGCAGATTTGCCACGCGCTGGCAGAGGCTGGCGCGACCGTCATTGTCGGATCGCGGAACCATGACAGGTGCGAAGCATTCGCAGAAGATATGCGCGAAGCGGACGGTGAGGCTGAGGCGCTGCCGCTCGATATCACGAACAAAGAATCTCTGCTTTCGGCAGCGGCGACAATTGAGTCGCGCTGGGGGCGGCTGGATGTTCTGTTTAACAATGCGGTATCGGTGCGCGCCGCACCGGTTGCAGAGCATTCCGTAGAGGACTGGTCGCGGGCCATGGACGCGAATTCAACGGCGCTGTACCAAACGATTCGTGTATTTGGCGAAATGATGGCAAAGCACAATGCAGGCAGCATCGTCAATATCGCTTCGATTTACGGAGTTGTAAGTCCCGATTTTCGTATTTATGAGGGATGCGCAGAAATGACGAATCCCCCGAGCTATGGATTCGCCAAAGCAGGAATGATTCAGCTGACGCGTTATTTCGCTGTGCATTTTGCGCGCCATCGAGTGCGTGTCAATTGCATTAGCCCCGGAGGTTTGTTCTCCGAAGCCATGCCTCTTCAATTTGTCGAGGAATATGTAAAGCGAACGCCGCTCGGCCGGATGGCGGGGGCAAGTGACCTGAAGGGTGCGGCTGTGTTCTTGGCGTCGGACGCGTCCGCGTACGTTACAGGCGCCAACCTAGTTGTGGACGGTGGGTACACGGCTCTCTAACTGTCGCTACATGAATAAGAAAATAATGAAATTACTTATCACGGGTGATACGGGTTTGTTAGGCGCTGCTCTCGTTGCTGAATTGCTTCAGAGTCAGTCGTACGAGATCTTCGGGGTTTCGAAAGCGGCGTCAGATGGCTTGGTAGACTGGGATCACCGCTCTGTTGACTTGACCGACGCTCCTGCGACACTGCGTTATTTGGATGACGTTCATCCCGATTGCGTTATTCACTGCGCGGCAGCGACGGACGTCGAACGATGCGAAACGCAACAGGCACAGGCATGGAAGGTCAACGTTGACGCAACTGAGCTGCTGGCGCAATGGGCCTCACAAAATGGCGCGCGGTTTACGTTCATCTCCACGGACTCAGTATTCGATGGCACGCAGGGCGCCTATCGCGAAGAGGATCCACCGGGGCCGCTGAATCACTACGCACGCACCAAACTGGCTGGAGAGCGGGTTGCGGCACGATGGTGCCCACATTCTCTGATTGTGCGGACAAATTTCTATGGCTGGAACATGAGTGGCAAACCGAATCTCGCAAAATGGATACACGGCAAGCTCATTTGGCAGGAGTCACTGAAGGCGTTTGTGGATGTATGTTTTAGTCCATTGTTTGTGAATGATGCAGCGAAATTGATCCTCGAATTGATTTCGCAAGACGGGAAAGAGATATTCCACGTAGGGGCGCGGGAGTCGTGTTCGAAATACGAGTTTGCCATGCTGCTGGCGCGCGAACTGCAGCTCGACACAGGAAAGATTCAACCGATCCTGCTGGAAGAGGCTCGCTTCCATGCGCAGCGGCCAAGGAATACGTCGCTGGCAGCAGGGAAATGCGCGCAGTTTCTTGGACGTAAGATGCCGACTGTGGAACAGGGTATACGTGTGTTTGCAAGAACGATTGCTCGTAACAAGAGTACGCAGTTCGAGAAATCCAAGGTTCAGTCGGTGGAATTGGCCTCGCGTTAGGAATGGCTCGAATTCTCTACGTATCCCAAGGCTACTGCACGCACGATCGGCGTTTTGTAGAACGTCTTCTTCGACACGGGCACGACATGTGGCTTCTCCCTTGCGAAGCCACGGCGGTGCAAAGCGATTTGACGCCTCTTACTGGGGAAGTTCGCTGTCTGGAACCCTTGAGCCAGGGCCCCCTTTCTCCGGGGACTTCGGCGTGGGCTGCGGCAGCGATGCGTTTTTGCCAAGTTGCACGAAGCGTTTCGCCGGACCTCATACACGCAGGACCGGTTCCCATAGGCGGATTTTTCGCCGCTCTTGCAGGATTCCATCCTCTCTTGATGATGTCGTGGGGCTCCGATGTGCTTTCGTTTCCCGACCAGTCGCTTGCTGCGCGTCGGATAACGGAGTTCGCGCTGCAGCGAGCAGATATGGTGATTGCCGATTGCGAGGCGGTATGCGATCGGGTTGGGGAATTCAGCATCCCGCAGGGACAAATCGTTTGCCTTCCGTGGGGCGTAAATCTTAAGATCTTTCGACCAAAGACATCCACGCTGAGTTTGCGGCAGCGACTCGGCTGGACAAATTGCAATATTGTCGTGAGCGCCCGGGCTCTCGAACCCACGCACAATCCACTCGTGTTAATTGACGCGCTGAGAATCGTTCTGTCGCTGCGGGGTGACGTGCGCCTGCTAATGCTGGGCGACGGCAGCATGAAGGGCGCAGTTCAGTGGCTTATTGAAAAACACAACCTTTCTGAAAAGGTGCATTTGGCGGGCAGAGTGCCAGAGAGCGTGATTCCTGACTATTTCGCAGAATCGGATTTGTATATATGCGCTACGGGATGCGATGGAAGTTCGATTAGTCTGCTGCAAGCAATGGCGTGTGGCCTGCCTGCTATTGTTGTAGATGGATATGGAAATAACGAATGGATTGTTCATGGCGAAAATGGCTGGCTTTATCCTGCCGACGACAGTGACGTGCTGGCCCGAACAATCCTGCATGCGTTCGGGGATGATTCCGGTCGAGAAGTTGCGGGACAGATGAACATACGAATCACTCGAGTGCGGGCGGACTGGGACAAAAACTTCTTCCAAGTCCTATCCGCATACGACGAGTTGCTCGTTGGGGCCGATGCCAAGAGGTGAAGGACAATGCCCAGCTTCAAAATCGGTGAGCGGGCAGTCGGAGATGAATACGCCGTGTATTTCATTGCCGATATCGCTGCGAACCATGACGGATCGCTCGCACGAGCGAAACAGCTCATTTATCTTGCGGCCAACGCGGGGGCGGACGCTGCAAAGTTCCAGCATTTTCGCGCTTCAAAGATCGTCAGCGATCTTGGGTTTCGCGAGCTTGGAGCGCAGCAGTCACATCAAGCGAAATGGCGCAAATCCGTTTACGAAGTCTATGACGAAGCGTCATTGCCGTGGGAGTGGACGCTGGAGCTGAAAGCATGTTGCCGCGACACGGGAATCGATTTTTTGTCCACTCCTTACGATTTTGAGGCCGCCAACATGCTCGACGACTATGTTGAGGCTTACAAAATTGGTTCGGGCGATATCGCATGGCTGGAAATGCTGAAACACATCGCGGAAAAGAAAAAGCCCGTCATTCTATCGACAGGAGCTTCCACGATGGCGGAAGTGCGCCGCTCTGTCGATGCGGTTTCAACTATCAATCCTGCGATCGCTCTGCTGCAGTGCAACACCAACTACACCGGTGCGGCAGATTCTTTCGGCCACGTTCACTTGAACGTCTTGCAGACTTATCGTTCTTCATTTCCGGGGATCATTCTCGGTCTTTCAGATCACACGCCGGGACACGCGACAGTGCTTGGGGCTGTGGCTTTGGGAGCCAAGATCATCGAAAAGCACTTCACAGACGACGGTACACGCGAAGGGCCGGACCATGGGTTTTCTATGACACCAAAGACCTGGCGGGAGATGGTTGACCGCACTCGCGAACTGGAGCGAGCGCTGGGATCCTCTGAGAAATTTGTAGTGGAGAACGAAAAAGAGACGGTTGTCTTGCAAAGGCGTTGCCTTCGGGCGGCTCGGGATCTTCGTGTTGGCGAGAGGCTCGAACGATGCGATGTTGATGTGTTACGTCCGGCACCGTGCGATGCAATCTTCCCATATGAAATCGATCGAGTGATTGGACGCCGATTACTTGTCCCGATGAGGAAGGGTGAACAGTTCAGATGGACGGCTTTAGAGACGGTGCCAATCTCCCACGGTGCTGCCGGAGAGTTTGGCTCAGCCAGAGAAGTCTCGCATTTCGTGCCCGGGCGCTTTGCCTGAAGATTCATGAGCTTTCCAGCATTTGTGGGCATGATAGGAAGGAGCAGTTCGATTTCCTTCGCACAGAATTCCGTTTGGATGTGCGTCTGGAATTTCGCTCAACCTGAAGTGGCTTTATGGGTCAGAAACCGGCATGAGGGACGCGAGTATTACAGCAATTCTGGAAACCGGCGCGAAACAGGGGCGGCAGTTTTTGTTTGGGGTAATCCGCTCGTTGCCACCGACTGTGAATTCGAAGCGAATACCCGCGTTGAGCGAATACCGTTGACTCGCCTGCCCGACAAGATAGCGCGTCTATATGAGCAACATGGCACGCGAGCGTTCGCATTTCTAGAAGGGAATTTCTCTCTGGTTGTAGCTGACCGGGCCTCGCAGAGCATTCTCTTGGTGGTCGATAAGTTCGGATGCGACGACCTCTACATTCGGCGGGACGATCAAGATGTCGCGTTCGCATCGCACCCTTCATTTGTGACCGCTCCCGATCAGCGGTTCAATTCAACTGGCGCAGCATTTTTTCTTGCGCATGAGGGATTTGTGCCGGCGCCGTTCACTTTATTCCAGGGTATCGAAACCGTAGGGCGCGCCAAGTGCTTGCGGATCAAGATGGGCGCAGAAAAGATCTCGGTTGAGTCAGAACGGTACTGGTATCCGTCGCGCTGCAAGGCTGGAATGTTAAACGCAGACGCGGTTCAGCGATTCCATATGTCGCTCGCGCGCGCCGTCGAACCGCGCCTGCAAACCCACAATGGGATTTTACTTTCGGGTGGCATTGATTCGGCGCTACTGGCAAATCTGATCGTGCGTGAGAACAAACGTAAAATGGTGGCGATGACGGGCATGGTCCTCGGCTCGGCCGAGAGCGAACGCGAAGTGTACCGCGCAGCATCGGTCGCATCGGCCTTAGGCCTTCCGCATCACGTCGTGAGGGTCAATCCGCGCGATGACGCTCTGCCCCAAGAATGGATGAAATGCGTAGGCTCTTGGAGCGGCGGAACGCGAGTTACGCTGCCGATGTTCTATCGGTTCGCTGTCCGAATGCGAGAAATGTACGGAGCGGACTATAGCGCATTCTCGGGGCAGATGGCTGATACGCTGGCAGATAACAATTATACATTGCCGTCTTTGGGTTACACGATGCGGCGGATGTTTTTCTCGTCGTGGTTTCTCAAGATTCTACCGTTTTTGGGGAGAGTCGCGCCGCGCAAGGAAAGTCGGGGCAAGGGTGCTTTGATCCGAATGACGAAACTGCTCGCGGGTCCACGGCTGTCCAAGATGCTTGAAAGCCTATTGGACGGAATGAGCAGCGAAACACGATTCTATGAAGGGCGCCTGTTCGGTTTCGGCGAGATGCCCGGACGTTCACACAAGGGTTTCCCTTTTCTTACGCGTGAGGGCTTTCACAAGATCGCAGATTGGTATTCGTCGAACTTCGTGGCGCCAGTCAGTTCCCAGCTGGACAAGGAAACCTTCTACGCGAAGATGTTCGAGCTGAGCATGGACATGGTCATGCTGCACCTCGACACGCGGCTTGTGCTGCATGCGTTTCGTTTGGGCGGAGGCAATGCAGAATTGCCGTTCCTTGATTCTCGCGTCGTCAAGGTGTTGACCAGCCTGATGTATTCCACGCGAGCGTTTTATCGCAAGCCCAAGTATGTGATTGAAGCGCAGTTCCGAAAGCATTCATACGCACGCGCAGTCAGTGGAGGAGAGAACAAGACGCAGCGTCAGCCTTCAGCGAAAAAGTCAAAGAATGCAGCGTCGTTTGAGCAGTTATTACTAGCAGGAAGTCTTGGATCCTACTTCCGTGAGCTGCTTGCGCAATGCACGGCGTTGAATGTGATACCCGGCCTCAACGAATTTGTCGATGAGGCTTATATCGAGCGGCAACTGCGTGCATTTCAGCGTGGACTTGACGGCGTTGATTGCAAGTTTATTTCCCGGTTGGCTGCTCTCGAATTCTGGAGCCAATCGAGGCGCAATGAAGTGGCTTTGGAATAGGAGGGTGCAGCGGTCGCTTGAGTCGAAACAGTCAACTTCAAACTACGGAAACCGCTGCCGCGCAAACGTCGCTGCTCACCATCGAGAAAACGGACGCCGTTCCCTACGACGGCGAGGATTCGCAACTTGCAACCCGCAAGTTCATTCGCGACATTGTCTTTTCAAACCTGCCGGTGCCTCTGCAGAAACTGCGAACATATTTGTGGCTTGTGGTGCTGACGCGGGCGTTCGGACCGTCAGGGTTCGGCGCATGGTCATTGTTTATCGTGACTCTCAGCACTGCCACAACTGTATCTACTATGAATTGCGGATCTGCGCTAATGCGCTTCTTAAGCGGAGAGCGTGCTCGCGAGGAGGTGAACCGGGCATTTTCGACAGTGCTGGCGATGGTCGTTGGAGGCAGCGTCATTCTGGCGGGAATCTCCGTCATTTTTTCTGCTCGAATCGCAGAGATGATCTTCGGTTCCGTGCATTCGGGTCGTCTTGTGTTGTCGCTGGGTGTAGGCCTTATTTTCGAGTGCGTTTTTGAAGAGATAAAGAATCTGTTACGAGCCAGGCGACTCAATCAGTCGTGGGCTTACTTGTGTTTTGCCCGCTTGCTGCCCGAAATAGCCACGGTAGTCGCGATCGCCTGGTGGTTTAAGAGCGTCAATGCCGCCGCCATCGCTTATGTGGCGGTCAGCTTGTGCAGCGTGCTTGGCGGGATGGTCTATCTGAGAACGCGACACGGCGTCCGGCTTGCCCTGCCAAGCATACATTTGTTTTCGAAGTACGCGCGCTACGGGCTCCCTCTTTTGCCGGGCGTGTTCGCGTCGGTCGTGTCGTTGGGTGCGGACAAATATGTTGTGAGCTACTACCTTGGACTAAGGCAGGTCGGAATATACGGGGTATGCTTCGCGTTGTCAGCAGTCGTCTTCTTCCTGACCGGCCCTATTAACGACGTCTTGTTTCCGGAGCTGTCTGCGTTATACGACACAGCGCGTTGGAATCTCTTCTGTGAGCGGTTTCGAAGCGTGCAGAAATTCGTGTTTGGATTTGCTTGCGGCGCAGCGGCGATCCTCACGGCGTTTCCCCGCCAGATTCTCATCATTGTGGCGCCGGCAGAATTTGCTGCCGGCCAAACAACGCTGGCCGTCCTTGGCGTTCAAGGGATTTTCATGGCTCTTGTGCTCCTCTATGTTGTGATTCTAAATACGCGCCTTCGCGTTTGGTCGACCACGTGGTTTTGGGTTCTGAGTGGAGCGGCAATTATCCTTCTTGACGTGGCTCTGATTCCGCGAATGGGCATTGTCGGCGCTGCGCTCAGCCAACTCATCGCGACTGCAGCGGGAGCACTTGTTCTTTTGGGAATGCATTGGGATCTTTTCTGCTGCACGTTTGACCTTGCGTGGATTGCGGAGACCAGTATTGCATTTGCAACGGTCTGGATTGTCGGTCTTGCTCTTGAAAATCAGACAGTGTCGATCAAAGGTAGCCTCCTTCGGATAGGAGTAGGCGCGGCCGCGTTTTTAACGTGCCTATATGTGACCGGTTATTTCTCGTTCCGTGGAGTCACGCAGTTGAATAAAAGTATAGCTTGAGTCTTTCTACGGCAGAGCTGCGTTCATGAAAATTCTTCTGGTTTGCAAAGGAGAATATCGCTACTTCTTTCCAACGATCGCTGAAGACCTATGCCGACGTCACAACGCAACTGTGAGTGCAATTGCATTCTCAACTCCCACGACACAAATGCTCGAAAAGAGCCGCGCTTTTCAAGATGTGTGGAATTTGGCGGATTGGTTGAAAGTCCGGAAGAATCCCAATCGCGGAACTTGCCGGGAAGTTCTGAGAAAACTGGAATCGCTGCCGCACTCTCCTAGAATCAACACAATGATCCACGCCGACAGAATACTCGTGCGGCGCTCAGAGGGTGAAATCGGCACGATCCTCTCAAGTGTCGTCGAGTTTTGGGAACATATATGGAAACAGGATCCGCCTGACGCGGTTGTCGGCGAAGTTGCGTGCGCGACGGAATGGATTGGCTGGGTCATGGCCCGAGAACAGGGAATTCCTTATTTCATTCCATGTCCTACACCGGTGGCGAATCGCTTCTTTTTTTTGGACGCACCCGACGGGCAATGGCGGACCATGTCTTCCACTTTCCTTCGATTATCGAAGCGCGACTTAAGCGATGAGCAGACACTAGCCGCCGAGAAGTTCATCCAGAGTTTTCGGTCGGAGAAAACAAAGCCTCCATTTCTACAATGGGCTCAGCATTCGCCGCTACTGCCGGAGTTTTCACGCTTTGCCCGTCGGTTCATGCGGATTCCGTTCCGTATCCGAACGTATCTTGCGGATGGACAATTCGAGATCGGCTCATCGTATGGAACGCCTCCGTGGCAATCCCTCTGCGAGGACGTGTTGCGCATTGTGCGGCATGCGGTGAGCGAAGCGGCGATCTTCGCGCATCGCTTTGAGCAGTACCGTCCCTTTGTCTATTTTCCTCTGCACGTGCAACCTGAGTTCACCACGGACGTTCGTGCGCCGTTCCTGACCAACCAGGTTGCGCTCATCGAAAATATCAGCCAAAGCGTACCCGTTGGATATCAGGTCGTCGTCAAGGAACACCCGGGTATGAAAGGCGAGCGGGAGATCGGTTACTACAAGCATCTAATGAAGCTTCATAATGTGCGAGTTCTTTCCCCTTCGATCGACAGCCACGATCTGATTCGAGCCGCTGACGCAGTTTTGACCATCACGGGAAGCAGCGCGTGGGAGGGGATTCTCTATGAAAAACCGGTGATAGCATTTGGACCGCTCTGTTACGGTTTTTACCCGCTGATTTATAATTGCGAGAATATTGTCGATCTTCCTCAGATAGTCTCGCAAGCCATGGCACGTTTTACGCCGAACCGCGAACTTCTACTGAAGCTTGTATCCGCGCTCCTTGAATCCGCATATGAACTGGAGTGGACTGATCCAGTCCGGCAGCCGGCAGTGGCCGAGCAGCACAACTGCAAAAAAATCGCGGATGTAATTGTTGCGGAAACCTCCTCTGCGATTTCTATTCCATCAAAGAAAGCGATGCTTGTGTCAGTATGACGTTTGTTGAGTTCATCTTTCTCTCAGTCATAAATCTAGGGATCATCGTTTTCATCATCCGCAAACGGGGTATTGCCTCGGCCGAAGGCTTTTGCATGGCGTATTTGTGTGTCGCGGTTCTGAGCGACAACATCGAATTGATTTTTCATTATTTTATTTCTCCGGATCTTCTTCCGCTGGGTCAGCGTGAATTAGTGTTCCGATTGTATCCAACGGCAGTTGAGATTGTCGGTTTGCTGATATTGGTTGTCGGATTGTACGTCGCCGATGGAAAAGCGACAGACATATCGCGAGATCTCGAGGCTCTCGATCTCTTGCGTTTGCGAAAGATTGGAATTGCAATTACGGCGATCGGGCTGGCGCTGACTTTTGTGGCACTCTATCTCGTTGGAGCTCTGTCCTCTCTGAATTTCTACGACTCCCTTAATTCATTTCGCGAACAAGCACTGTCATTCGGCGGTTTCTGGTATCGAGGAGCGGACATCGCCGTCTTCGGGATGGCCCTGACGTTGCCGAGTCTTCAGGGAAAGCCTAAACGTTTTTTTTCGGTGCTGGCGCTGATGATGTTTGTCTCGTTTTTCCTGCGAACTAACAAGGGAGGCTTGGAGGAGCCGATTCTTTGGGGAGGGATTGCGCTGCTCGTGTACAACCGCAAATTCTTGCGGAGCCTTATCAACTTCCGAATCACCGTGTTGGCGCTGGTTATCGCATTCTTGGGCATCGGCGTGAAGTTTTGGTTCCTGCCTCAAGCGATGGGGATCCCGTCATCGACACGAGTTTCGTTGATGCAGCTTGTGAAGGCGGCCGCTGCAGGTGCAGCAGAGCGTTGGGGCGACGATGGTCTTTATCGGGGATACTGCCAGTTTGTAAACAGCCTGCCGGATAATCGCTATCTGTTCCGCGGCTCAAAGGTTGGAATGTACTCACTAACGAGCTGGGTGCCGCGTTTTCTATATCCAAATAAGCCAGACCATCCTTTTCGTGGCCTCGGTTTTGCGATCTATTCAGATTTTCACGTCTATCCTGAAGAAACACCCGCGCCAATGCTCGTTGGATCGGCTATGGCGGATAACGGATTTGACAGTTTGACTGTTTATCTGTTTTTGTCTGGATTGTTTCTTGGGTGGTTTCGAGCGCTTGCAGCCGGATCGAAGTATCTTTACTTGCACTGCGGCTATCTGTTGTTCGTTCTATTCGGCGGCTTTTCAGCCGAGGAGGGAACTTTAGGCCTGATTTATACCTTACTCCTTGCATGTGGCGTTGTGTTCGCTGCTCGTTTGCTTATTGCCGTGAAAAACCTTGTGGTGGCGCGAACGGACTTCCTGGCTGGTATTGCCACTGCTGCTGATAAGACCTGATCCGAAAGAATTCGTACTTGCGACACCAAATAGCGCACAGAGGCAGCAAACTCGCTGGCGAATTTGAAATTCGTCCGGGCAGAGGTGTGCTCTTCGTGGATTCGCAGGGGTTGGGCGATGTTGTGCAGAGCCTTCCGCTGCTGAGGGCGGTGTGCAGTTGGGCTGAACGGCGCTGTCCCGTCCAAGCGCTCTTTGCAACGGAGGATCACTATGAACTCATCCGCGAAGAAGGTTTGAACCTGGCACCATTTTTCGTTTCTTCAGTACCGCGAAGGCCCCTTTCGGTTCTGCGGGTGTGGAGCGAACTCGTCGGAAGACCCGACCTGATTGTCTGTGCGCCGGAAATGTCAGCGGCGAAGCTGGTGTTGTTGAAGTACGCAACGGGTGCGCGCTACGCAATTGGCGAAGCGTCACCGCCTTACGCGCGCTTCCTCACCGCGTCGGTAGGAGCGAGCTGGACAAGGCCATGGAACGAAACGCAGAACGCGATTGCCGCCGCTTTGGATATAGTAACGCCACTCGAGCCGCCGTCGATCAACCTAACCCAACAGGAGATAGACTGGGCCGACTCTACGCTCGCCCGTGCATTTGGAGAAACGCCGATCTGTTTGGGCATCCAGTGCGCCTCGGTCGTTACACAAAAGTGCTGGCCCGCGGAGAGCTTCGGCCAGGTTGTGGAAAAAATTCGTCATTGTTATCCTCAGCTTTGCGTCATCAGTTTCGGCAGTGCAGTAGAACGGCCAAGCGCCGACCGCGCTCGCTGGGTAGCTAAGAACATTCGCTGGTTAGAGGGAACCGGCAAATGGAGCATTCGTCAAACGCTGGGAATGCTCAGCCGCTGTGACATTTTCTTATCGGGCGATACAGGATTGATGCACATGGCGGCGGCCGTGGGAACGCCGACAGTCAGCGTTTTTGGCCCAACCTCTGCGATGCGGCGAGCGCCCCGGCACAACGGCGGGGCCACCGTTTGCCCAACCACGACTTGTCATCCTTGTTTTCAGGGCGCATGGACGCCTTGCAACTGCATTCGCTCCATCACGCCTGCGCACGTAATCACTGCTGTCGATCAGTGCTTAACTGAACTCGTCTCCGCAAAATTCAATCGCCGAAAAAAGAACGTCGAGACCGTGGGAGTTGGTAAGTTCTGAATGTGCGGAATTTTCGGCATCGTCTCCTCATCCGGCGTCGATCCCAACGCACTGTGGTTTGGCACGCATCGCGCGTATCATCGCGGGCCTGACGATTGGGGGTTCGCTGCTTTTGCCCCCATTAATGGAACGCAACCTAAGCATCAGGTGTGGCGTTCTTCCGCCGAACGCTGGGTTGCGCAGAAATACCGAGTCGGGCTGGGCAGTCGCAGACTCAGTATCCTGGACTTATCCGAAGCCGGGCGGCAGCCAATGAATTTGGGTGGTTCGAACCTTTGGATCGTTTTTAACGGGGAGATTTACAATTATCTCGAACTCCGCACTGAGTTATCCGCGGAATACTGTTTTTCCACGCAAACCGACACGGAAGTTCTGCTGGCCGCGTACCAGAAATGGGGCTCGGGGTGTTTGCGCCACTTTAACGGCATGTTCGCTTTCGCAATCTACGATGCCGCGCGGATGCGGCTGTTCATGGCGCGCGATCGTTTCGGAGAGCGGCCTTTCTACTATCTAATAGAGAAAGGTCAATTCACTTTTGCTTCTGAGATCAAGCAATTCTTCGATTGCCCATATTTCGGCAGGGAAGTCGACCGCTCGGCCTTGGCGGATTTTCTGTTGCTCTCTGTCCAAGATCACGATGAACGTACCTTTCTAAAAGACATCAAGCAGCTTCGCCCCGCACACTGGATGGAATTGGATTTGTCAACTTTGCAACTCCATGCGCCGGTTCGTTACTGGACGCCAGAAATAGCGGATGACCTTGACCAGTCTCATGATCGAGAACTCGAGCAGTCACTCGGGGCGATTCTCGCAGATTCAGTTCGCTTGCGAATGAAAAGCGACGTCCGGGTTGGAATTTGTTTGTCTGGCGGCATTGATTCCTCGACGATTGCTTCGATCGCCGCTTCCCTGGACTCGTCAGCCCTTTCTGCTTATACGATGGGGTTTCCCGGACATCCAGAGGACGAGAGCAACCTCGCAAGGTGTATGGCGAAACGCTCTGGGATTCGCTACGTCGAAGCATCATTTGATGCGGGCGATTTGTGGGAAGGGCTGGATAAGTTTGTCTATATGCAGGACGGTCCCGTCGGCGGCGCATCGCTTTTCGCTTCCGGGAAGGTTTTTCGGGCGGCGCGTAATGATGGTACCACGGTCCTCTTGAACGGCCAGGGCTGCGATGAATATTTCGCGGGCTATAGCAAGTTTTTCTTTTTTTTGTGGGAGGTTCTTTTCGCCCGGTGGCACTGGCTACGTCTGGGAGGTTCGCTGGCGAACTATGGTGCTCGAAACGGCTTGATCCACTGGAATTTCGCCAATGCGCGGCGCTACTTTCCAAGACCGCTACGACGAAGAGTCGGAGGTATCTACCAGTTTGCATCGTCGAATTTTCAGCGAGAAGCGGCACCCGATCTTGCTATCGGCCACGGTGACAGCCTCAATCGACGCCTCTGGAAGGATTTGAGTGAATTCAGCCTTCCATGTCTGCTTCATTGGGAAGACAGAAATTCGATGGCGGCAGGAACGGAAGCGCGCCTGCCGTTTCTGGATTATCGATTGGTTGAAGCCGTCCTGAAAACCTCTGTCTACACAAAACTTCGCTCTGGTTTCACCAAGTACTCGCTGCGCAAAACGATGAGTGCGCAACTTCCTGATGAAATTTGCTGGGAGAAACTGAAACGGGGCTTCGAGACTCCCGCTCGACAGTGGTTTCGGCATGACCTGGAGGAGCAGATTAAGGGTCTCTTGTCGAGAAACGATTCCCCTCTTGCGGAGCTCTTCGATGTGAAAGCGATCGTCGGACGCTTTCGCATGGCATCGAGCGCGGGCGATACATGCCTGACGGAATTTGACTGGTTCAAGCTTGCGACAACTGACGTTTGGCTACGGCAACTGCAGCACGTGTCTCAGATGGAAGAGGTCATCCTGTCCGCCTGATGATCCTCGAACCAATCGCGAACCGCCTGACTCGTGAAAAGGCCACGACAAATGAATTACCGCGCCTGAGCGTAGTCGTTCCTTGCAAGAACGAAGAGAAATTCATCGCGCAATGCCTCGATTCCATTCTTCGAAATGACTATCCGATGGATCGAATAGAAATTCTGGTCGTCAATGGGATGAGTACCGATGCGACGTTGTCGATCGTCACCAGGTACGCTAGTGAGTATCCCGTCATCAAAGTGCTCAACAACATTAAGGAAATCACCCCCGCTGGGCTGAATCTCGGAATTATGGCGTCGAGCGGAGATGTTGTTTTTCGTATTGACGCCCACGCCCGTGTTGCACCGGATTACCTGCGACGTTGCGTCGAACGGCTTCGCAGCGAGGATGCCGACAACGTCGGAGGCGCGATGCGCACCCTTCCATATGACTCCAGTATTTCAGCGCATTCGATTGCTCTTTGTATGAGTCACAAATTTGGTGTAGGCAATTCTGTTTTCCGTACTGGCAGCAACCGTCCCGCATTTACAGACACAGTTTTTGGAGGCTGTTATCGCAAAAAGATTTTTGCGCAACTGGGTTTATTTAACGAAGATTTACCCAGAACACAAGACATTGAGTTCAACCAGAGACTTCGCAAATCAGGTGGAAGAATCCTGCTCGATCCGTCTATCAAGTGTGATTACTTCGCCTCCCCGAACTTACGTTCTTTCGCAAACCACAATTTCGAAGATGGCGTCTGGTCAATCTTACCTTTTGCGTACAGCAGGGTCGTGCCGGTCCGCCCGCGTCATCTAGTCCCGCTGTTATTCCTGGCCACCATGATTATTTTTGGATCGCTAGGCATTTGGCTCCGACCAGCGTGGATGGCTCTGATAATAGAGTGCAGCGCGTATACTGGCGCAAGCATCGCGTTCTCGCTTCAAGTGAGCCGCCGCGAAAGCAACGCTTTCCTATTTTTCACTATGCCTTTTGTTTTTGCGCTTCGACATTTTGCGTATGGACTTGGTTCGACATATGGCGCTGCTGTGCTGCTCATGAACCGAAAGTTTCTTCGCTCGCTGCTCCGTTTTGAGCGTTTTGGAAGGTCGAAGTTAACGCCATCTCGCAGTGAGGCTGAATGAAAAGAGTTTTCGATTTCATGTTCGCAGGAGTACTGCTCTGCGTCCTTTGGCCTTTGCTTCTGGTTATCGCTGCGGCCGTCAAAGCTGACTCTCTTGGTCCCGCTCTCTATCGCGGCAGCCGCGCAGGATTCCAAGGCCGGCCATTTTTGATTCTCAAGTTCCGCACAATGGTTCTCGGCGCGGATAGGTTAGGCGGCCCCTCAACAGCGAATGATGACCCTCGACTCACGCGCTTCGGCAAATTTCTCCGAAAGTACAAGCTCGACGAATTTCCACAGCTCATTAACGTATTCACAGGCGAAATGAGTTTCGTTGGCCCGCGCCCGGAGGTTCTTTCGGAGGTACAAGCATACTCCACTGAAGAACGTGAATTGTTGACAGTCCGGCCGGGGATCACCGATTGGGCGTCCTTGCAATTTCGCGATGAAGGCGGAATCCTCGAGGGGACTGGCGATCCCCATCAAGCGTACCGAAAAATAATTCGCCCCGAGAAAATCAAGCTCGGCCTGCAGTACGTCCGCCAGCGTTCATTTTTCACCGATATGGTGATCCTTGCTGAAACCGCAAGAACGGTTGTGGGTATTGGTCGCAGTAAGCGAATGCCGGAGGAACGTCACACGTGACCAGACCTGAAGAGCTATCTGTCGATGCCACGCAAGACTTGGCAGTCTTTGCTCAATCGATCCGCATTGACGTTCTGCGGATGGTTCATCGCGCAAAGAGCTCGCACATAGGCAGCTGCTTTTCGATTGCCGAGATCCTCGCGGTGCTTTACGGGAGGGTGCTGAACGTCGATCCTGTGCGTCCATACAAATGCGATCGTGACCGCTTTATCCTTAGCAAAGGACACGCCTGCGCTGCGCTTTATTCGGCTCTTGCTACAAGAGGCTTCTTCCCGCGTGATTGGCTCGATGAATTTTATCGGGATGGCTCCAAGCTTCCGGGCCACGCCACACATACAGTTCCGGGGGTTGAGGTGTCTACCGGCTCTTTGGGTCACGGCCTATCGATTGCCTGCGGTATGGCTCTCGTTGGAAAACAAGAGACCAAATCGTTCCGTGTATTCACGCTCTTGAGTGATGGCGAATGCGACGAAGGTTCTGTTTGGGAAGCTGTTCTGTTCGCCGGGCATCACCGCCTGGACAACTTGGTCGCCATCGTTGACGCCAACAAGATTCAAAGCCTTGGTCGCATGAGTGAAGTGTTGAACCTTGAACCGCTCTGCGACAAATGGCGGGCATCCCGATGGTCCGTGCGCGAAGTCGACGGTCATAATGTGCTAGCAATTAAGGACGCATTGGCGAACGTACCGTTTGAGGCGCACTCTCCGAGTTGCCTTATCACGAACACGACCAAAGGGCGGGGCGTCAGTTTCATGCAAGATGACTTGCTTTGGCATTACCGTTCGCCAAATGACCAAGAATTTGCTGACGCGCTCTCCGAACTGAAAGCGGCTGTGTGAGATTGGCTTTCATCAAAACGCTTGTCAATCTGGCCGAGCGCGATCCTCGAATCGTCCTTATTGTAGGTGATCTAGGCTTCGGCCTCGTCGAGCCGTTTGCCGCACGTTTTCCTGACCGCTTCATCAACGCCGGCGTCGCCGAACAAAACATGACGGGTATTGCGGCCGGGATGGCGCTTTCAGCCGCGGTTGTCTTCACTTATTCCATTGGGAATTTTCCGACGTTTCGCTGCCTCGAGCAAATTCGTAATGACGTCTGCTATCACAACGCCAACGTCAAAATCGTGAGCGTCGGCGCGGGCCTTGGGTACGGCGCGCTCGGCGCGAGCCACCATTCCACTGAAGACATAGCGATTATGCGCGCACTGCCTAACATGACCGTCGTGTCTCCCGCCGATCCCGTAGAGGCTCAAATGGCGACACAAGCCGTCGCTGCTCTCAGCGGTCCTGGGTACTTGCGATTGGGAAGATCAGGAGAGCCGTTGGTCCACGAGGGACCAATAACCTTTCAGCTTGGGAAGTCCATTCAGGTAGCGAATGGCGACGACGTTACCCTGATCGCTACAGGAGCAATGGTTCACTTGGCTGTGCAAGCCTCTCGCGATCTCCTGCGAAGCGGTATTGGCGCCCGTGTGCTGAGTATGCACACGCTGAAGCCATTGGATGAAAGTGCCATCGTCTCCGCCGCGTACGAAACCGCTGCTATGGTCACTATTGAGGAGCACAGCATCATCGGCGGGCTTGGCAGTGCGGTGGCCGAAGTGCTTGCAGAGTGCTTGATGCGTCCCATTCCTTTCAAGCGGCTCGGGTTGCCGTCGGAATTTGTGTCGACGGTGGGCAGCCAAAGGTATCTGAAAGAGGTTTACTCTTTGTCGGTCCGCGGCATCGTGGACGCCACATTAGAATTGCTGGAACGCACGACTCTTGATCATCCTACTAAGGAGAGGTTTGCTTTGAGAGGTTCGCGATGAGCTATCGAGTCCCATTCGTCGATCCGAAAAAGCACTACGAACGGCTCAAATCTGAGATAGATTCCGCGATCATCGGCTGTCTCACACGCGGCGACTTGGTTGATCGTCGTGACCTAAAGGATTTTGAAGTGCATTTCGCCACTTTTGTCGGCACCAAATATGCCGTTGGTGTGAATAGCGGATACCACGCGCTTCAGTTCTCATTGCAAGCTGCTGGCGTTGCACGCGGCGATGAAGTGATTACGAGCGGCCACACTTTTGTTGCCACCGTTTCGGCAATTGTGAATGTTGGTGCCGAGCCAGTTCTTGTTGATGTCGCCGACGATTTTAACCTGGATCCGTCTGCGGTTGAAGCGGCCATCACGCCGCGTACTCGGGCGATTATTCCCGTTTCTCTCAATGGCCGCGTATGCGCCATGGAGAGGATTCTTACTATTGCCAGCAAGCATCGATTAATAGTCATCGAAGATTCTGCTCAGGCGCTCGGAGCTAAATATCATGGCCGGCGTGCTGACTCTTTCGGAACCGCGGCGTCCTGCTTCAGTTTTTTCCCTTTTAAGATCTTGGGCGGATTCGGAGATGGTGGCGCTGTTACCACAAATGACGCCGAGATTGCCCGCACGGTGAAACGTCTGCGCTACAACGGAGAAGATCGAACCACAGGGGAATACCATCATCACGGCCAAACTGCTTTGCTGGACAACGCCCAAGCCGCCATTCTGGATGTGAAGTTGCCATATCTTGAGAGCTGGATCGAACATCGCCGTAAGATCGCCGGGATTTATCATCAGGGACTTGCTGACGTCGCCGACCTGCGACTACCGCATTTCGATGAGACGAATCAGCGCGACACTTTCCAGAACTACGTGATTCGTACCCAGCAGCGAGACCGGCTAAGGAATCATCTGCAAGTAAATGGCGTGGAGACTTTGATCCATTGGCCCAAACCGATGTGGTGCCATTCGGGCCTCGGTCTCAGAGATCCCGGGCTTGCCAACACTGAAAGACTTTGCCGCGAGGTTTTGTCACTCCCGATCAACGCTGAAATCTCCGAGCAGCAAGCCCAAATCGTTGTTGAGTGTGTTCGTAGTTTCTACATTTCAGTCGCGCGTTCTGCTAACACGTGACTCTTCTTCGAGTTCCTTCCCCAAGCGGAGAGAAGCTTTCGGCCTGCGAAATGACACACGCGCGCTGTTTTAGTGTTTCTGCTCCTTCAGCGTGCTTTCAATAAACGCCGATACGTTTGCCGTGAGTTTTGCATGCGCTGAGGGCGATACGTACATCATATGCCCCGCGTCGTAATACTTCAGTTGGACGTGGCTCCTCAGCGCGGCGGGCAAATCCAGATGGTCCATCGTGTATTCCGTTTCAAAGAACGGTGTGGCCATGTCATAAATTCCATTCTCGACTTCGACACGCAGGTTCGGATTTGCAACTAGCGCTTCTACCAAGTCCTCTTCCACATTCGGCGATCCAGGGAATCCGAATCCGCCACCTCCTGCATGTTTCCAATCCCAGCTTGCCCCCGCAAAGCTTGCGGAAACAGCGTAAGGCGTCTTAGGTTCGAACTTCAGATCCTGCCGGATGTACTGATTGAATGCTGCCGTGTACGCGCCAGTAAGCGCGGACGATTGAGGATCGCCGAACGCAAATTCTGCCAGTGGGTCAGTGTTATAGCCTGAGAATCGGGAATCCAGCCGGCCTGTGGTCATTCCTTTGGACCGCTGCAACTCCGCCATAAACTGCGGCAGAGACACACGCAGATCTGCCTTCAGGATGTAATCCGCACTCAACCCTGTGAACTGCGACAGCTTTTGTGCCACGCTGTTCCGGTCCGCATCGCTCAGCCTCGATCCTTTCAGTAGCGCTTCCGCGTAGTCCGTCTCTGCAAATTGCCTCGCCTGCTCCAAAAAGCCGTCCAGATCTGAAGGACAGCTCAGCACTTTGTAATAGCACGCCGTTGCGGCGTAGCTCGGCACGTAAAGTTCGTAGACCAGGTCTTCGCCGGGATAAAAGGAAATCGTTCCGAGGTCCAAAACCGACGACATAAGTACAATTCCGTTCATGTCGATGCTATCGCGTGACTGCAGGTAATTCCCCAGCGCCGCTGAACGAAACGTTCCATAGCTTTCGCCAATTAAAAACTTCGGCGAATTCCATCGGTTGTTTTCCGTGATGTAGTCCCGAATGAATTGTGCAAACGCCGCGACATCCTGATCTACTCCCCAGAAGTCTTTGTTCTGTGTTTTGCCAAGCGCATGGCTGAAGCCGGTTCCCATTGCATCGATGAAGACTTCGTCCGTTGCGCCGAGAAGCGTGTCTTCATTATCAACTAGCTTGTACGGTGCTGGCGGCGTGGGACCGGCATCTACTGTGGCCACGCGCTTCGGACCGTAGGCGCCCATATGCAGCCAGATCGTCGATGACCCCGGTCCACCGTTATAGAAAAACGCGACGGGCCGCTCGCTCATATCTTGCACATCGCTCCGCGTATAGGCCACGAAGAACATCGCGCCGGTAGGCTCGCCCTGAGCATCTTTTAGAGTGATCGTTCCGGCGGTTGCTTTGTATGGGATCGTTTGGCCGTTAACTCGAATGCTGTGATCCGTAACAGATGACTGCTCTTTCGCATCTTGTGGATTTTCGGCAGAAGACTTCTTCTCATCGCCCTTCGACGTATTGCCGGGCGTCTGTGCCGATGCGGATTTCGTGTATGCAAAAAAAAGGAAGAGGGTCAGAAGCACTGCGGCCACGCCATCAACAATCCTTTTCATCGTTTCTCCCTTTATTTCTATTCTTTACGTATCGAGCAGGGATTCTATATAGCTTCAGAACGATAAGTCAAAGCTCTCTCGGTTGCAAACCCCAATACGTATTGTTCAGGACTCTGCCGTATCCGCACCTCTGAGGTTGTAAAAGCATCTCTATATGAATTATTTTGAATGCATCAGCCATTTGTGGGGAGGGGAACACTGGAGCAAGCACAGTGAGGCGGTTTCGGGGTTGGAGCCGAAGAGAATTTATTGCGCACGTTGCTCGGTTCGGAGCAGTATCACCTTTGCTCGGCATCACAGCCGAACGTGTTGTGTCCGCGCTGCAACAACCGCAGCAACTGCTTGAACCGCCGCAGCAGCAGGTTCCCTACGAGCTAACTCCATACGATGAAGGCTTGCTCGATCAACTCGAGCAAGACGCTTCTCTTTACTTTTGGGAACAGGCTAACCCCGACACTGGCCTTGTGAAAGACCGCAGCACGCCGAGCGAGTTTGACGACTATACCGTCGCCAGCATCGCCTCCACTGGATTCGGGCTTACCGCTCTCTGTATTGCCGACAAGCGCGGGTTTATTCCTCACGGCGCCGTTCTCGCACGTGTACGCTCTACTCTGAAGTTTCTGGCGAAGCAAATGTACAACCAGCGCGGCTTCTTCTTTCACTTCGTTGACGTTAACACCGGCGATCGCGCCTTCGATTGTGAAGTGTCCTCCATCGACACGGGCCTCCTACTTTGCGGCGTGTTGATGTGTAAACAATATTTCGCGGACCCGCAGATACGCGAACTCGCCACGGAGATTGCCGACCGGACCGACTGGCTTTGGATGCTCGACCATGGTCGTACTCTTTCTCACGGCTGGACGCCTGAACGCGGCTTTCTCCCCTATCGTTGGAACACGTATTGCGAACTCATGCTGATCTATTTGCTCGGCATCGGCTCGCGCACGCACGCAATCCCTGCGAATACATGGGATGCCTGGTGGCGGCCCGTTTTCGACTATCGCGGCTTGCGCTACATTGGCTCTTATGCGCCTCTCTTCGTTCACCAGTATTCGCATGCATGGTTCGATTTTCGTGGCAAGCGCGACCGCTACGCGAACTATTTCGAAAACTCCATCCTCGCCACGAAGGCCCACCGCCTTTTCTGCATCGGTCTTCACAATCGTTTCCCCGATTTTTCCGATAGCTTGTGGGGCGTCACCGCGTCCGATTCCGCGGATGGTTACACGTGGTGGGGTGGCCCGCCTCCGGTCGGCACCATCGACGGTACGCTTGTCCCCTCCGCTGCCGCCGGCTCGTTGCCATTTCTTCCGCGCGAAACGCTCCTCGTCCTCCACACCATGCGCCGCCGCTTCGGCAAACAGTTATGGAGGCGCTACGCGTTTCAGGATGCCTTCAATCCACTAAAGAATTGGTACAACCTGGAAGTTGTTGGCATTAATACGGGAATTTGTATCCTTATGGCGGAAAACCTTCGCAGCGGTTTTGTCTGGGAAACATTCATGAAGAATCCTGAGGCGCAATCCGCGATGCAGCTTACCGGATTCCATCCGGACGAACCCGTTACTGCACCTCAATCAAATCCAGCGCCTTCGGCGGCAATGTTAGCGTGATTTGATTATGTTTAAGCTTCAGTTTTTCCGGCGGACTCAATTTTGCAGCATCCCTTAGGTGTTCATACTGCTGCTGTGTTGGACTCGCGGGTGTGCCCATCTCTCCGTAGGTGGCGAGTGCGTTCCCATGCTGCGCGTCCAGCCGGTAAATCAGAATTGTGTGTCCACCATGCAGCCCGCTGAACTGCAGCGTCATCTGCTTCGAGATCCCTTTCGTTTCCGGCGTCGAATAATTCCAGACTGCAATTTTCAATTTGTGTTGAGCGTCTCTCGTCACGAGCACCGAATCTGAATCGACTAGTAGCCGTTCCATGCCCAGCATGTGCAGCAGCAAAAATGCGTTGAACGCGGGCTTCGGTACGCCTCCCTCGGCGACCAGTCCAAAGCCCCCATAGAACGGCGTCTTGATTACGCCTTGCTCTTCGAAAACGTCCGAAAAAGTCCAGTAACTCATCATATTCGTCAGGCCGTCGCACTCGCGAATTGTGTTCGCCATCCACGGGCCCATAAAAATCGTGTCTGTCACGTCTGGCAAATTCATATAACTCGCACTGTACTCGCTGAAAATCAACGGCAATTGTGGGCGCGCCGACTGCGCGATTTCATCGTGGACTTTTTTCACGGCACGGCAAACCATGTCCGCGCGCAGAATATTTTCGTTCGTGTGGAACACATTCTGCGCCGTGTCGTCGCCATAAACGTGCGACGAAATGAAGTCTACCGGCACGTCATCCTGCGCATCGTGCTGAATAAAACTCGCCACCCACGCCGCCTGCGCCGTCGCCGGCCCGCCCACGCGAATCCGTGCGCTCACTCGCTTCAGGTCCCGCGCCGTGTGATCGTACAGCTCGTAGTACGTTGCCTGCTTCGGCTCGCCCGCCCAGAAATCGAGGTTCGGCTCATTCCAGACTTCGAAATACCACCGCGACACCTCGTCAATTCCGTAGCGATCGACCAAATGCTGGGCAAATTTCGTAATCAAGTCGTCCCAAAGCACCCATTTTTTCGGAGGAGCGACCACTGGGTGATACCAAAACGCCTGGTGCACGTCGCGCGCCGCCAGCTTCGGCGGCATGAAACTCAATTCCACATACGGCCGGACGCCGTTCGCCAGCAAGCCGTCGTAAATCTGGTCGACGTACGAGAAGTTGTAAACCGGCAAGCCGTCCTTGTTTTCATCGTACAGACTCACGTCGTCGTCGAGGATGCCGTGAAAACGTACGTATTCAAATCCCGTGATCGCTTTTACCGTGCGTAAATCCTGCCGGTAGCTGTCGCGGAGCGAAAGCGTCGCGCGTCCGGAGCCGAACATTTGCTCCCAGAAATGCGGAAACGGCCGCCCGGCCGCGCTTGCATTCACATGGACAATGTTCGAAGACCCATCCTTTCGCGCTCCTTGCTGCGCCCGCAAGGGAGGTTGCAGAAGAGAAAGGACTGCGAAAAAGAGCAAAAGCTGCGGAATCCGCACTGAGCCCACTAGCGTGCTCTTATTATGCATGAACCATGCTGTCAGTTAGAACTAACATCGCGAATCTAACTTAATGGGTAATTAGTTTACGGTGATCTGAACCATCGCCGTATGCTGTAGGCTGCCGCTCGTTCCTGTGATAGTAATTGGAAAAGTTCCGGGGAAGTTGCCGTTTTCGGGAGCAGCTAGTAGCATTGTTGCAGAACCGGAGCCAGAGATAGTGCCGGGCGAGAAGAAGCAGCTCAGGCCCCATACACTACAATTGGCGCTCAAGGAAACGGTACCACTGAATCCGGCGAGGGCTGTTACGGTTATCGCGTAATCCGTATTACCGCCAGGGCTGATCGTCTGAGAAGCGGGTGACGCTGCAAAGCAAAAGTTTTGAGATGTCAGCAGGCCGAATACACTCAAACTGCCGCTACCGCCCAAGTACACCTTTCCATTGGCCACGGTGGGAACCGAGAACTTAGTGACGCCGCTCAACTGGTCCGAGCCACAGGGGTTTTGATTGCTGTTGTAGAGTTCAGTCGCCAGATTCGTCGCATTATATGCATAAAGGGTCGAACTGCTGTTGTCCGCGGCCCAGACAATTCCATTGGATGTGCCGTTCGACGAGATCGTCGGGTTCGGCCCAGGGAAGCTAAACTTCTCGGGACTATGTGAGGTCGGCACTGTTGAAAGCAGTCCGCTCCCTCCAGCGTTAAAGGAATACGCCTTCAGGAAATCCGAAACATTCCCACCGAGCCCTGATTCCTTGTTGGTGCTGGGGAAATAGACATTCCCGTTCCAGTACGCTGGCGAACCCCAAACGCCGGCAAGGTTGGCAGACGAACCGCACGGCGAGCCAGCAGTTGACGTGCAACCACTTCCAAGGATCCTTTGCACGGCTAAATCAGTGCAGGTGTTATTACCCCCATCTACGGTACCACACCATTTTCCCATGTTTGTTCTGTCTAGTAGATAGATTGTGCCTGTCTTTCCTACTTGAGCCAACAGGTGTGGATGTGAACCTGATCCCAGATCAGGCAGCACGAGCACGCCGCCAGACCCTTGGTCCCAATCGTTCGAATTTTCCTCCTCTTGGATATTTGGAGTGAACCAATCAAGAATGGGAAAGTTGCCGTTGGATGGCAGTCCGAGTTTCATGATTGTATCGCCGAACTCGTCCGCCCCGTCATAGGATCCATTTCCATTTGCTAGAAATAGATTCCCGCTGGAATCCACGGCGACTCCGTCTCCGCTCATCCAAACCGTGCCACCAATTGTCCCTGGATTCACGGACAATACCGCTTCCTGTGCCAACGTGCTTGCACTATATGAAAAAACCCAGCCGTAAGTACAAGCATCGCAGGGTTGTCCGAATGCGATAATAACGTGGCCATTATCTAACAGGAGTGCAGGACGGTTAAAATCTTCAGCAGCATTGAACGTTGTTCCACCATAAGATCCCGAAATGACCACAGGGCCGCCGAACTTCTCGACCCCTGAGATCACGTCAAGTGCATGCAAGTGGTGATTGGCAGTGCCGGATTGGTCTGTCGAGGCCAATACGTAGATCGTGTCCGTAGTCGCGTCAATCACCGGCGTACCTGTGATTCCGTAGTGGGGAGTTATGTTAGTGTTCCAGGTTATCTCGACGCCAATTGGAACGGGGAAGCCGTCCGGAATGGGTGTGCCCAGGTTCTTATGCCAATAGATCGTACCATTATTTGCATCGATCGCGTACACACTGTCGTTCTCCGTAGCGATATAGACGACGTTGTGCGTGCCCCCACCGATGCTCACGTTACTTAAAACCAGAGGCTGCGCATAAACTTGCCCGTCCAGAGCCACAGAGAATAACTTTCCAAAACTGCCAAGTTTCACGTTTGACGGCGTCAGATCAGTTTCCCGCGTGTTTTGTCCAGTGCGGGCGTTATCGTTGTGATAGGTGGTAACGTTTATCTGGGCCACAGAAGCCTGGGCGAGGAACAAGGTGAGACACAAAGAGATGAAAAATACCACCGACCGGGCTGGATGGGCCATTTTGGTGATCTCCTCGCGGAAACCATTAGCGATATTTAGAATTCCTTGTCAATACATTGAATTATTTAGTACTCCCTCGGCTCTCGTCGGGAACCCAGGTGGATAATTGGCCGTATCTGCGAACCTTGAACGCTCGGGATGAGCCGAGTGCGGCCCAAGTCCACTTGGAATCTACGGTTTGTCGTTCCACCACCAGAGAGGCGCAAGCGGCCTTTGCTCCGGCCACACTTCATTCAGCGTTGCGCCTTCAAACATTTCCCCGTTCTTCATAACGTACTTCACTGTATTTGTGTTGTGGATATCAGCGAGCGGGTCCTTCGACAGAATCACCAAGTCTGCGAGCTTGCCCGGCTCGATGCTTCCAAGGTCCTGCGCCAATCCAAGCGCCATCGCGCCATGAATCGTCGCGGCACGAAGCACGTCCATATTCGACATTCCTCCGCTCGCCAGCGCCCAGAGTTCCCAGTCGTAGCCGATTCCTTGCAATTCTCCGTGGCTTCCAATCAGGACGTACCCTCCAGCTTCAACGATTTTCTTGTCCGTCGCTGCGAGCTTGGGAAAAATCTGCTGATCCTCGGACACCCATGGCCGCCGCTTGGTGCGATCGTCCAGAATATAGTGCGGGATGAACCGATTGACCTTGGGATCGCCGTGAACATCGGTATGTTCGTAGAAATAATTTTCCGCCTCCGAACCACCGTACGCCACGATGAGCGTCGGAGTGTAAAAACCTTGCGATTTTACGATCAGCTGGATTTCATCGTTGTACAACGGAACCGTAGGCATGCTGTGTTCGTTGTTGAAGCCGTCGATGAAATGCGTGGTGTCCAGCTTCGTGTCGATGCCGCCTTCGGTTGTGGGCATGATCTGCAACTGCTTGCAAGCTTCGATCACCCATTGCCGCTGGCGGCGATTTCCCACCATGTACGACTTGATGTAATTCGTCCGGTAGTATTTTTTGTATTTTGTCAGGTAGTCTAGGGCTTCGTCGTATGACTGAAAATCCGTATCCCAAAAAACACCGGGGCCGGTCGAATAGGCGCGCCCGCCAATAATGTCCCCAGTGTCGACCATGTCTTGATAGGCGAATGTGTCATTCGTCCCCGTCTGAGGATCGCGGCCAGTCGTCACGCCGTACGCGAGATTCGCCATGAAGTCCCAGTTCGATGTGTCGAGCACCTCGCGCCGGATTTCCGACCAGTGCGGGTGAAGATCGACGAATCCTGGCGTGATGGTCGTGCCTTTTATGTCGATGATTTTTGCGCCGGCAGGAATGGAAACCGTTCCGCGCCGTCCCACAGCGGCAATGCGGTTATCCTTCACCACGATATCCGCGTTCTCGACAATTTCATTGCCCTTCATCGTGATGGCTTTTCCACCTCGCAGCACCACCGTCCCATGCGGCGTGTAGCGCGGGAACTCCAGATCCACGTCGAAGTGCTCTACGCTCGCTTCATCTTCGAGCATCGGCGACATTTTCCTTGCCGAACCGTCTGCGGAGTTTTCTGAACCCTTCGCCGCGCTCCCTTTTTCTTCCGCATTGACTTGCTTGCGTTCGAATTTGACGCTGTCCAGAGGACGGCGGAAGAACGTCGCTCCCACCGCCCACGTGATCGTTTTTCCTCCGTCAGCCCATCCAAGATAATCCGATCCGATATCCGTGATTTTCTTCACCGGAACTGATGGCGAATAAACATTTACAGTCACAGGTTCGCCGAGATGCGGCACTGCGATCACGTAGAGCTGATAGTTCACTTCGGCAAGCGCCCACAGTCCATCTGGGCTGATCCGCGCCACTTCGGCTGGAGATGTCGGCTCGCCAGTTGCGAACGAATATCCCTTGCCGACGACTTTCAGAATTGTGCGGCGGTCCGTTCCGTCAAAGCGCATCGAGAACAAACCGTCCTCGCCGGAATAAGCGTAAATGCGATCCTTGTCAGGACCAAAGTGAGGCCGAACAGCGCCTGCCGACGGACGGATCGCGTTGACGTCGCCGCCGTCCGGCGAAACCCAAACAAACTCTGAGCCGAACGTGCTGCCGTCTCCTTCTTCAATGTCGTTGTGGCGGGCACCCGTCGATGCGCGAATCGCAACAATCTTTGTTCCATCCGGCGACCATGCGGGATCGTAGTAAAATGCCGCTGTCCGTGTGATTTGCTGAGGCGCGGATTCGCCGTCCGCGCGCACCTTCCAAATCTGCCCGCCTTTTTCGGACCAAGTTACGTATGCAATCCATTGGCCGTCAGGAGACCAGGTCGGCTGAAACGCTCTGTCTTCCACGTTGTTTAACCGTTCTGGCTTTCCGTCCGGCAAATCCATCACGTAGAGGTGCGCCAACACCGAAAAAGCCACTCGTTTGCCGTCCGGGGATTCCTGCGGGTCCTGAATCAGCCGCGCCTTTACCGGACCTTCTTCCACGCGAGTGGGAAAATAAAGCCGTGGGCCGAGCTGCCGATCGATCTGCGCGGAGAACGGAATTACGGAGTCGCTGCGATCATTCACGTTCAGCTTATGAATCTTGCCGCCGTAGAAAACGACTAAGCTGTTGCCATCGGGAGTGAACGCATAACTCGGAAGCAGTCCTTCCGTGAACAAAGTCTCCTGCATGTCATGCTGCACCGGATACTTCAGCCAGCGGTCTTCGCCAGTGTCGAGATTTAAAATGCGCAGAGCTGTTTCGCCTTCGTAATACGTGCCATAGACGAGCTTTTTGCCGTCAGGCGACAGCACAGGACGGATGCCACTTCCCACCGCATGCGTCAGAATGTCCTCGTCGCCAGTTTCTAGGTTGCGGCGAGCAATCTGAGAAAGTGGATAGGTGTCATCGTAGACTTTGAATGCGCCGGGCCGGTGCGTGTAATAGATGTATTTTCCATCGGGCGAAAGCTGCGGCTCAATCGAATTGGTGCGCTGCGCTGGCGGCGTGCCGGGTGCGCTCTTCGTGATTTGCACTCCCGCGCCGCCGTTGACGTAGTACATCCATAGGTCCCACGTCGAAATAAGTTCCTGTCCGTGCCGCGCGACGATTACGCTTTTCCCATCGCGGCTCCAGATCGGAGTGATGAAATCGCTCTGCTGATCGTCAGTCAGACGGGCCAAATGTGTCCCGTCAATGTTGGCGATCCATACGTTCACCGCGCCATTGCGGTCGCTCGTGAAAACGATTCGTGATCCGTCCGGCGAAAACCGCGGCATCGCGTCGAATCCCTGTCCGTCCGTAATCTGCTTCGCGTTCCCGCCTGTGATCGGCATGATGTAAATGTGGCCGAGCAGGTCGAAAACAATCTGCTGTCCGTCGGGCGAGACATCGAGGGAAATCCACGTGCCTTCGTCGGTCGTGAATTTCAACTCGCGCTCGGTCTTGAGCGTCAGGCCTTCTTCGGGCTTCGCTGTATCTTTGGACTCAGATGAAGCCGCGGCCTGCATCACGTGAGAGCGAGCCTGGCCCCACGCGATGCTGTGTGCATGGAAACACAAAACCACTCCAACGATGGAAATAAGGATGCAAGCAACTCGCGCATGCTGTTTCACGATTGGACCCCTTTTTCGGAGAAGCAGATGGGGGCGATTCTACAGATTCAGAGACGTACGCACCAGAATAAAAACAAATGTTTCATGCAGGAAGGCATCGCAAATCGCATACTTTTTCGCGATGGAAGTTCAGTGATGAATCGGCTGTGAATAAACTTGCATTCAAAGCGAAGCGAGTGTGGCGGGTTGGGGTGAGCGATGGGATTTGAACCCACGACCCTCGGTGCCACAGACCGATGCTCTACCAGCTGAGCTACGCTCACCGTTTGAGCGATGATAGCACGCGGGCGCGGGTCAATAAAGCCACCGCCGACTAAGACAACTGGAGGATTTTTTCAAACGAATCAATCACCTCGTGCTAGAGATTTAATTCCGGTCGTGTGGGCGGAAGGGAATTGGCCTGCTCGGGGTTTTCGGCGTCTGGGATTTCTTTACTTGCGTGCGGGCAAAGTCCGCCCAGGGGCCACGCGGCTGCTGCTGCAAGTACGAAATCCAGTGCTGCAAGGCTAGTTGTTTCTGTCCACGCTTTTCGTATGCGGACGCCAGATTGAAATGCGCGTCGGTGTGCGCAGGTTCGAGTTCCGTCGCGCGGCGCAAGTGTTCGATCGCATCGTCCAGGCGGCCCATCTCGTCGAAGACGCAGCCAAGATTGAAATGCGCAATGACGTTGTGCGGCTCAAGCTCGATCGCCGCGCGAAAAGCCGCATGCGCATTTGGCATTTCCCCGCGCTGGAAATAGATGCAGCCAATATTAATGTGCGGCTCGCTCCATTGAGGCTGAATTTCGATCACCTGCTGGTAAACGCGAATTGCCTCGTCGAGTCCTCCGGGCCGCGCCTCGCACCGCACCGCGTATTCAAACAACTGATCTGCGGAACGGGAGTGCATTTTGTGAACCGTTCCCGCAACACTTGTGTGAAAGGGAAGCACGAATTGGCCTGTCAGCGGTTCTATCGCGTGGGCGACTGCACCGGGAGGAATTGCGGCAATTTCGCGTCCGCTCGGGAAAAGGCGAAACTCGTCGATCGCTGCGTTAACATTCGCACCGCTTCCCTGCAGTGCCGTGACGGCCCGAAGAAGTTTGCGTGCCGGAATGTGACCGTCGGTTATCTTCTTTATGGATCGGAGGGCGACTAGATCGGAGAAATTATAAAAATGCGCGCCCCAGCGTGATTCTGGCACGATAAGACGGAGGCGATGCCAGTAGCGAAGGCGGCTGGGATCTACGCCCACGATCCTGCTAACTTCGCGTTGCGTAAAACGCTCTGGCAATCCTCTTTTTCCCGAAGCGAGTCGCAGCCTCGGCCCCGTTGGCCGCAAACCCTAGTCAAGATTATCCACCCGCTGTCAATGGTGCGATGCCGCTGCATTTCTCAAAATCCGACCGAAGCTTTCCGTTACTGGTAAGAACGGGGGTATGAAGCTGGCAAAAACCCTATGCGGCAACTTGCTAGAATTTAAGTTGGAGACGATCGAATCCCGCAGGGCAGAGATTCATGCAACAAATCGAAAACGGGAAAATTAACGAGTCGGATGAAGAGATGCGCGAGCCGGCGCATCCTGAGAATGTCGCGCAGAGAGTAAGTGTCCCTCGCGACCGGACGGGAAGCGCATCACAGAGATCAGGACAGAAATCCGTGGAGAGCCTGGAAAACCGTCGCACGGAACGGCTCGTGTGCGCGGCGCGTCCAGTAGTGCTCGTGCTGGCTCTCTTCACCTTAACGGAGGTGGCGGCCGGGCCAGGAACGCAGGACGCAATTTTCTTTCTCTATGGTTATCTCGCAGTGGCGCTCGCGATTCTGTTGATTGATCTGTTTGGGAAGATGCTGAAGTTCAGTTTTCCGGCGGAAATCGATCTGGTGGCACTGGCGGTGTTCATCGCATTGACGCCCTCGCTTGCTGCATTTTGGTTTTTCTACTTATTCGGTGTTTTCGCGATGGCGACGCGCACACGCCAGAACGGAATTTCGCTGTACCGCTTGCGGCCGGGAAATGTGTTGATGAGTGATGCGGGGCTCGTGAGCGGCGGAGCCGCTGTTGCGTGCGTGGTTCGGACGGTATGGCTCGCGCCAACGCTTCCAGAGCCGGGGCAAGCGGTTGGAGGAGCGCTGCGATGGATCGGTGTAGCAGTGGGGACTTATTTGGCAGGGCTCTGCGTGGCATGGCTGGGAATAAGACAGCGCGCGGCAGTGACCGAAGAAAATTTCCTCGAGTGCGCGCTGGGAATGGTGCGCGTGGACAAAGGATTGGCGGAGTCGGTCCGGCTGGTACTGAGTGAACTCGCGCGGGAGTTTGATTGCGAATGCGCAGTGCTGGCAATTTGCGATGAAGAGGTGGAGCGGCTGTTCACGTGGAAGGGAGATCAGGATCGGCGGCACGCGATGCCTCCGGCGGTCCTGCCACTAACGAAAGCGGGTGCATACCTGGCAGAGGATTTTTCACACGCGGTATGTTGGAACGAGTTGGATGGACGCGGGCGCGGATTTGGATGGTCAACGAATGGCCGCGAAACGGCGAAATTGGAAACGCCGCCGGCGAGTGTGCGCGAGGAATTGAGAGCGCGGTCAGTAGCAGCAGTCACGATACTCGCTGCGGGACATCCCTCGGGGCGAATGTTGCTGGTGAATGGGCGCCGAGGATTTACGCGGCGGGATCTGCGATGGTTTGAACGGATTGTGCGGCAGGTGAACGCTCCATTGGAGAATGTTTTTCAATTGCGGCACTTGCGAACGCGCGCGGTGGAAGCGGAGCGGAGCCGAATCTCGCGCGACTTGCACGACGGAATTTTGCAAACGCTGCTGAGCTTGAACATCCAGTTGGGCGTGCTGGAACGGAAGGCCACAAGCGCTCCAGAGCTAGCGTCGCAGGACTTGGCTCAGCTGCAAAAAACAGTATGGCAGGAAGGCGAAGATTTGCGGCAAATGGTTAAGGACTTGCGGCCGCTGCGTGTGGAGAGCGCGGATTTGCGGGAAATGATGTATGGCTTCGCGGAACGCTATCACAACGAATCCGGATTGGTCGTGGATTTATTCCTCGAAGAGAACGATTTGCGCGCGCCAGACCGGATCTGCCGGGAAGTTTTCCAGATATATCGTGAGTCACTCAACAATATAAAAAAGCATGCGCGTGCCAGCCACGTCGTGGTAAAACTATGGCAAGACGACACGAAAGTGTTTCTCGTTGTCGATGACAACGGGCAAGGATTCAGCTTTTCGGGAAGATTCGGAAGTGAAGAGCTGGATCGGCTGCGCTTGGGTCCGATCTCGATTAAGGAGCGGACGAGAACGGTGGGGGGTGTCCTGACGGTGGAATCCAGCCCGGGACATGGAGCGCGGCTGACCATCGAGATCCCCATAATTTGACGGGATGAAATGACAAAAGGGAAAACACCTGTTCGCATTCTTGTAGCTGACGACCACGCGATCTTTCGCGATGGGCTGCGCAAACTTTTTGACGGCACGGATGAAGTTTCCATCGTCGGTGAAGCGTCGAATGGAAACGAGTGTGTGCGGATGCTGGCGAAGTTGAAGCCGGACATTTTGCTGCTGGATTTGCGCATGCCGGAAAAAGACGGATTGGGTGTCCTGGAGGAAATCAATTTCGATTCGGTATCGACGCGCGTGATTGTGTTGACTGCGGCGGAGGACGATCGCGATGTCGTGCGCGCGATGCGCCTCGGCGCGCGAGGCGTTGTACTGAAGCAGTCAGCGAGCGATTTGCTGCTGAAGAGCATCAAGAAAGTGCACGACGGAGAGATTTGGCTGGATAACCGCATGACCGCCGAAGTGATTGACGCGTTCAAGCGCTCCGCAGAGACCGGGCAGCGGCGGGACAAGCCACTTCTGAGTGACCGCGAGAAAGAAATTGTGCAGCTCGTGGCTCAGGGGTTCCGCAATCGTGAGATTGGCGAGAAGCTTTTTATCAGCGAGCAGACTGTGAAGAATCATCTGCACAATATTTTTGACAAGCTGGGAGTGTCTGATCGACTGGAATTGGCCTTGTACGCGATTCACCACCGGTTGATCGATCAAACTTAGTCCGGACGCAGTTGAGTTGTGACGAATTTTGTTTCCGCAGTGGAATTTTCCGCAACGTCGGCGGCTCGATGCATCTTCTTCGCCACAGAAGTTATCCTGGACGCAGGCAGAGATGACTGACGAATTAAATCCGCAAAAATGCCCGCATTGCGGGGATCCGCTTCCACAAGGAACGAACGAGTGTCCGAAATGTGCCAAGCGCTGGGCGCTCGTGCTTCGTTCTCGCGAAACGGTGCTGGGATTGTGCGCGCTTCTGCTGATCATTTTTTTCTTTTTGACCGGGATGATTGTTCAGCGCTATCACCAAAAACGCCAGTCGCTGGGAATCGAATGGTTCGCAGCGGGTCAAGAACAAATGAAGGATAACAATGCGTCGGCGGCACTCTCGGATTTCCGGAATTCGCTTGTTTACAACCCGGATGACACGCAAGTGCAGTTTCAGTTGGCTGAAGCGCTTTCGGAGGAGGGCCGAAATGAGGAGGCGCGATCATATCTGTTGGGATTGCTTGGACAGTCTCCTTCAGACGCCCCGGTGAACCTGGCGCTGGCGCGAATCGCTTCGACGTCCGGATCGGAGGCGGAAGCGCTGCGCTATTACCACGGTGCGATTTATGGCATCTGGCCTTCCAACTTGGAAGAAAACCGACTGAACACGCGGCTGGAGCTGTGCCGCTTTCTGGTTGCGGAGGACGATTCGGCAAGCGCGGACAGCGAACTGATCGCGCTGGAGTCAGAAATTCCGCGGCGGAATGGTGTGGCTCTGCATCAGCAAACTGGCGAACTGTTTTTGCGCGCGGGAGATGCGAATCGCGCACTTGAGGAATTTCGGAGAACGCTCGAAGGACCTCATCCACCAAGTGACGCGTTTCGGGGAGCCGGTCTCGCCGCGTTTCGGATGGGAGACTACCGCGTGGCAGAGCGTTACCTGGAACGAGCCGACCGGGCGCAAAAAAAACAAGTTGATGTGGAGACTGCTCTTGAGACGAGCAGGCTGATTCTCGCGTGGAATCCCGAAGCACCCCGATTGACGGATGCCGAGAGGCGCGACCGTGTCCGGCACGACTTGACTCAAGTCATTTCACGCGTGGAGTTGTGCGCCAAAGCCAGTGGCGTGGATCTTTCAGGAACAGCCGCAAATCAAACGGCGGGACCAGACCACAGTGACGACCTGGTGACGCAGTACGTACAAGCGGAAACCTTGCAGGCGAAACTTTCCAATCGGGATTTGGCGCGACATCCCGACCGGCTGGATGCGGCGATCAATATGATTTTCGAGCTGGAGGCTACAGCGACTCAGAAGTGCGGCGAACCGACGGGACTCGACGAAGCGCTGGAAACCTTACGCAAGAATCGGCAAAACGTGGGGCAATGAACGGCGAAACGGCCAGCGCGACTCCGGACATCACTTCTGTCCCTGCAACAGCAGACGACGGAAAGCCGCAAAAAAGCAGGCTAGAGCGGTTGTGGACAGTCTGGCGCCGCAAAGCGCTAACTTTGCGCGAGGGCCAGCTTTTCCTTTTACTGGCGGTAATCATCGGATTGTTCTCTGGCCTGATCGTCGTGTGCTTCCGCGTAGCTATCGAATGGACTCGGTTTTGGCTGCTGGGCTCGTCGATGGAGCCTTCGCGGCTGCGTGTTTTGCTGGCGCCGACCCTTGCTGGCTTCGGTGTGGCCCTGTTAGTCCTCTATGTTTTCAAACGCTCGCGCGGGAGCGGAGTGAATCAGACGAAGGCGGCGGTTTTCATTTTTGACGGGTATGTTCCGTTTCGAACGGTCATTGGAAAGTTCCTCACCTGTGCCCTGGCGATCGGCAGCGGCCAATCACTGGGGCCCGAAGACCCATCCTTGCAGATGGGCGCTGGTATCGCTTCGACTCTCGGACGAGGCTTGCGGCTTTCACGCGACAAGCAGCGGCTGCTTGCTCCGATTGGAGCGGCGGCGGGACTGGCTGCGGCATTTAACGCGCCGATTTCGGCGGTCATTTTTGTCATCGAGGAAATCATCGGGACTTGGAGCGGGGGAGTGCTGGGCGCCGTGATTCTGGCGGCCATCTCGAGCGTGGTGGTCATGCGCGAATTTCTGGGAAGCGCGCCGATGTTCCGCGTACCGGCGATGGAATTTCGCAGGCCCGTCGAGTTAATCGGCTACGCTGTGCTAGGCGTGATCAGCGGCGTCGCGTCGGTCGCATTTTTGAAATTCATCGCTTATGCGCGGCCGCGCTTGCGGCAGCTTCCGCGATGGACTCAATTCATTCAGCCCGCCGGCGCTGGATTGCTGATTGGAATCATCGGAATCTGGCTGCCGCAGGTGATGGGCAGCGGGTACCCAATTATCGACCAGGCTCTGCACGAACAGTTTCTCTGGAGGATGCTGCTGCTGCTCGGCCTGTTCAAGATATTGGCGACGGGGATTTCATTTGTGAGCGGGTCGCCGGGCGGAATGTTCGCTCCAACGCTTTTTATCGGAGCGATGCTCGGCGGCGCCGTCGGTGGATTTGAGCATCTGCTGGCGCATCAGCCAACAGAGTCGATTGCGGGATTCGCATTGGTGGGCATGGGCACATTTTTCGCGGCTTTTCTGCGCGTACCGATCACCTCCGTTTTCATGGTACTGGAAGTGAGTGGCCACTATTCGATGATCGTGCCGACGATCCTTTCAAATATGATCGCCTATTTCATTTCCCGAAAATATCAGAAGGTGGCCTTGTTCGATTTTCTTGCACGGCAGGACGGCTTCTTTTTGCCGTCGATTGAGGAGATGCGCGAGCAGACGGCTCCACGAGTGGAAGAGGCGATGCGCCCGGGTAGCGGAATCGTCTTTCGTGAGGACCACATAGCAGACATGTTTCGAGAGGCGGAATCGGCGACCGCCTCCCAATTCCTATTCTTCCAACGAGAAGGGGGCTGGAGAATTGTGGTGCGCGACGAACTGCGTCAGCTGACCCTAGGCGAGTCCGGCCCCGTAGAAATCCCATCGAAAGGACCCGTCCCGCAACTCTATCCCGATCAACATCTTGATGAAGCGCTGAGGATTATTGGAGACTGGCCTGTTGTGCCGGTAGTGAATAGAGCCAACCTTGAAAAGCTCGAAGGCGTGCTTTCGCTCGGCGATATTCTCCACAAATACCGTATCTCCTGATTTTTCCGCGAGATGGATGCCTAGTACTTTCGTACGGGCAAAACCGACGCAAAAATGAGCCTTGCAGCCTATTGAGGCGCAGGGCGCTGTCAGCCTATTCTGCCAGACGACAAAGGTGAAACGTGGGACAAAAAGAGCGTAGGTCGACGCGTCGATTTCAAATGAGATTGCCGCTGAAGGTCCGTTGGACGGGCGAGGCCTCGGTGGGAGAGGCTTCGACGGAAACCAGGGAAGTGAGTTCGCGCGGCATCTACTTTTTTCTGCCCAAAGATCTGAGGCATGGCGCGCCGCTCGAAATTGTGATGACGCTGCCGCATGAAGTCACGCTGGCGGGGCCGGTGAAAGTCCGATGCCTCGGCCACGTGGTGCGTACCGATGCCGAACGTCAGCAGGACATCGGAGTTGCCGCTGCGATCGAGCGCTATGAGTTTTTGCGCGATGGAGAAGCGGCTTCGGTCAACTAGTTTTCTTGCCCAGCCTTATCGGGGACTTGGGTAGGAAAAAAAACGGCGGATGCGGGTCCCTCAGCCACGTCCGCCGGTAATTTTTTGCAACGTTAGTTTCTGCCGCCTGCTTTACGTAACCGAAGCAACCTCAATAGGCGACATACGGTCCCGGGCCGCCGGGCGTAGTAGCGCCGTCGATGGCTACAAAGACGTTGGTGCCATAAAAGAACGGCAGGCCCCAGTCGAAGAACAGATTGTTCTGTTGGTCCACTCCCAGTCCGCCCAGGAAGCTGATTGCATTGTCAGAGCCATTGCCTATCAGCGCATCGGCATTTCCTACGGTAAAGTCGACCGTGCTGGAGTTGCCGTTTGAGATGCCCTCATTGATTGCGGACAGATTCACGTTATTCGCCGGGCAGTACAACTGAGTCAGGTCTGTGCACGCCGGCAGTCCCGTCGTTGCTGAGTTAAGAAAGAACAGAGCCTCGGAGCCGCTATCGAGGAAACCGACGTCGGAAAATGTTTGAGCGTTGAATACCGTAGTGAAGTTGCCCATACTCGTATCCACATCGAGTATTTTGGCGTTGCCAAGCCCGTTGTTGCTTTCGGTGCCGATCCCGAAGATCAAAGATCCGTTTACTGTCGTAGTTTCTCCGTTTGCGACGGCAGGGAGCTCGATCACTACTCCATTGTTATCAGTGGAAAACATGGCGACTGGATTCACGACTTGGGATGCGAGAGGTTCGTTCGCCGATACGCAAGTCGAAGCCGTGGGGCAGGAATTGTAGATGCCTGGGTTGGAGGCTCCCGACTGAGTGCAGGCCGTGCCGCAGTCCTGCGCAAAGTTGCCCACACCCAAGATGCCGTTAGCCCCAAGACTCGGCACCGTGTTTAGGTCAACCCCCTGCACTCCGGCTTCGCCCGCCGCGCAAGTAGCGGCAGCGCCGCCGTCCGTGTCCGGGAAGCTAGGCGAGCCCATGACCTGCAGCGGCAAGGACTTCGCGCTTTCGTCGGCAATGGTGAAATCCGCGGTTTGCACGGGGCCCCAAGTGAAACCTGAGCCGAACTGACCGCATTCGACGATAGGGTTGTTGCTCGAGTCCTTTTGTTGGGGCAGAGAAAGAGTCAACACCGAATGTTCGATGCGGAGGCCATAGGAGCCGGTGTCGACCAAAATCCCGTTGATGGTTTGGCACTGCGTTGTGCTGCCGGGGACGCATATTGTAACGCTCGTAAATGCACCATTGCCATAAGCGAACTGCGTGCCGGCTTCAGGGCCGCCGTTCACGGAGATGGCTACTACGTTCCCGGTCCCTGGCGGAGGTGGTGGAGGCGGTCCGCCGGAGAATTGTGCGCTGCTACAGCCAACGAGCACAATCAATAGCGCGGACAGCGACAGAACCATGAATTGTCGCAATGGCTCCCAACAGGTTATCTTCCAGTTTAGTTTCCGGCTCATCGGATTTCCTCCATCTGGACGTTTGTGGGCACCAAGCTTGGAATGTAGGCTCGTCCGACGAGGAAGCGCATGTGGCCGCCCATTTCAAGGACCAGTCCCGATTCATTGATAAAGATCGGGGCGCGGTGGAGGTGCGTCGGTTTCTGGGTTTGGAGAGCCTGTTTGTATACCTGGAAATAGCTTCCCAAGAGCTGCTGAAGATCGGGGTGTGTGGGGCCTTGCCATGCGACGGCAAAAACTTTACCCGCCGAAGAAACGTATTCGCGCACCACAACGCCCATTGGAGCTTTAACTTCTTCAACGGTATAGGGGCCGGCGGCGGTGGTATGCACGGTTGCCTGCAACTTTGCTTGGTCCGCGCGCACGGAAGTGACGTCGCCGCCGAGAGAGGCTTGAGTGGAAAGGGGAACCGCAAGCGTGAGAAGCGCTGCCACGATTGTAAGCAGTGTCGGTTTCATGGACTCATCTCCAGTGGTCATTTATAAACCCATGGCATAGGATGCGACAGCATTCGTCTTGAGATGGTTTCATGTTGTGCACTCCTTGTCCCTTGGTACAGGAGAAGAACACCGTCAATGATTGCACGGACGCGTATGGCGAGAAGGCAGGATGCCGAGTTGTATGCGATCCATGTGGAGACGAGCAGGGATCAAAACAAGCATCACAGATGCTATCGCGGAGTTTGCACGCGAGAAGCACATCACGCAGGTCATTTTCGGCCGGTCGGCGGCGAAAGGTTTGAAAAAATATCTGTATCTTTTGCCCGCACACCGCTTCCTGCGCGAGTCGCCAGAAGTTGATTGCACATCATTACACAGGCTTCAGATAGTAGAACGCACCCCGCAGCAGGGTAATGCGGAAGACTCGGGAACGATACAGAGACTCATGGAGAGATAACATGGTCGGGGCGCACGGATTTGAACCGTGGACCTCCTGCGCCCAAGGCAGGCGCGCTACCAGGCTGCGCTACGCCCCGACAAGAAGTGCGTACTGATTATACGACACTTGCGAACGTGATACTGCTTCAACAGGCCAATTTGGCCTCCACCATGCCAACGCTATACCAGAAAGAACTAATGGACGCACTAGAAGAGGAATTTCACGCCAAACTGAATCGTGCGTGGGCGGTGGGCGTCTATCGGGTGTAGAAAAGCGTTGCCTGCGAGGCAGTTCGTGCTGCCACCCACAAAGCCCGCAGTATTCTCTGGTCCACCATAACAACTAATTACGTTGTTGGCCGTGTTTCCGCGGTCTGGGCTAAAGATCTGAAATTGCGTGTGATTGAAGGTGTGGAAGGCCTCGGCGCGAAGCTCGATCGTCGCAAATTCCATCTTGATGTGCTTGAGCAGCGCCATATCGAAGTTCACCCGACTCGGATTATTCATCGAGTTTCGGCCGGCATCTCCAAAGGTGAGCCCTTGCGGGGCTGCAAATTGATTCGGATTGGCCAGCAACGGCCCAAAGGTAAACAAACCGGCGTTTCCTCCCGATTGAGCAGGTGGACCGATTCTGTCGGGATAAGATCCCGCGCCTGTCCCGCTCGCAACCCCAGGGTTATCGAGGACCGAGATACCCGTTCCTGCGCTGCCTCCATTTATGATCGTAAAAGGTATTCCCGACTGATAAGTCGCGACTCCCGTTAATTCCCATTGGTCGATCAAGTTTACGAACCAAGAAGACGAGCCAGAGGATGTATTTGGTCTTTCCACCGCAAGAAGCTCTACATCGCGCCATAGACGCCTGAAAGAAAAGTCGTACACATAGCTTATGTTAAGCAGATTACGCTGATCGAAATTCGAACTCGTGCGGTTCTGTCTGAGATCGAATGCGTTTACGAGCGTCGAATCGAAGCGATCCGAAGAGTCGTCCATGGAGTGGCTATAAGAATAGGCAAGTTCCAGTGTTAGCGGGGCCCTTGCGCGGCGAAGAGTCAGTTGGAGAGCGTTGTAATTGGAATTGGCGATATTTTGAAGCGAAAAAATCTGATCCAAAGTGGGAGCAAACGTACGCAACGAATTGGGATCAGGGAAGGTTCCGCCAGCGGTCAAACCAAAGCAAGCCGCCTCCAAATTTGTGAACACCGGACTTGTATTCGGGATCTGATTGCCATTAATCACGAAATTCTGCCCGCCGAACGAACCGCATGCCAAATCGGTGATCGGTTGACCTGGGCCAAACGGGTTATCGAGAGCACCGACAGGTGGCAATTGGTTGACTTGCAGTTCCGCGGTGAGGTGCGTGCCTTTGCTGCCGACGTAGGCGGCACTTCCGATCAAATCGGGAGTGAGTTGACGCTGCACGCTGAGATTCCATTGCTGAACGTAGGGCCACACCGCATGAATAGGGATGGACGTAGTGTTCGGGGGAAATGCAAGGGTTGATCCGCCCGAAATGCAGCCCGTTCCGATGCATGTGTAACCGGGAGCATTATCAATCCGTTCTGTTATGTCCAATACATTGGGAGCGCTGCCTTCTAAAGAACCCGTATTTGCTTCATTGCCTGTACCGTGTTCGTAGAAGATTCCGTAGCCGGTGCGAATGGAAGTCTTGCCGTCGCCCCTGGGGTCCCAAGCTAAACCGATCCGTGGGGCCGGATTGAACAAGTGTCCTTGCATACAGCTCGCTGGTATGCCACCCGTGCCACATCTCACTTGGCCATTCTGGAGTCGGGGGTCGTTTGGATTCAATGGAACTGGAGTGCAGCTATTGTTGATGAAAATGGCCGGAGGGTTTTGTGGCTGGGTACAGGTTGAAACTTCAACGAGGGCACCCGTAAAGGGATCTATGGCGGACTGGGCTGCAAGGGATTGGCTGAACGCGCTAGATTCCCAATTGAATGCATTGAGGTTTTTTTCGTGGTAAGTGCCAAAAAGGCTCAATCGCAAACCGAGGTTTAACGTCAACCGGGGTGAGACACGCCAATCATCTTGGAGATACGGTTCGGCAGTTTGGTAATGATTGTGGTATGCCATCTGATTACTGTCTTGCTGGAAGGTTTTGATATCTCCAGCAAGAAAATCGGCAAACGCATTTCCGGTGGTAAAAACGCTGGCCTCGTTTGAAAAGGTCAGAATCCCCTGAAGATCACCTGTGGCTGCCCCAATCGCCGGATTGATTTCATTTTTCTGCGCGAAGATCAACTGACCGCCGGCAGTCAGCGTGTGCTTTCCCATTGTTACGACGATGTCGTCCCCGACGGCAGAAATTGGGCTTTCACGGTGGTACGGTTCGAAGGAAGGGTCAACCGAGAATCCGGCACCGCCGTAGGCGGCGTTTGTGCCGGCGATGACGACCGCAGGAACCTTTCCGCCAAAGCCGTTATGGAATAGCGTTCCTATTGTTAGCCCCATCGGTCTCTGCCAGTTGCCACCGGGGCCATTCAAATCTGTCAGGCTGATATCGTTAGTAGTGAAGCTGAAGACGAGATCGTTAAAAATCTTGGGAGAAATGATGTCGCCCAAGTGAGTCACCACATCGACTCCGGGACCGACAAACCTGTTTTCCACGGTGGGAAAACTGTTTTGAATAAAGCCCCATTGCGGAACCGTCGTCACTGTATTCCAGGCGTCGTGAATGTAACGCACGGTCCCTTTGACATTCTGTGAAAAGTTATGATCGATGCGAAACAATTCCTCCCGCCAGTAAGTGGGCGTAGAAACTGCGGCATCGTAACAGGATGCGATGGTCGAATTGCAGCCGGTCGTTGCGTCCGGAGCGGGTATCAAGCTATTCATAATGAGAGTTGCGTTCGGGTCGACGGGTACCTGGTTTCCAGGGAAGGTAAAAAGGAAGGCGCCAATCCCGGTGGGATGAAGGACCGGACAGTCTGGAAAATTCGCGCGCAGGAAAGTAACCTGAACGCCCTGAGGCGCAAATGGACAAGCATCACTGAAATTTCCGGTTCTTTCCGGAAGTGAAGGCACTCCCTGATTAAACTCTTGAGGCGTTTTCTCCAGTCGAAATTCCTCCGAATAGAAGAAAAAAGTCTCGTCTTTATTGGTGTTGTAATGCCCGGGAATGTACAGCGGCCCACCCAAAGTGAAACCGAAGTCTTGTCTACGATATAGCGGAGCGCGTGAGGAAACATCAAAGAAGTTGCGGGCGTTGAAGATCTCGTTGCGAATGAATTCGTAGGTGTCGCCGTGGAAGCTGTCGCTCCCCGATTTTGTCGTGACCAGAACAGTGCCGGAGGCACTGCGTCCGTATTGTGCGCCGTAGTTCGATGTCAGCACCTTTACTTCCTGGATGGCGTCGAGACTCGGATAAACGATCAACGTGCTCTGGCTGCCGTTGATCCCGGCATTCAGAACATCGCTCCCGTCCACATCAAAATTGTTATATTCGACCCGACCGCCGTTTACGCTGTACTTGACGCTGCCTTTTGCACCAACGAGAGCTTCATCCTGTCCAGTCTGGTTGCTTACACCGGGCGCTAAGGTAATGAGTTGCGTGAAGTTGCGCCCGTTTAACCCGATCGCTGTCACTTCTTGATTAGTGATGGTGCCGCTGATCTGAGAGTTCTCGGTTTCCACTTGTGCAGCCCTGTGTCCGACCACCTTAACCGAGGACGTTGCTCCACTCACCTCGAGGCTGGCATCCGCGCGCCCAATCTGTCCTGCGGTGACAGCCACCGAGGGAATCACAAGTGTCTTAAAGCCTTGGCGAGTTACCGTGACTTTATAAATGCCCGGAGGCAGGCCCGTGAGCATGAAATTGCCCTGGTCATCCGAAGTGGCGCTTCGGACAAACCCTCGGTCATTACTGACAGTTACTTCCGCTCCGGGAACGATAGCACCGGTGGAATCGTGGACCGTCCCGCTGATTGATCCTGTGTCCCCTACCTTCGATTGAGCCGTTTGGGTTTGTGCAAACGCAGAGAATCCCACGCACAGTACCATTGTGAGAAGGTACACAAAGCCTTTAAAAGCCTTCACTGCAGCCTCCTAAGTTCATCAACTAGCTGCATTTAGATTTACCGTTGAAGCGACTCAAGGCCAATAATTGATGCAACGGTTTGATGATCCAGTTCCACTACGCATGCAACTACCTTCAATTGATTACCACCTCATGTCTTCTGTGTGAAAAGCCCGTAATAGAAAGGCGCCGACCAAAATTCACGACCGCTCAACTGTTTCTTCATTTGGATGTAACAACTGCAGCCGATAGTCCGCCAGCTTCAGTTCCTTACACAGCGGCCCGGATGTATTGCGCGGTTATAGGTAGCTAAGAGAGTCCTGACCAAAATTCGGATGAAGGAGAAAATGATGAGTAAGAGATTGCACTTCATTAAGACCGCAATTTGCCTGGCCGCAGCGATGTTGTTGGGCTCGGCATGTTTTGCTCAGTCGACGCCGTTCTTGGGAGCGGGATCGACAGGTGCGTTCAATGCCATGGCAGTCGGCGGCTCAACCCCGACCTTCACGGTGCAGATCACCGGTATTACGGGTGACGGCGCGACTGCGACGGTAACGTGCGCGACGACATGCGGATTTACCGCAGGTCAGAACAATGTTTCTGTTGTTGGAACGGGGAGCTTGGGAAATCAACAATTCGATGCAACGAATGTTACAGTCCTATCCGATTCTGGAACGACTTTCACGTACGCGAACACAAACACAACCCCATTCAGCGGCACGGCGGTAGCGGGCATTACGCCAGACTGCGGCAATCTACCGAATGCGGCCTCTCTCGCTGCTTCCACCGATGTCTACCTGTGGTCTCAAAGCGGCAAGAGCGGCGATCAGTTTCTGCAAGGCGTTGATGGCCGAAATACTTCTCTTTTCGTTCCGCAGAACGCAAAGGCTTGGGTCATATGGCAAACTTCGAATCCCGACGATCCGACCTCAACTCCAATAGCCGCCTGTGAATATCTGGGTGTCGACTCGATCGTTGGCCTGAGGCTTTTCTTTGCCACGAACTCCGGAGGCACACCGGCGGGAGTGATCAGTTTCCCGGGCGGTTGTGCATCGTCCATTCCTGGCGATAATCCTTCTCAAGTCCCGCTTTTCCCCACCGCCGATACGGCTCTGCCGACTTCGGTCTGCAGCGCGATAAACGGAGTGCCGTTTAATGCTGCACCGACGGATGTGCGTGCGGAGGACGGCGCCTTCCAAGTCGGGCGAGTGTGCGGCACCTACAACTCAGGTGGAACAGGATACGGCCTGACCTGCGGCAGGGGTGGGTCCACACCGACGATTATTCACAGTGGTGTCAATGGGAGCTCGGGCTCGGTGCAAGTCGTGGACTTCAATATAGGGGGAAGCGACCCCATCTCTGGGGCGACGATAGCCCACTCCGCGGCTGGCGCTGATGGTCATCCATGGGTGAGTATCAACGGCGGCGGCCAGGCTGTCCTGGTTCTCGTCAACACAAATGACACAACCAGCGACGGTTTCGGCTGGCCCGGAAGCTCGACGCAACCAGCACTTAGTAACGTCAGCCGGACCGACTTAGCACGAGTGTTCGTCGGCGGTGCCACCAGAACGCGCGACATCATGCCCGGACGCGGTCTTGGATCGAAGCCCTTGACGGCCGAGGTCCGCGAGCCTCTGTCTGGGACGTATACAACATTCGAAAATCAAGTGACCCGGACTGTGGAGTTCATGCACTCGGCCGATGACCTAACGAACACTGCCAACGGTCAGGTTCTGTACGGCGTGGGCATGGCAGGGGTTGCAGGCTGGACGTTTACTCCTCCTACTGCTGCGCTCGACCAGTTGGCCGCGAAGAAGACATCAACCGGTGGATTGAAAACGAGAGTGATTGGGACAGGCGAAATGGTCAGCACTTTGGACACCAATGGTCTTACGGACATCAACGGCAACACGATTAGTAACCAGATTGGTTTCGCGTTTTTCAGCTTTGGCAATGTGAAGGGTGCGGTCAGCAGCGCCAAATATCTCAACGTTGACGGAACCGATCCGTTGTTCGACGGCTCCAATGGTACAAACCAGAATCCCGGCGGCGAGGGATCAGGTGTGTTGCCCCTGTGCAGCGCACCTTGCCCGGCCGGCGTAACCCTGACAAACATCAAAAATGGCACCTATCCACTCTGGAACATCATGCGGGTTGTGACGACTGCGTCATTGGGTTCGGCGAACTCGTCAGGTGTGTGCCTCACAGGAGCGAGTGTCTGCAGGCTGATACAAGAAATGCAGGCTTCGTACTCGCAAATCCCTGATTTGGTTGCGATTTCCCAGATGCAGGCGTTCCGCTCTCACCAGGCGATAACGTCAGCGTCTACGCCCGAGCTGGGCGGAGTTTCGTACACTGCTCACAACGGATTCAGGCACTATACCGGGATCATCGGCACACCGTGCGGCTTTGCCCCAGAGACGGGCGCAGCCATAAGTTTTGAGTGCGGTGGCGATGCCGCGGGAGCCCGTTTCCTAATCCAACAAGAGCTCGACACGAACACGGATTTCTCGAACGAACTTGTTGGAATCAAACAGTAAAAGAATCCAGAGAGCATCGATAACTAACAGTTAACTAGGAAACAGGTGGGTTCGCCGATTTAGCGGACTCACCTTCTTTCCGTTTCTCGCTCGATGGGATAAAGCGGGAGTTTTGTCCTAAAGGGGTAAGCCGAATGAACTTTGGATGGAGGCAAGTACCGATACGAGTATGCAGGTTCATGTGGGTCATGGCCCTTCTCGTGCTGCCTTGTTCGATTTCAGCGCATGGAAGCTCCTCTCAGTCGGCAAACGCTGCGGCGGAGAGCGCTACACGGGCCCCAAAAGATACAAGAGAGAATTTGCATTCTCTAGTTGCGATCCCAACTCTTTTCGCTGCTACCCGTCCTGCTGTCGTGCTCTCAGAAAAGGAGCCCAGTTTTACGCGGCAACTCGTCCGCGTCGAATGGCGGATTGGCGATCCCATCGATTTGTGGGTGATCCGGCCCGATGGCGTGGAGAAACCGCCGGTAATTATCTATCTGTATAGCTATCCCTCGGAAACTGATCGCTTTCGAGATGAAGGGTACGGCCAGCGCGTGACCAGTGGGGGCTATGCCGCAGTCGGACTTGTTTCCGCATTAACGGGGCAGCGTTATCACGGTGTGCCCATGAAGGAGTGGTTCGTCAGCGACCTCTCCGAGGTACTGGTCGAGTCGGCGCATGATGTTCAGATGATCTTGAATTACCTGTCGACGCGCGGAGATGTGGATATGAATCGCGTAGGCATCTACGGTCAAGGCTCGGGCGGGACAATTGCAGTTCTAGCGGCCGCCGCGGACTCACGGATTAAGGCGGTGAATCTACTGGATCCCTGGGGCGATTGGCCGGACTGGATGGCCCAGTCGATCCGTGTTCCTAATGACGAGCGTCCGCGGTACATCCAGAGCCAATTCCTGAAACAAGTTGCGCCGTTTGACAGCGTGCACTGGCTGCCAAAGCTGAAGGGTCCAACGATCCGCGTGGAAGAAGTTGCAAGCGACGGCATTACACCAAAGATCTGCCAGAAACGGATCGAATCCGCTACGCGGCGAGCTTCGGGACAGATCGTCCATTACAAAAGCGTCGAGGAGCTGCTGGTAGCGTCGACCAACGGACGAGCTTTTCAATGGCTGAAGGATCAGCTCAGACCTGTTGCACAAGCGCAGGCTGTGGCGAAGTAGAACCAAAGTTTCGATGATCCGAACTCCGCAGTGCGGAATGAGGGTTCTTCCCAAGTCATGCCGCATTGTGATGATTGAATCCCACGATTTGGAGGAGCTATGACGAGCTTCGGCTCTCGGTTCAACCCGGCGGGAAAACCCATTTTGACGCTTGCACTGTGCCTCCTTATCTCAGTGGGGATTTCGGCATGCGTCACGGGCACGGCTTCCACCCCGGCCGTTCCTACGGTAGCCCTTCAGGTCCTCCCGGCAGGAGCACTCCAAACAGGAAGTCAGACGCAATTGATAGCGGCCGTGTCAAATGATTCCAAGAATCTAGGAATCGATTGGATTGCGAGCTGCCAGAGCACGGCATGCGGCACTTTCAATCCCGCGCATACCGCCAGCGGCGTTCCCACCGTGTACACCGCACCCACGATTGTGCCCCAAGGCTGCCTTACCGGATCAGGCCCCGTGCCGTGTGTGAACCTCACGGCCCGAGCTACAGCTGTTCCCTCGCAGACGTCCACCGTGAGCGTGAGCATTTTTAGCGCTGTAGCGGTTACGTTAACAGGTTTTCCGGCGTCTCCTTTGGGTGCGGGTAACTCAACATCGTTAACGGCAGTCGTGACGGGCGACCCGAACAATCCCCCGTTAGGCGTGAGCTGGACGCTTTCCTGCTCGGTTGCAAACTGCGGAACAATTCCCACAAATACACCGAGTGGCGTTACGGCTACTTATACCGCCCCGGCATCCATAGCTTCCAGTTTTGTCGTGACCGTTCAGGCAAATGCGGTAGCTGCTCCATCGCAGTTCGTAACCACAAGCATCACGATTACCCCCGGAACGCAAGCTTCCGTTGCTTTCTCGACCCCGCCTACCTCTCCCACGTTGGCAGGAGCGACGGAGAACATCATCGCGACAGTCTCTAATGATCCGAATAATGAAGGCGTCGACTGGACAGTGACCTGCAATAACTCTGTGGGCGGCGGCTGCGGCACTTTCAATCCGGGCGCTCCAGCGCATACCGTCAGTGGAGCGGTCATGGTTTATACCGCCCCTAGTCAAATTCCCGCGGCGGGTCTGCAGGTGACCATACAAGCTGCGCCTACGGCAAATCCCAGCGCGGCCATAAGCGCCAGCGTGACGGTAAACACACCGGCCCTCTCTATCACGTTTACCGAGCAACCGCCGACATCTCTCGTCGTAGGTGCGGCTGCGCAAATGAGTGCCAACGTTCTGAACGACAATGCGAACCCGCCAAATGGTGTCAACTGGTCAGTAAGCTGCACGGCCGGTACCGGCGGAAATTGCGGATCGTTTAGCATCAGCCCGGCGCACACAGCCGATAAAGCAGTGATAACGTACACCGCGCCCACGGTTATTCCAGCCAACAATTCCGTGACGATTACGGCCACGTCGAATGCAGATTCGACGAAATCTGTGAATCAAAGCGTGACCATTGAACCATCGACTGCCACCACTATCGCGTTTACCACAGCGCCGCCCTCGACGATGGTTGAGGATGCAACGGTGAATATAGTTGCCACAGTGACGAATGACAGTACGACTCCACCCAACGGCGTAAACTGGACGGTAGCGTGTACGGTCGGAACCGGCGGTGACTGTGGCAGTTTCAGCGCTGCTCATACGGCAAGCGGTGTCGCCACAACCTACACCGCTCCGACAATTCTGCCAGCCAGCGGCGTCGTTACCATCACGGCCACGTCCGCGGCGCAAGCGAGTGCGACTGTTTCTCAGAATGTCACAATTACAACGCCGTTGATTGCCGTATCGTTTAGCTTGGCCCCGCCGAATTCAATTCCCGTTGGCACGACAGCGCCAGTCATCGCGAATGTGGCAAACGACTCACCAACGCACCCCAACGGCGTCAACTGGAGTTGCACCGCCAGCGACGGAGGAAACTGCGGCTCATTCAATCCAACCAATACCCCCAGCGGAACGGCTACCGCTTATACGGCCCCCAGTGCGATTCCAGGGAATGGCGGCACAGTGACCATCACTGCCACCTCGGCGGCCGATCCAACGAAATCGGTCGCTAGCAGTCCTATTTCAATCACACCGGATCAGGATCTTGGGCTCCTCAACGGACAATATGCTTTGTCGCTTTCGGGGGCCAGTTCCAGTGGCTACTATGGGTTAGCAGGAAGTATTATTGCGGACGGTAAAGGAAACATCACTGGAGGCGAGGAAGATCTGGCTGGCGGATCCTGCGGACCGCAAACGAGTACCTCAATTTCCGGGACCTACGCCATCGGCCCTGACGGTCGTGGTACGATGACCCTCCAAACCGGCGTTTCTTGTTTTGACCCAAGCAACAATGGCATACAGGCGTTTAGTTTTGTAATCGTCGGCAGTCCTACGGCCAGCTCACCGCGGGCGCTTATAGTCGAGTTTGATAACTCCAGCTCAAGTGGGCGGCTCGACTTGCAAGACACAACGGATCTGGCCAAGGGCTCATCAGCAATTTCAGGTGCTTACGCATTCACCTTTAAAGGATTCGATGTCAACAACACGAACGTGAACGGCATCAGTACGACGGATATGGGGGGCATCATCACCGTCCAAACAGGAAATGCACTAAACATTGCGCAAGACATCAACAATCAAGGTACAGGAGCAGTGACAAAGACCAGCGGATCGTGGACCTATACCAATCCCGATTCGTTTGGCCGGGCGACCGCCACAAATGCTTCCAGTACCGAGTCTCTGACGTTCTACGTTGTAAATGCGGGCCAAGTCAATTTTCTCGAGGACGACAGCGAGTTCGTCGAGGCCGGTTCCGCCTTTGCCCAGGGTACACCGAGCTTCTCGGGTCCCTTTGCCTTTACGCTCTTTGGTGTTAGCGGAGCCACGACAGATCTAGTCGATGTCGGCGGCGTGTTCACCATTAATGGCACCAGTCTCAGTGCGGGAACAATCGATATCAATGACGCCGGGACGCTTACGAAAAATACTGCGTTCTCGGGCAGCATCACGGCCCCAACGAGCGGTCGCGGAACGATTACCCTTACTGGATCTCCGGGTGGGCTCAGTTCATTTGCTTTTTATCCCACAGCCAGCAATGGAGCGTTGATGCTCGAAATTGACACCAGCTTCGCCAGTGTTGGCACCGTCCTACCCCAGTCAGCCACACCCGTGTTCGCGGCCAGCACCTATGGGATGAATCTGACGAATGCCATAGCCGGCGCCCCGGTGTTTGAAGAAGACGCAACCGGCCAGGTTATTGCAAGCGGCTCCAGCTTCAGTGGGACGGTGGACATCAACGACAACGAGGGAGCAGGCAATTCCTTCCCTGGGACGATTCTAACAGGAAGCTTTGGCTCCGCGTCGCCCAGTGGGCGGTTCACGGGATCATTCTCGCTTCCACTCACCACCACGAACACCCAGATCCTGCAGGAGATTTTCTACGTAGCTGACGCCAATCCTGGTCCGCTCACACCGCTTAATGCGGTAACCGGGAACATTGCAGGCTCATCCCCGGACGCCACGTGCGCCGAACAAGGCTCGTGTCTCGCGTTCACTTTACCGGCGGGCACTGAGGTGATCGGAGTAACTTTGGGCGGCACGTTTGCCGGTGCAACATTCACGCTCGAAGAATCTTCTGATAACGTGAACTGGACGGCAGCAACATGTTCGGGCTCAACTCCGCCGTTCGTGACCTGCTCACCAGCTTCCGCCACCCATTTCCGTGTACGGGCCTCAGCGCTTGGCAGTGGGACCGTGGCTGTCACGATCATTGCCGATACTACGGAGGCTTCGTTCGCACCAAGTGCAAGCAACTCAGACCCGAACACACTGACTCCGGTACCGGTGTGCAGTCCGTCCAGCGCGACTCTGTCGTCGGTGCTCTATTTTGATACGGCCACAGCTCAACTGTTCTACTGCTCGGCGACGAACACGTGGGCCCAGTTCACGGGCGTCGGACCAAACACCGTGCTCTTCGTGGAAATGGACGCCAGTCAAAGTATAGGAATCCTGAGGTTGCAATCGTTGCCGTGATTTCGAGGCAAAAACAGGTATTAGACGCTCGCTGCCTAAAGCATCGAATCCGCCACGTTGAGTACTTGCCAGGTTTTTAATCGATACGGTCTGCAAGCTTTGAAAGCAGCAAGTCTTGGGCGTTCCAGCGGATTCCTATTAAAAGAGCGTTCAAGTCGGCAAACAAAGAAGATAGCGCAATTCCGAATGATGTAGTATATAAAAATAGCCATCCGGCATTGTCGATTAAGGCACGTAAGAAGAGATTTCAACAGTTCCCAAAATGGTACTTGCTTTTTATTTAACCTGCCTATATTTTCCACGCAATCATAAAAGACTGGCATTTCGATTTAGGAGAAATGGAACGTGGGCCACAGGGTCTCAGTTTGCATTCTTTCCGATAATCGCCTGTTCCGGGAGTCTCTTGGAAGGATTTTATCAAAGCGTGGCGATCTGGAGATCATAACTTCCGTCGGTCTCTCGGAGCTTGCAGTTGCGGAGGTCGTTCGCTCCGCTGCAGATGTGGTTGTGCTTGACTCACTTGACTTTCTGATTTTGAGCACTGCGTTCCTGAAAACCCAGAGGGAGTCCTGTGCGGGGCTGCACATTCTGCTTGTTGCGATGGAGGAAGATGAGCAGCTTTTTCTTCGGGCGGTGCGCGCAGGAGCCCTTGGCTTTGTTCTCAAAGATGCGTCGGCGCTTGACGTAGTCGCCGCGGTGCGGTGTGTTGCCGGCGGCGAAGCCATATGCCCTGCGCGGCTGTGTAAGTGCTTGTTTGATTCCGTGGCGAAACACTCCGTTGAGTTGCCAAAGAGCTGCACAAATGTCCAGTCAGTGTTGACACGCCGGGAGCAGCAGCTCGTTCCCATGATAGGTCGAGGCCTTACAAATAAAGAGATTGCCAAAGAATTGAATCTCTCCGAGCAGACGATCAAGAATCACGTGCACCGGATTCTTCACAAAGTGGGTGTTGAAAATCGGCTGGGGATTGCGGCTGCGATGGACACTCGGAGACTGCCTAATTAACGTTACTAGGTACTTTTTAGGTACGGTCCATATCACATTGGTACCGGTTTCAGTAACAGTTCCATTACGAAGTGCAAAATCGCGGTAGTCCTTTATTATCTCCTAATTGGGCCTTACGTGACCTGACACAACACCCGTACATTCCTCAAAAGCTAGGGAGTGAGTATGAAGAATGTCCGTGTGCTTGTAGCGAATCGACCCCGGCTGATGCGGGAACTTGTGCTCGCGACGATAGGGGACCAGCCAGACATTGAAATCGTAGGCGAGATTGAGCACGAGACGGACATCGAAAAAGCTGTAATCACCACACAGCCCGACTTTCTCATCGTTGCCTTAGAGAAATCAAATCAGTTATCGGTAGTTTGCGATCTGGTGCTTCAGAATCACCCGCAACTCAAAGTCATTGCCATCGCCCCAGATCGGAACAGCACAATGTTCTACTGGGCATCGCTCGAAATCAAGTCTCACCGGATTGAAACTTCGGAAGATGGCGTGCTTACAACTTTGCGAAACGCAGCTGAGATGGCGGAGAAGATTCAATGAAGTTGCGAAGCGCGTCCGGCGCATTGGCGGCGAAGCGATTGCCGCGGGGCGGCAAGCAGCTGATTTTGTTTGCCGCACTGTCAGTTGCCTGTCCGGCGGCGCTTGCACAGAGCGTGCAGTTGCCGGTGCTGCCTGCTTCCGATCTCGCGCGCCAGAATATGCAGCGTGTCGCCGCATCAGCGGCACAGATCGAGGCCGTCCTTCACAAAGACGCGGGCTTGATGGTGGAACTGAAGCGATGGGTGGCAAAGGACGCTACGGATCACGGCCAGCTGGTCAGCGATTCCGATTTGACGGAACAATCAATTTACAATCGGCTTGAAACGGATGTCGAATTTCGCTCCGTGGCCACTGCTTTGTTGCAGAAGTTCGGATACCTGCTTCCACAGTTGAATCCGGAATCGCCGCAGGCAAAAGAACAGAACCTCTTGATTCAAGAGCGCGCGAAATGGCAAGCGCAAGATGAGGAAGAGCATCTCACCGCAGTTCGCCAACGACCGGCCGCCAATGGCCTCCAGCAGAGTCAGGCTTGTGATCCTGGGAGGGATGCGAACTGTAAGACACAGCCCTTTTATCCAGCAACAGGAAGGCCGGAGGAATTTGAAGGGCCTTCTTTTCAGAACGGGTTTCCGTCCGTGAATCCAAATGCTCCTGCTGTGCCCCAACACGTTCCTTCGATACTAGAAAGAGCGCAACTGAACCAGAACGAACCGGGGGAAAGTTCGTCGGACCTTGCACTTGAAGATGCAAATGACACAGCTTTCCCTGCACTTACCGGCCTAAGTCTCGCTGGCCCGGGAATGTTGATGCCTTTCAGTCCGGGAAACATGCCGCAAATGCAGTTTCAGCAGTCGTCCGCTTCCGTGTTGGGTCTTCCAGCCATGGCAAATTCCTCAACGATGACGGGCACCGGAATGGAAGCGAATCTTGAACTGCAGCGCCAATTTACGAATCTGCAGGCGAATTCTTCAGGGACCGCCAATTCTCTCAACGAAATGGGCTCTGGTCTTCCTACGTACGAGGCAGGAGGGGCCTCGCTATCGGCCCTTTATCGAAACTCTAGCCACATACCAAGTAACTCCATTCTCAGCCAGGCGATGCTTCGCCAGCCGAATCCTTACGTTGATGTGCCTTCGTTGTACGACATGTACCTGCAAGCATCGCCTCAACCGACAACGCCGGACCGTTTTGGGATGGAAGTGTTCGAGAACGGAACGCGCAACGCTCAGATGATCCCGTTTGATCTCCCCGTGGGGCCCGATTATGTCGTTGGGCCAGGAGACGGTTTGGCTATCAACCTTTGGGGCGGTGTTTCGCAGCAGATCCTCCGAACGGTGGACAACGAAGGTCGAGTCAACCTGCCTGAGGCCGGGCCTGTGCTGGTTGCGGGTAAGTCTCTGGCTCAAGTTCAAGAATCGGTGCAGAAAACCCTTCGCTCGCAATTTCGAGACGTGTCTGCTGATGTTTCGCTGTCGCGTCTGCGCACAATTCGCGTGTACGTCGTGGGAGATGTCGAGCATCCCGGTGCGTACGACATCAGTTCGCTTTCGACACCTCTCAACGCTCTGTTTGCGGCCGGTGGGCCGACAGATCAAGGCTCGCTTCGGATTTTGCAGCATAACAGGGGCAATCAACTCGTTCAGGGTGTGGATGTTTACGACTTGCTTCTCCACGGCGTGACGACGGGCCTCGATCGGTTGGAGAACGGCGACACCGTCTTAGTCCCGCCGATCGGGCCGGAGATCACCGTCGAGGGGATGGTGCGGCGACCGGCAATTTATGAGCTGCACAGCGAGAAATCGCTAAGTGACGTGTTGGTTCTGGCGGGCGGCCTTTTGCCAACTGCGACGCTACGCCACGTCGAAGTGCAACGCACGATTGCCCATCAGAAGCAAACAATGCTGAGTTTGGATATTCCGGCGGATGCGGGCCCGGAATCAGTCACGAAGCAATTGGATTCCTTCGAAGTACATGATGGCGACAAGATCCGAATTTTTCCGATCGCGCCATACAACGAGGATACCGTTTATTTGGAAGGTCACGTGCTGCGTCCGGGGAAGTATTCCTATCACTCGGGGATGCGAGTAACCGATTTGATTTCGTCATACAAAGACCTTTTGCCCGAACCCGCAACGCAATACGCTGAGATCATTCGCTTGGATCCGCCTGATTATCGGCCAACGGTGCAGAGCTTCAACCTCTCGGAGGCGCTGGATCATCCGGGGAGCGCGCCATTGCTTGAGCCCCTCGACACGCTTCAGATTTTCGGACGATTTGACTTTGAAAATCCGCCAACAGTTTCAGTTTGGGGAGACGTGCGAGTTCCCGGCACATACACCACTTCCGGGCAAATACACGTGAGCGATGCGATCCACATGGCTGGTGGACTGGCACCCGACGCAGAGAACGAAGACGCTCAAGTGTTTCGCTACATGTCGGATGGGCAAGTCAAGATTTTTAGTGTGAACCTAGGGCATGCACTGAGTGGCGATCCGACCGACAACATTCCCCTGGATTCGCGAGATCGGGTTCTTGTGCATCGCAACCCCGCAGATGTGAATCCGGCCACGGTTTACATCAAGGGGGAAGTTGCGCGGCCCGGTCGTTATCCATTGGCAAGAAACATGACGGTCGCCGACCTGATTCACGCTGCTGGCGGATTGCAGTCAAGCGCAGATCTCAACGATGCGGATCTGACGAGGTATGACTGGAAAGAGCAGACAAGAGTTGAAGGCGAACACACCGAAATCGCGCTCAACTCAGCCCTCAAAGGGGACGAGCATGAGAACGTCTCTTTGACTAACGGAGATGTTCTGACCATTCGGCAGTTGCCCGGTTGGAACGATCTGGGAGCGACGATCGAGTTGCGAGGGGAATTCACCCACCCCGGCAGCTACGGAATTCGCCCGGGTGAACGACTCAGCGCCGTGCTCGTACGAGCCGGGGGACTCCAGCCAGATGCCTATCCGTATGGTGCAGTCCTGATTCGTTCCGAGGTCCAGCAGCTAGAGGATAAATCGCACACTGAGCTTGTCGAGCGCGTACGTCAGCAGCAGGCCAGCCTTCAGCTCGCTTCGACTCGGGCGCAAGATCCTGACGAGAAACTGGCAGATCAGGCCGCTTACCAGCAATGGCAAGACACTGTGGATAGTCTGATGAACAATCCACCTCTCGGACGAGTGAATATTCAAGTCTCCGGCAATCCTAAAGAGTGGGCAAACACGCCGAGAGATATTACGGTTCGTGCAGGCGACGTGCTTGTCGTTCCCAAGAAACCGAGTTTCGTCCTGATTCAAGGCCAAGTCTACAACCCAACCGCTGTCGCTTATCGTCCGGGCAAGAGTGCGAAGTGGTACTTAAGCCAAGCGGGCGGACCGACGAACCTCGCAAATAAAAAGGCCATTTTCGTTGTTCGGGCGAACGGCACGGTCATTGGCGGCTCTCACAGCGCTTCATGGTTCATGGGTGGAGCGTTAAACGATTCTTTGCAGCCTGGCGACACAGTTATTGTTCCGGAAAAGGCGCTTGGCGGGCCGCCGACATGGAAGGCGCTCTTCCAGGTGGTTCAGATCGTAAGCGGGATTACAACCAGTGCGGTTCTTGCAGCTCATTACTGAGGAATTCTATTTGTGACGGGGCGCTTGGGGTTGGTTGAGGCGGTGGCGGCAATCTTATTTTTCAGTGCGGCGGGGGGAGCGAATGGCCAGTCCACTACAGCATCGGCCCCTCGTTCGGATGCAACAAAAAGTGGTGCTACAAAGCCCGTGAATCAGAACGCAAGTACATCCCAACAAATGGACGCTGACGCTTTCGCTGTAGCTCCGCCAAACGACGATACACATGTGAATTCTTTTCGCACAGCGCCAAAACACTTCTTGCTGGATCAGAAAGCGATGTGGACAAGCCCAGCCAGCGTAAACGTTTCCAAAGCAACATGGCTCGTGCCTGTCGCGGGCTTCACAGCAGGGCTCTTTGCCACTGACTCTGACTTCATGCGCCATCTCTCTCGCGATCACAACATACTTACCCGATATAACCACATTTCAAATTACGGTCTCGGCGCAATGGCCGGAGTAGCGGGTGGCGCGTATTTCCTTGGACTCACCACGCACAACGAACACGAACGAGAGACAGGCTTTCTCAGCGGCGAGGCTGCGGTCGATAGTGTCGTTGCGACTGAAGCGATCGACTACCTGACGAGGCGAGAGCGTCCGCTTGTCGACAACGCGAATGGCCAATTCTGGCATGGCGGCGGCTCATTTCCGTCGGACCATTCGGCCGCGGCCTGGTCCGTTGCAGGAATCGTGGCGCACGAGTATCCGAGCCCTCTAGTGAAGTTGTTTTCGTATGGTGCGGCTACTGCGGTGAGCCTTTCCAGGATCAAGGCAGAGCAGCATTTCCCGTCGGATGTTGTTGTTGGAAGCGCGCTCGGATGGCTCGTATCGCAATACGTTTATCGGGATCACCATAGCCCAGAACTGCCAGGCGGAGGGTGGGACCTTATAGGTGTTGCGCAGGATAGCCCTGGACACTGGCGGGCAAAGGACATGGGCTCGCCGTATATGCCCCTCGACAGCTGGATTTACCCAGCAATGCTACGACTTGCGGCGTTGGGTTACATCAAGAGCGACATTGAAGGCATGCGTCCATGGACTCGCATGGAGTGCGCCCGGCTCGTCGAGGAAGCAGGAGACAAAATTAGCGACAATCCATCAACTGGGGCTCAAGCGAATCAACTCTACGATGCTCTCGAAAAGGAATTTGCCAGCGAAATCAATCTGCTAAGCGGCGGAAACAATCGATCTGCACGGATCGAGTCGGTTTACACCCGCGTGACCGGTATTTCCGGTGAGCCTCTTACAGACGGCTACCACTTCGGGCAAACGATCGTCGACGACTACGGCCGGCCGTACGAAGAAGGCGCAAACGACGTAACGGGTGTTTCGGCATGGGGCACCGACGGCCCGTTCATTGGATATTTTCGCGGAGAGTATCAACACGCGCCGTCTGCTCCCGCGCTGCCCTTGACGGCTTTGCAGGCAATCGCACAGGAGGACAGGTTACCTGCCACCCCCCCTCTGACACCGATCGCATCGACTGATCAATTTGAGCTTCTCGACTCTTATGTTGGTATGAACTTCCGAAACTGGCAAGTCACTTTTGGCCGGCAATCTGAGTGGTGGGGTCCTGACTCCAGTGGGCCGACGGACATTAGCAACAATGCAGTGCCGATGGACATGTTTAAAATCAATCGCGTTTCTCCATTCCGATTGCCTAGCATCTTGGGATTGTTGGGTCCAATCCGAGCCGATTTTTTTCTCGGGCAAGTCACTGACCAACACTTCATGTTGGTGGGCAGCACTATTGTGGGTAACTTTTCGCAGCAGCTTACCCCGCAGCCCTTTGTCTATGGAGAAAAGGTGAGTTTCAAGCCAACTAGGAATTTCGAAGTTGGATTCGGCCTGACGACGCTTACCGGAGGTCCGGGCGATCCTTTTACCTTCAAGAAATTTCTCGAGGCCATTGCCCCTGAAGGAGGCGGAGCCGCAGGTACGCCCGGCTACTACGGCAACGGCCACTCGGAAATGGATTTGACCTATCGCGTTCCGGGAGTGCGGAATTGGCTGACGCTTTACGCTGACGGCTACACGCAGGATGAGCCGTCGCCATTGTTGGGCGCGTGGAGCAAGGCGGCGTGGACGGCCGGCGTCTACTTTCCTAAAATTCCAGGCATTTCGAAACTGGATTTTCGCGCTGAAGGAATTTACAGCGATCCTCCGATCGGGGGGACCGTTTCTCATGGATTCTTCTACATTGGCACGTCGTACCGCGACGGGTACACGAACGCCGGGAAACTAATTGGCAGCTGGATTGGCCGCCAAGGCCAGGGGGCGGATGCCTGGAGCACATATTGGTTCACTCCCAAAGACACATTGCAGTTCAATTTTCGTCACCAAAAAGTGAGCCAGCAGTTCGTGCCCTTCGGCGGAACGCTGACAGACGGTGGTGTGAGTGCCGATTTTTGGATCGGGTCGCATGTGAGCCTGTCGGGTGCGGTTCAGTATGAAGAATGGAATTTTCCGGTTCTGGCCGCATCGAGGCAAACGGATGTGACGACATCCGTTCAATTCACTTTCTGGCCGAAACTTAGAAGAGACAAAGCGGATGGCTCGGGAGCGTCGCCCGACAGCGGTACCTTCAAATGAGCGCGGATCGCACAAGTCGAACCGAAGTGGCTGACGCTGTCGAAAAAGCGCAACGGCCGCACGACGACGAGGTGGAGATTGTGGATCCTCTTTTGTCATTAGAGGACAGGGAAAATGAAAGAAGGCGCCGGGATCAATCGATCGCACGGCTACGACTGATATGGAGCCACAGGAGTTTCCTGGGTCGTGTCGCGGGTGTGAGTTTAGTGGCCGCGACGATCATCGCATTCCTGATTCCGAAACGATTCACATCTACGGCGCGACTGATGCCCCCTGATGAAAGCAATGGGCCCACTATGGGGATGTTGGCTGCATTGGCAGGCAAGGCGGGCAGCTCCCTGGGTGGACTCGGCAACGAACTACTCGGGCTGAAAACCACGGGCGAGCTGTTCGTCGGCATCCTCCAAAGCCGAACAGTAGAAGACGACCTCATTGCCAGATTCGACCTTCGCAAAGCCTACGGCGATAAACGCTGGGAGGATGCGCGCAAAGAGCTCAGTCGGAATACGGGCATCTCAATAGACCAACGAAGCGGAATTCTTTCGCTTGCAGTAACCGACAAGAGCCCTCAAAAATCTGCAGCGATGGCACAGGAGTACGTGGCAGAACTGAACCACACGGTGGCTGAGTTAAACACTTCATCTGCTCATAGAGAGCGAATCTTTCTCGAAAGCCGTCTGAATGAAGTGCAGCAGAACCTCCAGTCTGCCGAAAAGCAATTCAGCGAGTTCGCGAGTAAAAACACGGCGATTGATATTCAAGAGCAGGGCAAAGCCATGATCGAAGCGGGCGCCACGCTCGAAGGACAATTGATTGCCGCTCAAACAGAGCTCGAGGGGTTGCGACAGATATTCTCCGACAACAATGTTCGTGTTCGCGAGACACAAGCGCGAGTGGACGAGTTGCGCAGGCAATTGCAGAAGCTAGGAGGGAAAGGCTACGGCGCAGAAAGGACTGACAGGCAGGATCAAGATGGTTTCTATCCGTCGGTTAGGGAATTGCCCCTCTTGGGCGTTGGCTATGCGGACTTATATCGTCGAATGAAGGTCCAAGAAGCGGTTTTTGAAACGCTGACACAGCAGTACGAACTTGCGAAGGTTGAAGAGGCAAAGGAGACCCCGAGTGTCAGTGTTTTGGATCCTCCGAATATTCCAGAGACGAAATCATATCCGCCGCGCCTCCTGGTTGCCGTCGGAGGGACAGTTTTCGTCGAAATGCTTGCGATAGCCTGGTTACTGGGCAAGGCGAAATGGAAAGGGACGGATGCGCTGGACCCCCGTAAAGCGTTTATCTCCGAGGTTTTCGACGATGTGTATCGGTCTTTGGGTCGACCTTCCACAAACAAGTTATGAGGCAGCGCAAAGAGATGGCCCTAGATCGAGGGGCTTCTTGGATTAAGGATCGAACAGTTTCGCGAAGTAAGGGTGGGTTCGAGGCTTCAAACGTCAGAATCAAAAAGAGTTAGGTCACAGACGCCTCCGAAGTGACGGGGCGAAGCCATGCGTTGCGTCTGCGGCAGGAATAGAGTGCTGTGCTCGTTGAAACCAACTTGATAAGGCTGGATCTCTTGCTCTAGGCAGGCAGATGGGGATGGCTCTTTTCCTTCAATCCGTGTGGCGCTCCATTCACTTCGCAGGTACTGCGACAACCGATGCCCCGTCGCGCGACGCGCTTTTCACTCACTCTTCAAGTCAGACCGTGCCTCCGGAAGGGAAGTGGAGCTCTAATTCCAAACGAAACGGGCGCCCGGCACCGCATGCGGACAATGTTAGGGGCGGTATGTGGATCCAGGTGTGCTATGCGCTAATCGACTTTTTTCTCGTTTGTACCAACGGGTTGATCGCGTTTGCGTGGCATTTTCTGTTAAACAAATACGACGGGATTCTCCACTGGAACTTTAGAGGTCTCGAGTCTGCGTTTCCGGCGAAGCAATACGCTGCGTTTCTGCTGATTTATGCTGCCTTGGTTCTCCTCTTCTGTCAAAGCCAGAGTCTTTATCGGACGGTCAGGACACGGACGGCAATCAATGAATCGGCCGCGGTTCTTAAGGCTGTATTCCTTGCCACGTTGCTGCTTTCGGCGTTTATTTACCTCTCCGGCGTGAAAATTGTATCCCGATTGGTCGTTGCCTATGCCGGTTTTCTCAATCTGCTGTCATTTGCAACATGGAGACTCTGGAAACGAACGATAATCCATCGCAGGGCAGAACAAGGAATAGGGACTAGGAACGTATTGATTGTAGGTGCTGGGCGTATTGGCCAGGCGTTGGCGGAGCACTTCGAGAACCACAAGGTACTCGGATATGAATTCAAGGGTTTCCTCGACGCCAATCACAGCACTCATCCGAGACTCCTCGGCAAAATCGAAGACCTCTCTCGCGTTGCCAAAGCAGAATTTGCGGACGAAGTCTTCATAACCATCCCGTCTGAGCGCGAGTTGGTGAAGGACGTGGCGATGGTGGCCCGGCGCAACCGATTGACTGTCAAGGTTGTGCCGGACCTGTACGACGGCTTAGGTTGGGACGCGCCGATAACACACGTCGACCACTTTCCCGTAATGGAGCTGTATCGCGAACCCATACCGGCTTTTGGTTTGCTACTCAAGCGCGCATTGGATGTCGTAGGTTCAGGACTAGGTCTGATGCTGCTGTCACCTGTTCTCAGCCTATTATGCATAGCCATTCGATTGGAGTCTCGCGGGCCTGCTCTCTATCGTTCAGAACGGGTCGGGAAGAAAGGCCGCAAGTTCATTTGTTACAAGTTCCGGACAATGATTCAAAACGCAGATGCGATCAAAGACAGTTTGCGACACTTGAACGAGCGGGAGGGGCCGACTTTCAAAATCGCAAAGGATCCGCGAATAACCCGAATCGGGAAAATTCTCAGAAAGTACAGCCTGGACGAGTTACCGCAACTTTGGAATGTTCTTAAAGGGGACATGAGCCTTGTCGGACCCCGCCCACATCCGCTCGATGATTACCTGCAATACAGCCTCGACCATCTAAGAAGGCTGGATGTCAAGCCTGGCATCACCGGTCTTTGGCAAGTGAAGGCGCGAGAACATCCGTCGTTCGAAACGAACATGCAGTTCGACGTCGAGTACATAGAAAATTGGAGTCTTTGGTCGGACCTAAGAATTTTGCTGATGACTCTACCCGTTTTGCTGAAAGGCTCTGGAGTATAAGCAAAGGCACCGAGCTCTCAGAACCATTTGTCAGCAAGTCTGCTCTACAGCGTAAAGAGTGAAAAGGGAGGAATGTTATGAGAATTCTGGTACTGGGCGGCGATGGCTATCTCGGCTGGCCGACGGCAATGTACTTATCTCGTCGGGGTCACGCCGTCGCTGTCTTGGATAATTTTGCGAAACGTCGTTGGGAAATGGAGCTAAACGTTGAGCCTCTTATTCCCATTCACACGTTGCATGATCGCGTGAAAGCCTGGACAGAAGCGAGTGGAGAACACATCGAACTTTTCGTCGGCGATCTTAGGAATTACGGAGTCGTGGAAGGCGTCTTAGAAAAGTTTCGGCCAAATGCGATCATCCATTACGGCGAGCAGCCGTCCGCCCCTTACTCCATGATTGATCACAATAGGGCTGTGTTTACGCAGATGAACAACGTCACCGGCACGCTCAATGTCCTTTGGGCCATAAGAAAGATCGTTCCAGACTGTCATCTGGTGAAGCTTGGCACAATGGGCGAATACGGGACTCCGAATATCGATATTGAAGAAGGTTTTATTGAGATTGAGCATAAGGGTCGGCGGGATGTACTGCCGTTCCCGTGTCAACCAGGATCTTTCTACCATCTGTCGAAGGTTCACGATAGCCACAACATGCGGCTAGCCTGCAAGATATGGGAGCTTGCGGCTACTGACCTGCACCAGGGAGTCGTATACGGAATCGAAACGGACGAAACCAAGCTAGACCCAAGGCTCGAGACCAGTTTCCATTACGACGAAGTCTTCGGTACGGCGCTTAACCGGTTTTGTGTGCAAGCTATCGCTGGAATTTCGATGACTGTCTACGGGAAGGGCTGCCAGAAGCGTGGCTTTCTCAACATTCGAGACACTCTGCGCTGTGTCGAACTGGCGGTCATTCATCCAGCCAAGCCGGGAGAGTACCGAGTATTCAATCAGTTCACTGAAACATTTACTATTGCCGATCTGGCTGAAGTTGTTGTGCGCCAAGCCGGCAAACTCGGGATTCCCGCGTCGGTTGAATGCTTGGAAAACCCTCGGGTCGAGCTTGAAGAACATTATTACAACCCCGCCCACACCAAATTGTTGACACTTGGTCTCGAGCCACATCTACTTTCTGACGTCTTAGTTGACAGTGTTCTCGAACGCGTCGGTACGTTCCGAACGCGCATTAAGCACGACATCATCCTTCCGCGCGTGAAATGGAGTGGCCAAGACAGTGAAATAGATGAAATGAAGCTCATGTGGGCTGGAGCTTAATGGCACCCGTGTCAAGCGAAGGCCCCACACGAAGGTCAACGGGCGGATGGTAACCATGAACAAAAGTGAGCCAATGCCATCCGCCGTTATCCCTGCGCACCAGCACGTTCTGGTCACAGGTGGAGCCGGTTTCATCGGAGCGAATCTCGTTCGATTGCTGGTTGATTGTGGTGTTCAGGTTACCGTGCTGGACAATCTCACCGCCGGATGCCGGGAGAACCTGGGGGGATTACCCATCGAGTTCAAGCAGGGTGATATCCTAGACAGAAATCTAGTCAAACAGGCTGTAGCTGGCAACAATGGAGTTATTCACTTGGCGGCACAGACCGGCGTGCCGGGTTCCTTGCGCGACCCCATGAAAGATTGCGAGGTCAACATCTTGGGCACGCTCAACATCTTGGAAGCTTGTCGAGAAGAAAAGTTCCGCGCCGAGAGGCGAGGTCATCCTACAAACGCTACTGGGCCCCGGATCATTTTTGCGTCATCAAATGCTCCGCTTGGCCGTCAGTCACCTCCGGCTACAGAGGAGAAAGCACCTCTACCGGTCTCGCCTTATGGGGCAAGCAAGCTCGCTGGCGAGGCCTATTGCCTTGCCTATTATGGGTCCTGGGGCCTTGAAACAGTTGCGCTTCGATTTGGTAACGTCTATGGCCCGTTTTCGGTCCACAAGACCAGCGTAGTTGCAAAGTTCTTTAGCGACATCCTCCTTGAGGGTCGGATCGTTGTCGACGGCGATGGTGGACAGACGCGCGATTTCATCTACGTGGGCGACCTTTGCCGCGCAATTCTGCTGGCGCTTGAGAGTAGAGTCAGCGGAGAAGTCATTCAGATTGCTACTGGAGAGGAGACAAGCATCCGGTCGCTTGCTGAGCTGGTGACGAAAACTGCTGGCCGTGATGTTCAGCTCGATTACGGCCCGCAGCGTTTAGGCGACGTTCGCAGAAACTACTCCGACGTCAGTAAGGCCAAGAGACTACTGGACTGGGAGCCACAACTTTCCCTGCCCAAAGGGCTACTGACAACGTGGGAAGCCCTTCAGATCGCGAGAGGCAGATAGAGTCGGGCATGTCCGTAGAACGTTTGGCCAAGCCGCGATTGCCGGACACGAGAGAAATAGGTGAGAGGTGGGAGCCGCGCCCGGTTGGTTTAGCCAACGAGTCCCCGTCGAACCGTACGTGCGAGACTGCATGGCTAGCAAGAAGCTCGCTTGCGACATTAAGTGGCGGCCTGGTTGGTCGCGTCTTTCAGGGTAGCATTCAAGTTGTGCTTGCGCGGCTTCTTGGGCCCACGGGTTATGGACTATATGGTATTGGATGGGCACTTGTAAGGTTTGCCAACACCGTGGTGCCATTTGGATTGAATAATGGCGTCATTCACGTAGCGACACAATACAAGACAACTGATCATCAGGGCAAGGTGGTTAGGTTGTCTCTCGCGTTAGCACTGGTCATCGGTGGGCTCATTGGTATTGTTGTGGTTTTCGCTGCCCCTGCTTTATCTCATCGTGTTTACAAGAATGGCGGTTTGCTGTCGCTCTTCCTGATTTTTGCCTTGGCCATCCCTTTGGCCAGTGGGCTTAGAATTGCTGCCGCCGCGACCAGAGTATCCCAATCGATGAAGTACGGCGTGTACGCAGAATACCTGGCCCAGCCGGTCTCCAATCTCGTACTCATTATCTGTTTCTATGCCTTCGGATGGAGATTACTGGGAGCGGCGGCCGCGACGGTGATCTCCTTTGCTATAGGCTTTGCCCTCGCGCTTTCATACATCCATAGGCTTTTTCCCGCAGAACGGGTTGTGGAGCCAGCTCAGTACGCCGAGATCATGCGTGGACTACTACAGTTTTCACTCGTTTCTTGGCTTGCCGTAACATCCGTAAATCTGGTTCCGCTGATTGATAGGCTTCTTGTCGGAGCGTTCCTGCCGCCAGCCGCAGTGGGCGTGTACCAAGCAACTGCACAAGCGTCCTTTCTCTTTGGCATTATCGAAGGTGCGTTCATTGCCGCTATCGCTCCAAGGTTTTCATTTCTTCATCAAAGCTTGCAGCTAGACAATCTGAACCACATGTATAAGGTCTCAACGCGATGGCTTGCGTACGGCTGCGTCCCTTTCCTTTTGGTGCTCTGTTTCGAACCTCGAAGAGTGCTTGCGGCGCTCTATGGGATTAGCTATGCCAGTGGTGGTCGACCACTAATCATTCTCTCGGTTACATGGTTCGTCGCGGCGGTTGCGTCGCCTGCTGGCATGCTGCTGATTTTTACCGGTCGCCAAAAGATTTATTCGCTTGTTGCCGGAGGCGGGTTGGCAATATGCATCCTTATGAATCTTCTCTTGATTCCGCGTTTTGGACTGGCCGGCGCAGCAGTTGGCACGGGCACGGCCAATGTGGCAATAGGGCTAGCGTCCCTGCTCGCGGTAGGCGTCAAGCTGAGAATGTGGCCTTGGGAGCGCCAGTGGGTTAAGGGGATCCTGGCGACCGGAACGGCTGCAGTAGCGTTAATCCTTGTTGACCATTTTCACCTTCGATCCGCTGGCCTAGACACTATCTTGTTGTTGACCATTTCCGCTGCTGTCTTTGTTATCGCCTTGTTCTCGCTGGGGTTGGATGATGAAGATCGTGTGATGCTCGGTACTCTGGGCGGGTACATCACAGCGCTAGCTGGAGTGTCCAACGGCAGGATCCGCGGGGGGAGTTGATGAGCGTCGTCGGGGGCACGCCGACCAACACAAAGAGCGCAATGCAATCATTCTACGATTCCGTCGCGGAGAAATACGTTATCCGTGACGAGGGCGTGAGGCGATACTTCCACAATGGCCTAGAATTATGTTGGCTGAGTGAATCCACGGTTCAGGGGAAACGGTTCTTGGATGTGGGTTCTGGGGTCGGTCGCATGGCGAGTTTCGTCGGAGACCAGCCGTCGCTGTTCGTCGGAGTTGATCTGTCACATCAAATGCTGCAAATAGCAAAGGCGAGATGTTGCACACATTCAGAAACAGCCTTCCTTCTTCAGTGTGATGCAGAACATCTTCCTTTTCCAGTAGAGAGTTTTGATATTGTCACCTGCCTTGGTTTGTTTGAGTACGTTGCTGACCTCGAGCCGTTCTTGCGTGAGTTTTTGAGGGTAACGACACCCCAAGGGCGATTACTCTTTACGTGTCACAATCTTTCAGCCTTCAGGCCGTTGCGGAATAGGTCTTACCACACAGTCGATTATGGCGTGGATGCCGTCAGGGATGCTGTTCAGAGGACTGGTTACACAGTATTACGCCACGAAACTACCTATCACCTCAATGGACGCTGGATATGGTGGCTCAATCGTCTGCTGCAACCCATTAAGGCCGGAAATATTCCGGTTCGCTGGGCTGTGAAATTCAACAGGATTCTCCAGAAGTCGAAGTTATTCGGCTACCGCGGGAAAGTGCACTTGGTATTGGCGGAGCGCTCGTAAAGCAAGCGGTGTGATTGAGTGTAGTGCTGCCATGCTGTTCGACGGACTTGGAGAAGGATAGGAGTTCTTTGTAGAAGTTTTTCACGAAGTTCGGAATTCGGCGTGTCCGGAATTGGTGGAACAAATGGAGCAATACCCGAAGAGGCGCAGCTCAAATGAGCTGCATATCCTGGTACTGACCCGATTATTTCCTCCAGACGTCGGAGGAGCTTCTGAGCTTTTTCGCATTTTGTCCGAAGTTTGGGAGCGAGAATGCTCGGTAAAGAAGGTACTCGTGTTGACAGGCCGCGACCGCAAAAACAGCCCGCGGCATCAGGTTCAAGGCAAAACCTTCGTTTATCGAGTCCTTCCTGCGACGCATCGAGGGAAAAGGCACGTCGATCTCTTAAACAGATTGAAAGGGTTATGGACGTACGCCATGCTCATAGCCGCGGCAACGTGGTATTCAAATCAGCGAAAAGCTTGGATCGTGGTAGTTCACGGGCGCTACGGACGGAAATTTTTTCTGAAGATTTTGAAGTTACTCGGTGCCAGAGTTGTAGTAATTCTGTCGGACCACTACAGATCTCCGCAGTCTCTGACCGACAGCGATGCGGTAGTGTGCATAACCGAAAACGTGTATGAACGAGCTAGATCGGTTCTTGCGGGTAGATCTAAGATTTATCATGTTCCTTTGCCTCTGGAGCTGCCGAAGCTTCCCAGTCCAACGATTTTGCCGACGGAATTCGATCGCCCCTATGTGTTATTTGTTGGCGAGGTCTCTCACTGGAAAGGCGTAGACGTACTGCTCGAGGCATTCTCAGAGTTCAGGCACGAACAGCCAGGATATCGCCTGGTGCTAGCTGGACCGGTGTGCGACGCGGCATTTACAAACGGAAATCATGAAGGCGTGTTATTTCTGGGCGAGGCTAATCACGAGACGGTCATTGCTCTGATCAGGGGAGCGGAGGCATTAATCTTGCCATCAAGGTCAGAGGGTCTGCCGAGGGTTTGCTTGGAAGCGATCGCTCTGGGCACAAGGGCAATCTGTCCACCCGGCGTTCCCGAGCTTCAGCGCGCCTGTCCAGAATGGGTTCTTTCCCAGGTCACCGTAGAGGATGTCCTCGCAAAGCTCAGACAGGTGGTGGATACTCCTTTCCGAAGTTCCTATGACCTGGGGAGCCATGATCCAGAAGCCGTTGGTGGCCGGATCATCAAGATCTTTGAAGCGGTTGTGACAGGAAATGCTTGACCGGGAGGCAATCTTGGGTAGAAAGCGGTTTCTGGGAAATCCACGATGATTTTTCTTACTGGCGATGTGCACGAGATGACCAAAGGCGCTTGGGATCAGAGGCGTCTTCCTCAGGGGTGGACCGAAGTAAGAGTCTGCGAAAATTACTTGGAGGTTGCGAATTCTCATTTCATTCATCCAACGCTCTTCTTCTCGGCTTGCGCAGTGGAAAATGAAATAGACTTCATCCGTTCCTTGCTGACGCGCTACACCTTCGAGATTGGCGGTCATGACATTTCTATGAATAGCCATCGCGTCGCTCGTGGACTTTCTCGCAGAATCCTACATTTAGCGAACGGTCCTTATTGGCTGCAAAAGATGGATATGTCCGCCACCATTAAATGCATTTTGAGCAAGCTGAACGTGTCAATCGCTTCCTGGAGGAATCACGCATATCGGATGGACAGGAACACTTATAAGATAGCTAAAGAATTCGGAATCACGTGTGTGTCAAATAAGGTGAATGGGCTAGATTCTCGGATTTGCGAGGTGAATGGAATCATTGAGGCGCCCATCAATACGCTGCCCGATCATGAATCGCTTCGCCACGGCGCGCATGCGAAGGAAGCCATATGCAACTCGGCCGAAGAGTGGGTTGACCGAATACTACTCCAAGTTGAGTACCATGAGGCCCACAGCATCCATTCCGTCATTCTCGCCCATCCCTTGTGTATGTTTATCGAAGATAGATTCCAAGCGTTCGCGCGGCTGTGTAAGGCCATCGGGCCCAAGAGTACAGCCACTTTGCGGGACTGTAGCGAGGTTATTCGACAATCTGGTCCTTCGCGTGTAGGCAATGAGAACAATTCGTCGACACAGGTACCACTGTTAGCTGATGATGGTCTTTCACGGACGTGAGGGTGCCCTGGTTTGCTGAATCTGCGCGCAAATCCTAATGCAACGTGGAAATGGTATGGAGAAAACGATCCATATTATGGGGTACTCGCCCATCCAAAGTTTCGGATGGATGAAACACGAGCGGAGTTTTTCGCCACGGGCGAAGAGTATGTCGCATCGCTCCTTCGAACGATTCGCCAGCGCTTCGATGCCGTTCCTGCATTCGACAGAGTGCTCGACTTTGGTTGCGGTGTCGGCCGAGTGCTCATTCCGCTTGCGAGAATAAGCTCCTCCGTTATAGGAGTCGACATATCACCAGGAATGCTCAGAGAGGCTCAGAAAAACAGTACCGAAGCGAGATTGAAAAATGTAACCCTGGTTTCGTCCGTTGCCGATGCCACTGGGCCTTTTGACTTCGTTCATTCTTCTCTCGTGCTTCAACATATGCCCGTAAGGCATGGACTCCGGACAATTCTCCAGCTCTGTCAAAAGCTTTCTGCGCGAGGTATCATGCTGATTCAGTTTCCCTTGGCACATCGGAAATCGTTCATTAGAACCGTGTCATACTGGCTGCGTTGTCACATCCTGGGAATCAATCCCCTCGTGAACCCTCTGTTCAATGTTCTCCGCGGTCGTCCGGCCAGGCTCCCTATGATGCAAATGAACGTATACCCTGTAAATGAAGTCCTAACCCTTGTTGAGCCGTATTGCAAGTTCATCCTCCTAGAGGCTCCCCGTGAAGGTGAACACTTGTCCGTTATCCTTATCGCTCAGCGCCGGTAGCAGTTCCTAGGGTTGCCTCATCATTGTGTTGACTGCAATCACAGCATAGATCTGGGCATATTCGTCCTAATTATGAAGATCTCCAGTGAACTTCGACGGAGGCGGTGAATAAAAGGTTCAAGATAAAAACATGAATTTTTATCTAATGGCGACAGGACTCGCCACGTTAGTCGTGGTTATCTGGCTTAGAGAAAGGGTACTCTATGTGGTATTCCCGTGGGCGTACGTTCAGAATTTTATCCTCGCCTGGATGTACACGTCGGGACTGGCGGGAAGAGAGCTCTGTCAGGCCTTACTGATCTCAAAGGAATTTCTGTTGCTGTGGCTTTTTTTTTACTACCTTCCCCGGTTGGGGCTTTGCTTTCGAGGAAGTTGGCCGCTTCCGGTCCGCATCCTCCTGTTTTTTACGGTCTGGTGCGTGGTTCGATACATGGCGGCAGTATTCTTCCAAGGAGATAGCCTTTTTGGAAATTTGTGGGACTTGAGAATTGTGTGTTTCCCATTTGAGATTCTTGTCGTAGGCGTTGGCGTTGTATCGGCAAAGCCTGACTTTACAAGAGGATTCATACGGAAAATGGTTTTTATTGTAGTGGGACTAGCTTTGGTTGGCATCCTCCTCGACGTCTTGCCAGGAGCCTGGTTCTGGAGGGACCATGTAAACTTTTCGACGTATAACCTCTATGTGAAAGGCCGGTCAATTGAAGGTGACACTGCGCCAAGCGATGTGCTGGCCGAAGCGGAGGGGATTGGTACAAATGGACTCGGACGAACTGGCTTTGCCTTCCTTTCATTGTTCAGAGCGTTTGGAACGATCGGCGATGCGGTAGGATTCGGACATTTCGTGGCATTTCCCGTACTACTTTTGGCATTTTGGCTACGAAGGAACTGGAAAACGCACCTGATGCTCGCGATAACAGCAGGGGCGTTGTTTCTCAGTCTTACTCGGTCGGCTTGGATTTTTGTTCTGATGGGCTTTGTCTATGTCATGATCCGGTGGAGACGCTATCGCCCGTTAGTCGCCCTGGGGGCAATAGCTGTGACAGGGATCGTATTATGGGCGCCGATGGCTCATTGGTACTCCGCCTCGTTGGCTGGCATTTCGTGGACCGGCAGTTCTGAAGATCCGCACGCGCAAGGGTTTGTTTGGCTTTATAAACAGGGTCTCTGGCAGTTTGAGAACCTTCTGGGGCAGGGCCCTGCGGCGGATATTCCTGAAGGTGGCTATGGGAGGTTGTTGATCCGATACGGATGGCCGGCTCTCGCGAGTTTTGCTTGGTTCTGCGTCTCCCTTTACCGAAAACTTCGGCAAGGGCCCTTTAGCGGGAAACCGTTGTCGCTTCTCTCGCAAGCAGTACCGCTCGCATTTCTCATAACCTTGAATTTCTCTATTTATCCCTTCAGCTTCATACCGTACTTGCTTGTCTGGTTCACCGTGGGAGCATGCCTTGCTGCTACCGCTGTGCCCAGCAGAGGTGGTATGGCTGCGAGCAACAAGCTCTTTGCTAGTCTTCTTGGTACTCAAGCTTAGGAGAATATTGGGATGACGTTTTCGGTTCTGATTCGTCGCATTGCGAATACCGATGCGCCGAACTCATGGGCAAACAGACTTCGGACTCAGCGGTTCCGGAAATTCGAAGCGCTGGTCGCTGATATGCCTAGGCCTTTGCGCATCCTCGATGTTGGCGGAACGAACCAATATTGGGAACGCCGAGGATGCAAAGGAGCTAAAGGCAATGTTTCCAGGGGCCACCCTCATTCCAGAGATATTCTGCGGTCTTGTGAAGTCTTCGACGGTTGCGGGGGCTCCCCGAATCTACAAGAGTCGCAAGGGTGAGAGCTTAAGGACAACTATGAAGAAAAGAGAGGGTCACTCGCGGATCCTTTTTATTCATTCAGACGTTTACGCATTTGGCGGAGCCGAACAGGTATGCATAAGGATGATGAACTCGGCTCAACAAATTGGCGAGGTTACGCTTGTGCATTGTGGCGGTGCACTCGATTGCGAGCGAATCTGGCAATGGTTTCGTATTGCGCTCAATCCGCAGCGCGTAAGATTCACTACCGCCGGTTCGACGGGCCGCATCGTTGGGTATCTCAAGCGCAAACCTATATTGAAGTACGCAGCCGCGCTGCGTTACGCGCGGCGGATTGTGTCGGAGTTTGACTTGGTCGTCGGCACGTTTGGAGAGTGTCCAATTCCTGTCCGCCACGGGATTCAGTACATCCATGTTCCAGTTTTCTCTTCCCTGCCGGATGTGTTCCAGTACTTAAACACAGGTGCTGACAGGCCTGTGGAGCGTTGGCTGCGGCCACTCTATGCAGGGGTTTCGCGGATGCTGAGCCGTTGGAATCTGAGCGAAGTAAGTCGTAAGCGTACGCTGGTCAACTCCTTGTGGACTGCTGGAGTCGTGCGCGAGGTATATGGCATTTCTAGCACGATCCTTTCCCCTGGCATCGAAGTACAACTGAAACCCGGGGCGCCCGGTTGGATAGATTGGGACGATCGGGACCTCGGTTTCGTTATGCTCGGACGCATCCATCCGCACAAGCGATTGGAATTGGGCGCAGAGATAGTGAGGCTTTTGCGCGACCGCGGTCATGACGTGCAGCTCCACATAGTCGGACGGGGTAAAGACAAGTATGCCGAGCAAATAAAACAGCTTATCGCGCGAAGGCCGTACGCTCACCTTCATCTGGATTTGACGCGATGTGAGTTGGAGCAACTGGTCGTCCGCCATAAGTTTGGCTTACACGCCTGTGAATACGAACACTACGGCATTGCCGCCGCGGAAATGCAAGCTTTGGGTTGTGTTGTGTTTGCTCCGGACGCGGCCGGACAGCGTGAGGTTGTGATGAACCCCGGTCAGCGCTTTCTGGAGGTCGATGACGCAGTCGAAAAGATCGGTACCCTGCTGAATGATTCATCTCAATGTAGAAGGCTTTCATCTGAGGGTGTGAAAAAGTTCAATGGCGTCCCCCCCGCCAGTTTCGAAGACCAAGTTGCGACTATTTTTGAAGGAGAATTATCGAATTGACCGAAGGAGAACGCATCAGCTTAAAATTGGATTCAACCATACCGCGCCCGGCCTCTATACGGCTGATGGATTTTGAGGTCAACCCGATTAGCAGCGCAGATGTAGTTAGTCTGGTAGCCGAGGCAATTCGGAAGAGACAGAAATGGATCATTGGCAACCACAATCTGCACAGTGTTTATCTGTGGTACCACGAACCTCGAATGCGCCTGTTCTACGAAGCCGCGGAGTTCATCCATATCGACGGTATGCCCCTTATTTTGCTGGCAAATCTCCTAGGCGTGTCGCTCCGACGAGAAAACCGTGCAACTTCCTTGGATTTTTTCCCAATCTTGGCATCCAGAGCGGCAAAGGAAAACTGGCGGATCTTCTATCTCGGTTCAAAGCCGGGAGTGGCTTGTCGAGCGGCTGCCAAATTAAGCCAGTCTTATCCTGGTCTTCAAATGCTCACGCGCCACGGATATTTCAATACGGACAAATTAAATGAAGAAAACCAAAGAGTTGTCGCCGAAGTAAACGCTTACGCGCCACACGTGCTCATGGTGGGGATGGGAATGCCTTTGCAGGAGAAGTGGATTTTGGAAAACCGAGGAGATGTTTGCGCGAATGTGATTTTCTCCGCTGGAGCTCTTATGGACTATGTGGCTGGAGAGAAACCTACGCCCCCTCGGTGGCTTGCAACGCTTTGTCTGGAATGGATGTATCGCCTGTGCTCGGAACCGAGGCGACTTTGGCGACGCTACCTCGTCGAACCGTGGTTCGTGGTCGTGCAGGTTGCTAAATATCTTTACAGCGAGCGCTTGCGCCAGACGGCAGAGAATCGACGCCGTACGTCGACCGGAAGGTGAATTAGCTGTCCTGTCCCAATCTTCCTAGATTTCCCAAGTATGTCTTCTTTGCTTCAACAACCCTTCTGAGCTCCCAACGATGAGTTCAACCGACCTTTTTGAGGTTTGGGCGGGTCACCTGCAGTAAACCGCACCTGATTTTCTTTCGACGCTTACTATTGCGGTCACTGGCCGAACTTGCGTAAGCCTTTTTTCTCTAAGAACATAAAGAAATTCGGGCGTACCTGAATCCGTGCACCTAATGCCCTCGCGCGACTCGCTGTGGATCGCGTCCGGGTGCAAGTTTGTCCAGGATGCTTTCGATGACAATGTCCAGCTCGACTCGTGATTCTCGTTGATCCGCCGGCGAACAAGGTTGTAGAGCGAGAGCCTCCAGCACGTGATATAGCCGCCAGTGAACGCCCCTCTGGCTCTTTTTCGTTTTGCATCCGCGCCGAGAGCGTGTATTTTCTGCTGCGTGCAATGGAGGAGAAAAATGAAAGAATTGGCGCGGGCTAAACATGCAGCGTGCGCAGGTGCATTTCTCGCGGCATTCATTTTCGCGGCGATGCTTACGGCCGCGCCCGCGCAAGGGCAAGGGTTCACGGTCGAACAGGCACTGAGCTATCCATATCCGTACGGGCTCACGTCGGCTGCCCACGGCGAGAAAGTCGCATGGGTATTCAATGTTCGAGGGGCGCGAAACATTTGGGTCGCGGACGGTCCCGATTTCGCCGCGCGCCAAGTGACTCACTACACCGGCGATGACGGCATGCCGATTGCCAGTTTGCGTCTGACGCCCGATGGCAGCACGGTCATTTACGCGCGAGGCAGCGAGACGAATGACCAAGGCGAAGTGGCTGATTCCACAAACGACGTGCACCAGCCGGAACAGCAAGTTTGGGCGGCCGACGTTGTGAATGGCGAGCCTCGCTTGTTGGGTACGATGAATTGCCGTCCAGAGGGTTGTGAAGACATCGAGATTTCGCCAGATGGTCAATACGCAGTGTGGGCTGGAGCGCGCGACCTTTGGATCGCGCCGGTTTCGGGCAAGGATCCCGCGCGCAAGCTTGCGTATGTCCGCGGCAATAATTCGCAGCCGCAATGGTCGCCCGATGGAAAGAAAATCGCGTTTGTCAGCAATCGCGGGACGCATTCGCTCATCGCCATCTACGAATTTGGCAGCGACACTCTACGTTATGTCGACCCTAGTGTGTTTCACTACGCACTGCCGCGTTGGTCGCCGGATGGTTCGGAACTGGCTTTCGTTGCCTTGACGGGCGGCGGTGGAGGATTTTTTTCAGGCCGCTCGCAGCCGTGGGCAATTTTTGTATGGAACGCGGCCAGCAATAAATCGAGGGTAATCTGGCAAAGCAGCAATGACGTCAATGGTTCCTTTCCCGACGAAGGCGAGGAAGTGGCGTTTCACTTCGCGGCGGAGAATCGCATTACGTTCGCGTCGGATCAAGACGGATGGTCGCACCTCTATTCAATCTCGGCCGACGGCGGCGCGCCAATGCTGCTGACTCCGGGAAACTTTTCATTTCAGGATGTAACACTCACTCCCGACCGCAAAGAGCTGATCTACTCGTCGAACGAAAACGACATCGATCGTCGGCATATTTCGCGGGTAAGCATCGATCATTCTGGGCCCGTCGCTTTGACTCATGGAGAGACGATTGAGTGGACGCCGGTCGTGACCGGAGATGGGCGTTACGTGTTGTGTCTGGGCTCAACTGCAACGCAGCCCGCCATGCCGTATCGCATCACGCGAGACGGCCGCGAAATGATTGCCGCCCGTGCCTTGCCATCGGATTATCCTTCTGCTCAACTCGTTGTGCCGAAGCAAGTGATATTCAAAAGCCTCGACGGTTTGGAAATTCACGGGCAGCTGTTTGTTCCTCGCGGCACTCCGCACGCGGTCCCGGCGCTGATCTTCACGCACGGAGGCCCGTATCGGCAAATGATGCTCGGTTTCCATCCCATGGATGCGTACAACTTCATGTACGCCGCCAACGAATACTTGGCGAGCCGCGGCTACGTCGTGCTGTCAGTGAACTATCGCTTGAGCATCCAGTACGGACGCGCATTCCGCGAACCCGACCACGCGGGGCCGCTGGGGGCTTCTGAATATCAGGATGTAGTTGCCGGAGCAAAGTATCTGCAATCGCTGCCCTATGTGGATCCGCAGAAGATCGGCCTCTGGGGAGGATCGTACGGAGGCTACTTGACCGCGATGGGCCTGGCCCGCAATTCCGATATTTTCAAGGCGGGTGTGGATTACGCCGGAGTCCACGATTGGAGTGCGTTCTTTGGCGGAAGTGGAGCTGCGGGCGCCGCTGGCGCCATGCGAAATACTGCCTATGAATCTTCGCCCGTGGCTGCCATCGACAAATGGAAATCACCAGTACTCCTGATCCAGGCCGATGACGACCGCAACGTCGAGTTCGCGCAAACCGTGAACCTGATTCATCTCTTGCGCCAGCATCACGTTCCCTACGAGCAGATCGTCTTTCCTGACGAGGTGCACGATTCGCTCCTGTGGCGCACATGGGTCGAGGTGTTTCAAGCAACCGGCGACTTCTTCGATCTCACTCTCCTAAAGGGTGAGGTGATTAAGCCTGTACCACCTGAGAATTAAGAGATTCAATCACGCCTCCCCTTGCCGTCGGAACCAACATGTTTTGGAACTTCGCATCAGCTTTGAGCGAATACATGATGGTCGAATAGACTCCAACGAATTACAGGCCGTTGTCGTGGGAGCTGGAACACAGCACACAGCATTTGGTCGCGCTTACCTTGCATCATTGAAACCCGCGTCCTCCGCTGCGCCCTCTGCGCCGACAAGCCCGAACGCTCCCTAGCAATGGTCCTAAGCCGCGCTGAGCACTTCCGCCGGAAGTATTCCGCTCGCATTGTCTGCCTCCATCGCCTCGGAGTAAAATTCGGCGATGGCTCTGAACATTCCTGCGAAACTTAACATCGCCGACGAATTTGTCTCCCGTCCCGCACGTGCGCATCCGGAGCGTGTCGCCATTCTCGGCGAGCCGCGCCCGTTCACCTATCGCGAAATCGAGCAAGCGGTCAATCGTGCTGCAAACGTCCTCCGTGAATGGCGCTGCAAGCCCGGCGATCGCGTTCTCATCGCGTTGCCCGACTCGCTCGAATTCATCGCCGCGTTTTTCGGCGCTGCGAAAATCGGCGCGATTGCCGTCCCGGTGAATTCGCTCGCTCGCGCCGCCGATTACGCGCACTATTTCGCGGACAGCGGTGCGCGCATCGCGGTAATTCACAAATCCGTATTCAGCGAATGGTCGCCTGCCCAGTGGCCTCCGGCGCTCGAAGTTCTCGCCATCGCTGGCGAGTGTGCTTCTGAAACGAGAGATCGCGAGCGCGCCATGGCCGAGAAATCCGCGGCGCAGACAACATTCGCATGGGAAGAGCATTGTGAACACGCCTTGGACCTATGCGCCGCACATCCAACCGCCGCCACTGATCACGCATTTTTTCTGTACACATCCGGAAGCGGCGGCCGGCCCAAAGCCGCGATTCATCGTCACGAAGACATGGCGCACACGAGTCGCGGCTACGCGCACGGTGTTCTCAGCCTGCATGTCAATGACATCACGTATTCCGTCTCGAAGTTGTTTTTCGCCTACGGTCTCGGCAATGGCATGTATTTCCCTTTTTCCGTTGGCGCGAGCACCGTTCTCGATCCCGGCAAGCCCAAGCCCGAACGCACGGCAGAAATCCTGACAAAATACCGGCCCACCATTTTATTTTCCGTGCCCACTTTTTTCGCCGCTCTTCTTCGCGAAGCCGACCGCGGCCTCGCGCTCGATTGCTCCTCTTTGCGCGCCGCCGTGTCCGCCGGAGAAACGCTGCCCGCGGAAATCTTCACGCAATTCAAAAATAAATTCGGCGTCGAGATCCTTGACGGTATCGGGTCAACGGAAATGCTCCACATGTTTTTGTCCTCGCGCCCGGCATGCGCTCGCCCCGCGAGTTGCGGCTCTGAAGTTCCCGGTTACGGCACGAAAATTCTTCACGATGACGGCTCCGAAGTTCCGTGCGGCGAGATCGGAAATCTTTGGGTACGCGGCGGCAGCGCTTTCGCCGGTTACTGGAACATCGACGATCTAACTGCTCGCACAAAAAAGGATGAATGGGTTTTGACCGGCGACAAATTCACTTGCGACGCCGACGGTTATTTCCATTATTGCGGCCGCGCCGACGACATGATGAAAGTCGCTGGCATGTGGGTCTCGCCAGGCGAAGTGGAAAACGCTCTTCTCGCACATCCTGCCATTGCCGAAGTCGCCGTCGTTGCGCAAGCCAACGAAAACGGATTGATTCATCCCGCCGCCTTCGTCGTCCTGAAGAAAGAAATCGAAATTCGCGCCGGACTCGCTCAGGAAATTCGCGATTGGTTGCGCAAAAAAATGGCTTCTTATAAATGTCCGCAAGCAGTCCAATTCGTCGAAAATCTGCCGAAAACAGCCACCGGGAAAATCCAGCGTTTTTTGCTTCGTAACACAAATCGCTGATAACAGGTCATATAGCCAAAACGGGCAAACAGGCCAAAGAGACAATTTGGCTCTTTTGGCCCCCCTTTTTGGGTCTATATTGGCCTGTATGAGCAGGCCGTTTATGCCTCTGCATTTGCAGCCGGAAAGCACCATTCCGCTTTACGCCCAGATTCGCGACCAGATGCGCGCGCTCGTTTACGCTGGCGAACTACGCGCTGGCGACCGCATTCCCGCCAGCCGCGAACTTGCCGACGAGTTGCGAATTCACCGCACAACTGTCGCAACCGCCTACGCTGAACTCGAAGCCGAAGGCCTGATCGAAGGCTTCGTCGGTCGCGGCACCTACATCGCCCGGCGAAATGGCGTGCGCGAATTCACTCCTGCCCCGCGCGCACAGGGCGGCGCGTTTCGGTGGGAAGCTCTTTTCGCCGACGAACGCGCCGGTGACGGACTCAGCCGCCTGATGCCGCAAGTTTCCGACGACATGATCGCGTTTATCAGCGCAAAGCCGTCCGAGGGCTGCTTTCCGATCGACGATGTGCGTAAGTGCGCGAGCGAAGTCCTAAAACGCGAAGGCCGCGAAATTTTGCGCCTCGGTGCGACCGACGGTTACGAGCCGTTGCGCGAAGTGCTGCTCAAAATGCTCGCCACGGAAGGCATCGCGGTGAAAGAATCGAATCTTCTTGTTACCGACGGTTGCCAGCAGTCGCTTGACCTTCTCGCAAAGGCATTTCTGCGCCCCGGCGATGCAGTCATCGTCGAAAATCCCACCTATCCCGGCGCGTTATCGATTTTGTCCAATGCGCGCGTGCGCTGTTTGCCCGTAGCCGTCGAAACCAGCCGCGACAAACAGTCATACGCGGGTCTAGACGTCAAGGGCGTCGAAGCGGCGCTCGAGCAGAATCGCGTGAAACTGATTCTCGCAACGCCGGATTTTCAAAATCCCACAGGGACGACGCTTCCTGCCGAGGAACGCAAGAAACTTCTCGATCTTGCGACGCGTTTCCAGGTTCCCATTGTGGAGGATCACATCTACGCTCGTCTTCGCCTGCGCGGGACCGCCGAGCCATCGCTCAAAGCCATGGACCGCCACGGAATCGTGATTCAAATCGACAGCTTTTCGAAGATGGCGTTTCCCGGATTGCGCGTCGGTTGGTGTGTCGCGGTTGAGCGCGTGATCGAACGCTTGCGCCAGCTAAAACAAATCAGTGATCTGCACACGGACCAGTTATCTCAAGCCACGCTCGCTGAATTTGCCAGGATCGGCATGCTCGGAAAGCATCTCAACCGCATGATCAAGCTTTACGCGCGCCGCCTCGATGCAATGGAGAAATGCCTCGAGCGTCATTTGCCCGGAGGAACGGAATGGACGCGGCCCGAAGGTGGCATGTCCGTTTGGATCACTCTGCCGCCCGGCCTCGATGCCGGTGAACTTCTGATTCACGCACGCGAGAGAGGTGTCCTTTTCATTCCCGGCCGCTATTTCTACGTGCAGAATCCTCGCCCGAATACTCTGCGCCTTGGATTTGCCGGCGTAGAGGAAAAAGACATCACTCGTGGCATCATCACTCTCGGCCAGGTGATTGAAACCGAAATGAAAAAGAAACAGCGCGGTGCCCGCCGGGACGCAGAACAGCCTGCTACAAAACCTTCCCGCGTCCCGTTGATCTAGAACGCCGCGCTGAGACTCACTTAATTTTGTCTCTAAGGCTTTGATTCCGAGTCGTTTGTGCGTTTTTTCGCGCGATTTCGACTGCTTGCCTTGCGTTTGGTCTTGTACGACGAGCCCCATTTTATTCCCGCATGCGTCGCATCGTTGGTGCCCGTTTGCACACCTTGATTGACTTCTTTTTGCAACATCACATCGTGCTCGTGTGCGCCTTCCTCTCGTTCTTCTACATCCGATTCCAATTCTTCTGCGGCTTTCGTGTCGTGTTCTTCAGCGTTCATGGCTGCCTCCTGAAGATTTTCCGATGCGGACTCTGACTCAATCTGCATGGATTCTAGCCTCGCGTTGCATACCCGTGAAATGGGGCAGACACCTGAAGAGGCTAGGGAAACTAATCTGCAACTGCCTGCCTACAACACAAACGGTGGCCGGTTCCGATAAACCTCGTCCTACGGATAACTAGGCAAGCCGAATCCATATCTCTATCTCCTGTGAACGCAAATCATTGATTTAAAATATTTTGTGGCATTTTAGCTCCGCCCTGAATTTTCATTAGGGCTCATATCTCCGATGCAGCCAGTCTCTCGACTGCGGGTTTGCTGATCCTCATAGCCTTGGGTGCGTGCTTCCTTCCCGTGCGCCGCACCCATGCGCGTTGAAGAATGAGCGGCGTGTTCGATTACGCACAAGGATTTCCACAACTGGACATCTATCATCGCAATCTATCTTTGGAACTTGTTCAAACCATTTACAATAAGTGGTTTATGTTTCATTTTTTCGGAATCCAATCTGCTTAGTTTGGATATCGGGGTGGCCCGATGAATACACTGCTACAAGATGTTCGTTACGGTTTTCGCATGCTGGCCAAAGCGCCCGCATTCACGGCAATTGCAGTCGTGACGCTGGCGCTCGGTATCGGTGCCAACACCGCGATTTTTAGCGCCGTCTACGGCATCGTGCTCAAGCCCCTTCCATACGCTCATCCATCGCAACTCGTGCGCGTCGTCGGCGAAAAAAAGATGGGCGACACAATGTTCCAAGGGGGCGTCTCCGTACCGGCCGCACGCGATATTCAGGCGCAGTGCCCCGCAATTGCCCAAGCCGCCCTTTACGACGACGAGAATTACACATTTACTACCGCCGGTATTCCGGAACAGCTCAATGGCATAACCGTTTCCGGAAACTTCTTTTCGCTACTCGGGGTCCAGCCGCTCTCGGGTCGTGCGATTCTTCCATCCGATGTGAAGCCCGGCCACAACGAAGTTGTTGTGGTGAGCTATGCGGTTTGGCATCGCCTGTTCGGCGGTGATCCGGACTTGGTCGGCCACAACATCACTTTGAGCGGCAAGCAATACATGGTAATCGGCATCATGCCTCAGCATTTCGATTTTGGCAGTTTCAACTCGGCCTCCGGGGCGCTTCCAATATGGTTGCCACGCGACTCCTCGCCTGCCGAAGATGAGCAAAGAGGTGCGATGTCTGCCGACTTCGTTGGTCGTCTCAGGCCTGGCGTAACGATCCAGGAGATGCAATCGCAGTTAAAGACGCTCGCCGCGCGGCTCGCGGCCTCTTACCCTAAGACCGATGCCGGTTGGGAGCTTCGCGCCGATGGACTAAAAGCATTCAGCGTCGGCTCCTTCAGCGAGCCGCTGCTACTCCTGTTCGGCGCCGTCGGTTTCGTTCTGCTCATCGCCTGCGTCAACATTAGCGGATTGCTTTTGGCCCGCGGTTGGGGACGCCAAAAAGAAGTCGCCATTCGCAAAGCGCTGGGCGCAACGAGCTTCCGAATCATCCAGCAGTTTCTCTGCGAAAGCGTTTTGCTTTCGCTTGCCGGCGGTGCCTTCGGACTTTTGCTTGCCGTGTGGGGCGTTGCGGCTCTGCGCGCGATTGCGCCGGCGCAGACTCCTCGCCTCGATGAAGTGCACCTAAGTTCGATGGCCCTTTGGTTCACTCTGGGTGTCTCTGTGCTCTCTGGAATTCTCTTCGGCCTCGTCCCTGCATTGCAAGTTTCCTCGCGCCGTGTGGCCGGGACCTTGAAGGAAGGTCTCGGCGGTTCGTCCGGTGCGATTTCCAGCCGCCATCCCCGAAAATTGCGCAGCGCCCTGGTAGTTATCGAAGTCGCCCTTGCAGTGGTTCTGGTCGTAGGGGCCACGCTCGTCGCGCGCAGCCTCGCCAAAATCGCTGGCGTAGCCATTGGTTTCCGCACCGACCATTTGCTCACGATGACCGTCAACTTCAGCAAGCCTGTCTGCGATACGACCACTCATGAGAAATCCACGCAATGCGCGTTGGCTGAAAAAGACCTTCTCGCCCGCGTGAAATCCGCTCCGGGCGTCGACAATGCCGCCGAAGCATCGTCGATTCCGCTTACTACCTCCAATGTCGCCTTGACGGTCAGCATCGAAGGCCAGTCGCAGCAAGTCGGAGGGCCGGACGGGTTCCTTCTCTACCGCAGCGTAACGTCGGAATTTTTCCCCGTAATGGGAGTGCGTTTTCTCAAAGGCCGGCCTTTTTCCGCGGCAGACGTGCAAGGTTCCGAGCGTGTTGCCATCGTCAACGAAACGTTTGCCAGGAACTACCTGTCGAATCAACCCCTCGGCAAACGCATTAGCAAGCAGAAAGACAAAAACGGCCAGCCCGAATGGATGACCGTGGTCGGCGAGATCGCCGACAATCTCGATTTCGCACTCGAAACCGATCCTCAGCCGGAGTTTTTCTTGCCGCTCGCTCAATCGCCCGATGCTTTACAGCCAAGCTTGATCGTCCGCACTGCTGCCGATCCCGCGAGTGTCTTGTCTGCGGTGAAAAGCCAGGCAGCCGCCGTTGATCCCAACGCCCCGCTCACCAATGCGAAAACCATGGACCAGATTCTCTCCGAAAGCACGTCGCAGGAGCGATTTCAAACGTTTCTACTCGGCGCTTTCGGCGCGCTGGGATTCGTCCTCGCTATGGTCGGCATTTATGGCGTGATGTCTTACGATGTCGGCCAGCGAACGCGCGAAATTGGCGTCCGCATGGCCCTCGGCGCCCGCCCCGCCAACGTCTTGCTCATGGTCATTCGCGAAGGCATGTGGCTTGTCAGCGCGGGCATCGTCGTAGGAATCGGAGGCGCGCTCGCCTTGAGCCGTGTGCTGCAGCATCTGCTTTTCAAGATTAAGGCTACGGATCCAGCAACCTTCGTCGGCGTTGCCGTCACGCTGGCCTGTATATCCTTCGCCGCGTGTTACTTTCCTGCGCGCCGCGCCATGCGTGTCGAACCGATCGAGGCACTACGTTATGAATAGCTGAAGACCCGGAGTTCTGCGTCACTCGCGTTTGCCCTCGCCTGCCAACGAGGGATAGCCAACCGTTTTTTTTTGCCTTTACTTTCGTCTCTCAACTCTCAACTATAGACTCGCAATGCTCATCGAAAAGCTCGAACCCAAGCCCGGCAATCCCTGCTTCGGATGCGGTGCCGACACTCCCCGCGGCATGAAACTCACCTTCGAACAGGATCACGCCGCGCGCAAAATCATCGGTCACTTCCGTTTCGGCCCTGAATATCAAGGTAGCAATCTCTTCCTCCACGGGGGCATCATTGCCGTTCTTCTCGACGAAGCGATGGGCAAGCTCAACCGTTTTCATGACGTTCGCGCTGTCACCGCTGAACTTTCGGTAGAGTATCTTAGGCCCGTGCCTATCGGCGAAGACATCATTGTCGAAGCGGAGGAAGTTTCGCGCGAAGGCCGCAACCTGATGCACCGTGGCGAAATTCGCAACACCGCTGGTAAGATTCTCGCGCGAGGGAAGGGAAGATTCGTCGCCATCGGCGACCGAGGGGAATAGGCTGTCATCTTCGGAGGATTCAATGAGTCCTGCAAACTACGATGCTCGACTGCTCAATGATACCGCTGCTGCCGCATCCGCCGCCGGGGACGCCGCGACGCGCGGCAAACGCGTGGCCGAAATGATTCGCCAGGCCTGCAACTGCTTTTGGGTCGGCATTTTCGAAATTGCGGACAATGAAGCTCACGCCGTCGCCTGGACCGGCGCCGAAGCACCCGCGTTCATGCACTTCTCGCTGAAGCGCGGCATCACCCGCGACGCCGTCCTGACGCGCAAATCCATCCTCGTCAACGATGTTCTGAAAGACTCGCGATACCTCGTCGGGTTTTCAAACACGCGCGCCGAAATCGTCGCTCCTATCGCGGACGCTATGGGCGCCGTCGTCGGCACCATCGAAGCCGACGCCGACAAAGCCAACGCTTTCTCCGCTGCCGATGTCCAATTTCTCGATCAGTGCGCCTCCCGTCTCCTCCCTCTCCTCACAAAACGCCCCTAGCGATCGTCGCTTTACTTCCTTATCTCCATCCCCACTCTTTGTCATCCCGCCTGCCCTGAGGTGCGAAGGGAACCCAACGCGCCGTCGTTGCGCGATGGGAGTGAGGGACCTGCTTTTGTTCTTCACGTTGTCATTCTGAGGAGAGCGCTTTTCGCTCGACGAAGAATCTCGCCTCGGCCTTTGTTTTCCCTATTTTTGCTTCTTCGCCATCCGCTCGCCGATCGCGAACCGTGAGGATATTCAAACCCGATTTCTTGTAACTTTCGACTCTCAACTCTGAACTACCTCCCATCCAATTTGGCCTGCTGCCGCGTTCCCGCCCCATTCGCATTTCCCGTCGTTTTTACTAGAATAGGCTTACGAGGAAACGCAAATGGACAACGGTTCAAAAAACAATGGCACGAATAACGCCCACGAAAACCTCTGGCGCGTCAAAGTCGGCCTCGCCGAAATGCTCAAGGGCGGCGTTATCATGGACGTCACCACCGCCGAACAGGCCAAAATCGCCGAAGACGCCGGCGCCTGCGCCGTTATGGCGCTCGAGCGCGTCCCCTCTGACATTCGCAAGGACGGCGGCGTCGCGCGCATGGCCGCTCCGCGCATCATCCGCGAAATCATGGACACGGTGACCATTCCCGTGATGGCCAAAGTCCGCATCGGTCATTTCGCCGAAGCGCAAGTCCTCGAAGCTCTCGAAGTCGACTACATCGACGAAAGCGAAGTCCTCACGCCCGCCGACGAAGAAAACCACGTCTGGAAGCACAGCTTCAAAGTGCCCTTCGTCTGCGGCGCGCGCAATCTCGGCGAAGCCCTCCGCCGCATCGGCGAAGGCGCGGCCATGATTCGCACCAAGGGCGAAGCTGGCTCTGGCAATATCGTCGAAGCCGTCCGCCACATGCGCACCATCGTCAGCCAGATGAAAAAACTCACCACCCTCGGCGAAGAGCAGCTCATGCACGAAGCCAAGGAACTCGGCGCTCCGCTCGATCTCGTTCAGCGCGTCGCAAAAACCGGCAAGCTTCCTGTGCCGAATTTCTCCGCCGGCGGCATCGCCACTCCCGCCGACGCGGCGCTCATGATGCAGCTCGGCGCCGAAGCCGTTTTCGTTGGCTCGGGAATTTTCAAGTCCAGCGATCCGGCCAAGCGCGCCAAGGCTATCGTCTACGCCACCACCAATTATCAGGACGCGAAAAAAGTCCTCGCCGCCTCCGACGAGCTCGGCGAAGCCATGAAGGGCCTCGACATCCGCCAAATGGACGAAAAGGACCTCCTCCAAACCCGCGGCTGGTGACAGTTGCAACGAAGAGTGAGCGTTGGCGGCCTTGAGCAATTCGGGCTGAACGAAAGCTCGTTCCGGCGCCTGGGGAACCAGAAAGCGCAGGCTCTCGTCTTTCTTCGGACATACGATCTAACGCCAGCTGTACGAAGATTTCCTCCTTCAAAACGCCTTTCATACATGGCTGCGCGGGCCGAAAAATGGATAGAGACACTACGCCGAAAGTATCCAAGGCTGCTTTTTCGCGTGAACGAAGGCACGAAGGGCAGCCGAAATCGCAAACGACCAGCTTCGTCGTTATCAGTGCAATGTTCAGCGCGTGAGATTTTAGGATTGGCTCGTTCAGCAGAAATCCAGTCAGTTTGGGTTACAAAAGTAGGTAATCTTCGCTCGCGTCTGACCAAACCAGCAGTTGCGCTAGCATGGTACTGCGTTCGCGCGTTTGTCGTAATCCAAGTCGAAGGCGCGACTTCCGGGCTGCAGACTACCGAAGATCGTTTTGTTTTAGTTCGTGCTTCATCGTTTGAAGACGCCGAGAAACGCCTAAGAAACCAATGGCGCGAATATGCAAGACCCTATCTGAATTCTGAGGGACGAATGGTGAGATGGCAACTCGATCACGTCGTCGACGTTTATGACGCCTGCGAGAACGACATCGACCCGTCGGGAACAGAAGTGTACTCAAAGCTCGGACATCGCAGAATGCGCCCGAAGTATGTCTGGCGGCCGCAGCATTGAAAAGGATCTGCTGCAAGACCGCAAGTGATGTACGAATGCTGTGGCGCTTCCAGGCCATGCTGGCTCTCATTGCGCTTGCCGTTGCGCCGCTTTGCGCCCATGCACAATCTTCGACCGCTCAGCCCGCATGGTGCGGCGAAAATCGCGCCGCCTTCGCCCATCTCAAACGCGTCCCGTCGTCCGATCCGTGGTTCGAAGTCTACAAAGTCGCGCCCAACACGTTCGCCATTTACGAACCTCGCCAGTCCGAAGAAGTCATCTCGTACTTAATCGTCGGCGCAAATCGCGCCGCCATGTTCGACACCGGCATGGGCATCTCCGACATCCACAAAGTTGCCACGGCGCTCACCCATCTGCCGATAACCGTGCTCAACTCCCACACCCACAACGACCACGTCGGCGGCAACTGGCAATTCGACTCCATCGACGGCATGGACACTGCCTTCACGCGCGCCAACGCCAAAGGTTCAACCGCCGATGCGCAAGCAGAACTCGCTCCCGGCAACGTCTGCGGCTCGCTGCCGCGCGCCTTCGACGCCCAAAATTATTCCACGCGTCCGTGGCGTGTCACGCACTGGATTCATGACGGCGATAAAATCGATCTCGGCGGCCGTACGCTCGAAATCCTGGCCACTCCCGGCCACACGCCGGATGCGATCTGCCTTCTCGACCGCGCGAGCGGCCTGCTCTTCACCGGGGACACTTTCTATCCCGGGACGATCTGGCTTTATCGCCCGGAAACCGACCTCGACGCATACGCGCGTTCCATTCAGCGTCTCGCCGTCCTTGCGCCGAACTTGCGAATGCTTCTCTGCGCCCACAATTCGCCGATTGCCGGCCCCACGGTTTTGCCACAACTCGCCGCCGCCTTCGCGCAAGTCCGCGCCGGGAAAATTCCGTCAACTCCCGCCGGCCCCGGCAAAGTCATCTACCGCGTCGGCCACATCTCTTTCCTTATGGACCTTCGGTAGCAGGGAATTGAACTTTTACTGCTGAACGCGACCGCTGCCTCTAGTACGATTGTTCCTCCATGTCTCACTTATTCGAACCGCTCACCATTCGTGCCGTCACGCTTCGCAACCGCATTGCCGTCTCGCCCATGTGCCAATACTCCTGCGACGACGGCATTGCCAACGATTGGCATTTCGTTCATCTCGGCAGCCGCGCCGTCGGAGGCGCCGCCATCGTCTTCTGCGAAGCCACTGCCGTCGCGCCCGAAGCCCGCATCAGCCCCGAAGACCTCGGCATCTGGAGCGACCACCACGCCGAAGCCCTCGCCCGCATCGTCCACTTCATTCATCAGCAGGGAAGTCTCGCCGGCATTCAACTCGCCCACGCCGGACGCAAAGCCAGCACCTATCGCACCTGGTCTCCGAAGCAAGGCGCGATTCCGCCCAGCGAAGGCGGCTGGGCCAACGTCCTCGCTCCCAGCGCCATTAAATTTCAGGAAAATTATCCGCAGCCTCGCGAAATCGCTCGCGACGGAATTCACGCCGTCACCGAAGCTTTCGCCGCCGCAGCCCGACGCGCCCGCGAAGCCGCATTCGACATCGTCGAGATTCACGCCGCCCACGGCTACTTGATCCACGAATTTCTTTCCCCGTTCAGCAATCATCGGTCCGACGAATACGGCGGCTCATTCGAAAATCGCACGCGTCTCGCCCGCGAAGTCGCCTCCGCCGTTCGGGCCGCCTGGCCCGATTCGCAGCCGCTCTTCATGCGCATCTCCGCCACCGACTGGAAAGAGGGTGGCTGGGACCCCGATCAATCCGTCGCGCTCGCCCGCGAAGTTAAAAATCTCGGCGTCGATTTAATGGATTGCTCTTCGGGAGGCGTGATTGCTGGCGTCAACATTCCCATAGGCCCGGGCTACCAGACAAAATTCGCAGAAAAAATTCGCTGCGAAGCGGATATTCTCACCGGAACGGTCGGCGCGATCACGGATCCCGTGCAGGCCGACCACATTCTTCGCACCGGACAGGCCGACATCGTTCTTCTCGCTCGCGAAATGCTTCGCGAGCCTTACTGGCCCCTGCGCGCCGCCCGCGAACTCGGCCACGCCGCTTCCTGGCCTGCGCAATATCTCCGCGCCGCCCCCGACCACTCCCCCACGCGCGAACCCGTATCTGCTAATCGCGAATCAGCCAAATCCTCCTCCTGAATCTGTACGGACGATTTTACGCGCGCCTTCCGCGCTCCGGTCGATTCTGTGGAGTCGCCCGCTCTTGTTTTATGGTGTCATCCTGAGCGAAGCGCAGTTTGCGAAGTCGAAGGATCTCGCCGTGGCTGTTGCTTGCCGTGTCCTGACCGCTCGCTGCTGACCGTCTTCACTTTCCTGTCGGCGGCGCGCTTTGTCCTGCCGTCGGCCATCTCAAGCCGTGACGGAGTACGAGCCAAGCTCCGAAGGAGTATCCTACAGAGCCAAAAAGCGGCAATGTACCCAGAACCTCGTACAGGCATTCCGAGTCGCCACATTGATTGGTAAAGAAGTTAGCCCAGATTTGATGCAAATCGACGTGACCCGGACGGGCAAAGTCGGTCATCGAAAAGAGCATCCATAGGAAGAGGAGCGTCCAAGCTAACGGCCCGAACCTCGATGGGAATCGGCTATTCATGCAATAGCCCACGGGAAAACCAGCGGCGACATAGATGACAATTTCGCTCAAGAAAGTCGGCTGCCAGTGAAGTAGGGAAATCAACCGGGTCATGAAAATTGCTAGAATGGACGAGCCAACGGCAGCAAATGCGGCATGTAATAAAAGTTCACGCACCCAAGTGAAGTTTCCCCTATTACCGTTCATCGGCACGCCCTCACTTACTGGGGGAACACTCGCCCCGTCGGCCTTTTCGTCGGTGCCTTTGCTTTATTGTTTTCCCGGCGGCGTCCCGTTCTGCGTTCCTGCCGGCCGTCTCGTTGGCGCAATCGCCGGAACCGCCAGCGAACGTGCCCCGTTTTTCCCCACTGTGCGTACCGCAAAAAAATGATTGTCCGGCGACACGCCATCGAGCGTCGCCTCGCTCCCGGACGCCACAAATTCATACACCGACCACTGCGGTGCCGTCGTCTCCCGCCACAAAATCTCAAACCCCGCGCGCTCCGGATCATCTGCCGCCGACCATCTCATCCACGCATATCCCATCGCCGTGCGCGGCACGTGCGTGACCGTCACTTCCGTCGGAGGAGCAGGCGCGATCGCCAGTTCGCGCAGCGCCTCCGCGTTGTCCCACGTCACGTTGCCCATGAATTTGTAGTCCAGATATTTCTCCAAATCGCCGTACACAACTCCATTCTCAGTCCGCGGAGTCTGATGCTGGTGATCGTAATTTTCCTGCGGCTCCGTGAATCGCGTCGCCGGCAATCCTGCCGCGACAAACGGCATGTGATCGCCTCCGCGCCCCAATCGGTCGATTCGGAAAATCAAACGAATATTCTCGCGCCCATCAATTTCTTCTGTCGCGCGCGCTAGTTCCCGCGAAAGAGAATCCACTCCATCCGGCCCGCCGCCCGAAAACAGCCGCACGCGATGCGGCCCGCCCGGCGCGGGATCTGCTCCCACAATGTCATTGTCAAAATATCCGCCCACCGTGTAACCGTGATTCTGCAACCACTTCAACATTCCCTGCGCCCCGAGCAGACCTTGCTCTTCGCCCGAAAGCGCCGCAAAGATCAGCGTTGCGCGGTATGTTCCCTTCGCCAGCAAATGCGCCGACTCAACCGCCACCGCCACGCCCGACGAATCGTCATCAGCCCCCGGCGCGTCCGCGTTTGGATCATTCGTCTGCGAAGGCCGTGAATCGAAATCTCCGCTCGTAATAAACACCGTCTTTTGCAGCGCCGGGTCGCTTCCCGGCAAAATCGCGTACACATTTTCCAAGTGCGCTTTCTCGCCCGTGCGCAGCGTCATGTCAAATTTGTCGACCACCACCTGCATCCGCCCGCCCGACTCCTGCGCGACCGCCTGAAAGCGCGCCAGAGCCTTGTCCCGCCCGCATCCAATCCCGCGCTTCGGGTCGGTCCACGACGAAAACGTATCCCGCGTCCCGCACGACACCTGCTCCTTGATAATCTGCCGCAGAAAATTCTCATCAATCGACGCGCGGTCCAGCTTTCCCGTCGGCCGCGGCAACGCGTTCACCGCTGGCGCTCCATTCGGAGGCTCCGCCGGATCCTGCGCCATCGCCGTTCCCGCGCAGCAGAGCATCGCAATCGCCATCGTTCCCGCCAGCGCGAATGCTCCCGCAGCTCCCCATCGTCCGAACAATTTCATTTTCATCATCATCCTCTCGAAATCCGCAATACTGTGCGACGCGCCCCGTACCCGCGCCGTTTCCTCAAATCCTCATCGCCTAATGAAGCTACACACGCAAACGCCGCTGTGCCTTCAACAGCTTTTTATCAACTTCGCCAATCAATGATATAAGAAGTGTTCACTAAAAGGAGGCTTCCATGCCCTCAAAGAAAGCCACGCCGTCCGATGCTCAAGCCCTCATGCAACTCTATGATCTCCGCCGCGAACCCGAAATGCGCAAGGCTCGCAACTGGTGGCTCAGTGATTTCTGGCCCAATACCGCCGACGACTTTATGAAAATCGCCATGGCCATGGGCACGCAGGAAAACGCCTGGCTGCGCCAGGTCGGCGGGTATTGGGGCATGGCCGCTTCATTTGTCCTCAGCGGCGCAGTGAATCAGGAACTCTTCCTGCAGCCCGCGATTTGCGGAGAATGTTCTTTATCTTTGCGAAGGTCCATCCATTCATCGCCGACCTCAGGCAAAAGCTCGATGACCCCGAGGTCTTCGCCAACGTCGAAAAAGTGATCAAGAGCACCAAATGGGGGCGCGACCGCCTTCAATTCACCCTGAAGCGCATCGCCATGGCGAAAGAACGCATGGCCGCGCGCAAGTCTTAGCCGTTGCTTCGCTCGCCCTCCTTTGCGCGAGCGACCGGACGTTCCATCCTGCGCTCTTTCTCTCGCACGCAAAACTCCCCTTGCTTACCGAGGGGAATTTGCGCTACTCTTCCATCGGTTACCGAGGCAAGCGAATGAGCAAACCTTCCGATCTCGTTCAGGGCACTCTTGATATGCTCCTCTTGAAAATCCTCGCCCTCGAACCCATGAACGGCTTCGCCATCAGTCAGCGCCTCTCGCAAGTCTCCGGCGAAATCCTCCAGGTCAGCGACGGCTCTCTCTATCCCGCGTTGCACAAGCTCGAACATGAAGGCTGGATCTCCGCGTCCTGGAAAACCACCGACAACAATCGCCGTGCGAAATTCTATTCCCTCACGCGTCTTGGCCGGCATCACCTCGAAAGCGAAGCGGACAATTGGAGCCGGCTTTCCTCTGCCATTTCCCGCATCGTCAAACTCAAGGAGGCGTGAACGCGTCATGACCCATCTGAAAGAAAGTACGTGCGCTCAACTTCGGTTCGCTGATAATTCCGATAAGTCCTGTCAAAAATATGTTCTCTTCCCCTTGCGTGCTTTATCCGCGCAGGGTAGTCATAACTTTCGGTTTTCGAGTTTCGATCTTTTCGCCTCTTTGACAGGAGTCTGACGCATGCGCTTTGAAAATTGGTTCCGCACCGTGCATCTGAAACTCCGTTCATTATTTCTCCGCCGCGAGCTTGATCTCGACCTCAACGAAGAACTCCTCGATCACCTCGAAAGCAAAACGCGGGTCTACATCGTGCGCGGCCTGCCGCCGCAACAAGCCCGCCGCCAGGCCCTTATCGACCTTCGCGGCCTCGACCAAACCAAAGAACGCTGCCGCGACGCCCGCGGCACGCACTTCCTCGACACGCTTCTGCAAGACATTCGTTTCGCTTTCCGCATGCTCCGCAAATCTCCCGGCTTCACCGCTGTCGCCGTCCTCACTCTCGCCCTCGGCATCGGCGCAAACACCACCATCTTTAGCCTCATCAATGCCGTGTTGTTCAAATCGCTGCCCGTGCGAGACCCACAGCATCTGTTTCTCCTGGAATGGCGAGCGCACCACTCGCCAAGGGAAGCCGGAATGTCAAGCTACGGAGATTGCATCGCCAATTTCCGCCAAACCGATTCCTCCTCTTGCCTGTTCACAAAACCCTTTTTCACCGACCTGCAGGGGCAAACCAGCGTTTTTTCGGGAGTGGCCACTTTCTCCGCCGCGCCATCTCTCAAGCTGACTGACGGCTCCAAAAGCCGCGTCAACGGATACTTCGTCACAGGAGATTTCTTCCCCACAACCGGTATTCGCGCGGCCGCCGGGCGGTTGATCGCACCAGCAGACGATACTGCCTCCTCACAACCGGTCGTTGTGTTGCGTTACGGCTTCTGGCAGAGCGCTTTCGGCGGGTCGCCCAGTGCCATAGGAAAGACGATCTCGCTCAACAACGTATCGTTTCAAGTTATAGGCGTCGCCGACGCGGGTTTCATAGGTATCAGTCCCGGCCGCAAAAACGACATGTGGCTGCCTATGGCGATGCTTCCCCAGATGACTGCTGGCTGGCAGTCCTCCCAGGAAGACGCAACGCATTGGTGGCTTCCCATCATTGCGCGAGTGAAGGACGGGATTCCAACGGCGCAAGCGCAAGCAGCCGTGGATACGCTTTTTCGCAACGCAATGCTTCACGGTGAGCTGGTTCAGTTTCAACAAGCGGACGATCCCCATGTCGCGCTCGTCCCAGCGCAGCAAGGTTTGACCGGATCGCGCGAAAGGTATTCGAATCAACTCGTTTTTTTAATGCTCGTCGTTGGCATCATTTTGCTGATTGCGTGCGCCAATGTTGCGGGTTTGCTGCTTTCGCGAGCTGTGACTCGGCAGAAAGAAATGGCTGTGCGCTTGGCAATTGGCGCGGGGCGTGTCCGAATCGTTAGGCAATTGCTCACCGAGAGCGTCGTGATGTCCATGATTGCTGGCGCGATAGGCGTCTTATTCTCAATTTGGGGTTCGCATGCCATTGTTTCATTGATGTCTAACAGCGGTGCCTATTCGTTGGGTTTTGATTTCGGTATCGACGGATGGGTGCTAGGTTTCACGCTGGCCGTTTCCGTTCTCACAGGCGTCTTCTTTGGCCTTGTGCCCGCGCTTGCGGGCACGCGCATTGACCTGACTCCGATGCTCAAAGAAAGTTCCGCGAGCAATTTTTCAGAGGGCCGTTCGCATGGCACGCGCTTGAGCTTGGGAAATGTGCTAGTAATCGGACAGGTCGCGCTCGCGTTCGTTGTGCTCGTGGGTGCGGGCCTTCTGGTTCGCACCTTCGAAAATCTGCGGACCAAAGACCTGGGTTTCGATGCAAACAACGTGCTGTTGTTTGACGTAAACCCGGAGCGATCCGGATACAAACCTGCGGACATTCGCAGTTTATTCACCGATTTGCAGGGGCGCTTGCGCGCGATCCCGAGCGTAACATCTGTCAGTTACTCGGAGATGCCGATCGTCGGTCGTGGTATGGTGTCAAATGACTTCCAACTGCCCGGATCTTCTGCCTCAGCCGAGGCCAGCATGCTGGAGGTAGGCCCTAACTTCTTCGAAACCATGGGTATCCCCTTGCTTGCTGGACGTGATTTCACTCCAGCGGACTTCGCCGTCGTCGAACGTGCGATGCTCAAGCAGAGCGCAGCTTCGGTTCCATCTGTGGCCGGAATGCCAGCAATGCCATCCAACACATCGAAATCATCGCCTCCGCAACAACCAGAATCGGTCGTAGTCAATGAAGCCTTTGTGCGCAAATTTCTGGGTACGAAGAGCGCACTGGGTGTTCGTCTCAACGATTACGTCATTGTTGGCGTGGTCCGCGATACGAAATACTACAACCCCCGAAATGTCGTTGGTCCTACGGTCTTTCTGCCACAAAGCAATCTATTTGCCTCGTTCGAGCTGCGTACAACCACCAAGCCCGAGGCGATAGTTTCCGCAGTTCGCGAGGCTGTTGGCGAAATCAACAAAAACTTATCGATTTCCGGTGTCGCCAAACAAACCCAGCTAATCGACGGCATGCTCGTCCAGGAACGCATGGTCGCGCGCTTGTCCAGCTTTTTCGGTGTTCTGGCGCTTATCTTGGCCTGCATCGGGTTATATGGATTGCTTTCCTATGAAGTCTCTCGTCGCACCCGTGAAATCGGAATTCGTGTAGCTCTGGGTGCACAACCCGGTAGCCTTCTGGCTCTCGTGATATTTCGAGGAGTCATGTTGGCAATTACCGGGGCAGCTGCCGGTATCGGCGTGGCTTTTGGCGTCATGCGCTATTTGCAGAGCATGTTGTATGACGTCCAAGCAACCGATCCCATGACGCTCATCTTCGTCACCCTGGTTTTGCTTGTCGTGGCCGTGCTCGCCTGCTACATCCCCGCTCGCCGCGCCATGCGCGTCGACCCTACGGTCGCTCTGAGGTATGAATAGCATGCCGCTCTGCGGCCATCTCACTCCTTGCGCGCTTGCCGCGCCGAAGCCGTGCTTTGGCGAAGGCGGTCGACCCTATGGTCGCGCTCAGGTACGAATAGAGACTGCACTCCTTCATCCTTCGGGAGTTGGTTAACAAAATAAATTATTCTTCCGATTCGCGCACGCTTTTCGCGCGATGTATTTGATTTCATTCGGCGCGTTCAACATCTGCGCGGGCCTGCCACCGCGCCAAAGCCGCATTTTGGCGGCGGTTTGCCGCGCAGCGATTGAAGCGCTAAAGTGTCTATCTTCGTTTTTGTTCGCTTTAGATTCGCTTTTACATCTCCTATCAATCATCGACAGGAATGGCCTAGTTCTATAACCTGATTTTGGGTCAGATTTTTGAAATTGGCCTGGTCGCCTCCTCGCGGCGGCTCATCAATCCGAGCGCATCCATAAACCAGAAATCTACGTTTCCCTAGGGAATTCGCAAATTTCGAAATTCTTGCGTCTCGAAAGTTATCAAAAAAGCGCTTTTTGAATGGCCTGGTCGATCAGGCCAATTCGACCCCATTTTACCTATGGAAAAAAGACAATTTGGCCTGTTCTGGTACTCCATACGCATCCGAATATCGCATGCCGCTTTCGGCCCTTGTCACCGATCACATCTTCATTTCATCCGAAGTCTTAGGACGCGATTGAATTTTTTTGGACGGTGCATAAAATGTTTTTCCTTCTGCTCTTTTTCGTCCTTTCGATTTTGTGGGCCGTCGAAGTTTTTTACAAACATGTGCCGCATTGGCGCGTCGATATTTTGCTCGTGTTCGCCGTTCTTTCTCTCGCTGTGCATTTCATCTGGGGAAAATTTCCTTCACGCGGAAAGCGTGGTGAATAAATTGTTCGGCAAGCGCGGCGAATGAACGCCAGCCAAATTGGCACCGCAACTTCGCAGACGTGGCGCGCGAAAAGACCGCGCATCCGGTTACAATGGAAAAATGACCATCGGAATTCTTGCGATACAAGGAGACTTTGAAGCGCACGCGCGCGCCCTTGAAAAATTGGGAGCCAAAAATATTTTCGTGCGCACGCTGGAAGATCTGAAAAACGTCGATGCTCTGATTTTGCCCGGAGGCGAAAGCACCACGCACATGAAGTTGCTCGCGGAAACGGGCCTCGACGAAGCGATTAAACAAATGGCCGCAAATGGCGGCGCATTTTTCGGAACTTGCGCTGGAGCGATTCTACTCGCGCGCGAAGTGAAATCGCCGCAACAAAAATCTCTCGGTCTGCTCGATATGACCGTGGTGCGAAACGCCTACGGCCGCCAGCTCTCGAGCGACGTACTGACGCTGCCAACGAAATTGCGCGAAGCTCCTTTGGAAATGGTTTTCATTCGCGCTCCGCAAATTGAGAAAATCGGTGCAAACGTAGAAGTGCTCGCCGAGCGCGAAGGAAAACCCGTGCTGGTGCGCCAGGGCAAGATCATGGCGTCTACATTTCATCCGGAACTAACGAACGACACGACCATCCACGAACAATTTGTGAAATTGGCAAACTCCAGCCAGTACGTCGCAAAAAAATAGCAAGCACGCAAACGCCCCACGGTCTCAACGCGCAATTTGCGCAATGCCACATCGGGCGAGTGACGAGTCCTTCCTGTCACTTGATATAAAACAATCCGCCAATTTGCTGCTGTGGTAAAACCAATGTGCAGTGCATCGTTTCTTCACACGCTGGCATCGACAGTCTGTGGCGTGTGATGGATCGGAATTTAATTCTTGCTGAATCGAGGACTGAGCATGAGTGCATTCTGGCAAGACTTGCGATACGGAATCAGGATGCTGGCGAAGGCGCCGGGATTCACGGCGGTGGCGGTGCTCACGCTGGCGCTGGGAATTGGCGCGAACACAGCGATTTTCAGCGCCGTCAATGGAATCTTGCTCAAGCCACTGCCGTATCCGCACGCCTCGCAGCTTGTAACCATTCGAGGTTATAAGACATGGAATATTGCAGGCAAACAAGTGATGGGCACCGTTGCATTGTCGTCGGACATTTGGGAAAAAGTTCAAAAGCAAACGCCAGCGATCGAGCAGATGGCTTTCTATCAGAACGGCGATCTCGCGATTACGGGGGATGCCGCTCCGGAGATAATTTCCGGCGTGCACGTGTCGAGTGACTTCTTTCCGATGTTGGGCGTGCGTCCGCTTGCCGGCAGGCCAATTCTTCCCGCAGACACGCAGAGTGGGGCGAAGCCAGTTGCTGTGGCGAGCTACACGCTGTGGCGCGAGCGCTGGGTAGGCGATACGCGCGCGATTGGTCGCACAATAACTCTTGATCGAAAGTCGTACACACTCATCGGCGTGATGCCGGAGGAATTCGATTTTGGGCTTAACTCGGAACCGAGAGGCGTATGGGTCCCAGACGTTCCGGGGCAAGGCTCGGTTCCGGAGATCGGTACAGCGGTTGCGCGATTGAAGGCAGGTATTACGCTTGAAACAGTGAACGCGCAACTCAAAACCATCAGCCCGCGGTTCTCAAAGGACCTTTCCGCCTTCGGCCCGGGAGTGACTTTCGGGGCCAGGGCGCTGGGACACAAGGTGAGCGACTTGGATAATGCGCTGCTGATTCTACTGGGCGCAGTCGGATTTGTGCTGCTCATAGCATGTGTGAACGTAAGCGGATTGCTGCTTGCGCGCGGCTGGGCGCGGCGGCGCGAAGTGGCGATTCGCGAAGCTTTGGGTGCTTCGCGCGCGAGAATCGTTCGCCAGTTTCTAACCGAAAGCATGCTCCTCGCGCTTGCAGGCGGCGCGCTGGGGCTTTTGTTTTCGCTGTGGGGCGTTCGCATTTTACAGGCGATCACTCCGAAAGACGCTTCGGAGCACGGGCAGTTTCTTCTCAATACGAACTTGCTGTGGTTCACAGTGGCTGTATGCATGATTGCGGGAATCTTGTTCGGCCTTGCGCCTGCGATGCAAGCTTCTGCGCGGCGCATTGGAACGACGCTCAAGGGTAATTTCGGAGCTTCGTTCAGTGGGACCTCCGCACGGCACCCACGTCGCTTGAGGAGCGGATTGGTAATTTTTGAAGTTGCGCTGGCAATGATTCTCGTTGTGGGCGCGACGCTCACGGTTCGCAGCTTCGACAAGCTAACCAGCGTCAACCTTGGTTTTCGCACTGATCACATCGTTACGATGACGGCGAACTTCAGCAAATCCGTTTGCGATTCGTCTGACGAGAAGAAGTTTGACGCCTGTTTCCTCGCATCGCAAAACGTGCTTGAAGGAATTCGCACTATTTCCAGTGTGCAAAGCGCGGCTGCCGCATCCAATGCGCCGCTTGCGGGCTGGTCTATTCTGTTTCAATTGCGAGTCGAGGGGCAGCGAGATCCGATTTCGTTGAATACCGGCGCATTCATTGTCCGCAGGGACATTTCGCCGGACTACTTCCGCACGCTGGGAATTCGCTTGCTTGCGGGACGCGGTTTTACGGATGCGGATGTGAATGGCTCGCAGCGCGTGGCTATTGTGGACGAGACGTTCGCGAAGAAATACTTGAACGGGAATCCGCTCGGGAAGCAGATCAGTCTCGGAGACGACAAAAAAAAGAGCCCCGAATGGGCGGAAATCGTCGGAGAAGCGACCGACACTCATGACACGAACTTGAACGATAAGCCCTTGGAAGAAATTTTTATTCCAGTGAGCCAAGACTCTTATTTCCAAGGGATGAGCTTCATTGCGCGCACATCGGGAGATCCGGCGGTGATGATTCCGGCATTGCAGCAGGCGATATGGTCGGTGGACAAGAACGCGCCGATCACAGACGTGAAAACGATGGATCAGCTCGTCGCTGAGTCGACAGCGGATCAACATTACCAGGCGATTTTGCTCAGCGCGTTCGGCGGACTGGGCCTGGTGCTCGCGATGGTTGGAATTTACGGCGTGATTTCATATGGCGTGAGGCAGAGGACGCGGGAGATTGGCGTGCGGATGGCGCTGGGTGCGCGTCCTCAAGACGTGATGCGGATGGTGATTGGTGAAGGAATGTTGCTGGCGGGCGCGGGAATCATTCTTGGGATTGGCGGCGCGCTGGCACTGGGTCGAGTGGTGCAGAGTTTGCTGTTTGAAGTGAAGCCGACGGATCCGGGGACGTTTGTGGGTGTGACGGTAGTGCTGTTGATTGTGTCGCTGGCGGCGTGTTGGATACCGGCGCGGAGGGCGATGAAGATTGAGCCGCTGGAAGCGCTGAGATACGAATAAAACAGTGACGAGTGACTAGGAAAAAAAACCTCGAAAACCACTGAACGCATCGCAGAGCGGCGCGAAGCGGAAAATAGGTTAGTTGTGACAAGCGCAAGAAATTCCAAGATGTAATCGGATTGTGTGACAGAAAGAACAGGAAAACCTTTTGGCAATCGGACGAGAAATTCACGGGTGAAGATGCAGAGGCGGGGAGTTTGTTCATGAGGCAAGGCGGGAAATGAAATGCGGCGGAAGAAAATTCTGTTTGTGTGCGTCGGGAATTCGTGCCGCAGCCAGATGGCGGAAGCGCTGGCACGGCATCATGCGCCGAACTTGATCGAAGCAGAGTTGGCGCATGCAGCAAGATCCTGGAGGCGACGCCGGCCGAGTTCAACGGGTGGGAGTCGCTCACAGACGAGCAGCTCCTGGATTCGCTGCGGCCTGCGGAGAAGACGGTAGAAGCGGCTCGCGCGGTCTTGCAGATGCAGATTGACGCGCTGCGGAAGAGAGGCATCAGCTGGGCGTCGATTGGGGAAGCGTTGAAGATTTCCAGGCAGGCTGCCTGGGAGCGCTTTTCGTGACCGGAAGATAATATAATGCGTGTGTTCCGGGGGTGACGCATGTGGCAGGACATTCGATACGGGTTGCGAATGCTGGCGAAGGCGCCGGGACTTACGGTGGTCGCGGTGCTCACGCTCGCTCTTGGCATCGGCGCGAACACGGCAATGTTCAGTGCGCTGTACGAATTGGTTTTGCGTCCGCTGCCGTACAAGAATGCGTCGCGGCTGGTGATGCTGTGAGAGTCAAACCATAAGGCTGGGACAAAGCACATGGCGGTAACGGGCAGTGCGTACCCGATCCTGCGGAGTCAGGCCGAGAGTTTTGAAGATATGGCTGCGTTCAGTCCCGGCCTGCCGCGCAACCACATGTTCGCTGAGAGGTTGTGGGGAACTGAAGAACGCGTCAGTGCGGCCGCGCTCACCCCGCAGATTTTTTCAGTCTTAAGGGTGGCGCCGATTCTCGGAAGGCCTTTTCTGCCTAGCGAAGACGTGGCTACAGTTAGCGGAAGCGAGTGGCAATCAGCCCAAGTCGCGATTCTGAGCTATCCATTTTGGCGGCAACATTACGGGGCTGGCCGGGATGTTGTTGGAAGGACCCTGAGCCTGAACCGCTTCGGTGTCCGGTATCAGTACACAATCGTTGGTGTGATGCCGGAACATTTTGATTTTCCCTATCCGCTTTATGCGGACAAGCCCGATTTGTGGACGAACGAGCCGACGTGGCCCGGTGCGTTTTCGCCGGGGAACAATTTGTACGTTTTAGGCCGCTTGAAACCGGGCGTCAACCTGGTTCAAGCGCAGGTTGAAGTGAATATGATTGCGGATCGCATCCGTGCGAAATTTTCGAAGTATTACAAAGATGAGGACGTCAGCATATCTCCGCTGAGCGCAGAGCTAACTCACGATGTGCGGAGCATCTTGTGGGTGCTGCTGGCAGCGTTTGTTTTTATTCTGCTGATTGGATGCGCGAACGTTGGGAATCTGTTGCTGGTGCGCGCCGTCTCGCGAGAAAAGGAGATGACGATTCGCGCCACACTTGGTGCCAGCCGCCTGGCGCTAGTCAGGCAAATGCTCGCCGAAGGCATGCTGCTGGCGTTTGCGGGAGGCGCGCTAGGGTTGCTGCTCGCCTACGGGAGTTTGCGAGCTTTTGTCGCGCTACTGCCGCAGTCGATTTATATCCCACGATTGGATTCCGTCGCGCTGGACACGCGACTGTTGGCTTTCGCGGCGCTGCTCTCGGTGCTCGCGGCGGGAGTTTTCAGCGTGCTGCCGAGCTTGCGTTTGACGAGGCCGAATCTGAATGAAACGTTGAAGTTGGGGAGCGCACGCAAAGCTTTGCCGATGCGGTCGGTTTTGCGCAGGCCAGGCAGCGCATTGCTGATCGTTGAAGTGTCGCTCGCGCTGGTCTTGGTGACCGGCGCGCTGTTGATGCTGCGAAGCATGCAGAAACTGCTCGCCGTGAACAGCCAATTTCAGCCGAAGCACATGCTTTCGATGGAAGTTAATATTGACAACGCCTACGTGCGACCACTGGCGACCTTGGATCCAGTCCGGGTTCGATTCGAACAGTTTGAGCAACAGATCGCGGCAGCGCCAGGTGTCGAAGCGGTTGCGCTGGCCCACGAGTTGCCATTAGTTCCTCACTTGCACGACCCGGAGGATCAATATGAAGCCGACGGTGGTGGTGGGCCTATTTCCGAGGGATTCCAGCCTGCGGACACACACATCGTGACGCCCGGATATTTGGACATGATGGACATGAGACTGCTACGCGGGCGATGGCTCGCGGACGATGACACAAATGAGATGCTGCCCGTGGCTGTAATCAACGAAGCGATGGCAGAGGCTTATTGGCCGAATCGCGAACCACTCGGCCTGAAAGTGAAGCCGAAGTTTCGGTACACGGCGAAAGACATCTGGTACACGATTGTGGGAGTCGTTCGTCAGCCAAAGCAATTCGCAACCGGAGATGCGCCGGAGCCGGCGGTCTATCTGGCGTACTCGCAGGTGGTGTTGCCGTCGGTCACGGTATTTGTGCGCACAGCTGCAATTCCAAGAGGAATCGCGACGGTGATGCACGATGCCGCTTTTCAGATGGTTCCTGGGCATATGTTTGTCGGCCAGGTGAAAACCGGCGACGAACTAATTTCGGAATCGAGCGCGATGCCGCGGTTCACGAGTGAATTGTTGACTGCATTTTCCGGACTCGCGCTACTGCTTGCCTTGGTGGGCATCTATGGGCTGATTTCGTATTACACGTCGCGAAGAACGCACGAGATTGGAATAAGGATGGCGTTGGGCGCGCAACGCAAAGACGTAAGGCGGTTGGTATTGAAGGAGGGCATGCTGATCGTGGGTCTGGGAGTGGCCATTGGCATTGTGTTGGCGGGCGCGTTCGCGAGGACTCTGGAAAGCTTGCTGTACGGCGTGGCGGCGACGGACGTGGATTCGTTCGCAGCGTCGGTGGCGGTTCTTGTTGCTGTCGCGCTGGCGGCGTGCTGGATTCCGGCGCGGCGAGCGATGAAGATTGAGCCGATGGAAGCACTGAGATACGAGTGAAGAAAAACAGTGGCTAGTGGCAAGTGAAGAGAGAAAAACTTTGACAAGGAAGTAAGGAAGCAAGGAGAAAAGCGAAAATACATGGCGCGGATGAAGCGCGCGACAGGAAGAAAAACGCAAATTTATTTGCGACGCGGAATCGTGCCAGGCTGCGTACAAGAAACGGGACAATCAGTTCAAGCGAAAGCATTCGCGGGCAAGGTAGCGCGCGAAGCGAAGGAAATGGAGGCGGCCGAATAGGGAAACTTACTTTGATGCAGTGGGTTAATCGTGGTGATTGTTTGTGGAAAATCGGGAACGGCGACAGCGGGGAGTGCGCGGAGGCGCGAAGCTAACTTATGGCAAATGTTGGAGGGCCAGGGCAGAGGAAGAAGATTCTTTTTGTGTGCATCGGAAATTCGTGCCGAAGCCAGATGGCGGAAGCGCTGGCGCGGCATTATGCGCCGGATCTGATTGAAGCGGAGAGCGCGGGACTGAAGCCGTTTGGGCAAGTTGCCCCGGAAGCGCTCGCGGTGTTGCAGGAGATGGGAATTCGTGCGGAAGGGCACTACTCGAAAAGCATCAATGATGCGCTGCAATTTTTCGAGCCGGAGATCGTGGTGAATATGTCGGGCCAGAAATTGAAAGGATGGTTTGCAACGGCTGATGTTGTGGATTGGAAAGTGCAAGACCCGTATGGCAGCGAGCTGCAAATCTATCGGCGAATTTGCGAGAACATTGACGGCAAAGTGAAAAAATTGGTAAGCGATCTCTCGGACGGAAAAAAGAAGTGAGAAGAGAAAAGACAAGTGTCTCGCAGGAAGATTACCTGAAGGAGATTTGGGAGACCGTGCAGGAGGAGCAGACGCCGATCAGCGCGCGGCTGGCGGAGGATTTGGGAGTGACTCCGCCTGCGGTGACCGCGGCGCTGAAGCGGATGACGCGCGGAGGGTTTTTGCGCGTGGAGCGGAGCGGAAAAATTGCGCTGACGCCAAAGGGCAGGAAAATCGCGGAACATCTGGTGCTGCGTCACCGGCTGGCGGAAAAATTGCTGACGGACGTGATCGGCGTGGAATGGCCGCGGGCGCACGAAGAGGCGGAGAAGCTGGAGCATGGAATATCCGCGGAAGTGGTGGGGCTGCTGCTGAAAAGATTTGGACGGGAGAGCCGGTGTCCGCATGGCGTGCCGCTTTTCGGCGGGTTGCCGAAGCTGAGGAAGAAATATGGCGCGATGAAATTGGCGGATGCGCCTGCGGGCCAAGCGTACGAAGTGCTGCGCGTGTATGAAAAAGAAAGAGAGTTTCTGAATTTCGTGGCGGGGCTGGGAATTTTGCCGGGAGCGCGGATGCGCGTGCTGAAGCGCGAGTACGACGAGACGATGACGGTGACGCTGGGCACGTCGGTGAAGAGAATTTACCTGGGCAAGCCGGCGACGAGCCAGATCTGGGTGGCGCGCGCTCGATAACGAAGAACCAGCGACTTAAGCGCGCGAGCGATTCGCTATTCGCGGGACTCCCTCCTTGTTTTGTTTTTCCAGAGATAACCTTTTCTGAGCGATTCCGTCAAAAGAAGAGGTGAGGCTCACCTTGACATTCTAGGTGAAGAAAGGTAGGTTCACCTAGAATGTCTACTCAGGAGCGGTGGTTTAGAGTCGAAGCGGAAGGACGATGGAAATGAAAGGCGGGCACGCTGAAGAGCAATGACGACAAAAGAGCAAAGAGAACGGATTGAATTGCTGCAAGGAACGCTGGACATGCTGATTCTGCGGACGCTGCAGCCGGGGCCGACGCATGGGCACGCGATTGCAAAGGCGATTGAGATGAACTCGGATGAAGTACTACAGGTGGAGCAGGGTTCGCTTTATCCGGCGCTGCACCGACTGATCAAGCGCGGCTGGATTTCGGTGGAAACGGGCACGTCGGAAAATAACCGGCGCGCAAAATTTTACAAACTGACGGCGAAGGGCCGGAAGCGGCTGGCGGTGGAGACGAGCAAGTGGGAAAAAATCGTGGGAGCGATTGGGCAGATCTTGCGTCCGGCGAAGGTGCAGTGACGAGTGACGGGCCGGAGCGAAAGGGGAAAATCGAAAAGAGGTTTGCGCGCAAGGCGGCGCAAAGAGGAAGAGGATGACGAAGGACGTTCTTGATGAGAAGCCAAGTGCAGATTCAGCCTGTTGAACGCGCGGCGACGGGAGACGAGTGATGAAGCGAAGGAAGCGGATGATGGAGGAGCTGGACGAAGACATTCGCGAGCATATTGCGCGGGAGACGCGGGAGAACATAGAGCGCGGGATGGCGCCGGAAGAAGCGCACAGGACGGCGATGCGGAAATTTGGGAACGTGAGGCGAGTGAAAGAGGAGACGCGCGAGGTGTGGAGTTGGATGCGGATGGAAGAGCTGCTGCAGGACGTGAAATATGGGTTGAGGATGTTGCGGAAAGCGCCGGGGTTCACGGCGGTGGCGGTGCTGACGCTGGCGCTGGGGATTGGCGCGAACACGGCAATTTTCAGCGTGATCGAAAGCGTGATGTTCAAGGCGTTGCCTTTTGCCGGGGCGGATCGGATTGTGCGCGTGTACGAGACGCAAGACGGGCAGCGCGTCGGCGGCGACGCAGGCGGACCGTCTCCGATGGACATGCGGGACTTCGCGCAGATGAACCGCACGTTCGAAGATATGGTGGTCTATGACACGTGGCGAAAAAACGTGAGCTTCACGGACAGCCGAGGCGAACCAGAGCAAATGTGGGTTGGCTTGGTGCCTGGTGAATACTTCGAGGCCCTTGGCATAAAGCCAATTATGGGCCGACTGTTCACCAACGATGAAAGCTACACCGGCAAACACTATGTTGTGGCGATCAGCACGCGAGTGTGGAAGGTGCGGTATGGAAGCGATCCGCGGATTCTGGGCCGAAAGATTCTCATTAACAGCGAGCCGTACACGATTGTCGCGGTGATGCCGGATGTGATTCCTGAATGGATGGATTCACGGGATGTGCAGATTTGGACTCCTCTCAAATTTGCCGATGCGCTTGGCGATCAGTGGACGGAGGCGGGGCGACGAGGGCGAGGTTGGTATTCGCTGGGGCGGATCAAGACGGGCGTATCGATAGAACAAGCCGAAGCGGACCTGACCACAGTTGCAGCGGGGCTGGCAGCTGTGCATCCCGTCGATCGAGGAGTTGGAGTAACACTGGAAAAGCTTTCAGACACACGTGCAGACAACCTGCGGCCGATGCTTTTGTTGTTGATGGGAGCGGTCAGCCTGATCCTTCTGATTGCGTGCGTGAATCTGGCGAATTTGCTTTTGGCGCGCAACGCGGTGAGAGAACGAGAGCTGGCGATGCGAGCGGCGCTCGGAGCGGGAAGAGGACGGCTGGTGTCGCAGATGCTCGTGGAAACGCTGCTGCTCTCGGTGCTGGGAGGGGGATTGGGGTTATTTCTGGCGCAGGCCGGAGTTACCGGCCTAGCGAAGATACGTCCGCAAGATATGCCGCAGCTTGCGTCGCTGGGAATCGATGGGCGAGTTTTGATGTTTACGGTATTGGTTTCGGTGGCGACAGCTTTGATTTTTGGGCTGGGTCCGGCGCTGACGGGCGCGCGATTGAATCTGGTGGAGGCGCTGAAACTCGGGTCGCGAACAGTTGCGGCTGGATCGAATTCTCAGCGAATGAGGAACGTGCTCGTCGTAACAGAGATGGCGATGTCTTTGATGCTGCTGGTCGGAGCGGGCTTGCTGGTTCAGAGCATCATGCGGCTGCAGCGGCAGGCGCTTGGAATCCGCGCGGACCATTTGATGACGGGGCACTTCTACCTGCCACCGGTACGTTATACGAGTCCGGGAGTGATCGCGCGTTTCAGCGATCAGTTTGCGGACAGAGTGCGCGTGCTGCCAGGCGTGGTTGACGCGAGCATCTCGACTATCTGGCCGCCAAATTACAATTGGTCTCAGTTCTTTGAAATTTCCGGGCATCCGACAGCGCGCGAGCAGGATATACCATCCGCGAAATGCGGATTCGTGGATTGGCATTTCCTACGGACGATGGGAATTCCACTGATTCGCGGGCGCGATTTTAATGAATCGGACAGCGCGACAAGTTCGCCGGTGGTCTTAGTTAGCCAGGAACTCGTGCGCCGCTATTTCCCGAAACAAGATCCGATCGGCTTGAAGATTCATATTGGCCCTCCGGCATTCTTGGGGATTCCCCCGGGAGCAGATATCACCGATTCTGCGGACGTGACGATTGTGGGGATCATCGGCGACTTCCGGAACAGCGGGCTCGCTGCGCCACCGCAGCCGCAAATCATCTCGCTGTATTCGCAGAATCCGCTGGTGACGTATGGATTCAGGGATATCGTGGTGCGCACCGCGGCGAATCCGCATTTGATGATTCCTGAAATCACGCAGCAGCTTCATGCCATGGATGCTGAGTTGCCGTTTACTCAGACGCGAACCCTTGAAGAAATCGTCAACCTGCAAACCGGCAGTGAGCGCTTTACGACGACGCTGTTGGGGCTTTTTGCTGCGGCCGGGTTGGTGCTTGCGGCAGTGGGCATCTACGGAGTTGTGTCGTTTCTGGTAGCGCAGAGACGGCATGAATTGGCGATTCGCGCGGCGGTGGGGGCGAGCGCGCAAAACATCCTGTGGCTTGTGTTGAAGGAAGGCGTGCGAATGGCAGCGATTGGCACGGCGATTGGGATTGTTGGAACCGTGGCGGCGCAGAAACTGATCAGCGGAATGCTATTTGGAGTCTCGGCGATTGATCCGCTGACGTTCGCCGGCGCGGCGCTATTTCTGGTGTTGGTGGTGCTGATTGCGTGCAGTCTGCCAGCATGGAGAGCGTCGCAAGTGGATCCATGCAGCGCGCTGAGATCTGAATAGGCTGCTGAGGGAGAGCGAGTAATGATCCGGCGAAAGCGGATGATGGAGGAACTCGATGAGGACATCCGCGAGCATATTGAGCGAGAGACGCAGGAAAACATTGAGCGCGGAATGTCGCCGGAAGAGGCGCACACGGCGGCTATGCAGAAATTCGGAAACGTAAGGCGAGTGAAAGAGGAGACGCGGGCGATGTGGAGTTGGGTGCGACTGGAAGAGTTGGCGCAGGACGTGAAATATGGGTTAAGGATGTTGCGGAAAGCGCCGGGGTTCACGGCGGTAGCGGTGCTGACGCTGGCGCTGGGCATCGGCGCGAATACAGCGATTTTCAGCTTTATCGAGGCGGTGATTCTGAAGTCGCTGCCGGTGCATAACCCGAAAGAGCTGGTGCTGTTCGGGCCAGGAGATGGTTCAGGGAACTCGGACGGGTTCCCTGGTTACGACATGAACCTCTTCTCGTATTCGATGTACCGGACGATGCAGCAGAAATGCAGCGTTTTTTCAGGAGTGGCGGCGATTGCCAGCTTCGACTACAACGAGCACGCACTGATTGGGCAGGGGAGCGCGATGGAGCCCGTCGATGTGCAGCTGGTTTCGGGGACTTACTTTAGTGTGCTGGGAGTGAATCCTGCAGCAGGGCGGTTGCTGAGCGACACGGATGACCGGGTGCTGGGCGGTTCGCCGATTGCGGTGGCGAGCTATGGATGGTGGACGCGGCGGTTTGGGCGCGATCCGGCCGTGCTCGGGAAGACGATTCGAATCGGCGGCACTGTTTATTCGATTGTGGGTGTAGCGCAGGCGGGATTTCAGGGCATGACGGTTGGCGATTCGCCTGATGTTTGGATTCCGCTGCAGATGGCCGACGCGATCTCGCGCGGGCCGCACAAGCTGGATGACAAATTCTATCAATGGATGGACATCATCGCGCGGCGGCAGCCCGGTGTGACGATTGCGAAGGCGCAGGCGGACGTTGACGTCGTGTTGAAGGCGCTGCTGACGGACTATGCGGGAGCGGTGCCATCGGCGTCGCACCTCGAAGATATCCGCAAAGCGCACATCACGCTAAATTCGGCGGCGACGGGGATTTCGTTTCTGCGGCAACAATTCTCGAAACCGTTGTGGATGCTGATGGGAATTGTGGGGTTCGTGCTGCTGATTGCGTCCGCGAACATCGCGAATTTGTTGCTGGCGCGGAGCACGATGCGGCGGCGCGAAATGGCGATGAGGATGGCGCTGGGCGCAGGCAGAAGCAGGCTGTTCCGGCAGATGGTGACGGAAGGACTGCTGCTGGCGGTGTTAGGTGGAGCGGCGGGACTGCTGTTCGCGGTTTGGGCGTGCAGTTTTTTGTTGCGGATGCTTTCATCGGGCCCGGAGCTGATTCCGATTGATTTGAGCCCGGATGTGATGGTGCTGGTGTTTGCGTTCGGAGTGACGGTGATTACATCGGTGCTGTTCAGCGCACTGCCGGCATGGCAAGCGACGAGGGTGGACCCGAACCTTGGACTGGGCGAGGGACGAAGCGCAGCGTCGTATCAGACGCGGAGCCCGCTCGGCAAAGCGCTCATCGCGGGGCAAGTGGCGCTGTCGTTGGTGCTGCTGATTGGGACGGGGCTTTTTGTGCACAGCCTGATCGATTTGACGAAGGTGAACACGGGGTTCAATCCGCAGCACTTGCTGGAAATCTGGGTGGATCCCACAGCCACGGGTTATACGGACGACATACGGCTGACCGAACTTTACCATCAGGTGGAGCAAAACGTGGACGCGGCGCCGGGCGTGGTGGCGTCGAGCTTCTCGATTTTCACTTTCAGCGGCGGGCAGTGGGGAGATGCAGGGTATGCGGAGGGAAGCGCGAAAGGCGAAGAAGAGAATGTATCGCTCAATGCGGTCGGAGCGGGATATTTTCGGGCGATGGGCTTGCCGATTCTCGCGGGGCGGGGCATCGGGCCGGAGGACACCGCCGCTGGGAGGCGCGTCGCGGTGATCAATCAGACGATGGCACAGCAGGTTTTCGGAGGCGGGTCGCCATTGGGCAAGGAATTTGAATTGGGAGGGATGGAGGGAAAAGGCGTGGAGGTGATTGGGGTGGTGAGGGACGCGAGATACCTCGGCCTTGATGAGCTGCCAATCTCGATGGCGTATTTTCCGTACACGCAGTATGTGCCGGACTGGGGGATCGGGCTCTATCTGAATAAATTGGTGGTGCGCTACTCGGGCGATCCGAAGCAGGTAGTGCCCGAAGTGAAGCACGCGATTGAAGCGGCGGGGCCGACGCTGCCAATCGACCGCGTGTTTTCGATGCAGGAAAAAGTGGAGAATTCGATTCTATATCCGAGGCTCGTGGCACAGTTGTCGGGGTTCTTCGGCTTGCTCGCGGCGCTGCTATCGTCGCTGGGGATCTATGGATTGCTGTCGCACACCGTGAGCCGGCGCACAAATGAGATTGGTGTTCGAATGGCGCTGGGCGCGCAGCCGTTGCAGATCTTGAAAATGGTCCTAGGACCGGGATTCGCAATGGTGGGGATTGGCGTGATTGCCGGAGTTGCTGCTGCTGCGGCGTTGTCGAGAGTGGTGGGGAATTTCTTGTTCGGGATTACGGCGCTCGATCCGTTGAGCTATGCGAGCGCGGCCCTTCTGCTGGCGATTGTGGCGCTGGCGGCGTGTTGGATGCCGGCGCGAAGGGCGATGAAGGTGGATCCGATGGAGGCGCTCAGGTATGAGTGAACGGAAGTGGACAGTGATCGGTGAGAAACAGCGCTAGGCGCCCGGAGCAACTTGGAGAATTAAGGTATGAGGCGAAGGAAGCGAATGATGGAAGAGCTCGACGAGGACATTCGCGAGCACATTGCGCGAGAGACGCAGGAGAACATTGAGCGCGGGATGGGTCCAGAGGAGGCACGCATGGCGGCGATGCGGAAATTCGGAAATGTGACGCGGGTGAAAGAAGAGACGCGCAGCGTGTGGAGCTGGGTGCGCGTCGAAGAGTTGGTGCAGGACGTGAAATACTCGCTGAGGATGCTGCGAAAGGCTCCTGGGTTCACAGCGGTGGCGGTGCTGACGCTGGCGCTGGGAATCGGCGCGAACACGGCGATTTTTTCGGTGGTGAACTCGACGCTGCTCGCGCCGCTGCCGTTCAAAGACTCCGCGCAGCTTGTGGATATTCACGCTCATGCCACGTTTTTCGACTTTTGGAATTTGGGACTCTCGCTGCCCGACATTGATGACATCCGCGCGCAGAGCAAATCGCTCAGCGTCGTAGAACCAGTTTGGTATGACACCGTGGATTTAATCGGACACAACACGCCACTCCAGCTCGCTGCCACGAAAGTTTCCGCCGACTATTTTTCGATGCTCGGTCTCAAGCCTGTTTACGGACGCACGTTTTTGCCTTCGGAAATGCAGGAAGGAGCTGACCGCGAAGCGATTCTAAGCGCTGGGCTGTGGCGCACGCAGTTTGGGTCTGACCCAGGCGTTATCGGAAAGAGCATCAATCTGGACGGAAAGCCGCACACCATCGTCGGTGTTATGCCGCCGATGCCCAAGCTCTTTCTCTCTCCCGGCAGCGGGGATTTGTGGATTCCTTTTGCGCCGACGAAAGACCAACTTGCCAATCGCGGGATGCACGCAATCCCAACTGCGGCTCGGCTGCGCCCCGGCGTAACGGTGCGCCAAGCGCAGGCGGAACTTGATGGCATCGCCGCGCGGCTATCGAAGGCCTATCCCAATGATGACGGCCAGTGGAGCTTTCACGTCACCGCTCTGCGCGACGACATGAATCGCAACGCGAATACACCATTGATGATTCTGCTGGGCGCAGTTGGATTTGTGCTGCTAATTGCGTGTGCGAATGTGGGAAATTTGTTCTTGTCGCGAGGATGGTCGCGGCGGCGCGAACTCGCGATTCGCTCGACGCTTGGAGCTTCGCGCGGGCGGCTGGTGCGGCAGCTGCTGGCCGAAAGCCTGCTTCTTGCGGCTGTGGGCGGCATGGCAGGGCTCCTGCTTGCTTACTGGAGCATCGGCGCGCTGAGAACGCTGATGCAGCCGATCCTGTTCAAGGGCAGCCAAGTTACGCTTGACGTGCGCGTGCTCATGTTCACCCTCGGCGTCTCGATTCTTGCAGGATTGCTTTTGGGACTCGCGCCGGCGTTTGTGTCTTCGAGAAATGAGGTGGGAGCGGCGATGAAGGAAGGCAGCGCGGGCGCACAGACGGGAGCTTCCAGTTCCGGGCACAATCCGCTGCGGCAGATTTTGGTGGTGACCGAGATCGCGCTGGCCTTGGTGCTTGTGGTTGGCGCGACACTCTCGCTGAGCAGTTTTTCACGTATAATGCGCGTGAATCTAGGCTTCAATACGCAAAGCGTGTTGGACATGCGCCTTGATTTTCCGTCGGCGAAGTTCAAGAACGCGGATGACATGTTCGCCTACGTCCGTACGCTAACCGAACGAATGGGTGCGACACCGGGAGTGGAGTCGGCGACGTTAGCCGGGAACGGCCCGCTTTCGAGCAGTCACGGCGAGGGGTCTTTCGCCATCGAAGGTGTGCCGGACAATCCTAACGCGCAACTAACTGCCGAAACGCAATCGGTGGGTGCAGGCTATTTTGAAACCCTAGGAATTCCGCTGCGTCAGGGACGAGAATTTACGTCACTCGACGGCGGAAAAGGCCCGTTGGTCATAATCGTTAATCGCGCGTTTACACAGAAGTTCTTCGGAGGGAAGAGTCCTGTCGGCAAGCGCATTTATATGGGCGATGACGATGCACAGCACAACAAAATCTGGGACGAAATCGTCGGCGAAGTGGACGATGTGCATGATCGCGATCCCCGCATTCCCGCAGGGCCGACGATCTACACGCCCTTTTATAACCCAGACTTCACAGCAGGAATGCTCACGGGCGTAGACTATCTGTTGCGCACGCGCGCCAATCCCGAAGCAATGATCTCTGCGGCGCAAAACCAAGTTTGGGCGTTTGACAAAAGCGAGCCCATCTCGAAAATTCAGACCTTGCAGCAGAGTCTCTCTGAATCCGTTGCCGAGCCACGCTTCCAGAGTTTTCTGCTAGGAGCATTCGGCGCGCTGGGGTTGCTGCTTGCGATCGTGGGGATTTATGGCGTGATTTCGTATTCGGTGAAGCAGCGAACGCATGAAATCGGGATTCGCATGGCGCTTGGGGCGGAGCCGGGGCAGGTGATGCGTTTGATTCTGGCGCATGGGTTGAAACTTGCGGTGATCGGAGTAGTGATTGGCATTGGGGCGGCGCTGGGATTGACGCGGCTGATGTCCAGCTTGCTTTTTGGCGTGACTGCGACGGACCCGGCGACATTTGCGGGCGTGGCGATACTACTGGTGATTGTGGGGCAGGCGGCGTGTTGGATGCCGGCGCGGAGAGCGATGAAGGTGGATCCGATGGAAGCGCTGCGGTACGAATGAAGGGCCGGACGACCGGTTTAGCGGCGGCGCTTTTTCTTGCGGGTGGAGCGGGAACGTTCGGTATGCGCGGTTGTTTTTGGCAGGGCTTCGAGGGTGCAGCGGATGGATTTGGCCAGCGACGTTTTGGCGTTACCTTCCTTTATCAGCTTCTGCGAAAACTCGGTCCCAAGAGAGCCGGATAATTCCTTAGCCAAGTCCGCACCTTCCTCCAGGGCGACAACGGCGTGCCAGAGCGCGGCCTCTTCCTTTTCGGCGTGAGCGGTGAGAGCCGATTGTGGCGAATAGGCGTGGCCGACGCGGCAACGAAAACCGTCGATGCGGCCGTATTTCAAATGTTGCAAGGGTCCGCCGCACTCGGGGCAAGTGAGGTGGGTGTCGTGCGCTTTCATGACAAAATCCTCCGCGGGAGTCGCTTTTCTTCCAACAAGAAAGATAGCTTGTCTACAAAGCGAATCCAGTAAGGATGAAATTTCCTTGAGAGGAAGAGAGTAATCGACGGCTACATGTTCGAGAACGCTGCGCGGCATCTGGGGATATTGAGCGTCTTTTGGATCCTGGACTATGGTGATGCCGTGATGGCGTTTGATCTCCCACATGCCGGTGGTGCCGTCATCGAGAAGTCCTGTGAGGATCACGCCAATCACGCGCGCGCGGAAGTGGCGGGCCGCGGAACGAAATAACACGTCGATGGCAGGGCGCGAGCGGTTCTCTTTTGGACCCATGACTGCGGCCGCAGTGGAATCTTCAATGAGAAGGTGACGGTCGGGTATGGCCACGTAAACATGTCCGCACTGGAGGCTGATGCTGGTGCTCGGCTGGCTGATGGGCAACGCGCAACTGCGCGCGAATATCGAGGCCAGGGCGCTTTCTGAGCGCGGCGCCGTGTGGATCACAATCATGACGGCGGCGGGAAGGTCGGCGGGCAATCCTTTGAGAAGAACTTTGAGAGCTTCAACGCCCCCTGCGGAAGCCCCGATGACGATGAGGTCGCGTCTCACGAGTTTGTTGTTCCTCAAAATTGAGATGCCGGTGGGAAACCGTCGTGACATTCGTGCTGGGAGCCAGGTAATTTCTATGCTGAAGGAATAGGAAGGAATAATATCGACGGCGATGGAATTTCGTTCGGGATTTGTGGCGATCATCGGACGGGCGAACGCGGGTAAGTCGACGCTCGTGAATGCGCTGGTAGGGCGCAAGGTGGCGATTGTGTCACCGCAGCCGCAGACGACGCGGAATCGCATTCAGGGAATTGTGAATCACGAGAACGGGCAGGTGGTGCTGGTAGATACGCCGGGGATTCATCGCGCGACGCACGCGCTGGACCGGCAGATGATGCAAGAAGTGAGCGAGGCGCTCGTAAGCGTGGATATTGTGTCGCTGATTGTCGACGCGACACGCGATTTCGAAGCGGGGGACCAGTATTCACTGGAGTGGCTGAAGAAGTTTTCCGGGCCGGTGTATCTGTTGCTGAACAAAGTTGATCGCTTGAAAAAAGACCGATTGCTGCCGCTGATCGACCGGTGGAGGCGCGAGCACGATTTTGAGGAGATTTTTCCGGTCTCCGCGCTGCGCAAGGATGGGCTGGACGAATTGCTGGAAAACTGGATTGCGCGGCTACCGGAAAGCCCGCCGTATTTTCCGGCGGACCAGTATACGGATCAGCCGGAGAGATTTTTGGCGGCGGAAGTGATTCGTGAAAAAGCGATTGTGCTGACGCGCGAAGAAGTGCCGCACGCGGTGGCGGTGCTGGTGGACAATTTTGAGGAAGGGGAGAAGCTGCTGAAAATTCGCGCGACGATTTACGTCGAGCGTGAAGGGCAGAAGGGAATCATGATCGGGCGCGGCGGCGCGAAGATGAAAGAAATCGGCACAGCGGCGCGAAAAGAGCTGGAAGAAATTCTCGGCGCGAAGATTTTTCTGGAGCTGCATGTGAAGGTGCAGCCGAATTGGCGTCAGAACCGCGCGATGGTGAAGCAGCTTGATTGGCGGCGGCAGATCGAACAGATGGAGAGCGAGCCAACGGACGAGGACAACGAAGAGTGACGTCTTGCTTATCTGGGGGCAAACGGTTCGGCGATGGATTCGACTTCGGCGATCTTGAATGGAGCATCGCTGAGATTGGTGACCAGAGCGACGACGACGCGCGAATCCGGATAAATGATCAACTGACTTGTTCCTCCTACGGAGCCGCCGCTGTGCTGGTAGACGGGCTGGCCGCTCTGCGATTTGCCGACGAACCAGCCGATGCCGTAGCCAGTCTCCTTTCCCGAAATTGTTTTCTGCGAAGTGAAAAGCGCCTTCAAAGAACTCTCGCTTAGGAATCCGGGATGTAGCAGCGCGGAGCCAAAGCGCACGAGATCTTCCGAAGTGGAAAGAAATCCGCCGCCAGCCCACTTGTAGCTGTTGTCGACGTAAGGTCCGTTTTCCGTCGAGCCATCTTTTTCGCGTTCATAAAAGCGCGAGCGCTGCGAAATGATCGGCCGATTGTTGTCGGCAATCGTGTCCACGAGGCCGAGAGGCGCAAAGACGTGGCGCGGCATGTAGTCGAGGAACGTCTCGCCCGAAGCGGACTCGATGACGGCGCTCAAAAGATCGAAGCCATAACTGGAATAATGGAATGCCGTTCCGGGGGGAGAGACCAACGGATCGTTCTCGAAAATTTTCAGGCCGTCGAGAACGGAGTCGTAGTGCTTCGAGATCAGAAATTCCTCGCCCTGATAGTGGCGGATTCCAGCGAGATGGCCGGCGAGAAGGCGCGGTGTGATTTTCGCGCCCTTGTCCGGGAACGATGGAACGTATTTTTGGACTGGCGCGTCGAGATCGATTTTACGTTGCTCGACGAGTTGCATGAGAGCAACGGCGGTGAGTGTCTTGGAAATGCTGCCGATGCGGAATTTCGTGGTCGGCCGCGCAGGAACGCGCTCCTCCAAATCGGCATAGCCGAAACCTTCAGCGTAAACAAGATGTCCGTTTACGGCGACCGCGACCGACATTCCCGGAATTCCACGGGCGAGAAGCTCGCTGCTGATTTTGCGAGCATGAGCGCGTGCTTCGACATAGGGCTCGGAAGCGACCGCAGGAGCGGCGGCTTGCGCAGAAGCAACGGGAGCGCGAAAACCAGTGAAGCTCAGGCAGAAAAACAAAAAAATGACGCGAAGCAAAACTTTAGTCTTGCAGCGTTCAACCGTCACCAGAGCCTCCGAGCCAAGCGAATTCAAATAACGAAAATTGCTTTCACTCAGCGGCGGAACGTGCGCGGGAGCGATCGCCAAGGAAAAGCGTCATGGTGCGCTTCGCTGGGCCCCCGGGAAGATGCGTAGTGAGATGGCGCGCGAGGCGCTTGTATAGAAAAAGTGTAGTGCCCATTCCTTCGGAGATGCCGTGTGTGCGATTCGGGTAGGCCATGAAGTCGAAAGATTTTCCAAGTTCGATCATACGATTGACGAGAAGCTCGGAGCCAGCGAAGTGGACGTTGTCGTCTCCGGAGCCATGCATGAGGAGAAGCTTTCCTTGGAGACCTTCTGCAAAATTGATGGCAGAGGCGGACTTGTAGCCTTCGACGTTATCCTGCGGAAGGCCCATGTAGCGTTCCTGATAGATCGTGTCGTAGATACGCTGATCAGGGACGGGCGCCACGGAAATTCCAACTTTGTAAACTTCGGGTGAGCGAAACATCAGATTCAGGGTGTTCGTGCCACCTCCGCTCCATCCCCAGACAGCCACGCGGTCAGCGTCAACGTAACTTCGTTCGCGCGCGATGGCGCGAACGGCGGCGGCTTGCTGCTTGGAAGACAGCACGCCAACCGCGCCGTAGATGCATTTGCGCCATGCGCGGCCCTTTGGAGCAGGCGTGCCCTGATTGTCCACGCTGGCGATCAGATAACCTTCGTTGGCGATGGCGCGATGGAAAAGAGTTCCTGCGCCACCCCATCTGTCCATCACGGTTTGCGCGGCAGGTTCGCCGTAGACGTTGAAGAGGATCGGATACTTGCGCGCAGGGTCGAAGTTCGCGGGCTTGATCAGGTAAGCGTCGAGCTTCACGCCATCGCCTACGTCCACCTGAAAAAATTCCGTGGGATTCGTGATGAGCGACTTCACTTTTTCTCGGAGTTGAGCGTTGTCGACAAAAGCGCGAACGCTCTTATGATCGGGCAGGCTGACGAGTTCGGTGACAGGCGGAGTGTCGAATGTGGAAGAAATGTGCAGCGCGAAACGGCAATCCAGCGAAATGTCGTACGTGTGCACACCGGCAGAGCCAGCGGGAGTAAGGCGCTCGGGTGCGGATGACCCGTCGATGTGCGAACGGTAGAGATAGTGCTGCGTCGCGTTTTCCGGCGAGGCGATGAAGTAGACAAATTCTTCGGCCGGGTCGACGGTGAGAAGTTCGATGACATCGAAATCGCCGCGCGTGATGAGCTGGGGTTCGCCGCTGCGGCGCGGAATAATGTAAACGTGGCGCCAGCCATCGCGCTCGCTGATCCAAAGAAAACCGTTATGGCGGGTGAGGAAGCGCGTGTCGTCGTTGACGTCGACCCAGGTTTTATCTTCGTCCCGGAAAATGCGACGCGTCCGGCCGGTGGAGGCGTCGGCGAGGTAAACGTCATTCATGTTTTGCGCGCGATTGATGTGCTGCAAGAGCAGTTCGTTCGAGCCTTCGACCCACTGGAAGCGCGGAAGGTAGGACTTTTCCGAATCGCCGACCACATCGATCCACGTCGTGCGGGCGCCGCTGATATTGACGACGCCGATGCGCACGTTGGAGTTCGGAGTGCCAGCGGATGGAATGCGGTAGGTCCAGACTTTCGGGTACACCCCACATTGGGGATAGGGAATGTCGGCGACGGGCTGGCGGAAGCCTCCGCCAAGGTCGTTGATCATTGAAAATTCGCGCACGGGACTTGAATCAAATTGGAAGTACGCGATGCTGCGGCCGTCGGGACTCCAGCGGAATCCGTCGCGTACGTCGAATTCTTCTTCGTAGACCCAGTCGGAGGTGCCGTTGATCGTGGTGACGGAGCCGTCCGAAGTGAGCGCGGTGATTTTGTGCGTGGCGAGGTCTTCGACGTAAAGATTGTTCTCGCGAACGTAGGCAACGGTACGGCCGTCGGGGGAGAATTTGGCGAACATGAGCGTCGAAGGAGCGGCGTCACCGCCAAGCTTTTCGAGTTTTTTGCTGGCGCGATTGAGCACCCAGTAATCGCCGCGCGTGTTTTCGCGCCAAACGCGTTCGGAATTCGTGAACACGAGAATTTGCGTGCGGTCTTTCGACCATTCGAAATCGTCGATGGAGAGCGGCTCTTTCGAACCTGCGGGAATCAGTTCCGCAGAGGAAAAGAGCACCGTGCGAGCGCCCGAAGCTGCGTCATAGCTCGCGAGCTCCTGCTTCTCTTCTTCGCCCCGGGAGCGCTCGAGAATCGTGTACGACTTTCCGCCCTCTTCCCAGCGAATCGGGCCGAATCGTCCACCGAAAAATTCTCCAGAGAAAATACGCTCGATCCATTCGTCCAGCGAACCTGGTTCAGCGGCGGACGCACTGGAGGCTTGCGCGGGGCGCTGTCCTGGTGCGTGTGCTGAAGGAGCAGCTTCCAATTTGCCGAGAGGCGCGAAGCCTCCGGCAAATGCGGCGGCTCCGGCGAAGCTGGAAGCGCGGAGGAAAAAACGGCGTGAGATGCGGGGCTCGCTGTTCATCTATGTGACTCCTATATGACTGCGGTGTAATAATTTATGCAGGCGGCATTCTTACGCGAAGAGCGCGCCGCTGTCACGGAAAAACAGGAGTGGGATGAGAGCGTGTGAGCGGAAGCGTTTTGAGCAGAAGCGTGCAGTGCGTACGAGAAAAATGTGAAATCGTTTTCCTAATGCAAGACAGTAGGTTCTAGTCCCTATCATTCACACAAGACGCTAAGGGTATTGTTTTTCATGCGTTTAAATCGTGACAGATTTTGTCGACGGGGAACGTCTACATTGGCCTCCTAATTGCTGCTGCATGTGCCATGAGTGGTATCGAAATTCGATCGGGGGTAAAGGACTTGAGAAAACTACTTTGTGGTATTGCTTCGGTTGCCCTAGCTTCACTATTCGCATTTGCGCCCCGGGCGAATGCGGACTCAGTACAGACGTTCCTGCTTGAGGGTGCAAACCCGGGCGGACCGGTCTGCAGTGCTTCGGCACCGTGTGCCGCGGTGACGATAGATATCAACTCGACGGGTACAGTGGCTACGTTTACGGTCAGCAGCCTGCTCAGCGGATACGTTTTCGATAGCTTTTCTTTCAACGGCCCATCGGGACTTACTCTCGGAAACACGAGTGGTGAGGTGAATGGCGCCACGTTGGGCACTTCCAATAAAAATTTCGGCGGCTGGGGGAAATTTGACTTCGTTTTCAACACCGGCGAAAACGGTGGTTCAAACGGCAGCGACTGCGTCGTAACTGGCGGAGTTCCGGGATCGGGCTGTACGTTTAGCTTCCAGGTTACCGGGACGGGCCTTACTTTGGCGGACTTCGAAGTGGCCAGCACCGGCAGCAACGGCAGCACCCCGTTCTCGGGACACATGGCGAATGCAGTCGGGCCGACCGGGTTTGCAGGTGATGGAGTACAAACCCCGGAACCGGGCACGTTAGTGCTTCTGGGAAGCGGTTTGCTAGGACTTGGTGCTTTGCGTCGGCGCGTTGCGGCGTAACGTTCGATAGCATCGATTGTTTTGAAAAGGCCTGTTCGTCGAAGGACGAGCGGGCTTTTTCTTTTTCTGTGCGCTCAGGCAGTATTTTCTCCGCGGGCTGAAATCGGGAATTGACAACCTGGAAGAAACTGACAATAATGATTTGTACGAGTTGCGCCTACCTTAGCTAGGAGGAACCGCAAGAGCCTTGGTGACGCGCCCGAAGTATGTGTTTGTAACGGGTGGCGTGGTTTCCTCTCTCGGCAAAGGAGTAGCGGCGGCCTCGATGGGCTGCCTGCTAGAATCGCGGGGCCTCAAAGTAACCCTCCAGAAGTGCGATCCCTACCTGAATGTTGATCCGGGAACGATGTCGCCGTATCAGCACGGCGAAGTGTATGTCACCGACGATGGAGCGGAGACGGATCTGGACCTCGGCCACTACGAGCGTTTCACGAACGCGGAGCTGCCTCGCGACCACAATTGGACCACGGGGCGAATCTACGAGGTGATTCTCGCCAAAGAGCGTCGCGGCGATTGCCTAGGAAAAACCTTGCAGGTAATTCC